>Ga0114916_1000020_pt1 | contig 215906 bp, 219 predicted proteins | sample MalvirAntarct_66_FD_83501 | JGI IMG/M metagenome (GOLD analysis project Ga0114916, IMG submission 83501) | Marine viral communities from the Global Malaspina Expedition - Malaspina viral metaG Antarct_66 | ecosystem: Environmental > Aquatic > Marine > Oceanic | place: West Anvers Island... | reverse complement strand
TTCAGCAATAAGATAAGCTTCTTCTTGATTTTCACATCGTATATTTGGATCGCTACAATTTGTTAATAGCACCACACAAACAACAGCAATAGCTAATCTATTCATTGTCTCATTTCGGCTCAAAAGCGGTCATTCGTGTATACATCTAACCTCCACGAGTTGTTACCAATAACAATATACATATAACTACAACTAGCAGTATGAATGTGTTTCCAAATTTCCTTCTCTCTTGAGATTCTTCAGAAGTTATTTTCGACATTGGCAATGAAGCCAGCTCCCAAAGTGAGCCAATACCCCAAAATAAAGGAATCAATAATAGATATTCAAATACATTAGAAATATAAAATATATAAATACTGGCAGCGTAGCCTGCTATTTTAAAAACCGTAGGCCATGCTGTTTGGAATCCAAAACGATATTTCGAGTGTACGTAGCTCAAATTACCGCATAATCTGCACTTAGATGGTGTGTCTGATCCTGACCAAATTTTTGACCAGAATCCAATACCTTTGCAATTACAATATGGGCAATTAAACATTAATGCATGACTGCTTTCGGCTCATAGCGGTCATCTCGTAATTGTTAAACAAGAAGTAATTCATTTGTAACAACCCACGCATCAATTACATTCTCGGTCTTATCCCACTCTCTTTCATTTCCTATGCCATATATTGGGAGTCTGTTAGTTTCACTTGGTAATTCCAACAAATGTTTTACACCAGCATTGAAAATCTCAAATGCACTATAATTTGTATCTATTTCAACATTAACTATTGTGCCTCCAACTAGCAATTCGCTAACACCATCCCACTCCATATCTCCGCCATAATTGCTAGACAAAGGGTTTTTGAAAGCATAATAGTCTGGATGTGCTTCCACCCAATGATCATCTAATAGCAACCATTGGCATGCACCCCAAAGTGTTAAAATTAAATTTTCTTTCCCATATTTTTTTGTCTCATTTAGTTCGATGCCAAAGAAGCCTGGGCCACCCATTCCATAGCTTCCATGATGGCCGCACCATGAACCAATTTCACGACACATAATTCTCTCTAAACCAACTTCTCGAATTGTTTTTGGTGGCATACCACTTACTTTTTCTTTGCTCTCAATAATATTGCCCATGAATATTTTCGGCTTATTTATGTGGAATAGCATATTATTAAATTAGTAAATTATCGAGTCCACTAGAAATTTTGAAATGTCTGCTTAGGGTCGAAAGCAGTCATTAATCACTATACAATATTAGCATCCTCAAATATACTAATCTAGAATCGTTCTGAGTTTCTGCTTTCGACCCTAAGCAGACAATCTATTATTTTATAAATTCTTATTATTTCATATGATGCTCATGTACAATTTGATAAGGTAATTATTGATTAACCATAACTTCAGAAAGCCAATGCTTATTAGAATTATATTTAGAACGCTTGTATTGATGATTATCACAACACATGCAGCCAGCTCAGCAGAAATTTCTTTTGATCGTTTTGTGGGACTTAGCAACATAGCCGTATCTGATCAGACTGTCTCGTGTGTAACTGTTAGTGGTGGAAGACCAGCAGGAACATGTGGCGCAGGCGAGACAATTCTTGCGAGTCAAGCGCCAGGCTTGGGATTCTTGTTTCCTCGTTTTAATACTAGTTTGGGCACACTCAATCAAGTAAATCTTACTTATAATCTAAATACTGGTGGTGTTTGGATAGGCAGACCTGAAGACTCTTTCTTAAGTTTATCAACTGACTTTAATTTCAGTAGTGTTGTAGGGTTGTATTCAGATCATTTCGGTGATCAAAGTAATGTTGATGATAGACTTCCAACTTGGAATGGGGTAGATCGATCTTTGTTACGAGACATTGCTGCATCAGGTCTAGACACTATAGATGGAGGTTCTACATCTATGGAGTTTAATTCAAGAATTGATTCGCGAGCAGAGGGTTGGTCAATTTCTTTAAATGGTACAAGAGATTTTGCTGCAAGTGATGCTTTTTTGTTTGTAGAAGGCGAAACTCCTAACGATTTACGTGGGAACGTGCAAATATTGCTTCTCTACCAACTTTTTGCATCGCTCGATGGTAGAGGAGAGGATTGTAATGCATTGATTGCCGTGGCCCCATGTGGTGCAACTAACAGGATTACTTCCCTGACTAGCGCAAGGATCACTTTATCTTACGATTATGATCCGCCCACTGTAGTACCAATTCCAGCTACAGCCTGGTTACTTGGTTCTGCACTTGGTTTTATTGGATTATTTAAAAGGAAAAAGAGTTTATAGTTTAATTTATATTTGTCCGCTTTTGAGCCGATAGCGGTCATTCTCGAATTGTTTACATAACGCTGGAGTTACTTTGTAAACGCCTCAGATGGTTAATATCTATTTTAAGAAAATGGAATAAGTAACTGAAAAAATTCCAGTCGTTTAATAATGAGCTATAATTAATTGTACATAACATTCATTACGTGTGAGTATGGTTAAAATTTTACAGTGCAAATAGTTATCGCATTCTAAATCATAAGTTATGAATGCCTTCGTTTAGTAAGGCTCAACAGCTGGGAATAAAATAATGAAGTATTGTAAAGCAGTTGCACTAGCAGGATTCATTGCGGTTCTTTTGGTCAGCAGTGTGCAGGCGGCTATAATAACAACCTACACAGACAAGGCTGCTTTCTTGGCTGATACGGGTGCGGCGAGCGTCTCTGGGACATTGCCGAACTTAGGAGGTTTGGGTGTGGGAAACCCGGTCATATTAGGTGGGGTAACATTAAATCTTGCAGGTAATAGCACCCAATTTTTTGTAGATAATCGTACTCCAGTAAATCCAGGCTTTGATATAGCAATAAGTGGAGACGAAAATTTTGATGCTGTTTTAGATGTTCCTACATATTCTTTTGGATTTGATGTCGTAGAGCCAGATGCAGTTTGTTTTCCAGGTGTTGGTTGCTTTAATCAGTCGCAGTTTACTGTCACGGTGGGATCGGACAGTGAAATTTTTACGCTCATGGGACTCAGTTCTGATTTATCTACTCCGATTCTTGATTTTGTTGGAATAGTTTCTGATACGCCATTTAGTTTCGTTGAAGTCAGAGAAACCATTACAAGTGGTAGTACCAACGAATATTTTGGTGAATTTTATGCAGCTCCTGTACCTATACCTGCGTCTATATGGTTATTTGGATCAGCAATTGGATTGCTGGGGTGGATAAAGCGTAAAGTCTGAGTCTATTAATAATTTTTTGCAATAAACCCAGTACATGCTGGTTTTTTATGAGCGTTAATGACCGCTATTGAATCGAAAGCTGACGTTAGTTGTAGTCAGGTTTTAAACGACAGTTTTCGACTCATAGCCGTCATAGAAGAATCAGTATTACGCCTTTTTGTTTAGTAGCAGCGATTTAATTTCGTCTTTTTGATTTTTTCGGATTATCCGAGTTCACGAGGAAAACATTATCCTGTATTTCTCTGCCAATACGTGTGTTGCGACGAATCACTTGTGCAAGAGACGTACGCTCAATTGAACGTATTTCACGAGATGACATGCTGTTTTCATACCAGAAGCGGTCACCATCACGCAGTCGTTCAAATTGATCTTTCAAAATAGCAAGGAACACCTCGCCTACTAGCGCGTCTTTTACTTTATCTTCTGCCAGCCCACCTATCCAAAGATCAACATCATTAACAGTAGAATAAGCCTCGGCTAGTTTGGCCTGGGTATCCGGGTCTGAAGAAATCTCTGAAAAACTGGCAGCAGGCGGTAAGCCTAATGCGATGCGTGTATCATTATAGCTAGCTAAACCATGGTCACGTCCACGTTGAATATTAAGTGAAGCTAAATCAAAGCCCCCGTTACCAGGTAAGCCAAATAAAAAGTTTCGAACATCATCAATAATAAGTACATCAAGATCCTGGCAGGCCTGTTTTGCCAACCCTCTTAATATAGGTTCAATGCCACCTTCATCGATAATGCTGCCGGGCGAGAAAAATGCGTCTCGTAACGAGAGATTTCCAAATGCAATTTCATTGCCTCTTCTATCTAGTCGCAGTAATTGTGGAGAAAGCAGGCTATGCCCTAATCGGTAAGCGGCAGTCGAGAATTCATTGCGAATGCTTGCATCCACATCAGGGTTATAACCGCTGTATTCACTTAATGCATTTGGCCCCAGAAGTACTGGAATAAATTCTTGATAGGTAATAACCTGCATAAGTGCGGCTACTGTATTGCGTGCACGTTGATAAATTTCATCACCACTTAAGCTGGATTGACGTCTAGCGATCCTCGTTGCCAGCCGGTTATGTTCACGTACAAATAAGGTATGCATGGTTGTGAGTCCAACTTGCTCATTGGCCCTGACATCGCCGGCTATAAATAAAGTGTCGCTCGGACCACCAGCATTACTTAAACCTGCGGTATTAAAAGGTAGCAGATTGCCCTCACTGGTTTTTAATTTTCCAGTACCATCTAATGTTCTTAATGCTAAGGCACGTTCGTCATCCGATCCGTATACATTGGATGCATCAATCCAGCCGGTGATTTCATTGATTTGTTGCCGTGGATTATCTACATCGATTCCTGTCAATTCATCAAAGATGGACCGGTTGAATGGTAAAACGACATCAGCGTTATTATTAGGATCAAAATATTCGTCACCAGCAGGAATGGCAATATTAGCTGGTTCCGGTATTGGTACGCCTTCTGTTAAATCAATATCATGATCTAGAAACTGGCCCCACTGCCATAGAAAGTCACTGGCGGCATTTGGCGTTTGTGTTGAAACTGCTTGAGCTAATACCGTATTACTAACAACGCGTGGGTTAGGTCGTGTTGCACCCGCCAACGCTGATATGCCGTCACTATAAGCATTCGGTGCAATGCGAACCAGTTGTGTATGGGGTGTATTCATATCTGGAGAGGAAATATTATTATTTGCTCCATCAATTGATCGAATAAACACGTTGGTGGTGTTTTGTTTGTTGCGGCGATTATGATCACGTTCGATTCGTCGTACTGGGGAAGCATTCCGGTCAAGTACGGTTTGATCGGCTTCTTTTAATAATTCGCTGCCAGAAAGCCTGTGTCGTTGCGCTCCAATAACAATTGTCGATACAAGTACAGTAGATGCGACTATAACAATAAAAATATTTTTATTTTTCATGGCAGACACTTAAATTCTCCAAATGAGCTTGTGTTATTTCATATCCAGCTCCTTTTAATATGAGTTACTTGAATACTGTGGTGATTCAGGGTCAGCGGTAGTTTTAGCCTGATGAATGGTATGGAGATACAGCTAATCAATTGAATTGATTAGAATTTATCTTTTGTGAACTTCATAACGATTAAATCAAACTGTATGACCGCTATTGGGCCGAAAGTGTGCATTGAATAATTTCATAGGTCGGATTCATACCTGGTTTATCGATACTCGATAAAAGCTCAGGAATAAAATTATTTCGACTCTGTTCCTGGAAGAAATTGTGTAAGTTAAAAAAACAGCATGGAAAGAATACTTTTAAATTACATTAAAACTGGAATTATTGTTAATGGGTTCTGTAGAGTTAAATTTAATAAAAGATATAGCGATGAATTTTTACTTTTAGAAATAATGTGGATAACATTTATGTAATAGATACCAGGGGAGAAAGGTCATGAATCTAGCAGCAGCAACAATCATCAGTTGGCATCTATTTGTTCAATCGTATAGCGACTTCAATCCTTTGACGTATGGGATAATGAGTATATCTGGTATACGTGACCATGATATCTGTATGGAGCTTGGCATGGAGTGGCAGAAGAACTGGACTAACGATGAAATGACGGCAACATTTGAATGCAAGCCAGAATATAGAGATGCCAAAGGCGCATAAAAATAATATTGGATAAATTTGCAGTAAGCAGTCATTCAGTGTTGGTCAAGTGACTAAGTAGAAGGCGTCAGCTTGTGTCAGGCTATTTATCGTGAATATAAGTCAGGTATGATAGCGGCTCATATTAAAATATCTCAAACCGTGTTTAATAATGAGTGTAAATACAAATAATCGACTTGCAGTAATTGCGGGTGCAGGTCAGGGGTTAGGGAAAAGTATCGCAATCATGTTGGCAAAGGCGGGTTATCACGTTATTGGGCTGAACCGTTCAGAAGTTTCATGTGAAGACAGTAATGTCACTATGATGCAGCTGGATGTCGCATCGGGTCATGATGTAGCGAATACCCTCTCAAGTATTATTGAACAATTTGGTGCGCCGGAAGTGTTAATCCATAACCCGGCAGAATTACTGATAAAGCCATTTCAGCAAACCTCGCCCGAGGACTTTGAACTTGCCTGGAAGTCGATGGTACTAAGCGCAGTAAATATATTTCATACAGTATTACCGGCAATGGTTGATCAGGGGAAAGGAACAATTCTGGTATCCGGCGCTACGGCCAGTTTGCGTGCTGGTGCGAATTTCTCTGCATTTGCATCCGCCAAGTTTGCGCTGCGTGGGCTGACTCAATCTGTGGCACGTGAATATCAAAAGCAGGGCATTCATATAGCGCATGTTGTACTGGATGGCATACTTGATACGCCAAATAGCCGTACCCTGCACTCGCTTGATCCGGATGACATGATGTCTACTCATGACGTCGCAGAAGCATATCTTCAACTCATCCAGCAGAAACCGTCTGCATGGTCACATGAGATTGACCTGAGGCCCAAAAACGAAATATTTTAATGCAGACAGAGGTATTGATTATTGGTGGAGGGCTAAGTGGTCTGCACACAGCCTATGAATGTCACAAACGTGGCATCAAGTATTTATTGCTTGAGGCAAGAGACCGTCTTGGCGGAAGAGTGCTTTCCCTGAATAAGGATGAACAGTCATATGACTCAAGGCAGGCCGGTGTTGACCTGGGGCCGAGCTGGTTCTGGCCGCAACAGCAACGAATAAATTCTTTGATATCTGAGCTGGATCTGAAAAATGATGTGTTTTTTCAGAACTGCAATGGTGATGCATTGTATGAAGATAATCAGGGGAACATTCAGCGTGGGATTGATGGAATATCCATGGCGGGTGCGTATCGGTTAAGAGGCGGAATACGTCAGTTAACGAATGCGTTAAGCAGTCAGCTATCACGTGAAACGCTTTTTACAAATGCAGTGGTGAAGAGTGTTAATTATGCCGATGGTGAAATAACAACAATGTATGAAACGAATAACAGTATTAAACACATATTAAGCAAGCAGGTCGTAATGGCATTGCCTCCGAGAGTCGCATTGCAACAAATTAATTTTGAGCCTGCTTTTACTGAAAGCCGCACACATGAGCTTAACCAAATAGCAACGTGGATGGCAGGACATGCGAAAGTAGTGTGTATTTACAAACTGCGGTTCTGGCAAGACAACGGTTATTCAGGTGATGTAATTAGTCACCGCGGGCCTTTGCAGGAAATACATGATGCGTCTTCAGAGGATGGCGGACTGAATGCATTATTCGGTTTCGTCGGTGTGCCGCCTGTTCATAGAAAACACAGGCAAGATGAGTTAAAGAAAATGGCAGTGGCTCAATTAGCCAGGATATTTGGCGATCAAGCATTAGAGCCTCTTGCAGTGTATTTTCAGGACTGGTCGACTGAACCGTGTACATCCACACAGTTAGATCAGGAGATTCAACGATTCCATCCGGCGAATAACATCGGCAGCGTGACAGAGCAATCCTGGGACAATCGTTTGATATGGTCAGGCACAGAAGCAGCCAACTATAGCTTACAGAATAACGGTTTACTTGAAGGTGCGCTGGAAGCAAGCATGAATGCTGTGTCAATGCTGAAATGACTAAATAGATATGAAAGATTTCTGTGTTTGGGTGCAGGATACATTAAGTAATTTCAGGGCACATATAGCGATATTCTCACTACTGCTTGTATTGCTATGTGTAATATTTTTCTCAAACATGATAATCATCGCACTATGTATGATAGTGCTTCTGTATGCGTTGATACCAATTTCATCCTGGCAGAATCAGACAAAAAATTCTGCTCGCACAGGTCAGCAATCATTTGTCGTATCCAGTTTTAATATTCAGTGGAATGGAGAAAACCATGAAAACTCGCTTCGTTACATAAAAGAAAGTAAGGCCGATATACTTGTGTTACAGGAGGTAACTGAGGCGCTGAGAAGTGAAATAAATGAATATCGATCAACATTTCCTCATCAGCTGGGAAGTGGGCATAGCCATGTAATGGTATTGTCAAAGCATGAATTGGAATTTGTGAGTTACCTGCCATGGCCAGGCAAGTTTCAAAATCGTGCAATGCATGTAAAGTGCAATATAAATGGAAGATGTATAAATATTATAGGAATCCATTTACAAGTGACTCGTACATGGAATGAAATAGGCATAAGAGATCAGCAGATTGCTACACTGATTGCAAGCGTTTCAAAGTTGACTGATCCTGTGGCAGTAGTTGGAGATTTTAACGCCAGCGTTGGATCAAGTGTGTTAAGAAGAATTCAACACAAAACAGGCTTACAAAGTAATACAAGTTTATGCAAATACCTGGGAACGTGGCCTGCGAATTCAGGATTACTGGCGATACAGTTAGATCACTGTCTGGTAAAAGCACCGTTAGCCGTGACCGATATGGCATTGGGTCCAAGACTGGACTCTGACCACAAACCAGTTACCGCAGATATTTCCTGGATAAATAGTTAGGAAGCCATTGCGAACCTGGCATGCCCTCGAATGGCATTAAGAAAAACAGGATTCATTTTATCCTGTCTTTGCAGATCAACAATGCCGTAGGTTTCTAAAAACATGCCAAAGAGATCTTTTAACGGGAAAGAAGCAGGTAGCTCGCCTTTCATAAATCCGGTGTCTGAGTAATAGCCAACACCATGATGATGCGTATTTTTAACCTGAGCTAAAGACACAAGCTTGCCAAAATTATTAATCACTACATCATCACACTGGATTTTAGCAGTTTCCGGAATAAGTCTGGCGACAGGCTTTAACTGTATATATATGTCCTTGCCTCGATTTTCTGTGTGGAATATTTGCGAACTTTTATTTAGTGTACGTACAGCAACATCTGCAGTTTCAATATAGAAAATTTCGTCAGTATCCAATGTGTGGACATTCAGTATTTTTTGTTCGGCCTGTCTGGCGAGCTCTTCATTATCAAAACACAATACAAAATCCTCGGTCATCAGGTTATATGTGGATTTGTATGTGATACCAAGATTCTTTAATAAATCTTCATGGTCATCTATACGGTAGTAATATGTTTCACGTTCATGTGCATTCTGGTGTAAGCCGGTAGCAATAATAACTCTTCCATTTTCGACGTTATTGGCAAATTCAAGGGTGGTTTTAAGAGCGTCATCATATAGTTTGAATATGTCCAGTAATGGATCAGCACCTTTGGGCACATGCCACTCGGGGTTTGTTCTCTCTCCATGGTAGGCGCTGGATGAGAATAAATAGTGATGCTGCAAGTGAGCGCCACCATTTAAAAATACAGTTGAAAAGAGTGGGTTGTGTTTTGTACATTGAGTAATGTATGTATCCAGTAACAAACGGTCACATATTATCGCACGGTACCACGGTCTACCTTTAACAAAAGATAATGTCTCACTCAGGTATTTATGTAGATGCTTGAAATTGGCATTAGCCATCGCACCAAGGACAAGGTCTATGTAAGATTGTAAGGATATTTTATTTTTGGCGTAATCATTTGTCACCTGGCAGAGAGCATTGAAAATTCTTTGCAGGCTTTTTGAGCCGGAGAATTTTGTTTTTGTCCAGGGGTCCGGCATGAAAAATTTTGAATCCTTGGTGTTGTTAGCTGCATTAAATGCAGCTAACGCGGCAACAGAGATGCCATTTTTCTCTAATGCCTCATAAATCATTTCATGTTTTGTCTTTACAATATCACCAAGTCTGAACACTTTGTGCTCATCATAATTCATGCCTGTGTGAACAGTTGGCCACTGTATCCAGGGGTTTGCCAGGTGGTGCTCTGTTTCAGAAGTGGTTTCTACATAACCATGCTTTTCAAATAAATACTTGAACGTGGGTAAATGCCCTTGCTGAATATATTCATCAAGATATTCAAAGTTGATTTCATTAATTTGAATGAAAAATATATGGGGGTGATTCATGATCAATTTTCCTGATATCTCACTGCTTATTATGTGCAGCTTATAGAGTTAGACAAATATACAGGCAGATTTTGGTATAAATCTGTCGACATTAATGAGACTTATGTAACGTAATAGACATAGCCTGCGAGACATCAGGTGAAATGAATTTATAAACAGTTGAATCAAGCGGTCGTAGCTAATTGAGTAGCATGTGTATATAGAATGTCGACTAGATCACACTTTTATTAATAAAGCACGGAATAAGAAGTAGTTGAAATAGATATTTGGGGTGTTGTTAGCAACTTTATGTCAGTGTGAAAGATATATTTCATCAGGAATTATTCTTATTGAAGCTCAACCAAATATTATTGAAAGGTTTCCCATGGATACTACAGACACAGCCTATGATGGGGCGGACAGCTGGATGAAACAAAAGTACGCTACCTTAAAGCCATATATAAATATAGCGCGCCCGGATCACTGGTTTAAAAATGTATTTATGCTGCCAGGTCTGTTGTTAGCGCTAGCATTGGGAGCCACTCTGCCTGACAACTACATGTGGGTGTTTATAGCCGGCATTGTGAGTGTGTGTTTGATCGCGTCCGCGAATTATACTATCAACGAATGGCTCGATGCCGAATTTGACCGACATCATCCTGTAAAGAAAAACAGGCCTTCAGTATCTGGTGCGATAAAACCCCAGTTTGTTGTGTTGCAATGGTTGCTACTTTCAGCGGCAGGACTTTATTTGTCGCATTTGATAAAAGTAGAGTTTTTAATAGCCAATGCTGCATTGCTGGTAATGGGAATATTATATAACGTTAATCCGATACGGACTAAAGATCGTGTATATATAGATGTCCTCTCTGAAGCGATAAATAATCCATTGAGGTTTTTGCTGGGCTGGTATCTGGTTGTAGCGCCATTAATTCCGCCTTCGAGTGTACTATTGTCCTATTGGATGGGTGGAGCATTTTTAATGGCTGTTAAACGGTATGCGGAGTACAGGTTTATAGATGATCCGGCAAGAGCAGGCCTGTATCGAAAGTCATTTGTCAGTTACACCGAAGAAAAACTTCTGCTATCTGCATTTTTCTATGCGTTAATGTCCGCAGTCTTCCTGGGCGTCTTTTTGGTCAAGTATAAAATCGAATTTTTATTAACGTTGCCACTATTTGCAATTTTATTTGTCTGGTATTTGTACATAGGTATGCAGACTAATTCTGTTTCACAGGCACCAGAAAAATTATATAAGCAGAAAAAATTTGTCACATTCGTAACGATACTGGGTGTGGTAGCTGTAGGAGTACTGTTTATGGAGTTGCCATGGCTTAATGTATTGCTAGAGGTTCATCAACCAAACTAATATGACAAATTTATATCGTTGGTTGATTAAATTTAATCAATCAAAAATAGGAGAGCTATTTCGCTACGGGATGGCAGGTGGATCTGCGTTCCTGGTATGGATTGGCGTACTGATTGTTCTTGTTGAATGGTTTGGTGTGAATGAGATAGTCGCATCTGCAGCGGGCTTTATAGCTGCAACACCGATTAACTATGCACTACAAAAACGATATGTATTTAAATCTGCAGAAAACATAGGGTCAAGATTTTTTGTTTACTGTGTTGTGACAGTGATAGCACTTGGCTTGAATACATTACTGTTTTGGATGATGATTAATTTCACAAACATTCATTATACTTTGGCACAGATAATAACGACTGGTGTGATAGTGCTCGTGAATTATTATGTTAACCGAACATATACATTTTCAGCGGGAGCAGCAACGTGAAGGATAAAGCTCCTTTGATAGTATTTGATCTTGATGGAACCTTGACAAGAAAAGACACGTACATACCCTTTTTGCTGGGATTTCTAGTCAGAAACCCCTGGAGAATATATCGTACCATACATCTCCCGCTGGCAGTTTTAATGTATCTATTCAAGATGAAAGACAACACCTGGTTGAAGCTAGTGTTTCTGAACGCCTTCATGGGCGGGGTAAGCAGAAAAAAACTTGAACCCTGGGTAAACAGTTTTTCCGAGACGGTTGTAAATCAAGGGATGCGTGTTAATGCGTTAGAGATATTATCCAAACACAAGAAGCAGGATTGTAAACTGGTATTGGCAAGTGCCAGTCTTGATATATATGTTGAAGCGATTGGAAAAAAGTTAGGGTTCGACACTATTATCAGTACAAAGGCGGAGTATGAACGAGATTGTTTAACCGGAAATATCACCACAAAAAATTGCTATGGAGATGAGAAAGTTAACAGAGTTAATGAGTGGTTAGCGCATAACAACTATGGTCAGGTTGATATTGCATATTCTGACCATCATTCAGATCTTCCATTATTGCAAAGGGCGAATAAAGGAATAGCAGTTAATCCTACGGATGCTTTACGTGCAATGTCAGAATCTAAGCAGCTTGAAATAGTAGACTGGTAATAACAAGGGTATTTATGACTGGCGTAGATGTAAAGAGTAATACGGTAAATAATAATTATCTGACTTACCTGTTGATACTAATATTATTGTTTCTGGAAGCCGTTACATTACAGTGGTTAAACGGCTCATTTGAAAAAGAATACGCAAACTTCCCTGATGAAGCGGCACATTATGTCAGTGCGCTTATGGTGCATGACTATTTGCTGGAAGGAAACTTTAGCAATCCAATGAAGTTTGCCGAAGAGTACTATCTGGATTATCCCAAGGTAGCTATCGGGCACTGGCCACCGCTGCTATACGGTCTTTTAGCATTATGGTTTATTGTATTTGGTATATCCAAAGTATCAGCGCTATGCTTTATGGCGTTAACTTCAGCGGGAGTGGGGTTAGCAATATATTCAATCGCTAAATCCTCACTTGGCAATGTTGCAGCTTTGTTTGCAGCAATCCTGTTTGTTGCCTTGCCATTATCACAGGTATGTGCAAATGCGATTATGCTTGAACATCTGGTGACGTTAATGACTTTGTTATCAGTAATATTTTTAGCAAAATTTGTCGATAATGAAAAAGTAATAAATATACTTCTGTTTTCCATGTTTGCAGTACTGGCAATATTTACACGTGGGTCTGCCTGGTCTATTGGTCTCATTCCCGGATTGCTAATGATTATCGCATGGAGATTTAACCTGTTGAAAAACATCTATTTCTGGATGAGTGCGATACCGGTGCTTGTGATATGTCTGCCATGGTATCTTGCCATGCCAAGTATCAATCTTGGTGCGTTTTCAGAGGTGTCGCTATTTAGTTATGAGTTTACCAAAAAGGCATTTGTGTGGTTTGGTAATCAGATATATGTACAGACTGGAGCACTTGTAATTATTCTGGCACTTATTGGAGTGTGGTCCAAAATATTCAAGCAGTATTTTATTAATCAAAAAGTTGAAGTTGTATGGGCGGCACTTGCTGCCATGTTCATTGCCAGTTACTTTATGCACATCATAATACCGGCTGCTTTTACGCATCGTTATTTACTTGTGATGATGCCAGCAGTTGTTTTGTTTTCAGCCGCGGGTGTGGTACAGATAGTGGAGTGGTTTTCGATATTGTCTAGGAAGAACAGTGTCTACGTCAGTACATTTGTAGGTTTTGCAGTTTTATATGGTGTCACAAGCTTCTATTTGAATGGTGTAGATAACCACGGCTATAAGCAGGCATACCAGTCAGTCTCGGGACTTCAGGTGGATGAAAAGTCAGTCGTACTCATAGTTTCTGATGTGTATGGTGAAGGAAGCGTAGTTGCCAGTGCGGCATCAGAAGCCAGTACTACAGAAATGACTGTACTCAGAGGAAGTAAGCTGTTTATTTATGAAGACTGGATGGGCCGGAATTCTGAAGAGAAATTCAGCTCATATGAAGAAGTGCTTGAGGTGCTCTCAAATATACCTGTTGATGTGGTCATACTGGATAATAAGGTATCAGAACAGTGGCATCGCAATTACCATGATTTGGTTAAAGCGGCTATGAAAGATACAAACTCAGGCTGGCACCTAAGAAGAAAATTCCCTGTGACAAAATATGGTGTATATCATAATGAGGGCATAGAAGTGTATGTATCAGAAAGTATTAAGGCAGAAAAACAAAATGGCATAGATTACCAACTAGTGAAAGCATTATACGGAATGGATAAGCATCTCAAATAGGCGTATATAAAACTGGAAACGAGCGTATAAATAATAAATTCATTAAAATTGTGTAATCACACATATGAGTGCTATAAAAAAAGATGTGTGCTGGATATGTGCCAGAAGCGATCTTAAGCTTGTAAAAGCATCTAATATAAAACTGCCTTTATCATCAGTGGATTTTAAAATTACTGATTCAAATTATGGTCATACAGGTGATATATATAGCTGTAATAATTGCGGCTTTCATCAGTGTATGACAATGCCTGATGTACTTGAATACTATGAGAATATGGATGATCCGGTCTATGAGATGACTCGATCGCAAAGAGCTATTCAGGAAAAAAATATACTTGACGTATTAAAGCGATTTGATACGGGCGATATGCTATTGGATGTCGGTGCAGGGAGTGGAATTATGGTTGAGGTGGCGACTCAGGCAGGTTATCAGGCATGCGGTGTTGAACCTTCCATAGCACTTCAGAGGAAAGCGGGAGAGTTGGGACATGATGTAATTTCTGGAACAATAGATTCGCTTCAGCAAGATAATAAATATGACGTGATAACAAGCATTGATGTTCTGGAGCATGTGTCTGACCCGGTAGATTTTTTAAAAAAGATAAATCAGTTTCTTGATAAAGAGGGGCTGGCAATTATAGTCACGCCAGACAGAAAATCATTTTTTGCAAGAGTGTTAGGCTGGCGATGGTGGCATTATCGAATAGCCCATATTGGCTACTTTGATAAACAAACGCTAAAGCTTGCACTGGGGAAAGCTGGTTTGACCCCGGTGTTGTTTAAGCGACCTGTATGGTATCTTCCGGCAAACTATATTTTCGATCGTTTGATGAAATATATACCAAAAATAATCCGCTGTGAGTCGCCCGGATTTTTAAAGAAAATTGTGATCCCATTAAATCTGCGGGATTCAATACTGGTTGTATGCAAGAAATCACCATAGTTGTATTTAATGAAAAATTCAGAGCCAGAGAAGTTAATAAAAAAACACGAAAAACTCGTTCATTCGGATATGATGAAAGTCACGTCACATGTGCAGCGTGAAGCAGGCAAGTGGATAATCAATACATTAATGGTTGAAGGTTGTGATGTGCCTTTCAGATATAAACGGCAAGTTAAATATAAAAATCTGAAAGGGCAAAGAGTTAATCTTACGTATTATCCAAGCAGAGAAATAATAGCCGGTATAGAGATGGAAATAATGAATGTAGTAAGGATTAAAGTTTCCTGATCCTGGCTTATGTGACTGCGTTAATACTGTATTGCTGTATATCTTGAATAGTATTTTCTATTCGCTCTCATCCTCACTATATTCTTCCAGAGTGACATTCTGCATCGAATAACCGGCAAAGGCCTGCGGACTGTCTTTGCTTTGAGTGCTTAACAAGCCAGTTGCCCAGACTGCATAATCAAGCCATTCCTGTTTAAGGGCTGAGCTGGATGTCACATGAACAATCTGGTTGGAAGGTGGTGGTGGAGTGTGAATACATGCGCCGAAATACGGAACGAGTAAAAACGTTTGAAATGTTTCTGTGTCAAAGTCAAAATCAAGGGGAACAATAAAGCCAGCAATTTTAACGCGTTGATTGTTAAGCTCCGGGACAATTGGCGCAGAAGCTAAAGTAGCTCTTAATTCATCATAAGCATTTTGAGCTTCTTCAGTGTCATCATCAAAACTGAATGCGTCTGAAGCACTAAATCCCTTATTTTCACTGAGTTTTAATAACGACTCAACAAAACCTTCCGGCATCATTTCATCCCACTCCAGGATACGTGCAGCATCGGCAAAGAGTGAATGACTGGCAATTAAACAAAATAGTAGAAATGAGAGAACTGGTTTCATGTGCGAATCGTTAATCCATCCTGTAAAGTGCTACGGTAGGCATTAAATGCAGGAATTAGTGAAATAAGTAACCCTGCCAATAATACTGATCCAAGTAACTGCCACTGAAATAAAGAAAGGGGAGTCATCATGATAGTAATGCCGTATGTATGATGCAGTATTGGTGCGAATAATAGTATAGATAAATATAGTAATGCGATAGCCAGAATCATACTGAAAATTATAATTAACTCGGTCTCAATAATCATTAATAGGGAAATACTCAACGGAGATGCACCCACAGATCTCAATACTGCTAACTCATGTCTGCGTGAATTCAGATTGGTTAGAATAATCGAGAGCATACTAATCAGGGTAGTAGCGATCACGAAGCCTGAAATTATTATTAATATCTTCTCGATTATTCCAACTACTTTCCATAATTCCAGTAAAGCAACACCAGGCAATATAGCGAGTAGTGGTTCTTTTCGATAATCATTAATCGCTCTTTGAATATTAAATACATCATGCTTGCTTTTTAGTTTAAGCAAAAATGCAGTAATTGATTTTGGTTGCAGTGTCTCATTGTCTGAATTGAGAGCAGAGTGTTCAGTGCTGGTGGCTATGCCATGTTCCCAGCCAATATGGATTGCTTCTAACGCTTTTAAATCGATCACAATGCTGTCATCGAGAGGTGAACCGGTTGGGCTCAGAATGCCGCTAATCGTAAATGGCATATTATTGTGCTGAGCAAGACTGATATTGCCCATGCCATGTGCAAGGATGATTTCATCATTAAGTGAATAGTTTAATTTTTTGGCGACATTTGAGCCAATAACTGCATCAGATAATTGAGTAAAATTGTTGCCCGCAAGAAGCGACAAACTACGGTCGTTCCTGTACTGATAATCTTTGAGGAACTTTTCGCTTGTGCCAATAACACGAAACCCTTTATGAGAGTCGCCCAGGGAAATAGGAATACTCGATTCTATGCGAGGGTGTTTGATAATTTTCTGATAACTTTCCCAGGAGACATTATTGGTTGCATTTCCAATATGGAAAATCGAATATAAAAGCAGTTGCACCGAGCCACTGCGTGAACCGACGATTAAATCAATCCCTGAAACAGTATTAACGAAATTATTTTTTGCCTGGACTCTAATGGTATCGACAGCTAAAAATAACAGGATACTGATGCCTACAGAGAATATGGTCATGCCGACTGTAAACTTCCTGAATTTTAAACTTTTCAGCGCAAGACGCAGAGTGGTTAATGTCATGATGAAGTTTCAGGTGTGAAATTGCTGATGGATAACGTTGTGTCAAACATTGAGGCAAGCGAAGAGTCGTGGCTGACCAGTATTAAGGTGCTATTGGAGATCTTGACCTGATTAAAAAGCAACTCAATAAACCCACGTTTGGCGTCAGCATCTAACGCAGATGTAGGCTCGTCAGCAATGATGATTTCAGGTGAACCAATCAATGCACGTGCAGCGGCAATACGTTGCTGTTGCCCTGTGCTCAGCTCGGTAATATTGCGGTCACGGATTTTAGAGTCATTTAAGCCTAATGAACTTAAAAGTGATAAGGCGTGCTGTTGGATTGTGTGCCGGTTTTTATTCAGTTTCGCTTGTCTGTGTTTAGAAAACGATAATGGAAGAATAATATTGTCCATTACAGATAAGTAGGGAATTAGATTAAAATGCTGGAATATAATTCCGTAGTGGTCGGCACGAAATGAATCGTGTCGTGATTTGCTGGCATTTGTAATGTCATGATCCAGTATTGTTATGTTTCCCTCGGTTGGTGCTAACACGCCTGCAAGTAAATTAAGCAGGGTTGACTTGCCGCTACCGCTAGCGCCCTGGACAAACACTTTTTCACCCTGACTTATTGATAATTCTGGAATGTTAAGTAAGTCGTTACGCGCGCCAGGCCATCGAAATGATAGTTTGGATATATCGACACAACGTTTAGGTGAGCTCATTAATCAATTGTCATAATGTAATTATCATTATCCAGGGTAATGAGTCTTTGCTTAGTATCAGATACGTATTGTACTTCTATCTGGTCAATACCTGGCAATGAGTGAAATAATGAAAATGTAATAATGGTGGAATCACTGCTTGGACAGCTAAACATGTATTCAAGTTCCACATCATAATGTTTGTCTGTTGTGCCAGAATTGTTTTCTTGAGAGTTGATTGTATTGATGGCAGTTGGATCACAGTCTGGCTGCAGTTTAATGACATTGCCTGGTTGAGAAAGCATTTTAAGTATCCTGTCGACTAAGGATTGCTCTTCCTTATTCCTGGGGCCATGTTCAAATCCAAATACGTTGAATGCTGGCAGTACGAGATGCAGATTAAGTTGATTGTTACTGTGTGAAATAGTCGCAAGCACTTTGCCGTGCTCATGAGCGTGTTGTGCGGAGAATTCAATATCATGCTCTTCGTGTGAGTGCTCAGCAGATACGCTTCCTAACAAGGAATATAATGCTACCGTCACGTAGATTATGGGTTTCATGGCTAACTTAATGACAGCAAGGTGTATGTTTCTTTCTTGTTGCCTGCAGATTGAGTATATGTCCGGCAGCATGTGTTAATCCGCCAATAATGGTAAGAAGTGTTTCACCCTCATGCGCTATGACATTATCCAGTAACAGCTGTTCTGCGAATAATGCAATAAACGTTAATATTAATAGGCCAATACCCGCGATGACGATAGGTAGCAATTTGCCATGAGAACGATAGCCGGTAATTAATGCGATTAAGCTTGCAGGTAATATGAATAGTAAAATGAACTGGTGAAACCAGAATTCATGCACTTCATTATCATGATGGATTGTTGCAGTAAGCAGTGGCGTTATGCTGGCAATGAGTGGCAGGGCGATGCAGTGTATGGCGCATAAACCTGACAGCATAATTGCAAATTTGTCAAAGCGTTCTTGCATGTTATTTGGCACACCTTGCACACGTTCCATGAATCTCTATTGACGTCTGGTTTGGTATGAACCCCTGTTTCTGGCTGGTTTCTAGTAGCGTTTTATCAAGTTTTGGTTCATGCATTTCTTTAACTTCATCGCACTCATCACAGACGAAAAATTTACTATCCAGTTTATTGTGATCGATCTCGCAACCAATGAAAGCATTGCTGCTTTCAATTTTGTGGATCAGGTGATTTTCTAATAGAAAGTCTAGTGCGCGATAGACTGTAGGGGGTTTTTCAATATGGCCTTCAGTACTAAGGGAGGCAAGCAGGTCGTAAGCTTTAACCGGCTTATGGCTTTGCCAGATGAGCTCAAGGACTTTTCTTCGTATGGGCGTGAGGCGTATAGCCCGTTTAGCGCACACTCTTTCGGCACGCGCGAGGGCATCTTTGATGCAAACATTGTGTCGATGTCGCTCTCTCATATCTCTGTGGCATATTAACTGTTATAACATAACATGATATATGTATGATTACAGACAGTCAATAATCGCTCAACTTAAGAACGAGCGATATGCTATTGAAACAGCTCAGATGAACGACTGGTTGTGAACAGTCAAGCGGATATCAGGTCAATACGCTGACACAGCAAGGCTAATGGATATCAAATATAAACGCTAAAATGAAAAAACCATAAAGGAAAAATGCTCCCGCAATCACGGCTTTCACAAGGTCTGTAATGGCAGTCTTATATTCATTATCGGTCATGGTATGTGCCTCCGGGAATAGTGATAATTACATGAGCTTAAGTGAGATTAAGATACATGATAGCATTCAATAGATCAATTGAATAAAAGGATTGAGCCAATACCCGTATGACATTCAAAAAAGAGTTATTTGCCCAGTTTGCCCAGGTAGGAAAATCGCTTAGTAATGGTAACCGACTGGAAATACTGGAATTTTTAGCGCAGGGTGAGCGAACAGTAGACGAGCTGTCAAAAGCATCTGGTCTTTCTGTAGCCAATACGTCACAACATCTGCAAGGGCTTAGAAGATCCGGGCTGGTTAAAAACAGATCAGAGGGGCAGAAGTCTTATTATCGTTTAAGTGATTATTCTGTGGTGGCGTTACTGGCACTGATGAGAAAAGTGGCTGAAGATAACCTGGCTGAGATAAACGTTCTGGTCTCAAATTATCTGGAGTCGAAAGATCAACTGGAACCCATATCGAGAGATGAATTACTCAAGCGAGTAAAAGCGGGTGAAGTTACCCTCATTGATGTTAGACCTGAAACAGAATACGTATCAGGCCACTTGCCAAAGGCAATGAATATCCCTCTATCGAATATAAAAAAGCAACTCAGTACACTGCCACGTAATAAAGAAGTGATTGCCTATTGTCGTGGGCCGTATTGCGTATTAGCGTATGACGCTATTCAAATGCTACGCACACATGGATTTAATGCACGCAGGCTAGAAGACGGATTTCCCGAATGGAAACTACAGGGCCTGCCGGTAGAGCAGTAAACAAAAAATAATATTAGCAATAGTCGCGACACTAACAGGGAGGTGATAGTGCAAGGGAATAAATATTTGCAGACACTAAAAGAGCAGTTATTAAAGCATGCTATGTTTGATGATCCGTTTATACAAAAGATCGCTACGCTTTCCCGGTTTGAAATCGACAAGGCTCAATTATTTGCTGAGTTATATTATCCGCATATTCTTAGAACAAGATTATATCAGGCAAATGCATTAGGGATTACACCTGATGAAAATATACAATATGTGTTAGCAGATATTCTGCACGACGAGTATGGACAGGGCGAACAGAACAATTCACATATGCAGCTATACCGTAATTTTATGCATGCGATAGGGCTTGATATTAAAGACTCCGCTGAATATACCATTATCCCGGAACTGCAAATGTACATTAGTACCATGGAACAATTAACGCGAAATGGTGACTGGTTGACTGCAATAGCCGCGGTGGGTGTCGCCAGTGAATGGCCGATACCAAAATATTACGGTCTGCTGCTAAATGGTTTGAGAAAAATACAGGGAATAAAAGAGAAGGACCTGGAATTATTTACCGGGCATATTGAGCTGGATGTTGAGCATGCAAATATGATTGAGCAGTCTGTTGTGCCATATCTTGATAATGAGCAAAATCAAGAGCGTTTTAACCAGGGGATTACTCTTAACATGGAAGCGCGTCGTGTATTTCACGCGGGTTTGTATCGTGAAATCTTTGGATGATAAAGTCTATTTGTCGGATATCAGGCCTATCTGGTTACGGCCCTTGCGTTTGGCTTTGTACATGGCTTTATCAGCATAGGCAATAAACTGGGAGACACATTTTATTTCATTGTCCGGAAAGTTGGAGACACCAATACTTAAGGTGGTGTAAATTTTTTTATCACCAACAGAAAATTTCATTGCTTCAATATTGTTTCTGACTTTTTCGGCGAGTTGTAGGCCGCTCAGGGAATCTATGTTTGGGCATACTATTGCAAATTCATCGCCACCATAACGACAAACAATGTCTGCTGAGCGTACGGTTTGTATTAGCTTGTCAGCAATATGCTTGAGAATTTTATCACCAACCTGGTGTCCGTACGTATCATTGATGGTTTTAAAATTATCGACATCAATCATAAATAAACAAAGTGAGCTGAAATCTCTTTTGGCAGCAATATAGGCACTATTGAGAAAATGAGCAAAAGCTTTTCGGTTGTATGCATTGGTAAGAATATCTTTGGAAAGCTGCTCTTCGATGTAGTCTTTGTATTCTGCATCCAGTTGATTGTTTAATGAGAATTTGAGCACGGTTGATACACCAATGGATACCTGATCACCATTCCTGATGACGATTTTGCCTGTAAGCTTGGTGCCATTAACGTAAGTACCGTTGGCACTATTTAAGTCTTCTACTTCTACAGATGAGCCATCAAAACGCATTCTTATATGAGTTCTTGATATTCCTGTATCTACAACCTGTATGTCAGCTTCGGGTGAGCGACCCAGTGTTATGTCTGTATCTGGTTCCAGCTGAAACGATAAACCGGTTCTGGGGCCAGAGATTGCTGTGATGGACACACTAATATTTGAACGGCATTGTTTTTTTAACAATCCATCTGAAGGGCGTGTAACAATTGTGTCGTCAGACAATAATTTTAATATTTGACTGGTGTCTTCCACAGATATGGCTTTAATTTATATTGGACTCTGACTATCCTTAAATTGACTATTTCATTCCACAAAATCAAGCACATACCCAATAAATTATTGCTGACGGAATGTAAAATATGCCAATAATGTTAGCTGGCGCACACTGGCAGATGGGTAAAAGGCTGATATCTGGTTAAAGCCAGTGTTCACATTTTTTAACTAAATCAGTCTGGTTTCTGGCATTAAGGCGATTTCTGGCATTTCTAAACTGATTTTCAATCGTGCGAGTGGACTTGCTCAACTGGTCGGCAATCTGTTTGTAGGTCAGACCTTTTGCAGCAAGCCGGATCGCTATAAGTTCAGATTCAGAAGGCTTGGAAAACATATTATGTAACTTGGGATTGAACCAGTAGTTACTAATGCCAGCCAGCGGGCCAAGAAAATCAGAGCAAAATGTATGCATGAACCTGATTTCCTGATCGCTCCAGACATGTGAGTCGACGGTATAGTCGATACAGGCAATACCAATAGGTTCCCCTTCCCAGTCGAGTTTTTGTAACAGCATTGATCTGCAGGCAGCATCCAGAAAAACATCCTTGAGTTCTTTCAGCGTGTCATCTGCTGCTACATCGTTAATAACAACGGGAGAAGATGACTGCCAAATAGCCTGCATGGCAGCATGTCGATTGGGTAACAGTAAACCTGTAATGGAAGGTGGAGATGTTGCTGAATTCCGAAATTCAGTAATAGGTGTGTAGTGTTTATGTGAGGGAGTCGCAAAGCCTGCGTCTGCGCGGCAGACATTGAGTTCGTTCACCAAATATTCCAGTCCAACCTGTACTAGTTGCTTGGGATCTTCTATGACGATAATCATGTGTGCAGCACAATTGAGCATGCGATTACCGCATTCTTTATTTGAATCGAGGTATTCTTTTCTTAAAGACTGAATTGATGGCAGTTGATCTTTCAAGAAGGCTATCGTGTTGTAGTCTGAATTTCTGTTCTAGGGGTTATTTGCCATATACGAGATATGAGCACTAACATATTATCGCTATCTGGTTTATACATGAAAGGAATAATAATGGGAATGAAACATTTTGATAAAGCGCAATCGAAGGATATTAATTCACTCGGTATTGAAGGCATAAATGCATATTTACAGGATACAGTGTCATCCAGTAACGATGCCGCGCCAATATCTGGAGGGTTCTTCAGAATGGAGGCAGGCAATCCACTTGAGTACACTTACTCTTATGATGAATGCAAGATCATGCTGGAAGGTGAAATGACAATTACCGAGAGCAATGGAGAAACGGTAAATCTAAAGCCAGGTGATGTTGTTTATTTTGATAGTGGAACCACTGTTACATTTACTTCGCAATCTTCAGGAACCGCATTTTATGTCGGACAGCGAAAATTTGGTGTGTTGTAGAATCCAGATATTACTTGATCTGAATTGTGTTGTACTGAACATGCTTTAGTAGATTTACTATAGATTTGTGATTAATTAAATTATTACTGTACTCATCTGGTTATTCTGCGGCGAATTCGTTTAAGCGTTTTTCAAAAGTGGATTTCCAGCTACTTGATAATTGCCTGCATTCCAGAATGGATGCAATATCTTTTTTAATCTGTCCAGGCTGATACATAAGCTGATTTGCACGTGCGATGCTCCATGCTGGGTTATCTCTTTGAGTTAATACAATTGGGTCGGTCGCCTGTACGTGGCCTTCCTGTAGAACACGAAAATACCAGCCAGTTCTGCTTGTCTGTTGCACCCAAAAAGGAAGTTTGGCCTGATTGAATTTACGGGCTAACTTCCAGCACGGTTGGCGCGGTTGAGACACTTCAACAATGCAAGAACCAATTTTATAAATATCACCAATACAGACATCTTTTTCCAGTAACCCTGATACGGTGAAATTTTCACCGAATGAACCATTGCAGGGCACAGGTAAATTAATTCGTTTGCGTAACAGGAAGCGGGCACGCTGATTCCAGTAAGTATAATGTTCAATGGGATAGACGTTAACGGCTTTATCCAGTCCGCCATGTACAGTCAAATCAGCCTGTTGGTCGCCAGCAAGATTATACTTACTGAGAAAAACCGGACCCTGGACAGGAGATTTATAGATAGATGTTGTCCAGTCGGCTGCGATGGTTTTAGGTTTTCCTACTTGAATGCTTTCAATATGCATGATGCAATCATAACTGTTTAAATTCACATAATAGTGAAATTAATTGGGATACAACAGATTAGGGAATTGATGTATGAGCTGGTGGGGTAAAATTGCAGGTGGTGGTATTGGTCTGGTACTGGGCGGTCCACTGGGAGGCATGCTTGGTGCTGTGCTCGGACATCAGGTGGATAAAGCGAAAAAAAATAAAGTGGGTATCGAGGGGAGCTCGCAAGAAACAGCACAGGCCGCATTCTTCACAGCAACATTTTCTGTCATGGGGCATATTGCTAAAGCTGATGGTCAAGTAACCCGGCAGGAAATTCAGGCGGCCGAACAGGTTTTTGAACATATGAATTTTCAGCAGGCTCAACGCGAGGCTGCAATTGAGCTGTTCAATAAAGGCAAACAAAGCGATTTTGATCTTGATGAGGTGTTAATTCAGTTCAAAAAAGAATGTGGACGAAAGATTACGTTGATTCAGATGTTTATGCAGATTCAATTGCAGGCCGCCTACGCTGATGGAAGCAAGCACCCGGCAGAAGACAAAATATTAAAAGATATTTGCAAGGTGCTGGGGTATCCCGTGTCTATGTTGAGTCAGCTGGAAGCCATGCTCTACACTCAGCAGAAAAGCTATTCAAACAATCCAAATCAACCGCCCAATCGCTCACAGATTTCTAATGCATATTCAGCGCTAGGGTTAAAGGAGGATGCGAGTAATGAAGAAGTTAAAAAAGCCTATCGGCGCCTAATGAGTCAGCATCACCCTGATAAATTGATATCCAAGGGATTGCCTGAAGAAATGATACAAGTTGCAACAGATAAATCGAAGCAAATTCAAAAAGCGTATGAAATTATTAAAAGTGCCAGAAATAATTAAATGCTGATTCTGCTGAATTAATGTAGCGCTACCTGGAGTTCTTGCTGGCTGAATTCTGGAATTGGATTATTTTGTATTAACTCAAGTACTAACTGCAATGCAAAATCCATTTGTTCCAGATCGACACGATCTGCCTCCTGGCATTGCGCAAGAGAGGCTTCATAGGATACTTGAGAAACAACAGACAAAGCATAGTCCCGTTCACGTTTACTGGAGCAGGTCTCGAAGTTGTGTATAGCACTGAATACGCGATTGGTTAACTCTCGATACTCTTCAATATTCATGTGGACCTCCCTGTTTTCTCATACATGAGGACCAGACTAATAGTTAGTAAAATAAGTTTCAATTACATGTAGCCTGGCTTTACTACCGTCTAGAACATAAATCTATCTGAGTGTTAACTGGCGCACACTTACAGACACAAAATCACCTGGCTTATCGGGAATTGAATAAGTCAGGTGACTGGAAAGATTACGACTAGTTGTGTTCGAGAGTGCTGAATGGATTTAAGAAATGACTATCTTTGGCGGCCAGCTTCACGCCTGGGAATTTGTGACTCATGATGTATTGAATACGCGGCTCATTTTTCCTCGTTGTGTAAATGAGGATCAGGTATTTTCCGTCAGCTATATCCTGGTCAAATTCGGCTAATTTTCTGTTTTTACTGGCAATCCCAGCGAGTCCACCTTCCCAGAGTCCAAATAGCGTCATTAAACCAATCAGGAAGGCATAAACAACGTAAGGCAAATTACCACCAAACGGTTGCAGGTAAGCGAACACAGCAGCAATAAAGGCACCAATGATAAAGCCCAATATAGCGCCAATAACGCCATCGCGAAGCAGATCCAGTGTTTCCAGATAATTACTTGAATGCAGGTGTTTTTTTTGAAGACCTGATTCGTCTTTAGAGACAATGTGAATGAACCAGTCCTGAACACCGGCCTGATGTAGTTCATCAGCAATATTTTCAGTGCTGCCGAGTGTAGACGCCAAATAGTATATTGTTTTCATTGTTGTCCTCCTAATCAGCTACATAGTTATTGACTATGCTTGTTTGAATTTTAATTCATTCCAGTGAATAGATATTTTGTACTCTTTTGCGATGGGTATATCAAGACGCATTAAGACTCTGCAAATGCAATGCATAAATCATGCAGTTGTCACTAATTTATTGATCCTGGTTGCGATATGCAAACGGGTAGCCAGTGAAATAATTAATATTAATAAGTACTGTTTATGTGTATTAATAATTATTTAAATGAAGACATGGTTTATTCGGTATTTGAGCCTGTCAGGCTGGTTGGCTCTGGTGTTCTCCATAACATAACTGTGAGAAATACACCGAGAAGGAAGATCGCAATACGTAACCAGAATATTTTCAATAGAAAGATAGAAATGGCAAGTGTGCTCCAGATAAAAATGATGGCTTTAACCTTTACATGTCTGGGGATACATCTGTCACCTTGATAGCTTTTAATTAAGGGACCAAAAAAAGAGTGTTCAAGTAGCCATTGATGAAATTCTGGTGATGATCTGGCAAAACACCCGGCTGCCAATAGAATAAAAGGGGTAGTTGGAAGTAATGGCAATACGATGCCAATAACACCAAGAATGATGAAAAACCACCCAGAGCAAATCAGGAAATATTTTTTAGCTTTATTTTGCATTAGTGGTGTTTCTGGAGTGCCATCCCGTCCTGGTGGGTCCTGGTAGTTAAATCCCATCATAGCTTTTTTTAACTGCAGCTTATTTGTCAGGTCCCAAATCAGTCCGATTGCGGCAAAAAGAAGATTTTATCCATTTATTTCAGAGGGTTAATTGGCAAAGTGTTAACTTCGTCAAATAATTTACTATTACTGTTCAATACGTCGTTAAATTGACGCTTTTAAGCCGAATCTGGCTGCTACGTACCCATTGTTATCTCTAAGCTTACTGCGTGGAACTATATCCTATACCGGGGTATTTCCATAACTTATTGAATAACAAGAATATTATACGGAAAGACGGTTTTCTGTCACATAAAGACTGAGAATCGTGCAACCAGGGAGCAGGCGTCGTTTGGACACTAGTCTAAAAATTAGATCAGAGATGGAATCAAGTGTGTCTAGAGCTTTTAGACAATGGATCACTCTGGGCGCCCTGTTTTTTATGTCTTTAAACAGTCAGGCCGAAGTGGCGGCTCAGCTTGACTGGGATACATTGACCTGGCCGGCAGGATCAACAAGCCAGACATACACAATTGGATCAGGTGATGTATCGATTACATTCAACGGTACGAGTGATACCCCACCTGGAGATACCGGAGCATTAAGCACTAATGACAATGGTATAGATTCACCTTCAATCGATAACACTAAAACCGGTGGACTGTCACCCGTTGAAGATTCACTTGATATCTATGTGAATTACTCAACAACTCCTTCAGGGTTACAGGAAATTCCCATATTGATTGACTTTTCACATCCGGGAGGTGTGAGCAATGTCAGTTTTAGTATTTTTGATGTAGATCGAGACCTTAGTGCAAACGGGTTTGTCGACTATGTTGAGGTAACCGCAACTACTGATGGTATTAATTATTTTAATCCAACAAGCATAACAGATAGTTCAGCAAACAGTTCTGATGGCACGAAAACAGTTACTGGAACGAATGCATCTAATGATAGTGCAAATGGAACAGCAACTTTTGCATTTAGTCACAGTGGTATCACGCAGATAAAAGTCGTTTACGGCAATATCACAACAGCCTATCAGGCTGCTTCTATTCACGATATAAATTTCAGTTATCTGGCGCCGGATTTAGCAATAACAAAAACACATTCGGGAGTGTTCAATCAGGACGATATTGAATCATATGTAATCAGCGTCAGTAATAGTGCAACGGCGATTGATGAACCCGGTGCAATTACTGTGACAGATACTTTGCCTGCAGGATTGAGCTATGACTTGGCATCCGGTGCAGGCTGGTCATGCGGCGCGTCGGGACAAAATGTGACATGCACGCATGCCGGCCCATTGGCTGCAGGTGATTCTTTACCGGATATTACACTTGATGTTTTGGTATCCGCTGCTGCCGTGCCATCAGTAATTAATACGGCCAGTGTGGCGGGTACATTGCCGGATGCAAATGAGTCAGATAATTCAGACACCGACACTGCAACGGTAACAGGTACATCAGGAATAATAGCTGGTAATAAGCCTTTGTATCTATATTCAGATCCAGGTCTGGATTTGTCGAGAACACCACCGTCTACGTCACAGTCAAGCGTAAGAATCAGGAAAAATGTAGAAGTCTCAAGGTCATGGGTAATCACTCCTCAAACACAGGCGCCATTAGTGATAGACGGGGATGTAGCAGAGATACCTGTTGAATTAATACTGGAAAGATGTAACGGCACATGTTCCAGCAGGACGCGCAGTGTTGAAGTGACTTTATCAACATCACTAGGCGTTATCGGAACAGTCACGCGAAACTTAAGCTTAAACGGTAACCCAACAGCTTATACATTTTTGGTGCCGATAAGTGCAGATATAGCCTTGCCAGCATCATCGACAATAACGCTGACGGTAAGCAATGTAAGTTCTGGTGGAGGAGGCAGACAGATATTTGTGTTGCCTGAGAATGGCGGAGACAACTCGCGTGTCGAACTAACATCTGAAACAGTCATAAATATAGAATCCGTAAAGTTTTATGATGCGGCATACCCTGCGGGAAATGAAGTTACGTCATACATGCCTGGTGATACGGCATATATACGAGCAGAAGTGAGTGATCCGTTTGGCAGCTTTGATATTAGCAGTGCATTAATAAGCATTATTGATGCGCAAGGTAATAATGTCGTTACTAATGATGGTATGACAGAAATACCTGGGGCTAGCGGTGCATTAAAGTCATTTGAATATTCTTATTTAATTCCAGCTGCATCTTCAGGAGTCTGGGACGCAGTCATTATTGCAAATGAAGGCAGCGAAGGAATAGTTAGCGATAGTGAAATTGCATCGATCAACGTGGGTGGAACACCCGATTTAGTTTTCCTGAAAACGTCACAAGTGATAAGTGACGGTACAGGTGCGACAGCACCAATAGCCAAAGCGATTCCAGGCGCTACAGTATTATACAGGCTGTCAATTACAAATCAGGGCGATGGTGCAACAGATGCGGGTCTGATGTTGGTCGACCCTATTCCTGCAAGTACTAGCTTGTGTGTTTCAGATCCCTGTGCGCAGGGAGCAGACCCGATTCAATTTATTGATGCACCAGCAGGGACCAGTACAAGTGGATTGGTATTTGATTATGCAAGTGATGTTGAATTCTCTAAAAGCAGTGGGCCTGCATATATTTATGGAGCAACGTTAACACCAGATGCAGATGGTTACGATCAGGGTGTAACTAGTATCAGGGTAAGCCCAGACGGACAATTCAATCCTGCAAGTGGATCGACGCCGGCAGGGTTTGAAATCTTATTCAGAGTGCAGGTGAAATGATGAAGCTGAGTGCTAGCATTATTTCACTGTTAATAACGTTGATCTTTTCGGCGACAGCCAATGCTGTAGGTGTTGCAGCAGGCACATCTATAGCAAATACCGCCACAGTTGATTTCACAATAGGTGGCACGGCGGGAGTAGCGACAGACACTGATATTTTTCAGGTACAGGAAATTATAAACGTAGATGTCGCATGGCAAGATGCTGCAAATGTAATGGTATCGCCGGGTGCTTCGCAACAGGTTTTAACATTTATTGTCACCAATACGGGAAATGGTGTTGAAGCATTTTCGCTACAGATAGATAACACCGTCATAGTGACAGATGATTTTGATCCTGTTAACGGGCTTATCTATTTGGATGGGAATGGTAACGGTGTGTTTGATGGAGCGCCAATAGATCCCGTATACACGGCGGGTTCAAATGACCCTGTGCTTAATGCCAATGGTATAGACACACAAATAATATTTCTGGTTAGTGATATCCCTGCTGGTGGAACAGCAGGTCAGACAGGTGAAAGCGAGTTAACCGTGGATGCGCTAACACCAGGGGCATCGGGTGCCGCAGCAGGTACAAATCTTGATGGTGCCGGTGATGGTGGTATCGATGCAGTTGTAGGTGTCAGTCAGGCAAATGATAGAACGACCGGCATATACGAAATAGATGTATCTCCAGTTGATGTTGGTATCGTCAAATCATCCCAGGTAATCAGCAATGGTAATGGCTGTTCAGCTGCACCGTGCTCACCAGTGCCAGGTGCCACGATACGTTATTCGCTGCAAGTAAACATTTCAGGTGTAGGCACAGTAAACAGTCTCGTCATCACCGACCCGATTCCAAACAACACGACTTATCTTACAGAGAGTATCAGTCTGAATAATGCTTCTCTGACGGATAGTAGTGCTGATGCGGATGCAGGAAACTTTTCTGCAAATACGGTAACTGTCGACTTGGGAGATATCTCGAGTGCAGCTACTCATCTTATAACTTTCGATGTAACCATAAACTAAAAAGGAGAACAAAGTGAATAAATACTTCCTGACATTCACAAAAACACTCTGTGTGTTCTTAATGGCATCAGTCTATTCAATGGTCAATGCCAATTCCTCCGACGCAATTGAAGTAAGTTCTATCGTTGAGCTGGAGATTGTTTCACTGGATAAGCAAGGTAATGAAATTATCAAGCGTATTCCTGCTGAAAAAGTAACTCCTGGTAGCGAAGTAATTTATACAACGCGTTTCAAACATAACGGTACTGAGCCAGCAGCGGATATTGTCATTTCGAATCCAATTCCTGAGCACACTACATATAAAGTAGGTAGTGCAAAAGGTGATGATGCAGAAATGTTTTATTCCATAGATGGCGGTAAATCGTTTCATCAGCCAGATCAACTTGTTGTAGTGGGTAAAGACGGTAGTACGCGTGTAGCCGAAGCAAAGGATTACACGGATATCCGCTGGATTTACAAAAGAGAGTTGCAACAAGGTGACGTGGGGACGGTCGAGTTTCGAGTTGTTCTTAAATAATCGTATCCAAGAGTAAAGTACAAGGAGTACATAGTATGGATAATATAAGCAATAGATATTTTGCAAGAATTGTGATGAGTTTAATGCTCATTGCAGGTTTTGTTTCACAGGTGCATGCAGTTGGTACACCAGCTGGAACACAAGTGGATAACCAGGCGACCCTGAATTACTCGGTTGGTGGAACAGCGCAAATCCCGGTGACTTCGGATGACCCAAATCAGGGTGGAGCAAATGATGCTACAAGTTTCATCGTCGATACCAAGGTTGATGTGACAGTGACCTGGCAGGACGGTGCAAACGTACAGGTAGCACCTGGACAGGATGGAGCAACTCCATTGCCAAATCCACCATCAGTGCTGGAATTTCTGGTAACTAATGAAGGTAATGCTGATTTCCAGGATTTCGCATTAAGTTCTGCAAATGTTGGTGGAGATGATTTTGACCCAAGTGCAGTGCAGATTTATGTTGATGATGGTGACGGTGTTTATAACTCAGCGCTAGATACAGCAACATTTATTGATGAATTGAGTTCTGATTCAACGGGTGGTGCGAATGAAATAACAGTATTTGTTGTTGGTTCAATTCCATCATCACAGACAAATGGTCAGACATCAAATATCGCGTTAATTGCGACTGCGCATGAAGCCTCGGGTTCAACAGGTTCACTGGGTGCGTTAACAGTAGCGGATACACTCGATAATGATATTGCATTTGGTGCAGGTGCAAATCAAATAGTGTTTGCAGACGCAGCAGGTACGGCAGCGACAGATCTGGTCACTGACGGTGAGCACTCTGCAACGGGTACTTATGTCATTGCGGCAACATCAGTGGCTGTACGCAAGTCATCTACTGTGACGGATGATGGTCTTGGCAATACTTCTGCAACTGCAAAAGCAATCCCGGGTGCAACTGTCACTTACTCAATTGAGATTGAGAATTCGGGTGCAACTGGTGCAACTGCGATAACGTTAACTGATCCAATCGATGTGAGTAATTTGTCATACAACAACCCTAGCGTGTCATTTGATGCGGGTTGTGGTGGTGCGACCAGTGAAAGTTTTAGTAGTCCAAATCTTACGGTCAATGTGGGATCGATAGCAGCTGGTACTACATGCACGGTTACGTTTGACGTGACTATTCTTTAGTTACTCAATGTAATTTGTCAGGAAGCGCACGCGAACAGATAATGTTCGCGTGCAATACTGATGCGAAGGATTGCAAATACAAGTATGGCTTGCATACATAACGAGTGTATGCAGATAGATCAGGCGCCAAAGTCTGATGATCGTCTGTGGATGCAGCTTGTCCTTGTATTGAATTTACTGATACTAATTATACTAAATACAGTGTTTTCAGTGGCGTATGCGGTACCACCAGGGACTGTCATTACTAATACGGCTGTTGCCAATTTCGAAATAGCATCAGTGCCACAATCACGCTTTTCTAATTCTGTTGATGTCACGACAACTGTCAATCTCAGTCCTGCAACAATCTCTTTTTTACAGTATTCACCAACAGGAGCAGGATCAACGCCTACCAACTCATCTCCAACGGGATGCAGCAGCAGTGGCGAAAGTGGGCCTTTTGTACCTTTAGCTAACCCAACTTTCCCGGGTACGGGCGTGTTGAATGTTGCTAGTCCTGTTGATCTGGCCCCTGCGAATAGTTATCACCAGGGAGAACCTGTTTTCATTAGAGTCAATGATGCGAATAGAAATTTAAACAGTGCCATCCGGGACACGCTGGTAGTCACAATCAGATCGACGAATATCGGGGATCTTGAAGTTTTGGAATTATATGAAACTGATGTTAATACGGGCGAGTTTGTAGGCTTTATACAAACAGTAACAACACCAGTAACCCCTAATGACTGTGTGCTGGCAGTTGTTACGAATGGGTTGATCGAGGTCAGTTATACAGATATTTATGACAATACCGACACAGTGAGTACAAATGTCTTGGTTGATCCGTTTGGTATCGTATTTAATAGTTCAACAGGTGCTCCTGTGAATGGAATATCTGTGACACTGATCAACACAGTTACAAATTTACCTGCCGCGGTGTTTGGAGACGACCTGGTAAGTGCCTATCCGTCTACTGTAATAACGGGATCTAGCGTGACGGATGCCGGGGGTACTGTATATAACTTTGGGTCTGGCGAGTATCGCTTTCCATCTGTTGCACCCGGTACTTATCGCCTGCAAATTGATAATGATACATTTGTTGCTCCATCAACAATATCGATAGCGCAGTTACAGGCATTACCAAATGCACCATTTGCGCTGGACGCAAATGCCTCATATGGACAGAATTTTACATTGGTAGTGGGTCCGCCACTGAATGTGGATATACCTGTTGATCCTGTTGAAGACGTGTTGTTTGTTACTAAAAATGCTTCTAAAGATGAAGTTGCGATCGGTGATTTCATGCAATATGAAATTATTGTCGCGAATAATCGACTATCGAATGTTGCTGCAAATGCAGTATTGACTGACACATTGCCGACTGGGTTTCGATTTCAGCAAGACTCGTTACAGATAGGGGGAAGCTACGTTGCTGACCCTGTCATATCTTCAGATGGTCGCACGATGTCAGTTTCGCTAGGTGATATTGCTGCATCAAACACGGTGACGGCAAGGTATGTCGTTGAAATTACTTCAGGCGCAGCATTTGGCACTGCGATAAACTCGGCACAGGTTAGTGATGCAGCAAACGTCTCATCAAATGTTGCGCAAGCGGCTGTACAGGTGATTGATGATTTACTAGGCACACGAAGTTTCCTGATAGGAACAGTTGCACAGAATGCATGTCAGGAACCTGGAAAGAATTATAGTGAAATAAATTACACTCTGAAGAGCAAGTATCAGGGCAATGAATTCATACATACTCTCGAAATCAGTCCGTCAGGTGATTTTAATGAAATGCTGGACGTTGAAGTGCAGCTTCCCAGACTGCTGACCTACAAACCTTCATCGAGCAGGCTGAATGGAAATATTTATAATGATCCATTATCGCAAGCAGAAACATTATTGTTTACAGTCAAGCCTGGTCGCGCTAAACAGGTGCTGAGTTTCAGTACAATTGGTGATGCTGAATATACAGGCAGGTTTGAAATAAAGGCAAGGCTGCTGTCAGATAAAAAGCGCAGAGCAAATGCCAGCAGCGGATGGGCTTTGAATATCTATAAGGCCGATGGCGATATATCCATATTAGAACCTGTAAGTAGCGAAACAACATTGAAGTTATCACCGTCCAGTGTTGCAAAAGGTGTTTCAAATATTCGTTTGTTCCTCGAAGATGGGAGATATGTGCTCACAGATGATCGAGGCATGTATCACTTTGAAGCGATAGAGCCTGGTACCCACGTAGTTCAGTTAGATCCTGAAAGTATTCCCGAGCATCTGGAAATACACGAATGTATTGGCAATACCAGAATTGCAGAAGCTAAATATTCACAGTTCGTTGATATACAGCCGGGTCTGCTATGGCGTGCAAATTTTTATTTGCGTGAAAAGCAGCCTGAAACGAAAACGATTCACATGCGGTTAACGAGTGATATGAGTGGTGATGATATCGCATATAAATTAGCGCTAGAAGGCAAGTTTGATGGTTTGAATAATGTACGCGCTACAATTGTATTGCCAGACGGAATTGAATATATACCGGGAAGTTCATCATTAAACGGAGTGGCGGGAACTGAGCCAGGAAATACGTTTGGTTCGCTAACATATCGACTGGCTGAGCTGCTTTCAAAAGATAACAATAACGTCATTCGTTTCAAAGCGGCTGGAACACCTCTTGCACAAGGTGAAATAAGTGCTCAGGCATTGATTACATACGATGTTGGCGAACTGAAAAATCAGCGACTAAACGCAGTGACTAATACACTGTTACATCAAAAGGAGCGTTCCAGGCAGAATAAGTATGTGTTGAGGTCAAATTTTAACTCGCTCTCTGCGCAGTTGAATATGAAAGGGCTCAATGATCTTGAAGAGCTGATATCAAACGTGAGCAAACATAAGGTAAATAAAATACAGATAACAGGACATACAGATAATCAGCCTATCCGGACTGGATATCAAAATGTGTACTCAGATAATCAGGCTTTATCAGAATCAAGAGCGTCGGCAGTCGCTGATTATTTGCGAAGCGCGCTGAAATTAACAGATGAACAGGTTCATGTAAGAGGTGTGGGTGATTCAATTCCGATTGCGGATAACTCAAGCAGTAATGGCCGAGCAATGAATCGTCGCGTGGAAGTAACAATTAACAGTCTGGAAGTGACGAGAGAAAAGCAATTTGAAGTATTAGGCAAGAAGAGTGGAGAAAGCTCAACGGTTGTCACTACTGTGCCCACGCCAGTGTCAGATTTGGAAAACAAATTGCCTGAAATTAATATTAATAGAGCGCCTGATTACAATAAAGCCTGGCTGGACAGGGCTGACAATACACTGGAGTGGTTATTACCGTTGGAAAACGCCAATCCTGAAATACCTTCTGTTGATATAGCAGTAAAGCATGCGAGAGGACATAAGATTGTATTGAAATTAAATGGAGAAAAAGTCAGTGCTCTGAATATAGATAGTAAATTATTTAGCACAGATAATCAGCGCGTGATTTCAAGCTGGCGGGGTGTTGATATTATAGAAGGTGATAACATGCTTGAAGCCATCACTTACGACACTAATGATATCGAGCAGGATAGAATTCAAAGAAACCTGCATTTATCAGGGCAACCTGTGAGAGCTGAACTGCTGCCAGAATATTCCCGACTACAGGCTAATGGTCGTAGCCCAATTATAATAGCGATTAAATTTTATGATCGTTGGGATTATCCAGCGCGACCAGGTATTGTAGGTTCATATCAGCTTTCACCAGAATATACTGATGCAGCTCTAAAAGAACAGCTCGACAAGCAACCATTAAATAGTCTTCTCCAAGGGCGCACCAGATATAAAATCGCCGCGGGTGGAATAGCATATATTGAGCTGGAGCCGAGTTCGCGCAGCGGTAAAGCGGTATTGGATTTTGAGTTTATAGATAACCGCAAACAGACAATCTCCGCATGGTTAACTGCATCGCAGAGAGAATGGATACTGGTCGGTTTAGCGGAAGGTACAGCTGGTTATAATAAGGTCTCCGGAAATGCGCAGGCGCTTGATGATCATCAACACGAAGATGATTTATATGAAGATGGCAGACTGGCTTTTTATGGAAAAGGTAAAGTTAAAGGTGAATGGTTGTTAACACTTGCTTATGACTCGGAACGCAAAGAAAGAAATTCATCTGAGCGACTGTTCCAGACTATTGATCCAGATGAATACTATAGTTTATACGGTGATGCGACGGAGCAGCAATTTGACGCAGCAAGTTCACGTAAACTGTATTTGAAGATAGAGAAACAACAGTTTTATGCATTGTTTGGCGATTTCAACACTGATTTAACCGTGACTGAATTAGCTCGTTACAGTCGTAGTATGACGGGTGTTAAGAGTGAGTTTGAAGGTGAACATTACGGCTATAACGCATTTGCAGCTGATACTGATCAGGTATTTGCGCGAGATGAAATTCAGGGTAATGGCACATCAGGGCTGTACCGTTTATCGAACACGGGAATTATTGTTAATAGTGAAAAGGTGCGACTGGAAACACGTGATAGATTTCAGCCTCAGAGAGTAATATCGGAACAGGGACTGAGCCAGTTCCTGGATTATAGTATTGATACTGTTAACGGGACACTATTCTTTAAGCAACCTGTTCAAAGCAGAGATGATGACTTTAACCCTGTTTATATTGTTGTCGAATATGAAGTGTCTGGCGCTAACGATCGTCAGGTTACCGCAGGTGGACGTGCCAACATTTTCAGCAAAGACAAGAGGATGGAATTAGGACTAAGCGGTGTGAAGCAGGGCGATACGAATACGGAAGGGAATCTGATTGGTGTGGATGCTAGATACCAAATCTCCAGCCACACCGAGTTTCAAGTGGAAGCTGCTGTGAGCAAAACAACTGTAGATAATAATACACGTAATGGAACCGCATACCTTGCAGAGTTACAACATGCATCGGAACGTGCAGATGCGAACGTCTATTTTCGACGCCAGGCGACCTCGTTTGGACTGGAACAGCAGAGTGCGAACAATGATGGTAGCAAACGATATGGGGTAGATGCTCGCTATAAAGTGAATGATAGTGTGAACATCAATAGTGAAATTTACCGTGATGAAGTGCTTGCCAATGATAATAAACGCACAGTCGCTGCATTAGAGCTTGAGAAATCACTAAAGCAATATGAAGTGGCAGCGGGTGTTGCATATGCGAATGACAAAATTGAGGACCAGGATAATAATGATTCAGTACTGGCAACAGGGCGTGCAGCCAGATATCTGATAGAAAATAAATTAAAAGTGCGTGCAGATGCGGAAATAGAGGTTACCAATGATAATTCTGTCGATCACCCAAGTAGATTAATTGGTGGGGCTGATTACCGCCTGAATCAGGCAACTGAATTGTTTGCAGAGCATGAATATACACAGGGAGAAGATCAGGATACAAATACCACCAGAGTGGGCACGCGTGTAACGCCATGGAATCAAGCCACCATTAACTCTTCAGTAGAACAGCAGTTTAATGAAGATGGCGAGCGTCTCTTTGGCAATCTGGGTCTTGTTCAGGGCTGGCAATATAATGATAATTTCCAGCTGGACTTTAGTATTGACCGGTCTCATACATTTCGAGATCCGGGTGGGCAAGCATTTAACAGTAATGCTGCACTCTCTTCCGGAACAGTGACTGATGATTTTACGGCAGCATCGGTGGGTGCAAACTACGTAGAAGATACATGGTCATCATCTTCGCGTGCAGAATATCGTACGAGTGATGCTGATATTCAGCGCAGTCTGTTTATTGGATATTTTAGAGAGCAGAACACAGGATTTGGTATGTCTCTGGATATGCAGGTATTTGATACTGATCGACGCAGCGGTTCAGATGAAACCCTGGCCGAGATTAACTATTCAGTTGCATACAGGCCAGATAGCAGTGCATGGACGATATTGAATCGATTTGATCTTGAATACGATAGTGCGAATAGCGATGATTCCAGTATTCGTACCAGAAAAGCGGTTAATAATCTTAATTTAAACTACACAGTTGATGGTAAACACCAGTTTGGTGCTCACTGGGGAATTAAATATACGCTGGATAATATCGATAACGAAGAATACGATGGTGTCACACAATTGCTGGGATTCCAGTACCTGTATGATTTGCATAAGCGAGTAGACTTGTCGTTACATGGGGATGTGCTGTATTCAAGTAATACCGATAATTATAGATACTCGCTCGGTCCTGCTATCGGTCTCAATGTCTTTAAGAATATGTGGCTAAGCGTAGGCTATAATATAGATGGATTTGAAGATGAAGACTTTTCTGCTGCTGAGTACACAGCGAATGGTCCTTATGTGAAAATGCGTTTCAAGTTTGATAAAAGTACAGTTAAGGGTCTGTTAAACAGGTAACTATTACGGTTAGGATTCTTGCTGTTGTTTTTAGGAGAAACATAGTGGGATTTTTTACATCGATTATTTTAGGTCTGCTGGTGGGTGCACTTGCCAAGTGGATTATGCCGGGCAAAGATCCTGGTGGTCTGTTTGTCACTATGGTGCTAGGTATTGCGGGTGCCATGATTGGTGGATTTATTGGTAATCAATTAGGTGTAGGGAGTGTCACAGGATTTAATCTGCCAAGTATTGGCCTGGCGACACTGGGTGCGATTATTCTGTTAATCATTTATCGTGTATTGACGAAATAGGCAAGTGTATAAACCTGGTACATTACTGTTCATACTTATCATTGTATTCACGCAGTCATCTGTCGCCGATGGTTTAAGTAATCAAAGTAAAAAATTTACGCCACCATCAAAGATCAGCAAGTCTGACTGGTCTGATCTTAACGAAATTAAGCGTACCTGGGATTCTGCTTTAGTGCGTATCCCGAAATCTAACGGATATTATTCAAGCCATATTATGAGTCATTTGACTCAGCAACCAGACGCTAACTTGAAGACATTCCCAACCGTTATCTATTTGCATGGCTGCGCAGGCGTCTGGGAAGGAACATATACGAGGATAAACTTTTTGGCCAGATCCGGGTTTGCAGTGATTGCACCGGTTAGCTTTGCAAGAGCCAAATATCCTCAATCATGTGATCCTGCAAGTGCAAAAGGCGGCATGTATCGAGGCACACTAAGTATGAGACAAAATGATGCCGGCTATGCAATTGCCAAAGCCAGGCAACTTGACTGGGTGGATAACAATAATGTCTTTTTAATGGGGCATAGCCAGGGTGGTATCACCACCGCTACATTTAAACCAGCAGATGAGACAATGTCAGTGAATGCCCGAATTATTGAAGGATGGACATGTCATGCTGGCTGGAGTGAATATCGGGGAATCAATGCACCTGACAATGAACCGGTACTAGCCATAGTGGCGAGCAATGATCCATGGTTCCAGAATCACTGGACGAGAGGCAGTTGTAGCACATTTATCAAGAAAGAGAATGGGAGTCGTTCTATCGTGTTGTCTGAGGGTGAATTAAATGCGAGCCACGAGTTGCTCGAAGATCAGAATCTGCAAAAAATAGTCATAGATTTCATGCATACTCATATGCGCTAATTTTTGTGATGCAGTTATCATTTTAAACCGTCAGCACTAAAGTATTAGTGAAGCTGGCAGCTATCTGTTTAAAGTTGCCAGTCTCTAAGGATAGTTATGTCAGATTCCATTTTGCAAGCAGGGCTTCAGGGTGTTCGTAGTGGTATTGATCAATTTGGGCGTGCCGCAGGGCAGGTAGCTGCTGCACCGGTTGCAGAATCATCCTCTAACAGCGTCGATGGCTTGATAGAAGTTAAGCAGGCGCAGCAAACAATTCAGGCGTCAGCAGCCGTAATTAAGGTCGCCGATGAAACGCTTGGGTCTTTACTTGACGAGACCGCATAAATTTACTGTTGAGTGTCCGCGTTAATAATCACCGTATGCTGCTCCAGCGCTCCTTTTCGGGTGAACGCTTCCTCAGGCATTGGATTCTGATGCGCTAATTTAAAATCCTCACTGCCTACCCAGTTTTTAAAGGCGGCCTGGTCTTGCCATTCTGTATACACAACATAGGGCGTGTCATCAGATTGCGGTTTTAATATCTGCATACGCTTAAAGCCAGGCTGCTTATCTATTTGACCGGCACGTTTCTGAAATCGTGTTTCAAATTCATTATGCCAGTCAGGGTGGACAAACACTCGATTCGTTACTACAAACATTATAAATAATCCCTAGTAAAATTAATAACTTAGTATTTTAATAGTGTCTCGGATTAACACAAGTGAAATCAGCGCTTGATAATGAGTGAGTACTCACTTACGATATGATCATCGATTCAGGGCGGTACAGATGTGAGTACTCGAGACAAAATAGTTAAATCAGCGGTGACATTGTTTATACAACAGGGCGTGGCAAAAACAACGACCAAACAAATTGCACACTCAGCATCAGTGGCCGAGGGATCGATATATCGCTATTTCCCAAGTAAAGAAGAACTCGCGTGGCAGGTCTTTAAAAATTACCATCAATATCTGGCAATCCAGTTACAGGATGCAGCATCACAGGCACTGGATATTGAAGGAAAAATAAACTCTCTGGTGAACTGTTTTTTAAAACTGGCAGATGATGACTGGCTAATGTTTAGATACTACCTGACGTCACAACACACTCATATGGAAAAAGTCACTGAAGATATGCTAACGCCGTATCAGGTGCTGAGTGATGTAATAAAACAAAGTGCAGAGACAGGGGAGATAAAAAAGGACGATATCAATCTGCTAACAGCAATGATGATGGGTGCCGTGCATCAGATTGCAATCAATAAGATTTATTCAAGAATTAATGGCGAGTTGTATGTGCATCGCAAATTTGTGTCAAACACACTGGTAACCATGCTTAAAGACAAGAGAATATAAAATGAGACAGCTGTTTCAATTGTTTGCCAGTCAGCGTTTTTCACCGTTATTTATAGTGCAGTTTCTGGGGGCGTTTAGCGACAATATATTTAAATCTGCATTGTTAATATTAATTACATATAAATTTGCAGACAATGTAGGTGTAGAAGCCTCTATTCTCAATATGCTTGCTGCAGGTTTATTTATACTTCCTTTCTTTTTGTTTTCGGCATTTGGTGGCTTATTAGCTGACAAATTCAGTAAGCACATATTAATACGTTATATAAAAGCATTTGAACTGACGATTTTGATGATCGCATCCTTTGCCTTGATTTATGAACAGGTGTGGATGCTGTTTATATGTCTGTGCATGACAGGGCTGCAGTCAGCATTATTTGGGCCAGCTAAATATGGAATATTGCCGGAGCTTCTGAAAGATCGAGAATTGTTATCAGGTAATGCGCTGGTTGAAGCAGGTACTTTCTTGTCTATATTGTTAGGCACAATTGTCGGCGGGCTCCTTATACTCGGGGATCATGGTGCGCTATCTATATCAATAGTTTTATTGATGTGTTCTTTAACGGGCTGGATAGCGAGTTTTGTCATACCAAGTATTCCCAGTGCAAATCCAGCGTTAAAATTAACTGCAAATATTTTCAAACAGACTTATGATGTTTACACGCTGGGAATTAAGCACTGGGAAATAAGACGAGTAATATTTGCAATATCCTGGTTCTGGTTTCTGGGCTATGTCATTCAATCACAGCTCAATCCCTTAACGGCAACAGTTCTGTTTGCAGATGAGCAGGTTGCAGTATTGATGCTGGTGATGTTTACCATAGGGATTGGTGTGGGATCTCTCCTCTGCAGCATTATAATGGCAGGAGAGATAAGCGCCAGGATAGTTCCATTTGCAGGGATTGCAATGTCGCTATTCAGCTTCGATTTGTATCTGTCTCTGGATAAAGTAGTGCAACAGGCAATGTCATCCGGGCTGAATACAGTTTCTGAATTTCTGGCGAATAAGCAGCATTGGCGTATTCTGCTGGATATGCTGTTGTTATCTGTCGCAGCAGGTTTTTATATAGTGCCGTTATATACCTTGCTGCAAAAGCGGGTTGAAGATAAATTGCGTGCACGCACTATTGCAGCAAACAATATATCAAATGCCATGTTCATGGTGCTGGCATCTGTGCTGGTTATAGCAGTGTTAAGTACTGGATTTGAAATAGCTGATTTATTCTGGATGTTAGCCGTTATTAATTTATTTGTGTCGATATATATCATGAAAATAATACCAAAACAGACATTGAAAACACTGGGAAGAATTATATTTAAACTGCTGTACAGAGTTGAAGTTAAGGGACTTGAAAATTTCCCAACTGACGATTCAGCTTATGTGATTGTAGCAAACCACACATCATTTCTTGATGGGCCATTATTAATGAGTTATATGCCAGAGCTGCCAGTCTTTGCAATTAATACTGATGTAAATAAAAAATGGTGGGCAAAAATTTTCACGCAGTTTTTTGAGATGTATCCCCTGGATGCTACCCAGCCAATGGCAGTCAAAGGTCTGGTTAAAATGCTCAAAAATGGTAGAAAAGTAGTGATATTCCCCGAAGGGAGGATTACAAATAATGGTAGCCTGATGAAAGTGTATGAGGGTCCTGGGAAAATTGCCGAACTCGGTGGAGCACAGCTGATACCTGTTCGTATAGATGGGGCGCAATATACACGGTTTGGTCGTTTGAAAGGGCTGGTCAAATTAAAACTGTTCCCGAAGATTACTATCTCAATATGTCCGCCAGTGGAGACAGGTATTCCTAAAGAAGTGCGTGGTAGTGCTCGCAAGTCAGCATTGAGAAGAAAAGTTTACGATGTCATGACTGACATGATGTATAAGACGACGAATACGAATGAAACGTTATATCACGCATTAGCCGCATCAATTGACAAGTACGGTAAGTCTCATGAAGTATTAGAGGATATTGAACGCAAGCCTATAACACTGGGCAAGGTATTGTTGGGCAGTATTGTTCTTGGGCGTGTGCTGTCAAGACATGTGAAAAAAGGCGAACATGTAGGAATGCTGTTGCCGAATGCAATCCCTACAGGTGTGACATTTTACGCATTACAGGCGATAGGCGCGATACCTGCCATGCTGAATTTCACAGTAGGGAAGACCAGCATTACATCGGCACTAGATACTGCAAAAGTAAAAACAGTCATAACATCACGCAGATTTATTGAACTGGGACAACTGGAAGAGCTGGAGAATGTAATTCAGCAGAATGCTGAGATTATTTATCTGGAGGATGTGAAACAGAGTATACGTCTGTTAGATAAAGTAGCGGGAATATTAGTAGCAAAAACAGGAATAGGTCTATATAAACACCAGGCTGATCCAGACGAACCTGCTGTAATACTGTTTACTTCAGGTTCAGAGGGGTCGCCCAAAGGTGTGGTGTTGAGTCATAAAAACCTGTTGTCAAATCAGGCTCAGGTAAAAGCGTGCCTGGATTTCTCGTCGAAAGACCAGTTTTTTAATGCACTTCCCGTATTCCATTCGTTTGGCCTGGGTGTGGGTCTGGTATTGCCAGTATCAAGTGGAATAAAGACTTTTCTTTATCCTTCACCATTGCATTACAAGATTGTTCCGGAGCTGGTTTACGACACTAAATCCACCGTGGTATTTGGGACAGATACATTCTTAAGTGGTTATGCCACGCACGGTGACCCGGAAGACTTTCAATTCACGCGATATGTGATTGCAGGTGCGGAGAAACTTAAAGCGTCAACAAGAGAAAACTGGTTCAAAAAGTTTGGTGTTAGAATTTTTGAGGGATATGGAGTGACGGAAACATCACCTGCCTTAAGTATTAATAATTACAGTTTTTGCAAATTTGGAACCGTGGGCAGAATGTTCCCTGGAATACAGACAAAGCTGGAATCTGTTCCTGGAGTCAAGCAGGGTGGACGGCTGTGGGTGAAAGGCAACAATATTATGCTGGGATATTTGCGCGCCGACAATCCTGGTGTGCTGGAGCCGGTGACGGACGGATGGTACGACACTGGTGATATCGTTGATATTGATGACGAAGGTTACGTGAGCATATTGGGGCGCGCAAAACGATTTGCTAAAATTGGTGGTGAAATGGTATCTCTGACACAGGTTGAAGAATGGGTGACAGCGTTGTGGCCAGATCAGGATCACTGTGTATGCGCTATTTCTGATGATCGTAAAGGCGAAAAATTAGTATTGGTCACAACGCGTGATGATGCAGACAGAAAGACTGTCCAGAAGCATATTACTTCGAATGGGGGTGCTGAAATCATGGTGCCTAAAGAAATATTACTGGTAAAACAAATACCGGTCTTGGGTACGGGTAAATTAGATTATCCAGCAATACAGGAGTTAGCAAATGATTATGAGAAACACCAATAATATTAAAGTCAACAAGGTAAATAAAAGTATAGGACACACCATGAAAAATACATTGCTAATTATGTTCACCATCCTGATTTCGCTATTGATATTGACTGCTTGTAATACTAATCCCAGAAAAGAAGCAGAAGACCTGAATTACAAAGCCAAAGCCTACGGCAAGTTGATACGCTGGAAAGCATATGACGATGCGAGTAGCTATATTAAATTGCGCGATGGTGGAAATGTTGTGGTCGATTCAGATTTGCTTAATGAAATAAGAGTCACCAAGTACGAAGTAACTTCTATCATAATGAATGATGAACGTGACGAAGCTGTTATTGTCGCAGAGATTGCCTATTATCATGAGAGAGTGAATAGTGTGCGTGAAATTAAAAACCAGCAAATATGGTGGAAAGAAGAGAGTACGGGTGCATGGTATCTGGATGGGCAGTTGCCACCGTTTATTAGGTAGCTTTGTGTTTCCATCTTTTATGCGTCCATAACCATGAAGATGGATTTTTTACGATTAGTTCTTCTACACAACTGGCATATTTTCGGGTTAATGTATACGCGTCAGTATTTTTTGGGTTAAGACTTAATCTGCTGGCGCTGGCTTTATAGTGGCCGCGTGTGGTTTTCTCGATGCCAATAAAAAAAGTCGGATAGCCTGTAAGCTTTATTATCTTCTCGCTGCCAAGGAAAAACCTGGTTGGCTGGTTCAGAAACATTACCTCAAGCGACTGATCCCTTGAGCGAGGCTCCAGGTCTGCAAGCATGGCGATAGATCTTTTGGCATTTTTTCTTAAGACAACATCCTTAGCTAACTTTTTGTAAGGTATGGGCGTGCTGTGATGTCTGGAGCGCATTGAAAAAATAAATTTATCCAGGCCTTTGGCGTGCACTGGTTTATAAACCGGGTCTATGATGAAGTTATATTTCAAGTGTGCCGCAAACGATATCCATTCAACAGGTGCAGTATGTGCAGTTAACATGAATACAGATTTGCCTGCTTGCACCAGGTGCTGAATTTCCTCAAACCCTTCTAAAGTAATTCTGGATTCAATATCAGTGTCCGAAATGGTGTTGGCCTTGATGGACTCAAGGAGAGTGTCAGTCAAGTGTCGATAGGCAGACTTCTGAATATAGCAAATTTGGTGGTCTGTCTTTTCAGGGAAGGAATTGCGAATATTCTGATAACTGGTGCTTCGTCTGTACCTGACAATATGAAATAAAATAAATGATGATAAATCAGATAAAAAATACAGCGTGCCATAAGGCAGTTTTGATAGGGCTCTATATATAAACATCAAGCATATTTACCTGGAAATATATGTGTTCCAGTCTGGTTCTCTATTAGCAAATGCCAGGAATGATGGGTTTAGTAAGGATTTTTTGTTGTAGGAAAGCGCGTGCATATCCAGTCCGGTAAGGTGCCCCCCAGCCTGCTCAATAATGCATTGTGAAGCTGCAGTATCCCACTCCCAGGTGGGGCCAAATCTGGGGTATATATCTGCGCTACCGTCCGCAACCAGACAGGACTTGATGGAGCTGCCAATAGCCAGTAATTCATGTTCTCCCACATTGGATAAAAACTTTTGCATCAATTTGCTATTGTGAGAGCGGCTGCCGCATATGCGAGGCCTAGAGTGAGTTTTAGCTGAGACATTAATCGCGACGGGTGACTTGTCCTGATCGCATCGGTATGCGTTATCTCCGGTCACGGCGTAATAAAGCTGATCTTTAATCGGTAAATAAATTGACCCAAGAACTGGCTGGTTGTGATGAATTAATGCAATATTCACTGTAAAATCAGGCCGGTTTTTAATGAACTCTCTGGTACCGTCTAGTGGATCGATTAGCCAGAAAGTGTCCCAGTGCTTGCGAATTTCATAACTGGTATTATCAGTTTCTTCGGATATACGAGGAATATCTGGCGTAAGGATACCTAGTTGACGTTCAATATGCTCATTGGCTGCAAGGTCTGCTGTTGTCACCGGAGATTTGTCATCTTTAATATCCACTTCGTAGGATGTGTGGAAGTATTTGCGAATAATATTTCCCGAGGTGCGTGCCACTTCGTTTATGTCGGTGACTAGATTTTTTAGTTCATTGTTAGCAAACATTGCCAGATTCTAGTATCGATAACGGGTTGATGTAATTTAATTTAAAAGTTGATTGTAATGAATGATAGTCGTTCTTTAGATTGGGCTCAAATAGAAACGGTGTTCCTGGATATGGATGGAACGCTGATGGACTTGGCATTCGATAATTATTTTTGGCGTGAATATGTGCCACTAATATACAGTAAAAATAATGGCATGGACGATAATGAAGCAAAGCAGTTTCTGCTTGGCAAGTATCAGAGTCAACAAGGGAGTTTGAACTGGTACTGCACGGATTACTGGTCAGACCAATTAGGTTTGAATATAAAACAGTTGAAGCAGCAAGTTTCGGCCAGAGTGAGTCTGTTTCCATTGGTGAACGAGTTCCTGACCTGGCTAAATGATCATGGAAAAAGGGCGGTATTGCTCACGAATGCGCATATGGATAGTGTTGAGATCAAAATGAATCAGACGGGAATAGGGGATAAGTTTGATCGTATTATTACTTCCCACAGCTATGGTTATGCTAAAGAGCAGGATGAGTTTTGGCAGCTATTGGCTGTTGATGAGGATTATCAACAGGAAGCAACACTGTTAGTTGACGATAATATTTCAGTATTACAGGCTGCAGACCGTCACGGTATTAAATATCTGCGAAGTGTGTTCAAGCCTGATACTACTTTGCCAATTCAGGATACGCAGGGATATCTGGCCATAAATGGCTTTCATGATATTGTGGATGACCTGTCAGGTGATTCGCTATAGACAGGTGAGGCTATTAACCTCGTTTCCAGTGCTTGAACTTTTTCTTGCAATACGTGAGTAATTCATCGTAATTGCGGAAATATAATTCAAATCCTTCTTCCGAAGGGGAGTCAAATTCACAATAATCGTTGGTATGATCTCGGCATATCTGGGGGCGTGCGTCATAAATACCGCAGCCACCACCCGGTAGAATATGCGTACATCGGCCTGTAATTAAGAGACACCAGCCCTCGTCATCCCGATATACTTCGATATGATCGTGCGATACCTGCCAAAGTAAATATTCATATTCCTGCTTGCTTCTGGGTGTGTCAATCGGCTGCGTCACATAAGTACAGCAAATTGAATTTGTACAAAAGCCACATTTATTTTCTGGCGTGATCTCTATACTGGGGTCTAGTGTTACTTTAATATCGTCGAGTCTTAACATGGTGCTTACTTGAAAAAGTTAATCGTAAGTTGCTCATCAGGAGCCAGAGCGGTCCCAGGCGTATGCGCAATCCAATTCCGAGCGAACTAATAATAATCCTTTATCGCTGTTCAACATAGTAGCAATTGGTGTATTGTTTTTAAATCGCCTATGCGGCGTGTTTAGCCAGCGAGAGCCCATCTGTATATTGCGTGGATAGGTCGTCCTTAAGGCATCAGCGATACCTGCAATATGTTCAATGCGAGTCACCGTTTCGCTATTCATGGGGAATGCAGCGCCATTTCTGAATTTATCTAAATGACGTGTGCGAGTATTGCCAGGTAATGCGAGTAATTGAATTATTTGTTTCCCATCCAGGCCCCAGTCGTCCATCAGCTGCATAGTCATCTGGGTGATAATGGATTTATCTGTGTCAGTGTTCATTGAGTAGTGCGACGCTTATTCTGTCTCGTCGGGTTTGTTGGGTTTTTTGAGTGCATCGATAGATATTACCGAGGACTGCCTGGGTTCGTCCGCATATCTGGGCCTTTCCTTAATGTCCAGGCCAGACTGCTGTGCCAACTCGTGTTCTCTGGCAGTGATCAGTCCAAAACACATGCGTATGTCTTCGCGAGTAGTTTCACTTAATACATGTTTCATGCCCGGGCTGGGTGTTGTTTCCCGAATAATAGCGGACAGCACTTTTCGCATAACTAGTAGAGTACGTTGTTCTTTTCCAGGTTTGATATCTGATGGCATGTGCTTAATTATATTGTATATTATGTCGAATACTTAGTGGATTTAAGCATACCACGAACTGCATTATTCCGCTTGTGACACCACGATGGAACTAATGTCACAGATTTTATCTAATAGCTAAATATTATGACCACTAGCAAAATTAAATTTCACGTTGGGCAAATAATTGAGCATAACCATTTTGGTTACAGGGGAGTAATTTACGATGTGGATGCTGAGTTTAATGGCACGGATTCATGGTATAGAAGCGTCGCAAAGTCACAGCCACCAAAAAACGAGCCCTGGTACCATGTTCTGGTAGATAGCTCAGACGATACTACCTACGTGGCTGAACGAAATCTCCTGCCCACCAGTAATACAGCAGAAATCGATCATCCACTGGTTAATGCGTATTTTTCAAGTTTTTCCAGTAACCGGTATAACCTCCTATTGAAGCAGTAATATGTTTAAGAATCTCAATCAGTGGTTGCAAACGACCTTAAAAATAGGCGCAGAGGACGATAATGAACAACATACCACTCAACTGGCCGCAGCCATTCTATTGATAGAAGTGAGTCGAGCAGATTTCGAGATTTCTCAGGATGAGCAGAAAATCATAAGTGAAACATTGATTAAGCAATTTTCATTGTCGAAAAATGAAGCGGCCAAGGTCTTGCAATACGCACTGGATGAACATGACGAATATACGTCGTCACATGAATTTATTCGCCTGATCAACGAAGAGCTGGATATGGCAGCCAGGCTGGACCTGCTGAAAGGACTTTGGGCCGTTGCTTACGCCGATGGTGTGCTGGACAAGTATGAGGAATACCATATCCGGAAAATCGCGGACTGGTTATATCTTTCTCATTCAGACTTTATTCGGGTAAAGCATCTGGTGCTGAAAGAGTTAAATATGGAAGAGTAAAGATTTTTGTTTTGCGTACCCCGCAAGCGAATATCTGTGTTCGCCTGCGGTATACGTATTACAGCTTTGTTATGGCGGTTACACCATATCTTTTAAGCCTTTAAGTGGAAGTACTTTAACTGCCTTGCGAGCAGGCTTTGCTTTAAATACAGTTTCTTCACCAGTAAACGGGTTGATACCTTTGCGAGCTTTGGTGGCAGGCTTTTTAACAACCTTGATTTTACATAGACCAACCATATTAAATAAACCTGAACCTCTAGGCTTTAACTCTTTAGCGATAAGGCCGTCTAATGCAGTAAATACCGAAGCAACCTGCTTTCTGGTCAGTTCAGTTTCTTCTGCAATAGAATTCAGGATTTCAGACTTGGTAGGTGGTTTTTTAACTGCTGGTGCGGCTTTCTTTTTAACGGCCATTCAATATTCCTCTATTATGTAAGTTTGTAAATGCATGAAGTCTGATTGCCATAATGTGATATGACATTCATATGTAGTTATCTCTTAACGACTTATTTTATAATTATTCTGTCTTGGCGAATTGTACACAAGGAATAGAATAATGCCAATTTTATCCTGCTATTTAAGCATTTTCTGAAATTCATTATAAAATTTGAAAAGTAAAAGCTATTTTTTAAGCGAAATAATCAAATAGAAAATACATAACATCTTTATAGATGATGAGCTAGTTAATGTGCTCTGTGAAGATATAGATGCAAGGCTGCTGATTTTTCGGCTGTTAGCATTGAATCAAATGGATCGAAGAGCAATCAATATGGAATATAAAATTAAAATAACGACCATTGCTGACAGATCAAACATGCCCACAGGAGGAATAATCTTGCGTGCAGGAGCTAATAGTGGCTCAGTGATGGAGTTTAGCAGCGATAATATTGGATTGTGACCCATGTTCATGCCTGCAAACCAACTTAGAATTGCTCTAATAATGACTGCATATAAAAATATAGAGACAATCATAATTATCACCTGAAGGACTGTGCTGATGATTAAAACATCCAGGCTGGGCTGTAATCCTCTTATATACAGCAGTAAAAAAACTTCCAGAGCCTTAAGGCCTAAAACAAGAACCCAGCTAGCTGTATCGACTGGACCAATGCTGGGTAAAATTTTTCTGAGCGGCACGATTACCGGATTGGTGATTGTGACTAAAAATTGCGAGATTGGATTGTAAAAATCTGCTCGTGTTGCAGAAAGGATCATGCGCAGTAAAATCGCACCTATATATAATGTAAACAGGGTGTGTATCAGGAAGGCGAGGACATTATTTGCTGCGTGCATGGATTATTCCTTGTTAAACGATTGACTGATTTCACCCGCTTTGTCTGAAGCGGCTTTGAGTGCACTTTTTACTATTTTTTTCAGGTCATTTTCAATGAAACAGTTGATTGCCTGTTCCGTAGTGCCACCTTTGGAAGTGACGTTTGCGCGTAATACCTTAAAATCACTACCATTCTGCTTCGCCAATTGTGCTGCTCCAAGCATTGTCTGCAATGTCAGCATATAGCTGTCTTGTGCACTTAATCCCAGCGATTCCCCACTTTCCTGCAAGCATTCCATCAGGTAAAAAAGATAAGCCGGACCACTGCCAGATAGAGCAGTTACGGCATCCAGCATTGACTCATGCTCAACCCAGATAGTCTCGCCTGTCGAACTTAATATCTGGTTTGCCAGGTCTCTGTCTATTTGACTGGTGTCAGGCCGACAATATAAACCTGTCATGCCATAGCCTATCGCGGCTGGTGTATTGGGCATGCTGCGTATAATCACTGCGTGCTGACCTAGCCATTCCTGAAAAGCACTCACCGGTACACCAGCAGCAATCGACAGGTATAGAGTATCCGCGGGCAGGTTCATGGCAGAAAGTTTTAGACAGGCTGATGACATGTCACCTGGCTTGACTGCCAGCAAGACTATTTTGTGCGAAAGTGTAATTTGCGAGGGATCACTGATTACCGTGCTTCCCGGGAATGCTTTTTGTAGAGCATCATGCCTTGACAGGTCATGATCGCAGAAGGTGATCTGACTGGCCGACCATTGTCTGGACAGCAAGCCGGAGGCAATACTGGTACCCATGTTTCCTGCGCCAATGATTAACAGGGATAGATGGTCAGAAATTTTCATAAGCGTATTGTTTCATGAGTTGTGGCGTGGGCCAAATATTGCTGTGCCGATTCGTACCATAGTGGAGCCGCACGCAATCGCTGCTTCAAAATCGTTACTCATACCCATTGAAAGAGTATCTACATCAAATTCATGCTGTTTAAGACTGGTGAGTAAATCTGCCATTTTTCGAAACGCTGAAGTTTGCTGTTCAGGTTCATTAGTGGCACTGGGAATTGCCATTAATCCGCGCAGTTTAAGATTGGGTAGTTGCTGAATTAATTCAGCCAGTGGTAATAGTGCTGTCGGTGCGATTCCTGATTTGCTGTCTTCATTATCGATATTGATCTGCAAACAGATATTTAACGCCGGTAAGTCAGGCGGGCGCTGGTTACTAAGCCGTTTCGCAACAGATTCTCTGTCAACACTGTGTACCCATTGAAATTTTTCTGCGATCAGTCTGGTTTTGTTTTTCTGGATGGGCCCAATAAAATGCCAAATCAGCTCAATGTCGGAAATTTCAGCCATTTTATCGACAGATTCCTGGATGTAGTTTTCACCAAAATGCATTTGCCCCTGCATCGCCAATGATCGGATTTCATGTGCGCTGCGTGTTTTACTGACAGCAATGAGACAAACATCGCGACTGGAACGCTGGTGTCGTTTTGAAATTTGTTCAATCTGCTGACGTATTACGCGGAGGTTGTTGACTGGATCATTTGTGGTCATGGTTTGAATGTAAGCAACTGACGTGTCTGATTTATTATGCAATATGCTCAGCTGTGCGTACTGTGGTGGTTCTGTTTATCGTTACAATGTGTTTGCTTGTCGCATACTACTGCCTAATTGTGCGAAACGTACGAGTGACGTTATATAGTATCCACTTATGGATTGGATGCAGCCTGTTTAAACCCCAAGGGTGCCTTCGAACTCAAAACGTACACTGGATAGTATAGCCTAACTTGAAAGGAGTCTAAGTGGATATATCTCAGCTGCTGGCTTTCTCTGTTAAAAATGGAGCCTCAGACCTACATCTTTCTGCCGGTGTCCCGCCGATGATTCGAGTCGACGGAGATGTGCGAAGAATAAATGTTCCTTTGATGGAGCATAAAGAAGTTCATTCTATGGTTTATGACATCATGAATGACAAGCAACGCAAAGACTATGAGGAATTCCTGGAAACAGACTTTTCGTTTGAGATTCCAGGCCTGGCGCGTTTTCGTGTTAACGCCTTCAATCAGAGTCGCGGGGCAGGTGCTGTCTTTAGAACAATTCCAACTAATATACTCACACTTGAGGAACTGGATTGTCCCAGAATTTTTGCTGATATCTCATCGTACCCTCGAGGACTGGTATTAGTTACAGGTCCTACCGGATCGGGCAAGTCAACGACTCTGGCGGCCATGATCAATCATAAAAATGAAAACGAGTATGAGCATATTCTAACGATTGAGGATCCGATTGAATTCGTTCATGAGAGTAAAAAAAGTCTGGTCAACCAGCGTGAAGTGCATCGGGACACATTGGGGTTTAATGAAGCACTAAGGTCTGCATTGCGCGAGGACCCGGACACCATTCTGGTGGGCGAGCTGCGAGACCTGGAAACAATCCGGCTGGCATTAACTGCTGCAGAAACTGGGCACTTGGTTTTTGGAACACTTCATACCAGCTCTGCTGCCAAAACCATTGACAGAATAGTTGATGTATTTCCAGCTACAGAGAAAGACATGGTTCGTTCCATGCTGTCTGAATCATTGCGTGCTGTTATCTCGCAAACATTGTGCAGGAAGATTGGCGGCGGCCGAATTGCTGCACATGAAATCATGCTGGGGTCACCGGCAATTCGCAATTTAATTCGTGAAGATAAAATTGCCCAAATGTATTCATCTATACAGACCAGCCAGAATGTAGGGATGCAAACCCTTGATCAATGTCTGAAAGAAATTCAGGCAAAAGGTCTGATTAGTAAAGAAGAAGCGCGTCGACGTGCGGCTAACAAAGACGATTTTTAGTGAAATGAGAGATTAGTGTAGAGATTATGGATAGAGATAAGGCCATCACGTTTATGCACGACCTGCTGCGTAATATGCTGCAAAAAGGCGGGTCTGATTTGTTTATTACTGTAGGTGCACCTCCCTCTATGAAGCTGGATGGAAAAATGACACCTATAACTAACCAGCCGTTAACTGCGTCCCATGCTCAGGTATTGGTGCGCGCAATCATGAATGATCGTCAAATTCGCGAGTATGAAGAAACACAGGAATGTAACTTCGCGATCAGCCTGCCCAATATTTCCCGCTTTCGAGTGAATGCATTTATGCAGCGCAATAGTTCAGGAATGGTTTTACGCGTAATTAATGCAGAAATACCGACTATCGAAGAATTAAAGTTGCCGAATATTATTAAAGATATTTCCATGACCAAGCACGGGCTTGTCATCTTCGTTGGTGGAACAGGTTGTGGTAAGTCGACTTCTTTGGCTGCAATGCTTGGGTATCGCAACGAACATAGTCAAGGTCATATTATTACCATAGAAGATCCGATTGAATTTGTGCACAAGCATCGCAACTGTATTGTTACTCAACGTGAAGTGGGTGTTGATACAGAAACATTTGAAATTGCATTGAAAAATACTTTGCGACAAGCCCCGGATGTTATCTTGATTGGAGAGATTCGTGACCGTGAAACAATGGAGCATGCAGTTGCGTTCGCTGAAACAGGTCACCTGTGTTTGGCTACCTTGCATGCTAACAGCACTAACCAGGCACTGGATAGAATAATCAACTTTTTCCCTGAAGAAAGACGTGCGCAATTGCTGATGGATCTTTCGCTCAACCTTAAAGCGATTGTGTCGCAGCGCTTGCTGCCAATTAAAGAGTCTGATGGGCGTGTACCTGCTATTGAAATACTGATTAACTCTCCTTTAATGGCGGATCTGATCTTTAAGGGAGATGTGCCGAAGATGAAAGCACTGGTTGCAAAATCGAGAGAGCTGGGCATGCAAACTTTTGATCAGCATCTGTTTGACCTGATTGAAGAAGATATGATTACTATTGAAGATGGGCTGCGTAATGCAGACTCGGTCAATGATCTGCGATTGCGCCTGAAACTGGAAGGCAAGAAATCGAAAGGGACGGATCTGCTTGATGGCTTAGAGACTCTTACCGTTGAAGAAGATGCCAAAGAGTCAGGTTTGGTCGGTTAATCATTTAACTATAGCGTAGTAACAATTATGACAGTAAGCCCATATTTAAAACTCATGGCCGAGAAGGCTGCATCAGATCTGTTCTTTACTACAGGTGCGCCTGTATGCATGAAATTAAATGGTGTCACCCAGCGGATATCGAAGACTCCGCTACAGCCAGGAACAGCCAAGAAGATCGCTTATGAAATAATGAACGATCAGCAGATCAAGGAATTTGAGTTAACCAAGGAAATGAATCTTGGTATTTCTATCGTGGGTGGTGGGCGTTACCGAGTCAATATTTACTACCAGCGTGGTGAGGTGTCTCTGGTAATTCGCTATATTAAGCATGAGATACCCAGCCTCGAGAAATTAGGCTTGCCTGAAGTGCTACGCAGCCTGGTGATGAAGCAGAATGGTCTAATACTGGTTGTAGGCTCTACGGGGTCTGGTAAATCTACCTCACTGGCATCAATGATCGAGCATCGAAATAAAGTGCAAAGCGGTCATATTCTTACCATTGAAGATCCCATTGAATATATTTTCACACACAAGAAATCAATTATTGGTCAGCGGGAAGTGGGTCTGGATACATTGTCATACGATAATGCATTACGTGAGGCCATGCGTGAAGCGCCTGATGTAATTATGATAGGCGAGGTGCGTGATCGTCTGACAATGGAAGCTGCCATGTCATATGCAGATACAGGTCACTTGTGTTTAACGACATTGCATGCGGTCAATGCCAATCAGGCACTGGACCGGATTATCAACTTTTTCCCAACTGATGCCAGAAATCAAATTTTGATGGATCTGTCACTCAATCTGGCAGGAATCATTTCACAACGTCTTATTCCCTCGGCTGATGGTGGACGAATACCTGCAGTAGAGGTATTGCTCAATACGCCTTATATCTCAGATCTTGTGCGAAAAGGAGAGTTTGGTGAAATTAAGGAAATTATGGAGAAGGGCGCTGCAGTGGGTATGCAAACTTTCGACCAGTGCCTGCATGAACTATATAAGTCAGAACGTATTACCATGGATGATGCGCTTAATTTTGCTGATTCGCGCAGTAATCTGGAATGGCAGATCAACTTTGGTGGCGGAGTCAAAAGTGTAGGCGAGCATGATGATCATGCAGATTTAGCTCTCAATGCTGACAGTCTTGCAGGCGATGAAGAAAATGAGTCCCCGGCCACGCTGTCAACGCCTTTGCCTGATCTAAGTGAATTGAGTCTGGATGATGAAGGTCAGGAAGAACTCAAGTCTTTCTCTGATGTCAGCCTGGACCATGATCTGAATGAAGATGCTGTCGAAGATGAGGATGATGAGTTTTTCGATTCCGTAAAATCCATGTTTAGTGATGATCGACCATCCAAATAATCATTTTGGAAAAACCGTATTTGCTTCAAATATAGGCCCATCGACACACACACGCTTCATCTGGTGTAGCCCGGATTGATTGACTGTTTCTACCGTGCAGCCTGCACAACCGCCCACCGCACAAGCCATGTGTTCTTCCAGTGATAACTGACAGGGAATTGTTAGCTGCTGGCTAAGCCTGGCAGCGGCCTTTAGCATTAGTGTTGGCCCGCATGCAAAAATCTCAATTTCTGAACGTTCCTGTGCATCCATGCTTTCCAGCCAGATGGCTGCAAGCTCGTGAATGTAACCATCAAAGCAGCCTGAATAATTCTGTTTGCTGGTTAATCTGGAAGGAATACCCAGGTCTTCCAGTAGCGCCATTGAAGCAATTGTATCGTCAGGTAGTGAGCTGATTAAAATTTTTGACGGTTGCACTTTGAACGGGAAAGGAATTTCTGAGCCCATGATCACCATTGGCGTGAGACTGGATTTCTTTTTAAGTTGTTCTGCGAAAAACAGTATAGGTGGAATACCAACGCCGCCTCCAAGTAATAAAGGCCGTTTCGTTTTGCTGGATAGGGTAAAAGCATTGCCAATGGGCCCCATACAATGCAGCACATCGCCTGCCTTGATGCTGGCAAGCTGTTCTGTTCCCGAACCCACCACTTTATACAAAACTTCTATCCAGCCTTCATCAATAGCACTGCGTAATACTGAAAAAGGCCGCTTTAAGCTATATTTTTCGTGACTACAGCTTAAATGAATAAAGTTTCCTGGCTGAACTGTTTTTGCACATTCGGGTGCATGTAAACGAAGCAGATATTGCGCTGCGGGTAATGCGTCGTGGGCAAGTACCTGTGCTTTTTCGGCGTAGATTGAGGCATCATTCATTAGCTTGATTCAAAAACAAGTTTGCCATCCACAAAAGTATGCGTCACTTTGCCTTTCAGTGTTCGATTCAGGAATGGTGTATTTTTGCCGCGACTATGCATATTTTCAGCTGTGAGTTTCCACTCAATCGCAGGATCACAGATACATAAGTCAGCAGGCTGTCCAGGTGATAAATTGCCGGCTTTAATGTTAAGCAAGCGTGCAGGCTTGTAAGTCAGTAGTGAAATAATATCAGATAAGGAAGCAACGTCCTCTTTCACTAATTGAAGAGCCAGGGGTAATAATGTCTCTAATGCTGAAATACCCGGTTCGGTTGATGCGAACGGTGCCAGCTTGGCATCGCGTTCATGAGGCTGATGGTCTGAGCAGATACTTTCGATAATTTCACTGCTTAATTTATGCCTTAGTCCCGCCACATCGGTACGACTTCTCAACGGCGGTAACACATGGTAATTGCCATCAAAACCGGCAATATCAACATCGCTTAAAAATAACTGATGGGCGCTGATGTCTGCACTGATAGGAACACCATCAAATTTGGCTCTCTCCAGTATCTGCAGTGAGCGCTGGGTTGATAACCTGCAGAAGTGAACGCGGACACCAGTTTGTTCAATTAATGCCAAACATGAACCTACAGCTGCTGTTTCCGCAGCAGTAGGAATTCCCGCGAGCCCCATTCGAGTGGCGTACATACCTTCATGTGCACAACCGTTTTCTGCAAGACTGTGATCCATTGGGTGATAGAATAAAGTAAGGCCCTGGCTTGAGGCGTATTCCATCGCGCGGCGCAAGATTAAATTATTAGCTACTGGTCGTAATACATTGCTAACACCAACCACGCCAGCTTCCTTGAGTGCTGCCATTTCGTTCAGCATGGTGCCTTTTAGATGCGAGGTAAGTGCACCTATGACGTATACACGGCAGTGCCCCGCTGCACTGGTGCGCTGTTGTATAAGTTCTACTTCAGCAGGTGAATTAATCGCGGGTTTTGTATCAGGCAAGCATGCGACAGAAGTAATACCGCCACTCACGGCAGCATAAGTTTCACTGGCAATCGTGGCTTTGTGTTCATATCCCGGCTCTCTTAATCGCGTTGCAATGTCGACTAGCCCTGGAAATAGGTAACTGCCTTTTGCATCTATGCTGGTGTCGGCTGTCCAGTCAGCAGGTTTATCGCCGACGGCTGCAATGGACCTGTTATGTATATATAAACTGGCAACTTTACTGACGTGATTTTCCGGGTCAACAATGTGAGCATTATTGATTTCTATTTTCATGGTTGATGTCCTGCCAGCATAGACATAATTGCCATGCGCACAGCAATGCTATAGGAAACCTGCTGCAAAATAACTGACTGTGGTCCATCTGCCACTTCTGAGCTTATTTCAACACCACGATTGATAGGCCCTGGGTGCATGACAATGGCATCATCAGCGGCCAATGCAACTCGCTCCCGGGTTAACCCAAACAGATTAAAGTATTCATGTTCACTTGGGAGTAGTGCACCTTGCATGCGTTCTTTTTGTAAACGTAGCGTCACCATGACGTCAACATCTTTCAATCCATCCTCAATTTTATGAAATACCTTTACGCCCAGAGTCTCTATGCGCGCCGGAAGCAAAGTGCGTGGTGCAATAACCCGTATTTCTTTTACACCTAGAGTTGTTAATGCATGTATCTGAGAGCGGGCAACCCGGGAATGTAGCAGATCACCTATGATGGCTACTTTGAGATTATCAAAACTGCCTTTGATTTTACGAATTGTATACATATCAAGCATTGCCTGGGTCGGGTGAGCATGACGTCCATCGCCGGCATTAATGACACTGATATGCGGGGCTATATGCTGGGATATAAATTCTGCAGCACCACTATCCTGATGCCGAATAATAAACATATCAACCTGCATTGCCTCAAGATTTCGCAAGGTATCCAGCAGGCTTTCACCTTTGACAGTGGCAGAAGAGCTGATGTTAATATTTAGCACATCGGCAGATAATCTTTTTGCTGCCAGTTCAAATGTAGTGCGTGTTCGAGTACTGGCTTCAAAGAACAGATTGACGATAGTTTTCCCTCTGAGTAGAGGCACTTTTTTAACGGTTCTGCCATCGATGTTAGTAAATGACTCGGCAGTGTCTAAAATATTAGTCAACTGATCCTTGCTTAGTGATTCAGTTGTAAGAAAGTGTTGCATCCGTTACTTGTCGCTATACTTGTATGTTAGTCGGCTGTCATTAACTGGTAGTGATGACTTCAAGCTTCAAGGGCTTGGGTCCGGTCAGTTTTACATGCTGGTGAGGGGGTAGGTCAATTCTTTTACCTGCCACCTTGGCTGCAATTGGTAATTCACGTCCGCCACGATCGACTAGCACCACAAGATGAACGCTGGCAGGTCGCCCATAATCAAATAATTCATTGAGTGCTGCGCGTACAGTGCGGCCAGTGTGCAAAACATCATCCACCAGAATAATATGTTCTCCGGTGATGTCGAGAGGGATCTTGGAGGGTTTGACCTGGGGGTTGAGGCCCAGTCGACTGAAGTCATCACGGTAAAATGAGATATCCAGAATGCCCATTGGTTTTTCCAGATTAAGAGACGCGTGCAAGTGTTCTGCAATCCAGATACCGCCGGTATGTATGCCAATCATTAGTGGCTGGTCTGTCCCCAATGTGCTGACCAGATCCTGAGTCTGGCTGGTGAGGTTGCTAATTAGGTCATCGACATTAATGTTCATGCTGGTAGATTAACACTCATCCATGATTCCAACAAAATTGCGGCGGCAATCTGATCAATGTCCTGTTTGCTGATTTTGCCTTTTGCGCGAGACCTTTTGTTTTTTAAATGGAGGTAGGCTTCATCGGAGGTCAAAGTTTCATCATGCATGATGACGGGTAAACCAGACCGGCTGGAAAGATGCGTACAAAACCGTTTAATTTTTTTGCGCAGGGTTTTGTTCTCTTCTGCATCGTGCGGTATGCCGACAATTAACTGTGTGGGTTGCCACTCTTTGAGTAAATTTTCGATTTGAACCCAGTCTGGCTGATTATTCGTAGTCGTAATAGTGGTTAAAGGCCTTGCCGTCCCTGTGATGCTTTGGCCGACGGCGACACCTGTGCGGCGCTCGCCAAAATCAAACCCCAGCAACACATGATGTTTTTCTGCTGAATCAGGCATGTCCAGGCTGGCTGTTCAGTAAGTTAAGGTCAATGCCCAGCTGTCTTCCTGCGGCTAACCACTGTTTATTGGCAGGTGTATCAAACACTAGCTTATGCTGATATTCAGTGGTCAGCCATGAATTTGCAGAAATTTCGGCTTCCAGCTGCCCTGGAGACCAGCCAGCATAGCCCAAGGCAATGATTTTATTTTCAGGACCTTTGCTCTCGACAATCTCGTTCAAAATTCCGGTGGATGAAGTGAGGAATAATTTTGGAGCTATTTTTATTGTAGATTCACGTTCAGTCTCGCAATCATGCAGTATGAAGCCGTGATCAGTATCTACCGGCCCGCCGGAGTAAATGTATACCGATGAAAGCGGATCATCTTTTTTCGGTTTAGTAGTAGAAGTATCAATCAGCTCATAAATGTTTAATGAGGTAGGCTTGTTGAGGATAATACCCATCGCTCCCTCTTCAGCACTGTGTTCACAAATAATCGTAATAGTTTTGGAAAAGCCAGAGTCATGTAGCGAGGGCATGGCTATCAGTATTTGTGAGCGTAAGGAAGTGTTAGCGTCAGACACGTAAATTTGACTATTGAGTACTTAATTTATTTTCACTGTGATACACCCATGTACGTGTAATCATAAGCTGGTCATATTGTTCACGCATTTCTGCCGGGAACTGTTTAAATGGAGCAGCCAGTCTGACCACTTTGATAGCTGCTTCATCGAGCAGTCTTTCTCCGGATTTTTGCTGTACGGAGGATGATATAACGGAACCATCGTAATTAACGAGCACACTCAGTATTAATGTTCCGGACAGTTTTTTCTGTCTGGCCTGACTTGGGTAATTAATGTTGCCGATAATTTCAACTTTCTGTACCCAGTCTTTAATGTATTTTGCCTCTACTGCTGATTTGGCACTTAAGGTATCGATATGATTGATGCGTGGACGTTTTGCATATAATTGCTTGTCCCGGCTTAGTTCGGAAACCAGCTGAGCAACATTCTGCTGGTTTTTTCTTAGTTCTTTTTGAGCAACTTTAGAATTTACTTCTGTAGTGACCCGGCGTGAAAATTTCTCGTCACTGACATTATTTTGGTGCACAACCATTTCATTTTCAGCCATACGTGTTGTGTTTTCAGTCATCTCGGCAGTGCTGGTTTGGTCATTACCCTGTAAAGTCTTCTTGGTAACCGAAGGGGAAGTGGGGCGAGCATCAAAATCGACACTGCCGCTTTGCATCTGGTTATGCTCAGCAATTGTTGTCGCATCTTCAGGCGCGTCTACATTCTGGGTTTTTGTCAGAATAACTTCAATTGTTGAAGGTGGCGCCGAGTGGCTTTTAATTAATTCAAATCCAAGCCCTAAAATCAGCAATGCATGAAAAGCAATCGCTAATAACAGAGTAAAACTTATTCTGTCATTTGAGGATACTTTTGGTGCGGCTACGGCTTGAGTCATTTAGGGTGTGAATAGAATTAAAGTTTAAATAATAGTTTAGTTTAGTAATGTTTCAATCTGGTCGAATAAGGTACCACTAATATTTAGATTATACTGTGCATCAAGTTCCCGAATACATGTCGGACTGGTGATATTAATCTCTGTTAAATACGAGCCTATTACATCAATACCAGCAAATAGTATTCCATTATCTACTAAAGTTGTTTTGATTTCCGAGCAAATCTGCCGGTCTTTGTCGCTTAACGGTATACCTTGCCCTCTGCCACCCACAGCAAGGTTGCCACGGAACTCTCCAGAGGCGGGAATTCGTGCAAGTGCATAGTCAATGGGTTCTCCATTTACGACCAGAATGCGCTTATCACCCTGATTAATTTCAGGAATAAAGCGCTGGGCCATAATGGTTCTGGCACCTTTGTCAGTAATCTGGTCAATTATAGAATGTCTGTTTGAGTCGTTGGGTGTAATTCTGAAAATAGATTCTCCTCCCATCGCGTCCATGGGCTTCACAACTACATCACCATGTTCAGTAATAAAGTGATTAATTCTTTCTCTGTCGCGAGTCACTAGTGTAGGTGCACAGCAATCAGGAAAGTTAACTATTGAAAATTTCTCATTCATGTTGCGCAGGGAGACTGGATTGTTGACTACACATGTTCCTGCATTCTGGGCCAGTTCCAGAACGTAGGTAGTATAGATGTACTCCATGTTGAAAGGGGGGTCCAGGCGCATAAGAATCACGTTAAATTCTGACAGTTCAATCTCAGAATAGTCCGCCAAATGGTACCAATTTTGCGATCTGTCTTTGACAGAGAGCTTGGTAGCCTGCGCAAATGGCCTTCCATCCAGAACGTATAAGCTGCCGGGGCGGATGTAGTGGATACTCCAGTGTCTGCGCTGAGCTTCTAATAGCATCGCAAATGTGCTGTCTTTGTAGGTATGGATTGACTCTATCGGATCCATGATTACTGCAATATTGATGGTCATACACTGATCCTCTATCTGGCATATTTGCCGTTATATCGGCTTAGTTTGTTCTAGGACTACCTTGTATACGTCCGGTTCAGTACCGTGTGCATATAAGAGATAAAAAATATCTTCGTTTGCATAGTGGCCAGTCTTCTGGCTGATTAAATATAAACGATTTGAGCTGCAGGATAACAGCTCTGGAGAATGAAATTGGGAGCACAAAATTTAGAGAACAGTTCTTTGCCGGAACTCGACCAGTCAAATACAGTAGATCTGTCGTCGCTTAAAGTGATGATTATTGATGATAGTAAGACAATTAGGAAGTCTGCTGAAACTTTGTTGATCAAAGAGGGTTGTGAAGTTCTGACTGCGGAAGATGGTTTCGAGGCGTTAGCAATTATTGCAGTGAATAAGCCTGATATCATTTTTGTAGACATCATGATGCCCAGACTGGATGGCTATCAAACTTGTACACTAATTAAAAATAATCGCCAGTTTAGAGATACGCCAGTGATCATGCTGACGAGTAAAGATAGTATTTTTGACAAGGCCAGAGGGCGTATTGTTGGTTCAGAAGAGTATCTGACCAAGCCATTTACCCGTGATGATCTGTTGCAGGCGGTTAGTCGCCATGCACAGCCAGAACACAACTAGAGAGATTTGAGATCTGACTATGGCGCATATATTAATTGTTGATGACTCTCCCACAGAAAGACATTTTCTTAAAAGTGTTCTGTCCGAGAATGGATATGACATCAGCCTTGCGGAAAATGCTGAGCAGGGGATTGAGATGGCAAAATCCGAACATCCGGATCTGATTCTCATGGATGTAGTCATGCCCGGGATGAATGGATTTCAGGCAACGCGTTATTTGACTAAATCACCGGATACAGCAGATATTCCGGTATTAGTGGTCAGTACTAAAAGCGAACAGACCGATCAAGTGTGGGCGAGCAGGCAGGGAGCTAAAGCTTATATTACAAAACCAGTAGATGGGAAATCATTGCTGGAATCCGTTAAACATCATCTTGTTTGATGGATATCTAAAATGACTGCATTTAATTATTTAAGTGAACTGGATCAGAGATTCTCATCTGAATCCGGGGCTGTATTGGCTAGTGGCAACGCGATAATGAGAACATTGCATTTTCGGGTTGGGCGTTACGATTTGCTGTTACCTCTGGACGACTCTACAGAAATCATTTCGCAGATTAATTATTCGCGAATACCAATTTCACGGCCATGGCTACTGGGGATTGCCAGTCGTAGAGGGCAGTTGCTGACACTAATTGATTTAAAGAATTTTCTGTTCAATTCAGATCCTATAAAGAAAATTGGCAAGAGAAGAATTATTGCAAATAAAGTTGGTTCAAATTTTCTCGGGTTTGTTGTTGATCATGCAGTGGGATTAATGAACCTGCAAAAAAGTGAATTTAAGAATAGTTATCCGCAGCACTGGGATAGTGGTCTCGTCAATTACCTGTCTGGAACATATGAAGAAAACGACGTGTATTTTGGTGTATGTGACTTTGGAAAAATGATTAATGACGAGCGTTTTAATGAAACGCAGAAAAATTACAGTTAAAAGATTTGATTGAATAATAGTAAAAAAAACAAGGGTGCAATGATTGAGTCGAACCGGATTTAATAGATTCGATTGAAATTACGCGAAGGTTAATTCAGAACGGAAGCATGCTTAGGTAATAAGCAGTTTGGAGGTTAAGGATGGCAGTACCAAAAATTATTCCACATAATTCTATGGATAAAAAAGATAGAAAAACATTTTATATGTTGATCAGTCTGTCTGTAGGAGTGGTATGTTCTTTGCTGATTTTGTGTGTAGCAATATTAGCGCCTTCGCTCTTTGAAGAAACGCAACGCGGGATGGTCGCGGGTATTACATTTCTTGCCGGCTTATCAATTATGGCGCTACTAGTGAGTTTTAGCTGGCGCTGGAGCACTCGCGTGAAGAAGCAGTTGCATGCGATAGATGAGCAGAATAAGCGAAATCAGCAGGCAATTTTATTGCTGCTAGATGAGATGACAAACCTGGCTGAAGGTGATCTAACAGTACATACAACAGTGACAGAAGATATCACGGGTGCCATTGCAGACTCCGTGAACTACTCAATTGATGCCTTGCGTAATCTCGTGACAACAATTAACAGAACAGCGGTCCAGGTGTCACACGCTGCAGTACAAACACAGGACATTACCAGGCAGTTAACAGATTCCAGCGAAATTCAGTCGCGTGAAATCGCCAATGCAACATCAGCAATTACAGAGATGGCAACATCAATTCAACATGTATCCAAGAATGCAAATACCTCTGCCGAAGTTGCGCAAAAGTCAGTAGATATTGCTCATAAAGGTGCGCAAACAGTAAGTCGTACAATCGACGGAATGGATACAATTCGTGAACAAATACAGGAAACATCCAAGCGAATTAAACGACTGGGCGAGAGTTCGCAGGAAATCGGAAACATGGTGGGCCTGATTGACGAGATTGCTGATCAGACAAATATCCTGGCGCTGAACGCAGCAATTCAGGCATCCAGTGCAGGTGAAGCCGGACGAGGTTTTGCAGTGGTGGCTGACGAAGTGCAACGATTGGCGGAACGCGCAGGTAATGCCACCAAACAAATTGAAGCGCTGGTGAAAACGATTCAAAGTGATATTAATGAAGCAGTGGACTCTATGGAACAAAGTACCACTAACGTAGTCAACGGTGCCCGTCTGGCTGAGGATGCAGGTGAAGCACTCGCTGAAATTGAAACCGTATCTGCAAACTTAAGTGGCTTAATTCAGAATATTTCTACGGCTGCAACAAAACAGTCGCAAGCGTCTACGAATGTGGCAACGACAATGAACGTAATTCAGGACATCACTGTTCAGACATCGACTAGCGCAACAAAAACTGCAAATTCAGTTAGTGAGTTGACCGTGTTGTCTAACGGACTCAAGAAATCTGTTGCTGGGTTCAAGCTGCCTGCTAGCGAGTCTTCAGAGCAGGTCAAGCACGAACCAATCAGTGCTGAGCTGGAACAGCAGTTAGCATCTTAAGACCAGATAAAAGAAATTCCAAGAAGGACAAATATGCGTAGAGTCTTACAAGCACTGGAACAAAGAGCGATTACAGCTACCAAGCTGGAAGTAGACAGCCTGATTTCAGAAGCAAGCCAATCTATTCAAGCGTATGTTGAAGACAATGCTAATTTAACAGAATTGAAGCGGGCAATTACCCGTTTGAGTGCGGCATCAAATACACTGCAGATCATGCAGATTCATGGTGGAGTATTGCTGGCGGACGAAACAATCAAAGTGATTGAGATGCTAATAGATGGCAGTGCTGCCCGAGTCGAAGAAGCTCAGGATGTTGTATCAAGATCGATTATGCGTCTGGGTGAATATCTTGGTCATGTAGAAGCTGGTAATAAAGATGTGCCGCTGGTATTGATGCCGCTATTGAATGATTTGCGCGCATCAAGAGATGAAGCGCTGCTCTCAGAAAATGTACTATTTTTCCCTAATGTAGATGGTGTTAGCGTGCCGCAGAATATGCAGCAAAATAGGGAAGCTGTGGATAGCAACTGGTTGAGAGTGATAAGAACAAACTTTCAGAAAACACTGCTTGCTTGTGTAAGTGGGGAAGATATTCCAACAGCAGCGGCCAAGTTATGCAAGTTATCACTAAGGCTGCAACGTGCCAGTGGGTCCGAAGTCGGGCAGAAGTTATGGTGGCTGGCAAGCGCGTTATCGCAATCAGTTGCAATTAATGCAGTACCGTTTAATGTCAGTATTGCATCCCTGTTTAACAAGCTCGACAAACAAATTAAATTACTGATCGAAGTAGGTGAGAGTGAGTTCTCGAGAAATTTCGATGAAAATATCGTCAAGAATATTCTTTACTATATTGCTATTTCGGAAAACAGAGGTCGCATAGTCAATCAGGTTAAGGAATCTTATCGCCTGAACGATCAAATTCCTCAGCAACAAAACATGGAGGAGATCAGACAGCAATTAAGTGCGCCGTCCAGCGAAGTGCTGATCACTGTATCCAAAGCATTGCTGGAGGATCTGGCTAGTGCCAAAGACTGCATCGAGCTGTTTATACATAGCAATCTTGTTGAACAGAAACATATTGAGCGATTACATACAGGGTTGCAAAAAGTTAGTGATACTTTATCGATGATAGGTATCGAGGAGTACAGGAGCAAAGCAGAACATCAGTTGAATGAAGTGTCATTGCTGATATCTGGCAAACAGGAAGATGTTGAACTGGTGTTGCTGGGTGTGTCTGAAGTTATTCTTGAAATAGAAACATGTATAAATAATTTTATTGAATATCGAATTAATTTTCAGGAGCCTGCAGATTCCCAAACTGGCGGTAGTAGCAGATTTGAATCGAATCAGTACGATAATGAACACAAAGCTGCATTTAGCGTCACTATTTCTGAAGTACTGTTACGTATCGATCAAGCGAAAGAAATGCTGACAGATGTGGTTCATATCGCATATGACGAAGATAAAACCAAACGTTGTGTGCAGAATATCAGAGAGATTAGTGGTGTTATCAGTGTTATCGACCTGACCAGTCCTGTGGAACTAATTAATGGTGTTGCCAATTATATCGCATCAGATCGATTTAAGAATGATGTGAATGAAAATAATGATGCACTTAAGGATCTGGCTGATTGTGTTGTAGGACTGCAGTGTTACTTTGAGCAATTAGAGTCGCGCGTTCCCTATGCCGATCAAATACTTGAACACTGCGAGCAGGCACTGGAAAGCATATCCCGCGACGATTCGCAGCAGGAAGCTGAGCTGGCAGAAGAGCATGTGGAAGCAAATAATGAAGTCAGTGTAGATCTCGACTTCGATGCCACGATGATTGCTGAAGCAGGGCTGGAATTTGACATGGATTTACCGGTTGATAACCAAAGCCCGGAGATTGACCAGCAGGAAGACAAAGATGAGCTGCCCGACTTAAATGAATTTACAGATCAGTCCGTCGATTCTGAAGATAGTGATGACGATAAAAATGTCATTAATGAAGAAAATGATCATGCTCTCGATGATGTGGTTGAGCCTGAAGAGGAAATCCAGGTTAGCGAACAGGTCAAGTCACCTCTGGCTGTGTTAACTGGTGAAGCAGATCCGGTTTTGGTAGAAACGTTTATTGAAGAGGCTGAGCAGGTCGTTATCGACATTAAAACTCACTGGAACACATGGAAGAGTGATCAGAAAGACTGGAACAGTTTTGCAAATATGCGTCGCGGTTATCATACGCTTAAAGGTAGCGGCCGCTTTGTTGGTGCGGAAATGTTATCTGAGTTGGCCTGGGAATATGAGAATCTGTGCAATAAATGTCTGGGGAAAAAAGAATCTGTTCCGGAACTAATACAGGAATTATTGCAAAAAGGTGCTGATAGTGTTCCGCAATTAGTACAGCAGCTCAAGAAACCAGCTGATGCGATAGAAATAGATGTTGATGATCTCATCGAGCTTATCAAGCATGCTGCACTGGACTCAAGAGATGTAGAGTCTGTTGAAGTTACTGCTGAAACAGGGCAGGAGCAGCCAGAATCAATAGAAGCATTTGAAGATCAAAAATCAAATGAAAGACTGCAGGATGAATTGACAGGAATATTTACCGCCGAAGCCACACAGCATATTCGAATTATGCGGGATGCAATGGGCAGTGATGAAGGTGATCAATCGTCAAGTGATATCCGCATAGATGAAGAATTATTGCGAACTGTTCACACTATGCGTGGTAGTGCGCGTACCGCGGGTATTAAACATATTTCTGATTTATGCCATCCGCTGGAAGAAATTATTGGAATAGCAATCAAGCACAAAATTAATTTTGATGCTGAGCAAAAGCAGTTAATACAGTCATGTATCAAGCAAATTGAATCTGATCTTGTCAGGATTGAGAAATCAGAAAAAATTGTAGATTCTCATACGGGTTTACTAAATCATCTGGAAACATTAAATAAGGAATTGTTAAGCAGTTATTCCAGGCATGATGCTGAAGCACACACTGTAGAGGAAATAGAGCAGCCCAAAGTGGCTTCCATGACTGATAGCTGTGATGGCAGAGACGAAGAACTGTGCGAGATTTTCTTTGAGGAAGCTGAGGATGTTTTGGCGGAGTGTCAGGCATCTTTGCAAAAATTAAAAACAAATCCTGACGATCCAGGTGCTGTTTCAGAATTACAGCGTCAGTTCCATACCTTGAAAGGCAGTTCAAGAATGGCCGGGTTCGCAACCATTGGTGAACTTAGTCATGTCACAGAATCTCTTTTGCTTGCACTATCTGACGGAAGCGCTGACCAGGAAAGTTCGATGCTACTACTGCAGCGCGTGCTTGATACCTTGCATGCTAATGTTGATTCAGCACAGCAAGTGAAAGATATTCATCTGGATGATGATTTAATTGCTGAGTTGCAGACAATGGGAAGCATGCAACCCGAATTCGAGGAGTCTTCAGAAGTAGCTGAAGTGGCTGATGATATTTCACAGTCAGCAAACCAGGATGTAGAAGAGCTAGCAGCAGAGTTGGATCTGAATGATCCTCCTGCGAATGATAGTGATGTGCTGCAGCCCGATGCGAATGAACAGCAATATGAAAGTGCGCAACAGTCCGAAGCAGAAAAGCCAGGGTTGAAAAAGTTTATTCACGTTGACAAAAAGCCGGACGAGAATATTAAATCTCAGGAAAAGCATGAAGTTGTCAGAGTGCCGGCCGATATCCTGGATACACTGGTTAACGATGCCGGTGAAGTGAATATACAAAGGTCTCGTTTAGAGCAGGTGTTTCATTTGTTTTCAGCCAGTGCATCTGAGTTTGGTCAAACCATTGGAAGACTGCGTGAACAATTGCGCAAGCTGGAAATGGAAACAGAAGCGCAAATTTTATTCAAGCATGCAGATGACCAGGAGAATCTGCCTGATTTTGATCCGTTAGAGCTTGACAGGTACTCGGATATTCAACAGTTATCTCGTTCACTCGCAGAAAGTGTTGATGATTTATCAAACATTAAAGAAATGTTTATGAATCATATGCAGGATGGCGAAGATGTGCTGATCAGCCAAAAAGTGGTGACTACCAATCTTCAGGATAACCTGCTGCACACACGTATGGTTCGTTTTGATACGGTCGAACAACGACTGCAGCGAATCGTAAGACAGACGTCTAATGAGTTAAATAAACAAGTTGACCTGATTATTGAGGGTGGTGATATTGAAGTGGATCGCCGCGTATTAAATGGCGTCATTACTTCTATCGAACATATATTAAGAAATAGTGTTGGTCATGGCATCGAAACTTCTGAAGTTCGTGAAAAGAATCATAAGCCAGTGCGTGGACAAATCAGGATTGATATTGTTCGTGAAGGTCCTGAAATCAGCATTACGATTAAGGATGACGGTGCAGGTATAGATCATGAAAAAGTAAAAGCGAAAGCAATAGAAAATGGATTGATCAAGGCTGAAACTGAGTTAACAAAAGATGAGGCATTGCAGCTGATATTCAAGCCGGGGCTGAGTACGGCCAGTGCTGTATCAAAAATAGCTGGTCGCGGTGTGGGCATGGATATTGTTGACAAGGATATTCGTCGCCTGGGTGGAAATATTGAAACCCGGTCAGAATTGGCAAAAGGTGCCAAATTTATTTTGCGTCTGCCATTTACCCTGGCGGTCAGTCACGCATTATTAATAAAGGCTGGGCAGGAAGTTTATGCGTTAACCCTTTCAGGGGTAGAGGGCGTAATTCAGTTGCCTGTATCTGAGCTGAAAAATATATTTAATGGCCAAGAGCCAAAATATACCTATGCTGGTTATGACTATTCATTTCATCACTTATCCAGTTTGTTGCAGGGTGGCGCATTGTACTTTGAGGATGAAGATGCTTCATGTCCTGTTATTCTGATACGAATAGGTGAGCATCGATTAGCGTTACTTGTTGAGGCTACTTATGGAAATAAAGAAATTGTAGTGAAACCTCTGGCATCTCATTTTAGTCAATCACAGGGTATTTCTGGTGCGACCATTTTGGGTGATGGCAGTGTTGCTTTGATTCTGGATATTCCCTGGATAGATCGCTTGATTCAAACACGCACTAGTGCCGATGTGGTAGTTGTATCAGAAGCGCCTGAGAGTGATTCGGATGAAGAAGCTACAGTCATGGTGGTAGACGACTCAATTACAATCCGTAAAGTAACTACACGCTTTCTGGAGAGGAATAACTATAAAGTAGTCACCGCAAAAGATGGTGTGGATGCGTTACAAAAATTGCAAAAGATAGTGCCAGATGTGTTGTTGCTGGACATTGAAATGCCACGAATGGATGGCTACGAACTCGCAGCCCAGATGCGCAAGGAAGAAAGGCTGGCGAATATTCCAATTATCATGATTACTTCGCGCACGGGAGACAAGCACCGTAACCGCGCAATGGAGTTAGGCGTTAATTGCTATCTTGGTAAACCGTATAATGAAGCTCAGTTACTGGAGAGAATAGAAAGATTCTAATGGCTGAGTTTACTCAACAGCAAAAAGATACGAGTGTCAGTGTGCTCCTGTTGCGCCTGCAGCATAAAGAAATTCTCGTGCCAAAAGCGATGGTGGCAGATGTGCTGTCCTGGAAGGACAAGTTTTTCTCGCCAGCAATAACACAAAGAGCAGAATGGAAGCTCGGCGAATATGCCTGGAATGACTGGAAGATTCCACTGGTATGTTTTGAAAATTTGATTCAGTCTGATTTTCACAGGGAAGAAATTGTAAAAAGAAAAATTGTTGTTATTAAGTCTTTTCAAAAAGGGTTTGAGAATGACCACTACGCGATTGAATGTCGCGGGTTTCCCAAGCCGCTAATTCTGAGCGAGGAATCACTGGATAACCTTCACATTGAAGATGATAAAGACTGGATAGCACACTCAATTTCAATTGGTAGCAGAGTTCTGGATGTGCCTGATTTTGCAGCACTGCAAAATGCAGTATGGTCCATGGATGAATCGATAAGCCGCAGCGCTTAAATTAATTGAGGTCTCCCCAGCGAGACTGGCAAAGTGTTAATGCGGAAATCACCGCAGTTTCAAGGCGTAAAATTCTTGGCCCCATTTTAATGGGTATAAAACCTTCATGTTGTGCCTGTAATATCTCATCCTGGCTAAACCCTCCTTCAGGGCCAATAACACAAACACATGCTGACACTGAAAAATCGCTGGAAGGTAATATGGTTTCGTCTGCAATGGGTGACGCTATCAACTTAATCGCTTCGTCTGAGTTTATTATTGCTTTGTCAAATGCTACTGGCTGGTTAATACAGGGGATAACAGCCCGCCCGGATTGCTCGCATGCGCTTTCAATAACTGAACGCCAGTGATCCATTTTCTTTTCCAGACGGTTGGCAGCAATATTAATGTTGACTCTGGAGCTGACAAAAGGAGTTATTTGACTAACACCTAATTCAGTTGCTTTCTGTATACACCAATCCATTTTATCAGCGCGACACAAGGGCTGGAGCAAATGAATAGACACAGATGATTCATTATTGACGGCCTGTTTGCTATCAATAAATACGCTGACGCTCTTTTTGGTAACATCGCTGATAGATGCGTAGTAATCGTTTCCATCACCATTAAAAAGTATCACCGCGCTGCCAGTGCTCATACGCAGTACATCTTTTATGTGTTTGACGGCTTTGGCTTCCAGATTGATACTGGCAGAAACCTGTAATTTATGCTGAGTGAATATTCTTGGTATGCGCAAGCTGGGTTACCTGAATAAAAAACGCCGGTATTAGAGAGTTATACCGGCGTCTAGTGTTACCGTTTATTAATAACGGTAATGATCTGACTTGTAAGGGCCATTCACGGGTACGCCAATGTAAGCGGCTTGTTCGGCGGTAAGGGTGGTTAACTTCACACCTATCTGTTCCAGGTGTAACCGTGCAACTTCCTCATCAAGATGTTTAGGCAGAATATATACCTTGTTCTCATAGCTGCCTTTAGCATTCCAGAGATCCAGTTGTGCCAGAACCTGGTTAGTAAACGAGTTAGACATAACAAAACTTGGGTGGCCTGTGCCACAGCCAAGATTCACCAAACGACCTTTGGCAAGCAGGATAATGCGTTTGCCATCGGGAAAAATGATATGGTCGACCTGCGGTTTTATTTCTTCCCACTGGTATTTCTCAAGGCTGGCGACATCTATCTCATTGTCAAAATGACCAATGTTACAAACTATAGCCTGATTTTTCATGGCTGCCATATGATCATGGGTAATAATGTTGTAATTACCTGTGGTGGTGACAAAGATATCTGCCTGTTTACACACATCGTCCAGAGTCACAACGCGATATCCTTCCATGGCAGCCTGCAGTGCGCAGATAGGGTCAATTTCTGTTACCCATACAGTAGCGCCCAAGCCACGTAGAGACTGCGCAGAGCCTTTGCCGACATCGCCATAGCCACAAACGACAGCAATTTTACCGGCGACCATGACGTCAGTAGCGCGCTTGATACCGTCAACTAATGACTCGCGGCAGCCGTATAAATTATCAAATTTGGATTTGGTGACAGAATCGTTAACGTTAATCGCAGGAATTAATAGTTCACCCGCTGCGACCATGTCGTAAAGCCGCTTAACGCCAGTGGTGGTTTCCTCTGAGACACCTTTTACATCCTTTAACAACTCGGGAAATTTATCATGCATGATTTTGGTCAGGTCGCCGCCATCATCCAGAAGCATATTAGGTGCCCAGTTGTTAGGGCCTGAAATGGTCTGCACGATACACCACTCGTATTCTTCTTCGGTCTCACCTTTCCATGCGAATACGGGAACACCGCTGGCTGCAATGGCGGCGGCGGCGTGGTCTTGAGTCGAAAAGATATTGCAGGACGACCAGCGCACTTCCGCACCCAGGTCCGTTAATGTCTCGATTAATACTGCAGTTTGAATAGTCATGTGCAGACAGCCAACAATGCGTGCGCCTTTTAAGGGATTTTGGCCCGCATATTTCTGTCGTAATGACATAAGTCCAGGCATTTCAGTTTCTGCAATTGCAATTTCCTTGCGGCCCCAGTCAGCTAAAGAAATATCAGCAACTTTGTAATCTTGTTCAGTACTCATGTATGTGCTCCTTGCAAAAATAATTGGCAAATAAAAAAATGTTTATGATTGACGTAGTGCGTCGGCTTTGTCAGTTTTTTCCCAGCTAAATCCTGCATCTTCACGTCCAAAATGGCCGTAGCTGGCCGATTTCTTGTAGATTGGCTGCTTTAGGTTCAGCATGGTTAGAATGCCGTACGGGCGTAAATCAAAATGCTGTTTCACTAACTCTTCAATTTCACGATCACTTATTTTCCCGGTGCCAAAAGTATCTATAGAAATTGATGTGGGTTCGGCAACACCAATTGCATAGGAAATCTGTATTTCACAACGTTCAGCCAGGCCGGCAGCGACGATGTTTTTCGCAACGTAACGTCCTGCATAGGCGGCAGAACGGTCAACTTTAGAAGGGTCCTTGCCAGAAAATGCGCCGCCTCCATGGCGTGCCATACCACCATAAGTATCAACAATGATTTTCCGTCCTGTTAATCCGCAGTCACCCACCGGGCCGCCGATAACAAAGTTACCTGTGGGATTGATGTGGTACTTGGTGTTGGCATTTAACCATTTTTCAGGAAGTACGGGCTTGATGATATGCTCCATGACAGCTTCCTGTAATTCTCTCTGCGTGATGCCCGGATCATGCTGGGTAGAGAGAACGACCGCTTCGATCGCGCAGGGCACACCGTTTTCATAACGGAAAGTGACCTGGCTTTTCGCATCTGGGCGTAACCAGGGTAATTGTTTGTTTTTTCGAACTTCAGATTGTTTTTTTACCAGTCGATGTGAATATGTGATCGGAGCAGGCATTAGTACATCTGTCTCATTACTGGCGTAACCGAACATTAATCCCTGGTCGCCAGCACCCTGATCTTCCGGTTTTGAGCGATCCACACCCTGGGCAATATCAGGGGACTGAGCGCCCAGCGCATTAATGACGGCACAGGTGCTTCCGTCAAAGCCTTTATCGGAATGGTCGTAGCCAATCTCGTTGACAGTGTCTCGAACTAATTGCTCGTATTCTATACTGGCGGTAGTGGTGATTTCGCCAGCCAGCACGACCATGCCTGTTTTGACTAACGTTTCGCAGGCAACGCGACAATCTGGATCCTGTGCCAGTGCGGCATCTAATATGGCGTCAGATATCTGATCCGACATTTTATCTGGATGGCCTTCAGAAACTGATTCTGAAGTAAATACATAGTTGTTACTCATTTTAGTAAGCCCTTTGAATATAATTTAAAGGTATAAGTTGTATGATTTGTAATAGCAAAGATATAAAAATCTCGGCGTGCTTGATATGTTTTGAGTGATGGTTGAATCACAAGAAAATTATCAGAATGCTGGCCTGTTTCTGTCATTGCATCAATAACGCGCGAAATTGTACATTGTGTCAGGCATTTAAGCGATCCAGTTTGTCATTAAAGAGGTAAATAAAGTATGGTTAAAACCTTATCCAGTATGATCCCGCTTGGGACAATAGCGCCTGAATTCCAGTTACTGGAGCCTAAAAGCGGCGAGAATAAACATTTGCAGGAATTACGCGGATCTTGCGCCACAGTGATTATGTTTATCTGTAATCACTGTCCGTTTGTGAAACATATCACATCAGAACTGGTGGTGTTGGCAAATGACTATCAACATCAGGGAGTTTCATTTGTTGCAATTAATTCCAATGACGTTGACATGTATCCGGATGATTCACCTGAGAATATGGTCCTGGAAGCCGCCGCACATGGATATCCATTTCCGTATCTCTTTGATGAAACACAGAATGTAGCGAAGGCTTATCATGCGGTTTGCACGCCGGACTTTTTCATATTCAATGCCGAGATGGCGTGCGTGTACCGAGGTCAACTGGATGACTCGCGTCCAGGTAATGAAATTGCAGTGACTGGCAGCGACATTCGTGCTGCGCTGAATGCAGTCATTACTGGTAGTGCTGTGTCAGAATTACAAAAACCCAGTGTGGGTTGCAATATAAAATGGAAAAACAGCTAAACTTTCCTGCTATTGACCATTTGTTATAAAAATTCACCATAGTGAGCTTGCGAGTCGTTGATAACTCGTGGAAAATGTCGGCGCTTTATGCCAGATCGCCGAATAGATAAGAATCACTTTATTCTCATGCTGACCCGAATAGACGTCAGTGTTGGCGCATCATATAACCTTACATAACGGTAATCACAAAAATCTCGTGGATAATCATAAAGAATTAGCAAATGCCATCCGTGCCTTAAGTATGGATGCGGTTCAACAAGCCAACTCTGGCCATCCTGGAGCGCCGATGGGAATGGCTGATATAGCCGAAGTACTGTGGCGTAAGTACTTGAATCATAACCCTAAAGATCCGAAATGGATGAATCGGGATCGCTTTGTTCTGTCTAATGGGCATGGATCAATGCTGATCTACTCTCTATTGCACCTGACAGGTTATGACTTGTCGATGCAGGATATTAAAGACTTTCGACAACTGCATTCCAAAACACCCGGGCATCCGGAAGTAGGAGAGGCGCCAGGTGTGGAAACCACTACTGGCCCGTTAGGACAGGGTCTCGCGAATGCCGTCGGGATGGCGCTGGCGGAGCGAATGCTGGCGGCACAGTTCAATCAGAAAGATCGCGCCATTATTGACCATTATACCTACGTTTTCGTCGGAGATGGCTGCCTGATGGAGGGAATTTCCCATGAGGCATGTTCCCTGGCCGGAACCCTGAAATTGGGTAAATTGATTGTGTTCTACGACGATAATGGCATTTCAATCGATGGAGAAGTACAAGACTGGTTTACTGAAGACATTCCGCAGCGATTTGAGTCTTATGGCTGGCAGGTGATTCGGGACATTGACGGCCACGACCCTGCAGCGATAGATCAGGCCATTCAGACAGCGCGAGCAAATGACACGCAACCGACATTGATTGACTGCAAAACAATCATAGGCTTCGGTTCGCCAAATAAAGAGGGCACTGCCGGAGTACATGGTGCGCCACTTGGCGAGGAAGAAATTCAACGAGTACGGGATCGAATTGGCTGGAAGCACGAACCATTTGAAATTCCACAGAATATATATGATGCATGGAGCTGTGTTGACGCAGGCGGGCAAAAACAACGCGCCTGGCAGGAACAATTTGCATCTTACCAAAACGAATATCCTGAGCTGGCTAAAGAACTGGAGCGACGCTACAACTCGAAGCTCCCTGACAACTGGGCAGCCGATGCTGAAAAAGCACTACAAGCCATTAATGACAAAGCTGAAAGTGTTGCGACACGTAAAGCGTCAGAGCTGGCATTAGAGGCAGTAGGCCCGTTACTGCCTGAATTAATTGGTGGTTCCGCTGATTTAACGGGATCGAACAATACCTGGTGGTCTGGGTCTAAAGGTGTCACGGCGGATGATGTCAGTGGCAACTATATATATTATGGAGTGCGTGAGTTTGGTATGTCAGCCATGATGAATGGCATGGCGTTGCATGGAGGGTTTATACCCTACAGCGGAACCTTCCTGACTTTCTCGGATTACGCACGCAATGCAGTTCGCATGGCGGCCCTGATGAATACACCAAGTATATTTGTCTATACACATGACTCGATTGGACTGGGTGAAGATGGACCAACGCATCAATCCATTGAGCATGTTTCCAGTTTGCGTAGTATTCCCAATCTAATGGTCTGGCGACCTTGCGATACCGTTGAATCAATGGTTGCATGGAAGACCAGCATTGAATTAAAACATCCCGCAGCACTCGCATTCTCTCGCCAAGGCGTACCATTTATTCCGCGAACGAAAGAGCAGATGGCACTAGTGCAGAAAGGTGCCTACACATTATTTGAGAATAGTGCAGAGCCGGACCTGATCATTCTGGCAACCGGAACAGAAGTAGGTATTTCCATGGATGCGGCGAAACTACTGGATACAAGTGGAGTCAAAGTTCGTCTGGTATCCATGCCAAGTGCGGATGTATTCGAACTGCAGGATGAATCCTATAAACAGTCAGTCCTTCCGAATAACATTCGAGCAAGAATAGCAGTAGAAGCAGGTGTTACAGATTTCTGGCGCAAGTATGTCGGCCTGGATGGGGATGTCGTAGGAATTGATCAATTTGGTGCGTCGGCTCCAGGTAAGATTCTGATGGAGCACTTCGGCTTTACTGCTGAGAACATTGTAAAGCGTGCGCGTGCATTACTATAGTTACTGATAATACAAGAGGAAGCAAAGAGAATGGCAATCAAAGTTGCAATTAATGGATATGGAAGAATCGGCCGCAATATCATGCGTGCCCTGTATGAGTCTGATCGTACAAATGAGATTCAGGTAGTCGCTATTAACGATCTGGGTGATGCGAACACGAATGCGCATTTAACTCAGTATGATTCGGCTCACGGCAAATTCAATGGCACTGTTTCAGTAGACGGTGACCATATCGTTGTGAATGGCGACAAAATTCTTGCCTGCTCTGAGCGGGATCCGGCAAATCTGCCATGGAAAGAACTAGGTGTTGATGTAGTACTTGAGTCCACTGGATTCTTTGCCAGCAAGGAAAAAGCATCAGCACATTTAAAAGCGGGCGCTAAAAAAGTTATTATTTCAGCACCTGGCGGCAGTGATGTCGATGCAACTATTGTTTATGGTGTTAACCACAAAATTCTAAAAGCATCTGATACTGTTATTTCAAATGCGTCCTGTACAACAAACTGCCTGGTCCCTTTGGTTAAGCCATTGCATGACAAGCTTGGTATGGAAAAAGGCTTAATGACGACTATACATGCCTATACCAATGATCAGGTGTTAACGGATGTATTTCATTCTGATTTGCGACGTGCGCGTTCTGCGACTCAATCAATGATTCCAACTAAAACCGGTGCTGCGGCCGCCGTTGGACTGGTAATGCCTGAGATGAATGGAAAGCTGGATGGTTTCTCAATGCGTGTGCCGACCATTAATGTATCTGTTGTCGACTTAACATTTACGGCAACTAGAGACACAACAATCGATGAAATCAACAGCATTATGAAAGAAGCATCTGAGGGGGAACTCAAGGGTGTGCTCGAATACAATGAAGCGCCACTGGTGTCATGTGATTTTAATCATAATCCTGCATCATCCGTATTTGATGCAAGTCTGACTAAAGTTATGGACGGCAATCTGGTGAAAGTACTTTCATGGTATGACAATGAGTGGGGATTCTCTAATCGTATGCTCGATACAACGGTTGCACTGTTTAACGCTAAATAAATCTGTGGTCTCTTCAGAATATCAATTGGCAAAGGCGTTAATAACTTAAAGCAACATGTCTAATGTACTAATAATGTCAGAGATGGAGTTGGCGGGTCGCCGGCTCCTGATCCGTCAGGATCTAAATGTGCCTATACAGGATGGCGTTATCAGTAACGATGCACGTATTCGCGCTTCTTTGCCAACGCTTCAATTGGCACTATCCAAAGGTGCTTCTGTCATGGTCATGTCTCATCTGGGCCGTCCTGCAGAAGGCGTTCCTGAAGAAAAATACAGTTTACAGCCCGTTGCAGATGCATTGGCTGCGGCACTGGGCCAGGATGTACCACTTGTTAAAGACTGGATTGATGACTGTAAAGTTGCCCCCGGAAAAATAGTGCTATGTGAAAATGTACGCTTTTTAGCGGGTGAAAAAAAATGCGAGGATGCACTGTCTAAAAAGATGGCTGCACTATGTGATGTTTTTGTTATGGATGCATTCGGCACTGCGCACCGAGCGCAGGCGTCAACTTATGGTGTTGCCAAGTTTGCCAGTGTGGCATGTGCAGGTCCATTACTGGCAGCGGAACTGGATGCATTAGCTAAGGCCCTGGAAAATCCCAGGCGTCCTATGGTGGCTATTGTAGGGGGTTCAAAAGTTTCTACAAAATTAACGTTACTGGAACAACTGATCGATAAAGTAGACCAGTTGGTTGTCGGTGGCGGAATTGCCAATACCTTTATTGCTGCTGCAGGATATCCTGTAGGTAAGTCTTTGTATGAGGCTGAGCTGGTAGATGTGGCAAAACAGTTGATTGAGAAAGCGAAACAGCGAGGCGCAGAGATTCCCATCCCCACTGATGTAGTGTGCGCAAAAGAGTTTTCAGGTAATGCAACAGCAGAAACCAAGTCGGTACAGGATGTAGAAGCTGACGATATGATTCTTGATATAGGACCTGAAAGTGCTGCACGTCTGGGTGAAGTAATGAAAGCGGCGGGTACGATCGTATGGAATGGGCCATTAGGTGTATTTGAATTTCCACAATTTGCAGGCGCCACACAAACATTGTCCAATGCCATAGCAGCCAGCGAGGCATTCTCAATAGCTGGCGGTGGTGACACGGTAGCAGCCATTGATACATTTAATGTGGCAAATAAAATTTCATACATATCTACCGGTGGAGGTGCATTTCTGGAATTTCTGGAAGGGAAAGTGTTGCCGGCTGTAGATATTCTTCAGCAGCGCGTACAAGGAAAGTAAACAGCATGATGCATCGTCGCACCAAAATTATTATCACGTTAGGTCCTGCGACCGACGATGAAACGGTAATGTCAAAACTTATCGATGCGGGAATTGACCTGGTCCGGTTGAACTTTTCACATGGCACTATGGAAGAGCATAAACGCCGTGTCGAAATGGTTAGAAGAATTAGCAAAGAAAAGAATTATAACGTAGGTATTCTGGGTGATCTGCAGGGAGCTAAACTGCGAATTGGCCGATTCATAAACAGGAAGATAACGCTTAAAGTCGGTGAAAAATTCAACCTGGATGCCGATCTTGACCTGGAGTCTGGCACACAAGAAGTCGTTGGATTTACTTATAAGGGTCTTATCAATGACGTATCTGTTGGTGACACTCTGTTGCTGGATGATGGTCGCGTTGCACTGGAAATAGAGGCAATAGAGGACAAACTGATTAAAACCACTGTGCTTGCAGGTGGTGAGTTGTCCAGCAATAAAGGGATGAATCGAAAAGGGGGAGGTTTATCTGCTGCCTGTGTTACAGAAAAAGATATTGAAGATATCACTTATGTAAACGAGCTGGATCTTGATTATATTGCCGCATCGTTTATCAAGAGTGCAGATGACATTCACCAGGTAAGGACGCTGTTAAAACAACAGAATAGTGATATTTCTATTGTTGCTAAAATTGAAACTATTGAGGCGCTCGAGCACATTGATGACATACTCGAGTGTACCGAGGCAATCATGATTGCACGCGGGGACCTGGGCGTGGAAATAGGTGACGCAGAAGTGCCGGCAGTACAAAAGATGCTAATCAGTAAAGCGCAAAAAACAAATTGCCTGGCAATCACTGCAACTCAAATGATGGAATCCATGGTGCATAGTCCAATCCCGACACGTGCAGAAGTGTCAGATGTTGCTAATGCGGTACTTGATGGCACCGATGCAGTTATGTTGTCTGGTGAAACGGCCGTGGGTGAGTATCCCATCGAAGTGGTGAAAGCCATGAGTCGTATATGCTGTGCTTCAGAAAAACAGGAAGCCCAGCGTCACACGCGTCGTAGTCATATCAATTGTGAACGCGTAGATGAAGGTATTGCGATGGCAACCATGTATCTGGCAAATCACCTAAACGTTGCGGCAATCGCTGCTCTGACAGAATCGGGATCAACAGCTTTATGGATGTCAAGAATCAGCTCTTCCATTCCTATTTATGCATTAACCCGGCATGTCAAAACATTACGCCGTGTTACCTTGTATAAAGGTGTGTTCCCGGCCCGTTTGGACTTTCTTGGCAAAACCCACGCGCAAGTCAATCATGCGGCAGTAGCAGTGTTGCAAAACTGCAAAGAAGTGGAAGACAATGACCTGGTGATATTGACGAAAGGCGACCTGATGGGAGTTGATGGTGGCACCAACGCATTAAAGGTCCTTCGTGTCGGTCACATGCTTGAAGAGGAAGATGATCCTGAGCATACTTAATCCAGACTAGCCCGTGGACAGGAGCGCATTGCCACAAATGAGTTTTTAATCACGACGCAAGAGCGGTGGGATAGGGTAGAATATCAGCAAAATTTTTAAGGAGTGCAGTAAAGTGAGCGTTGAAGAGTTAAAACAAATAGCGAAAGCAATGGTAGCGCCCGGCAAAGGCATTTTAGCAATGGATGAGAGTCATCCTACATGCGGAAAGCGCTTTAAGGCACTGGGTATTCCTGAAACAGAAGAAATGCGTCAAGCATACCGGGATATGCTTGTGACTACTGAAGGCTTATCTGATTATATTAGCGGCGCAATTTTATTTGATGAAACTATCCGTCAAACATTGCTGGATGGCACACCTTTTCCTAAATACCTGAGTGATAACGGAATTATTCCAGGAATTAAAGTGGATGCAGGCGCACATCCTCTTGCTGGCAATCATGACGAGAAAGTCACAGAAGGTCTAGATGGACTTCGAGCACGGCTTGATGAGTACTATAAATTAGGTGCGCGCTTCTCAAAATGGCGGGCTGTAATCACTATTGGCGACCGTATTCCAAGCTGGGCATGCATAGAAGCAAACGCCCATGCACTAGCGCGATATGCAAAACTGAGCCAGGAAGCTGGCATCGTACCCATCGTGGAACCTGAAGTATTAATGGATGGCACTCATACTATTGAGCGCTCCTATGAAGTGACGGAACTGGCGCAACGAATTACTTTTCAGCACCTAAGAAGTCAGGGTGTATTAATGGAAGGAATGATATTAAAGCCAAGTATGGTTATCTCTGGAGCCAGTGCTGACAATCGCGCTGATGTTGAGACGGTGGCAAGAGAAACGGTCCGCTGTTTGCTAAACACAGTCCCTGCCAGTGTGCCGGGTATCGCTTTCCTCTCTGGAGGACAGTCAGACGAAGAGGCAAGTGCGCATTTGAATGCTATGCATAACCTGGGTACTGAATTGCCATGGGGTTTAACTTTCTCGTATGGGCGTGCTTTGCAACATGCATCAATGACAGCATGGGCTGGTAATTCAGCCAATGTCGCTGAGGCACAAAAAGTATTGCTTGGACGTGCACGCAGTAATGGTAAAGCAGCACTTGGCCAATACACGCCCGGCGCAGATAAAGCAGCCTAGGTAGATTTAGTCTGGAATCACAAAAAAGCCCGCTGATGCGGGCTTTTTTGTGTAAAGGCTTTTGTAGGTACCACAGCCCTGAGTCTAATAATGTTGATTCAGTTGCCGTTTATTACAGGGATAACGGATACCCTGTCAGGCAGGGCTCCAGAACAAGCACTGGATAAAGTGTACAAACGGCGATATTTTTTACCAGAGATCAATTAGTGACTGTGTATAATTTTCAGAAGTGTTTCAATTGAGTCGTATTGCATATTCAGCATATCCTGATCTGAGTCGAGCATATTTGGAACAGGAACTACAGGCGTAGTAATACGCAAACGCAAGTCATCCAGATTATCCATTGACGACTCCGCATGGTCCCGAGTCTGATTTAAAACAATGGCGAGCAATTTCAGTTCGCGATTCTGTATAGCCTCAATGCTAAGTAAGGTCTGGTTGATGCAGCCGAGTCGATCTTTCACGACCAGAATCACTGCTGCGTTAAGAGATTGGGCAAGATCCGCATTTAATCCGTCTGAGCATAGTGGCGAATAAAATCCGCCAGCACCTTCCACGAATAGGTAGTCGGGTGAATGTGCTGGTATGCAATGGTCTGCCAGGTCTGAGACAGTGACACTGTCATTGTTTAATCGGATGGCGCGTTCAGGGGAAATAGGCGGCTCATAACGATACGGGCAAATCTCATTTAAAGGTATTGTTCCATTGGTGGCATAAAAGTATTTTAAGGCATCTTCAGGAACCAGCTCTCCGTCACTGATTTCACAACCAGTTTCAATAGGTTTTCTTGGGATGCATGAATAACCAGATTTATTTAATGCCTTAACGAGAATGCGACCAATGTATGTTTTGCCGACACCGGTATCAATGCCAGTTATAAAAAGTGCTTTCATAATCTGAAAGTGTAAACTGACTGTCCATAAGTTACCAACTACAAAATTCTAACTTTAATAATAGTGTAATGAAAATTTGGGTGGATGCTGATGCATGTCCAGTGCCAGCAAAAGATATTTTATTTCGTGCTGCTGAAAGAACCGGTATAGAGGTAATACTGGTGGCTAATCAGGCAATTCGTAAACCATTACTGCAAAATATCAAAATGCTACAAGTCCCGAGTGGCTTTGATGTGGCTGACAATGAAATAGTAAAAAGGGTCGAGAAGGGTGATCTGGTTGTCACCAGTGATATCCCTCTGGCTGCAGAGGTGATCGATAAGCAGGCGCATGCCCTCAATCCTCGTGGCGAAATGTATTCAGTGGATACTATTAAAGCTCAACTGAATATGCGCGATTTTATGGATGTAATGCGAGGTAGCGGTGTTCAGTCGGGCGGCCAGGCACCTTATGGTAAAAGTGAACGCCAGTCATTTGCCAACCAGCTTGATAAATTTCTCAGTAAATACTCTTCCAGGAAATAATTACACGGGTCGATCTCAATAATAGTTAAGTCCAGTTCGCACCAATTGGTGCTTTGCTGTAAGGTATGGGCGGAAATTCACAGGCGAATGTTGGATTTTACGCCATGAGCAAGCATGCAACACAATAAATAACGCTATTGGGTTGGAAATAATCGAGAGTATTTTTCGGGACCTAGGTATACCGGTGCTGTGGCTGAGCAGGATAAACAGAATTCTTAAATAGTAAATGATGGAGAAGTTATGTCTTTGATGATTGGAGATAAAATGGTTGTTAGCATGCATTACACGCTAACCGATAGCGAAGGTACGGTATTGGACAGTTCCGAAGGAACAGACCCTTTGTCTTATCTGCATGGCGCTGGAAATATTATTCCGGGGCTTGAAAAAGCATTAGTAGGTAAAGTGGTTGATGATGCACTACAGGTTGAAGTTTCTCCTGCTGAGGGTTACGGCGAAGTAATTCCTGATTTAAAACAGGTAGTGGATAAATCAGCCTTTCAGGGGGTTGACTCACTGGAAGAAGGGATGTCATTCGAGGCGCAAGGTCCAAACGGCGAAGTACAGCGTGTTGTGATTGCAAAAGTTGAAGGTGACCAGGTGACGGTCGATGGTAATCACCCTCTTGCCGGTGTCACTCTAAACTTTGATGTAAAGATAGTAGGTGTGCGCGATGCGACTGAAGAAGAAATTTCACACGGACACGTTCACTAGATAAATCAGTATGATTAAAGAAAACGCGCATTAAGATGTGCGTTTTCTTTTTTTAGCTTTGCGTTTCTTGGGCTTGATTTCGTCTATATTGCGTTTTGTGCTGCCCGGTTTAGCACGCAAAGTTTTTCTTTCTGCGTGATCCTCGTCAAATGCTGAGATCCTGAGTTGTTGGCCTGCGACCCGGGTTTTTTTCAGTTCTTTAAATATTTCCTTGGGCATACCTTCGGGTAAATCTACAAGACTGTGATCATCGAAGATTTTTATATGACCAATATATTTTCCGTCTAGCCCTGCTTCGCTGGCAATCGCACCAACAATATTGCCAGGTTTGACTTCATGATTATGGCCAACTTCTATGCGGTAACGCTGTTGACCTTCTTCAGGCTTATCCATTCTGACCGCAGTTCTTTCATGTGACTTGCGTGATTTGTCACTGTCATTGCCGTCTTTTTTGGATGTGCGCTCACGTGATCTGCGAGGTTGAGCGCCATCCTGGTCATTTTTTCGCTGATTACGCTGTTTGCGGTCATTATTTTTTTGCGGTTTGTGCTGCAGTAACAGAGGAGTGTCACCTTGCAATAGTGTTGCCAGCGCCGCACCTATTTTGACTGCAGGTACATTGTGTTCCTGCTGGTATTGCTCAACTAATTGAGAGAAAAAAGTTAAATCTTCGTTAGCAAGTGTATCCGTAATTTTCTGCTTGAAATTAGCTACACGCTTATCATTAATAATTTCAGTGGAAGGCAATTCCATGAGTGCGATCTTCTTGCGAGTTGCTTTTTCAATGGCGCCTAACAAACGCTTTTCTCTGGGTGCGACAAATAAAATTGCATCACCAGTTCTGCCAGCGCGGCCAGTTCTTCCTATACGATGAATATAGGCTTCTGTGTCATAAGGAATGTCGTAGTTGACCACATGGCTGATACGGTCCACATCTAACCCGCGTGCGGCGACATCAGTGGCAACAAGAATATCAATTTTCCCGTTTTTCAATTGCTGGACGGTGCGCTCACGTTGATTCTGTGCAATGTCGCCATTCAGCGCTGATGTAGAATAACCGCGTGCTTCCAGTTTTTCTGCTAATTCGACAGTGGCCGTTTTGGTGCGAACAAAAACAAGCATGCCATCAAAACTTTCCGCTTCAAGAATTCGCGTTAGAGCATCAAGTTTGTGTAAACCACTTACCAGCCAGTAGCGCTGGCGAATATTTTCAGCAGTCGCCGTTTTGTCTTTAATTGTGACTTGTTCAGGATTGTTTAGATGATTGGTTGCAATGCGCCGAATTTGTTGTGGCATAGTGGCAGAAAATAACGCAATCTGTCTGTCGGGCGGGGTTTGTTCAAGTATCCATTCAACGTCATCAATAAAGCCCATTCGTAACATTTCGTCTGCTTCATCCAGTACTAATGTACTAAGGTTTGTCAGTTTTAATGTTCCGCGACGTATATGGTCCATCACACGACCTGGCGTGCCAACAACCACATGTACTCCACGCTCAAGACCACGAATCTGTCCGCGATAATCCTGTCCGCCGTAAATAGGTAATACATGGAAACCGTTTAATCCTGAGGCATATTTCTGAAACGCTTCAGCAACTTGAATCGCCAGTTCTCGTGTCGGAGCCAGTACCAGCACCTGTGGGTCTTTTTGTTTTAAATCAAGATTTGATATTAGTGGTAGTGCAAACGCAGCGGTCTTGCCAGTCCCTGTCTGCGCCTGACCAAGCACGTCTCTACCTTGTAGCAGCAGGGGAATGGTTTGCGCCTGGATTGGTGAAGGGGTTTCGTAACCTACTTCGTTCAATACTTTTACAATTGAATCTTTTAGACCAAGCTGGTTGAACTGGACGGCTGTTTCGGAAGTCATTTGGTGTACCTGTCTATAGTGGACTGAGCGAAACGCTGTGGCTTATTGGGGAATAAGCAGATGGTCCAAAAATTTTAAAATCTGGCTAATATCGTTAAAGGCGCTGCCAGAAGGGAGGCGTAGTGTAACGCTTTGTTCCCGGCATTGCATAAATCATTTGGGATGTGCCCTACAAAAGCAGGCTGTTTTCGATAGGGTGAAATATGCTGGCAGCCTTTTTAAGTGAGTTAGCTGTGAGGGAGGGGACACCATAGACTTCAGTGTTGACGGAATAATTAGCAGCAACTCTTTCAAGTAGCAGGTCGAAATCACCATCACCTGACAGTAATATGACTGAATCCACACTTTTTGCGTAGTCCATCACATCGATTGCAATGCCAACATCCCAGTCACCTTTTGCTGAGCCATCGCTGCGTTGAATATAAGGTTTGAGTTTTATTGTGAAGCCGATTTGTTCAAGTGTGTTCTGAAATGATTTTTGTTTGTCATCGTTTCGATCAATAGCGTATGCATGAGCTATGACTATGTCGCCTTGCATGGAGATGGTTTGCCAAAATGCGCGATAGTTGAATTGGCGCTTATAGGCCTGGCGTGTGGTGTAATAAATATTTTGAATATCTGCAAAAACAGCAATTTTAGCCACAACGATATTATCCCGGGATGAATTATTTGTTAGTTTTAAATAAGCGTTTTTTGAGAGTTAATAATCCCGGCTTTAACTTTTGTTTAAGTTTGTTTAAGTGGATGAATAAGGAAAAGCGAGCCAGCATAAATAAGCCGCCAACTGATTTTGGGTTGAAAGCAACCATGCCGCATAGTGATCTTTCACTTTTCAACCAATGACTTTTGGCTGTTTCTCTTCCAACACCGAAGTCAACTTCATTGATATGTTCAACGTCGATCATGTATTCAAACATGCGTAGCATTAATACTGCACCTACTGACTCTTGTTGAAAGTTAGAGTCGTAGTGTAACTTATAAATAGTAGCTCGACCTGAAGAGACAATCCACACTTGTACAGCAACCGGAGCATTATCAAGATATAGTAACCCCATACGAAGAGCGCCTGCTTTTGCTGAAGCTTCAATGACCCCTGTATCATGTTTTGGAAATAATTCTGCCTCTTTCCAGCTGTTATCGTGAACGATTTTGTAATCATTAATCGCTTGTGAAAGATTATTCGCCTTAATCAGTTCAAATCTGACTGATCCGGATTTTTCCAGCTTTCTGCTTTTCCGCATGTATGTCTTGCGAACCATGGAAGATCGGGAAGCAATAAAATCCTTGAATGTAATTCCACTTAAATTTTCAAAAAGAACAGGGCGATAATTATAGTGACGAACAGTCATACCGTAATCGGTAAATGCTTTTGATAAATGTTCGTATAGTAACGAGTCTTTATTCATGAAATTAAGATCGACTAAACGCCATGAAAAATCATCTTCGCAAACAGACTGTATTAATGCGTCCAGGATTGCGTCTAGCTGTTCATCGGATTCATTAACAGCAGGTGCAAATCTTATCGACTGATGCGCAGTCATGCTGGCAATTGTTTTTGCACCCGAAAAGTATTTTTCAGAATACGATCCATTTTGTCCGCCAGGGGTGCGCATAAATAACACTGCACGAGTTGCAGCAATATCACCCACTTCACATATCACATAAATACGGACGTTTGCATTCGTTGAAATGGTATTCTGAGAAAAATTACGGAACCAGCCGTTTCCCAGAAAGAAGTCAGATTGTTCAAACTCGTTAAGAAACGTCAGGCAACGTTCTGGGAGTGCATCAAAACTTGTATATACAGCAGAACTAAACATTTAAAATCAGGATTGTTGAGATGTGAGATATGCTAATTGTACAGTTGATGACTGCAACTAAACTGAGCTATATATCTATAATTTAAATGCTGCTTTGTAAAAGTCTGTTGGCTGCTTCCTGATATTTTGCCTGGGTATTTCTGATGATTTCATCAGGCAAAGCTGGACCCGGTGCTTTTTTATCCCAGTCCAGTGTTTCCAGGTAGTCGCGGATGTACTGTTTATCAAAACTGCTCGGGTTTTGACCTGGCACGTAGTCATCAGCTGGCCAGAATCGTGATGAATCTGGTGTCAGCACCTCATCAATGAGTGTCAGTGTCCCATTTTCGTCAAGGCCAAACTCAAATTTTGTGTCGGCGATGACAATACCCTTACTTAATGCATAGTCAGCAGCATTTTCATAAAGAGAAATACTTACATCGCGAACCTGATTAGCGATGTTCTCGCCAACAAGAGTGACTGTTTCTTCAAAAGTGATGTTCTCATCATGCTCACCTGCCGCAGCTTTTGTGGAGGGAGTAAACAGGGTATTAGGCAATTTGCCTGCAAGTGGAATATTGGCCGGTAGCGAAATGCCACATAAAGACTGAGTGGATTGATATTCTTTCCAGCCAGAGCCAATTAAATATCCCCTGACAATGGCTTCAATCGGTAGAGCATTTAGACGTTTTACGATCACAGAACGACCTTCTGCCTGCTCGATTTCGTCATGGTTTAAATTCAGATCACTTAACTTCATTGTGCTGACCTGATTGGGGATTACATCTCTAAAGCGTTCAAACCAGAAATTGGAAACCAGGGTGAGTAATGCCCCCTTATTTGGAATTGGCTCCGGCATGATCACATCAAATGCTGAGATTCTGTCGGTGGCGATGACCAACATATGATTGGCATCAACTTCATAGATATCACGTACTTTACCTTTGTGCAGCAGAGGTAAAGTCGTGAAATTGGTTTCAAAGACCGGCTTGGACATGATTTATCCCAAAAAAAGACGCGAATTGTAGAGCTAAAGACAGCAAATGCCTACTTTTGATTTGTATTCTACGGCTAATTTTACTGGCGTTCACTGCTCAAAAAGAGGAAAATGCGCGTTTTTTCCCAGCGAGACGGCATAATAAATGGCAAAAGTCGGAATCATCATGGGTAGCGATAGTGACTGGAAAGTCATGGAAAATGCTGCCAATGTCTTAAAAGAGTTTGGTGTAGAGCACGAATGCAAAGTGGTTTCTGCGCATAGAACGCCGCAATACCTCTACGAATATGCGAGTAGCGCAAAAGAACGTGGCCTGGAATGCATTATTGCAGGTGCTGGAGGAGCAGCTCATTTGCCTGGAATGGCTGCAGCCATTAGTACTGTCCCAGTGCTGGGGGTGCCCGTTCAGAGCAAATATATGCAAGGACAGGATTCTTTATTTTCGATTGTACAGATGCCTAAAGGTATACCCGTTGCAACCTTTGCCATTGGTGAAGCGGGAGCTGCCAATGCGGCATTGTTTGCTGTTGCCATGCTGGCTAATAATGACCAGACACTCGCAAAAAAGCTTGCTGCATTCCGCGAAAATCAGCGTGAACAAGTGCTTGCTAAAGTACTTCCTCCAAAGTAGTTTTTAATAATGATTGAACCAGATTCAGTACTCGGCATGCTGGGCGGTGGTCAGCTGGGCAGAATGTTTGCTCTGGCTGCAGCACAAATGGGATATAAAGTGTGGGTATTTGACCCTAACGAGTATAGTCCTGCGGGTGATGTTGCCTGTCGCCACATACAGGCTGAGTACGACGACTATCGGGCGCTGGCTGAGTTTGGCAAAGGCTGTTCAGTAGTCACCACAGAATTCGAAAATATTCCTGCCAGTACATTAAAGTATTTACAGGATTATTGTCGAGTATGTCCCAACCCGGATGCCGTGTATGTGGCACAAAATCGTATCCGCGAAAAATCTTTTGTAAATAATCTTGGGATTCCTACCTCCAAGTTTATTGAGGTCAATCAGGCTGCTGATCTGGATCACTCTACTCATATGCATTGGCCATGCATTATTAAAACTGCAGAATTCGGGTATGACGGCAAGGGACAGGAAGTAGTTGCAGATAAGCAAGAAGCAATACGAATATTTGATTCCTTTGGAGGAGTACCTTGCATACTGGAAGAACGCATCAATCTGCAATTGGAAATATCGGTAGTGCTTGGCCGCAATCAACAGGGGGAAGTTTGTTTTTTCCCGATAGCAAGGAACGAACATAAGAATGGAATACTACATGTCAGTAGTGTGCCCGCAAAAATACCGGCGCAGTTACAAACATATGCCTGTGAAATTTCACAACGAATAGCTGAGGAACTTGATTACGTTGGCATAATGACCGTGGAATTTTTTATTGATCAGGACAATCAATTACTTGTGAACGAAATTGCACCGCGTGTGCACAATAGTGGGCATTATTCCATGGATGCATGCCATGTGTCACAGTTTGAACAGCAGGTAAGAATGATTTGTGGCTGGACACCGGCTGATACACAAAATTATTGTGCAGTGGCTATGGTGAATATTCTAGGTGATGCATGGAAAGAGGGTATTTTTCCATCAGAAACATTGTTCAATGATGTTAATATCAAAGTACATTTGTATGGAAAGCAGGGCGCTAAACCTGGCCGCAAAATGGGACACTTTAATGTACTGGCAGATAATGTATCTGATGCGCGCAAGCATGCTCAATCTGCTTATCTGCGAATGATGGGTGAAAAATAATCATGAATGAAACATTCAAGGCTTTTCGCATCCATGCTGGAAAAGAATTTGAACGCGCAGGATTGGAAACTTTAACGCTTAATGACCTGTCTCCCGGAGGGGTTGTTATTAAGGTTGAATATTCCAGTGTTAATTATAAAGATGCGCTGGCAGGTAGTGGCCGGGGAAAAATCCTGCGTAAGTCCCCGTTGAATGGCGGTATCGACTTATCCGGCGTGGTTGTCTCCTCTGACAGTGATCAGTTTAAACCAGGTCAGTCAGTCCTGGTTAATGGTAGTGGATTAAGTGAAGTACACGATGGGGGTTACAGTCAGTTTGCACGTGTGCCCGCAGACTGGGTTGTGCCCATGCCTGATGGACTTACTGCGAAAACATCCATGATTATGGGGACAGCCGGATTTACTGCAGCACTGGCCATTCAGCGTTTGCATGACAATCATCAAACACCGGATCAGGGTCCGGTATTAGTGACTGGTGCTACTGGTGGTGTGGGTAGCTTTGCTATCCAGTTGCTCAGCCAGCTGGGTTACCATGTTGTTGCCATGACCCGCAAGCAGGACCAGCATGACTATCTATACGCACTAGGGGCTAATGAAATAGTCAACAGCGATGTTGTCAAAATTGATGATGCGAGTATGCATAAAGGCCAGTGGGGTGGTGCTATTGATAATCTGGGTGGTGACACACTGGCCTGGCTAACAAAAAGCATAAAGCCCTGGGGAAATATCGTAAGTATTGGAATGGCAGCCGGAGTCAATGTGAATACATCCGCTATGCCATTTATTCTTAGAGGTGTTTCATTGCTGGGAGTCACATCAGCAGATTGCCCGCAAATACTGCGTAAAAAAATATGGAACAGACTGGGTGCAGAACTTTTTCCAAAGAAGCTTGACCAGGTTAGTGTTACCGAGGTGAGCCTGGAACAGTTGCCAGAAACATTTAGCCACTTGTTGAATGGTGATATTTGCGGAAGGCATCTGGTATGTTTATAAAAAAAATAAAACTTTCAGCATTCACGCTTTTAATATTGTTCGCGGCTTTATATTTATCAACTACACAAGCCAGACAGACGACATTTGACCTGCCGGAATTCACTCAACAGGATGTGCTGCGCTGGATCAACTCTGATCCTTTAACACTAGCTGACTTAGAGGGTAAGGTGGTGCTGGTAGATATCTGGACATACGGTTGCTGGAATTGTTATCGCTCGATTCCATGGTTGAATTCGCTGGAAGAAAAATTTGATCAGAATAAATTCAAAATAATTGGTATTCACACACCCGAGTTTGATCACGAAACAGAACGAGAAAAAGTTATCGCAAAGTGTGAAGAATTCAAAGTGACGCATCCGGTAATGATGGATAATGATTTTGCATACTGGAAGGCATTGAGAAACCGGTATTGGCCAACTTTCTATGTGGCAGATAAGAATGGTAAAGTGCAGGGTGTATTTATTGGTGAAACCCATCAGGGTGACAAGCGTGCCAAAGCAGTCGAAAAGCTGATTGCCAGGCTAATCGCAGAATAAGTATTTAATTGGCAAAGAACGCATAAGATATAAATATTGCGGTTGTAATCCCTGCCGCATCAGCAAGCAAACTACATGTCATTGCATAACGTATTTTCGTAATGCCAACCGCACCACAATAAACCGCCAGTACATAAAACGTTGTTTCAGTACTGCCTTGCATAACAGCAGCGACTTTTGCCGGAAACGAATCTGTCCCCTGGGTTTGCATGACATCCAGCATGGCTGCACGTGCACCACTACCACTGAAAGGTTTCATTAATGCTGTGGGTAGTGCTTCTATGAATTGTGTATCTATATGTAGCGCATGCAAGCCCGCACTTAGAAGCGTTAAAAAACCATTTAGTATGCCGCTTGCCCGTAATAAGGCTATCGCCAGCAACATGGCAATCAGGTAGGGAATGAGTTTAATAGCGGCCTCGAAGCCCTGTTTTGCACCATCGATAAACGCATCATAAACAGCGACTTTTTTTACCCATCCGGCAATCAGAAATAAACTGATAGTGGCAAATAAAATAAAGTTTGCTAGAAACTGGGCCTGTTCACTCATGTCTTGTCTGGGTAAAGACAGGAAGTAGATGGCTAGGCAAACTGGAAAAATACTAAGAGCAATTATGTACCCCAGAACAGTTTTATCCAGCAAGGGCAACTTCTGTACATAAGCCACACTGAGCAGTCCAATGATGGTAGAGGCAAATGTTGATATCAGTATGGGAATGAATACTTCAGTAGGATGGGATGCGCCTTGTTGGGCGCGAAACAAAAATACAGTAATCGGTAATACTGTCACGGATGAAGTATTAAGTACGAGAAACAGAATTTGCGCGTTCGATAATGTGTCATTTTTGGTGTTAAGAGTTTGCAGGTCATTCATTGCTTTAATGCCCAGCGGTGTCGCAGCATTATCCAGGCCGAGGGCATTGGCACCCATATTCATAGTCATGGAAGCAATACTTGGGTGATTGGCTGGAAGTTCCGGCATTAATTTGCGAAACAGGGGTGTGAGGAGTTTGGCAATGAAATGTGCCAGGCCTGCCTGCTCGGCAATTTTAAAGAAACCTAACCAGACAGCCATTAAGCCGATTAAACCAATGGCGATTTCAACGCTTAATTTCGCAGTATCGAATATTGCATTAATCGTTTGTGAGAAGATGTCGCTACTGTCGAAAAAAATCAGCTGAATCAGGCAGGCAAAAAAAGAAAATACAATACACCCTGACCAAAACCAGCCCAGCATGGGTGTTATTTTCCGATGGCCAGATAGTAGGGCAGCCAGGCCATTACCATAAATGCGACCACGGCTAATTCTGTCCACATGATGGTTTTAAATTTTTTACTTTCTTCGCCTGTGGAGTCGCTTGCACGAATTTTAGACATTAGCGCATCAAAGAGTATGACCATAATAATAATCGGTGCCGCAGCAGGTGCCACCAGAGTTGGGATAACTTCGTATCCCCCATGGCTAATCGGTGTTCCCGGCTTCGGGCTTAGGAAAGCGTTAATGATGCCTAATGCAAGTAGCGAGATTCGTAAAAAACCCAGGGACTGGAAAATTGGCATTTAGATAGTCATTCAGTTAAGGAAGCACGCATTGTAGCAGAGCCTGACTGGATAAATTATCGGTGTAAGTTATGAACCAGGTCATACAAACGGATTATCCAGTTTGTCTATTATGCCGATGATTGTACAATGCTCGCACGTTTTTATTGGTATCAGTTTTACATACAGGAGTTTTTAAATGAGGAAGTCAATTTTACTGGGATTAGTAGCAGCTATGGGCATGTTTGCGGTAACTGCAAATGCAGGCGATGTCGCTGCTGGAAAAGCCAAGTCGGCTACGTGTATTGCCTGTCACGGCAGTGCTGGCATTAGTCCCACACCAATATGGCCAAATCTTGCTGGCCAGAAAGAGCAATATCTTGTTGCTCAATTGAAAGCATTCAAGGATGGCACTCGTCAAAATCCCCAGATGTCGCCCATGGTTGCAGGTCTAAGTGATGAAGATATGGCCAATCTTGCAGCTTATTACTCAAGCCTGGCTTGTCAGTAATTACCAAATAGCCAGTGAGTTAGTGTAAAAACCACCCCGGATCCGGGGTGGTTTTTTTGTGTAGGCAGACGTGAGTCTATTTGACTAAAGTGGCAGGTGCTCCAGCCCAATTGCAGTAATGACGGTGAGCAATCCGATCAGCAGGTTCAAGCCGACCAGTTTGCGAATCTGGGCCAGACTTTTGCCGCCTTCCTGGTAATTTTCTTCACTGACAGCGCGGCGTAAACGCATGAATGGCGCAAAGAATACATGTAAGTAAATCAAAATCATCACGATGCCTAATGCTTGCATCACGTGCACATACCAGGCAACACCGGCAAAGCCATTAAATGCTGAGAAGATCATCCAGTAACCAGTTAGTGGAATGATAATCACTGCCAGCCATACCCAGACAAAAAACCTAGTTAAAGTGCGGGACCACAATGCAAGCCGAACTGCCGGTTCCAGTAGATTGGCAGCGACAGGCCTGAGAGCCATATAGGCAAAAAACATTCCACCTACCCAGACAACGGCTGCCAGTACATGCAGGCTAATGGCAATGGAAAAGTAATAAGGTTCTAAATTCATAATCGTCAGGCTTTATGTTTGTTTTTATTAAGTGAAATTATAGATCAGATCAGGTATCCATTTCATGGAAAATGCGGTTACACATGCAAAACCAATTCGGCTACGTTAAAGTAGCCATTTTTTGCGGTGGTAAACTATGGAAAACTGGATCGCTCCTTCTATACTTTCGGCTGACTTCGCGCGTTTGGGGGAGGAAGTAGATAATGTGCTTGCTGCGGGTGCGGATACAGTCCATTTTGATGTGATGGACAATCACTATGTGCCAAATTTAACGATAGGGCCATTAGTGTGTGAGGCGTTAAGAAACCACGGTGTGACAGCGCCTATTGATGTGCATTTGATGGTGTCACCAGTCGACCAGCTAATTAGTGACTTCGCAAAGGCTGGTGCCAGCATTATTACTTTTCACCCGGAAGCCAGTGAACATATAGACAGAAGCCTGCAATTGATTCGCGATGCAGGATGCATGAGTGGTTTGGTCTTTAACCCGGCGACACCACTACACTACCTGGATTATGTGCTGGATAAAATTGATATGGTGCTATTAATGTCTGTGAATCCAGGTTTTGGTGGACAAGCATTCATTGAATCCAGTCTCGATAAACTCAAGGCTGCACGTAAAATAATTGATCAGTCAGGATTACCCATTCGCCTGGAAATAGATGGTGGTGTAAAGATTGATAACATCGGGAAGATCAAAGCTGCAGGTGCTGATACTTTTGTTGCGGGTTCCGCGATTTTTAATTCAGAAGATTATCAAAAAACTATTTCGGCCATGCGTGCTGAAATAGACAAAGCAAGTTAAGTTTACCGGTTTTTGATGATGCCGCTGTCGTTGCCACAATGGCTGTGCTTCGATCTGGATGGAACGCTGGTCGATAGCGTTCCCGATATCACCTTTAGTGTGAACGAAATGCTGACACAGCTACAGCTTGACAATGTTGATGAAGGTATTGCGCGCACCTGGGTTGGTAATGGTGCTGCTAAATTAATCGAACGTGCCTTAGCTCATTCCACAGGTGAAAAGCCTGGCGAGCAAATGTTTGCCCAGGCCAAAGCGCTATTTTTTATCGCCTACGAGAAAAATGTTGCAGTGAAAACAACGCTATATCCAGGGTGTATTGAAGTACTGGAGCATTTTACTAAACAAAATATTCCGCTTGCCTGTGTCACTAACAAGCCAAGAAAATTCACACCACTGTTACTGGAAGCGCTGGGGATGGCAGACTTTTTTAAGGCTCTGGTATGTGGTGATGACCTGCCAACTAAAAAGCCGGATCCTGCCATGCTGCTGGAAGCCGTCCAGCAATTAGCTGGTGAACCTGGCAAAGGATTTATGATTGGTGATTCAGAAACCGATATGGCAACAGCAAATAGTGCCGGGGCGGGTGCAATTTATGTTTCCTATGGCTATAATCGCGGCGTTTCCGTAGAAAAGTATCGACCGATCTGCGTGAACAGTTTGAAACAGATTCCTGAATTATTCTAAAAAATGAGTTTATTAAATGTTTGTATTTCGTAGGAAGTGTTGGCGGTTTGATATCAATTGGCGCTGGTCTGCCAAATGAATCTCGTGTCTACACTATTAACTATGAAAATAAACATACATGAACAAACAAAAATTTTCTGATTTAGCCAAACAGGGCTATACCCATATTCCCGTTTTCAGGGAAGTTGCAGCTGATCTGGATACTCCCTTAAGTGCCTACCTTAAATTAGCCAACACAGCTAACAGCTTTTTATTTGAATCAGTGCAGGGTGGGGAACGCTGGGGCCGATATTCAATTATAGGTTTGCAGTGCAATGAAAGCCTGCACGTGCGTGGCGAGCATATAGAAGTGATCAGGGACGGTAAATGTATAGAGCAAACTCAGCAAACAGATCCTTTGCAGTGGATTGATCAATATCGCAATCGTTTCAAAGTGCCAGATCTCGAAGGTTTGCCTCGTTTTGTAGGCGGCCTGGTGGGCTACTTTGGTTACGACACGATCCGTTATGTGGAGCCAAGACTGGGTAAATGCCTGAATCCGGATGAATTTGGCACGGCGGATATTGTATTAATGCTGTCGACCGAAATTCTTGTGTTTGATAACTTGAAAGGCTCGGTATATATCGTCGTACTGGCGGCTGCAGAAGATGATGGCTTTACGAGTGCAGAGTCACGTATAGATGAACTCGCGCTCGGCTTGCAAAACAATGTGCCACTTTCACCATTAACGGTGCATGACGGAGACGTTCCTGAACTGGATTTTGTGTCAGGTTTTAGTGAAGCAGGCTTTAAAGATGCAGTGGTAAAAGCCAAGCAATATATAGCTGCTGGTGATGTTATGCAGGTTGTATTGTCGCAACGGCTGAACGCAGATTTTAAAGGTAATGCAATTGACGTCTATCGTCACCTGCGTCGATTAAATCCTTCACCCTATATGTATTATCTGAATATGGGTGACTTTGAAATTGTAGGTTCTTCACCAGAAATACTGGTTCGCCAGGAAGATGACGAGGTAACTGTACGTCCCATTGCAGGGACGCGGCCACGCGGCAAAAATGAACAACAGGATTATGCACTGGAAAAAGAATTGCTGGCGGATCCAAAAGAGTTGGCTGAACATTTAATGCTGATCGATCTGGGGCGAAATGACATTGGCCGCATTGCGCAAGTTGGTAGCGTTAAGTTAACCGATAAAATGATCGTCGAGCGTTATTCTCATGTTATGCATATAGTGTCCAATGTAAAAGGCACGTTAGCGTCAGGTCAATCGTGTATGGATGTGTTGCGAGCGACTTTCCCGGCCGGAACAGTCTCTGGTGCGCCGAAAATTCGCGCCATGGAAATTATTGATGAGCTCGAGCCGGTTAAGCGTGGCGTGTATTCTGGCGCTATCGGATATATATCATGGAGCGGGGATATGGATACAGCGATTGCCATTCGCACTGCAGTCATAAAAGATGGCACTATCTCGGTCCAGGCGGGTGCAGGCATTGTGTATGATTCAGTGCCGGATAATGAATGGATTGAAACACTGAATAAAGCGAAAGCCGTTTTACGTGCCGCAGCACTGGCAGAAAAAGCAGAGTCAAGACGATGATATTAATGATCGATAATTATGATTCTTTTACTTATAACCTGGTTCAGTATTTTGGTGAGCTGGAACAGCAGGTAAAAGTCGTACGCAATGACCATATTGGTATAAATGAAATCACCGAGTTAAAGCCAGACTATATTATTTTGTCTCCGGGGCCGTGTACGCCAAATGAAGCGGGAGTGTCACTGGAGATAGTCGAAAAACTTGCAGGGAAATTTCCAATTCTGGGCGTATGTCTTGGCCACCAGGCTATAGGTCAGGCGTTTGGCGGTAAAATTGTCAGAGCGAATGATATTATGCATGGAAAAACATCGCCCGTGTATCATCATGATAAATACGTGTTTAACGGTTGTGACTTGCCTTTTACAGCGACACGCTATCATTCTTTGGTGATTGAAAAAAAATCCTTGCCGGAATGTCTGGAAGTCACGGCCTGGACACAGAAAAATAACGGTGATATCGATGAAATTATGGGTGTGCGTCATAAGGAACTTGCCATTGAAGGTGTGCAATTTCATCCTGAATCAATTTTAACCGACTTTGGTCATCATCTTTTAAACAACTTTATTAAACAGAACTAATGGGTATGTCTATTCAACAGGCGCTTGAGCAGGTGCTAACCGGGTCTGATCTGAGTTCAGAGCAGATGGAGTCTGTGATGAATATTATCATGCAGGGCGAAGCTACCTCAGCGCAGATAGCCGGATTCATTATAGCGTTGCGCATGAAAGGTGAATGCGTAGACGAGTTAACAGCAGCCGCACGTGTGATGAGAAGGCTCTCCAGCAAGGTTGACATTAATGCGCACCCACTCGTCGATACCTGTGGGACGGGTGGTGATGGGCAGAAAACATTCAATATTTCTACAGCCTCATCTATTGTGGCAGCAAGTGCCGGCGTTAAAATTGCCAAGCACGGCAACCGATCTGTCTCCAGTCAATCTGGAAGTGCCGATGTGCTGGAGGCGCTTGGAGTTAAGCTGGAACTCACACCCGATCAAATCGCCAAGTGTGTAGAGACGATTGGAATAGGGTTCATGTTTGCGCCCATGCACCACAGTTGCATGAAACATGCGATTGGCCCGCGCAAGGAGTTAGGTGTGCGCACTTTATTTAATTTGCTGGGACCACTAACAAACCCTGCCAATGCGCAACGACAGGTCCTGGGTGTGTTTGATGATCAATGGCTGCAACCGCTAGCGCAGGTATTACAGTCTTTAGGTGCGGAGCACGCTTTAGTTGTTCATGCTGAAGATGGCCTTGACGAGATCAGCATTGCAGGTATCACCAATATTTGTGAATTGCGTGATGGAGAAATTAATTCGTACCAGATTAAACCGGAAGACTTTGGACTAACACGGGCTACTTTAGACGATATAAAGGTAAATAATGTAACGGATAGTGCAAACATGATTACTGCGGTTTTAAACGGTGAAGAAGGTGCTGCAGCAAATATTGTTTGTCTGAATGCAGGTGCTGCCATATATGTAGCAGGCAAAGCAAACTCGTTGAATGCTGGTGTACAACTGGCTACGCAGCAACTGGCATCAAAAGCTGCGCAAAAGACCCTCACGCAACTCATAGAAATCACAAATAACTTCTAGAATAAGATAAAAAGATATTCAACCATGGCTGAAGATAAACCGGAAATACTTGCCAAGATACTTGCGCATAAAGAAAAAGAAATTGCTGAGAAGCAAACCCGAGTGACATTTGATCAAATGAAAGAGTGGTCAAAAGAGGGTGATGGCAAACGTCCATTTGAAATGATGTTGCGTGGAGCTGCCAGTGCCAGTAAAGCGGGTGTGATTGCAGAAATTAAACGTGCATCACCTAGCCAGGGTATTATCCGCGAGGATTTTGACCCTATGGCCATTGCACGTAGTTATCAGTTTGGCGGTGCGACGTGTATGTCTGTGCTTACCGATAATGAATTTTTTAAAGGTGGCGGTCCAATTCTGGAGCTAGCACGAAAAGCGTGTTCCCTTCCTGCATTGCGTAAAGACTTTATAATTGATCCATTCCAGATTTATGAATCGCGCGTATTGGGAGCGGACTGTATATTATTAATTGTCGCCGCGCTGGACGATGAAAAACTAACTTCGTTATATGAGTTATCCAAAGAACAAAATATGGATGTACTCATTGAAGTGCATAATGAAGATGAGCTCAAGCGAGCGCTGGCACTGAATCCAACTATGCTGGGGATTAATAACAGGGATCTGCATACATTCGAAGTGGACCTGCAAACAACGCTGCGATTAAAAGAGATGATTCCTGATGACTGTTTGATTGTCACAGAAAGCGGGATTCATAGCGGGGAAGATATAAAAATGATGCAGGATAATGGAATAAATTCATTCCTGGTTGGAGAGGCGTTTATGCGTGCCCCGGATCCGGGCGCAAAGCTGAAGGAACTGTTTTTTGCAGATAGAGCTTACTAGGAATCTATAGTAAGCCCTATTGCAAGAATTTAATTATCGAGTACCAAAAACGACGATTGTTTTGCCGTGTGCTGTGATCAGGCCTTGTTCTTCAAGTTCTTTTAAGACGCGGCCAGCCATTTCACGTGAGCAGCCGACGATCTTGGCAATCTCCTGACGGGTAATTCGAATCTGCATGCCATCCGGATGTGTCATTGCATCGGGCTGGTGAGCGAGATCCAGAAGTGTTCTGGCAACACGACCGGCGACATCAAGGAATGCAAGATTAATGACTTTACGGCTAGTGGCACGCAGACGACGAGTCATCTGGCCGGCAAGTAGCATCATGATATCCGGATCCTGATGTGCTAATTCGCGGAATTTTGTGTAACTGATTTCAGCTACTTCACACTCGCCACGTGCAACAACCAATGCACTGCGCTCATCTTCTTCGAAAAGGCCCATTTCACCAAAAAAGTCGCCCTGGTTTAGGTAGGCCAGTACCATCTCATGACCGGTATCATCTTCAATCATTACACTGACAGAACCGCCAGTAATATAATAAAGCGTTGTAGATGGGTCGCCAGCATGGATAATGCGGCTACTATTGGCGTAGCGCTTGGTATGGCAATTTTCTAGCAATCGCGCAACTGTGGGATCAACTGTAGGCATTTTAAATTGTAGGTTTGACACAAAGAACCTCTGACTTCTCGTTTATTTTGATGGAGTCTATGGCAGGAAGTTCCCTCTGTCGATTTGAGTAAGAATGAAAGGTAGCAAATGAACGTACGAATAAAGTGGTTAGACCATATGAGCTTCGTTGGTGAGGCTTCAAGTGGACATTCTGTGGTCATGGACGGTCCACCTGAAAATGGGGGGCGTAATCTTGGTCCAAGACCAATGGAGATGATTTTGCTTGGTTTGGGAGGCTGTTCCTGTTTTGATATTGTCAGCATTTTACAAAAATCCCGAGTCGCCATTGACGACTGTGTTGTGGAAATCAGTGCGGAGCGCGCTGATGAGATACCCGCTGTTTTCACCAAAATTCACCTCCACTATATTGTTAAAGGCGAACGGCTTCAAGATAAACATGTCCGGCGGGCTGTTGAGCTGACTTCAGAGAAGTATTGTTCTGTTGCAATGATGCTAAAGCATAGTGTGGAGCTAAGCTATGATTACGAAATTTATGATAATGCCAGCTCGAAACAGTAAAGGAATATGAAAAGAATATGAGTAATGAGGATGCGAAAATCAGTCTCTACGGGTTTAATAATTTAACTAAAACGTTAAGCTTTAATTTCTATGATATTTGTTATGCCAAGTCTGATAAACAGCGGGATGACTATATTGAATACATCGATGAAACATATAATGCAGCGAGACTGACTGAGGTGTTGACAGAAGTTGCAAATATTATAGGTGCTACAATTCTGAATGTTGCGACACAGGACTATGAGCCTAGTGGTGCCAGTGTGACTATGCTGATATCTGAAGAAAATGCTATTCCTCAGGAGCCGGAAAGTGAATTCGCATCTATTGAATCGCCAAGTGTGGTCGCACATCTGGATAAAAGCCATTTAACTGCACATACTTACCCGGAGTCCCATCCTGATGGCGGAATTTGCACATTTCGTGCAGATCTGGATATTTCCACATGTGGCAAAATCTCTCCACTAAAAGCACTAAATTATCTAATTGATAGTTTCGAGGAAGATATCGTTATTATGGATTACAGAATTCGGGGATTTACCAGAGATATCAATGGTCAGAAATTTTATAAAGATCATTCAATCAATTCTATTCAGGAATATATGTTGGAGAAAACACGCAATCGCTATCAGATGATTGATGTGAATGTCTACCCTGAAAATATTTTTCACACCAAGATGATGCTAAAGCAATTTGAGCTGGATAGTTATCTGTTTGGGAAGAATGCTCAGGATTATAATGATGAAGAGCGTGAATCGATTGAATTTCAGTTAAGAAATGAAATGACTGAAATATTCTATGGGATGAATCTGAATCTTGCCTAGGTGAGTTTAGCTAGATCCAGTAAGCGCCAGTAGTCATTACCCTGGATACAAGTTGCATGGTTTTTCGAACTGGTCTGGGTAATTGCTTGCCTCCCAGGTCTCTTGCCGTTTGGCCATGCTGATGTTCGTCCTGTTTCATTTTTTCTATAATTGCCCGACTTTTCAGATCCTGTTGCGGCAGCTTATCTAGATGGGAATCCAGGTGTTTTTCTACCTGATCTTCGGTTTCGGCAACAAATCCTAAACTCCAGCGATCGCCAAATACTCCGGCAGCGGCGCCAATGGCATAGGAACCTAAATACCATACGGGGCCTATTAAGCTACGTGGTGTTTGCAACTCGCTCAGGCGTTGCTCGCACCATGCGAGATGATCTTCTTCTTCCTTCGCTGAATTTTGCATTTGCTTGAGCGTCGCTGGGTCTTTCGCAGTCAGGGCCTGGCCGTGATACAAACCCTGTGCGGCTATCTCACCCGCATGGTTAACGCGCATCAGCCTTCCACAGAGACGGGCTTCATGCGTTGAAAGCGTGGCATCATCAAGCTGTAGTGCCGGATTACTGCGTCGTGCGTGTCTTGATGATTTGGTTAGAGTGCGCAAGCCACGGTCAAATTCTGCAATTAACCGGTCAGCGAGATGTTGCTTACTCATCTGTGTTTAATGTCCAAGTTGTTGTGCCAGTAATGTTACTGGATGAATTACATCAATGTCCAAGCCAGCATTCAGTAGTCCAAGCTTTAAGCTTAATGAGCAACCAACGTTAGAAGATACAATGACATCAGGTTGCAGTATTCGAATGGTACTGATTTTGGCATCGAGAAGTGCGCGATTACTATTTTCCGGCAACATCAGCTGCATACCCCCAGAGCCACAGCAGAAAAGGTCATCATCGAATTCTGAAAGCTGAATGTCGGGGATCAGGCCTAAAAGTTCGATGACTTCTTTACGTTCGCTATCTTTTAGCGTGCATGGATAGTGCACGAGCACTCGCTGGGCTAATGGCGCGAAAGTGAATGAATTAATGCCGGTCGACTGTGCAAGCCAGCTGATAATATCTTTGTGGCTATGTTGTGAACTTGAGACATGATCATTCAGCTGGCGGCCACAACCACTGGCAAATGATACGAACTCAGTTGTATTGTAGTCGGATAGGTACTTGTTAATACTGTTTACCTGTTTATCCGCCAGTTTGGGATGCCCGCTGTGGCGGGCCAGTGCGCCACAACACATCACATTGTCAGGAATAACAGCCACTATGTTTAACTGGTTTAAAATTTTAATGATGCTGTTTAGTGTTTGCTGGTCAAATACGTTCCCTGTACAACCAGGTAGAACAGTAATAGCCTGTTGATTGTCTGGTATTACATCCAGCCTGTTCTGCAGATTTATCAATTTTAGCAATTGCACAAGCCGATTATTAACAGGTAAACGCTTTGCCAGTCTGGCGGTGAACATAAGTAACTGATGTCCCCACTGCCGGGTTAACACAGCTAACGATAATGTTTGTAAAAGTCGGGACGAAGATGTCATCCTGTTTCTGTATAAAGATCGCCCCTGGTCAATAATAGCCTGATATGGAACGTTAGCCGGGCATACCTGCTGGCACTTCATGCAACCTGTACAACTTTGCAAGTGTGTTTCCAGTGCTTCACTCGAATCTAGCTGGCCCTCAGTAAACGCTTTGACTAGCGAAATGCGGCCACGCGGGGACTCTGCCTCATGCTGGCTTATCTGATAAGTTGGACAATGCGGTAAACACATACCACACATCACACATTGGTCAGTTGCTTTGGTCAAATCAGTGTCAGGGGACATATATTCAGAGAATGTTGTCAGTGCATGCAGCTAAACAATTATAATAACGATAAAGTATGCATCAGTCCCACTTATAAAAAATTACGATGGAAATTTCCAAATGAGTTATTACAAGCGTCATATGTTTATCTGTACTAATGCGCGTGAAGATGGTGTGTGCTGCCAGGATTACGCTGCATTAGAGAAACGTAAACAAGTTAAGAATTATGCAAAAAAACTTGGCTTAACTGGCCAGGGGAAGATGAGGATAAATACGGCCGGATGTCTGGACCGCTGTGATGAGGGCCCTGTGGCGGTCGTGTATCCTGATGATGTCTGGTATCACTATGAGACTGTCGAAGATCTAAAAGAAATCGTCCATAGCCATCTGGAAAATGGGGTAATAGTGAAAAGATTAAAAATATAGCGTTTTGGTGCGCCATGTTTGTTGACAAAAGGTAAAGTATATTAGAAAATGAGCATATTCAAATATTATTGAATATTTGTTTTTACTCCTCCATCTACCCTTGGTAGTATGTTTGACGCGGTCTTACTCATAATAAGACCGCGTTTTTTTTGCATATCATATTAGAGATAGGCATAGATGCTTGTCTGAGCTGACTGTCTCTAGTACTATTGCGCGCCTTTGATATATTCTTGAATTTTAAAATGAAAACGTTTAGTGCAAAACCTGCAGAAGTGAGCCGTCAGTGGTTCCTGATTGACGCCTCTGATAAGACGCTGGGTCGATTATCGTCAGAAATCGCCCGCAGATTGCGTGGCAAACATAAGCCTGAGTACACTCCTCACATTGATACAGGTGACTATATAGTCGTCATCAATGCCGAGAAGATCCGCGTAACCGGTAACAAGATGCAGGATAAGATGTATTATCGTCATACAGGTCACATTGGTAACATGAAAAAAACCAATCTTAGTGATCTTATGAAAAATCATCCTGAAAGAGTCATTGAGACTTCAGTCAAGGGAATGTTACCCAAGAATCCTCTGGGTCGAGCGATGTTTAAGAAATTAAAAGTGTTCGCAGGACCTGAACACAAGCATCAATCTCAGCAGCCTGAACCACTTGAGATATAGAGTTAAAATATTATGGCAACTACACAGTATTACGGCACAGGCCGCAGAAAGAGTTCATCAGCACGCGTTTATCTAACGCCAGGCAAAGGTGAAATCATGATTAATTCACGTCCGGATGAGCAATACTTTGGACGCGAAACTTCACGTAGAATTATACGTCAACCACTACAAGCGACTGAGCTGGATAACAAGTTTGACCTGAATATTCTGGTTAAAGGTGGTGGCATGAATGGACAAGCCGGTGCAATCCAGCTGGGTATTGCAAGAGCGTTACTTACATATGATCAGGAATTGCGCCCGTCTTTAAGACAGGGTGGATTTCTTACACGCGATGCTCGTGAAGTTGAGCGTAAGAAAGTGGGTCTGCGTAAAGCACGTAAGAAAGAGCAATTCTCAAAACGCTGATATATTCGGGAATTACATGTTTCAAAAATGGGCTGCAATTGCAGCCCATTTTTTTGTACCTGCTTTAATGTTTTTATTATTACAATACAGGCTGTTATTCCAATATACATAATTCATATGATAATCAAGGTTGCCCACATGAAAAAAATCATCGCAAACACTCTGATAATACTTTCGCTTTTTCTTGTGTTGTTGCAATCAAGCTACGCTGCTAGTGCAGAAGAAATCAATATCAGAGTAGATGCTGCTATCGAGATATTTAATGAGCGCGTTAAAGAAGGTCGTGAATTTCTGGCAAATGCAAAAGGTGTGCTGGTATTTCCAAATATAGTTAAAGCCGGTTTTTTTATTGGTGGTGAGTTTGGTGAGGGTGCATTGCGCATTAATAATAAACACGTGAATTACTATCGCACAACTGGTGCTTCCTTTGGATTTCAATTTGGTGCGCAGACAAAGTCCGTGATTATTGTATTTCTGGATAATGAGGCACTGACGAAGTTCAGAAATAGTTCGGGCTGGGAAGTGGGCGTTGATGGTTCAATTGCAATCGCCGACACGGGAGCGGGAGGTTCTATTGACTCTACTAATATATCTGACCCCATTGTTGCATTTGTGTTTGGAAATAAAGGCTTGATGATTGATGTATCACTCGCAGGCACAAAATATTCAAAAATCAATAAGTAAGTTCACCTGTACCAATCGACAGTTACCCTATCCTGCGGATGAGCATTAATTAAGTCACGCACATTTCCCTCGGCATCTGCCCAGATATTAGTGGCCGCAGCCAGTCTAATTTCATTGTCCCGGGAAAGCGGTGTTGGCCCAAATCCAATAGCGATACAGCTTCCTTCCACCCAAAATGCAATTTCACCGGGCTGGACAATATCACGCGCATCTTTTTCCAGTTGAGCGTCTATCTGGACAGAAAAATAGACTTCTTCACCCCAGGTTTGTGCATGCGAGTGAATAGGCAGAGCGTTCAATATAGAAATAGCAGTCGGTGTGTCTCGTGCGACTGCAATTAATTCTACCGAGCCTATGTTGAACACAATTCTGTTGTTTTGCATTGTAAGGAATCGATACGTATCAGGCGTTGCGTAGCGCCTGTAGTTCTGCTGTCGCGGCGGACTGAACAAACAAGGTATCTACACCGACTGTAAGTAGTGTGAAATCCATGGATTTATACTGTGTGATGTTATCTGCGCAGACACCAAAAATACCTAACTGGGTGTTATGGTTAGAACATGCCTGTCTGACGCTCTCTATTGCGTTCTGCACAACAGGGTGAGATATGTCACCCATGTGTCCAAGGCTCGCAGAAAGGTCGTAGGGGCCAATTAAGATCGCGTCAACAGCATCTATCGCTGATATATCCTCAATGCAATTTAAAACAGACTGTGTTTCGGCTTGTAACACAATGACTGTTTGTTGATTGGCATTTTCCAGATAACCGGAAAAATCTTTGCCATAACCATGTGCACGTCCCAAACCGACACCTCTTTTGCCGAGCGGAGGATACTTGGAATAATTAATGACAGCGTGTGCTTCTTCAAGAGTATTTATCTGGGGCACAATGATACCTGCGGCACCGGCATCCAGTACTTTTTTGATCCAGGACTGATCGGGACCTGGAATTCTTACCAGGCAGGGACAATCATGAGCTGCCTGCAATAATGATATGACCTGTTCTGGTCCAAATGCACCATGTTCAGCATCGATAAACAGCCAGTCAAACTCCAGTGAAGCGAGTAATTCGACTATTTCAGGACTGGGGATAGAGACGAGTGTTCCAATTAATGTCTCGTGAGCTAACAGGCGTTGTCGAAATGAATCAGTCATCAGCTTAAATCACTTTTAATCCGTCATCAGTGCCAAGCAATAGAACGTCAGCAGGTCGAATAGCAAAAATTCCTACAGTGACGACGCCAGCCATTGCGCTAATTTTCATTTCCATCTTGATGGGTTCCAGGATTTCAAGATTATGGACATCGATAATAATATTTCCGTTGTCAGTGGTGAATCCCTCGCGTAGCTCGGGTACCCCGCCCAGTTTCACTAGATCACGAGAAGCTGAACTGCGTGCCATGGGGATCAATTCGACAGGTAAAGGGAATTTGCCCAGGGTATCAACCAGTTTTGTATCATCAGCAATACATACGAACTTGTCACTTGCATTCGCTACAATTTTTTCACGGGTAAGTGCGCCACCACCACCTTTAATCAATGAGCGTTGTTGTGTGGCTTCATCAGCTCCATCAACGTAAATGGGTAATTGGCCAGCGGCATTAAGTTCCAATACGCGGATACCGTGTGACTCCAGGCGCTTGGCACTGGCATTAGAGCTCGCTACGGCACCGTCAATCTTTCCTTTTATGCTGGCCAAAGCATCAATGAAGTAATTTGCAGTTGAACCGGTTCCAACACCGATTACGTCGCCAATTTGTATATAATCAATCGCAGCTTCTGCCGCTAATTTTTTTTTATCATCAATATCCATAATGTATGCTCGTTAATAAAGTAACTATAAATACAGTATTGTAAGGACTAAATTTAATTGTGAAAAATTCAAAGGTGTCTAGCCATATCACCGAATATAGTATAACTCAGGTTAATGAGATGATCTCTAATGCCTCTGTTTATGATGTCGCTGAAGTATCTGCATTGTGTCTTGCGCAAATATTGTCGAATCGTCTGGATAATAATATATGGCTGAAACGCGAAGATCAGCAAAGTGTTTTTTCGTTCAAGCTGCGCGGTGCCTATAACAAAATAAGTCATCTAGATGATGATCAAAAGGCGGCAGGTATTATTGCGGCTTCTGCCGGGAACCATGCTCAAGGTGTTGCACTTGCTGCCCAGAGGCTGAATATCGATGCAAAAATTATTATGCCAGTGACGACACCGGCAATTAAGGTGGATTCAGTAAAAGCCATGGGTGCAGAAGTTATATTATCTGGTGATAATTATGATGAAGCATGTAAATACGCATATGAAGTTGCAGAGCAAACAAACAGAGTATTCATCCACCCGTATGATGATATTGAGGTAATTGCAGGTCAGGGCACTATTGGTAAAGAGCTGCTGGAACAGTTTCAGGGCAGTATCGATGCTGTGTTTGTTCCTGTGGGTGGGGGTGGCCTGATTGCAGGTGTGGCTGCCTGGATAAAACAGCATTCACCTGATACTAAAGTTATTGGTGTAGAGCCATTAGATGCTTCTACACTATATTCAGCCATGAAAGCCGGAGAACGGGTTGTATTGCCACAAGTGGGAATATTTGCTGATGGTGTTGCTGTTAAACAGATTGGCGAGAAAACCTTTGAAATAGCTAAAAATCATGTCGACGAAGTTGTATTGGTCTCGATAGACGAGATCTGTGCTGCAATAAAGGACATTTACGACGATACACGCGTAGTGTCTGAAGCCGCTGGTGCATTGGCAGTTGCCGGGATTAAAAAATATATTAAGCGAGAAAACTGCAAAAATTTAAATTTAATCGCCATAAACAGTGGTGCGAATATAAATTTTGACCGCTTGCGCCATGTCACTGAGCGTACCGAACTGGGAGAAGGCAGGGAGGGTTTGTTTGCTGTCACTATTCCTGAGGAGAAAGGCAGTTTTTTGAAATTTTGTCAGCTGATTGGTGAGAACCACAGTATTAGCGAATTTAACTATCGCTATGCAAGCGATGATGAAGCACATATTTTCGTTGGTGTTAAGTTTCGTCATGCGATAGATGAAAAACCGGAAATGATAAACATGCTTGCCAGTCAAGGGTATCCGGTTAGCGATCTGTCTGAAAACGAAGTAGCCAAATTACATGTGCGACATATGGTGGGTGGTCGTTCTCCGCAGTTACAGGATGAATTGATTTATCGTTTTGAGTTTCCTGAACGGCCGGGTGCGTTGCTGAGATTTCTATCTTTAATGGGTGCGCAATGGAATATTACGCTGTTTCACTACCGAAATCATGGTGCAGCCTATGGAAGAGTGCTGGTGGGTGCACAGGTACCTGCGTCCGAAGTTGATGAATTTAAACAGTTTTTATTGGATCTGGAATATCCGTTTTATGATGAAACAGCTAACCCGGTGTACAGTTTATTCCTGAAATAAAGCACAAAAAAAAGGGTCCTGAAAGGACCCTTTTTTAAAGAATAGCTAATTAGCTTAACGTCTCTTCTTAGCGGTTTTACGCTTGGCAGTTTTACGCTTAGCAGGTGCTTTGCGCTTAGCTGTTTTACGCTTGGCAGTCTTCTTCTTGACTGTTTTACGCTTAGCAGTTTTGCGTTTTGCAGTTTTACGCTTGGCAGTCTTCTTCTTGACTGTTTTACGCTTAGCAGTTTTACGTTTTGCAGTTTTACGCTTGGCAGTCTTCTTCTTGACTGTTTTGCGTTTTGCAGTTTTACGTTTCGCAGTTTTACGCTTAGCAGTTTTACGCTTGGCAGTAGTCTTGCGTTTCGCAGTTTTTCTTACCGCTTTACGCTTGGCAGGTGCCTTGCGTTTCGCAGTCTTTCGTTTCGCAGTTTTGCGTTTGACGGCCATCTTTTATTCCTCCAAAACTTTAACGTTAACGTTTTTCGACGACGTGAGTATAAACAATAGACTAAAAATTACTAGTTTTTTTATATTGTTTTTTAAACTTTTCGTCAGTCGTTTTTTATTTTTATGTAAATAAAAAACAAAAACACGTTTAATTTGGTAAAAGAATTTTTACTGAAAACATAAAATGTTATTCAAATAACAGTGAAAAACACTATAGTTTTTAACATAACAACAATGAAAGGTAAGATTGCAGTGTTAAACAGTAAAGATTTTGTAAATTCGTAATAAAAGTTAATGTATTTGGAAAAAACTCTTTTTTATTCCAGAGAAAGAATAAAATCCCAATCTTTTTTATCTACCGGCATGATGGATAGTCGATTTCCTTTACGAAGAAGCTGCATATCCTGTAGCGATTTATGCTTTTTTAACTCTTGTAAAGTAATCGTGCGTTTTAATTTACGCTTGTATTTGACATCAACCATCATCCAGCGTGGATTGTCCGGATCGCTTTTAGGATCATAGTGTTTATCGTTTTTATCGAAAGCGGTGTGATCTGGATAGCCTTCACGATGTATTGTCATGATTCCTACAATCCCTATGTCATCACAATTGGAGTGATACATGAAAGCTAGATCACCTTTTTTCATTTGGTCACGCATCATGTTGCGTGCCTGATAATTGCGTACACCGTCCCAGTGTTCTGTCTTATCTTTTTTCAGGTGATCAATTCCATATTCGCTGGGTTCAGATTTCATAAGCCAATATTGCATAGGAAAATTCTCTTTTGGGTAATTTGAAAATGCTAATCCTAGCACAGGGGAATTACTTCACAGGCACAGGAAGATTGTATTTGGTGGGTGAATATGGAAAAGCGCACTCCATGAGTACCGTGGTAGCCGTTGACCTTGAACCAATCGGTTCAAGTGGGTTCACCGTAAGAGATGTAAGGCTCCCCGCTAACGCAGGTGTGCACACGACCTTTTAACAAGCAATCCCGGGAGTGTAAATAGGCTCAAGGGAATTAACGACAAGCTCACGCATATCGCAGAGGCGCTATCGACTAGTTTACGACGGGTTTTCTTATAATTCCAACTGATTAGAAGAACGAATGGCGTTATCTATCCGCTCATGTAGAGTGCGTACGCGATTATTGACGTTTGAAGTGACTTGTTCGTGTTCGTTGCGCTCAGAAAGAAATTCATGAGCCAGATTTAAAGCAGCCATAACCGTAATCCTGTCAGGGCCAATAACTTTTCCACTTTCACGCACTTCCAGAATGCGCTTGTTTAAAAAAGTAGCAGATTCGCGCAATGCTTCTTCTTCCCCAGCGGGACAAGCAATACGATATTCTTTGTCAAGGATCTGTACAGTGATTGGGTTGGCGCTCATTTACTATTAATTTAGCTTGTTTCCAGTGCTTTTAAACGGTTAATCATTGATTCGACACGTGTACGCGCCTCATCCTGCTTTTCCAGCAGCTTCGCACGTTCGCTGCTATACGATAGCTGCTGTGCTTTTAATAAACGGTTTTCTTCTTTTAATTGTCCGCAAGTTTCGATTAGCTCACCGATTCTTACTTCAAGTCGTTTGAATTCTTCTTCTGAAATTTTCATTATGTTTTTATTATTATATTTTAGCGTATATAGATAGTAGATTTTACCAGGCCAGCGGTCAACATGGTAATTGAAAAAAATGGCTAATTACTTGAAAGAGCAGCAGTATTTTACCATCTAAGGATATAAATATTTGTATTTAATGGTGCTAAACTGCGAAAAATGCAATTACCAGCTTATCAACAATTAAATAATGCGCTTCAGTCGCTTGATTTTGGCGATCGTGCATCTGAATTACATGGATTTCTATGTGGAGCGATCGCGCTTGACATTTCCTACCCCCTGGAGACATGTATTGGCACTCTGGCGCCCGATTTAAGCCATCTTGTAACAAGCGAAGAGCTTAATGACTTGCTGGATGAAATGTATGAAGTGGTTCGTGCGCAAATGACAGATCCTGTGTTGCAGCTGGAACTGCTATTGCCCGATAGTGACTTGACTGATCTCACCACAAGAGTGACGGCACTGGCTTCCTGGTGTGACGGATTCATGTTTGGCCTGGCGAATGCAGGTCTGCAGGCACATGCGACATTACCTAAAGATACCTCTGAAATTCTGCTTGATCTGACACGTATTTCACAACTGCAAGGTGCAGACACGGGTGAAGAAGATGAAGAAGTGTCTTTTTACGAGTTGCTGGAGTATGTACGTATGTCTGCCTTGCTTGTTGCTGAAGAGTTGCAACCAATAAAAATGACAACCGAGGTGCAATAAGTGAACAAGGAATTTGCCAAGCGCAGGAAAAACCTCATGCGCATGATCGGGAACGATGCTATCGCTATTGTTCCGGCGTCTACAGTAAAGGTTCGCAATAGAGATGTTGAGTTTGACTATCGCCAGGATAGTGACTTCATGTATTTAACCGGGTTCCTTGAACCGGAAGCGGTAGCAGTTTTTGTCCCCGGTCGTTCTCAGGCACAGTTTATTTTATTTTGTCGTGAACGTGATATGGAAATGGAGACCTGGAATGGTCGACGTGCTGGCCAACAGGGCGCGATAGAACACTATGGTGCGGATGATGCCTTTCCCATTGGCGATATCGATGAAATTCTTCCAGGTATTCTGGAACAAAGAGAACGGGTATTTTACACCATGGGGGTTAATGCAGAATTTGACCACCGTGTAATAGGCTGGGTAAATCAGATTCGCGAGAAAGGTCGTGGTGGTTCACATACACCACACGAATTTGTTGCGCTGGAACATCTGCTGCATGAATTGCGACTGTTTAAGTCGGGCGTTGAAATACAGCACATGAAGAAAGCAGCAAAAGCGGCTGTCGCCGGACATCGACGCGCCATGAAATACTGCCAGCCTGGAATGTTCGAATATCAGGTTGAAGCAGAACTGCTGTATGAATTCAAAAAAGCCGGCTGTGATACTGCCTATCCCTCTATTGTCGGTGGTGGAGAAAATGGCTGTATTCTGCATTACACCGATAATAAAGACATGCTCAATGATGGTGAATTGCTGTTAATTGATGCGGGTGCTGAGTATCACGGTTACGCCAGTGATATCACCAGAACATTTCCTGTTAATGGCGTATTCAGTGAGCCACAGCTGGAGTTGTATAACCTGGTACTGGATGCGCAACTGGCTGCTATCGACGCCGTGCAACCCGGTAATCACTGGAATGATCCACACGAGGCGGCGGTTAAAGTCTTGACTAAAGGCATGGTGAAATTAGGCTTGCTGAAAGGGCGGCCGGCGCAGTTAATCAAAGATGGAGAATATCGTCGATTCTACATGCACAGGACAGGGCACTGGCTGGGACTGGATGTACATGATGTAGGTGACTACAAGATTGAAGACCAGTGGAGGCTGTTCGAGCCTGGCATGGTGTTAACTGTTGAACCGGGAATTTATATTCCAGCCAAATCTCGTGGTGTGCCAAAACGCTACTGGAACATAGGTATTCGTATAGAAGATGATGTGCGAGTCACGCGCACTGGTAACGAAGTGCTAACACAGGCGTTGGTTAAAGAAGCAAATGCAATTGAAGCATTCATGGCATCTGCATAGAAAACCGTAGATAAAGATATGACAACTTCACAATCATCGTTTGATATTGTTATTGTTGGTGGTGGCCTGGTAGGCATGTCGTTAGCCGTTGCGCTGTCTAAAAGCCCATGTTCGGTTTTACTGCTTGAGCAACATCAATCCGCACCTGTGCATGCCAATGTTCTTGATTTAAGAACTACCGGTTTGACGCGCAGCTCTGAACAGATGTTCAAAGCAGCAGGTGTCTGGGAAAAAATTGTAACGGCAGCTTCTCCGATAGAAAGGCTGGATATTTCAGAACAAGGCAATTTTGGGGCAGCACGAATTGATGCCAGTCAGCATGACATTGCACCGATTGGTTATATGGTGCCAAATCATCACTTGATTGAAACCCTCAGCGAACAAGTCGCACAACTGGAAAATATAAAAATACTGTCTCCAGCGTTTCTCGAGACTGCTCAGGCTAATTCGTCCGGCTACGGGATAACAGTCAATCATGATGGCAAACGTATAAGTTATTCTACTTCCCTGCTGGTGGGTTCAGATGGTGCTAACTCTAAAGTCCGATCCATCATGGGGATTAGTGCCGAGCATAAAAATTATCAGCAGTCTGCGATAATCACAAATGTGAGGCCGCAAAAACCTCATCAAAATGCCGCTTATGAGCGCTTTACGCAGCATGGGCCATTGGCTGTATTGCCAATCAGGAATAATCACTGCGCATTGATCTGGACACAGGCTGAAGTCAATGCAGAGAGGTACCTGCAAATGGATGATCAGCTGTTTTTGCAGAATCTGCAGAAAGCATTTGGTTATCGCCTGGGTAAATTCCTGCAGGTGGGTAAGCGCAGTGCGTATCCGTTAACTCTAACTAAAAGCAATGAGCTTGTTAGAGCCAACGCTGTTCTGATTGGTAATGCTGCGCAAACAGTTCATCCGGTAGCAGCACAGGGGTTCAATCTGGGCTTGCGTGATGTGCATACTCTCGTGCAAATGCTGTCTGACACTGACTTCAATTGCTCCCGTTTTCCATCAATGCTGAATGAATACGAACAACAGCGTGCACCAGATCGCGATCATGTCATTAGGTTAACAGATGGCTTAACCAGAGTATTTGCACAACAGGCATTGCCGGTAAAAATGTTACGCAGTATCGGTGTCAGGATGCTCGGTAATTTACCCGTAGTACAACGCGGAGTGCTCAGGCGCAATTTGGGGCTACGCTACTTTATGAACAATACCAAGTGAAAAATTATGGTTAGTACTGTGACAGACTTTGATGTTGTCGTTGTAGGTGGTGGTGTCGTGGGCGCTGCCTGTGCATGCAAGCTGGCTCAGTATTACGATCGCATAGCAATTGTCGATAATACACAACACGTCGCATGGCAAAAAGAGGCAGGCTATGGTGTGCGTGTGAGTGCAGTTAATTTGGCGAGCATCGAACTTTTGTCCCAGATTGGTGCGTGGGAAGAAGTGCAATTGATGCGAGCTTTCCCGTATCGGTCTATGCATGTGTGGGAACAGGGCGGCAACTCTGAAATTGAGTTTGATGCCTGTGATACCACGTACTCATCATTGGGATCCATTATTGAAAATCAGGTGCTGCTGACAGCACTGGATAATGTAGCCAGTAAAAATTCCGCAATCACCCAGTTTAACAATGTAGCATTGCGTGAGTTATCGACAATTTCTGATTCATCGATGCTGGTTGAGTTGGATGATGGTGTTCGCCTGACCGCAAAACTGGTTGTTGGCGCTGATGGCCAACACTCCAGAGTCCGTGAGTGTATTGGTGTCAGCAGTACGCGTACTCATTATCACCAGTTGGGGTTGGTGTGTACCGTTGAAACTGAACTGGATCATCAGCAGACTGCATGGCAATGTTTTACGGAATATGGTCCATTGGCACTGCTTCCTCTGGATGATAATACCTGTTCCATCGTATGGAGTGTTCCTGAGCAAAGATGTCATGAGCTTGCTGGACTTGATGATGCAGAGTTTAACCTGCAGCTAAGCAAGGCATTTGAATATAAGCTGGGAAATATCACGCTCATATCTGAGCGTAAATCGTTTCCGCTGCTTGGTGCGCAAGCGACACAGTACGTGGATCATCGTGTAGTACTTGTTGGCGATGCCGCGCATGCCGTTCATCCACTTGCGGGACTGGGGCTTAATCTGGGTCTGGCCGATGTTGCGCATTTATGTGCACTATTACAGGCGTCTGATAGACCTTTGGGGAGCGAGCGAGTGTTGCGACAGTACGAGCGAGCGCGCAAAAGCGAAAATGCACTCATGCAGCGATCGCTAGAGATACTGGACGCTTTATTCAGACAAGATGCCCAGTTGATTAAACAAATTCGTTCTATTGGTGTAAATGCAACAAATAAGGTGCTCCCTCTTAAGTTGATGTTTATGCGTCGAGCACTGGGTGTGCCTATATAATTCGTCTGAATATCACCGTTAGCTAGAATCATATAACCAGAATCGGGTAGAATCGGCAGCCATCGCAATATCCGTTTATCAAAATTCCACATAACTAGGAAAGTACATGAAAGAAATCAAGTCAGTTGGCAAGAATAAAATTTTTGAGAAAAAATCAGGTCGCTATGCAGTCAAAGGTGAAGACAAAAAATATATTAATGGGGATGACAAAGCTAAAATATTGGCTGAAGCCGGTCTGGTAACCATACCAGAGCCTAAAGCAGCACCTGTGGAAGAGGCCGCTGCAGAAGAAACTGCCGATGATGCAAGTGAAGAAGCGCCGGCAGCAGAATAGCTAAACTTTAAATAATTTTAGGAAATTAATATGTCAAAAGCGACAGCAAGACACATTCTGGTAGATAGTGAAGAGCAATGTAATGAACTGAAAAATCAAATCTCTCAGGGATCGGATTTTGCCGAAGTGGCAAAACAGCATTCAAAATGTCCCTCAGGTTCATCCGGTGGAGAGCTGGGGGAATTTGGTCCTGGGATGATGGTTAAGGAATTTGACGAGGTTGTTTTTAGTGCACCGTTAAATGAAGTGCAAGGCCCTGTCAAAACCCAGTTTGGGTATCATTTGCTGGAAGTAACAGCGCGTTCTGACTAAGCCTTTAATAGTTTTTGATCAAGCGTAAATTATATTAGTTCCCCGCTAATAAATATTTGCGCTTGACTGGTTCTGGGGCCAGAAAAGAAGTCCTTTGCTGCTGCTTGTTCAATTAGTTTTCCCTTGTCTATGAAGATTATTTCATCTGCGAGTCTTTTGGCCTGAGCCAGATCATGTGTTGTCATGATGACTTTTGTATTTGACTGTTTAAATTGGTGAATAATTTTTTCAAATCCGAGTACCGAAGGCGGATCCAGTGCTACGGTAGGTTCGTCCAGTAAAACAACGCGAGGTTTAAGAACCCAGGCTCTCGCTAAAGAGAGTTTTTGTAGTTCTCCACCTGAAAGAGCGTGTGTGTTTCGGTGACTCATATTCTCGAGTCCGCATATCTCCAGGGCTTGTTGGCATCGTGTTTTATATTCATTAACTGGAATTCCTGCAATTGATAACACAAACTCAATGTTGTACTGAACTGTTTGCTTAAAGAAGCTGGGGGTCTGCAATAAAAAAGTGCGCCAGTACTGATTAGTGGTGGGAACTTCTTTATTCCAGGTTACCTGGCCGGAGGTAGGCGTGATTACTCCATGTAACAGCTTTAACAGTAAACTTTTTCCAGAGCCATTATGCCCTAGAATAATAGTTGATCCTCCAGAGTTTACTTCCAGGTCAATGCCCTTTATAAGTTTATTTCCACTTACTTCGTATGTAATGTTTTTAGTAACCAGAGGAAGGAATTGTTGGTCGTTATGCATTATTCAGGTCAGATTGATTGGGTTTTGCGTACAACAAGCATGAGACTTGTAATGGTAAATGAGATGACTAATAGAATAATACCCAGTGCCATTGCCAGTTCTAAATTACCTTTACTGGTTTCAAGTGCAATTGTGGTAGTCATTACACGAGTGACGTGATTAATATTTCCGCCAACAATTAGTACGGCACCAACTTCCGCAGATGCGCGACCAAAACCTGCCAGTATGGCAGTAAATAAACTTGTGCGGGCATCACGAAGTAGCGGTAATAATGTTAGCGAAGTAGGTGCACCCAGCGCCTTGAACTGAAGTGCATGCTGATTGAATAAGTCTTCTATTGTTTGCTGGGTTAAAGAACTAATAATGGGCGTAATTAATATGCACTGGGCAAGTATCATTGCGCCTGATGTAAATAGAAGTTCCAAATTGCCTAGCGGGCCAGTGCGTGAGAGTAATAGATATAAAGCCAGTCCTACGACAACTGGAGGCAATCCCATTAACGCATTAAGAATGCCCGTGATGAAGTCACGCCCTCGGAAACGGTATGCGCCAAGTAATGTGCCCAGTGGAATTGAGATAATCGTAGCCAGTGCTACAGCAGTGATGCTTACTTTGAGGGACAGTAATACTATTTCTATGAGTTCCGGCTCAAGAGTAAATATTAATTCTAGGGCGGTTGTTAATATACCCTGGTCGTCATGATACATGAGATGTTAATAACGATTGGACGGTCAAGTTTGTGAAATCATTATTGTGCTTTTTTTACGGGAATGGTGATGTTAACAGTCTGACCTTGACTGAAAACCAGTTCAACATCGACACTATCGCCTTCTTTTAGTGCGCTGGTTGGGTTAAACATCATCAAATGGTAATCACCTGGTTTCAATTGAAAAGTTGTATTGGCAGCAATATGCAGATGCAGGTGCGGAACCATTCTGTAGACTCCATCTTTTTCGATGCTGCGGTGAAATTCAATTGCCTTGAATGCAGGGCTGCTAGCACTATGTAGAATAATATGATTCTCGGATTGATTGATAATATTCAGATAGCCTGCCATCGCTGTAGCGCCGGGAGGTGCCTCACGAATCCAGGCATCATCAATAGCAACAGGATTGACGTCAGACTGGCTGCAAGATGTTAGGGTTAAAATACATACAATACATAAGCTGAAAAGGTTGGAAATTCGCATAGTTTTTTGTTCAGATACAGGTGTTTTTTATTATATCATTGCTGACTCGTCAGAGGACAACGTTACTAAAATTATACTATGAGTGCGAATACGCCAGACAGAATTTATACTGAAAACCATGTGTGGTTAACGCTGCAGGCAGAACAGGTGTTTACTTTGGGAATCACAGAGTATGCACAGCAGCAGCTTGGCGATATTGTATTTGCAGATCTACCTGAATTGGGTGCTAGCACTCATGCAGGGACAGCATGCCTGGTGGTTGAATCGGTAAAATCTGCATCGGATGTTATTTGTCCGGTAAATGGTGAAATCATCGAAGTAAATACGCGGCTAGCTGATGAGCCTGAATTAATAAATGAGTCACCTTACGATAAAGGCTGGATTGTTAAAATTAAAGTGGCAGAAGATCATGTTATTGAAGGAAAAATGACATCAGATGAGTATAATGGCCAAATGGTAAATAGCAGCAAATAAATACAAGCATTTTCAAATAATCTGGGGGAGTAAATGGCAACAATTACGTTACAAGGAAATGAAATTCATACTAATGGAGATCTGCCCGTGATCGGGTCAAAAGCACCGGCCTTCCAGCTGGTTGACAAGGATCTTAATAATGTAAGTCTGGATGAATTTGTTGGTATGAAAAAATTAATAAATATTGTCCCAAGCCTGGATACACCTGTATGTGCAACATCGACCAAGAAATTTGGTGATTTTGCAGCGGAACGAAATGATGTTGTGATTCTAACTGTTGCGGCAGATCTGCCATTTGCCATGTCAAGGTTTTGTACCAACGAGAAAGTAGAGAATGTTGTTACATTGTCAATGATGAGAAATAAAAACTTTGCAAATGATTATGGTGTGTTGATTCAGGACGGGCCATTGGAAGGAATTACAGCGCGAGCAGTTGTTGTGCTGGACGCAGATAATGATGTCATTTATACACAGCTTGTTGGCGAGATCGCTGATGAGCCTGATTATGATGCAGCACTAAAAGCACTAGGTTAATCTGTACTGTTCGAGTGGCTGTCTAGCGCTTCGCTCAATTGTGAAATGTGCTTAATTGGTGCCTGGCAGCTTGTTCCCTGGCAAATATAGGCTTGTGTTTCTCCGTTAGCTGAAAATTTACACTGTAATCCCTCGGGCAGATTTTCTTCATCCACAGGGATAGAAAAAATCATCGTTCCGGGATTACATTGTTGTTGGCAGATCTGCTGCCATTGTTTCATGTCATTTTTATGGCCACGAATAATAATAGTGATGGGTGGGTGGTTAAGCTCTTCGCTGCAACGTAGCAAAGACGCATGAGCTATTGGCGTGTTTGTGATTTGCTGGCTTGCAAATTCCAGCGTACGTTCGGCAGCGTTAATGTATCTGGGTTCGGTGAGCAGGTAGCCAAGCCTGAGTAAAGCTGAAGCAGCGATACCATTGCCAGATGGCGTTGCTTCGTCTGATGTGACTTTTGGTCTTTGTATGAGTGGTTCATGATCGTTGGCAGTAAAATAAAAGCCACCGTGATCTGTATCTTCAAACTGCGTTAATATTGTCTCCGCCAGATGTATGGCAAACTGCATATAAAGACTGTGCCAGTGTATCTGTAAATATTCAATCACTGCGTCAAGTAAAAAAGCGTAGTCATCCAGATATGCATTCAGGTGTGCTTTTTCATCTTTATAGGTAGCGAATAAGCGCCCATGCTGATACATGTCGGTATGTATGAACTGCAGTGCGCGCTGTGCTGAGGTGAAGTAATCATTATTGTTAAAAATGCGGCTTGCTGTCAGCATCCCTTTAATCATTAAAGCATTCCAGCTGGTGAGTATTTTTTCATCCCGGCTGGGGGCAACTCTTGTGACTCTGTGGGAATACAATTTCTCACGTGCCTGTTGCCATAATTTTGAGCACTCGCTTAAATCTAAAGATAACTCCTGAGCACATTCCTCAAGGCTGGTGAATTCATGCAAATGGTATTTGTCTTCAAAATTGGGACCGCGTTCAATGCCAAAGCGAAGCTTAACGACCGCATATTCTTTTTCAGTCAGTAAGGATTCCAGTTGCTGTTGTTCCCATACGTAAAATTTCCCTTCCGTGCCTTCGGAATCTGCATCCAGAGAGGAATAGTAACCACCTTGAGGAGACTGCATATCACGCATGATCCACTGAGCTGTTTCCTGCGCTGCTGTCTTGAAGTAATTATTCTTCGTCGACTGGTATGCCAGGCTGTATAAATCAAGCAGAGGGCCATTGTCATAGAGCATTTTTTCGAAATGAGGAATCATCCAGTAGTCATCCACCGAATAACGGTAGAAACCACCACTAACATGATCAAACAATCCACCACAGGTCATTCTTTCCAGTGTATATACCGCAGTGTGTAACACTTGTGTATCCTGTTTTCCCTGTTGCTTGCTGCTGTGCCAGTAACGTAACAGAAATTCTATGTTAGACGGATGAGGAAATTTCGGCGCTTTACCAAAGCCGCCGTGTACATTATCAAACGATTCAAGCAATTCATCCTTTGCAGTTTCATGAATAGATTGATCCAGGGATACTGGTGTATGTGTCGATTGATAAATGTTTTTCAGTACACCCTGTAGAGACTGATTTTGTTTGGCAATTTCATTGGGTTTGTCTTGATAGGCTTTTGCAATGTGTTGCAATAAATCTTTAAATGCGGGTAGGCCGTGACGTGCACGATCAGGGAAATATGTTCCACCAAAAAAAGGAATATGGTCATCGGGAGTTAAGAACATGGTTAGTGGCCAGCCGCCAGCACGCTGTGTGAGTAGAAACTGTGCAGTCTGGTAGATTTTATCAATATCAGGGCGCTCTTCCCGGTCAACTTTGATGTTGACAAATAACTCATTCATCAGCGCTGCGCTTTCTTCATCCTCAAATGATTCATGAGCCATGACATGACACCAGTGGCATGCAGAATAGCCAATTGACAATAAGATGGGTTTATTTTCCTGCCTGGCTTTTTGCAATGCTTCCTGGCCCCACGGGTACCACTCCACTGGATTGTCAGCATGTTGTAACAAGTAGGGGCTGGTTTCATTGACTAGATGATTTCTGGGCATGAGATTACTCTATAGATTAATTATAACGATGGCTGGCTGGTAAATTAATGTACCTAGTGCTAAAGCCGTATACAACTAAAACATATTGATTCGAGCATGTTAATATTCACGCTATGCTGGTACATCCTCAATTTGACCCAATCATTTTCCAACTAGGTCCGCTCGCGGTGAGATGGTACGGCCTAATGTATTTATGTGGTTTTGCAGCATTCTGGTACCTGGGCACAAAGCGTGCGCAAAAGCCTGGAAGTTTTATTCATCCAGATCAAGTCAGTGACTTTTTGTTTTATGCAGTGCTGGGAGTTATTGTTGGTGGACGTATAGGCTCTGTGCTTTTTTATAACCTGGACCATTTTCTGGCAAATCCTGTTTACCTGTTTAAAATCTGGGAAGGAGGAATGAGCTTTCATGGTGGCTTGGTCGGTGTGCTTACCGTGATATGGCTGTATCAGAAAAAAAGAAACTGGGGCTTTTTTCGCCTGGCGGATTTTATTGCACCGCTGGTGCCACCAGGGCTTGGATTTGGAAGGATCGGAAACTTTATAAATGGCGAATTATGGGGGAGACCAACTGATGTTGGCTGGGGAATGATTTTTCCACAGGTAGATAATCTGGCTCGACACCCTTCACAATTATATCAGGTGATGCTGGAGGGCTTGGTAATGTTCCTGATTTTATGGTTCTATTCAGCGAAGCCACGTGCAACCGGGTCAGTGTCTGGATGGTTTCTGATCCTGTATGGAACATTCAGGTTTATTGTTGAATTTGCACGCGAGCCAGACGAGCATCTTGGTTTTATCGCCTTTAACTGGTTGACGATGGGGCAATTGCTGAGTCTGCCAATGATCGCAGCAGGAGTTCTGCTGTTATGGCTGGCCAACAAAAATGTATTTGAGAAAAACACATGAAACAGTATTTAACCCTGTTAAAGCATGTATTGGATAACGGTGTAGAACAACAGGATAGAACAGGAACAGGAACCATTTCTACGTTTGGTTACCAGATGCGTTTCGATTTAAATGCAGGATTTCCTTTGCTGACAACAAAAAAACTTCATACCAAATCAATTATTCATGAGTTGCTTTGGTTTCTGCGTGGTGAAACCAATGTGAAATCATTGCAGGAAGTAGGCGTTAATATCTGGAATGAATGGGCCAATGAGCAAGGTGATTTAGGCCCGGTTTATGGTGCGCAATGGCGAAGCTGGCCGACAGCAGATGGAAGTTCTGTGGATCAAATAAGCGAGCTTATTGAGCAGATAAAAAATAATCCTTATTCGCGTCGGCATATTATTAATGCGTGGAATGTGGGAGAGATAGGCAAAATGGCCTTGCCGCCCTGCCATACCATGTTTCAATTTTATGTGGCACAGGGAAAGCTTTCATGTCAGTTGTACCAACGCAGTGCCGATGTGTTTTTGGGTGTGCCGTTTAATATCGCTTCATATGCATTGTTGTTAATTATGATAGCGCATGTAACAGATTTGAAAGTTGGGGAATTTATCCATACGTTCGGTGACGTGCATGTATATAAAAATCATATTGAACAAGCCAGGTTGCAATTGCAAAGAGAACCGTATGAGTTGCCAACACTGGAGCTAACAAGAAAAGTAAATTCAATCTTTGACTTCAGGTATGAAGACTTTGCATTGAAAAATTACCAGTCGCACCCGCATATATCTGCACCGGTCGCCGTATGACCAAAATTGCAGTCATCGTTGCCGTAGCACAGAATAATGTTATCGGAGCAGGTAACAGTATTCCCTGGTATTGCCCTGCCGACCTCCAGTATTTCAAGAGAACGACATTAGGTTCGCCAGTGTTGATGGGAAGGAAAACCTATCAATCCCTTAATGTGAAACCATTGCCTGGCCGACGAAATATTATTTTGTCACGCGATGCTGATCTGGTGTGTGAAGGGTGTGATGTGGTAACCAGTCTTGAGTCTGGTCTGCAGTTGGCAAGCGGTGAAAAAAAACTATTTATTATTGGTGGAGCAGACATATATCAGCAATCAATTGAACACGCTGAGGAGCTGTATGTGACTTACGTTGATGTCGCAGTAGAAGGAGACCGGTATTTCCCTGAGATCGATGTGTCTGAATGGAATCTGGTGCGGGAACATAAGTACGCAGCAGATGATAATAATCCGCACAATATGACTTTCAAATACTTCACGCGCGGCGTGTAATTTTCTTTTTTGCAGTACAGTCAGTTTGGTGCAGGGTAACTGGTTTGCAATCGATGCGGGCAGCGGTTAACTGACCTCCCCATAGACATCCTGTATCCAGGCCGAGAAGATTGCTTTCATGCTTTAAGCCTAACGCGGACCAATGACCGAATATAATATTTAGCTGCTGGGATTTTCTGGGAACATCAAACCATGCATGCAAATTGGGGCTTTGTTCGCCCAGTGGTCCTTTATAATTAAAGTCCATCCTGCCATCCTGGTCACATAAACGCAGACGTGTGAACGCATTTAGCATCACTCTCCAGCGGTGATGTGAGGATAGTTTCGAATGCCACTGATTAGGCATATCACCATAAGCATGGCGAAGGAAATCCACATAATTTTCACCTCTCAACTGAATTTCAACCTCATGAGCACATTGTTGTGCAGTGGTTAAATCCCATTGTGGAAGTAATCCTGCATGTACCATTATCCAGTCGAGTGCTGAGTCATAATGTAACAAGGGCAGAAATCGTAGCCAGTGAATAATTTCATCTGCATGCGGATCAAGTAATATCTGATTGAGAGAGCTTTTTGGCTTGCACGTCTGTACGCCGGCATAACATGCGATTAAGTGAATATCATGATTGCCGAGTACACATCGCGCGGAATCTCCAAGTGCGCGAACAAACTGAATGGTTTCCAGGGATTGTGGTCCGCGGTTGACCAGGTCGCCGACAAACCAGAGCTGGTCTTGGTCCGGGTCAAATTTAATTTGATCCAATAGTTGTTTGAGTTCGCTGAAGCAACCCTGAATATCGCCAATTGCGTAAACAGCCATGGGCAGAAAAACGTGTTAGGTAATACGAAGCGCTAATGTAGCACGCGAGGTGCCGATAAAGTAAATAGCTCAATTTCTGCGTCAAATTCGGTGCCGTCATCTGCTTGCATTTGATAACTGCCATGCATCGTCCCTACTGGTGTTTCAAGCATAGTACCGCTGGTATACTGAAAACCCTCACCAGGTTTTAAGTGCGGTTGTTCGCCGACGACGCCATCGCCACGGACTTCCTGTGTTTTACCGTTTGAATCTGTAATTACCCAGTGGCGGGTGAGTAGTTTTGCAGGAACGTCACCATTATTTTGAATAGTGACCGTATATGCGAAGACGTAACGATCATCAGTGGTATCAGACTGGGATTCCAGATAAGTCGTATCAACACTGACTTTAATGTTATATGTGGCTAAATCATTCATGCCGCTATTATGCCTTAAGCAAATAAAAATATCTTTGATGGCTGTTGCAAAACTATTTTAGTGACAAGGCTTATTCTGGCTGATTCGAGACAGTGCCAGTAAATTTTCAAGTGTAAGTTGCTGCGGACGTATGGATGGATCAATACCAGCAGCGGCTATTTCGTCATTGCTGATTATATTTTTTAAATTGTTTGCAAGCGTTTTGCGGGGTTGTGAAAAGCACTCTTTTACAATGGTTTTGTAAGCTGTTTCCAGTTCGATGGGTACAAAACGTTGGCTATGAGGTGTTAAGCGAATAAATGCGGAGGTTACTCTGGGTGCGGGAGAAAAACTTTTTGCGGGGACATCTAAAAGCTGTTGTGCCACACACCTGGATTGCACCATCGCTGACAGCCTGCCAAAGTTCCTGCTGCCGCTGGGCGCACAAATTCTGTCGACGACTTCTTTTTGCAACATGAAATGCATATCGATAATGGATGGCAGTTGATCTAGCAAGTGAAAAATCAAAGGCGTTGAAATATTGTAAGGAAGATTGCCTACAATGCGTCGTGGCTTGTCTGGACGGGAGAAGTCAAACTTGAGGGCATCATACTGATGGACTATTACTGTGTGCTCAGGTGAATTTAATTGCCGAAGCTGATCTATCAAGTCACGATCCAGCTCGACGAGTTCCAGATGATCAACTTTTGAGAGTAAAGGTCTGGTGAGCGCGCCTAGTCCGGGACCTATTTCCAGTATGTTGTCTGAACTTTTTGGTGCGATAGCAGCAACAAGGGACTGAATGATGGTTGGGTCGACCAGAAAATTTTGACCAAACCGCTTGCGAGCGCGGTGCATACAAATATTATTAGTCTGTTAATCGAGATTATATTTAAACAGTAACATGCTTTAGTGAAAAGGTAGACTAATTTATGAGTCTTACGATGTTATATGCGAATAAACAATAGCTGGTTGAGTAGTGCGGGATCTGGTTTTTTCAGTTCCAGCACCATAATTGAAAAGAGTTGTCTAAAAGTGCTTGCATAAATTTACTGGTTCCAGAAATTGCAGTGCATCATGAGCTTAAGATTCTTCCAGTGTCTGCTCGGCTTCGCTGTTAGGTGTGTTATCAACGGGGATAGCATAAGTACCTATTAGCGTGTACTCATCACTGTTTTCAACTTTTGTTAATGCCAGGGTAATGACTAATCCTGGATGATATAACAGCAGCATTTCATGGGGTTTCAGAGATTGAGATGTAGTTGAGTCAGTGATCAATGCCAAATCGATATTCAATCCATTTGAAATCTGAACAGATAAGTCACGTAATGCGCTGAGTGGAGTTGCACTGCCTGATAATGTTAAGTTGCCAAGATAGGTAATGCCGACAGCTTCAGTATTTCGCAGGTTTTCTATTGAGCGTAATTGTTCTTTTAGAGGCTTTATAGTAAGAGTTGATGTTTCGCCATTAATGATAGTGAATTCACTGGTGGAAGTTAATGTCACGGATCTGCTGACAGTATTGCTGTCGTCAGCGATAAGGGAAGCACTTGTCCAATATAATAAATAAAAACCAAAAGTAAAAAATATTTTCATAGCGTTAGATAATTTTCTCTGCACCATAATATATGGATTCAATGTTTAGGATGACTGCGCCTACACCAGCGAACTTGGGGTCTAGCCAGTCTTTCATGTCTGTGTATACAGGGCCGTCTGTGTGATATTCAAGAGAGCCTTTTATCTGGTACGCTTCTCTTTCTGGTGCGATCATTAATAATGAGCCCTGACTGCCTGCGAGGATATTTTCCAGTGTTTTACTGAAAAAGTTATTCGCAATCAGGATTCTGTTATTATCGAGTTTATTGACACACAGCACCCACACAGCATTGGGTTCTCCAGAGCTGTTGACTGTTGTGAGTATCATGCGTGGCTCTCGTTTTTCCCAGGCATCCAGGAAAGCTTCAGGTAATGTATTCATTAGGAATCCTTAATTGCCAATTGTTTGCGACACTGAGAATGCACCACGGATATCACCTACAGAGAATCCTGTAGCGCGGTCATCCGGGTAAGCCTGCTCTAGTGTGCTGATAAGCTCATTGCCCATGGTTTGCTTGTCTCCGTGGCAACTCAGGCAAACGGGTTGCATGGGAATGGCGCGCATCATTCTGAAAGTTGTTTTATCACCTGCTTTAATTTCCTCGCTATAGACTAATTGATCTACAGGCGTGCCAGATGAATGTTTATCTTCAAACGAAGTAAGCACTTGCTGTTCCCAGTTGTCTGCTTCGTTGGCGGGATTGCGTAAACGTAAACTGGTACGTTTAATTTTGACAGTATCTGTGCTGTTGAGCGCATTCGTAATTTCAGGTGCCTTTATTCTGCATGTCGTAATAGCTGCAACCGGACCACCTGACTGCATGGACTCGCTAAGCTCTTTCTTTAAATTACCTGCCAGGGCTTTTATCTTTTCAGAAGCGCTCTGTTCAAAATTCTCTAATGTTTGTGACTTGTTGTCTGCACAGGAAACAGAAATTCCAAGTAGTAAGCTCATCGAGAGCAGCTTGAGTATGGGGCGTTTATTATTCACGATCATCTCATTTAAGTAGTTATTTTTTTACTATTAACCTGCACGCGTGCCAGTTCAACGGCTGCCAGCAAGCTGCCTGCATCAGATTTTCCTGTGCCTGCAAGGTCGAGCGCTGTGCCATGGTCTACAGATGTGCGGACAATGGGTAATCCAAGAGTAGTGTTCACTGCGTTACCAAACCCTATGTGTTTTAGTGTTGGCAGGCCTTGATCGTGATACATGGCTAACACCGCGTCGACTAATTGTAGCTGCTTCGGTGTGAAAATTGTATCTGCAGGAAAGGGGCCTGTGACATTAATTCCGGCTTTTTTCAGCTCACAGAGTGTGGGTTCAATAATTTCTATTTCTTCTCTACCCAGATGCCCCTGTTCTCCGGCGTGTGGATTCAGGCCGCATACCCCAATACGCGGATTTTTAATGCCGAATTTGCTGATCAGGTCATGATGTAAAATAGTGATTATCCTGTTCAGTAATTCAGGCGTAATTGCTTGTGGTACATGGCTTAGGGGTAAATGTGTGGTGGCAAGTGCAACCCGAACCTGGCCGGCGACCAGTAACATGACAACTTCAGACTGAGTGTGCTCAGCCAGATATTCTGTGTGGCCGGTAAAGGGAATGCCGGCATCATTGATGACACCTTTATGCAGAGGTGCTGTGATCATTGCAGCATATTCTCCGGCCGCTATACCGCGTAATGCTTCATCCAGACAGGATAAAACGTATTTCGAATTATTCGGATTCAGCAGCCCACATTCAACTTTCTCGGCGACAGGAATATGTTTTACTCTTAACTGATTCGATGCGTCAGGAGCATGTTGGCAAAGATCAATATGAATATTTAAAAGCCGGGCGCGTTTGAGCAGTTCCTGTGTATCCGCAATGACAATGCAATCAGTTAAATGGGAAGCCGACTGAAGAATAATATCAAAACCTATTCCGGCGGGTTCTCCTGCAGTAATTGCGAGAGGCTGCGTGCCCATTAAAGCGCGTGTCTGTGTTGATTACTGAGAATTCGAGGTAAGTCTGTTTTCCACATAACTTTCATCACGAAGTTGTCGTAGCCATAACTCGGTTTCTTCGCTTAACTTGCGCTGGCGAATAAAATCCCGCGCCTGATTACGACGCGCCTCATCGGAGTTATCATGTTCACGTTTATCCATGACTTGCAGAATATGCCAGCCAAACTGGCTTTTGAATGGCTCGCTGACTTCATTCACGGGAATTGTTTCAGTCACCTCTCTAAATGCGGGTGCAAATACACTGGGAGCAGACCATCCTAATTCTCCGCCTTTGGAAGCACTTCCGGGATCTTCTGAGTGAGCCCGTGCAAGTTCAGCAAAGTCTTCGCCATTGATTATGCGTGAACGTAGTGAAGATAAATCTCGTCGCACTTGTTCATCGCTGCGCACGGCATTGGTACGAATTAATATATGACGAGACAGTACCTGATTAACCATGACACGATCATTGCCGCGCATATCGAGAACCCTGAAGATGTGAAAACCACTTCCGCTGCGAAGTATGTCGCTAATGTCGCCAGGGTTCATGTTGGATAAGTTACGCGAGAACACTCCAGGTAGCTGATTCTTGTTGCGCCAGCCCAGATCTCCACCTTCTAGTGCGTCCTGAGCCTGTGAGTTGGCAATGGCCAGCTGGGTAAAGCTTTCTCCTTCAAGTGCACGTTTATGCAGCTTTTCTATTTTTGTTTTGGCTACTTCAATGTTATCCGGTGTAGGGTCTTGAGGGAGCTGAATTAGTATATGAGCAATTCTGTATTCTGCATCGGTATCCAGTGAACCCTGCTGGCTTTCCAGGAGTGCATCAATCTCGCTGGGTGACACCTGAATATTAGACTCTACAGCACGCCTTATTACTTGTCCGATTGTCATTTCGGTGCGTACCTGATCACGAAAAGCAATGTAATCGATACCTTGCTGGAGTAATGCGCTTCGGAATTGGTCAAGGTCAAGTCTGTTGCGTTCTGCCAGATTACGCATGGCCTGGTCCAGAGAGTTATCGTCTATAGTAATGCCGCGTCGTTCGCCCCACTTTACCTGTAAGCGTTCTACAATCATCCTTTGAAGTACTTGCTCTGTCAGAGTGGCTTCGTCAGGAAGAGCAGCCTGGTCTCCTGCCTGCGCTTTAATTACATTGATGCGTTCCTGCAATTCACTTGCAGTAATGACATCATCTTCAACAACCGCAACAATACGGTCTAGTAAAAGACTTGCTTCTGCTGTAGCAATAACCGTAAATAAACAAAGAATAATTATCTTTGCAAAGCGTCTAGTATTTAAATGTGTTGCGATCTTCATAGCCTCTGATATTTCGTTGTAATTGTTCGGTGAGTGGCGAACCCAGTGAGGTTAGTCCTTTTAGGGTTAACTGTACTTCAATACTGTTGTTATAATCGCCTTCACTGTCATTAGTATACCTGCGCGCTGCAAAACTTACTTTCCAGCAGCAGGTGTCGTACTCAAGCCCGCCGAGTAAATCCAAATCGCGCTTGTCCTTGAAGTCATAGTTCCATCGTCCGATAGCTCTCCACTGCTCACTGATTGGATATATAAACGAGATATCTGACTGTGAAAAATCTTCGCGGCGGAATCGGTAGCCGATATTAAAAATAAAGTTGTTTGCACTTCGATACTGAATACGGGCATTAGTTCGATTGAATTCTTCTTCTTGCGGATCCCATAAGGCAGCGGCAATAGCTTCCCAGCGATCATTAATACCAATTTTCAGTTCACCGGCAAGATTGGAAAAAGAATCATCATCATCTTCAGTGTTATTTAAAGTGACATCTCTGTCTTCGAAATAAAATATCTGTCCCAGGCTTGCACGAAATATCTCACTGCCTGTGTTTTGATTGATATAACGAGTAGTGAGTGCGGCGGTAAGCTGATTGGCGTCGCCGATTCTATCGCTTCCGGTAAAGCGGTCATCACGAAATAACTGAGCAAAACTGAACTCATATTCACCCGTATCAAATAAAGGAATGTCGGATTGATTGCGCTCAGGGGTGTACAGATAATATAAACGTGGTTCCAGAGTTTGACGTCTATTGCTGTTGGAAGTGTCGCGTTCAAAAATCAATCCACTATCCAGTGAGAAGCTTGGCAAAGTACGCGTAGGATCATTGTTGCCAGCGGAACTGGAGAGATCGTAAGTTGTATGCATTAAACGCACGGAGGGTGTAAAGAAATAACCGGGCGCAGTCCATGGTCGTGAAATTTCGGTTGATAAGTGCAGGCGATTTCCATCAATGCGATCATCATGGTCAAATGCGGTCCAGTGATTGGAAGTGCTAAATTCCAGTCCTGCAGGCAAATTGGTAAATGAATTACTTAGACGAACCTGTGGCAGTATCGCATAGGGATCATTGATGGGCAGGCTTTCATCATCAACAATCTGGTATTGCTGTAGACGCAGCAGCCCATTCCAGCTGCCACCAAAATGGCTGGCGGTATAAAATAAATCTCCACGGCGTTCCAGTTGCTGTGTACTGGTGACACCAATTGAATCACCTAAATCTTCAAAGTAGTCGTCATCTGAGGCGTTGTTGTAGAGCAAATCTGCACGAAACTGGTCATTGAAGAAATGTTCATGTTCAAAAGAGACGAGATAACGTTCATCATCAAAATCTCTATCGTCCAGATACTGTAAATTGAGTTCGCCATAATTACTGTCATTAAGGTAGCGACCTTTGCCTCCGATCTGCACGCCTCTCTTGGATAAATAGCGCGGAGTAAATAGTGCATCCCGGTGCGGTGCGATGTTCCAGTAAAAGGGTGTCTCGATATCGATGCCTGAATTACTGCTGCGACCAAATACGGGAGCCAGGAATCCTGTTTTGCGCTCATTGCTTAGAGGAAAGCTCATCCAGGGAGTATAGAAGAATGGCACACCTTTAAACTTGGCGGTGACATTTCTTGCTGTGCCCACCTGTTTCTCTCGGTCCAGCGTTGCTTTGCCTGCTTTTAATTCCCAGTCGCGATCTTCAAAGTCACAGCTGGAGTAGGTAGCGTTTTCCAGTTTAACGACGTCCTGGGAAATGCGTTCAGCTTTGTCTGCGGTACCGCTACCGTGTGTTGGGTGATACCAGTAACGCACATTCTCGGCTTTGGCTGTTTCATCTTCAGTCCAGTAGTCGACTCTTTCTGATGTGATATCCAAATCCGGATCACGCAGCAGAACATTACCTGTTGCAACAGCTTTCTTTTCTTTCTCGGAGTACTGTACACGGTCGGCATGAACATCCTGTTCCAGTCTGAAAAGGTGTACACGGCGGCTATCATCAGTGACAAAATCAGGGTTGTCGGGTGTTGGGGCTGGTTTATGTGTGCTGGGCTGTCTTCCGCATTGGCGCCATTGGGAGTCTTCCGCAAATAGGCTGCTGCAAATAACGCATAGACAAGTGAAAATAAGTGCGCGCAGGTGCATGTGGTCTGTGTAGTTTCTTGTAGTTATTAATTTTAGAGAATGGCTAATGCGGATTGACTTAAGCTTATGGTTGTTAATTAATGTCAAACCGACTTGGATACGTCCAAACTGTGAAAACACCACTTAAGGAACATATTTACGTCAATGCAAAGGATTATAAAGCATAAACGGCAGAAAGGCGCAGTTTTGCCGCAGTTTGGAGTGATAGCGGTGATCGTGGCTATAGCCGCTATTATTGTATGGTTATTGTGGTTAACCAAGCCTCAGCCGGAAGCAAAACTCGAGCAACTGGCTCCCGTCAAAGTCGCGCTTGCCCAGGTTGAAGTGCGGGAAGTACAGCCATTTGAATACGTCACTGGCCGACTACAGCCTATAAAAACTGCACAGATACGTTACGAAGTAGCCGGAAAAGTGATTGCGCGAAAAGTGGAACCTGGTGAAAAAGTGAACTCCGGTGATGTGCTAATGGAGCTGGACGGAGCAGATTATCGAGATCAGTTACAGCAAGTAGCAGCAGAGCTGGTGATTGAAGAGAAAAGTGTGGGTCGCGATGCAGAATTACTAAAATATTCCCAGAAAAATCTCAAGTTACAGCAGCAGGAAGAACAGCGCCTGCAAAGTCTTGTAGGCAGAAATCTTATCGCTCAGTCGCAGTTAGATAGTGTACGTCAGCGTGTATATGATTTGCGCGCTGAAGTCGCACGCCTGGATTATGCAGTGGCAACGAATAATGCCCGAGTGCGTATGAAAAGTGCACAGCGGGATATCGCAGAAAGAAATCTTCAACGTACTACCTTAAGAGCACCGTTTGGCGGTGTTGTTAATGAGGTGTTTATTGATGAGGGTGACTACGTCAATGCCAATCAGGCGGTGCTTACTTTAGTGGATGCAAGTGAATTTGATGTCCAACTGGATGTGCGTGGTGAAGTGATTGCCGGATTGAGTTTAAAACAACAGGTCGATGTTGAAATCAGTAAAAAAGTCAGAAAAGGCAATATTGTTGCACTACAACTCGATCCTGACATTAACACTAATACCCATCAGATACGGGTTCGTGTTCCTGCTGACGATGCACAGGCCGGGTTACTTGCAGTTGTCTCATTACCGTTGTCTGCAAAAGCGCAATCAAAACTTATACCGCTATCGGCAGTATTAAATCTTCATGGCAAGGCTTATATCTATACGTTAGAGGGGAATGTAGTTAAGAAATTACCGGTGCAGTTAGGCCGGCGTATTGGTAATGACGTGGTTGTTCTGAATGGGCTGTCAGCTGGACAAAATGTTGTAGCGCGCGATGTGAATTCATTGTCAGACAATCAACAAGTGATGACTGAATAAAGGTATCGACCTTATGGGCATTATTCAGTTTTCCATACGTAATTCACTAATAGTTAATCTTCTGTTGCTGGTTATTGTGATTGCCGGAATTTTGTCCTGGCGAAGTATGCCGCAGGAAATGTTCCCTATAGTCGATCTGGACTTAGTCAGAATTGTAACTGAGTATGAAGGTGCGCCACCAGAAGAGATCGAAAAACAAATCACAATATTGATTGAGGAAGAAATAGAAACACTACCTGATGTCGATGTCATCACTTCGGAGAGTTCCGAAGGACTGTCCAAGATTGAAATAAAATTAAAAACTGATGTTGATGTCGACGATTTTCTGCGTGAAGTACGATCCGTAGTTGATGCCATTGATGATTTTCCTGTTCAGGCAGAGACGCCGGAAATAAGTCGGTTGAAAACACGTTTTCCAGTCATAAGCGTAACACTGTACGGATCTACCGAGCTGGGCATCCTGTATGAAACAGCCGAAGACGTGAGGCGTGATTTACTGGGACTGCAAGGCGTTGCCAGTGTAGGTATAGCAGGCGATCAGGAGTGGGAGTTATGGGTTATTGTTGACCCACATGAAATGTCAGCGCGTAAGGTAACGCTTGCGGAAGTACAAAATGCAATAACAGAAAACTTGCAGGATTTGCCTGGCGGTTCTCTGCAGTCTGCACAGGGTGATATTCTGTTGCGTGGGATGGGTGTGGCACCTAACACAAAAGCGGTAGGTAATCTGGTATTGCGTAGTAATTCCGGAGGGGGGCAGTTGACCTTGTCTGAAATTGCAGAAATCGATCTGCGTCTGGAAGAAGCACAAACTATAGGCCGTTTTAACGGGCAGCCTTCTGTTAATTTAACTGTAACAAAAACAGCACGTGCATCGACCATTGATGTGGCAGATGCAGTAATGCAGTACACAGCAAATTTGCAGGAAAAATTACCGTCCGGGATGAAGGCGGGTCTGTTCAGCGATTTATCTATATATGTGAAGAATCGTTTAGAGACAGTGACATCTTCTGGTGTGGTTGGTTTGGTGTTGGTGCTGATATCGCTGTATGTGTTTTTGAATTTTAGAATTGCGTTTATAACAGCGCTGGGTATTCCGGTTTCTTTTCTGGTCGCGATTATTCTGATTCACTATCTGGGCTATACAATAAATATGATTTCCCTGTTTGCTTTTTTGATTGCACTGGGAATGATTGTAGATGATGCCATTATCGTTACAGAAAATGTTTATCGACATATGGAAAACGGTGTCGATCGTGCGCAGGCAGCCCTGACTGGTAGTAAAGAAGTATTCTGGCCAGTGGTTGCGTCTACCTGTACCACCGTCGCCGCATTTTTACCTATGTTTGGCGTGAGTGGTACGTTGGGTAAATTTATAGAAGTCATTCCTGTGGTGGTGAGTGCCGCACTGATTGGTTCACTGATTGAGGCATTTGTGATTCTGCCAGCGCATTCAGCAGAATTCCTTCGTGTTAACAGGAAAAAAAAGAAGGCCAATCCATTCTGGGGCATCGCGCTGGAAAAATATTTAGCTTTACTAAGATGGGCCTTGATAAACAGGTATGTGGTATCTGTCATTACAATTTCAGTGTTGTCAGTGATACTGACTTATGCCCAGACACGGTTGCCGTATAACCAGTTCGGTAACGTTGAAATTGGCCAATTCCTGATTAACATTGAAGCACCCAATACTTATAGTGTTGAAGACTCTACTGAATTGGCAAAAATAATTGAGCAGAAAATTAATGCAGCACTGGAGCAGGATGAGCTGAAGACAATGCTGACAAATGTTGGAGTCATACTGATTGACTTTAATCGACTGAAGATGGGTAGTCATTATGTCCAGGTATTTATTGATCTGGAGAAGACAAAGCCAAAAACCATTATTGAAAAATATATCTCGCCTGTTGTGAATCTGAAATTCAAAACAGAAGGGACTCGTTTGCGCAGTACTGAAGAAATAATCGAGGCCATTCGTACAGAGCTGCAATCAGTCGCGGGCGTGCAAAGATTTTCCATATTGCGTCCACAGGGTGGGCCCTCAGGCTCGGATATAGAAGTAGGTGTTGTGGGCGAGAATATTGATGAGTTGATTGATCTGTCAGGCAGGATAAGTCACTTTCTGAAGCGAATTCCTGGTGTAAAAGATGTCAGGCAGGATCTGGAGCCAGGAAAGCTTGAATATCAGTACACACTGAATGAACGTGGTAGAAACCTGGGGTTAACACAAGCTGAGTTATCAAATGCAGTGCGTACAGGATTTGTTGGTCTTGAAGTAGCACATGTGAACTGGCAACAGGATAGATATCCTGTGCGGGTTATATACCCTGATGCTTTACGCAAAAACAGCAATAGCCTTGGAAGTTTGCCAATTACCTTGAGTGGTGGCCGCACTGTTTATCTTGGCGAAGTGGCAGATATTACTCTGGAGCGGGGTTTGGGAACAATTTTGCGCCGAGATGCTCAACGCCTGGCGATTGTGACGGCAGAAGTTGATCTGGAAGCAACGACGCCATTGGAGATTAATGAGCTCATCGCGCTGGAATACTCGGACATGCTTGGAGATAAATCAAAAAACAAATTGCTGTTTTTAGGCGAGAAGAAAGAAGCTAATGACTCATTCAATGATATGTTCAATGTGCTTATTATTTCGCTGGCGATTATATTTTTCATACTGGCTGCACTGTTTAAGTCCTTGCTAGACCCGTTCGTTATTATGCTGGCAATACCGTTTGCAATTGTTGGTGTGATTATTGGGCATATGATTTTTGACTATAATCTGCAGTTCTTGTCCATGATTGGTTTTTTAGCGTTGACAGGAATAGTGGTAAATGACTCTTTGATTTTGATAGATTTCGCCAAGAAACAAAGAGCGCGAGGAGTAGAATGTTTTGAAGCAGTGATGGATGCGGGTAGAGTGAGAATTCGTCCAATAATGCTAACAACCATTACGACTTTTTTAGGGATTTCACCACTAATATTTTTTGCCAGCGGACAAACAGCTTTTCTGTCGCCCATGGCGGTCAGTCTGGGCTTTGGTCTGATTTTTGCCACCATGCTAATTCTGGTAGTGGTGCCGTGTTTCTACATGGTGCTTGATGACATAAGAAGAGTCACCTTTGAGCGCTTTTCTAAACACATTTGATTTATAAAGTTATTCTTTTAATTCCCACTTAAGCTGCTACTATTAAGTGCTTAATATTAAGTGATCATTCAAAATGAAACTTTCCTCGAAAAAATTTAAATCATTAGAGAATAAAGCAATTACATTGCTTGGAATGTCCGGTGTAGGCAAAACGACGCTGGCTAATCAGCTGGACCGCTCCAAATGGTTTCATTACTCAGGTGATTATCGTATTGGTACCAAATATCTGGAAGAGCCAATACTGGACAACATTAAAGCCAAGGCAATGAATGTTGATTTTCTGGCAGACCTGCTGCGAACAGATTCTATATACATCTGTAGCAATATCACTGTAAACAATCTGGACCCTGTCTCTACATTTTTAGGTAAAGTGGGAAACGTGAAGCTGGGAGGGCTTGAGCTATCCGAGTTTAAGCGGCGACAGTTTTTACATCGACAGGCAGAAATTTACGCCATGCTGGATGTTCCAGAGTTCATTGGGAAAGCAAAAAATATATATGGATATCCCAACTTCCTTAATGATGCTGGTGGTAGTTTGTGTGAGCTAAATGATCCGACTGTGTTTGAAGTGCTGTCAGAGAATACACTGATACTTTATATTCAGGCAGATCAGCAACATGAGAAAATGTTATGCGAACGTGCAGTCAGTCATCCCAAGCCATTATATTTCCAGGAAGAGTTTCTTGATAAACATTTGGCGATGTTTTTGGAAGAAAAAGATTTAAGCGAGATTGATGAAATAGTTCCGGATGAATTTGGTAGCTGGGTATTTCCCAAGCTGCTTGAACATCGCAAGCCGCTTTATGAGTCGATTGCAAATGAATATGGATATACGGTTAACCTGCACGATATCCAGAATGTGCGAGACGAAAAAGATTTCATGGACTTGATTTGCCAGGCGATCACTCGCTCCTAAATTGTTGTAGCTTTTCATCTTGGCACTCGTACAGCACAATAATCTACCAAGTATCGAACGCATGCGTTTGGAGGGTGTTGAGGTGTGTCTGCCTGATCAGGTTAATGATTCTTTGCCATCCATTAAAATTGGGTTTTTGAATATGATGCCTGATGCAGCGCTGGCTGCTACTGAAAGACAGTTCCTTCGTCTGTTGGCAGCAAATACTAATATAAACTGTTACTTTCACCCATTTAGTATTGCCGGGGTAGAGCGGGAAGAGCAGGCTAAACTTCATATCGATCAATACTATTGCGACTTTAATACACTAAAGTCTGTGCGGGTAGATGCATTGGTGATCACAGGTGCCAATGTCTCAAAGCCATTGCTGCAAGACGAATTATTCTGGACTGAATTAACAGGAGTTTTAAACTGGGCGCAAACGAATGTTAGTTCAGTTATGTGTTCCTGTTTGGCAACACATGCGGCAGCCAAGGTTTTTTATGATGTAGACAGGAAACATCTCGGGGAAAAATGCTGGGGTGTGTTCGCACATGTCAGGTCGCAACAAGACCACCCGCTGCTTAAAAATGTAGAGAGCGACATTATGATGTGTCACTCACGTTATAATGATGTCTCAAAAAGTGAATTTTTAGATCAGGATATAGACGTGCTTGTTGATAGTGAGCAAGTGGGAGTTCAACTCGCCAGCGAAAAAAATATGAGTATTGTCTATTTTCAGGGGCACCCGGAGTACGATGATATTAGCCTGCTGAAAGAATACAAAAGAGAAATTATTCGATATCTGTTTGGTCAGAGAGAGGATTATCCTCAGGTGCCCCAGAATTATTTTAATCAGTCAGCGCTGGAGGTGGTGGAGCAGTATAAACAGTTAGTGTTAGCCTCCAGCCGGACTGGCGATCTGCTTGATCTGTTCCCTGAAAACGAGTTGTTGCAATCGTTGGATAATCCCTGGAGAAAATCAGCGCAAACCATATTCTCTAACTGGATGGGGTTGCTGGTGAATTAGCCTGACTTTTTTTCTTAGCAAGAGCAGGGCTGAACCAAATAACCATACTGCCCCTGGCACGGGAACTGTTGTGGTGCTAACTAACTCAAACGACCCGCGAAGGCCAGGTGTTCCTGTGTCACCTGATCCGAACTGACTGTTTTGGCTTAACTGATAATCTGACTCATCAGGGTTTGTCAGCTGGTTTATGAGTTCAACGCTTATTCCTGCAGTACCAAATGGTGCGCCAGTATAATTAAGTCTGAGAATTTCATTGTCACCGTCTGCAAATATTATCTGGTCCTGTGAATTGCCCAGTGTGAAATCACTGTAAACGTAATCTGCTGTATAACCCCCATTATCAGTCACACTTCCATTTCTTCCCAGCACCAGGTAAGCGCCTGGCTCAATGAATAAACTGATGCCATTGTTAATCTGGTGTGAGTTGCTCCCATCATCGCTGATAGTTAATCCGTTAATATCAATAGCATTGTCTGAAGCATTGAATAATTCAAACCATTCGCCATTGGCATCGCTGACTGCGGATGGGTTGGCCAGCACTTCGCTTATCAATAAATCGCCAGGCTGAATGCTTGTCGCGTGAGATACACAATGTAGGAATGAAATCAGGAAAAATAAAAAGATTCGAATATTATTCAACATGGTACTGCAAATCCTGTAATGTTAAGACTAGTTCAATAGATCATTGGACGATTAAGGATTGATTGCAATGATGATTGTGCGGCAGCGCACATCGTACCTTGTTGTGTAATTATGTATTGCTAACTTTGTGGGTTGATCAAAGTGGTTGGGTGGCAGTAGTAAACGCAGTATCTCTTCTGCAAATAAACAAAATACGCATCGTCTTTTTGTAGTAATTTAAATGCTGGAAGAAAGTGCAGATGTCAGCGTGTTTGCTGCATCACTGAATCCAGATGTTAAAAAATGCCCGTAATTAAATGATATGCAGGAAGACATCATTCTCAGAATGCGCGGAGAACGCAAACTTCAACACGTGGAAGGCCGGCAACCAGCGCCCACGTTATATGAGCGCTGGTTGTCGGCTAAAATTTAAAGTAGAGGAGCAATCACCAGGCTTACAATGGCCATGACATTAATCAGAATGTTCATTGATGGTCCTGATGTGTCTTTGAATGGGTCTCCTACCGTGTCACCAACTACCACTGCTTTGTGAACATCAGAGCCTTTGCCACCGAGGTTACCTTTTTCAACATACTTTTTAGCGTTATCCCATGCGCCGCCGGCATTGGCCATCATTAATGCGAGCAACACACAACAAAGTAATGCGCCGCCAAGCATTCCGCCTAATGCCTGTGGACCGAGTCCAAAGCCAACCACCACGGGAGCAATGACAGCCAGACAGCCTGGCAACACCATTTTCTTTAAAGCCGCTGTAGTTGCGATATCTACGCAACGGACAGTGTCAGGTTTGGCAGTTCCTTCCAGCAGGCCGGGAATTTCTTTAAATTGACGGCGAATTTCCTTAATCATATCAAAGGCTGCATCGCCAACCGCAGTCATCGTGAGCGACGCGACTATAAATGGAAACACCCCGCCAATAAATAATCCAATCAATACGCGAGGTTCTCTTAAGTCAAGACTAACGCTGCTACCGTGACTATTTATCTCGCTGATGAATGCAGTAATGATGGCCAATGCTGCCAGAGCAGCAGCACCAATGGCAAAACCTTTGCCAATTGCTGCAGTGGTGTTGCCCACTTCATCCAGGTTGTCTGTGATCTTGCGAGTATCTTCACCCAGGTTTGCCATCTCGGCAATTCCGCCTGCGTTATCAGCAACGGGTCCATAGGCATCAATCGCCATAGTGATTCCTACTGTGGCCAGCATGCCAACTGCAGCAATTCCAACCCCGTAAAGGCTTGCCCATTCGTTCGCAAAAAATATTATTGCAGCAATGGTTAGCACCGGGATTAATACGGACTGCATGCCAGTAGCCAGTCCGGCAATCATCACAGTGGCAGGTCCGGTCTCTCCGCCTGCAGCGATTTTACGAACTGGTGCACCACCTGTGTAGTATTCAGTGACCAGGCCAATAATGATGCCTCCGACAGCACCGCTAAGCACTGCGACCCAAACTCCCTTTGATATACCCAGATAGTCAATACAGAAATACGCAGCAACAATAAACAGGACGGCCGCGGAAAAAGTTCCTAACCTCAGGGCATTGGCAGGCGCCATATCAGACTGGATCTTGACCAGGAAAATGCCGAGGATTGAACAAATCAGGCCGATTGATGCAAGTCCCAGAGGCAGAAACATCAGTGCCTGCTGTGGGCCTATGTTTTCCAGTATGGTGGTGCCTAACGTTGCCGCAATAGCAATCGTCGCTATGATGGAACCACAGTATGACTCAAAAATATCCGAACCCATGCCCGCGACATCACCGACATTATCACCAACGTTGTCAGCAATCACACCAGGATTACGTGGATCATCTTCAGGGATGCCAGCTTCGATCTTGCCAACCAGGTCCGCGCCCACGTCTGCACTCTTGGTGAAGATGCCGCCACCGACTCTGGAAAATAGTGCGACGGTGGATGCACCCATACCAAAGCCATGAATCACATGAGCTGTTTCAGGGTCCGCGCCATATAATAGGTACAATACGCCAAGCCCGAGTAAGCCCATTGCTGCGACAGTGAGACCCATAATGGATCCGCCCAGAAAAGCGATATCAAGTGCGCTGTCCAGACCTTTAGTATTTGCCGCAACAGTCGTTCTGACATTCGCCTGAGTAGCGGCATGCATGCCTATATAGCCTGCACCTGCCGAGCAAATCGCACCAAGGACAAATGCACCGGCGGTGGGAGCACCCAGATCCGAAAAGTAAATAGCCAATGTGACAATGGCTGCAAAGACAAACAGAATTGAATATTCACGGCGCATGAACGTCATGGCGCCGATATGAATTTCATTAGCTATTTCCCGAACCCTGCCTTCGCCGGGTGAAGATGATAAAACAATACGATAGATAACAAATGCAGAAATCAGCCCAAACACACCCAGGGCGACAGGTAATTGATGCAAAGACATGGTTAGTTTTACCCCCGATTGATAGAGTTAGATCCTGTACACTGTAAGGTGTGCGTGGATTAACGATTTATTCTTATTTTTCACTAACTTTTGTACGGTTTACTCGTACATTATATAATCAAACTGTTCTAAACAGCTAATCTGTTACTAGATGCAAGCAACTGATGACTGACACTTCTTGATATGGCGCGTCGAGTTACTCTTAAAAATCTTAGACTTGAAACCCTGATTTTCAGGGAGCGGGCGATTCTGTCTGCGATACTGGTCGCAGGAACTTTTATTCTGTTACTTGTGCGATTGTATGATTTGCAGATCACTAATTATTCCCACTATCAGACGCTATCAAATGATAATCGGGTACGGGTATTTCCTGTCGCACCGACACGCGGATTAATCATCGACCGCAATGGTGAAATCCTTGCGGATAACACGCCGAATTACCAGCTGGTCATTACGCCTTCACAGATAAAAGATATGTCAGGACTCATTGAAAGTCTGGCAGAGTTTATTGACGTTAAAGAACATGAGTTAATACGGTTTAATAAAGCAGTAAAACGCCAACAGTCATTTCAGCAGACACCATTGAAACTCAACCTGAGCGATGAGGAGGTTGCCAGATTTGCTGTTAATCAGCATCGTTATCCTGGAGTAGAAATTGCTGCGCATTCGACACGCTACTATCCACACAAAAATAACTTTGCCCATGCGCTGGGGTATGTTGGGCGTATTAACGAAAAAGAACTGTCCACTCTCGACAAGCAAAAATATCAAGGCACAAGCCATGTGGGTAAAGTTGGCATTGAAAAACGTTACGAGGAAGTTTTACATGGTGAAGTTGGTTACCAGCATGTTGAAATAAATGCACAAGGTCGCTCATTACGTGTTCTGAAAACGCAGCCATCCAGACCTGGTATGGATATTCAATTATCGCTGATCGCCAGATTGCAGGAAGTAGCACATGAAGCACTGGGTGAAGAGAACGGGGCAGTGGTTGCGATTGATCCACGAAATGGCGATGTGCTGGCTTTTGTGAGTCAGCCAAGTTATGACCCCAATTTATTTGTCAACGGGATCGGCCAGCTGGCTTATTCAGCATTGAGGGACGATAAATACCGACCACTGTTTAATCGGGCGTTAATTGGTCAATATCCTCCCGGTTCAACGGTTAAACCCATTGTCGCGCTTGCCGGATTGCATTACGGGATTACCTGGCCAGAAAAAACAATGTATGCCGGGCCATATTTTCAGCTGCCGGGAAAAGCCCGCAAATATAGGGACTGGAAAAAAGGCGGGCACGGTATTGTGAATATGAACAGTGCCATTGCCCAGTCATGTGATGTTTATTTCTACGATCTCGGCGATAAACTGGGTATTGATCACATGCACGAATTTTTAATCCAGTTTGGACTCGGGAGTATCACTCATCTGGATACAGTCGGCGAAGTGAAAGGTCTAATACCATCACCTGAGTGGAAACGTTCAGCAAGAGGGCAACCCTGGTATCCCGGAGAAACCATTATTACCAGTATCGGACAGGGGTATATGTTGACAACACCCTTGCAACTGGCGGTAATGACGGCATATATGGCGAATCATGGCAGCATGTACCAACCCAGATTTGTACGTGCGACGCGTGCAGTGGGCACAGCTGAATTTGTGGAAAGGCAGCCAACACCTATGGCGCAAGTCAAAGTTGATAAAGAAGCCTACTGGGAGGCTATTGAGCATGCGATGGAAAGCGTCGTGCATGCTCCAAATGGAACTGCGCGTCGAATAGGTCAGGATGCAGGCTATAAAATTGCTGGTAAAACGGGCACAGCGCAAGTATTCGGGATTGCGCAGGATGAAGAATACGATAAAGATACCACCCCGAAACATTTACAGGATCACGCACTATTTATTGCGTATGCGCCTATTGAGAATCCTGTTATTGCGTTGGCGGTTGTGGTTGAAAATGGCGGTAGTGGTAGTGGGACTGCCGCACCGGTAGCACGCAAGATTCTGGATGCGTATCTGCAAGACGAAATCAAATTAAAAGAGAAGCAAATTGTCAGTCGCTAAAGCAAGCCTGTATGAGCACCCGTTAAGGGTGGTGTATCATTTTTTGAAGATTGATACAGCACTGTTTATGGCGCTGGTCATATTATGTATGAGTGGGCTGGTGGTTTTATACAGTGCCAGTGGTGGTGATATGGAAGCTATCCAGCGCCAGTTAATTCGGCTTGGCATTGGTTTTGCGGGCTTATTACTGTTTGCACAAATTCCCGCAGATCAGTTACGCAGCTGGTCTTTGTGGTTATATGTCATAGGTGTGCTGTTGCTGGCACTGGTGCTGGTGTCGGGTGAAACGGGTAAAGGCGCACAGCGCTGGCTGAATCTGGGCTTCGTCCGATTTCAGCCTTCGGAGTTAATGAAAATCTGGCTGCCAATGATGATGGCGTGGTACTACGCCAAGCAGGCGCTCCCACCCAGCCTGAAAGATATATTTGTCGGCTTTGTAATATTAATTATCCCTGCTGCACTAATTATCAAGCAGCCGGATCTGGGGACTGCAATACTGGTAACAGGTGCCGGACTGTTTGTGATTTTTCTGGCGGGAATTCGCTATCGGGTCATTGCAGTATTTATAGGGCTAATGCTGGCTGCGGCACCTGTATTCTGGTTTTATCTGCGTGATTATCAGCGCGGACGTATTCTTACTCTACTTGATCCGGAAAGAGACCCACTGGGGGCGGGGTATCATATTATCCAGTCCAAAATTGCGATCGGCTCAGGCGGTGTTTATGGCAGGGGCTGGCTTAATGGTACACAGTCGCAACTTGATTTTATTCCGGAACGCTCAACCGATTTTATTTTTTCAGTACTCAGCGAGGAATTCGGATTTTTTGGAACTTCGCTGCTAATCATGGTCTACTTATTTATAGTTGTGCGCGGGCTGGTTATTTCTGCGCGAGCACAGACCTGTTATGCGCGTTTGCTTGGTGGTGCAATAAGTTTGTCTTTTTTCTCTTACGTCTTTGTTAATATTGGAATGGTGTCAGGGATGTTACCAGTAGTGGGAGTACCGCTACCTTTAATTAGCTACGGCGGCACCTCTATGGTAACGTTACTGACTATGTTTGGAATATTAATGTCAATTCATTCCCACAGAAAATTATTAGGCCATTGAGACATTTTCAATTAACAATATTAGCGCTACTTCTGGCGTTTCAGGCATCCGGCGCGTTTGCCAAAACATATTATGATCGTGAAGACGTAAAAAACTTTATTCAATATATGGTTGATGAATACGGTTTCGAGCGTACTCAACTCCAGCTATTGTTTAAAAGTGTCAAGCAGCAGGAAACAGTGCTTGAGGCAATTGCAACACCAGCAGAACGCAAGAAGAAGTGGTTTGAGTACCGCCCTATCTTTCTTAAACAGGCGCGTGCTAACGCAGGAGTGAAGTTCTGGAATGAAAATCGGGCAATCCTGGAACAGGCAGAAGAAATATATGGCGTACCTCCTGAAATCATCGTAGCCATCATAGGGGTAGAAACCTACTATGGTCGCATTACCGGCAAGCATCCTGTATTCGACAGTCTGGTCACATTGGGGTTTGGTTATCCAAAGCGGGCCAAGTTCTTTTTGAGTGAATTAGAGCACTACCTGTTAATGTGTCGTGAAGAAGGCTTTGATCCTTCTGAGTTAAAAGGGTCATATGCGGGTGCTATGGGTGTGGGACAGTTTATTTCCAGTAGTTATCGCCGTTATTCGGTAGACCAGAATGAAGACGGTAAACGTGATTTATGGCACAGCAACGAAGACATTATTGGTAGCGTAGCTAACTATTTTAAAGTTCATGGTTGGCGCAGGAATCAGCCAGTCGCCAGCACAGCACAGTTTTCAGGTAATGCAAAAACTGTTGATGAATCTAACACTCTTAAACCAGCCTTTACTTATTCGCAACTGAACAAGCAGGGCTTTGTGGCTGATCTGCCTATCGCCAGCAATGAAAAAGTATCTTTATTTGTGCTGGATACGGATGAAAATACAAAAGAATACTGGATTGGCCAACACAATTTTTATGTCATCACCCGTTATAACCACAGTCATATGTATGCCATGGCGGTGTATCAACTAAGTCAGGAAATTAAAAAGCAATGGATTTTGACTGCGCAAGGCGCAAACTAGAAAATCGTTCTAAATTTGTATTGGTCTGGTTGGTTTGTGTAGTGCTATTGGCCGCATGTACATCGCCGCTAACAAAAAAAGACTCAGCCCCTAAAAAGTCAACACGAATTGATCGAACCGAAAAGGTTATTCCCAGGGTTGAGCCTAAAAGTAAATACGGCAATCCCAAGTCATACGTTGTATTTGGCCAGCGTTACCATACATTACCAACTGCGAAGGGTTATGTAGAGGAAGGTATTGCTTCCTGGTACGGCACCAAATTTCATGGTAGACGCACATCGAGTGGTGAGACCTACGATATGTATGCCATGACGGCTGCGCACAAAACATTGCCATTACCAACCTATGCCCGCGTAACCAACAAGAAGAATGGGCGCTCGATTATTGTTCGCATTAATGACCGTGGCCCATTTCATGACAACAGAATTATTGATCTTTCCTATGCGGCCGCTACAAAACTTGGCGTGGTCACCACCGGTACCGGCCTGGTTGAAGTGATAGCGATAGACCCGAGTCGGCAGGTCGCGAGGAAGGTACCCGCGGCTACTGCAGCCAGGAAAAAACCGGTGTTGCCAAAAGATATCGTCGATGTCGCCGAGCCGGCAAGTAGTGTTGAGATAATAGAACCAGAAAAGCCGGGTGCACAGAACCTGGAAAATGATGTAGGCATTTTTGTGCAACTGGGTGCTTTTCGTAGCCAGGAAAATGCACATAAGCTTCGCAATACATTTGCAGCTCATCAGGTGGGGCAGATTAGCGTAAAACAGCATGTATTTGAGAATGCCTCTATATATAAAGTATGGATAGGCCCGCTAGAGACAGTAGAGCAGGCCGATAACACAGTGAAAAAAATTACCAAGCTTGGTCACAATGAATACAAGCTTGTATTTCAGAATATGTAACAGCAAGCATTTCTACATTCTTACTAAATTTTTAAATAGAACTTGATAAACATGTTAATCAAAAATTTGATTTGTATCCTATTGGTCTCTTTTCTAACGGCTGCCAGTGTGCATGCCGAGCCTGTGCCTATTCCAAAGGCGCCGATGATAAATGCCAAGAGTTATATCCTGCTGGATCATGATACAGGGACAGTCCTTGTCGAGAAAAATGCGGATGAAAGAAATGATCCGGCAAGTATTACCAAGCTAATGACCGCCTACGTGGTGTATAAGGTTTTGTCTGAAGGATCACTGCAGTTAACCGATGAAGTACTGATTAGCGAGAAAGCATGGCGTGCGATTGGGTCTCGCATGTTTGTTGAAGTGGGCAAGCGCGTTAAGGTTGATGACCTGCTGCAGGGATTAATTGTGCAATCAGGTAACGATGCAAGTATTGCCTTGGCGGAACATATTGCAGGCAGTGAAGATGCCTTTGCGGGCATGATGAATATAGAAGCGGCACGACTGGGTCTGGTCAGCTCTCATTTTACTAATGTTACTGGCTTGACACATGAACAGCACTTTATGACCGCAAGAGACATAGCCACATTGAGTAGCGCAATCATTAGGGATTTTCCAGACCAATACAAACGTTACTCGCAGAAAGAATATACCTATAACGGAATCACCCAGCATAACCGCAATAAATTGTTGTGGCGAGATCCGGCAGTGGATGGTCTGAAAACAGGTCATACTGACGCGGCTAAGTACTGCCTGGCTTCTTCAGCAAAGAAAGATGATATGCGTCTGGTGTCAGTCGTACTGGGTGCGCCATCCGCCGATGCCAGAGCATCACATTCACAGGCGTTACTGAACTACGGCTTTAGGTTCTTTGAATCACATAAACTGTATAGCGCAGGCCAGGAGCTTCTTAAAAAACGCGCCTGGTATGGGGCGAAAAAAGAAGTCAGTCTGGGAGTCAAAGAAGACATTACTATTACTATTCCGCGTGGCCGATATAATGACCTGAAACCATTTATGCAGGTAGCTTCTCAGCTTGAAGCACCGATAGCGCTGCACCAGTCCGTAGGTAAAGTTGTGATCAATCTGGACGATGCAAAATTTGCAGAAGTTGAACTGGTTGCATTAGAAGACATTCAGGAAGGCAGTGTTTTCCAGAAAATTAGCGATTACGTCATGAGCTATTTTGAATGAGGCTCGTATAACCGTGAGTATGGCGTATTTAAATGGTGATTACCTGCCGCTCGACGAATGCAAGGTGTCAGTTCTGGATCGTGGTTTTATCTTTGGCGATGCCATTTATGAGTTGATTCCTGTTTACAATGGAGAGCCGTTTTACCTTGATGCGCATCTGAAAAGATTATTTCGTAGTCTTGAACAAACAAGAATCAATAACCCGAATACTGAAAGTGGCTGGAAACATATCATTGCCAGATTAATTGATACATCGGGTCTTGAGAAACTGTCGGTCTATCTGCAGGTGACTCGCGGCGTGGCAAAACGTGATCACGCCTTTCCAGCTAACACAACTCCGACGGTGTTCGGCATGACCAATCCATGGCCTGCCACAAATCCGAATATGTATAGCAAAGGGTTAACTGCTGTCACTGCGCAGGATATGCGCTGGGATCGTTGCGATATAAAAGTGACCAGTCTGCTCGCCAATGTGATGAATAAACAACAGGCTGTTGAACACAATGCAGATGAAGCCTTTTTGGTGCGTAATGGTTGTGTTCTGGAGGGTTCGGCGACCAATGTGTTTATTGTAAAAGACAACAAGGTGATGACTGCGCCTAAAAATAATTTGATTCTGCCAGGAATCACGCGCGATGTAGTCGTGGACATACTTAATGAAAACAACATTCCATTACTGGAACAGGCGCCGACCGAGGCACAACTGGCAGATGCAGATGAAGTGTGGATAACTAGCTCCACAAAAGAATGTGCGCCGGTAACTATCGTTGATGGAAAACCAGTTGGTGAAGGGCAACCCGGCCAGTTATGGGCAGAAGTTTATGGTTTATATCAGCAGCGCAAGTAAACATGAATAACAACAATGGTCATAGCAATGGCAACGGAAAGAAAAAAGAGCCTGAAGGGCTGGTCTATCCGTGTGACTTTCCGTTAAAAATGTTCGGCATGAACACGCTACATTTCATTGCAGCGGTTGACAGAGTCGTAGAAGAATTTGTGCCAAGAGAGGACTGGGCCTCTACCAAAACAACCCCCAGTAAAAATGATAAATACGTCAGCTACACTATTGTCATTGTCGCGCGTGACAGGGAACAGCTTGATAAAGTGTGCGCCGCTGTTACGAATTGTCCTGAAGTCATTATGGCGTTATAGCAATATAAACTTTTTTCTGTTTCGCGTGTTGTCATAATAAATCGTCATTCCCGCGAAAGCGGGAATCCATCCAAAGCAAACATTTAATTCTAATGCTTGCTGGTATAAAAATTGTGTCTTAAATTTACTGATTTTATAATGACCCCAGGCACTTGGTAAAACAGCTCGCAAATCACTCGGTGAGTATTATATGTATGATATATGCGTTAAAACATGCGCTTTGCGCGTGTAGTACAATTTATGTTCAATGATGGAAGTTGAAGAATTAAGCGCAAAAGCTACATCAATTATTTCCTGAAACAAACAGATAAATATATGGTTGCACGTTCCAAATTATATGCTCAGCTGGACTTGTTGGAAGAAGAGCTGGATGAAACATTAATCCCGCATTTGCAGGAGGCTGCAAAAGGTAAAAACGAGTATGTGTTTTGCGCCAAGCGCTTTGTCCCCTATGTCAGTCTTAGGAAACATGCTGATAAAGTTACCGCAGAGTTAATAGAATTGTGTTCGGATATTTTTTATCTCAGAGACAAGTTGGGTGAGCCTCTAGAGGAGACCAATGCAGGGCGATTGTGCGAGTACTGTGAAAAGTGGGGCAAATTAACAGACCGTCACCGCAATAGTGCTCAGGACCTGGCAATTCAGTTTCTGAAAGAAATTAATACCTGATACAGGCTTTATGCCTGTTTATGTGCATTCTGTATTTTGTTTAATATGGTTTCAGCCTGGAAATAGTCAGGCTCAATGTGTACTGAATGCGTGTCGCCTGATAATAAAAACCCCGGGAAAGAATTAAGCTTTAGGCGACGTGCCGTGTTTAATTCTGTAAATAGTTCTTCATTCACATCAGAGCTAACCAGGTCTTGACTGAACTGGTGTGTATTCAGCCCTGCTTCTTCTGCCAGTGAGATCAAAGTCTCATTGTCTGACGGATTTCTGGCCTGCAGGTAATAGGCACGCTGAATGGAATAGGTCATGATCTCATCGTACTCCTTCCCCTGTTTTCTGGCGGCAATCACTGCGCGACAGGCCGGGTAAGTGCTGCGCCTGGGAGTGCAGGTTGTCCAGAAATCATAATTAAATTCTGTGTCTGGTAGCTGTTGCTGAATTCGCTTCCAGTTGTCCATGACGTAGTGTCTGGTTTCCTCAGGCATGGGATCGTCGCTGTCGGCTGCCAGGCCGCCCAGTAAACGAATAAATTCAATAGTGTCCGGGAGTTTTGCTTTGAGTTCGAGTAATACCGGTCTGAAGGCCCAGCACCAGCTGCACATGGGGTCGTGAACATAATAGAGTTTCATGATGAATTCACCATGTTGGGTATCAGACGTTTAATGAAACTTCATTCTGGAGCGCGCTTTCTGGGTCAGAATGTTTGCCACAGTAATTAAGCCCACGCGAATCAGCCCCATAATGGCTAACTGATGCATTTTGTATAAAGACAAATAGACCAGTCGTGCCAATATTCCTTCAATCATGAAACTGCCAGCCGCTTTACCCATTACATTACCCATCATATTGCCTACCGTAGCGTAGCTACTCAGATTGATTAAAGAACCATAATCAACATAGCGGTAATCGGGAAGTGGTTTGCCTTTCAGCTTGTTCCTGATTGACTTGACCAGCAAAGAGGCCTGCTGGTGTGCTGCCTGCGCGCGAGGTGGGACAGTGCTGTCTGTTCCGGGGATAGGGCAGGCAGCGCAATCACCCAGAGCAAAAATATCACTATCACGTGTTGTCTCAAGTGTCTGTTTGACGATAAGCCGATTATTGGGAGTGGTTACCAGGCCATCAATACTGGCCAGAAAGTTTGGTGCCTTAATGCCGGCTGACCAGACTTTAATTTCAGAAGGAATTAACCCGCCTTTATCTGTAATAAAGCCTTCACTGGTAGCTTCCAGAATGCGATGGCCTGTGAGCACTTCTATATGAAGTTTCTTCAGTGCCTTAAGTGTTTTTATTGAGAGTTCTGCAGGTAACGCAGGCAATACTCTGTCTGCCGCTTCAATGATGGTAATTTTAATGCTTTCCTGATGCAGTTCATCAATACCAAATTTAACCAGTTGCTTGAATGCCTCATGCAATTCTGCAGACAGTTCAACACCCGTTGCACCCGCACCTGCAATGGCCACTTTTAGCTGGCCTTCACGTAGAGGGCTGGTCTGGGCATGGGCGGTATAAGCTTTGCGAAGCAGTTCATGATGGAATGTTTCAGCGTCAGCGTTGGTGTCGAGAAACATACAGTGTTCCTTCACACCCTTGATGTTGAAGTCATTGGTCTGGCTGCCAACAGCAAAAATCAATGTGTCATATTTAAAGGTACGTCGCGGGATATATTCAATGCCATTTCTGTCTGAAGTGGGCGCCAGAGAAATTTCTTTTGTTTCGCGGTTAAGGGTATCCATGCGCCCAATGCGAAACAGGAAATGATTTTTATAGGCTAATGCCGGGTAACTGACTTCGTCTTCATAGGAGTTCAGGGTTCCCGCGGCAACTTCGTGTAAAAGAGGTTTCCACACATGGGTGAGCTGGCAATCAACCAGTGTGATTTTAGCTTTGCCTTTTTTGCCAAGTTTATTGCCTAGCTTGGTGGCCAGTTCCAGACCGCCGGCACCGCCGCCGATGATAATAATATGATGTAATTCCGTTGAGTCGTTCATTCCGTCAGGTACAGTGAGCTATGGTTAAGCAAAGTTAATAATAGGTTAAGGTTATCTTCTGTCTGTGTGAAATCTTCAGGACAGATTTTTATATTGTTGCAGAGCACTTCTACCAGCGGATCGGAGTCTGCAAGTGTATCTATACTCATTCCATCAACGAACAACTCATTATGCTCTGCCTGTACTTTAAAGGCAAAACGTGAACTTTCATTTCTGATAAGACAGCGGCTTAAAGCAAGATGAGCTTTTAACTCTGCAAGTGAATACGAATGCTCTGACTGATGAAATTGTGAATCGTTCACTCGCTGATATTTTGGCGTGGTAATGTAACGACCAAACCAGTCACTAATAACATCTGGGTCATTGGTATACTCTGAAAGTATCTGCTGAAGTTTCTTGATAGTGTGAATGCTTATCTCACCCGTATTGGTTTGCGCGGCGAGGTCAGGGTCCTGGTATCGTAAAGACTCGGTTAGCCTGTCACCTAAATAGTCAGTAAATTCACGCAGTATTTCATTATGTGAGGGTGCGCGAAAACCCACAGAACAGGTTAGGCAGCCATCACCCAGAGCGGTACCATTGTGTCCAACGCCAGGGGGCAGGTATAAGATGTCACCAGGGTTTAGCACCCAGCACTCTGTTGGATGAAATTCCTCGAGAATTTTTACTGGCAGGTTCTTGCGTGTCGGGGAGGAGTCATCATAGCTTCCACCAATTTCCCATTGGCGCTGACCACGTGTCTGAAGCAGAAATACATCGTAGTTATCATAGTGTGGTCCTACACCACCGCCATCACTGGCGTAGCTCATCATTAAGTCATCAATACGCCAGCGGGGAATAAAATTAAATAGTTCGAGTAATTCTGCCGCTTTGGGAATGAAATGATCAACAGCCTGGACGAGTAATGTCCAGTCTGTTTCAGGCAGGGTTGAAAATAATTTGTCGTTAAAAGGGCCGTGTTGCAGTTCCCATGAGTCATTACGATGAATGATTAATCTTGACTCAACATCTTCTTCGCAGGCCAGCCCAGCGAGAACATCTGCATTCACTGGAGCTTCGATCTGCGGCAGTGCATGACGAATCAATAATGGTTTTTTCTGCCAGTATTGAGACAGGAAAGTATTCAGGGGCATACCAGCCAGTACTACAGGTTTCATGATAAAGACGCCCCGCTACAGTGCATGGGGTTTAGGTTTGAGCATTTCTATATGCGGAATACCATCTTCCAGATAGCTTGCTGAAGTCTGGTGAAAATTAAATGTTTCATAGAAATTTTTAAGATGTGCCTGAGCGCTGACTTTTATATCATTATCTGGCCAGAGCACATTCATTTGTTCAAGACATTTGGTCATGAGTAAAGTGCCCAGACCCTGAAGGCGCAGTGAAGTGTCTACGGCGATGCGTCCTATGCTGCTTTCCGGGTAACTTGCACCCGGTGGCAATAGTCTTGCGCAGGCAACGATCGCAGTATTCTGATATGCAAACAGGTGGCGCGCATCAGCGATACGATCCTTGTCGTCCAGCTCAGCATAAGGGCAATTTTGTTCAACAACAAAAATATTCACGCGAAATTTGATAAGTTCATAGAGCTGGTGGTTGTCTAGATGATCAAAGCGCATACATCTCCATTCAAGTTGTTTCATGTTAATTTGCCAGAAGGATGGTCGAAAAAGATTTTAACATCAATTGGATTCAACTTAATATCAACTGCCGTGATTAAAAGAAAGTGATGAAAATCATTTTGCCAGGATAATATGGAAGTTGGGTTAAACTATATGCATCACGTACCCGCATAAGTTAACCAAAGTTATAATTAACAATACGGGATTGCTGTCGAATCATTTCGAGCAAAAGTGGTTATGAAATTCTTACAATAATTTATGTGCGAGAAACTATGAAATACCAGCTAGTTGTTCAATTTCCCGTGACGGAAGATTTTGATTTTGATGCGGTCATCGAGTTGGAAACGCGATTAACGCTTGAACTGGGAGAAAAATACATTGTTGAAGGACATGATTTTGGCGCAGGCGAAATAAATATTTTTATTCAAACTGATGAGCCCGAAGCAGGATATGAAAAAGTATTTGATATGGTTGATGTTGATCTTGTTTCCAACCTGAGAATGGCATACAGAGTAAAAAGTAGTGAAGATAAATTTATCTGGCTATACCCAGCAGATAACAGGGATTCTTTCTCCATACAATGATTCATTATAAAGAAGCGTTAAGCACAATCGCTATTGTGCTGACGTTTGTTGCGTTTGTCCCTTACATAGTCTCCATATTGACAGACAGAATAAAGCCGCATGTTTTTTCATGGGGCATATGGAGCATTACCACGCTGGTTGTGTTCTTCGCTCAAGTAGAAGATGGTGCCGGAGTAGGTGCATGGTCGACCGGAGTGTCTGGATGTGTGACGGTATTAATTGCATGCCTGGCTTACTGGAAGCGAGCAGATATCAGTGTCACCAGAAGCGACTGGCTGTTTTTGACAGCCGCCGTTGCGTCGTTGCCAATATGGTATTTTACATCAGACCCTGTGTGGACAGTAGTTATTCTTACGACAGTAGACGTTCTGGGTTTCGGGCCAACTGTAAGAAAGGCATATAATTTTCCTTATACTGAATCGTTACTTTTTTTTGCCATTTTCGCGCTGCGTGATTCGCTCGTTATAGCGGCACTGGAAAATTATACTGTCACGACAGTGATATTCCCTGCCTCAATTGTTATTTCATGTGTAACATTGTGTGTAATAGTCATGTATAGAAGAAAACTGCTAATGGAGTAATGTGAAAGTATTTATCATTAGTGTGTTGCTGTTAGTCGTGGGTGTTACATGCATATTGCTGGAAAATATGTTCTACCAGTATATCGATAGTGATGGCGTGTTGCATGAAAGTCTGCTTCTGCCTGTCGGTGCTCTGTGTATTTTGCTGGCAGGCACAGGGCTGGTATTTGTATTGGCGACGGTGTTAACAAGAAAAATCAAAAAGAAAATATAATGTATCCGTATGAGTAAGCTAGTATTGTTTAACAAGCCGTATGGTGTATTGAGTCAGTTTACAGATGGGGAAGGGCGTGAAACGTTAGCTGACTATATTCTGATAAAGGGTGTTTATGCGGCGGGAAGGCTGGATAAGGATAGCGAAGGATTATTGCTTTTGACAGACAACGGCAAGCTTCAAGACAGAATCACCAATCCTGAAAAGAAGTTAACCAAACGATACTGGGTTCAGGTTGAAGGGGAAGTCAGTGATCAGGCGATTGAGATGCTAAAAAACGGAATTCAGCTAAAAGATGGCAAGACGAAAGCGGCTGATGTGAGCCGTATTGCTGAACCCGATAATCTCTGGAAGAGAACCCCGCCAGTCAGGTTTCGTAAATCAATTCCCACGCAGTGGCTGGAAATAGCAATCAGGGAGGGCAAGAATCGTCAGGTGCGTCGCATGACCGCCGCGGTGGGCCATCCCACTTTGCGATTAATCAGACATCGTATTGGTGAATGGGGCCTGGAGGGGTTGGCGCCAGGTAAAAGCAGAATACTTGAGAGTGACATTTCTTTATAATGATATCGGCACCGTGTTCAATATTCAGGTGTGATTTTGTTGGAGGCTCGTATGCAGATTAATAATAAGTCCAGTGCGTTTATATTAGGCTTGTTTATATTTCTTGGCTTGGCAGTGTTGGGGTACTTGCTAGCCAACGCAGCAATTGACGTCAAGCAGTATGATCGCAGCGTCACTGTGAAAGGACTGTCTGAAAGAGAATATCAGGCTGACATTGTGATATGGCCGATAGAGTTTACGCTGGCAGATAATAATCTGGAGCAATTGTACAGCACGATCGATAACTACACATACAAAGTCAAAACATTTTTACAGGAAAATAACATTGCCCCTGATGAAATTTCATTTTCATCGCCATCTATTAATGACAAGACAGCACAGCAATATGGAGGAGCTCAGGCACCGCGTTATCGATATTCCGCCATCCAGACTGTGACAGTCTATTCTAAAAATATCGATGCAGTGCGTGCAGTAATGGGTAAACTTTCTGAATTGGGGAAGCAGGGGATCGCTTTTTCCGGTGGAGGATACGCACATCAGACAGAATATATTTTTACCCGACTAAATGAAGTAAAACCGGAAATGATTGAAGAAGCCACGCGTAAAGCGCGAGAGGTAGCGGAGAAGTTTGCCAGCGACTCGGAAAGTAAATTGGGAAAAATTAAAAAAGCATCGCAAGGTCAATTCAGTATTTATCCACGCGATAAAAATAATCCGCACATTAAGAAAGTGCGTGTGGTGTCTACCGTTCAATATTATCTTTCAGACTGATACATAGAGTACTACGTATGAATAAATACAATTTCCCTTATGTTGCGCTGGCGATGGGACTGGTTTTTTTGCTGGCAGTCACTTTTGGTGGCCAGTTGGGCGAAAACGGACTAACCCGACTACCATTGCTGACGCTGTTGGTTGTAAGCGAGTTTGCGTTTTTTATCTGTGCTATTGGAGGCTATCTAAGCTTGCGACGATTAACTGATTTAGGCTATTCGATGCCTCATGCTGTAGCAGGTGTGGGTTGTGTGATATTGGCTGTGCAGTTTCTGATGCTGGGCATTGAGTTCTGGCCTTTGTAATGGTCCGTATGCATCCGTGGTTAATTTCACAACGTTAAATACTGCCTCTCTTGCCTTGATTGTTGGCAATTTGGTGCCAATAATCGGTGTGTTATTTTTCGAATGGCAGCTGTTTCCGCTGATATTACTGTATTGGTTGGAGAATATAGTGATTGGCGTGTTCAATGTATTCAGGATGCTGACATGTTCGGGATCAGAACCTTTGCTAAAGAGAGTGTTTCTGACACTGTTTTTCTCTGTACACTATGGGATGTTCTGTTTTGGTCATGGAACATTTGTTGTGGATTTATTTGGAGATGAGCTGGATTCCATACCAGCGGCATTACAGCTCATTTCGCACAATGGCATGCAGCTGGCTTTAATTGCGCTCATGATCAGTCATGGATTCTCTTTTTTACAGAATTACCTGATACGGGGCGAATTTAAAAAAATGTCTGTATCGGAGGTGATGTTTTCGCCTTACAGGAGAATAATCGTTCTGCATGTGTTTATCATATTTGGAGGAATGGCGTTGCAGACATTTGGTGTCACACAGTCAGGTTTAATTTTACTGGCTATTGTTAAAATAGTTGCAGATCTGATAGCGCACAAAATTGAACACAAGAAGAGTGAAGTCAAATGAATGCCGAATTAAAGCATTGCATGCCAACAATGCGGCATCTGGATCTGAGCGACTATTGTGTGGTGCATAAACGTATGCATGAATATACAGACAACCGAAACGATGATTCCGCTGATGAAATCTGGTTTGTGCAGCATGAACCTGTTTTTACACTGGGCCGAAATGGCAACCGGGCAAATGTGCTGATTGATTCGGATATCCCTGTAGTGCATTCCGACCGGGGAGGCGATGTGACATATCACGGCCCTGGTCAGTTGCTGGTTTATTGTTTGATGGATATAAAGCGAATGCAAATAGGTGTTAAATCGCTGGTGCATGGACTTGAAGAAATTATTATTCAGTATTTATCAGAGTATGATGTACTGGGTGAAAGGATACAAAGCGCACCAGGTGTGTATGTGCAGGGGAATAAACTGGCGTCGCTTGGCTTGCGTGTAAGACATGGATGTACGTTTCATGGTTTGTCAATCAATGTTAATATGGATACCAGTCCTTTTACCTATATAAACCCCTGTGGTCTGGAAGGGATGAAAGTCACTCAGTTATCACAATTGGGAATAAACAGAAATTGTGATGAAGTTGCATCGGATTTATCAAATCTTATTATCAAACAATTCTACTAGCGAGATGAGTACAAGTAACAAACAACGTGGTGAAGACAAGGTAGCTCGTATACCCATAAAAATTGTTCCATCAGAGACAGTGTTGCGCAAACCAGAGTGGATTCGCATCAAGGTCGCCAATTCAGAAAAAGTATCCAGGCTGAAGAAAACGATCAAGGATAACGGTCTTTATACTGTATGTGAGGAAGCGTCCTGCCCCAATCTTAATGAGTGTTATGCTCATGGCACGGCAACATTTATGATACTTGGTGATCTTTGTACGCGTCGTTGCCCTTTTTGTGATGTTGCTCATGGGCGCCCACTGGCTCCGGATGAAAACGAACCGGCAAAACTGGCGCAAACAATTCAGTTAATGCAATTGAAGTATGTCGTGATTACATCAGTCGATCGTGATGATCTCAAAGATGGAGGAGCCAGTCATTTTCAGCGATGCATAAAAGAAGTGCGAATGCTTAACCCGAATATTGAGATTGAAGTGCTGGTGCCTGATTTTCGTGGACGAATGGATAAAGCACTGGCAGCACTGCAGATAGAATTGCCGGATGTGTTTAATCATAATCTGGAAACAGTTCCGCGTTTATATAAACAGGCCAGACCAGGTGCAGACTATCTCTGGTCACTAAAACTGATTAAAGAATTCAAGCAGGCCAATAACCATATACCAACCAAGTCTGGAATTATGCTGGGTCTGGGTGAAGAGCTTGATGAAGTGCGTGAAGTAATGAAAGATCTACGGGCACATGATTGTGATATGTTAACTTTGGGGCAGTATCTGCAACCATCTAAACATCATCTGCCAGTGATTCGGTACGTGACACCAGAGGAATTCGAACAATTGCGTATAGATGCTTTGGAGATGGGTTTCTCAAATGTGGCTAGTGGGCCAATGGTGCGGTCTTCATATCATGCAGACCAACAGGCAGCTGGAATCGATAAATAAAATATTTGCTTGCGTGTAACTATTTGACAGGCTGTTTACTGTTAATTGCACAGCGCAAATTTATTGGCTGTATGTAAACGGCTTCCAGTGCCAACATCAAACCATGCGCCGGTAAAAAGCTCGGCGCTGATGTTGCCGTTGCTAATGCAGTGATGGATTGTTTCTATTAATGGGTAAACCCGCTTTTCGTGCGCAAATAATTTTGGATCTATATAAGCGACACCGCTGTATGTGAAGCGTTGACTGGTATGCTCATTTAATTTTATCTGACTCCCTGAAAAGTCGCCGCTGGCATTATGCTCCGGGTTATTGACCATAAACAGGTGCAGGTGCGAATCTGCAAGTGCAAATCTGGTGTCGAATGGAATGCGGCAGTAAATGTCTGCGCTGATAACCAGCACTGGCTCATCCCCTAACAGAGGGCGTGCGTAAGAAATTCCACCGCCTGTTTCTAAAGCACGTTCACCTTCATCAGAGTATATGATGGGAATGTTGTGTGCAGAACCATCGCCAAGATATTTGCGAATCTGCTCGCCTTTATATGCCGTGTTGATGATGACAGACTCAAAACCTGCGGCAGCAAGATTAAACAGATGGTGTTCAATGAGCGTGCGCTTGCCGACTCTTATGAGAGGTTTGGGTTTTCTGTCAGTCAGTGGACGCAGGCGATTACCTCGTCCGGCTGCAAGGATCATGGCTTTCATAAAAGAGTACTAATTAGCGAATGAAACGGTCGTAATTCATCATATTTTTTGCTGACGTTGAGCACGTAATCCATCGTGCGGGGAATGTCATTCATGTATGAGGATTTATTATCCCGGTAATTAAGTCGGGAGAATATACCAATAGCTTTTAAGTGGCGCTGTATTCCCATCAGATCAAACCAGCGAGTAAACTGAGTGTAGTCGTATTGATTGGGTAGGTGGCTGATAAACTCTTTTACCCATGTGTCTATTTTTTCCTGTGGCCAGTCAATATAGCAATCTCTAAGTAATGAAACCAGATCATATGTGACGGGGCCACTCACGGCGTCCTGAAAATCAATGATGCCGAGATGATTGTCGTCCAGTAACATTAGATTCCTGCTGTGATAATCACGATGAACAAATACTTGAGGCTGATCTAATGCATTTTTTTCAAGCACTTGAAATGTTGATGCCAGAATGTTTTTATACTCATCTGTTAGAGTGCAGTTTAAATGCTTGCTTAGAAACCAGTCAGTGAACAGGCTCATCTCAGTGTGTAGCAGCTCACTATTATAAGCTGGCAGGTGTGAGTGATCGACCCGCTGAAGATCCACGATGTGTTTCATCGCGATAGTATATAGATGGTCTGCTGTTTTTTCGTTCAGGCAGCTATGTAGTAACTGATCGCCAAAATCCTGCTGTACGTAAAACCCGTCATTGGATGAGACATAAATCCTTGGTGCGGGTAAATTGTTATCTGTTAGTAACAGTGCAATATCAATAAAGCGCTGACTATTTTCCTTTTCTGGTGGTGCATCCACTGCAATTAATGGTATCTGATCCATTCCCATTTCATTTTTGGCAATAAATCTAAAGTAACGTCTGAAACTGGCGTCGCCAGACACAGGTGAAAATGAGTTATCAACTACATCAAACAGAGAATAAATCCAGTCCTGTAATTGTTGTGTACGTTTGTCAGTCGTGTGGTCCATGCGGGTGAAGTTAGTTACGTTGGAGTGTATAGTTTTGAGAAATGGTTTATTTTTGAGTGAATTATGCGACTAACCGGCTAAATAAATAAGAAACATGCCGATATGTATAACTAGTCAATTATAAGTCAGTTTGGTAATCAAGTTGTCGTCAATTCCTGTCTATTGGAGAAATACATGAAAGCATCCGAATTATTTATTAAATGCCTTGAAAATGAAGGAGTTGAATATATTTTTGGCATCCCTGGCGAGGAAAATCTGGATGTCATGGATGCTTTACTAGACAGCAAGATCAAGTTTATTACCACACGTCATGAGCAGGGTGCAGCATTTATGGCCGATGTGTATGGCAGATTAACGGGTAAAGCAGGTGTATGCCTGGCAACACTTGGTCCAGGTGCGACGAATCTTGTCACAGGCTTTGCTGATGCCGATATGGACCGTGCACCAATTGTTGCTATTGCTGGGCAGGGCGCGACCACTCGAATGCACAAGGAAAGTCATCAGGTACTGGATCTGGTAAATTTGTTTGAGCCAATTTCCAAATACAGTACCCAGATACGGGCACCGGAAATCATTCCTGAAGTTGTCAGGAAAGCATTTAAAGATGCACAGATAGAAAAACCCGGCGGCAGTTTCATTGATTTCCCTGAGAATATCGCAGGTGCACAAATGCCTGTCGATAAACAGCCGCTAAAAGTACAGTCACCTTCGCCACCCGTACCGCCAGCAGAAAAAATCAAACAAGCTGCTGAGATAATTAGCCAGGCAAAGAACCCAATCATCATGGCGGGTAATGGCGTGATACGAAATCGCGCGTCAAAACAGTTAGTCCAGTTTGCCGAACAACTTAATATTGCTGTAGCTACAACTTTTATGGCCAAGGGGGTTATACCTTTTTCACATAAACTTTCATTAGGGACAGTAGGCTTGCAGGCAAAAGATTATGTGGGATGCGGGTTTGAAAAATCAGACGTCATCATCTGTATTGGGTTTGATATGGTGGAATTTCATCCGCATATTTGGCATAAGTATAAAGATAAAAAAATAATACATATTGATATGAGTGCAGCCGAGGTGGATGAGCACTACATCCTTGAAGCAGGTGTCATTGGAGACATCAAGACTGGCCTTGATGCTATTGCAAAACAAGCAAAACCATATATCGGCGGGTTCAATGATGAATTGCGTGAGACCATTGTGACAGAACTGAACGAACACGCTAATGACACAGGCTTTCCTGTAAAGCCTCAAAAAATAATTTGCGATCTGCGTTCTGTATTGAATTCTGAAGATGTTGTTGTATCTGATGTGGGTGCGCATAAAATGTGGATGGCACGTATGTATCAGGCTGAAGAACCAAATACGTGCATTATTTCTAATGGTTTTGCCTCAATGGGTATAGGTGTCCCGGGGGCGATTGCGGCCAAACTGGTTAACCCTGACGCGACAGCATTGACGGTCACGGGCGATGCCGGATTCCTGATGAATTCACAGGAAATTGAAACGGCATTACGCATTGGTGTCGCCATAGTGATACTGGTCTGGAACGACAGTGAATACGGATTAATTAAATGGCATCAAATGCGCAAGCTGGGTCGTCCTAGCCATATCGACTTTATAAATCCCGATTTCGTCAAGTATGCAGAAAGTTTTGGTGCTAAAGGTTATCGTGTGAATAGTGCTGAAGAGTTAGTACCGACACTGAAACAGGCCATTGCAGACGATACTGTTGTCATTATCGATTGTCCGGTAGATTATTCAGAAAATATGAAACTCACTGAAGAACTGAGCCGTCTTGTGACTGGCGTGGGACCTGAGTAAAGTGACAGAATTATGAATGAAAATTTTAAAATCATGATCCCCGGTGCAAATGGAACGGGGGAAAATATTACCGTTGTTGCTCCATGGGACTTAAGCGCTATTGCCGAAGTGCCTGTTGCTTCCGCAGAAGATGTAGATAAGGCTTTAAATACTGCATATAAAATATTTCAGAAGCGTGATCGCTGGCTACCCATTCCAAAACGAATTGAGGTGCTGGAAAAAACTGCAGAATTGATGCAGCAACAGGCTGAGTATCTGGCTCTGGAAGCGGCAAGAGAAGGTGGTAAGCCATTAGTGGATTCACGTGTAGAAGTTGCCCGCGCAATTGATGGTGTAAAAAATTGTGTAGAAGTTTTACGTACCGAAAGCGGGCGTGAAATCCCAATGGGATTAAATTCGTCTTCGTTAAATCGCCTGGCATTTACGCGCAAGGAACCGATAGGTGTTGTCGTTTCAGTGAGTGCTTTTAATCACCCGCTTAATTTGATTGTGCATCAGGTCGGTCCAGCCATTGCCGCCGGTTGTCCTGTCATTGTTAAACCGGCAGAAGACACGCCACTGTCATGTTTTCGATTTGTGCAAATCCTGCGTGACGCAGGTTTGCCGGAAGAATACTGTCAGGCATGTGTGGTGAGTGATCACTCTGTCGCTGAAAAACTGGTGACAGATGAACGTGTCGGATTTTTCTCTTTCATTGGTAGCGGAAAAGTAGGCTGGATGCTGCGTTCCAAGTTAGCCGCAGGTACGCGATGTGCATTGGAGCATGGTGGAGTTGCCCCGGTAATTATCGATTCCACAGCGGATCTCGATGATACCCTTCCTCTTATAGCCAAAGGTGGTTTTTACCATGCGGGTCAGGTTTGTGTGTCAGTACAGAGAGTATTTGCACCACGCGCAATGGCTAATGAAGTTGCTGAACGCCTGGCTGGTTTTGCCAGAGAAATGAAGATAGGAGATCCGACACTGGCGTCCACTGAAGTAGGGCCGCTTATCAGGCCACGTGAAGTTGATCGAGTTAAATCCTGGATTGATGACGCGATAGAAGAAGGTGCTACTAAAGTGTGTGGAGGAAATGTATTATCAAATACCAGCTATGAATGCACTGTACTGCTGGAGCCAGCTATTCACTCACAAATCAGCACTGAAGAAATTTTTGGTCCGGCAGTTTGTGTGTATGGATATGACCATGTCGATGAGGCCATTGCGCAAGCGAATAGTCTGCCTTATGCGTTTCAGGCATCGGTATTGACACAGAATCTGGACTTTGGTCTGGATTGTAGTCGCCGTTTAGATGCCGCCACTGTCATGATAAACGATCACACAGCATTTCGTGTTGACTGGATGCCGTTTGCCGGTATTCGACAATCCGGGTTAGGTGTGGGAGGTATTCCCTACACCTTTGATGATATGCAAATAGACAAACAGATAGTGATCCGTTCCGGGAAGCTATAGTCCTACTCGTTATTACTTCGAGAATTGAGGTAATCGTAAAATTCGAATTTGGTGATAACGCCTTCGCCGCTTTTATCATATTTGGCAAATACCTTGGGGTCACCGAGGTTGTATATATTTTTAGCCTCATTGATGTCGAGTTGCTCATTTCGGTCCAGGTCTGAACCCCAAAACAACCCATCTTTAAAGTCTAATCCACCACCGCCAAGCGCAAAACCCTGCGATGAGTACGCAAAAGTGATCAATAAGCAGAAAGTCATAATAGTTTTCATATGCTGCATCCTTATATTGCTGTGTTTAATAAAGACCTGTCGGGCAGGTATTATCTTACAGCGAGCAGATGTGTAATTCTAATTCTGCCTAAGTGTTATAACCACAACATTAATATCTTTAATAATAAAAGAAAGAACTGTCGCGATTACTTTGAAGACTTCAGGAATACCCGGGAATTTCTTTGGTAGTTAAAAGTTTTCTGTTTGCTAATCGGCAGGTCCTGTATGCTGGACTTTCGATAACCCTGTTCATGAAACCAGTGTAATGCTTTTGTAGTCAGTACAAATACGCTACTAAGGCCCAAGGTCCATGCTTTCTGTTCAAGATGTTTCAGTAAACGATTTCCATGACCTTCTTTCTGAAAATCAGGGTGAACAGCCAGACATGCAATTTCTCCAATGCTTTTCTGTTTAAGTGGATGTAATGCGCCACATGCGATGACAAACCCGTCACGTTCGACGACATCATAATTATGAATTTCCAGTTCGATTTGTTCGCGAGTGCGGTGTACCAGGATCTCTTGCTCTTCCAATGGCTTGATTAAAGAAATAATCCCACCTACATCTTCAACTGTGGCAGGTCGAATATCATTATAGTGTTCGGCAGTGATGAGTGTGCCCGCGCCATCATGACTATAAAGCTCCTGCAATAAAGCACCGGGAATATCAGTGCTAAGCAAGTGAACACGCTGTACCCGGTTCAGACATGCATTGATAGCGAACTCTATATGTTGTCTTAAAGTTTTATTTAATGATTTTCGACGTGACAGTAACTCTTGTGCACTGTTGAGAGTGAGGAATTTGATGCGTTGCCTGCGACTATTCTGTAATGTTTTTTCATTCACCAGAAAAATAAGTTTCTCAGAAGGGATGCTGGCAGCAACGGTGGTTGCGACATCATATTCATCGAGATAAAAACATTCGCCACTCGGGGAGTATCCCAATGACGAAAGCAGAACAATATTTCCGTGCCCAAGTTGATCCTGGATCGCTTGTGTATCAACGCGACGTACTTCTCCATGAAACTGAAGGTCTACACCATCAACCACGCCGGCGGGTTTGGCGTGTACGAAATTACCGGATACCGTAGTAAGTTTCATACCAGCCATCGGAGTGTTTATCAGGCCGGTTGAGAATAATGATTCAATACGTGATTGCAGCTCCCCGATTTTATGTTGAACTTTGAGCAGTTTGCGGGAGTCTATTACAGGTCTTTTGGCTTTTCCCAAAGGGAGTATGCCCGTGGCATATACCAGGACCAGCTTGATGCCTAGCGTCTGCATCAGTGCAAGATCCTGTATCAGGGCAGGCAACTGATCTCCTTCAACCAGGCTGCTGGGAATAGTGATAACAAATACGTTTCCCTGATGTGCATAGATATAGGGGGCAGCACTTCGGAACGTTTCTATGTCAAATGTTTCCATGGTGTGATTCTAAATAAATAGCGGATAATTTGTCCGGAATTATACTGATTAATTAGTAAAAATGTGGTGTCTATTATTATGGCAAGGAAGCTGTGGTAGTATGATTAACTACAGAATATCTCGATAAAAGCTCATTTTAGAGCGTGAAAATGGAAGATGAAAATATGTTATCTAATAATAAACTGAATGCAGTCAAATTTACTAAAAATATTTCCGTATTGAGCCTGTTTATAGGTTTGGTTGCAGGCTTTTTTAGCGCCACTGTCATTGCGGATGGGGGTATGCCCATACAGGATGCAGTGGTATTCACAGTGCCAACTAATCTGGAAAGCATGTCTACCAAAGAGATTTCAGATATGCGTGCAGCACGTCTAAGAGACCTGGACAAGACGGCGGCGAATGCCGAGGCGGAAAGGACTGCAGAAGAGAAACTTTTTAATCAGTTAATGTCCCATGACCTGGTTAGACTAAGCATTGCCGATGTAATTGCTGAAATGATAGTTGACTATAAAATTGATGGTGAGTTTAAAGAAACATTATTAGGATATCAGTCTACATTTTCTGTCGATATGATGGAGAACCGCAAGGTTGTTCATGACCTTGAAGACTATCCTTCGTATGATTTTAGATTTTCTGCGGTCTATATGTCCATGCTGTATGCATTTCAAAAGTATCCTGACTTCTATGACAGGCTGAAAGTAGATATGGTCAATGAAGAAACACCAATTGGCAGTTATAAAAAGACACTGGATGAATCCTACCGTGCCGTTAAGCAGGCACGTGCAGAAGTGGATATGATGAAATCTGGTGATGATATTAAGAAAGTGATTGTTGCACTGGATAATGAACTGGCAAGACGTTCAAACTAAATTTAAAAGTATACAGATAGAAATGTATGGTTTCTATCTGTGTATACATTTGCAATCTTCGACTAGAAAGAAACTCCAACTGTTACGAACGCATTAATACCTGGTCCAGGTAAGCGTTCGCCCAGATCTTCACCATTTCCTGCTACGCGGTTAAAGCCGTTTAAGTGGTCTGCATATTCCTTGTCTAATAGATTTTCAACGCCTGCCTGGATAGAGAGATTAGACATGCTTGCCGGCGTGTATTGACCGTAAAGATTTATCAATCCATAACCAGGTGTGGAGTCATTATTGTTATTTGGATTGCCGGGATCATCTGTTAACTCATCAGAAATTTTGCTTTGTCTGGCAACCAGAACTCCTTCAATTGTTGCCGATCCATTTCCAAAATGGCGTGTTAGTGCAGCGCTTGTTCGCGGTGGTGCAATGTGAAACAGGTCATCATTAATATCGCGTCGTTTGCCACGCACATAACTTGCCTGGCCAGATAGCGACCATAGCTGGCTGATTTGATAACCCCAGTTTGTATCAAAACCATAGATTTCAGCTTCAACGTTAGCAAACTGTAATGGAGTTGCATCACCATTCGCTCCACCACTGACACCGATGACAGGTGTGTTAGCAGCATTCGCTTCAACGGCAACACCCTGAATGAAATTATTGATACGCTGGTAATGTATTCTGGGACTGAAGTATGCTTTTTCATCAGCCCAGTCTAATCCAAGCTCAAACTGGTTGCTCCATTCCGGATCCAGATCAATATTGCCGATATAGTTATTGCCATCTCCCAGTCCGGCATTAACATTTAACGGAATCCAGAGATAACGCTCAATGTATGTGGGTGCACGGGTTTTACGTGCGTAGCCTGCAATGAAAGACAGCTCACTGTTAATTGGGTAATTAAGCTTTGCTGCAATATCTAGCAAGTTATCTTTCTGGGAACGGTCCGAACTGTTAAAACGGTCGCGAAGTGCACGTACCGCAGCAGGAGGAGTTCCCATGACAGCAGCAGCGGGCAGATTTGCAGGCTGGGCATCAACTTCGTCTGCATCTGTTTTTACTTGCTTGTATCTAAATCCCAGTTCGACAGATGCATGTCTAAATGCACCTTTCCATTCTGTAAATAAACCCAGATGATCTTCTTCAGCGTTATTGAAATTAGTAACGAAGAATGGTTCAAAGTCCGGATCAAGTATCACAGCGTCATGATCAGTATTATGAGCATCGATGCCTAAACTGATTTGGCCATTTGAAATGGGACGGGTCAATGTTAGTTTGGCACCGCTATCATCAGCATCAGCGTTGATAATTCTTCGGTCAGTACCTGTAAAGGGAGCTAAAGGCAGTGATGAAAAGTCAGGGGCTGGACGCAATTCATAATTTCTCATCTGGTGTTCAATATCTGTATGGAACACATCAAGCTCAACAACGAAATTGTTTAACTCGCCAAGATATTCAAAATTGTATAGTTCAGTATGAAAGAAATTAATATCAAGTGGCAGAGAGGGAGTCCCGGAATCTTTAGAACTCACATAGCGGGCATCAAATGAAAGTTCATGCCTGCCAAGCTGCACACCATAACCTGCACCAGCACTGCTGCGTTCGTATTCTGTTCCATCAATATCGCCGCCGCCTGAGCGGAAATCATCACCATCATCATGGCTACCTGTAATATGAAAACGATGCTGGTCATTTGCAATACCAACGATGCCACCTGCGTTGTAACCTGAGTCAACGCTGTGCGCCGATAGTTCTATATCACTTTGCAGCATGAATTTATCGCTGTCAGAAAATTCACTGGATTTGGGCGTGACTTTAACCGTATTACCAAGTGTGGAGCCATTGCTGACAGAATCTATGCCGCGTTCTACTTCAAATGATTCTACGAGAGTATTGGGCATATAATGCAAAGGAGGGTCCATCCAGTTGGGGCCACCGCTTTCAATTCGGGTATCATCAATTAATACATTCATTCTGGGGCCAAATATGCCGCGGTAATGCGTCTGGCCGCTAATTGCGCCATTACTGTGGATGCCGCCACCAGGAATTTTTTCCATTAAAGCGGTGACATCAGTCTCCACTGTCGCGGGTTTATGAGAACTGGAACTCTGGATAACAGTATCTGTGACAGAAATAGGTTTTAGTTGTTCTGCATGAGTATTTTGTGCAATGGTGAATAGCAGGACTGAGAAAGATGGAAGTACAATCTTGAAACGAAACATAAACTGTTCTTTTTAATTAAAATATGGGAACAGGTAGAGTAGCAAAAAAGCATTATGATTAAGTGCGACAAAATGTCGCACAGGTATCTGATAGGCAAGGTAAATAATAGTGAAATATAGACTACAATCCAGCTTTGTAGAGGACGTTATGCAGGTGGTTCATTGGCGACAAAACTGAATATACCCTGGTGGGGGAAAGAGGAGTCAAATACTCTCAGGATTCTTTTCTGGTTTAGAGCATTTTCAATTCTCGGCCAAATTGCAACATCAATACTTGCAAAACTGGTGTTCTCATTTCCCCTGAATGGAATTGGAATTACTGTCGTTATTTCCAGTCTGGTAATGGTGAACATATTTACCCTGTTACGCTCGGCTAATGTGTCTGAACCGTCTAATCTGGAAATATTTTTTCAGTTGTTTATTGATATTGCAGCACTAAGCGCGCTGTTTTATTTCTCCGGAGGAGCAACCAATCCATTTGTATCGATGTATTTGTTGCCTGTTGCTATCGGTGCGATCCTGCTGCCACAGGCGTGGGTGTGGGTATTGGCGTTAACCAGCATGGCAGCTTATTCTTATCTGATGTGGCTATATCCAAATCAGCATTTACATCACAGTAGTCAATCGTTCTCATTACATGTTTTTGGCATGTGGGTAAGCTTTGTTTTAAGCGCTGGTGTCATTGCATTTTTCGTTGTTAAGATGCGTGCTGTACTACAGCATAAGGATCAATTGCTTACATCAATTAGAGAGAAGGCAATTAAAGACGAAAAACTGGTTTCACTGGGAGCACTTGCTGCGAGTACAGCCCATGAAATGGGAACACCGCTTGGAACAATTCAGTTAATAACAGCTGAGCTTGAAGAAAATAAAATTAGTCAGGAAGAAATACATACTTTGCTAGAGCAGGTTAAGCGATGTAAACAGGCGCTTGCTGAAATGTCGACCTCTGCGGGAGGTTTGCATGTTGAAGGGGATGGTGTCATTGATTTCAAAGAGTTTCTGTTGGATTTGTTAGCGCGTTGGCAACAGACAAGAGCGTCAGTAACACTAAAGAAAAAGATTTCAGGTAAAACAAAAGTGGGAGTGGTTGCAGCTAAAACTCTATCCAAAGCTATTACTAACCTGCTGGATAATGCTGCAGATGCATCACCTAATATTGTCTGTATCAATGCAGACTGGGGAGACACTGAAGCGCAGTTAACAATTATTGATCAGGGCGACGGTATAGATCCGGAAATATTAGCTGACATTGGCACTAAACCTTATTCGAGCAAGCCTGATGGAATCGGGCTGGGTGTGTTTCTCGCCCAGGAGATTATTCAGAGAATGGGTGGGACTATCAGGCTGAATAACAGGCTTTCGGGTGGCGTGGAAACACTCATCACATTGCCCGTGCAGATGTTGAAATAAGTATGACGAGTAGTGTAATTATTGTTGATGATGATGTTCCATTTTGCAGTGCATTGAGTCGTGCATTTGCTAAACGTGGTTACATGGCCATTTGTGCGCACAGCGTGGTCGAGCTTGGAAACATGAAAAAGCTTGGCGAAGTGGAATATGGTGTAGTTGATTTGAGACTGGGTGAAGAGTCAGGACTGAACGCGATCAAGTTATTGCTGGCAAATAACCCCAATATGAAAATTGTTATGCTAACTGCCTATGCAAGTATCGCCACCACTGTGGAAGCCATGAAACTCGGTGCGATGAACTATTTAACCAAGCCTGCATCAGTTCAGGAAATTATTGATAAATTACTGCGGTCACCTAATGAAGGTGATGCGCTTATTGAAGAGACTCCATTGTCTGTAAAAAGACTGGAGTGGGAACATTTGCAGAAAGTTTTGCTGGAACATGATGGCAATATTTCTGCTGCAGCAAGAGCGCTGAATATGCATCGTAGAACTTTGCAGCGAAAATTGCAGAAGCGGCCAGTGAAAAGATAAACTTTCCGTTAATCAATACAGATATTTTTGATTAGTTGTCTGTAAAGCTGAATGCCAGACTCGATTTGTTCATGTTCAATGTATTCGTCAGGCTGATGGGCAACATCAATACTGCCAGGGCCGAGCACTATCGTTTCCATTCCCATTTGAGAGAAGTAGGGGCCTTCAGTGGCAAATACAACAGAATTACTTTGCACCTGTGTTAACTGCTCAGCAATTTTAACGATATTACTTGTGCTGGGAGTCGCCAGGGCAGGAGTGCCATCAAACAGACTGCTAAATTCACATTCGAGTTTGCGTCGCTGGGCTATTTCTAACACCATATCATGCAGATTATTTCTAACCGCATTGAGTTCCATATCCGGAAGAATACGCAAGTCATAATGTAATTCGCACTGACCACAAATTCGATTGGGGTTATCTCCACCATGGATGTGGCCTAAATTGAGTGTGGGGTGCGGAATTGCAAAGTCTCTATTTGTGAACTGTTTGCCCAGCGTGTCTCTGTAGTCAAGCATTGCCTGCATAATTTCATGCATGCCTTCCAGAGCATTATTTCCTAAAGAAGGATCACTTGAGTGACCGGATCTGCCAGTCAAACGAATGCTATCCATAAAGATACCTTTATGCTGGTGCACAGGTTTTAGATTGGTTGGTTCTCCAATCACACAATAACGGCCTAATCTGGTGTTGCCTTTAAGTAAGGCCTTCACGCCTGACATGGAACTCTCTTCGTCAGCGGTCGCGAGTATGACTAGTGGCTTTTTCAGCTTGCTGGTATCGATACTCAGTAATGAAGTTATCACGAGGGCGAAGAAGCTCTTCATATCGCTCGTCCCCAAGCCGTAATAACGACGATCTACCTGAGTGAATGTAAATGGATCAAAATTCCACAAGCTTTCATCGCACGGGACAGTGTCCGTATGGCCAGATAGAGCCAGTCCATCATCACCGTTGCCCAGACGAGCAATTAGATTGGCTTTATTATTTTGATCAGGCAATGTCTGAATATCAATATCAAAGCCAAAACCGTCCAGCCACTCAGCCAGTAAGTGTATAACTGCCAGGTTACTGCTGTCTAAATGGGGATGTGTACTGCTAACAGAAGGACTGGAAATTAATTTTTCCAGCATGTCATGTGTGACAGGTGCTTTCGCCATTAAAATACTGAGGCCATCAGAAAACGAAACGGTCCAGAGCAACCAGGCTCCATACGCATATAATAAGCATATTGCTCAGGAAAACTGCGGCAGATCCGGCATCTTTTGCCAGGCCAGATAACTCGTGTCGTTCAAGGCCAACCCTGTCTACTGCATGCTCGATGCCTGTATTCAGAAGTTCTACTATTAAGACGATAAATAAAGGGATGATTAATAGCGCAGTCTGCGTGAGTGTTTCGCCAAGGAAAAAGGCAGCCGGGAACATGATAATGCCAGTGAGTATTTCTTCACGAAAAGCCGCTTCACTTTTCCATGTAGATGCTATGCCCTTGCAGGAAAATATAACCGCGTTATAGATACGTTTTAAGCCGAATGTAGCCTGCATGGTAATAGTGGTGCTGTTTACCTAAAGAAGTGATTCGGCAGTCTGATAGACTTCTTTTGCATCAAGTACCAGATCATTGCTCTCAAACAAGCGTGCAATGCAAGCACGATGTAATTTCAGCTTTAATGCGCCTACGCCAATACCACCAAAAATACGCTTACCAAAACGATCTTCATTTTTATCCATCATGTCTATGCCCTCGAACCCCAGAGGTGGCGCTGTATTTACATCAGCCAGAACTTCTAAGGTTGGATGATTCTGCCAGTGGTCGGCTCGTAACAACTGGATGCCAGTCTTGCCTGCGCCAAATACAATATGGGCATTATTCAGTGCAGCTGCGATTGTGTCATCGTCTGAGGCTACCATCGGTTCCAGATCGACACCAAATTGCTGTTTCATTAACTCGCATGACTGCTGTGAGCGATCAAGCTTGCGTGAAGTCAGCCTTACATTGGCTCCATTCATAGCCAGCATGGCTGCGGCACGTTGACCAACCGGACCAGTACCTGCGAGGACTACCGCAGTTTTGCCTTTAACATCAGTTGAGTTGGTGATCAGTGCGACACCTGCGGCAGCAGTGGTATTGCAGCCATTGCTGTCGAGCATTACAGAAACACGGAATTTTTGAAAAAATATCTTTTGTACGGCTGCAAATAACTCCTGCCCAGCTGCTAGATCACTACCGCCTACGAATAGCGCAGTGTTCTTTTTATTCTTGGGTGCACGTGTATATATTGCACCTTCAACCAGCGAGTAGCAGTTCTCGGGTGTAATCCCGGCAAGTTGTGTGACGTGATCTGCGCCACCATCATAGGCAACAACAGAATCAAACACGCTGGGTATTGCATCGGTATCAAAATGATAAAGTAATTTTTTCATAGTTTAATTCAATGTTAATTGGAGACACATGGTTGGTGCTTTAGCCTGTCCAGCCTAATCCTGCGGCAACACAGTTAATTGATAACAGTAATGGTACTAAATTTGATTTTTGAGACTTTTCAGTTGAATCAGATGATCTAAATTGCTGTACTAATTTCACCTGCTCTAAACCAATTTGCTTAATACCGTTGATGCGAGTCGCCATGGTGTCATGGAAGTTGGGGAATCGTTTGCATAGCTCAGCTTCCTGAGTGACTTTTAAAATCATCTGCTCAGTCAGTTTGCGCTCTTGACTAATCAGGTCCATGATTTTCTTGCTGCTATCCTGATCTTCGACTAACGTTGCATATTCGTTAGCAACATCGAAATCAGTCAGGAATAGCATTTTTTCAACATTATCTGTAATCAGTCTGAAGATAGGGCATTTCTCAAACATTTCATGCAGCATCATCAGTCCCTGATCTCCGCGGACACTTAATAGCTGCTGGATTGCGCTACCGTAACCATACCAGCCAGGAACCATCAGACGGTTTTGAGTCCACGCAAACACCCATGGAATTGCACGCAGGTCATCCAGGCTGTTTGCGCCAAAGCGGCGAGCCGGTCGTGAACCTATTTTCATTAAAGTCAGTTCCTCAACGGGACTTGCGTACTGATAGAAATCAACAAGCCCTGGGCATTCAACCAGTCCACGGTATGCTACCTGTGAAGTCCCTGATAATGCTTCCATGATTTCGTCATACTCTGCACGATTTTGCAGGTTGGGATCCTGCTTTGAAAATAGTGTGTGGGATAATACGCTGGCAGCAAGTAATTCCATTTGCTGTTCGGCCACTTCACGGTTAGCAAATTTACCCGACACTACTTCACCCTGTTCGGTGACTCTCATGCGTCCATTGATGGTACCTGCGGGTTGTGCAGCAATAGCGCGTCCTGCAGGTGCACCGCCACGTGATACTGAGCCACCGCGACCGTGGAAGAATGAGATTTGTATGCCGTGCTTTTCACCAGCCTGATAGATTTTGGTTTGAGCTTTACTGACTTCCCATGTGGAACAGACACAGCCACCATCTTTGTTGGAATCAGAATAGCCGACCATGATTTCCTGGTGCCCACCAAATTCTTTGATAGTGCGTTGTACGAATGGTATTTCCAGCAGATCCTCGAGAATGGCTGGACCATTGCGTAAATCATCAATGGTTTCCAAAAGCGGGACTATTAATATGCGGCATGAGTCGATATGTTTTTTATCAGTAAATAAACCAGCATATTTGGCCAGTAAATATACGCCGATAATGTCTTCGCTGGACTGAGTCATACTTAATATGAATACGCCAAAAGCATCGCGATCAATTTTTTCCTGCAGGGTCAAAATTAAACGCATTAAGTCCATAGTGGCAGCACTCATCTCAGTCAGTGTGCTGAACTGTGGGAGTCTGTCTAAAGGTTCTTTTAATTTTTCCAGTAACCACTCGCGCCATTCCTTGCTTTCCTTGGCGGGAGGCTCCTGGTCTGCGCCATTCTGGATTTTCCAGATGTCCTGTAATGTCTGTGTTGTGACGGTTGAATTTTGCCTTAGATCCAGATTGGTTGTGTGGAATCCAAATGCTTCCACTCCGTGCCGGAATGGACGAATGTAATTCATGCAAAGTGATTCACATTTAGCTGCAATCAGGCCATCTTCAATAACACGCAGATCGTCTGCTACTTCGCTGGCAGATCTGTAAGCAATGGATTGATTGCTGTCAGTTGATAACTGATAGAGATTAGCGGTAAGCCTTTTTATTATGCAATAAATGATTTGTCTGAATACTTCACCAGGATTGCGGGACTTAATACTTTCCGCTTCACCGCTTTGTTCCAGAATGGTATTTAACTGCTCATAAAAATGTTCAGGTAGTTTGACTGAATGATTGGCAATACTTAAGTAAGAGCCTAGCTTTCTTAGTTCCGCCAGATAATGCTGTAATGTTGCTTTTGCTGATTGCTTAACGGCATGTTCTGTTACTTCAGTCGTAACGAAAGGATTACCATCGCGATCACCACCTATCCATGAGCCAAATTGAAAAAAGGCCGGTATATTAAATTGCTGATTTGGGTAATAGGTATTTAGTACTCTTTCCAGTTCTGAATATAGTGCGACAACACCTTCGTACAGGGATTCTTTGAAGAAGTGCATTCCCCAGGAAATTTCCTGCTGTACTGTTGGCTTTTCCAGGCGAATTTCACCAGTCAACCAGAGAAGGTCAATTTCATCGCGTACTTTTAGTTTAAGCATTTCCCTTTCGCGAGGAGTCGAACGATCTTTTTCAAGCTGTTTAAGCAACATGTAAATACGATGATGTATTTCCAGAACTGTGACGCGTTTGGCTTCAGTTGGGTGGGCTGTAATCGTTGGTAAGATCGATGAGTTTTCCAGTACGTTTTGCAGTTGCTCGGCTGAGACGCCTTCACTTGCAGCCTGTGATACTACCTGGGCAAATGTACCCGGCACTTGATTATGTCCAATTTCTGTTTCAATCAAGCGTAAACGCTTTTCATTCACATGCTGATCTAATGTAGATAACAACTGAAACCATATTCCGTAGGCCTGTAACGAGTAAGTCAGTAACTTCTCTTTGGAATGACGTAGTTCCTGTTTGCCAAGAATGATCTCTTCGATTTCCGGGCTGCGCTTGCGAATAACATCAAGCAAGCTGTTGAATAATAATTCGGATACCTCGTCACCATACTTTGAAACCCGTTCAGAGATAGATGCGCTGCTGGAAACAGAAACAAACTGAGTCCAGTTGGATAAAAATGATTTTATCGACATTGATTTTTTCTTGGTAGACATAAAATGGTTTAGTCCTCATACGTGCAAAAGGAGGCAAACTGCCTCCTTTTAGATAAGTTATTAAACAATACTGTTCACATTATGTGAAGCAATGAATGTTCATAGCCGATTAAACTGCAGTTTTATACCAGCTTGTCCCTTGGGGTTTCTCCCGCGAAGAAAGCTCTTAAATTTTCTAAAACACGCTCACCCATTGCGATTCTTGTTTCAACGGATGCACTACCAAGGTGCGGCAGTAGTACTGCGTTTTCACAATCAAGGAATCCAGGGTCCAATTTGGGTTCACCTTCAAACACATCAAGTCCCGCGCCTGCTATTGTGCCATTTTTCAGTGCAGCAATAAGCGCTTTGTTATCGATCACATCACCACGTGCCGAGTTTATCAGTACTGCATGCTTTTGCATCATGCCGATACGCTCTTCATTCAGAAGGTGGTAAGTGTCTTTGCCACCAGGGCAATGCAGAGATACAAAGTCAGCTTTTTGTAGTACTTCTTCAACACTCATTTGTGTTGCGCCAAATTTATTAATGACTTCTTTCGAAGGTGGGTACGGATCACTAAAAACAATGTTCATACCGAATCCAAAATGGGCGCGTGCAGCAGTCGCCTGGGCAATACGACCAAAACCGATACAACCCAGGGTTTTACCAGTGACTTTCGTTGCCATCATGTGAGTTGGACGCCAGCCAGTCCATTCTCCGCTGCGAAGATGACGTTCGCCTTCACCAATTCTACGTGCCGCAGAAAGTAGTAAACCCATGGCGATATCCGCAGTACAGTCCGTCAATACTTCTGGTGTATTTGTGACGGTTAAGCCACGTGCCTTAGCCGCATCCAGATCTATGTGATTAAAGCCAACGCCATAGCTGCCTATGATTTTGGCAGATATATCTGCTGTACCTAGAACGTCCGCATTAATCGGATCAGTTACTGTAGGACAGAATGCATCACAGTTGTTTAACGCAGCTTTTAATTCATCTGGTGTCATAGCGACATCACTTTCATTAAGTTGAACGTCGTATAACTCTTTTAGTTTTGCCTCAACTGGCTCTGGCCACTTGCGGGTAACAATAACCTTGGGTTTACTCATTAAGATTCTCCTTAAGACTCTTTTAGACTATAAATCTTTTAAAACTCTTTCCATGGTGCTACCCAGATCTGATGGAGTAGGGGCAACCACTACACCAGCTGCTTCCAGCAGAGCAACTTTTTCGGCCGCACTTTCACCAACACCGGAAACAATCGCACCCGCATGACCCATACGGCGTCCTTTGGGAGCGGTGAGTCCTGCAATGTAGGCAACCAGTGGTTTAGTCATATGATTTTTGAAAAATTCTGCAGCCTCAGCTTCTTGTGGGCCGCCAATTTCACCAATCATCATTACAGCTTTAGTATCAGGGTCATTTTCAAAATGCTCGAGAATATCGCGGTGTGAACTTCCATTAATAGGGTCGCCGCCAATTCCCACGCTAGTGGTAATTCCAATGCCGCGGTCTTTCATTTGTGATGCCGCTTCGTAGCCTAATGTGCCAGAACGGCCAACAACACCTACATTGCCTTCCATATAAATGTGGTCAGGCATAATTCCCAGCATGGCTTTTCCCGGGCTGATAGTCCCGGCACAGTTTGGCCCTGTTAGTACCATGCGATCTTCTTTCTTGTAACGGTACATGTAACGTTTCACTTTCATCATGTCCTGAGCGGGGATGCCATCCGAAATGGCGACACAGTATTTAATGCCTGCGTCCGCCGCTTCCATGATTGAATCGGCCGCAAATGCAGCAGGAACAAAAATAATACTGGCTTCAGCGCCCGCTTCTTTTACAGCTTCTTTCACTGTGTTGAAGACAGGTTTGCCTAAATGCTCCTGACCGCCTTTACCAGGCGTCACACCACCAACCAGGTTGGTGCCGTACTTCATCATTTCTTCAGCATGGAATGTACCAATCTTGCCAGTAAAACCCTGGACGATGACTTTGGTATTTTCATGTAATAAAACAGTCATTTTTAAATCTCCCTATGCGCCAACGGCTTTATTACGAGCTTCGACCGCTTTTTCAGCGGCTTCTGCTAGCGTGTGAGCGTTAATAATCGGTAATCCACTTTCAGCAAGGATCTTCTGGCCCTGTTTAACATTAGTGCCAGATAGTCTTACGATTAGAGGGACTTTAACGTCGAGTTTTTTGAATGCCAAAACAATACCTTCAGCAATCCAGTCACAACGGTTAATTCCTGCAAAGATGTTGACCAGAAAGGCCTTTACACCGTCATCATCGAGAACCAATTTGAATGCTTTCGCGACACGTTCAGGAGAAGCACCACCGCCAATATCCAGGAAGTTGGCTGGCTCGCCGCCTTTGTGTTTGAGCATGTCTAAAGTAGCCATTGCCAGGCCGGCACCATTAATCATGCAGCCAATGTCACCATCCAGGCCAACATAACTTAAGCCTCGATCAGAAGCAGCAGATTCGCGTGGATCTTCTTGAGATCTGTCACGAAGTTCTGAAATTTGAGGACGTCTGAACAACGCATTGTCATCAAATCCCATTTTCGCATCAAGAGCTCGAATATGCCCACCTTTAGTGACAACTAAAGGATTGATTTCTACCATGGTTGCATCGAGTTCTGTAAACGAGCGATAAGCACCTTTAAACGTTTTGACCGCCTGGGCAATTAGTGCGGGTTCCAGGTTAAGTTTGAAGGCAGCTTCCCGCGCCTGAAAGTCAGTTAAGCCAACTTGAGGCTCGATTTCAGTGCGGATAATGGCTTCAGGGTTGTTTTTAGCTACTTCTTCGATATCCATGCCGCCTTCTGATGAGACTACCATGGCGACACGTTGCTTAACGCGATCTAATACGAGTGCGACGTAAATCTCGCGCTCGATTTCTGCACCTTCTTCAACGTATAAGCGATAGACTACTTTTCCCTGTGGGCCTGTCTGGTGGGTAACCAGAGTTTTGCCTAACATATCAGTTGCCGCTGCTAATACTTCATCTTCAGTAGTACAGACTTTAACGCCACCGGCTTTACCGCGTGCGCCGGAATGAATTTGAGCTTTAACAACCCATTTGTTACCACCAATTTCCTTGGCACGATAAACCGCTTGTTCTGGACTGTAAGCCAGGCCGCCAGGGGCTACGCTAACGCCGAACTTGGTTAATAGCTCTTTCGCTTGATACTCGTGGATGTCCACAGCATCTACCTCCCATTAAGTTAAATTGAAGTTTAATTAAAAAAAATTTACGCGCGCAGACTTCCATCTGCGAGCGAGGAATATTTACTCAACCAATATATGTACGCTGGGCTAGAAAAAGGCGTAAAAAAATTATGGTTATTATTATTTTTATACGGCTATTTTAGGTGCACCTTGCGGTTAAACGCAAGGTGCTTGGTGCAGATTTTGAACTTAAGACTTACTTTTTGCAGCAATTGCTGCTGCTGCATTAACCACATTTTCGGCCATTTTGGCGGATGCGGCGTCGATCATTTTGCCGTCCAGGGTTGCTGCGCCCTGACCAGCCTTAGCAGCCTTATCTAGTTCCTCCAGGATGCGATGTGCTCTTTCAACTTCTTCGGCAGGTGGAGAAAATACTTCATTTGCCAACGGAATTTGAGATGGGTGGATAGCCCATTTGCCTTCAATACCCAGAGCAGCGCCTCGACGGCATGCAAGTGTGTAGGCTTCAGGGTCTTTGATATCACCAAAAGGTCCGTCGATAGGACGTAAGCCGTACGCGCGACAAGCAACCACCATGCGTGAAATCGCGGAATGCCACTGATCACCAGGGTAATCCGGGTTTAAGCCGCCAATGTTAACTGTACGTGCTCGGCAACTAGCAGAGTAGTCTGCTACACCAAAGTGCAAGGCTTCCAGACGCGGGCTGGATTGTGCGATGGCTTCTACATTCGCCATGCCAAGTGTTGTTTCAATAATGGCTTCGATGGCGATTTTGTTTTTAAACCCTTTCGCCTCTTCAATTTGAGTCAGGAGTGCATCGACCATGTAGACATCAGAGGGAACGCCTGCTTTAGGAATAAAAATTGTATCCAGTTTCTCGCCAGCCTGTTCAACCAGGTCAATCACATCACGATACATGTAATGTGTATCAAGACCATTGATTCGAACAGCAATGGTTTTCCCTTTGCCTGCCCAGTCGAGATCATTGACGGCTTCGATTGCATTTTTGCGTGCCTGTTCTTTGTCACCTGGAGCGACGGCATCTTCTAAATCCAGAAATACAAAGTCCGCATCGCAGTCGACAGACTTTTCAATCATTTTGACGTTGGAAGCGGGTACAGCAAGTTCACATCGCTGTACTCTTTGTCTGGCTGGTTTTGGTTGTGTAAAACTCATATCTTAATATCCTTTATTTATTTAGCAGCGGTGCGCTTGACAGTTTTTCTTTTAGCTTTGCGCTTAGCTTTAGGTTTTGCCTTGGGAGCAGCAGGCGCCTTGAACGCAGGAATAGCTTTAGCTGTCTTGCGATAGTATTCACAGGCAGCACCTGTACCACTTCCTGGTTTAATGCGTATGCCCGCATCACGCATAGCCATTTCGACACCACCCAATGCTGACATCATGCGGACATCATTGTTGTCACCAAGATGACCAATGCGGAATACCTTGCCTGCGACTTTAGTCAGGCCAGCACCCAGTGAGATATTGTATCGATGGTATGCAATATGAATAACTTCTGCTGCGTTAACACTTGGAGGAGCCATGATTGCAGTCACAGTGTCAGAATTCCATTTTGGAGAAGCAGCGCATGTTTCAAGGCCCCATGCTTTAACGGCTTTACGTACACCTTCTGCCAGACGGAAATGGCGAGCATGTACATTGTCCAAGCCTTCTTCAAGCAATAAATCCAGTGAGGCGCGCAGTCCACGTAACATAGGGACTGAAGGTGTATACGGGAAGTAGCCGTCTTTATTGGTGGTGATGTGGTCCTTGATATTGAGGAAGCACTTCGCGCACTTTGAAGATTTATGTCTGGCAAGAGCTTTAGGGCTGAATGCAAGTAGCGCCAAGCCTGCTGGAAGCATGAATCCTTTTTGAGATCCGCTGACTGCAACATCCACTCCCCACTCGTCCATACGAAAATCTATGCTGGCAACAGAGCTGACACCGTCAACCATTAACAATGCAGGGTGTTTAAGATCTTTTTTCATTGCTTTGCCAAGTGCGGCGATATCACTAGTGACACCGGTGGCCGTCTCGTTGTGACATGCAACCACAGCTTTGATCTTGTTTTCTTTATCTGCACGCAGGCGTTTTTTAATTTCCATGACAGGAACGCCTTCACCCCAGGGGACTTCAATCACTTCAACGTCAAGACCAATACGAGTTGCCAGGTCAAACCATAGATGACTGAACTGACCAAAACGTGAAGTAAGAATTTTATCGCCTGGAGAAAGAGTATTCGCTAAAGCAATTTCCCAGCCCGCTGTTCCTGTTGCCGGGAAGATGAAACACTGGCCTTTTCTGGTTCTGAAGATTTTTTTTAAATCTTCCAGTAAAGGTTTCACTAACTGTGGAAAATCTGGAGCACGATGGTCTTCCTGAGGAACTACCATTGCGTTCATAACTTCGTTAGGAATATGAGTTGGGCCAGGTGCAAATAAATAATTGCGTCCTGGGAAGCTAAGTTTTTGGCCAGGCATAAGGGCTACCTTTTAATAAGTTGATAAATTGGTTTTGAAATCCCTTGGTATGTACGCCATCAGCGCTAATCGTTGATACTTATATACGTATAAGGGAATCTTAAAAAATCGGTAATTATGGGTGGTTTTTCAACAAACCCGGAAAAGTGCGCCATAATGCCACAAGCGGGCACTTATCCTCAAGCGCAGTTTAGCCGTTGTTCGGTATAGGCAGGCGTCTAGTGTGATCTGGGAAGAACATCCTGTAAGGTGGCAGCGATGATTGTGTTTTCCAGTAAACAGGCAACGGTCATTGGGCCTGTTCCTCCTGGCATTGGCGTGATACCGCCAGCTATTTTACTGACAGAGCTGAAATCAACATCACCCTGTATCTTGTTTTCCAGACGGGTAACGCCTACATCGAATACCATGGCACCTGGTTTCACGAAATCTTCTGTAATTAAAGCGGGCGAGCCGACAGCACTGACCAGGATATCCGCGCTTTTACATATCTCAGCAAGTTCGCGGGTTCGCGAATGGGCGAGAGTGACTGTTGCATCGGCACCTTTCTCAGAAAGTAATAAGACTTGTGGCAATCCAACTAAAGACGAACGTCCAACAACAACAGCATTGCGACCGCTGGTTTGAATATCATAGGCTTCGATCAAGCGTAGAACGCCTAATGGGGTACAGGGAACAAGTTGTTTATGGCCCTGAAGTAATCTCCCCATATTGACATCAGTTAAGCCATCAACATCTTTATAAGGCGGGATTCTGCTGAGCATTTTTTCTTTATTTAAATGCCTGGGCAGTGGTAATTGCACAAGTATGCCGTGAACATTATCGTCATCAGCCAATAAGGAAATTTGTTGCTCCAGATCTTTTTGAGTGATGTTTTCGTCTAGTTCTACGTGCTTGGAGTGAATGCCTGCTGCATTGGCTTCCCGGTGTTTCATGCCGACATAAAGCTGACTGGCAGGGTTTTTGCCGACGATGACGGTGGCAAGAGTGATTTTGGTGTTGGGGAAATATTCTAGCTGGGATTTGATTTTATTGCGGATATCTGTCGCAACTTTTTTGCCGTCGATGATCAATGCTCAAGTCTCAATGATTGAATTAAATTAAGGCGGGCCCAATAAAAAAGGCCAGTTGAGTTTAACCCAACTGGCCTTGCATGCAACAAAAACTAAAAAACTAGTCTTTAGGTTGTTTGCTTGGATCCAGGTAGATAAAGCTTTTGCCTAATCGACCATTGTAGTTACCCGCAGAAATCATAAGCAAACCATCCGTTTCTTTAGATGCATTAATCGCCGCTTGTGTCGCTTCGATGATGCAATTCATGTCACGGCCATTCATGATGATTTCCATGACTGAATTCACGCCTTCCGGTAAGCCATGCTCAACATCAGGGTGATCCTGCAACAATGGACAGAACTTCTCGTAAGTACTGGCTATTGTGAAATCATAATCACTGCCTGCTTTAGAGCCACTGCCCGCAATACCGCCCGGGAATGTTGTAATGACGCCATCAACAGGTAGGATTGCTTCGCAGCCTTTTTCGGCAGCCTCTAGTGCTGAATCAGTATCCTTGCCAAAGAACCACAGGTTTCCGCCCATCAAGCCGTCTGCACGTCCAAGACGACGGTCTAGTACAAACTCGCCACCCAGGATTGGAATCCACCACATTTTTCGGCCATAACGTTCAATTCGCTTTTGGTAGCCATTACCAAAATAAGCCACTTTTCGGCCCATGTGGTAATACTCTTCGGAATCAATCAGGTTAAAGCAGGACGCAGTCGGACAAGTCATCACGTTTTGACTGATACGTACCAATGCTGATTTTCCAAGGGCTTCAACACGATCCTTGCGGAAACGGGGGACGTGCAGCTGAACAATGGCGCCAGGACGACCATCAGGTGTTACAAAACTTTCGTCTCCACCCGGGCCTACATAGCGATCCATGCCGGCTTCACAATCACAAAGAATGGAGCTTGAACCGTTTCCAGTGGCTGCATTTACCGCATGATCTACCCACTTGCGGTCTTTTGCGGTGATTAAAAACTCTACGTAAAGACTTTTAAACGCTTCTGCGTAGGTATCGTCAATAACAGCAGTCATTAGTCTCTTCCTTTGCCTTCGTAAACAGCAGCTTCAGTCACAACTTTGTCCATGTAAACATCGTGTGGTGCAACAAGAACATTATCAAATAGTTGTGATTCATAACCCAAAGCGATTAATGGTGCATCCGGGCGTACTTTCTCAAGAAGACGGTCATAGTAACCCTGGCCATTACCCATGCGTCCACCGTTACGATCAAAGCCAACGCCAGGAACCAGAACTAGATCCAGATCTTCCGGTTGAACTTCTTTCGCCGGGTTTCCCCACATTTCTTTAGGTGGCTCAAGGATGTCCCATTTGCCGACAACCATTTCTTCCAGGCTTTCCATCCACCACAAGCCAAGCTTGTTCTCGCCATTCTCGTCTTCAGTGCAATAAGGAACGATTATTTTCTTTTCGCCTTTTGCTACTTCTGCCAGTAGTTCAGGCTTGGTGCGGCATTCTGAACGACAGTCGATGTACCACATAATGCAGTTCGCAGCTTTGTATTCAGGAAGAGCCATAAAGTTAGCGACAGCTTTAGCGCTGACTTCATCCTTGTTTTCCTGTGCGTTACGACGATCATAAGCTTCACGACGCATCTTGTTCTTGCGTTCCATGATCTCTTCTAATTCTTCTGGTGTCAGTGCCATTCAACTGCTCCTAATATTTAAAGTGAATAACTGGGCGATAAAAAGGGGCTAAATCCTAAACCATTCCTTGGCGAGTTCCAACGAATTTTATACATAAATGCCGGGATTAAATGCAAAGTATTGTTTTGACAGCAGTAGTTGCATCATTCTCACGCAGGCGCGAATCCAGCTAATGATAGAAATGTGCAATTTATTGTGCAATTTATCAGTTGCTAGATTCCCATTTTCATGGGAATGACGAGTGTCTGCAAGAATAATAGGCATATCTCCTGGTTAGTCAGTAACCGCTCCGTCAGATGCCGAACGAACTTGTTTTGAATACTTCGCCAACACACCGCGGGTATACTTTGGTTTAGGGGCTTTCCAGGCACGTTTGCGTGAATTCAGCTCACTTTTGGCTACATGTAGCGTCATTTCGCGCTTTTTGGCGTCAATTGTAATTTGGTCGCCATTCTTTACTAATGCTAATGGGCCGCCAACAGCTGCCTCAGGAGTAATATGCCCAACAACAAAACCATGGCTGCCGCCAGAGAATCTTCCGTCTGTTATTAGTGCCACATCTTTTCCTAGTCCCTTGCCCATGATGGCAGAGGTAGGTGAAAGCATTTCACGCATGCCTGGGCCTCCGATAGGGCCCTCATAGCGAATGACTATGACGTCACCGGCTTTTATCCCGCCGTCGAGAATTTTTTTCAATGCGGCTTCTTCAGAAGCAAAAACTTTAGCCTTACCAGTGAAGGATAATCCCTCTTTGCCAGAAATTTTAGCCACTGCACCTTCAGGCGCAAGATTGCCGTAAAGAATCACCAGGTGACCATCTTTCTTGATCGGATTATCCAGCGGGCGAATGATTTGTTGACGTTTCGGGTAAGGCTTCACGTCTTTAAGGTTCTGTTTGAGTGTCTTGCCTGTAACGGTCATGCAATCGCCGTTTATTAAGCCTTCATCCAGTAACATTTTCATCAGTGGCTGAATGCCGCCAATATCAATCAGCTCTGACATCATGTACTTGCCACTTGGGCGCAGATCAGCAAGTACTGGCGCTTTTTTACCGATGCGAGTGAAGTCATCAATAGACAGTCTGACGTTCATCGAATATGCCATCGCAAGTAAATGTAAAACGGCATTGGTTGAGCCACCCAGTGCGGTGATTACGGCAATTGAATTCAGGAATGCCTGACGAGTCATAATGTCGCTGGGACGAATATTCTTTTTAAGCAGTGTTAATACTGCCTTGCCTGCATTGCGGCAGTCAGTTTCCTTTGATTTTGAAATCGCTGCCTGGGCAGAACTGCCTGGTAAACTCATGCCTAATGCTTCGATCGCTGATGCCATTGTGTTTGCGGTATACATGCCGCCACAGGAACCTGGGCCTGGAATCGCTGTCGATTCCACTTCTTTTAATTCCTTGTTGTTGATCTGACGCTTGGCGTGTTGGCCAACGGCTTCAAATACCGACACAACGTCCACTTTGGTGCCTTTGTAATTGCCAGGCATAATTGTGCCGCCGTAAACAAATACAGCAGGACGATTCAGTCGGGCTAATGCCATTAAGCAGCCAGGCATATTTTTATCGCAGCCGCCAATAGCAACAACGCCATCAAACCCCTCGCAACCGGTGACAGTTTCAATCGAGTCAGCAATTACTTCGCGTGACACTAAAGAATATTTCATTCCTTCAGAGCCCATGGAAATGCCGTCAGAAATAGTGATGGTGTTAAAGATGACGCCCTTGCCACCAGCAGCATCTGCGCCTGCCGCAGCTTTTTCGGCAAGTGTATTAATATGCATATTGCAAGGTGTCACCATGCTCCAGGTAGAAGCAATGCCTATCTGAGGTTTTTTAAAATCATCATCCTTGAAGCCAACAGCGCGCAACATTGCTCGGCTGGGAGCACGTTCAGTGCCATCAACAACAATTGAAGAATGAGGTCTGAGTTTTTTAGTCATAGTTAGAGTGTATGCGTGTAAATACTAGGATTATTCGCGCGTACTATACCGGATGAGTGTTGTTAGAACGAGTATTTCCCGCGAGATATTAATGCGTGTCAGTGAGCAAATTGCGTACACACGTGTATTTGTGATGTTGCCGGCTAGTTTGTGAATAAAACTATCGGCACAACTGACATCGATTTAATTTTGGGAAGTATTGTTCTTAACTTTTAAGCAATAAAATTATTGTTGACCAAATAATCCAGGATTAATAATTTTTTGTTTCTGGTGACTATTTTCCAGTTTGCGGTTAATGGTATTTGATACATCGGCATAACACTCTGAAGTAAAAACAGGATTGACTCTATGTTCTCTCTATGTTCTCATGAAAGAGAACTTTATGAGAACTTATTATGTTGACGAAGCGCGAGCAGGACGCTTTTGATTTTATTGCGGGTTATTACGCTAAACATCGTAAAGCGCCGTTATTGAGCGAAATCGCTGAAGGGTTGGGAATTCAGTCCAAGGGTGTTGTGCATCGCTATGTGTCTGCACTGGAAGAGCGGGGTTATATTATTCGCAACCCTAAAACGCGTGGGATTGAGCTGATGGATCATCCTGATGTTGATGATCTGCCTTTCCTCGGGCGTATTGCAGCCGGTAAGCCAATCGAGGCTATCGAAGACAAGCAAGCAGTCAATTTTGCGCACTTATTAAATGGGTCTGATCGCTACGTGCTTGAAGTTAAAGGGCAATCGATGGTTGATGAAGGCATTCGTCATGGTGATATGGTGGTAATAGAGTATGCGAGCAATGCGCGCAGTAATCAGATTGTTGTTGCGTTGATCGATGGTGAAGATGCCACGCTTAAACGAATTCAGTTTCCCAAAAAAGATATTGTTCGACTGGTGCCTGCGAATAAAGCGATGCAGGCAAAAGAATATCCTGCTCGACGGGTAACAATACAGGGAGTGTTGGTTGGTCAGGTGAGAATGTATGACTAATGCGCGGTGGGAGAGAGCTATTGTGTTTGTCGATATGGATGCTTTCTTTGCCAGTATTGAGCAGCATGATCATGTTGAGTTGCGTGGCAAGCCTATTGGTATTACGAATGGTCTGACAGGAACATGTTTTATTACCAGTTCTTATGAAGCAAGAAAATACGGCATCAGGACAGGTATGAGAATTCGGCAGGCGCGGCAACTGTGCCCTAATGTAATTCAGATACCGGCCAGACCTTACCGTTACGCAGAAGTGTCGACAGACATCATGTCTGCATTACAAATGGTAACGCCAGATGTGGAAGTATTTTCTGTTGATGAAGCTTTTCTTGATGTTACTCGATGCCAGAAAGTTTATGACAGTCCTATAGAGGCCGGTAAACTGGCCAAGAAAGTCATTTATGATGTTAGTGGTCTGGCGTGTAGTGTTGGCGTCAGTGGAGACAAAACCACAGCAAAACATGCGGCCAAAAAAGATAAGCCGAATGGCCTGTTTTCAGTGCCACCCTGGCAGGCGCGGGATTATCTGAGTGATGTGCCGGTCACTGAACTGAGTGGTATTGCCAGAGGAATAGGTGATTTCCTGAATGATCGAGGAGTGTATGTCTGTGGTGAAATGCAGCATCTCCCCATTGGAGAGCTGGCAGGCCGGTTTGGTAATTTGGGTCGACGAATATGGTATATGGCGCAAGGGTCAGACCCTGAACCTGTACGGCAAAGTGTCGCTGCGCCTAAATCGATCGGGCATGGGAAAGTGATGGCGCCAAATACTAAAAGTGTAACAACCATAAAAATGTATTTTCATCATATGGCTGAAAAGGTAGCAGCAAGACTAAGAAAGCATGAGTTTGAAGCACGATATTATTTTGTTGGTATGCGAACAGATCAAGAGTGGCTGGCAAAAAAAATGCAGACGGAAACACCTACCAATGACAGTCAGCAGATAAAAGCGCTGGCCAATATTTTTTTGAGTGACATCTGGCAGCAACAAGGTTGCTGGCAGGTACAGATTACGGCATTAGAACCCAGGCGCCAGGGACACCAGCTTTCATTGTTTGATGCAAAAGATACGCAGCGTGAACAGATAAACCAGGCGATGGATAAGATTAATCAGCGTTATGGAGAATTTACACTTGCACCCGCTAATTTGCTGCATCGTTCAGAGATGCCAAATGTGATTGCACCAGCGTGGAAGCCCTTTGGCCATCGTAAAACTGTCTGATGGGATTATCCTGATTGAGAATTTCACAAAGTGTCGTCCGGGTTGTAGCCTGACGTGGTGAAGTCACGATCACCAGAGGGGTTTATTAAACGATGAAAAAATATTTATAGTGTGAATCTGTAATTCAGAAGCGGCCTGCTATAGCAGGTACTGGAATTGATTATCCAACCTGCATGCGAAAACGAGCCGATGCAGGTTGGATAATATGTCTTCTTTAGCTGGTTGCCAGTGTTGAAAATTTATCCTGATAATCATCCATTGACAGCTGGATAACTTTTTCTGCGTGCTCGCGTCCGTAAGCCGCACCAACGTGAACTTTCGGGTCTTCGCCTGGAAGAGATTTATAAGTGCTGAAGTAATGAATTAGGCGTTCAACGATAGATTGCGGTAATTCAGAAATATCATTAACACTTGACCATACATGGTCTTTTTCCAGTACTGCAATAATCTTGTCATCTGCTTCGCCGCCATCAAGCATTGGCAGGCCGCCTACAACACGCGCATTTAAAATTAACTCTGCACGATCAATCGGCCGGTCACTAACGACACAAATATCCAACGGATCATCGTCGCCCTGGGTTGCACCTTTCATAAGTGCACCAACACGATTGCCGCAGTATGTCTGGGGGATGAAGCCGTATAATGTCGGCGGTAGTGAAGAAGTCCGATGTGGACGGTCAACCCTTAAGTAGCCAGTCTGTTTGTCGACTTCGTATTTGATATGGTTGAAAGGAGTACTTTCAATGTAGGCATGTACGATTCTGGGGGGTTGTGGACCGACATCAATTCCGTGCCAAGGGTGTGGTCTCCAACGATTAAATGAAGATGACATTTGATTCTCTCCTTAGAAGTAGAAGTCTAGAGATGTTGAGCACCTTGGGGTGCTTATCCCTAAATTAATAATTCATGTCCTTGCTATGTGCAAAATGAAACATGGCTAGCGCATGTTTTTCGGGGTGCAATGATAACGAACTTGAGCGTTTTGTGCTTGATAAAGTTAACGCTAATGGCTATTGGCAGCAAAAGACTGATTATTGCAGCGAATTTGAGGGCAGCTAGCATGATTACTCGGTTTGGCAGACTTGCTTTTTAGATCGTTGAGGGTTGCAGTCAATTCCAGATGATTGGCGTTATCCAGTCTGATAGCGCAGCTTGCTGCTTTTAGCGCGGTAATTTCGCAACCAAGGTCAAAAGCGCTATAGGCAAAATTGTTTAGTGTATCGGCGGACTGGGTGTCAAGGCGTAAAGCTTGCTTGTAGGCTTCACTGGCAGCCAGTGGTTCCTTTAGCTGCATATGCGTATTTGCCAGACCAACCTGTGCGGTAAAGTTTTCCGGCCAACGTTCTACAATGGCCGAATAAGTCAACTGTGCTGCTCGCAATTTACCTGTTTTTTCCAGATCTATTGCCGCATTGACGGCTTCATTTTGTGTGACGCTATTCGGTATGTCGCCAACTGGAGCAGCAATGAGTGCCCAGTAATTACCTCGACGCCAGGTATTTTCAAAAGTGGTCCATGAGCTTCGGTAATATTCATGACGTCCACTATGCAGCAAGAGATAATCGTTATTGGGATCGCGTCCAGTGACAACAGAGTAATGCCAGACCGGGTACACATTGAAGGCCAGATTTTGTAACACAATGACAGGGCGTTCAGCATTGATTTCGGAGCGTAAAGAAGCCAGATCCATATTCATGCTATATGCGACGAATCCAAGGCTTCGCGCAGCAGCCTGCATTTCTAACTGTAAGCTGCCTTTCTTCTTGGGTATATAAATTAATTCGGCAACATCTTCAGCAGTAACATTCTGACCGTAGTAATTGGCTACCATGGCCAGTGAAGCGGGCCCGCATAAATTATCGGTCTGTTCTATAAATGGAACATCGAGACGAATATCCGTTGGCAGATCCTGAGGTTCTTTGGGGATAACCCGATCGGCAATTGCGATAGCGGTACAACCTGATAATAAATGCAAAGAACAAAAAGTCAGAAAAGTTATTTGCAGCAATTTATAGTGTAAAGAAATCAAAACGTCGTAGTTAAATCAGTTAGACCCATGAGTTCCAGCATGAAGACAATAGGGCCAGTCGCAAATAATACAAGACCGACGCCACTGGCTGCGGGTAGCTGATCAAACTGATTGGCTAATTGCTGTATTTCCTGATCCGTCAACTGGTCTATGCGCAGTTGTGCATACTCTGGATCTACGCCGTGGGAAAGCAAGGCCTGCTTGATATCTTCACGTAGTAAAGTGGCACGAATGGATTGTTTTTTTTCTTCAACATGCTGTTTGCTGTTGATCACATCTGTACCGATCATGCCTGCCTGCACGCTGCAAAACATCACGCTTGCTGACATGAGGTACATAGCTAGTCGACGTTGACGTTTGTGTGTAAATAGGGTCATTTTAAAAGCACCAGAAAATATTTAGATAATTCTTGTACTTTTAATGACTTACGTCAAGTTTTTATGAAAATGCTGCAGCTTGTCGGGAGAAAAGCACCAGGTGTTCCAGATCCAGCCGGATTCCAAGGGGTTTTCCTATTGCATGATCGTGGTGGCTGGGCGCATAGCACAACACACTATGGCCATTTGGAAGTCGCAAAGTATAAAGAAATTCGGCGCCTAAGAATCGTTTGCCTTCAACAACTGCGGTCACCGGGCTGCTGTCATCGTGAGGAATATCGTCCGGGCGAACAAGTAAATCGACTATCTCACCTGTCTTGAAAGAAGGGTCAATTGGGCCATTTAATTTGCCAAAAACGGTCTCTATGCTGTTGTTATCTATAATCGTGGCGGGAATCAAATTACCCAGACCAACAAAGTCAGCGACAAAACGCGAAACGGGTTCATGATAAATGTTATATGGTGTATCAAACTGCACAATCTTTCCCTGATCCATAACGCCCACCCAATCAGCAACTGCAAACGCTTCATGCTGATCATGGGTTACTAATACCGCAGTCATTTTCTCTTGCTTGAGAATATCCCGAACCTGTGAAGCAAGCTGTTCTCTTAGATCTGGGTCTAGACTTGAAAAAGGTTCGTCCAGTAATAATATCGAAGGTTTGGGAGCCAGTGCTCTTGCCAATGCAATCCGTTGCTGTTGCCCTCCGGAAAGTTCATGAGGGTATTTAGAGTGATGCCTGGAGTCAATGTCGACCAGATCGAGCACGTGTCTTACCTGCTGTTGTATGTAAGCCTTGTCTGACTTGCGAATGCCGTATGCAACGTTATCGTAAATTGTTAAGTGCGGAAATAATGCGAGATCCTGAAACATCATGCCTATGTTTCGTGCTTCAGGTGTAAGTGTATTCTGGGGCGTGCTGATTATCGTGTTTTCAACTTCGATACTGCCCTGATCGATATCATGTAGCCCGGCAATGGATCTCAATAGGGTAGTTTTCCCGCAGCCGCTGGGGCCAAGTAAGCAGACAATATCGTGTGCGTTCACCCGCAATTCTGCATGATCAAGAATCTGTAGCTCCATGTGTGAAGCTGAAACATTATTGACAACAAGCAAAGGTTTATCGTTGGGCATTGGCTTTGATGGATATATTTAAAAGAATCACTGGAATTATGCCGGTAAGGACTATGGCTAATGCAGCAGTGGAAGCATCTGCTAAACGCTCGTCGGATGCAAGTTCATAAGCACGTACTGCGAGGGTATTGAAGTTGAAGGGGCGCATGATCAGTGTGGCTGGGAGTTCTTTCATGACTTCAACAAATACGAGAAGTGCGGCAGTGAGTAATCCGCTGCGAATCAAGGGCAAGTGGATGCTGCGCAGAGTGGTAAAAGGATTATTGCCAAGCAGTTGAGAGGCTTCGTCAATGGAGCGATTGATTTTGGACAAGCTGGCTCCAACAGTTTGCAGGCCCAATGACAAGAATCGCACAGTGTGTGCAAACACAAGTGCGAAAATAGTGCCGGTAAAAACAAGACCTGTCTGAATGCCAAATTGATGGTCGAGAAAATCTATTAACCAGTTATCCATACTGCTGAAAATGATTAATGTTCCCACTGCGATAATAGTGCCAGGAACGGCATATCCCATCGCGCTAAGATTAACTAAACTGTTTAGAATAGTATTCTTGCTGGCGCGTTTGCCATAAGCCAGTACTGTAGCAATAAGAAGTGTGACAAGCGCCGCACATGCAGCGAGGAAAAAACTGTTAAAAGCCAAAGACCAGAATTGCTGATCGACCATAGTGGCAGCAGTGCTAATAGCCCAGTCACTCAATTGTAAAACGGGAATAATAAATCCAAACAGAGGGGGCAGTATGCAGGCGATAAAAGCAAAAAATGCAGCTCTTCCGTGGAGTAAAATTTCTCTCCCTTTCTGCGTGGCATTACTTGGGTTGTGATAACGAATCCTCCTGCGCTGGCGTTGTTCCAGTAAAAACAATGCAAACACAGTCAGCATTAAAATGCTGGATAACTGTGCGGAAGTGACGGGCTCGCCAAACCCGAACCAGGTGCGGAAAATCCCTGTGGTGAAAGTGTCTACTCCAAAATATTGAACTGTGCCGTAATCTGCGAGTGTTTCCATTAGCGCCAGCGTTACTCCGGCTGCGATCGCAGGGCGCGCAAGCGGAATAATGATACTGAATAATCTTTCTATATTATTTGCGCCTAAAGTGCGGGCTGCGTCAATCACGCTAGATGATTGAGTGATAAGTGTTGAACGCGTTAATAAAAATACATAGGGGTATAACGCAAATGAAAACATTGCGATGGCTCCGCCCAGCGAGCGAATTTCCGGGAACCAGTAATCACCATATTTCCAGTCGAATGTTTCTCGTATATGAGATTGAACAGGTCCGCTGAAATCCAGTACACCGGTGTAAGTGTAGGCCACTATATAGGTGGGGATGGCGAGTGGAAGTAACAATAAAAATTCCAACAGGCGTTTTCCGGGGAAGGAGTAGAGTGCACATAGACAGGCGGCGGGAACCCCTATTATAAATGTACCGATAGCAACACCTAACGCTAAAATCAGAGAGTTAGTAATATATTCAACTAAAACGGTATCGAGTAAATGTTGCCACGTATCAGTGTGTGGGTGCAGATTGAACTGCAGCACAATAATCAGTGGGGAGGTAATGACTAGCGTGATCAGGACGATTGTGAAAAACCATCCAATAGAAAAATTTCCACGCATGAATGAAAACGTGCGTGGAAAAATTATGTTACTTGCCATTAGTTTTTTAGTCGTCTCTAACGTCTTATCGCCACTTGGCTTTATCCATTATTTGTACGGCATTTGAGTTGAGCTCACCCAGTTTTACCAGGTTTAATGTGTCAGCCTTGAATGGCCCCCAGCTTTCAAGTGTCTCATTAAGCTCTAATCCATCAACTACCGGGAATTCGAGATTGACGTCACCATACCAGGACTGCGATTCATCAGTGAAAAGGAAAGCGATCAATTTATTGGCTGACTCTACATGCCTGGCATGTTTGGTGATACCTATCCCGCTGATGTTGACATGAGCACCACGGTCAGATTGATTGGGCCAAAACAGTTTGACTCTGGCAGCGGCAGCTTGCTCTTCTTCGCTGCCGTTAATCATATTGCCCAAATAGTATGAATTCACTAAAGCGATATCGCACTGCCCGGCAGCGACTGCTTTAACCTGATCGCGATCGCCGCCTTGTGGCTTGCGCGCCAGATTTGCTGCAAATCCGTTAGCCCAGCTTTGAGTTTTTTCGCTACCGTGATGAGCAATCAATGAAGCCACTAGCGATTGGTTGTAAATATTGCTCGATGATCGAACGCATATTCGATTCTTCCATACTGGATTCGATAAATCTTCATAAGTGGAAAGTTCAGAGACGTTTACGTTTTCATGGTTGTATACAATCGCACGAACACGCACTGAAAGACCTAGCCAATAACCTTCAGGGTCACGATACTGTTCGGGGGCCAGGTGAGTGATCGACTCACTGGTAATAGCCTGTAATAGTCCCGCTTCTTTTGCGCGGTGCAGGCGCCCTGCATCTGTGGTGATAAATACATCTGCTGGCGAGTTTTTACCTTCGTTCCCAAGACGCTGAATTAAAGCGTCTGCATTGCCTGTTATGAGATTAACCTGAACATCGTATTGCAGGGCAAATTGCTCAAGCAGTGGTTTGATATATGCCTCTTGTCGCGCTGAATAGACATTGAGTTCTTCTTGTTCGTCTTTAGCGCTTGCGTGTTGTGCGAGTACGCAGCAAAGTGTAATGTAAAGTATTGATTTGATATGAAGTTTCATGATTATTTAATCCGTCTGGAATATCGTCGAATGATCCGTATTGGTACTGATAATAACACAAATGAGATGTATTCTCATTTGTGTGTTGAATTTTATTTTACTTAAACTTCCGTAAGGCTGCCTGCTCACAATAAACGTGAGTTCTATTGGATGAATGTGAAAATATCGATTTCTACACAAATTAAAACGCGCTGGTCAGCGTTTGCCAGTCAGCAAACACTGCCTGCTAAAGTGATTGAAAATCAACATCTTATACAATCGCTTTGGCAGCAAAGCCCGTACTGTGAGCGAGTCTGTCAGCAGTATCCCCAATTAGTCAATCAGTTAGTAAATGAAGATGTCCAGGTGCCAGAGAGCCGGGAGATTAAAGATAAAATACATTCCGCCATCGCAGATGTCGATGATGAAGCTTTGGTTAAACAATACCTGCGTCAAATACGCCACAGTTTTTTTCTGCAAATTTGTTGGAAAGATCTGATTTTAAACGCTGAAGTATTCGATGTGTTGCAAGTGTTGAGCAATGTCGCCGATGCGAGTGTTCAGGCAGCTGTCAGCTGGATGAGTAAAACGCTGACAAATAAATATGGTGTTCCCCGTAGTGATCAAGGTGAAGAAGTATATTTTGTAGTGATCGCGATGGGTAAGCTGGGTGGAGGCGAATTAAACTTTTCATCAGATATCGATGTCATGTTTTGCTATTCCGATTCGGGCAATACGGATGGTGCCAGGTCCGTGTCTAATCAGGAGTTCTTTACGCAACTGGCTCAAGGTGTGATTCGTATATTGTCTGACATAACAAAGGACGGATTTGTCTATCGTGTGGATTGTCGTTTGCGACCTTTTGGAGAGTCAGGCCCGATCGTGGTGAATTTTAATCATGTCGAAGATTATTTGCATACGCATGGACGTGAATGGGAACGTTATGCGTTTGTCAAAGCACGAGTTATTTGCGGTTCGAAAGAGAATGAAAATCAATTTAAAAAAATTGTCGCTGCCTTTGTCTACCGAAAATATATTGATTTTGGAGTAATCAATACACTGCGTGAAATGAAAGATCTGATCGCGCAGCAGATGATGAAAAAAGGCAATCTAAATAATATAAAACTGGGTGTTGGAGGAATTCGGGAAATAGAGTTCATTGTTCAGTTTTTTCAATTAGTGCATGGAGGCCAAAATCCGCATTTACAAACACGAAAAATCATTCAGGCGTTATCCGAGATAAAAACAGTTGGTTATTTAAGCGGGAGTGATGTAGATAGCTTAATGCTTGCGTATCAGTTCCTGCGAAGGGTCGAGAATCGATTGCAAATGCATAATGACGAGCAAACACATGTGATACCGAAGGAGCAAAGTCAATTACTGGTGTTAGCAGAGTCACTGGGTTTCACAGATGTTGACGCTTTTCAATCTATGTTAAAAGCACATCAGAGTGCAGTGAGCGCGGTATTTTCGCAAATTCGTAGCGATGATCGACAGAATGAAGAAGATAATTATGCTGAAATCTGGAAAAAGATAACTCAGTTTAATGAAGGACAAACAGATGAGGTGCCAGTCGTTCCCGGATACGCTGAGTTTTCTCATGTGCTAGAAAAAACTTGTGCGCTGTTAAAAAGCTCATCGTATCGAAATCAGGATGAAGAAGGTCGCCGTAGACTAAATGCTTTTATGCCATGCTTCTTGCGCGAATTAAAGCAAATGGATTCTCCTGCACTGGTAATAGACCGTTTAGCATTGTTGCTGCAGAATATTTTGCGTCGCTCGGCATACCTGGTATTGCTTTATGAAAATCAACAGATATTAAAGCAGCTGCTTACAGTAGCCTCATCCAGCCCCTGGATTGCAAGTCATCTCACTGCGTATCCGCTTTTGCTGGATGAATTGGTGGTGAATTCAAAAGACAGTTATTCGCTAAGTAAAGAAGAAGTTGCTGATCAGTTTGCCAGTGAAATTTTAGCTCATAGCGAGCTTGACTATGATGTCGTACTGGAGCGGGTTCGTTTGTTTAAGCATGCGCGGGAATTAAGAATTGCATGTGCCGATGTATTGGGTGAAATGCCCATCATGAAAGTGAGTGATCAGCTAAGCTGGACCGCAGAGGCCATGATTGATGGATGCTTAAAATATCTCGAGCAGGCTTACGATACAACAATGAAAGATAATCTGGCGGTTGTTGCATTTGGAAAATTAGGTGGACTGGAACTGAGCTACGGATCAGATCTGGATCTTGTCTATTTTGCACAGAATGAGTCGCAGTCAGCCAGCTCGGCAGAAAGCAGTGTTCCGTATGTCGTCAAAATATCTAAATTTGCACAGCGGCTAACCCAGATTTTGACACTTCAGACTGTGTCTGGAAAGTTGTACGACGTTGATACAAGACTGAGGCCAGATGGTGAATCGGGAGCAATCGCTCCCACTTTTTCATTTGTTGAGGATTATTACCAGACCAGAGCCTGGACGTGGGAATTACAGGCATTGGTGCGTGCACGGTGTGTCGCGGGATCTGCTGCTGTTAGAGAGCAATTTGCTGAAATGCGTGAGCACATTATCTGTCAGCCAAGAGATTCGAGCGTACTGTCTGTAGAAGTGGCAGAGATGCGTGCCAAAATGCTGAAAACCAAAGCGAGTAAATCACCCGGTGTATTTGACCTTAAAAACGACGAAGGAGGTATCACGGATATCGAATTTATGGTCCAATACGCGGTTCTCGCACATGCCCATAAGGATAATAGCTTATGTGAGTACTCAGATAATGTGCGTTTGCTTGAGCGCCTGGCTGACGGCGGTTTTATATCAAGTTCAATGGCAGCGGAGATGACCGATATATTTTGCCGGTTTCGAAACATAATGCATCGCATGGCACTGCAGGCTCAAAAGCCAGTAGCGACACATGCAGAGTACGCGAACGAAATAAAAGTTGTAAGAGATTGTTGGAATAATATTTTAGGCGAATAACAAAAGGAATAGGAGTCGAGTTATGTCGATGTCGGATCGGGATGGAATTATTTGGCGTGATGGTGAGATGATTGAGTGGCGTGAAGCTGAAACTCATGTACTTACTCACACATTGCATTATGGAGCGGGTGTGTTTGAGGGTGTGCGTGCATACGATAGCAAGCAGGGAACAGCTATTTTTCGTTTACAGGACCATACCAGACGTTTATTAAATTCAGCAAAAATTATTGGCATGAAAGTGCCATATGGTTTTGAAGAACTAAATCAGGCGCAAGTTGATGTTGTCAAAGCGAATGACATGAATTATGGATATATTCGCCCCATGTGTTTTTATGGCTCTGAAGGAATGGGTTTGCGTGCTGATAATCTGAATGTCCATTGCATAATTGCTGCATGGGAATGGGGCGCATATATGGGTAAAGAGTGTCTGGAAAATGGTATTCGTGTAAAGACTTCATCATTTACCCGTCATCATGTAAATGCCACTATGTGCAAAGCTAAAGTAAATGGGCATTACGTAAATTCAATGCTGGCCTTGCAGGAAGCAACACAAGATGGTTACGACGAAGCATTGCTTCTGGATCCGCAAGGATTTGTTGCGGAAGGCAGTGGCGAGAATGTATTTATTGTTCGTGACGGTGTTTTGTATACTCCCGAGCTTAGTTCTGCACTGGATGGAATTACGCGTAAGACAATCATTAAACTGGCGGGTGAGATGAATCTTCCCGTTGTGGAGAAACAGATTTCTCGCGATGAAGTATACATCGCAGATGAGGCATTTTTTACAGGCACTGCTGCTGAAGTAACGCCGATTCGTGAGCTTGATAATCGCCCGATCGGAGAAGGCACACGTGGGCCTATTACAGAACAGCTGCAATCAAGGTACTTTAAAATCGTTCACGGAGAAGTGGATGAATACGCACACTGGTTAACGCCAGCCTGTTAATGACAATATTCATTGCTTTGATCTGAAAAATGGATGTGCATGTATTAGTGGTGGGTGACGTCATGCTGGATAGATACTGGCATGCAGACGCCAATCGTATTTCGCCGGAAGCGCCGGTTCCTGTTGCCAGCATTACTGATACTAATGACAGGGCTGGTGGTGCAGCTAATGTCGCACAGAATATTAACTCGCTTGGCTCGCGAGTCACACTTCTGGGTGTGATTGGTGATGACCAGGAAGGTGAAATACTTCAGACAATCTTGCAAGAACAAAAAATAAATACTGATCTTGTTTCAAAGTCTTCTATTCGAACCACCTCAAAAATTAGAATTGTCAGTCGTAATCAGCAGTTAATAAGGCTGGACTTTGATGATAAAGCCAATAGCTGTACTGCAGAAGTAGAAAAAGCATTTATAGCCAGCGTTAAAGAATGTTCTATTGTTATATTGTCTGATTATGGGAAAGGCGTGTTGTCTGATGCCCAGGCGATTATAAAAGAAGCCAGGGTAAGTAATAAGAGAGTGATTGTTGACCCTAAAGGCGCCGACTTTTCCAAATATAAAAATGCATCTGTGATTACGCCAAATTACTCGGAGTTTTGCACAGTTGTTGGTGAATGCACCTCTGAGCAAGAGATTTATCAAAAAGCGCAAGCATTGTGTGTTGAGAATAATTTTGAGGCATTGCTGATTACACGTAGTGAAAAAGGTATGACTCTTGTGATGCAGAATGGCGAAGTGACAAATTTTCCGGCACAGGTGCGTGAAGTTTATGACGTGACGGGCGCAGGTGATACCGTGATTTCCGCATTTGCAATGAGCCTGGCCGCAGATGGCGATTTCAAACAAGCTGCACATGTAGCAAATGTAGCCGCAAGTATTGTGGTGGGCAAGTTTGGAGCGGCAACCGTGACAGAAGAAGAGTTAACGCACGGGATGCTCAGCTATGAGTGTCCAAATAGCAAGTTAGTCAGCAGTGACTTTCTGGTTCAGCGTATTGAAGACGCACATGCCAAAAAGCAAACAGTCGTATTTACTAATGGCTGCTTTGACGTTTTGCACAAAGGGCATGCACACCTGCTGAGGGAAGCGTCAACATTTGGCGATATAGTAGTAGTGGCGCTCAATAGTGATGATTCAGTCAGGCGACTCAAAGGTAAGGACCGACCTATAAACAGTCTGCAGGATAGAGCGGAAATGCTTTCATATTTTTCATCGGTTGACTGGGTGATATCGTTTGATGACGATACTCCGGAAACTCTGATCAAAAGATTGAACCCGGATGTGCTGGTTAAGGGGGGTGATTATCAGGCGGATGAGATTGTGGGTGCCGATCATGTCCAAAAGTATGGAGGTAAAGTAAAAATAATTCCATTTGTTGACGGATACTCAACCAGCGGCATTATTTCATCGATAATAAATAAAAAGTAAAGCACCATATCCACAACTGGCTGAGCTTCATCCGGCAAATTGTGAATAGCGTATAATTATGACTTTGGTAAAGCCTGTAGAATCCAGATTCCTGGGAGAATTTCCAATTTAAAAGTCAGATGAAAGAATTCGTAGTCACATTTAACTTGCTGGCAGAAGATTATGAGCAAGCGAAAAAACTGAGTGAGCCTATTTGCACATATTTTCTAAAAGATCATATGTGTACCCTGGAATCTGTGCGAGTAAAAAACCCTGAACCTGCCGAAAGGAAGTCTGCCGGGCGTCGAAAAGCAGATAGATCATGGTTGAACAGTTTCGGTTATTCCGAGAAATAACCTGATTTTGGTCAGTGGCGTTTGTTGCCGGGTTTGAACCACTTGTAAACGTTGAAACCGCCCTTCATCCAGAATTTCAAAATATTTTTTTCCAGAAAACTGGCCGGCCTGTTCAGATAGTATTTAAGGCTTTCGTTACTGTCTATCTCATGTATTCGGAATCGTCGAATACACCGAATATCTAGGATTTTCTTCTTCCATGGTCTTTCATTTTGTACAAAATGCATTTTATCCAGATCTATTAAAGTGAATCTCATTTGCTTGACTGAATCAGGCGTGAGTTGACTAATATCAGTGACTGGCGATGACAATAAAAAATTGCCGGCGTGAGGATCTCCGTGGCGAATATTATTAACATGCAGATTGCGAATAATTGCTGCTAAAGACGTTGCGATAGCGACGATAACGGCTTTTGATTTATCATTTGTCTGGCTTACTTGCGTACACAAATCAAATACAGACATACTGGCATTTACTTTTTCATAAAGAAGATAGGATTTTTCACTTTGTGTTTGCCGTTTGCAGGTCCAGTGTCCCAAGACCTTAATGCTGTCGATATTGATATTTTCCAGGGCAACTCCTCCATAGTATGCGTTTAAGCTATAATTTTTAATTAAACTGACCAGGTAAAGATTAAGTTTGCGATACCAGCGATAATGTTCGGATATTTGAGATACTTTTAAAATCACCTCTTTCTCTACACAGGGCAGATGAAAGCTGTATAAATTATTTCGTTTTCGGCTATGTAGTTGCATGCGATGAGTCGGTGATTCGTATTGTTCGAATCTCAACTCTTTTATCCATTGCTCCAGAGATTGATTATTTGCATGGGCAGGATGAATAATATACTCGCCTAAAGTATATTTTCTGGGAAGTTGGCGAATATCGTCAGGAATGTACACGGTTATTTAATTTGGAGTGGACTATTAATAAGAGTTTAGTTGTCGGCCCAGCCTGGGTGGGTGATATGGTCATGGCGCAGGCCTTGTATAAGGCATTGCACGGTGATTCTACATCAGCGCAAATTCATGTGGTAGCACCAGAGTGGTCCCGACCATTATTAGCGCGCATGCCCCAGGTATCAGCAGTGCATAGCCTTGATGTTAGCCATGGTGAGTTTGGATTGATGAAACGCCGGCGATTGGGTAAAAAACTCCGCAGTGAGGGGTTTTCACAGGCCATAGTATTACCGCGCTCTTTTAAGTCAGCATTAGTACCCTGGTTTGCAAAAATTCCTAAACGCATGGGCGATGTGGGTGAGTTTAGACATGGTCTGCTTACACATACATTCTCGTCCAATAAGGATAAAGCTATACCTAACGTGTGCAATTATCTGCGTTATATTGGTATTGCCTCGGATGTCGCACAGGTCAAGAAACTCTATTCGCCGGAACTGGCCGTTGATATGGCCAATCAGGCCAAAGTTCTGGAAAAACATGCAATACCCAATGATGTGCCGCTGGTAGCCTGTATGGTGGGTGCAGAATATGGCCCTTCAAAGCAGTGGCCAGTTGAGCATTTCGCGTCGTTGATTAAACTGTTAAAACAGCAGGGGCTCAATGTGTGTCTGTTGGGTTCACCTAAAGATACTGAAGTGGGGCAACAGATAGCATCATTATGTGGGGTTCCAGTTTATAATCTATGCGGTAAAACGAGCCTGCTGGATGTAATTGATGTACTTGCGGCGTGTAATGTTGCAGTGAGTAACGATTCAGGATTAATGCATATTGCCGCTGCCGTGGATACTCCTGTCATCGCAATGTATGGTGCAACGACACCCACCTATACACCTCCTCTGCACCCGAAAGCCAAGTCTTTTTATGTCAAGCTGACCTGCAGTCCTTGTTGGCAGCGCACCTGTCAGTTCCAGCATTATCGCTGTTTGCAGGATATTATGCCGCAGGATGTACTTGCGGCTGTCATTAGCCGCCTGACATAAAATGTATTGCCAGGTCGAATAAGTGATCTATAGAAAATAGTCGTTACGTTCTTCCGATACTTCTAGAGTTTCCAGTTTCTCAGGGTTCCTGATTAAATCTTCGATCAGCCAGTTGGCATGATTGTAAAGGCAGGTAACATTTCGACACTCAGTACTGGCATCAAATGCTTCAATCAGTCTTAAAGTATTTTTTTGTGTTTCACTGAATAATTGATCATTTTCATATTCATGCTTGCCGCCAAGCAGCGCCTGAGGAACATGTCTGTATACAGGGCAGTTAAACACGCCTAATGGGCTTAACACCTGTCGGAAATACTGCATGTGACAAGTGCTGGGCTGGTCGATAAAGTCTTTGTAGCTGCCATTTTCGAGAACGCGTAAATTCGTGCTTTCAATGACAGAGAACTTGTCAGTTTCCATTTTCTTGGTTTCATTTATCGAGGTGCGAATTTTCCTGAGTATGTTGTCTATGGAATTCTCTTCCTGGGTTAAATTGACCACTTCTGCATTGTTTTCTTCTGCACGCGTCAAGAATGGTTTGTAGGAAATATAATCGAACTCATACTGCTTGGCTCGCTCTGCCGCTTCAATAATTTCATCAGTATTATCTATAATTTCAGTGTCGTTAGCTTCGCAGTCTTTCCATACCACAATAAAACTGTAACCAATCTGAAAGTCAGGATTGATCTTTTTGATATCGGGTATTTGAGAACAGATCCAGTCCAGGGTTACTTTCTTGCTGACTGGTTTGTGCATGGCGCGAAATGTTTCATTGTCGCCAGAATCAAGCGATAGCCGTACCCAGTCGCCTTTAGTAAGCACGTCTGCAACTTCTGCAACTCTATCCATGCGACTGCCATTTGTGACCACGCCAATTTGTATGTCGCGGGCTTTCAAATGTTTAACAATATCTGCAAAACCTGGATATACAGTTGGTTCACCACCGCCAATAATAATGACTGAACGTAAGCCACGGTCTATCAGAGTGGTGAGAGAATTTTTAAGTTGTTCATGTTCATACCGAATACCTGTGTTGAGTATATCCATATCAACACAGTGATCGCAGCGATAGTTGCACGCAGTAGTAACATCAAGATTTATGGATAATGGCGCATGGTTAGGTGCCTGATCGAGAATCTCTTCAATCGACTTTCCTTCAGCATAGGCATCTCTCCACTTTACTTGCCACCTGACATATTCTTTTAGCGTATTGATAATGGATGGTTGACGTAGCTTGGCAGAAAAATCATGAATAGGAGACAACTCGACCTGTTTCTCTTTGTGCTGGCCGTGTTTGCTTTTTGCGTGTAAAGGAGTGTCGACTGTCTTTAACACAGACTGAAAACTGTTTTTACTGCGAAAATCAATCAGAGGGGAGATTTCCATTAATACATCACCATCTGTTGTGTGAATTTTTTCCATAACTTGCTCTTATTTATAATTTTCGATCAATTGATGTAAGTGATGTGCACCTAGTATTAGCGCACATTCGTCAGATTCTAATCCTGCATCTATGCTGGCAAGAAAATCCCGTATCGAGGCATCCAGAGGATCTTGTATTGATATCGTGTGATGATCAGATTGTAACTGAATTTCATACTCAGGTAACGAAACAGTTCTGTGTACCACGCAACCATTTATTTGATAGCTTGCAGGTTTGGGAGTTTCACTGGATTGTTGGAATCCCAGAGTGGATTTAGTCACTCCCTGGTGATGGTGGTAGTCAAAATCAATGACAACACCATCGGATTCGTGAGTCACCTCTATCTGGTTGAGAGTGCCCGCGCCAACCAGTTGATAAAGCATGCTAAGACCGTGTGATGCACCATCAATCAGCATGGAGACCCCAGTGCTTTGCGGGCATAAGTGCATGGCAAACTGCTTGATTTCATTGTTAATAATCGCTTTTGGGTACAACTGTGAAAAATCCTTCAATGTGTAAGGCCATTGAGTGTTGAGGTGAATGTATCGCTGATTTGTAGTGGATTTAGTGATAATAGTTTGTAGACTGTGTAGATAAGGAACAAGTTCCAATTTGTTGGCAGGCCACCAAAAAGGCTTTTCGCAAAATATATGCAGATTATTGTCAGCCGCAAATTTCAGGTAGTTCAGATGTGAATCCGGGGGAGAAGCAATGACGAGAACATCAATGTCATGCTGGTCTAGCAGCGCTTGGCAATGAGTGTAACCCTGAGTGTCAATGCCATAATGGCTGGATAAACTGGAAACTGCCTGACGCGTCGATTTTTCACTGGTGCCGACAACGCCTGAAATTTCATGGCCCAGACCGGCAAATATACGGGCTATGAATGGCCCCGTGCCCTGGTGTCGTCTTGCAGCGCCAATAATTCCAATTTTATACGACATCAGGAATTAACATCGAAGATAAGTGATAATTGTTTATACTTGTGTGCCATTTCAAAAACATTCAACCGCGATTCTACCATGCCCAATCTTGTACTGCCGACCGAGATAGAGATTATCCAAGAGCTGGGTTCTGGACGTCGATCCCAAGTGTATCTGGCAAATTATCTTGGCAATAAAGTCGCGGTAAAAGTGTACAAACAGGAATATATTGAAAAGTATCAATCAAAATATCATATCAACATTGGAGAATTTGAGTTTGCGCGAAACAAGGTTGCTTATGAAGCCAGCGCACTTACCAGATACGTCGCTAAGCCTTACCGATTATTAAGTCCCGAACAGGGTTTCGATTTAGCCTTTATACAAGAGTATGTTGATGGCATCTGGCTGGAAGATTTGATGGAACAATTTAACGGACTGCCCGAAGAAGTGCTGAGAGCTGGCTATTATATTGTTGAGCAAGCTGCAAAGGTTGGTTTGTACGACCTGGATATTCCGCCTGGCAACATTCGACTCAGGCAGAATACAGTGGGCGAGTGGGTGCCCAAGCTGTATGATTTTAATTTAATGCCACAGTATATGTGTCCTCCCAATCCATTTATGGCAATGGGTTTTAAGTTGGGGTTGCGTGATAAAAACCATCGGGATTATCGTAGCCTTAAACATTGGGATTATCTTGGAAAACAAGCGAGTAAAAATAATGCAAAATTCTTATCCTGAAGATCTATCCAAATGGCTATGGTTATGGCTGCCTATTGTGGTGGCAATATTTCCGTATGCAATGCGTGTAGTCGATATAGAGACAGACAGTTATGTTTTTGGCGAGCAAGGCATTATAGAAAATTTCACTTTTTTTGTTTTGCTTATCGCAATTATATTGGGTGTGCTGTCTATATTGAGAATGAAGGAATTTGAATTTACATTCTTCAGGTTCTGGTTAACATTGCTGGTACTTGGATGTGTCTACTATGCTGGTGAAGAAGTAAGCTGGGGGCAACACTGGTTTGGCTGGGTGACGCCAGAAGGGTGGATGGATGTTAATGATCAGGGTGAAACAAATCTTCATAATACCAGTGCATTATTGGATCAAGTGCCGCGAATGCTACTAACCATAGCCGCAGTGGTGGGCGGGGTAATCATTCCAGTGTACTATCTGGTTCGCGGGAAAAAGTTTGATTCGGGCGAATTTCTGGCCTGGCTATGGCCGACTTATGTCAATATACCTACATGCTTGTTAGCAGTATTTGTCAGTCTGCATGAGAAAGTCTACAAATTATTCGGCACCACGGTACCTGACATATTAGACATACGAGCGGGTGAAACTAAAGAATGCCTGTTAGCCATGTTTTTGTTTATGTACATCGCCTCATTTTATAAACGTTTAAAGCAGGTCAATTAATATTTCTGGTAGAGTTTTTCTTCTACTAATGTTGAGCCGCTGCGCAAATTGATTTCTTTTTTTAAATCAGCGCGGAGATCGTTCTGTTTGTAAACAGAACGGGCCAACTCGATAAACTCCTGATCGAAAGTATTTTCGGCCTCTTTGGCGCGAATGTTATCTTCAATATCCCACAGTGCCTCATTTACCTCTGTTAATCGCCTAAATAGATCGCTTATATCAAGATCAGGGTTCTTCTCTTTTTCCCATGTTGTCACCAGCTCTTTTAATTCGCGGTTAATGTTTTCTAGCTTTTGTTTATCAGACGCTTTTTTCTGTTTGATTTTTAAAATGGTGATTTTGTCGATCAATTCACCAACGGAGATCGGGGCTAATAATTGCAAGATAAATACCTATGTATGTAGTAGTTTGTCCAGTTTGATTATAACGTCTTCTGGCCTGATTAAATCCATAACACCCGGTTTTTCTATTTTAGTGCCCCATTTAAGCTGCTCAGAAGATTTGTTCAGATACAGTTTTGCAGCCTCTGAATATTTATCCACACACCAGGGCAGGCTTAGGTATGGGCCACTTCGATGACTGTTACTGGCAGCATGTAACGCCAGTACAGGCGTATTTACGCAAGTGGCCATGTGAGCCGGGCCTGAATCAGGCGTTAATAAAGCCGTACAACGTTGCAGAATCGCAAGTAATTTTTTTAAAGTATCTTTGCCTATTAGATTGGTTGGTAGTTCGTTTAGCTGTGATGAAATTTTCTCACCATATTCATGCTCCAGATCAGTGTTACCGCCCAATAAGACAATATGCATATTGTGTTTTTCGATCGCATAGTTTGCCACGTCTACATAAGATTGCACGTTCCAGTTTCTCAGGGGGTGACTCGAGCAAGGGCTAATAGCGAGTATCCGCTTTTTATCAGCTAACTGTGCATGCGCAAATTCCTGGGCATCTTCAGGGATGGGGAGTGACCAATCCAGTTTTTTATGAGGAATACCAATATGCTCTATAAACTGAAAAAATGAATCAAGCACATGAATCTGTGCGGGGGCTATTCTTTCATTGACGACTAGTGTGTGAAAATCTTTTGCGCGAGATTTGTCATAACCTATTTTTCGTTTAGCAGAAATTAGTGCGCTGACCATATTTGCTCTAAGTGATACCTGGCAGGCGAGCAATACGTCAAATTTTCTGCCCGCCAATCTGGTTAGTAATTCTTGATAGGCTCTTAGCCCCAGGCTTTTATTGAACTGGATAAACTCAACGTTTTCGAGATCGCCAACAAGTTTATGTTCAGTCCTGCCAATAATCCAGGTGATCTTTGTCCCGGGGCGAAACTTTTGAATGCTGTGTATGATAGGAAGCATATGAGTAACGTCACCAATGGCAGATAGGCGAACTATACAGATTGAATTAATATCTGTGTTTAAGTGATTTTTACTCATTTTATAATCTGATTCTGTAAGCAATGACAATGCAATTACACGAGATAAGCGAACATAACACAAAAATTTGGGTGTCCGGGCATGTGAGTTCGGATTTTCAAATGGATTGGTTCGAGCAAGAGGAATTGTTCGAAGAATCAGCAATCCACGAGTGGAAAAGTGGACGTCAATCTACGCTTAGAATTAATACTGGTTCGCGTAAAATGATACTCAGACATTATTGCCGTGGTGGATTTCCTGCCAGGTTTAGTGAAGATAAATTTGTGTTTCGGGGTTTTGAGGCAACTCGTCCATTTAGAGAGCTGGCTTTATTGCATCGCATGAGAGGGCTTGGATTACCAGTGCCTGAACCCATTGCGTCAAGATGTATTCTCAAGGGGTTTTTGTATCAGGCAGATATTCTCATGGGGGAAATTGTTAATTCCAAGACGCTTGCCCAGATTATTTCTGCAAATAGGCTTGGGCAAGAAACGTGGTCGAAAATTGGCGAGACAATCTGGTACTTCCATCAACAGGGTATTCAGCATGTGGATCTAAATGCAAATAATATACTGTTGGATCAGGCTGGTGATATTTACCTGATTGATTTTGACCGGTGTACACAAAGGGCGTATTCGCACACCTGGGCAGTAGCTGGTTTGCAAAGACTGAAGCGTTCTCTAAACAAACAAAAAATCAATAACGCCAAGACTAATTTTCATCAAAAAGATTTTGAATGGCTGATGAAGGGTTACGAGGATTGTTCATCAATTAGTTTGAATACCAGATCCTGATAATTCTTCAGGACGTGTGTTTTGCTGTCCAGATAGTTTTTGGCATTCTCGCCTAACCTGACTTGTTCTTGATAATCTTTGAGTAATCTCTCAATCTCTTCAATGAGCTGACTCGCGTTGTTAACAAGTATTATTCCTTCGCATTTTACTAGCTCGTTGACTATATCCTTAAAATCATCGTGATAAGGGCCAATCAGAATGCAGCGGCCAAACTGTGCAGGTTCAACAACATTGTGTCCTCCGACAGGTACTAGTGATCCACCCATAAACACAAATGCTGCATTTTTCATGAATGGCATTAATTGGCCCAGAGTATCTATGATATAGATTTCATTGCTTGAAGGGTTCTCAGGATAACTTGAATGCAGGTGATAGGGTAATTGCTCGTCATTTAATAATTTACACAGTTCTTTTTTGCGATGTGGGTGTCGAATAGCAATAACGAGACCCAGATTTTCCGGTGCGGACAGTTTCCAGCGTTCAATGATTAACTGTTCTTCACCTTGATGTGTTGAAGCGCAAAGTAAAAACGGAAAATCAAGCGGGCACTCTTCTGTTACTGTTGGTGGTGTGTTAATCCCTGCAAATTTCAGGTTATCAAGAGTGTTTATTCTGTCTGGTCTTGCTCCCAGTGTTTTAAAGCGAATTGCATTTTCTTCACTGCTCGCAAGAATCAAGTCAACTTCCTGTAATGACTTTTTATAATTTCCAAGTATTAAAGCAGGTGCTTTTAATGTTTTCTCGCTGATGCGTCCATTGATGATTGCGATAGGAATGTTGTGATCTGCAACAGCAAGTATTGTGCTTGACCATAGCTCGGTTTCAAAAAGAAGGTGTAGCCTGGGGGTGAACTCTGTAATCAGTTGACGTGCGAATACACTATAATCTAAGGGGTAAAATACATGCTCGGTGTTATCTAGCTTGGCATTAATGACTGCCTGCTTCCCTGTCACTGTATTTGTGGAAATTAATAAATGTTCGCCACGCTTAATTAAGCTGCGTAGTAATGGAAGCGCAGTATTTATCTCGCCAACAGATGCGCAGTGGCACCAGATAATCTGGCTAGCGCTGTTTGCTTTTTTGTATAAACCCAATCGTTGGGTGAAGTAATCGCGGTTTCTGGATTTGAAGGCAATGTAGCCGGTATACAAAAACGCTGCTGGAAATAATCCCCAGGTGAGTAATCGGTAGCTAAGCGTAGAGCGTGAATTTGATTTGGCCATCCGGCCAAGACTACTCTAACCAGCTGTCAATTTGTAGTAGATCGTCTGCGCTCAGTGTTCCAGCAGCATTCTTTAAGCGTAGTGTATCTATCAGGTAGTCATAGCGCGATCTTGAGTAATCACGCTGGGCTTGAAAAACAGAGCGTAATGAAAGTAAAACATCAACCGATGTTCTGGTGCCAACCTCAAAACCTGCTTCTGTTGCCTCTGCTGCTACTTCTGCAGATTCCACTGCCCTGTCAAAAGCACTTACCCGGCTTATACCTGCCACAACATTATGAAATGCATCGCGCGTGTCACGTGTAGTTTCGCGTTTTATCCTTTCCTGCGCCTGTAACGCTGCGCTATATAAATACTGACTTTCCTTTGTCTGATAGTGTGTGCGCCCACCCTGGAAAATGGGGAAGTTTAATTCCAGACCAATTCTTGAGTCTTCGGTTTTTCGGGATCCTGTTAATCCGCCGGTATCACTATCATTATATGCAGCTACTATATCGAGTGTTGGTAAGTGTTGAGCCCGATTGCGTTGTATTTGCTGTCTGGCAATCTTGGTATCGTATTCGTTGATCAGTAAAGTAAGATTCTGATTCAGGGCGCTATTGACCCAGTCAGTAACGTTGTCAGGGTCCGGACGAACCAGCTCCATACGTTGTGATAATGTCTTGAGGTCAGTTACCCTGTCTCCAGTAATTACTGCCAGTGCATCAATTGCCAGTTCCAAAGCAATTTCCGCCTCAATTTCCTGAGCTACAGAGCTGTCATATAATGACTGAGCTTCTTTAACGTCAGTGATTGGAATTAAGCCTACCTCAAATCGATTGTTAGCCTGATCAAGTTGCCTGTTAATTGCTTCTTTTTCAGCAGTTGCGAATTTAAGTTCATCGCGTGCTGCCAATACGTTGAAATATAATTCAGTCACACGAAGCACCAGATCCTGCTTTGAAGCATCAAACTGGGCCTGGGCTCTGGCGACATTGTTATTTGCCTGTTTAAGCTGTACGTAAAAATCGCGGTTATAAAGTGCTTGAGTTAAACGCACGCTATAGCCATGAGAGTTGTAATCAACGTCGCTGCCCGCTACACCGAATGTCTGTCCTTCGGTATCCAGAGTATTGTCAGAGGTTTCTGCAGAAAAATTGATTTGCGGGAGTAGCGCGGCACGGGCAATGGGGGATGCCTGGGCCGTAGCAAAATAATTGGCTTCAGCTTCCCTGAAAACAGTATCTTGAGATTTAGCCGTCGTATATATGTCAATCAGACTGCTTGCTGACACGCCGGAAGACTGAAAGCATATAAACACTAAAAAATGTATGGATAATATGGCTAGGCGGTTGCTCATCTGGATTATTTCTTAATGTCTAAATAAATGTGTGATTCAACTATATCGGCAAATAGCTAAATAGTATTAGTTTGCAATAAGTTAATAAGTCGCCATTGATTGGTCAACGTATTTGGCCCAGGCATCAATACCGCCTGTGAGATTAGTGACATTAGTGAAGGCATTGTTTGATAAATAAGCTGCCACAGAGCGGCTGCGTATGCCGTGATGGCAAATAACGATAATCTCCTGATCCGGATCCAATTCATTTAATACGTTGGGAATCTGGCGCATGGGGATTAGTTGGGAATTCTCCAGAAAGCACTTTTCATACTCCCAGGGTTCGCGAACATCTAGCAGCAGCGGGTTTGTATCTGTGGTTTTTAAATAGGAATGCAGTTCTGTGGCTGATATTTCTCTGAAGCTCAAAATGAGAAAACCTTTTCTGTTGAGGTGGATAGCAATGGCGGAATGATGGTTTCAAACAGGCTCTCTTCTCGAAAACTGTTTTCCGCAACTTTAGTAAATAGCTTTGCTGTCATAACTGGAGGTTGGCCAATAATGCAGAATAAGCGGCCATTTTTTTCTAGTAACCTTGAGATGCCATCTATATGTTCCGGAACCGATCCAGTGACAGCGATCACGTCATAGCTGCCTAAGCTGTCTGCCAGTTCAAATATATCACCAGTTAAAAATTCAATATTACTGGCCTCGGGCTGTAAACGTTTTTTTGCGGCATCTGATAATTCGTCAAAATACTCACAAGAGGTGACATGTTTGCCCATCTTCGCCAAACATGCAGTGATAAACCCACTACCTGTGCCAATTTCTAATATGTTATCGTCTGGTAAGATCTTCAGTGACTGCAGCATACGTGCTTCAACTTTGGGCGACATCATCACCTGACCGTGACCGATAGGAATTTCCATGTCAGCAAATGCCAGGTTTTTTTGCGATTCACTGACGAAATTTTCTCGAGGCACTGACTGGATCACATTCAACACCTGCATATCGAGCACATCCCATGGTCGGATCTGCTGTTCAATCATATTAAATCTTGCTTGATCAATATCCATGATATTCATTTGGTCGACTAAATAACCAATACTCTACGGTGCTTGTATTAATAATAGCAAGTAATTTACTAAGTAATTTCATGGATATAGCACGTTATGGACGGTATTTGCACAACTCATTAAGTATTGCAATGTGGTCAATACAGGTTATATTCAAAATCAAGGCTGAAATTAAATAATTCCAACTACTGGTGGTATATGAGCGTAACTGAAATTGATCTGGTCTCTCAAACAAAAAAACTTGGTGAAGAAGTTACACGACCATTCCCTCGTTCTAAAAAAATCTACGTTACAGGCTCAAATGACAGTGTTCGGGTAGGTATGCGGGAAGTAGAGTGTGATGACACAGGGACCAGTTTTGGCGCAGAAGAGAATCCTGCCATTCCGGTATATGACACGTCAGGGCCACTAACAGACCCTGCCGCAGAGGTGGACTTGTCAAATGGCATCGAGCGTATTCGGGCGCAATGGATAGAAGGACGTCGTGATACGTTAGAGCTCGAAGAATTATCATCCGAATTTGGACGCCAGCGTTTAACTGATCCAAAAACGGAGCATATACGTTTTCAGGTCAAGCATGCTCCCAGAAAGGCATTGGAGGGTAAAAATGTAACCCAGATGCACTATGCAAAAAATGGCATCGTTACTCCCGAGATGGAATATGTTGCCATCAGAGAGTCATTACGTTTGCAGGAACTACGTGCAGACCCGCGCTATAAGAAGTTATTAAAACAACATAAAGGGGAATCTTTTGGTGCGAACCTGCCTGAAGAGATCACGCCAGAATTTGTGCGTGAAGAAGTAGCTCGCGGGCGCGCGATTATTCCAAACAATATTAATCATCCAGAGTCAGAGCCAATGATAATTGGGCGTAATTTTCTGGTTAAAGTGAATACCAACATTGGTAATTCGGCTGTGACCTCTTCTGTAGTAGAAGAAGTGGAGAAAATGGCGTGGTCAGTTCGCTGGGGTGGTGACACCATCATGGATTTAAGTACCGGCAAAAATATTCATGAAACACGTGAATGGATATTGCGAAACAGTCCTGTACCTGTGGGAACAGTTCCAATTTATCAGGCACTGGAAAAAGTTAACGGCAAAGCTGAAGATCTTACGTGGGAATTATTTAGAGACACACTGATTGAACAGGCAGAACAAGGCGTGGATTACTTTACAATTCATGCCGGTGTGCGATTGGCTTATGTGCCGCTGACAGCGGATCGTTTGACTGGAATTGTGTCACGCGGTGGGTCGATTATGGCCAAGTGGTGTTTAGCTCACCACGAAGAAAGCTTCTTGTATACGCACTTTGAAGATATCTGTGAAATCATGAAAGCGTATGATGTGGCATTCTCGCTCGGCGATGGCTTGCGTCCAGGTTGCATCGCAGATGCCAATGATGAAGCTCAGTTCTCTGAATTACGGACACTGGGTGAGCTGACTAAAATTGCCTGGGAGCATGATGTTCAGGTAATGATTGAAGGCCCTGGTCATGTGCCAATGCAAATGATCAAGGAAAATATGGAGAAAGAGCTGAAAGATTGTTATGAAGCTCCATTCTATACGCTTGGGCCATTAACAACAGATATAGCGCCAGCCTACGACCACATTACTTCTGCGATCGGTGCTGCGCAAATTGGCTGGTATGGTACGGCGATGCTTTGTTATGTGACGCCCAAGGAACACTTGGGTTTGCCAGATAGGGAAGATGTGCGTGACGGTATCATTACATACAAGATTGCAGCGCATGCAGCGGATTTGGCTAAAGGACATCCGGGAGCACAGTTGCGAGATAATGCATTATCCAAGGCGCGATTTGAGTTTCGCTGGGAAGATCAGTTTAACCTGAGTCTGGATCCGGAACGCGCACGTGAATTTCACGATAAAACCCTACCTAAGGATTCATCTAAAGTAGCTCACTTCTGTTCAATGTGTGGGCCGCAATTCTGTTCAATGAAGATAACCCAGGATGTTCGTGAGTATGCAAAGAACAAGGGAATTGGTGACATTAAGATAGCCATTGAATCCGGCATGAAAGAAAAGTCTGAGCAATTTAAAGAAGAAGGCGCTTCTATTTATAAAGCGGTTTAAATTTCCCTGTAAAAGTCAGGTGGCAGATAATCGTTGCAATTTTACTTGCTGTTGAGACTTGCAGGGCTATTGATTGGTGAAAGCGCAAATAGGCTCGTTGTTGACGACATTTCTGATGTGTTGAACCGGATGCACGGCGTACAAAAAGTCAATGAAGTGTTAACAATGCATATGGACCCCAAGTATATACTGGTTAATCTGAGTGTTGAATTCTCTGATAATATTAATAGGTAAAACAGAGACATTGATCGCTCACTTGGATCAGGAGATAAAAACAAACATAAGTAGGTAAAAAGCATTTATATAGAAGCAGAATCAAGCCTTTAAAGATATGGCTATTCTGACGATCCAGTATTATCACCTAATGTGACACTGTTCACATATCTTAATTAAACCGTTCATAGCCTCAAATTCAGTCTTAAGTATTCATCGCCGCCGCCGATACAGCTATTGGGAGCTTATGCTCAAAAGTATTGTAATGTCGAGGAGCGGCGCATGGCTGATGATAAAAGTAAGATTTACGATTCTATTAATGAAGCTGATGAAGAAGGATCTTTAGAGAAAGCTAAATTACAGGAATCACTTGGCAGCCCTGAGGCTAGAGAAGAGCATTTCAAGCAAAACATTATGATGGATGTTGAAGAGCGTCCAGATGGTGTAGAAGCGACAGAGCAGTCGGAAACCCAACAAGTTATATCAGAAGTTGATGAGTTAGCACAGAGACACAATCAAGATGGCGAAAATTATAATTCAGAAAATGATTATGATAATCACTCTAAATATGAAGTTACAGGAAGTGAGCAACAGAAAATAGAAAGCAAGGCAAATACATTTATAGGTGATAATGCAGAAAATGTAGATTCGACAAGCCGAGAACAATCAAAAGTCAGTAACCCGCAATCTGATACTCAACCGATTGATAAAGTAAGTGCCTATGCAGCTCAAGATGTAGATCAACAGATTGAAGAAGCGCTGATCAGCGAGTCTCAATCTAATGCCAACGAGTTTGATATTAGTGCGGTGAGCGACACAGATAATGCGAGCAATGAAGTCAGCGAGTCGGCAGTGGCCGGGACCTCGGTCGGTATCACGGCGTTTGCGAGTGATGCGGATGGCACGAACAGTGATGTGACCTATAGCCTGTCCAGCAACCCTGGCAATGCGTTCAGCATTAATAGCACCACTGGTGAAGTGACAGTGGCTGATCCGAGTGCGCTGGACTTCGAAACAGCCCAGAGCATGTCGATAGAAGTCACGGCGACTTCAGAAGATGGGTCGGTGAGCAGTGAGACATTTAACATTGCGATTAACGATGCCAAC
>Ga0114916_1000019_pt1 | contig 222444 bp, 197 predicted proteins | sample MalvirAntarct_66_FD_83501 | JGI IMG/M metagenome (GOLD analysis project Ga0114916, IMG submission 83501) | Marine viral communities from the Global Malaspina Expedition - Malaspina viral metaG Antarct_66 | ecosystem: Environmental > Aquatic > Marine > Oceanic | place: West Anvers Island... | reverse complement strand
TGTTTATATATATCAATTTTAAGTCTGATAAATAACCCAAAAAAAGTGAGTTAAATTTTAGGTTTTCATCTTTACGTTTTTGCTTGTAAAAATTCCTGAGTAAATAAAATTTTTGTTTGAGATTTTAACGACAAGATATTAACAACTAATGAATATAATTTTTATGGTTGTTAACATTAACCATATTTTATTAAAGTAGGGTTTTATAATATTAATACTTAGAGTACGATTTTGTACCTTTACAATAATAAATAATTTAAGTAATTATGACAATTTCAATAGGTAATGATCACGCAGGAACAGATTATAAATTTGCTATTTTAAAACATCTAGAAAAAAAAGGATATACTGTAACTAATTATGGTACAGACTCTAATGATAGTGTAGATTATCCTGATTTTGTTCACCCTGTTGCTAAAGATGTAAATAATAATAAAGTTGACTTTGGAATTTTAATTTGTGGTAGCGCAAATGGAGTTGCAATGACAGCTAATAAGTATCAAAACGTAAGAGCTGGTATTTGTTGGATAAATGAAATTACTGAACTCATAAGACAACATAATAATGCAAATATTATTTGTATTCCTGCGCGTTATACTGCTATACCTCAAGCTATAAAAATGGTTGATACTTTTTTAAGTACAAAATTTGAAGGTGGTCGCCATCAGAACAGGGTTGATAAAATAGCTGTAACTAGTTGTTAAATGGGTCACGATCACTCACATCAACATAAAGATATGAAAGGTAGAAATTTAATAATTTCTATACTTTTAAACATTCTTATAACTGTAGCCCAAGTTGTTGGAGGGCTTATTTCTGGTAGTTTATCTTTATTAAGTGATGCATTACATAATTTTAGCGATGTACTTTCTCTTATTGTAAGTTATATAGCAGCAAAATTATCAAAACAAAAAGCCTCAATACACAGAACATTTGGATATAAAAGAGCAGAAATTCTTGCTGCATTTATTAACGCTTCTACTTTGGTTATTGTTGCTGTTTTATTGATTATTGAAGCTTATAAACGTTTTTTAAACCCTCAAGAAATTGAATCAGAACTGGTTATTTGGTTATCATTAATAGCTATTTTAGGGAATGGATTTAGTGTTTTATTATTAAAAAAAGACTCTAAAAATAATATTAATATGCGCTCTGCTTATTTGCACTTATTTACAGATATGATGGCTAGTGTTGCTGTATTAATTGGTGGTTTATTAATGAAATATTATCAGTTGTTTTGGGTAGATAGTTTATTAACATTACTAATTGCATTGTATTTAATTTGGGTTGGTTATGATTTACTTAAAAAATCAACTAAAATATTAATGTTGTTTACTCCAGAACATATTAATATTAAAGATGTTGTTAGAGCTGTAAATAAAATACCAAAAGTTAATAGACTTCACCACATACATATTTGGTGTTTAAATGATGATGAATTGCATTTAGAAGCCCATTTAGATTTTAATGAAGATATTACTATAAGTGAATTTGATGTTATTTTACACGAAATAGAAGAACTTTTACATTATGAGTTTGCTATAAACCATGTAAATATTCAACCAGAATTTAATAAGAAAGATCCTAAAGAAATTATTGTTCAAGACTAATGCTTAAAATAACTACAAAAACTTTTAAAGAATTAACAACCGACGAATTGTATGCTTTACTACAGTTACGAAGCGAAGTATTTGTTGTAGAACAAGATTGCGTTTATCAAGATATAGATTATAAAGACCAAAAAGCACTTCATGTTTTAGGTTTTAAAAACAATAAGTTAGTTGCTTATACACGTCTTTTTAAACCTGGTGACTATTTTAATTATGCTAGTATTGGAAGAGTAATTGTGGCACAAAATGAAAGAGAACATAAGTATGGCTATGATATTATGAATGCATCTATAAATGCAATTAAAGAATATTATAAAGAAACCAGAATTAAAATTTCTGCTCAAATGTATTTAAAAAAATTCTATAATAATCTTGGGTTTGAAGAAGTTGGAGAAGGGTATTTAGAAGATGGCATTCCGCACATTGGGATGATTAAAAATTAGTTGTTCTCCACAACATAAGTTACTAAAATTTCAACCCTTCTATCAAATTTTGGATCTCCACCTAACGGAAATTTACGTCGCATTCCAACATATTTCATGCGCTTTGGGTTCACTCCTTTTTTAACTAAATAGTCATAAATATATTTAGCTCTTGCAACAGATAAATTACGTTTTTTAGTTTTTCTATCTATAGCATCTCTACTATTTTGAGTACAGCAAACATGACCTTGAATAGTAAAATATAAATCATCACGCTCTACTAAAACCTTAGCAACATTTTCTAATGTTTTAACCGATTCTGGCATTAAATAACTATACCCTGTTTTAAATAGAATATTTTCTAAAACAATATTATCACCAGCTTTAATATCGCCTTTTAAAACTTCTGTAACATCTTTTGGTTTAACTTTTTCAATTGGTTTTGGTGGAAAAACAGGTGTTACAATTATTTGAACTTTTCGGTTAAGACTACGTATTTTATCAACGTTTTCTTCTTTAACTAATTTAAGAAGCACCTCGCCTTTTCCATCAACATTTGTTATAATTGATTCGTCAAATTCGTTATTAGAAAAAATGGTTTTAATGCTATTAGCTCTGTCTTGCGATAATTTTAAATTATAACTATGACTCCCTCTATCATCACAAAAACCATAAATTGATATTTTTTCTATATCTAAAGATTCAATTTCAGATAAAAACAAAAGTAGCCTACTATGTTCGGTTTCTATAACTTCAAATTTATCAGTATCAAAATACACTTCATGCACTAACTCTTTTTGAGCCACGGCGAGTTGTGTAATAAATACTAAAAAAATGAATAGGGTTTTCATTGTTTTTTATAAATAACAGAATTAAATATACTAAAAATTAGAAAATCTATAATAAAGAAGCTTACTAGAGATTTAAATAGCTCAAAAATTTGGCCTGATTTTTTAGCAGATCTTTACTATCTTGAATTTCTGAATTATGAGCAATATAGTAAGTGTACATGCCTTCTCTATAAAAATAGCGTTTCACAATTTCATCAGACAATAAAGACATTATTTGCGTTTTATTTTCATCTATAGCCTTGCTTTTATAAGTACTTAAAGCATTAGTCATTGCTTTATAATTACTATCAATTGCAGCATTTAATCCTTCAGATTTTGCGATAGCAAGAGCCTCATCAAAAGCTTTTTCTGTTTTAGTCTCAAAACTAAAATTATTACTTTTTAAGAAGCTTTTAAAGTCACTAAAATCACTATCATTTAATTTAAACCCTTTTAAATCACTTACTGAGTTTTTATAATAGTATTTAGTGGCATAATTAAAAACAAGATTTTCTTCAGAAATTGCAGTAGTTATAGGGCTTAATTTTGAATACTCTAATTCAATATCTGGCTGAATTCCTCCACCATCATAAACCGTTCTTCCTCGACGTGTTTTAAAGGCATTATAGTTTTCTTTAGCAACTCTAGTAGCTTTACCGTTTTCATCTCTATTCCAATAATCTAAAGCCTGAATACACCTTCCTGATGGTGTATAATAGCGAGATATTGTAATTTTTATTTGAGTACCATAAACCAAACTTTTAGGACGCTGAACAAGGCCTTTTCCAAAACTACGAGTTCCTACAATAACAGCTCGATCTAAATCTTGCAAAGCACCAGCAACAATCTCACTTGCAGAAGCGCTTTTTCCATCGATTAAAACAATTAACGGAATATCGGTGTCAATAGGTTCTTTTTGAGTGTAATACGTTTTGTTATACTTTTCTACTTTAGACTTAGTGGTGACTACTAGCTGGTTTTGAGGCACAAAAATATTAGTAACATTTACAGCTTCGGTTAATAATCCACCAGGATTTCCGCGCAAATCTAAAATGAGTTTTTTAGCACCTTGGTTTTTTAAAGCTCTAACAGCTGTAATAGTTTCTTGTGACGCCTTATCTCCAAATTTTCTTAATACTAAATACCCAATTTCATCATCAACCATTGAATAATGTGGCACATCGTGTATTTCTACAGACTCTCTTTTAATGGTTGCCGTTTGAGTTTTTCCTTGTCTTAAAAATGTAACATTTACTGTTGAACCTGTAGCTCCTTGAAGTAAATTACCTGCATCATCTTTAAAATCGGCAACAACAACGTTTTCTACCTTTATAATTTCATCCCCAGCCTTTAAACCAGCCTTATCTGCTGCATAATCTTTATAAGGCTCGATGATGACTAATCTGTCTTTAAGTGTTAATACACTTGCTCCAATACCTGTATAATCACCTGTATTGTTTATTCTTGCGTTTTCAACATCTTGTTCATTATAAAAATTGGTATAAGGATCTAGGTCTTGCAACATGTTTTTAATTGCAGTATCCATTAAATCACCAGGATTAGTCTCATCAACATAATTCATGTTTACCTCTTTATAGAGCGTAGTGAATATTTCTATTTGCTTTGCTATTTCAAAAAAATCGCCTTTAAAAGCTGTTCCTGTTAAGAATATTGAAAGCAGTACAACAGGAATTATAATTTTCTTTTTTAGTAAGGTTTTCATCAGTATATATTTTAATCTTCAGTAGAAGTTTCTTTTAAAAATTTTTCAAATAATTGATTCATTTTTTCATTAACAGCGTCAAATTCTGTTCCATCTTTACCAATGTACAAAATCATTAACGCATATTGTGTTGTAATGTTGTTAAAATAGTTAGCCTTATTAAGCCTGTATGCTTCTCTCATTAGGCGCTTAATTCGGTTCCTGTCTACTGCATTTTTAAAATGACGCTTACTTACAGAAACACCAGCTTTTACTTTAACATTATCATCAAAAGTAGTTTCAATAAATACCAATCGTAATGGATATGACACAACCGATTTTCCTTCTAGAAAAAGTTTCTCGATGAGTTTTTGACTCTTAAGTTTTTCGGTTTTATTGAATGTTAGCTTCATGTTGTGTAAAGGTAGTAAGGATTACTAAATAAAAAAACCACTAATTAAAGTGGTTTTTTTATTTATATGTTAGAGATATTAAGGCCTATTAGTTCCCTCTTTAGTATTATAAATAATATTATTTTCTTTATTTATATCAGCCATAAACCCTTTTGGGTCGATAATTACTGACTTAATAGTTGATTTTGGTTTTTCAATAGAAAACTCAAAAGAAGGATAAGCCCAAGCCCAGTCATTTAGTATAGTTGCATCTGTTGGTTTATTACCAAACATCATTCGTAATGGAATATAAAACTGTTGTTTTGTTCCATCAGTAAATTCAACTTCTATATCTAATGGCATTGGCATTAAGCCAATTCGCTCTAAAGTTATTTTTGTGTTATTTCCGTCTTCTTTCATACTCTTAATTCCGTAATCAATAGTATTAGTTGTTTGTGTCCAATCCATTAAATACCAATCTAATTCTAATCCAGACACTTTTTCAGCAACTCGAATAACATCTAATGGCTTAGGATGCTTGAAAGACCATTCTTTAAAATATGTTTTGAGTGTTTTATCTAAATTTTCCTCACCAATAACATAGCCTAATTGCGCCAAAAACACACACCCTTTATAATAAGAAGAAACAGAATAAGAGCGATTGTAAATATATCTGTCAGCGTGCGTTGTTTCTGGTTGTTCTGTACCAGAATTTGCATGCCATAAATAAGTATTATAAGCTCTTTCCCATGGGTTTTCTTTATTTAGTTTTAAAAGTGTATCTACTGCTCTATATTCAATATATGTAGCAAACCCTTCATCCATCCACTCATGTTTTAATTCGTTAGTAGCAACAAGAAATTGAAACCAAGAATGAGCCACCTCATGTACCAATGTTCCATACACTAATCTCTCAAAAACACCCTCACCAAGAGTTAGGGTGCACATTCCGTATTCCATACCTCCATCTCCACCTTGAATAACAGAATATTGTTTGTAAGGATATTTACCAACAAGGCCACTATAATATGTCATAAATTCAGCAACTTTTGGTTGTAAATTTTTCCAATTATCTAGTTTATCTTGAGGCATTGTTGATTTATAAAGGAAGTGTAGCATTGGTCCATTTTCTAACTGAAGCTTATCATGTTTATATTCAGGATCTGCTGCCCAAGTAAAATCATGAACATTAGGCGCCTTAAAATGCCATGTTAAAGTTTTTCCCTTTTGCTTTTTTACTGGTTCGGTTTCATATCCATGGCCAATTTCGTTTGGGTTTTGTAAATAACCAGTTCCACCAACTGTATAATTTTTATCGATAGTGATTTTAACATCAAAATCTCCCCAAACACCATAAAACTCTCTTGCAATATAAGGATCTGCATGCCAACCTTCAGTATCATATTCAGCTAATTTTGGATACCATTGCGCCATTGACAAAGCAACTCCTTCACTATTATTTCGACCAGAACGACGTATTTGAACAGGTACTTGAGCATTAAAAACCATATCGAAAGTTGTTTTTTCACCTGGCTTAATTGGTTCAACCAAATCAACCACTAAAACAGTTCCTACGGTTTTATATTGAAGTGCTTTTCCATTTTGTGTTAATGAGCTTACTTTTATAAAACCAATTTCATCTGGGTTTAATTTACTTATTCTGCTTTGATAGTTTGGTTCTTCTTTGGTGCCAAAGTTAGGAGCCATTCTTCTGTCTGGGTCTGCAATACTTTGGGCTCTTGCATCCATCTCACTTCCTGGCTGAAACGCATTAGGATACAAATGATAAAACACCCTGTTTAATACATCAGGAGAGTTATTTGTGTACACTAATTTTTGTGTCCCATTATATTGATAGGTATTAACATCCATATTGATTTCCATTGTATAATCAACATGTTGCTGCCAATAAGAATTACCAGATTGAGCAAATAGACTTATTCCACTATTTAAAATAAAGCAAGTAGATAAAATATATTTTAAAATGAATTTCATTATTGTATGTTTTTTGAGATTTTTTCAGCCATAATTAAAGCATTATATGCGTTTGCAATTCTACCTGATTTAGATAAAACGCTGAAAGATTGAACATTATTCGCATCTCCACCTACAATCACTTTTGTAGTTAAAGGCAATCCAGAATCTACAATTATTTGTTTTACCTGAGTAGCTGTTAAATTAGGATATTGCGAGCGAATTAAAGCAGCAATACCAGCAACAGCAGGAGAAGCCATAGATGTACCACCTATGGACTCGTATTCATTTTCAGGGAATGTTGAATAAATATCTTCGCCTGGAGCAAAAACATCGACATTAATTTTCCCATAATTAGAAAAACCAGACACCATTTTTGAACCATAAACAGGATCCAAAGAGCCAACAGTTATAAAATTATTTGCAACTTCTAACCCAGTTCCAATGGCGTCATTAGGATATACATCTTTCTTGTCTAAATCAATTCCCTCATTACCTGCTGCATTTACAATTAATACATCTTTTTGTCCAGCATAAGCAATTGCGTCTCTAACCCAATCGCTATGTGGAGAATAGTATTTTCCAAAACTTGTATTAATCACCTTTGCTCCATTATCAACCGCATAGCGTATAGCTAAAGCCACATCTTTATCATACTCATCTCCATTTGGAACAGCACGAACAGACATAATTTTCACGTTGTTTGCCACACCATTAACACCTTTATTGTTATTACGTTCTGCAGCAATAATTCCAGCAACATGAGTACCATGACTTTCGTCTTTTTTTACAGGCTTAACGTTTCCGTTTCCGTAAAATTTTTGTGACAAATCATCAGGATTATCACCTGTTTTTCTTCCTCTAAAATCTTTATTTAAATTGAAGTTTAAACGCTCAGAAATGCTAACAATAGCATCACTAAGTTCTTTTTTGAAATCTGATACAGTTTCAAAATCTAAACTATAAACATATTTTAATATAGAAATTGATTGTTGAAGTGATGCATCTTCAGTATTAATAGAATTAACATCATTTTGAGTATAATTAGCTTTTTTTAAATATGTAGATACTGCCTGATCAGCTGATACCACTTGTTGTAGAATTTGATCGTACTGAACTTTTCTGCTAGAGTATTTTTGATAATCTTTTTCATACTCAGCCTGAGCTTCTAGGTATCTTGGATTAGTCTTGTCGCCACTTGCTAATAAGCGCACATATTCTAATTGCTCGTCGTAAGCATCTCCAAGAAAATTCCAACCATGAATATCATCAATATATCCATTATTATCATCATCTTTTCCGTTGTTTGGAATTTCTTTGGTGTTTGTCCAAATTACATCATCTAAATCTTCATGATCTATATCAATTCCGGAATCTATAACAGCCACAATTGTAGTTTGGCCTTTTTTATTTTTTATGATTTCATTGTAAGCTTTATCAACACTCATTCCAGGAACCGTATCTTGTACAAGGTCTAAATGCCCCCAAACGCGTTTCTGATTTTCAGTGAGTTTTGAGATTTTTAATGGTAATGTGTCAATGTTTTCAATAGGAGTTGAAATAACTCCAGAAGTGCTACCGCAACCAAATAAAATAGAAGCTGCCAGAGCAGAAAGTAGAAGGGGTTTAAAATTAAATGTCATTGTTTTTAATTAATTAAGTGAATATATCTTTTGGGGTAAATACGTCTTTTAATCGAACACCTTTTTCTGTGTGTTCAACAGTTATAATTTCATTATGTGCATCATGCTCTAGAAACAAATAAAAGTTTTTATCTGCCGCCAAATTGAGGAATTTTTCCTTTTCTGTTAAGGTTAATAATGGCCTTGTATCGTAACCCATTACAAACGGGATAGGTAAATGTCCAGCCGTTGGCAGCAAATCTGCCATAAAAGCAATGGTTTTATCTTTATATGTTATTAACGGAATCATTTGTTTGTCAGTATGTCCATCAGCAAAAAAGATATCAAATCCTAATTCGGAGTTTTTTAATAAATCATTTTCTGGAAGCGAAGTAAATTTAAGCTGCCCACTTTCTTCCATTGGTATAATATTTTCTTTTAAAAAGGATGCTTTTTCTCTACTATTTGGTTGTGTTGCCCATTTCCAATGATCTTTATTACTCCAAAAATGCGTATTTTTAAAAGCTGGTTCATAACCCGTTCTGTCTTTATTCCACTGAACACTTCCACCACAATGGTCGAAATGAAGATGAGTCATAAATACGTCAGTAATATCGTCTCTATGAAACCCATAAGTTTTTAAGGATTTATCTATAGAGTCATTTCCCCATAAATAATAGTATCCATAAAACTTATCACTTTGTTTATTGCCCATTCCAGTGTCAATTAATATTAATCGATTTCCATCTTCAATTAACAAACAACGTGCCGCAATATCTATCATATTGTTGTTATCAGCAGGATTGGTTTTTTGCCACAACGCTTTTGGCACCACACCAAACATTGCGCCACCATCGAGTTTAAAGTTTCCTGATTCTATTGGATATAATTGCATGGCTGTGTATAAGTATTGTTATTAAATCGCAAATTAACAAAAGTTGCATAGCTATTCTAAATCAATAGTTTTATTTAGTTGTTTTTTAACATTTCGGTTTATTAAGTAAATGAAGCTTTCTTTTGAAAGGTTTAAAAATTGAATTAATTTTATAAAAACCACGATTCTTATGGCAATTAAGCACATTATCGAAACACCTTTAAAAATAAAAAAAATGAAATTATTGAGGTTTGGACGTGATTTCAAGCCAGATGAAGAAGTTATTTTAAGAGACTATCTAGCAATTGAGCGCACTCGATTAGCTAATGAACGCACTTTGCTTTCATATATTAGATCTTCACTTTATTTGTTATTGGGTGGGATTGCTTTTTTTCAGCTGGAAATCTTTCCTAATTTTAGATATTTAGCCATAGTCTCACTTTTTTTTAGCATTCTTTTTTTAATTATTGGCATTTATCGATTTACACTTTTAAAGAAAAGTTTAAAAAGATTGTACTATATGTCTGAATCTAAAGAAGATAATTAACGTTATCAGCATTAACTAAATACAAGGATTAGTTATGAGCATCGATTTGATTATCACATTTTGTATTATTGGTGTTGGCGTCTTTCTTTTCGTTAAAGACTACTTTTCTATTGACACAACGTCTATCCTAATTATGGCAATGTTCATAGTTGCAGGTGTATTAAATCCTGAAGAAGGCTTTTCTGGATTTAACCATCCTGCGACCTTAACCTTAGGCTGTATTTTTGTGGTTAGTGGAGGTGTATTTAATTCGGGAATTCTTGATGGTTTAAGTCACAGGATTATTAAACTTGCCAAAATACACTATCTAATAGCGCTTGTGGTTTTTTGCCTAATTACCGCTATGTTTTCTGCGTTTATTAACGATACAGCTGTTGTGGCACTTATGCTACCAATTGCATTAACGGTTTGTAGAGAAACAAATATTAGCCCTGCAAAGTTATTAATGCCAATTTCGTTTGCAGCTCTTTTTGGTGGCACTTGTACGCTTATTGGAACATCAACCAATATCTTAGTGAGCAGTTATGCGGAAAAGTACGGACTTGAGGAGTTTGGTATGTTTGAGTTTAGTGGTGCTGCAATTTGTTTACTTGTTGTTGGATTTGCTTATATGTTTATTATTGGGCCATTTTTACTTCCTAAACGTAAAGATGAAGATAATGAACTTACTAAAAAAGCCGAACAGTATATTACCGAGCTCACAGTTGAAGAAGGGTGTGCAGACATCAATAAACCTATTATCAAGTCAAAATTAGTGATAGATTTTAACGTCAATATTCTTTCGATTATGCGCGAAGGGAGCTTGCGATATGATTTAGGACCAGAAACGATTTTACTAAAAGATGATGTCTTAAAAGTGGTAGTGCCACCACAAACCCTTCATCGATTATTAGATATTAAAGGCTATAAAGTAAGGGGTAGTAAACGAATTAAAAACCCAGAAGTTAAATCAGATAATTATAATGTCTATGAAGTGATAATTCCTTTTGGGTCGAGTTTGGCTGAAGGTTCTCTTAAATCATTGCGTTTTAATAGACGATACAATATGTCTGTTTTAGCTATTCGTCAGCGAGGTGAAATTATATTAGACAAGCTATCATCTGTAAAATTAATGGAAGGCGATATGCTATTAGTTTTAGGACAAAAAGAAGAAATAAAAAACCTTGAATCAAAAAAGCTTGTAGTTACACTTTCTGAATACCAAAAGAAAAAAACCAATTTCAGAAAGGCCATTCCGGCAGTTTTAATAGGAATTGGAGTTGTGCTAGCAGCTTCATTAAACCTTACTTCTATTTTAATAAGTGCTATGGTTGGAGCATTATTAATGGTTTTGACAGGCACCTTAAAACCCATTGAAGCTTATAATGCTGTTGAGTGGAAAGTTATTTTTATGATGGCTGGAGTTCTCTCTATGGGTACAGCTCTTGAAAAAACAGGAGGCGCTAAATTAATTGCTGATTTTATACAAAGCACTTTAGGACAATACGATCCGCACATCACATTAAGCTTATTGTATCTCGTTACATTTATATCAACCAATCTTATTTCTAGTAAAGCAACAGCCGCATTACTAACACCAGTTGTAATTAGCTTATCATCCATCATGGAAATAAGCGAACGTCCCTTTTTGGTTGCGGTAATGTTTGCGTGTTCACTTACGTTTATGACACCTATGAGCTACCCAACAAACACGATGGTATATGCACCAGGAAATTATAAATTCAACGACTTTTTAAAATTTGGGACACCTCTTAATTTAATTATATGGATAGCTGCATCTTTTATTATACCTTATTTTTTCCCATTTTAATTTTACTCAGTAAGATTAATTTATGAATGATTTATATTCAACAAAAATAACTTTACTATCTTTCAAGAGTTAAAAAAGAACCACAACTAAACTATGTTAGAATTAGCAGGAATTATCATTTTGGGTATATTGGCACAATGGGTTGCGTGGAAGTTTAAAATACCAGCAATTCTACCCTTAATATTAATAGGATTATTAGTAGGTCCTATTGCAGCTGAGTATTTATCTGAAGACCACACAAAATGGATTGAACCAATTTGGAATGGAGAAGAAGGTTTATTTCCAGGTGAAAGTTTATTCTATTTTGTCTCTCTTGCAATTAGTATTATTCTTTTTGAAGGTGGATTAACGCTTCGACTTAAAGAAATAAAAAATGTTGGGCCAGTAATTACTAAACTAATTACAGTTGGTTCTGTTGTAACATTTTTTGGAGCAGCAGTAGCAGCTCACTATATATTTTATTTAAGCTGGGAAATGTCCTACCTCTTTTCGGCATTAATTATAGTAACAGGACCAACGGTTATAACGCCAATTTTACGAAATATACCGTTAAAACCAGATGTATCTGCGGTTTTAAAATGGGAAGGTATTTTAATCGACCCAATAGGAGCGCTTGTAGCAGTATTAGTGTTTGAATTTATAAGTGTTGAAGGAGGTGGAGAATTTACTAAAACAGCCATGATTGAGTTTGGTAAAATTGTTTTATTTGGAACCACTTTTGGTTTTACTTTTGCTCACGGACTCAATTTTGCAATCAATAAGAGACTAATTCCACACTATCTATTAAATGTTTTTGCACTAGCTTCGGTTTTAGGGGTTTTTGTCTTATCTGATAGTTTTGCACACGAATCTGGTTTATTAGCTGTAGTTGTTATGGGAATGGTTTTAGGAAACTCTAATTCTCCATATTTAAAAGAGCTTCTATATTTTAAAGAATCACTAAGTGTACTCTTAATATCTATACTCTTTATTTTACTTGCCGCAAATATTAATATGGAAGATTTGCTACTTATTTATAATTGGAACACAGTAGTACTATTTTCTGTTGTTGTTTTTATTTTAAGACCAATAGGCGTGTTTTTAAGCACTTATAATTCTTCATTAAAACTTAATGAACGTTTGTTTATAAGCTGGGTTGGACCTCGAGGTATAGTTGCAGCAGGTATTGCGTCTTTATTTGGGCTAAAACTAGCTAAAGAAGGTGTTGCAGGCGCAGAATATATTACACCACTTGTATTTATGATAGTGCTTGGTACAGTATTGTTAAATGCAACAACAGCAAGATTTGTTGCTAAAATTGTTGGTGTATTCTTAAAACAATCTAACGGAATTTTAATTATTGGAGCCACCAAAGCTTCAAGGTTAATTGGTGATTATTTAGAAAAAAATGATAGGCATGTTGTTTTAATTGATAATAACCAAACCAATATTTTAAAAGCTAAAGAATTAGGTTTAGAAGCTATAAATTCGAATATATATTCAGACTCTTTAGAAGATAATATTGAGTTAAGTGATGTTGGTTATTTAATTGCTTTAACTGGAAATTCAGACATTAACACCTTTGCCATCAATAAGTTTGGAAAAGATTTTGGTGAAAACGGAGCATTTAGACTAGTAACACGAGAAGAATTAAGTGATCCTAACCATACACCAAAGCAAGGTATATTTCTTCAAACAGACGATTTTATTTCTTTAGCAGAAGTTACAAGAAAGTACCCTGCAATTCATGAAATAAATATTAAAGACAAAGAGCATTTCAATAGCCTAATAATTAAATCTGAAAAAGACAAAGACAACATAGCTTTGTTTTTAAAAGACCCATCTGGCGAACTTCACATCATATCTAATATTGATAAAGACACAGAAACTTTTGCTAAAGGATGGAAGCTAGTGTATTTAGGAAAGCCTTTTGATGTAGAAAAAATCTAATCGTTTAACTTTAATACAGCCATAAATGCCTCTTGAGGAATCTCAACGTTTCCTACTTGTCGCATACGTTTTTTACCTTTTTTCTGTTTTTCTAGTAGTTTACGTTTACGAGAAATATCTCCACCATAACACTTAGCTGTTACATCTTTACGAAGCGCTTTAATGGTTTCTCTAGAAATTATTTTTGCACCAATTGCAGCTTGAATTGGAATATCAAATTGTTGACGAGGAATAAGCTCTTTTAATTTCTCGCACATTTTTTTCCCAATATTTTGTGCGCTATCAGCATGTATTAATGATGAAAGTGCATCAACAGGTTGAGCGTTTAATAAAATGTCAACACGAACTAATTTTGAAACTCGCATCCCTATAGGTGAATAATCAAAAGACGCATATCCTTTAGAAACAGTTTTTAATCTGTCGTAAAAATCGAATACAATTTCTGCCAATGGCATATCAAAGGTAAGCTCAACACGTTCAGTTGTTAAATAGGTTTGATTTGTTATCACACCACGTTTATCAATACATAACGACATCACATTACCAACAAAATCAGCTTTAGTAATAATGGTGGCTTTAATATAAGGCTCTTCAACACGATCTAATCCAGAAGGATCAGGAAGGTCAGAAGGGTTATTTACAATTATAGGTTCGTCAACATGTTTTTTGGTAAAAGCATGATACGACACGTTAGGAACCGTTGTAATCACAGTCATGTCAAACTCACGCTCTAAACGCTCTTGAATGATTTCCATGTGCAACATTCCTAAAAATCCACAACGAAAACCAAAACCTAATGCCGCAGAACTTTCAGGAATAAAAACCAAAGAAGCATCGTTAAGTTGTAATTTTTCCATTGAGGCACGAAGCTCTTCATAATCCTCAGTATCAACAGGATAAATACCAGCAAAAACCATTGGTTTTACATCTTCAAAACCTCCAATTGCATTTTTGGTTGGGTCTTTTGCATCAGTAATTGTATCTCCAACTTTTACTTCTTTTGCTTCTTTAATTCCTGTAATAAGATAGCCAACATCACCTGCTTTTATTTCCTGTCTTGGAAATTGTTTAAGCTTTAAGGTTCCAACTTCATCAGCATTATACGTTTTACCAGTAGCAATAAATTTTATAAGCTGATTTTTCTTTATAGAACCATTAATAACCCTAAAATAAGTTTCAACACCTCTAAACGGATTGTAAACTGAATCGAAAATTAATGCTTGTAAAGGTTCGTCTACATTCCCTTTTGGCGAAGGAACACGCTCAATAATAGCTTCTAAAATATTATCTACCCCAAAACCAGTTTTACCACTTGCATGAATAATTTCAGAAGGATCACATCCTAATAAATCGACAATATCATCAGTAACTTCTTCTGGATTAGCGCTTGGCAAATCCACTTTATTAAGTATAGGAATTATCTCTAAATCATTTTCTAAAGCCAAATAAAGGTTAGAAATTGTCTGAGCCTGAATACTCTGAGCAGCATCAACAATTAATAATGCACCTTCACAAGCAGCTATAGATCGAGAAACTTCGTAACTAAAGTCAACGTGACCTGGAGTGTCAATAAGGTTTAAAGTATATTGTTCGCCTTTGTATGTATATTCCATTTGGATAGCGTGAGACTTGATTGTTATGCCTCGTTCACGCTCTAAATCCATATTATCAAGTAGCTGGTCTTGTTTTTCTCTATCTGTAATAGAGCCTGTAAACTCTAACAACCTGTCAGCAAGAGTGCTTTTACCATGATCAATATGCGCAATAATGCAAAAATTTCTAATATGCTTCATAAATCCTTTTTCTTCAATCTAAAGATTGTGCAAATATAACGCAAATATTGAGCTTTTTAGAGATTTTATTTTTCTCAAAAAATCGATAAAATGCGGATAAACCATAAAATTAAGTCTGAAACAAATAGTATATTGCGTGTCAAACCAAAATTTACAATGAAAAGAGTTTTTAGTTATAGTTTATTATGCTTTTTATTTATTTCTATATCTGGGTTTTCACAAAACAATACGATTTCAGGACAAGTTATTGATGAACAAAACACGCCTATTGCTTATGCTAATGTTTTGTTGTTGAATATAATAGATGCAGAAACTAGTAATTACAATGGTGTTTCTACAGATGAAAACGGTTTTTTTGCATTAAAAAACATCGAACCTGGCAACTATAGAGTTGTTATTAGTTTTTTAGGATTTAAAGACTTCACAAAAGATTTAGCATTAGATAGCAGCAATATTGACTTAAAGCAAATTACACTTGAGGAGTCTGCCCAAGCTTTAGACCAAATAAATGTAGTTGTTAAAAGACCAACTCTAAAAAAAGAAGCAGACAGATTAGTGTTTAATATAGAAAACACCGCATTAATTGAAGGAAATATGTTTCAGGTTTTAAAAAGCACACCTGGAATTTTGGTAATGGATAATAGTATTCAGGTTAAAAACTCAACACCAACGGTTTATATAAACGATAAAAAAGTACATTTAACTAATGACGAGTTGGTTCAGTTACTAGAAGGTTCTTCTGCAAATTCTATAAAATCAGTAGAGGTTATTACTAACCCTTCTTCAAAATATGATGCAGAAAGTGGAGCAGTCATAAACATTGTAATGAGTAAAAATTTAGTAACAGGATACAGAGGCAATGTATTTACAAATTTTACTCAAGGAATTTATCCACGTTATGAAGCAGGAATGAGTCACTTTTTTAAATCTGACAAAATCAACTTTTTTGCAAATTACACTTATAATGACAGTAAGATTGATAGGTTTCAAAGAGATGAAATTAATTACTTAGACACCAATAATGATGTAGACCAAATTTTTAATTCTTTAATCAATAGAACAACTTGGTCTAAAACTCACAATCTAAACTTTAATTTTGATTATTCGATAAACGAAAACAACACATTAAGTTTATCGTCAAGCTCCCTATGGATGCCATATTTTAAGTATAATATTATAAATAATACTAATGTTTTAGACTCTAATCAAAATTTAGACTATTATTTTGATGCAAACAATTTATCAAATGATGATAAGTATAATCTTGGTTTCGATTTAGATTATGTACACAAGTTTAAAAAAGCAGGAGAAAAATTAGCTGTTAATACGCATTACACTACTTATAACTACAAAAGAGATCAAAATGTATTAAGTAATTATTATGATAATAATGATGCATTTTTACAATCAACAGCATTTAGAACAGATAGTAATCAGGACACAGAAATTTTTACAGCTAAAGCAGATTATACATTACCAACAAGTGACTCCTCTGTTTTAGAAATTGGCGCAAAGGCATCAAACATTAAAACAAATAGCGACATTACAAGGTTTAATATATCTAATGGAGTTGAAACACTTGATCCTAACAATTCTGATGCTTTTAATTATGATGAAGATATTTATGCCGCTTATGTAAACTATACTAAAGACTGGGAAAAATTAAGCTTAAATGTTGGAATTAGAGCAGAGCAAACAAATCTTAAAGGGTTTTCTGTAGCTAACAATATTACAAACACACAAGACTATTTAGAGTGGTTTCCATCGGCAAGTTTGTATTATACAGTTTCAGATAATTTTTCGCTTTACACTAATTACAAAAGAAGTATTGGCAGACCAGATTACCAAAGCTTAAATCCGTTTCAGTTTTTTTTAAATGATAATACAATTGTTACTGGTAATCCAACCCTTCAACCAGTATTTGTTAATCATACTACAGTAGGAACCACTTTTTATAAAAATATTTTTACAATAGAAGCTTATTACAAAAAGAGCGACAATAATATTTTTGAATTACCTCGACAAGACAACACTAATAACATATTAACATATACGCCAGTAAACATTAATAAAACCACAGAATATGGTTTTGATTTTATAGCCTATTTCAATATGACAGACCGTTGGTCAGTGTATTTTGTAACGTCTTTTTATAACACAAAAGACGAAGACGTTTTTGATAATGAGTTTGTAACAAGAAGCCAGTGGGCAAACTTTAGCCAAACAAGCCAGAACTTTACATTTTTAAAGGACAAAAGTCTTTCGGCTAATTTGTCGATAATTTATGCCTCTAAAAACACCCAAGGTTTTACTCAATCTGATGATGTATTGATGTCTGATTTGTCGCTTTCTAAAAGTATATTAAAGAAAAACGGAACACTGTCTTTATCTATTTCAGACTTGTTTAACCGACAAGACTTTAATACTTCAATTAATTACTTAAATCAATCTAGTGCTAGTCACACTAACCTAGATACGCGTTTTATTAAATTAGGTTTTAGATATAAGTTTGGAAACACAAATTTAAGTACAAATCAGCGTTCAAGTAGCCAACAAGAAACAGACCGTTTAGAGAAAAAACAATAGTTTTAGTCTTTACTCTTAGCAATAAACAAATTGGTGTCTCAATTATTTAATTGCAGAATAACGCTAGTCGCGCCATTCTGCAATAAATAAGTTGGTATCTCTACCTCCTCCATTATTTCTATTAGAAGAGAAAATTAGTTTTTTACCATCGTTAGAAAACACAGGGAACGCATCAAAAGTTTCGCTATGAGTAACACGTTCTAATCCTTTTCCATCGATACCAATCATATATAAATTAAAGGGAAAACCACGCTCTGCTTCAAAATTTGAAGAAAAAATCACACGTTTTCCATCAGGTAAAAAGAAAGGGCTCCAATTTGCATTTCCAAGATTAGTTAACTGTCGCAAATCACTTCCATCAGCATTACAAATATAAAGCTCCATGTTAGTTGGTTGCACTAATCCTTGGCTTAATAATTCTTTATATTCAGCAATTTCACCTTCAGTTTTTGGACGTGACGAACGGAATATAAGCTTGGTTCCGTCTGGTGAAAAGAAAGCGCCTCCATCATAACCAAGCTCAAACGTAATTTGTTTCACATCGCTTCCATCTATATTCATCGTGTATAAATCTAAATCGCCATTTCGCGTAGACGTGAATACAATTTTATCACCTTTTGGAGATACTGTTGGTTCGGCATCATAACCAATTTCGTTAGTTAGTTGTGCAGTAATATTACCATTTAAATCAGCCACAAAAATGTCGTAAGTATCATAAATTGGCCAAATGTATTTTCCATCTTTTTTTTGTGCAGTTTCAGGACAAGCTTCGCCTCCTAAATGTGTTGAAGCATAAATAATATGCTTGTTATCAGGCAAAAAATAAGAACATGTTGTACGACCTTTTCCCGTGCTTAACATAGGAGGTATTTTGTTTTCAAAAGTTTCACCTACATTCATTAAAAACATTTGATCACAACTCACATTCCATTTAGTGTTATTAGATTGAAATACAACTTGCTTATCATCAAAACTCCAATACGCTTCAGCGTTATCACCACCAAAAGTGATTTGTTTAATAGATTTAAAATGTTTCTCTTCAGGAAAAATTAATGAATTTGATGAGGTTTCTTCAACCGAATTGCTTTTATGAGCATTAAGTTCTTTTTCATTTTTACAAGAAATGAATGAAAAAGCTATTAAAAGTGATACAATGTATTTCATCTGTAATTTATTATTTGTTTTTTATGTCAGATGCGATGCCAATATTATCAAATTAGTAAAAATCTAAATATGTAGTTGTAGGCATTTGATCTGGTTTATATAAATATTACCTAATTTTGTGTAAAATTAATACTTTAGAAATGAAAACAATATATGTCTTACTTTTTTTGATGATTCTAACATCATGTAAAAACAATTCAACAAAAGCTATTACAATAAAAGAAGATATTGCTGTTTTGGCTTCAGATGCTTATGAGGGTAGAGAAACAGGAACTAAAGGCGAACAAGAAGCTGCAGAATATATCTCTAAACGATTTAAAGATTTAGGCCTTGAGCCAAAAGGAACTAATGGCTTTTTTCAAACATTTAGCTTTAAACCAAAAACAGATCCTCATAGCGAAGTGTCTTACGTAACTATGGCTGAAGACAGCACAATTACAGGAACAAACATTTTGGGTTTTATAAATAATAATGCAGAACAAACTATTATTATTGGAGCGCATTACGATCATTTAGGTTTTGGTAGTGAAGGCTCATTATATAGAGGAAAAGAAAAAGCGATTCATAATGGAGCAGATGACAATGCTAGTGGAGTTGCTGTGATGTTAGACTTAATTAGTAAGTTGAAAAACGCAAACAAGAGTAACAATTACTTATTTATGGCTTTTTCAGGAGAAGAAATGGGACTTTTAGGGAGTAATTACTTTGTAAAAAATCCAACAATCGATATAAAGAAAGCTAACTATATGATAAATATGGATATGGTTGGACGCTTAAAAGCAGATAGCACATTGGCTGTTTATGGTGTTGGTACTTCTCCACGTTTTAAGCAATCATTAATGGCAAATAATACGAGGTTTAAGTTAATTGAAAAAGAATCTGGTGTTGGCCCATCTGACCATACATCGTTTTATTTGAGTGATATTCCTGTATTGCATTTTTTCACAGGTCAACATGAAGATTATCATAAACCAGGCGATGATTCTGACAAGTTGAATTATGAAGGCATGGAGGCTATTTCTAATTATATTTTTGATGTTATTTCCGATTTAGATAAAGCTGGAAAATTACAATTCAGAAAAACCAAAAACGAAAGCGAAGAAACACCTCGATTTAAAGTTGGATTAGGCGTTATACCAGATTATATGTTTGATGGAAAAGGTATGCGAATTGATGGCGTAAGCGAAGACAAACCAGCTCAAAAAGCAGGATTACAAAAAGGTGATATTGTAATTAAATTAGGCGATAGCACAATTGTAGATATGATGAGTTATATGCGGGCGCTATCGGTATTTAATGAAGGCGATAGCACTAAAGTAATAGTAGATAGAAACGGTAAACAAATTGAAGTAGATTTAAAATTCTAGATAATTCTATCAATTTCAATACTTTTGCAAAATATTTAAAACAATAATGGTAAAAATAGGCGACATACTACTTCCAGACTTTCCATTGCTTTTAGCACCAATGGAAGACGTTAGCGACCCACCTTTTAGAGCGTTATGCAAAGAACAAGGTGCAGATGTTGTTTACACCGAATTTATCTCTAGTGAAGGCTTAATTCGTGATGCAGCAAAAAGCGTTATGAAACTTGATATTTACGAAAAAGAACGACCTGTAGGCATTCAAATTTTTGGAGCTGAACTAGACAGCATGCTACAGACTGTTGATATTGTTGAAAAATCGAATCCAGATATTATAGATATAAATTTTGGGTGTCCTGTTAAAAAAGTGGTTTGTAAAGGCGCTGGAGCAGGAATCTTAAAAGATATCGACTTAATGGTAAAACTTACCGAAGAAATGGTAAAGCGCACCCACTTACCAATAACGGTAAAAACCCGTTTAGGTTGGGATCACGATTCTATTAGAATTGTTGAGGTTGCTGAACGTTTGCAAGATGTTGGATGTAAAGCCATTTCTATTCATGGGCGCACTCGATCACAAATGTATAAAGGTGATGCAGACTGGAAACCAATAGCAGAAGTTAAAAACAATCAGCGTATGTATATTCCTGTGTTTGGAAATGGAGATGTTGATTCGCCTGAAAGAGCAATGGAAATGCGTGATGTTTATGGTTTAGATGGCTGTATGATTGGTCGCGCAAGCATTGGTAACCCTTGGTTTTTTAAACAAGTAAAACACTTTTTTAAAACAGGTGAGCATTTGGCTCCAGTAAGTTTAGAAGAGCGTGTTGATGCTGCTCGCAGACATTTACAAATGTCTATAGATTGGAAAGGTGAAAAACTAGGTGTTTTTGAAACAAGACGCCATTATACAAACTATTTCAAAGGCATTCCAAACTTTAAGGAATACAGAATGAAAATGGTAACAAGCGATGATTCTGTTGATGTTTTTGCTGCCTTTGATGAGGTTTTAGAAGTGTTTTCTGGGTATGAGTTTGCTTAAAAATTAGCTTCTTACTAATGTCTCACTAATTCTTCCTGACGCTATTTTAGATGCTATTAATCCTAACACAGTTATAGTAATTAGCACCAGAAAAATATTCATAATTTCAATAGTCACAGGATAAGGTAGTGAAGGAGTAATCATTACTAGTTCAAATTGTTTCTGAAGCAATACAATAACAAAACCTATAGTTGTTCCAATAATTCCCCCTAAAACAGACATTAAACTTCCTTGAAGAAAAAATATTCTTTTAATTTCTTTTGTAGTTGCTCCAAGATTAAAAAGCGTGTGTAATGAGCCTTTTTTATCTAATATCATCATAATTAAAGCACCAATTACATTAAATAAAGCAATAATAATTACCAAAGTAAAAATCAAGTAAACAGCTAAATTTTCCGTATTCAACATTTTATAAAGCGAATCGTTTAATTGAATTCTGTTTTTCACTACAAGACGATTACCAAACGCGTTTTCAATGGCTTCTTTTACAAGAGCTTCATCGGCATTTTCTTTTAATTTTAATTCAATACCACTAATCTGATTATGTTTATAATTTAGTAAGTATTTTGCAGTATTAATATCGGCATACACATACTCATTATCTAGCTCTTCATTAATCTGAAACACACCAACATTAATCGCATTTACAGAATTATAAACACTTTTAAAAGAGCTTATTTGACCTTTTCCTGGTTTCGGAACATATATAGTTAGACTTTTAGCATAATCTAAAACACCAAACGATAAGTTATTAGAAATTCCCCAACCAGAAACCACTTGATCTGTATTGTTCTCAAACCAACCACCTTGCGCAATCATGGAGTCGATAGAAGTGACTTTATTATAATTTTCATCAACACCTTTAATAGTTGCTAATTTTCGCTTGTCATCAAATTCCAGAATAACACGTTCTTCAATAATTTTTGAATAACCAGCAATACCTTCAATAGAATTAAGCTTAACGGAATCGTTTTCAGTATAAACAAACGATTTACCTTGAGAAGGAACAATCTTTAAATCTGGATCTACATAAGAAGAAAATTGCAAGCTAAAGTCCTTTAAACCTGCAAAACCCGAAAGCACAATAAAAAGAGCTGCTGCAGACACAATTACTCCTGAAAGAGCGATAACAGTCATAATATTAATAGCATTACTACTGCTTTTAGTAAATAAATAACGCTTGGCTATATATAGTGAAAAATTCATGTTTATACTTAAGTAAGAGAACAGAGATTCAATATATAGCGCATAGGTTGAAGATTTTATTTTAAGCTAATTACGACTTTTTACGTTTATCTAACAGGTTAGCATCTTTAATTGGATTATCCTCTCCTTTTAAAGACTTGTCAATACGCTCAATATATTCTAAAGAGTCATCAATAAAGAACTCTAAATTTGGCATTCTTCGAAGTTGATTTTTTGTTCGTTGTGCTAATTCATGACGAATTAATGGCGTGTTAGATCGAATGCCTTTCAACAACTCAGCACCTTCTTTATTCGGAAAAATACTCAAATACACCTTTGCAATCGATAAGTCTGCAGTAACATTTACTTTACTCACCGAAATAATAATACCTCTCAATCCACCTTTAGTTGCAGCACCTTGTAGCACTTCAACTAAATCTTGTTGTAAAATTCCACCTATTTTTTTCTGTCTGTGACTTTCTTCCAAAACAAACTTTTTTACGCCTTTAATATTCTAAAGGACTTAAAATTAATAAATAATAGCCTAAAGCAATAGCTTTTCAGCTGCAAAAATAGAGCATATTTAAGGAATATTGTACTTTTGAAAGTATAAAGTTGAATTTAAAAGTGATTCCCACTTTTGTGGGAAGTAAATATGAAAAAAATAGAACATATTGGGATTGCTGTTAAAAACTTAGATGAGTCTAATGAATTGTTTGCAGCGTTATTTGGTAAAAAACATTATAAAATTGAAGCAGTTGAAAGCGAAGGCGTAAAAACCTCTTTTTTTAAGGCAGGACCTAATAAAATAGAATTATTGGAAGCAACAAGTACAGATAGTCCAATTGCTAAATTTATAGAAAAAAAGGGAGAAGGTATTCACCATATTGCTTTTGCTGTCGATAATATTGAAGAAGAAATAGAAAGGTTATCTAAAGAAGGGTTTCAGGTATTAAACAAAACACCTAAAAAAGGAGCCGACAATAAGCTGGTTGCATTTTTACATCCTAAAACTACCAATGGTGTTCTTATTGAATTATGTCAAGATATTAAGAAATAAAATTCTTGTAGAGTTTTAAAATTAATATTAGATTTGCAGCCAATTTCGGTCCCATAGCTCAGTTGGTTAGAGCACCTGACTCATAATCAGGTGGTCCTTGGTTCGAGCCCAAGTGGGACCACAGAATATAAATCGTTTCATTAGTTTGAAACGATTTTTTTTGTTTTTATCTGACTTAATACTGTTTTTTAATATAAAATCTAAGATAATTTTACTGAAATAAAACCGTTATGTAATTATTTTCGTAACTAGCAATAAGTTAAAAACAGAATAAAAACTAAGAAGGTGTATTTGATAAAACGCTATTAATTAATACGTTTGGTTTTAATTAGAATTTTCAAATTAAAAATTAAAATATCTTTTTTAAGACAAATTTATATATATTTGTTTTATAAAGTATATTTCAAGTCAAAGAACTATTTTATTTAAGTGAGGGATTTTAATTATAATTTTGTTGACAGAAATTTTTTTAAAAAATATTTTTTCTCATTTATTATTTCGGTTTTTTGCTTATTATACATTTTTATAAAAATGAGAATACAAAACAAGAAAATTTTAGCCTCAATCTTATTTGTATTAATAAGTTTTGTATGTTCCGCTCAAGGAGTTGAGCCTCCTCCTCCTTCGCCACCACCACCTCCAGGGTTACCTATTGATGGTAGCTTGCCTATACTTATAATATTGGCTTTAGCATTTGGAGTTTACAGAAAAGCTAAATCGGTTAAAAATAGTCAAGCCTAGTTTTGTAGACTATGTAGCTTTTGAACATATTTCCCTAATACATCAAATTCAAGATTGACCATATCTCCAGTTTTAAATAACTTAAAATTTGTGTGCTCAAAAGTATATGGAATAATTGCCACGCTAAATTGGTTTCTTTCAGAATTAATAACAGTCAAACTCACACCATTAACAGTTATAGAGCCCTTTTCAATTGTTATATTATTTAATGAAGCATCATATTCAAAAGTAAATATCCAACTTCCTTTTTGAGAATCAATAGATTTACAAATAGCAGTTTGGTCTACATGGCCTTGTACAATATGGCCATCAAGTCTATCGCCAAGTTTCATTGCGCGCTCCAGATTTACAATATCCTTTACCTTTAAAGAGCCTAAATTAGTTTTGTTAAGAGTCTCTTTAATAGCAGTAACCGTATAGTTGAGACCATCTATAGCAACAACTGTTAAGCAAACACCATTATGCGACACACTTTGGTCGATTTTAAGTTCTGGGGTTATAATGCTTTTTAAAGTTAGATGAAGATTGTCTTGTTCGGAAACTAAATTTGTGATAACTCCTAAATCTTCAATGATTCCAGTAAACATAATGTCGAATAAATGGTTAAATTTGCAATAGTAAAATATACACAAAGATAAGGTTTTAATGAAAAAAGAAGAATATATTAAAGTTGGAATTTCGGTAGGCGATTTAAATGGTATTGGAACAGAAATCATTTTAAAAACTTTTGAAGATTCTCGAATGCTAGAATTTTGTACTCCAATAATATTCGCTTCTATTAAAACCATGTCCTTTTTAAAAAAACACTTTAACAGCTCTATTAATTTTCACGGAATTAATGATATTAATCAAGTAGTTGAAGGAAAAGTAAATGTGTTTAATGTTTGGAAAGACAATGTAAATATTGAGTTTGGAAAAGAGGATCAATTTATAGGACAACTCGCAGTAAAATCATTAGAAAAAGCCACAGAGGCATTAAAGAACGATGCTATTGATGTTTTGGTAACAGCACCAATTAACAAACTTACTATTCAATCAGACTCATTTAAATTTCCAGGACACACAAATTATTTAGCCAAAGAGCTTGGTGGAACAAGCCTAATGTTTATGGTAACAGACGAGTTAAAGGTTGGGCTTTTAACCGATCACGTTCCTGTTAAAGATGTTGCAAAACATATTACCCCTAAATTAATTACAGAAAAAGTAGAAACTGTTTACGAATCACTAGTTAAAGACTTTAAAATAAATAAGCCAAGAATTGCAATTTTAGGGATTAATCCACACGCAGGAGATAATGGTGTTATTGGAGAAGAAGACGATAAAGTTGTTAAGCCAACACTTGAGAAAATAAGAGAAAAAGGGAAATTAGTTTATGGTCCATATTCTGCAGACAGTTTTTTTGGTTCTAAAAATTACAAAAACTTTGATGCTATTGTAGCTTCCTATCACGACCAAGGATTAATTCCTTTTAAAACAATCACATTTGGAGAAGGTGTAAATTTCACAGCAGGCCTATCTAAAGTAAGAACCTCACCAGATCATGGTACAGCTTTTGAAATTGCTGGCAAGGGAATTGCTGACGAAAGCTCATTTAAAGAAGCTGTTTTTACAGCAATTCAGGTTTTTAAAAACAGAAAAGAGTATAAAAAAATATCAAAAAACCCTTTAAAAACAGCCCCTAAAAAGATATAAACATTTTTTGTTGATAACACCTTTTTAATAAAGAAAAATTTTATATATTTGCAGGCTCAAAATGAATGCGACCATGAAGCCTTTAAAAGAGTACAACATACAGTTTGTAGGTTTAAAATTAGGAAAGCACCATTTTGATTATCAAATTGATAATAAGTTCTTTGAACATTTTGAGTATGATGAGTTTAATGATGTAAACATTAAAGTAGATTTAGGTTTTGAAAAAAAGACCACGCTTTTAGAGTTACATTTTCAAGCTTCAGGGATGGTTAATGTAAATTGTGACACAACAAACGAGCCTTATAATCAAAAAATAAAAACAGATTTTGATTTAGTTGTTAAGTTTGGTGAAGAGTATAATGACGAAAACGAAGACATCCTTATTATACCACATGGAGAGTATGAGGTTAATGTAGCACAATATATATATGAGTTAATTGTATTGTCATTACCTGCAAAACGTATTCACCCAGGTATTGCAGACGGAACATTACAATCAGATATACTTAAAAAGTTAGAAGAGTTAAGCCCAAAAGGTTTAGAAGAAAAAGAAAAGACAGAGGAAATTGATCCTCGTTGGAATACATTAAAAAAACTATTAACGGATAAATAATTATATAAAATGGCACATCCTAAAAGAAAGATTTCTAAAACTAGAAGAGATAAAAGAAGAACACATTATAAAGCAACTGTTCCTCAGATTGCTACGTGTCCTACAACAGGAGAAGCACACTTATACCACAGAGCTCATTGGCACGAAGGGAAACTTTATTATAGAGGACAAGTGCTTATAGATAACTCTGAAAAAGAAGAAAACTTAGCATAATTATTATGCACGCATATAATAAAACGCTCATAATTGAGCGTTTTTTTTATGATTAATTTTTGAAAGTCTTAAAAACAACTTACTTTGCATCAAATTAGACCAATTTTGTTTAAATTAGACTAAAATTCACTGCTTTTTTGCGAATTTTAATCGATTTTCGGTCAAATTAATATAAAATAATGAGTAAAATCACTGCTGCAATTACTGCTATAGGTGGATATGTACCAGAGTATGTATTGACAAACCAAATATTGGAAACCTTAGTCGATACTAATGACGAATGGATAACCACCAGAACAGGAATTAAAGAGCGAAGAATTCTTAAAGAAGACGGAAAAGGAACATCCTTTTTAGCTATTAAAGCCGCTCAAAATCTAATCGACAAGACAGGATTAGATCCCAAAGAAATAGATTTAGTTATTGTTGCAACAGCAACACCAGACATGAAAGCCGCAAGTACTGCAGCATATACAGCAACAAATATTGGAGCTGTTAATGCTTTTTCTTTCGATTTGGAGGCAGCATGTTCTAGTTTTTTATTCGGAATGTCTGTCGCTTCTAGTTACATAGTTTCTGGAAGATATAAGAAAGTTTTATTAATTGGAGCCGATAAAAATTCGTCAATGATTAATTATAAAGATAGAGCCACATGCATTATTTTTGGTGATGGAGCTGGAGCAGCATTATTTGAGCCTAATCAAGAAGGTTTCGGATTACAAGATGAGCTCTTAAGAAGTGATGGTGGAGGAAGAGAATTTTTACAAGCTACTTATGGTGGTTCATCTTACCCATCTACTCCAGAAGCCGTTTCTGAAGGAAAACATTATGTGTTTCAAGACGGAAAAACCGTATTTAAAAATGCTGTTTTTAATATGGCAGATGTAGCTGAAAGAATATTAGATAGAAATAATCTTACTAAACAAGATATAGCTTGGTTAGTTGCACACCAAGCTAATAAACGAATAATTGATGCTACCGCAAGCAGAATAGAGCTAGAAGAGAGTAAAGTTATGATGAATATTCATAAGTATGGAAACACAACATCTGCAACTTTACCATTACTATTACACGATTATGAATCTCAACTCAAAAAAGGAGACAAATTAATTTTTGCGGCCTTTGGAGGAGGTTTTACTTGGGGTTCAATTTATCTAACTTGGGCCTATAATTCCTAAACAATAACTAACAATAACAACAACTAAAATTAATAATTATGGATATAAAAGAAATTCAAAACTTAATCAAGTTTGTAGCCAAGTCAGGAGCAAGTGAGGTTAAATTAGAGATGGATGACATTAAGATAACCATTAAAACTGGTGGAGAAGAAAGAGACACGACAACATTTGTTCAGCAAATACCAATGAGTGCTCCAGTAGCTCAAACAGTTGCGCCTGCAGCTTCAGCACCAACAACAGCTGCTCCGGCTTCAGCAACATCAGAAGATAATTCTAAATTTATCACTATAAAATCACCAATTATAGGTACTTTTTATCGTAAGCCATCTCCAGACAAACCAGTTTTTGTTGAGGTAGGTAAATCTATAAAAGAAGGCGATGTGCTTTGTGTTATTGAAGCAATGAAGTTATTCAACGAAATAGAGTCTGAAGTATCTGGAAAAATTGTTAAAATTTTAGTTGACGATTCATCACCAGTTGAATACGACCAACCATTATTTTTAGTAGATCCATCATAACCATTTAAAAGTTCCAATAGACAAATCTCAAAATCCAATATTTGGAATTTGGTGCTTGGAATTTGAAATTTTTAAAACCAAAAGTTATGTTTAAAAAAATATTAATTGCCAATAGAGGTGAAATAGCACTACGTGTTATTAGAACTTGTAAAGAAATGGGCATAAAAACTGTAGCAGTATATTCTACTGCAGATGCAGAAAGCTTACATGTTAAGTTTGCTGACGAAGCAGTTTGTATTGGTCCACCAGCGAGTAAAGACTCGTACTTAAAAATGTCTAACATTATATCGGCGGCCGAAATAACAAATGCCGACGCAATACATCCAGGTTATGGATTTTTATCAGAAAATGCTAAATTTTCAAAAATTTGTGAGGAGCATGGTATAAAATTTATTGGTGCTTCGCCAGAAATGATTTCTAAAATGGGTGACAAAGCAACAGCTAAAGCTACGATGAAAGCAGCTGGAGTGCCTTGTGTACCTGGAAGTGATGGAATTATAGCATCTTTTGAAGATTGTGAGAAAATTGCTAAAGAGACAGGGTATCCTGTGATGTTAAAAGCGACTGCAGGTGGTGGAGGAAAAGGAATGCGTGCTGTTTGGAAAGCAGAAAACTTAAGAGATGCTTGGGACTCTGCACGACAAGAATCTAAAGCCGCATTTGGAAATGATGATATGTATATGGAAAGGCTTATTGAAGAGCCTCGCCATATAGAAATTCAAATTGTTGGAGACTCTACAGGTAAAGCGTGTCACTTATCAGAGCGCGATTGTTCTGTACAACGTCGTCACCAAAAACTTACCGAAGAAACGCCATCACCATTTATGACAGATAAGCTGCGTAATGATATGGGGTTAGCTGCAGTTAAAGCAGCAGAATATATAAGTTATGAAGGTGCAGGAACAATTGAGTTTTTGGTTGATAAACACCGTAAATTCTATTTTATGGAAATGAACACACGTATTCAGGTTGAGCATCCAATTACTGAGCAAGTAATTGATTTCGACTTAATTCGTGAGCAAATATTAGTTGCAGCAGGTGTGCCAATTTCTGGTAAGAATTATACACCAAATTTACATTCAATTGAATGTCGTATTAATGCAGAAGACCCTTATAACGATTTTAGACCTTCACCAGGAAAAATCACTACGCTTCATGCTCCAGGAGGTCATGGTGTGCGTTTAGATACTCACGTATATGCTGGATACACTATTCCGCCAAACTACGACTCTATGATTGCAAAGCTTATTACAACAGCTCAAACGCGTGAAGAGGCAATCAATAAGATGAAAAGAGCTCTTGATGAGTTTGTTATTGAAGGAATAAAAACAACAATTCCGTTTCATAGACAATTAATGGATCATCCTGATTATTTAGCAGGTAATTATACCACTAAGTTTATGGAAGGCTTTAAAATGCAAGCACCACAAGAAGACTAACACAAAAACTCCGAAAGCAATTTCGGAGTTTTTCTTTCTATAAGAAAAAAGCTTCATTATATTTGAATTCTTAAAAGCCATAAAATGAAGATATTTACCTATTTAAAATTTTGTTTACTAATTACTTTAATATCCACAACTACATCTTGTTTTGAAATTATAGAAGAAGTAGACTTAAAAAGTGACGGCTCTGGTACAATGGCATATACACTTAACATGAGTAAGAGTAAAGCTAAATTAGCTTCAATAATGCTTTTAGACTCTGTTAATGGGTTTAAAGTACCATCAAGAGAAGATATACAAAACGGATTAGATGATATTGTTTTAGAGCTTAAGAAAGCAGAAGGGATTACTAATATTAAAAAAACTGCTGATTACGATAATTTTGTGTTTTCAGTAAAATGTGATTTCAAAAAAATCGATAACATAAACAAGATGACGAATGAGGTTTGGAGTAAACAAAAAAACAAAACACCTCTATCATCTTATTTTTTTGATAGCTCAAAAGGGAGTTTTAAAAGACAATATAGCTATACAGGTGATGTAAAAAAACAATACAACAGGCTCAAGGCAGAAAACAAGAAGGTTTTTGATGATGCTTCTTATACTGTTATTTACAGATTTGATAAAGAAATAACCAGTCAAAACAACCAACAGGCCAAAGTTTCAAAATCTAAAAAAGCAGTTATGCAACGCATTAGCGCTATAGATATTATAAACGGAAAAGGAGATATAAACAATCAAATTCAACTAAAAAAATAACCTCAAAACCAAACCAAATGAAAAAACTTTTATGTAGCGTAATGCTATGCTTTTCTGCATTTGCAATAGCTCAAGACACAACAACCAAAATTCCTAATGACGCAGTAGTAGTGGCAACAATTAAGGGCAATAATTTACTACAACTAATGTCTATGGAGGAGTTAAACAACTCTTTTGTTGGTGCTGAAATCTTAAAAGAAGTTTCTAAAAAAGAAAATAAATATAACTCCTTAGAAGATTTTGGATTTAATTTAGGAGCAACTTCACATTATTTTTTTCAAGTTAACGATAGTATAAACTACAATACGATTATCATTCCAATAAAGGATGTTAATAAGTTTGAGTCTTTTCTAAAAGACCAAAACAATAAAGAAATTGTTAACCAAAATGGAGTAAAATCTTTTAAAGACCAAAATGATGGAGCAATTGTATGGAACGACTCTGTTTTAATTATGGTTATTGGCTCAACAAATGATTTTTATTTTGAGAATGAAGAAGTCATAAACCGTTATGGTTTAGAATCTGAAGACTATAGCAGTTATGAAGAGTTTATTGATGGAGCAGAAGAAGTCGTTGAAGTAGAAGAATATGTAATTGAATCGACTGAAGTTTATGAAGAAGTAGAAGTTGAAGAGGTTGAAGAAGAGATAGAAGAAACAGTAATTGAATCTACCGAAATTTATGAAGAAGACACAGAGGAAGAAGAAGATTACAGTTATTATAATGACTACTATAACACAAACTACACAAAAAAGAAAGAGCTTGCTAAAAAATGGTCAATGAGTAAAGCAATTGAGCTTCTATCACAACCAGTAAGTAAGTCAATTCTTCAAAATAAATCGTATTTAAAGAGTCTAGACGACAAAGCAGAAGCAACACTTTGGATAAGTGATTTTAGCTCTATATATGATAATTTATTTGGCTCAATGTACTATAGACAACTAGGAGGTTTAAACCTTGGTAGTATGTATGCAGATTCTGGATTAACAGCTAAGCTATTTTTAGAAAAAGATAAATTGCAGTTAATTACCACTTATACAATGTCAGATGAAATGGCAGAAAGCTATAAGAAGATGACTTCTAATAAGCTAAACAAAAAGTTTCTAAAATACATTAATGAAGAAAGAATGATAGGCTATATGAGTTATTCAATTAGCACAAAAGCTGCTTTAGACGAATATCCAAAACTCATGAAAAACCTATATAGCAGTATGCCTAGTTATGGTGAAGAAGCAGGTTTAGCAATAGATTTATTTTCACTTTTATTAGATGAAGAAGCAGTTTCTAAAGTATTACCTGGTGATATGTTATTTCTACTTTCAGGAATTTCTCAGAGAGATGTAACATATACTACTTATGAGTATAATGATGATTATGAGTATGTAGAGATTGAAAATACTAAAACGGAAACTGTACCAGATTTTTTGTTAATGATATCTACTGAAGACGCAAGGTTTCTTAATAAGTTTATAAACTATTCAATAAAAAAACAGTTAGTTACTTATGAAAACGGTTATTATGTTTTAACAATACCACAAAGCCCATTAGATGTTTTTTTTGCTATTAAAGACGGAATAGTATTTATAGGAACATCTGAATTAGAAATGAATAAAATTATTAAAGGTACATTTGACGCAAAGGTATCATCTAAGCACAAAAAATTATTATTAGATAGTAATTATTCAGCCTATTTAAACGGAAAACAGTTAGCATCAAAAATACCGATGGAAGACATGAGTAAAGATATGGTTGATAAGCTAAATTGGTTTTTAAACAACACTGAAGATGGTTATATAAAATCATCTAAAATAAAAGGTAATTCAATGGATGCCGAAATGGTAATTGAGGTTCCTTCAACTGAAGAAAATGCTTTAAAATATCTATTCAATATTATAGAAACCTTTTCTAAATAATCTTTAATGAAGAGAAGAAAAATACTAATTAGAGCAGCCATAATTATAAGTGTGCTGCTCTTAATTTTTAAAGGTGTTTTTATGTATAGAGATTATAAATCCTATACAAATGCAATTCATAAAAATGCCGATAAAGTTATTAAAGTAAATATTGATGGAATCGGTAAAACTATAGCGTATAATGCTATAAAACACCCTATCTACTATTACAAAAACAGTAAGTCTAAAAAGGATACTTTAGAAGTTAAGGAAAAGAAAGACAAGGGATTTTCCTTGCCAGCAAATGTTTTTTTATACACTATAAAAGGTAAAAATGCAACTACAGTTTTTACATCATTTAAAATTTCTGATAAAGAGAGTTTCAAGAACTATCTTAAAAACGAACATAAAATCACCGAATACCAAAATTTACAAACTCTAATAGTTGCCACAAACAAAGACAATAAATTAAAGATTGCATTTAGTGATAATCAATGTGTGTTGGTTTATAATCCAAGTAAAGAGAATATAGACGATGTATTTATTGATATTTTAATCGAGAATAAGACACTTAAAAAAGGAGATGTATTAGTGTCAAAACTTAAAGATACTGACGAGCATATAGCATATATATCAGGCAATGATGTTTTAACGCTTCGTTTTAATGATGGAGAAATTAATTTAAAAGGAGATTTCACATTACTAGAATACCTACAAATTCCCCACGATAAATCATACTCTAAATTTTCTGACGATAGTAGTGTAAAATTTTATCTAAACGCACGAATGTCTAAAAACAGTAAACCATTAATATACAAAGACATTACTATTGAATCAGATAGTATTAACAGTTATTACAAAGGTAATTTTGCTATTGAAATGGCAGAATCAACAACACAAATAGACTCTGTTGTTACTTATGAATATAATGATGATTTTGAAAAAGTTGAAACATTAACCGCTTCTGAAAAACAAGTACCAGAAATTAATATTCAACTTTCAGGAAAGCCTTCAAAACTTTATAATTATTTAGAAAGCACTTCAATTATTAATAATAGTAAACTAAATAAAGAAATCTTTCCTCTGTATCAAATAAAGATAGACACTACTAAAAATGGATTGTATGCAAGTACTAATTTTAATAAAAGCCCAACACAGTTAGAAGTTACAAATCCTCAGGTTTTTGTATTAGATGTAGATTTTAAAAAGTTACAAGATCAGAATCACTTTCCAATAATTAACACCTATTTAGAAAAGCTGTTAACACTTAAAATCGAAGGAAATTTAAATACAGAGAAAACCTTAAATGTTAACGGGAAAATGGTTCTTAAAGACGAAAAGATAAATTCGCTAATACAATTATTATTCTAGTGTGCGCGCAATTGTTAAAAGCAATATATTAGCACAAATTTTAGTACCTTACTCGTAAATGATGTTCAGTTATTGGGAAATAAAATCTTGGCTAACAAATGTAGACTTTACAATTGTAGGTAGTGGAATAGTTGGTCTTAACTGTGCATTACATTTACAAGAACGTTATCCGAAGGCTAAAATATTGGTGTTGGAAAGAGGTGTGTTGCCACAAGGCGCAAGCACAAAAAATGCTGGATTTGCATGTTTTGGAAGTTTGAGTGAAATACTAGATGATTTAAATTCACACACCGAAGAAGAAGTTTTAGAACTTGTAAAAAAACGATTTGATGGTTTGTTATTATTGCGTCAAACACTTTCAGACAAAGCAATAGAATACCAACAATTAGGAGGTTATGAGTTGTTTTCTAACAATGATGATGAATTTTACAACTATTGTATATCACAACGAGAACGAATTAACTCATTACTTTTTCCACTCTTTAAAGATGATGTATTCACATTAAAAAGCAACAGCTTTAACTTTAAAAATATAAAAGAAAACTATTGTTATAATTCATTTGAAGGTCAAATCGACACAGGAAAAATGATGGAATCCTTAACACAATTAGTTTTAAGTAAAGGCATAAAAATATTAAACACAGTACAAGTAGAAAACTTTCAAGAGAGCAATAATGAGGTACATATAAAAACGAATTATTTCGAGTTAAAAACCAACAAGCTTTTTATTGCCACAAATGGTTTTGCAACACAACTAATATCTGAAGAAGTAAAGCCAGCTAGAGCTCAAGTATTAATAACCAAACCCATTAAAAACTTACATATAAAAGGCACATTTCATTTAGATAAAGGCTACTATTATTTTAGAAATATAGATAATAGGATTTTATTTGGTGGTGGAAGAAATCTCGATTTTAAAGGTGAAGAAACCACAGAAATGACGCAAACAGCCTTAATCCAAAACAAATTAAAAGAGCTTTTAAAAACCACTATTTTGCCAAATACAGATTTTGAAGTTGATTATAGTTGGAGTGGGATTATGGGAGTTGGAAGCCAAAAAAAACCAATAGTAAAACAGTTAAGCGACAATGTGTTTTGTGGTGTTAGACTAGGAGGAATGGGAATTGCAATTGGTAGCACAATAGGAAAAGAGTTAGCGCAATTAATAAAATAACAGATGATAAAACGATTTTTCAAGTTTATTTTAAAATCCATAATGTGGATGTTTTTATTTTCCATTTTCATGGTTATAGTTTTCAAATGGGTTCCTGTACCAATGACTCCGTTAATGGTTATTAGAAGTGTGCAACAGTATCAAGATGATAAAGAGGTAGTATTAAAACACGATTGGGTATCAAAAGATGAAATTTCTAGAAATCTTAAGCTAGCTGTTATTTGTAGTGAAGATCAGAATTTTTTAAACCATAACGGTTTTGATATGAAGGCTATTGAAAAAGCTATCGAATTTAATAAAGCTGGAAAAAGAGTTAGAGGCGCAAGTACCATTTCTCAACAGACAGCCAAAAATGTGTTTTTATGGCCTCACAGGAGCTGGTTTCGTAAAGGATTAGAAGCTTATTTCACCTTTTTAATAGAAGTGTTTTGGTCTAAAGAAAGAATTTTAGAAGTCTATCTTAATAGTATAGAAATGGGAGATGGAATTTATGGAGCTGAAGCCGCGTCACAACATTGGTTTAAGAAACCAGCAACAAAACTATCGCGTAGCGAAGCAGCAGCGATTGCAGCAATACTGCCAAATCCAAGAGTGTATAGAGCACGACCAGCAACAAATTATATACAAGGGAGAAAAAACTGGATAGTAAGGCAAATGGGTTATTTTGGGCCATTAGAATTTGAAGCAAAGGATGATAAATAATCCAAACACCAAACAAAAACTATACAAATACTGTCTCGAGTTTATTGATGCTAGACTACAAACAGTTCAAAACCAAATAGTCGAAATTCAAAACTCATTATTATCTGAGACTAAAAGCAGTTCAGGAGATAAACACGAAACAGGGCGAGCGATGCTACAACTTGAACGTGAAAAAGCTGGACAACAATTAGCCGAAATTCAGAAATTAAACGAAATTATATCTAAGATTGATATAAATAAAGCAGGTAGCACAATTAGTTTAGGGAGTTTAATTATAACTTCAAATGCAAATTACTTTATAGCAATTAGCGCAGGCGAAATACGTATCGAAAATATAGATTATTACTGTATCTCTGCCAATACACCAATAGGCCAACTTTTAATTGGTAAAACCGTTGGTGATGATGTTGTTTTTAGAGACTTAAAATTTGAAATTAATGAAGTTTTATAAGTAGATACTTAAAAACACAGCTACTCCTTTTTTAATTGATTTAGAGTGTTCAAAAAACACCTTTTCTCCATTTAAATTAGCTTCAATTAAATAATAATACCCTTTAAAATAAGAGTGATTTACAACGGCTTTTAAATTAGATTTTTCTACCACTTTTAGTTGATGAGAATAGACTATTTTGTCATCAATAAGGTTAAATTCACCAAAAAATGAAGCAGTTAGTGGTGTTTTAGGGTTTTTATATAAGTATTCAGGGATGTCATTTGCTATAATTTTTGAATCTCCTAAAACAATCATTTTATCAGCAAAACCTAAAACATCATCTTTGTCGTGAGTGGCAACAATACAAGTAATATTTTTTTCTTTTAAATATTTGAATAGATTACGACGAAGCGATTGTTTTTTAAAATTATCAATATGACTAAAAGGCTCATCTAATAATATAATTTCGGGTTGTTTTGCCAATGCTCTTGCAAGTGCTACACGCTGTTTTTGACCACCACTTAAATTTTTAACTTTTATTTTTGAGAACAAAGTAAGTTCAACAACCTCAAGCAGCTCAGTTACTCTTTCTTTTTTTTCAACAGGAAAGAAATTTGACAAATGTTTGCCTATATTTTCTTCAACAGAAGTAAAGGGCATTAAATCAAACTCCTGGGTTACATGTTTCATGAAATCATAACCTATAACAAGATTGAATTTTGGGCCTAAAATTTTAGTATTATTCCAAAGTATTTCCCCTTGATTTAAATCATATTCACCATAAATCAACCTTAAAAGTGTAGATTTTCCTGAACCACTTTCTCCAATTACAGAAAGGTTTTGCCCTTTATTAACGGAAAAATTAATGTTCTTTAGAACAAAGTTTTTTTCGTAACCGAATGATATGTTTTTAACTTGCAGCATTATTAGAATAAGACAAATGTAGGGCAAAAAAAATTCGCTCATATTATGAGCGAATTTTAATTATAAATAAACTTTTCTTATTGTTTGATGAATTTTTGATTTTTAATCGAACCATCAGACATTATGCGTAAAATATATTGTCCAGCACTTAAGTTTGATACATCAATAACATTAGACTCTAATCTTGCATTTAAAACGCGTTTTCCACTAATATCAAAAACAGTATAAATAGCATCTTGTAAATTACCTAATGTATTAAGGTTTAAAACACTTTTTGTTGGATTTGGATATAAAATTAAATCATTAACAAAATTATCTTGATTACTTAAGGTTGCATTAGATTCATATACTACAAGAACATTGTCTATTGATGGGTTGTTTATAGTTTCTACCAAACCAGATGGCCAATAAACTCTAACATAATTGATAGATGTTTCTGTTCCAATTCCAAAATGCGTGTTTAAAGAATGCATAAATCTAAATCCTTCACCACTTCTTACATCTCTTATTTGAGTTCCGTTAGCAGTATTTATTTCAACGCGAGCACCAATACCGTTTATATTTGAAAACCCAGTACCAGTTTGGCCAATAGTTACAATTTTTATCCAATGGTTTGCATTAGCATTGTTGTAGTAAACATTTCCATTAAACATATCAAGGAAACCATCATTATTTATATCTCCAATGGCGCCTGTTGATGGAATGGTTAGTGAGTTAAAAACATTAAATGTCATATCGCCATTTCCAAATAAAATTGAGCCATTTGAATAAATATCTAGCTTACCATCATTATCAAAATCACCAGGAACATTTTCGTGACCTATTTTTGCGGTACTTACTCCCGAACCAGAAGTCACATCGGTAAATGTATTATCACCATTGTTTCGCATTAATTTGTGATCATAACCAGTGCTTGAACCAACATACGCATCCATATCGCCATCGTTATCAAAATCTCCCCAAGCAGCAGACCATGTTTGTATAATATCAGCAAGATTACAAGATGGGCCTATATCTGTAAATGTACCATCACCATTATTTCTGAACAATTGATTTGTTCTTCGAGCTTCACTACCTCCACATTTTGCCATAAACATATCAATATCTCTATCATTATCAAAGTCTATCCATACTGAGGCATAATTTCCTCCAGAAGGATAGTTACCTAATCCATTAGTGTTGTTAAACACAAGATTATTTGATCCATCATTTATGTAAGAAACACTTGGAGCTACATCATGACATACAAATGCATCTAAAAAACCATCATTATTAATATCAACAAAATTTGAACGCTGAGAAAACACATTTTCAGGTCCAGAAATCTCTGTAAAAGCAGTTCCATCATTATTTGCCTTCATAAAAGTAACACCATTACCAGCTCCATATAGTAAATCAGTATAACCATTAGCATCATAGTCACCAGCAGCTAAGCTCCATGAAGGTAAAAAGTCAGCAGATGTTGTAGTAATATTTACTGTATTAAAACCACCTGTCGCTATTTGATAATTAATATTTATAGTAGTTGAACTAATAGAAACAACATCGTCTAAATAATCTCCATTCATATCTACTAAAGCTCTATCGTAAGTTCCAGTAGCACCAGGAAAGTTTTGAGATGTAAAAGTCACAGAAGGTACAGGAGGAGGAGGTGTTGTTGGAGTTTCAGAAATTGTAAAATCAAAATTACTGCTATTCGTCCATTTATTATCCCAAACAATATAATAGGTCTCACCCAATTCAGCATCAAAAGTTGCAATTGATAAATAAGAGCTACTATTTGTACCAGTTAAAACCCCAGAATCATCATCGCCAGCAACACATATCAATGAACCACATTGTCCTTTAAAAATATGTAATCGTGTATCTTTATCTCCATTAACCGCTAAATCTGAACTCACAGTTACTGAGAAATCATCTGTTGGGACATATTTTATCCATTCTGCAGCAGTAACATTTGCGCCATCACCAAAACAAAAACCACTAGGAACTGCACCATTTATTGTTGCAACTGAGTAAGTGCCAGCCGAGGCGGTCGAAGAACCAAGAGCTTCATTACAGGAATTATAACTTTGAGCACTTAATGAGAGTGTAGTTAAACACATTGTTAAAAAAAGTAATAGTTTTTTCATAATTAAAAAATATAAAATAATATTATTGACATATTGTTGTTAATGAGTTTATCCATTGTTCTATTAGTTGAGCGCCTTCATCATGTTTTAGAGTTCTTGCTAAAAGAGGCATTCTTAATGATTCTTCAACCGAATTTATTCTTACAGCCAAAATTGATCTTTCAGCATTTCCTGGATTGACTATGTAAGTTAACGAAGGGTCAAAAATTTCATGCGCCTCAACACATACACCTAAATTTGTAAGGTTTGATGTTTTGTTAAAAGCAAATCTTATAGGTCTGTAATCGCAATGTCTGTTGTCTTCATGACAATGAGCACAGTTAATATCTAAATAAGAACGAACTCTTAAATCTAGAGGTTGAGACACATCGTCCCATTTAACTACTGTTTGAATATTTGTTGGGATATTTCCAGACAAATAACCCACTTCTTTCCATTTTTGAAGTTGATTAAAATTACCATCTGTGTAACTAAACGCCATATTCAAATTTTGAGGTTTAACACCTATTGGTTGAGCGATATCATTATCCGATTTATGGCAAGTTAAGCATTGTGGCCCTGAAGGCACATAATAGTTAACGCTCCTTTGTTGGTTATTTTCAATAAAATCTAAAGGCACATAACTTCCTGCCAAATCAAAAGACGCTTGAGTTTGATCGTCATTCCATTTATAATTGGCAAACACCCAGCCCTCTTCTTTTTTAATTTGTAACCTTGTTTCTAATATTTTAGCTTCATTTGAAGGTAAAACATTTTCGTAGTAAAAGTTCTTTATAAGCACTGTGCCAATTGGGAAGTCTAAAATAGAATAATCATTAATATAGCTTGCACTTACTCCTGTAGGCATCCAAATAAATCTTTTTTTGTGAGCGTAATCTGAAAATAAAGGTGTTATTAAGTCGTAAGGCAAAACACCATAAACAGGAGACAAATTCTTCATTTCTCCATCAAAAAAATTATATTCTGATAGGGTTTGATATGGCACTTGAGCAATGTCAAAAACCACTGGAGATTCTGACTCAGGCTCAATAGGAACGTAAGCATCGTCTTTAGCACAAGAAGTAAAGAGTAAAGATAACACTAGCAGAAAAGTGATATTATTGTAATTTTTAGACATTTACAGTAAAATTTGGACTACTAATTTAGCTAATTGGATACTTATCAATCAATTAATTAGTTGTATTACACTTTTTTACTGTCGAGATGAAAAAATTAACAAAAACAATCTTAAATAAGGTTATTAGATAGAAGGTATTCTGCTATCTGAATCGTGTTTGTTGCAGCTCCTTTACGAAGATTATCACTCACAATCCATAAATTTAATGATTTAGGCTGAGAACCATCTCTTCTAATTCTACCAACAAATACATCATCTTTACCATTTGCATATATTGGCATTGGATATGTATTAACATCAATATTATCTTGTACTGTTACTCCGTCGGTTTTACTTAACAACTGACGCACATCGTTGATATCAAAATCGTATTCAAACTCTACATTTACAGCTTCACTATGACCTCCTGAAGTTGGAATACGAACAGCAGTAGCAGTTACAGCAATTGTTTTATCGTTAAGTATTTTTTGTGTTTCCCTTACAAGTTTCATTTCTTCTTTTGTGTATCCATTTTCTTCAAAAACGTCGCAATGTGGAATGGCGTTTTTGTGAATAGGATAATGATATGCCATTTCACCTTTTACACCTGCGAGTTCGTTTTCTAACTGTTTAACAGCCTTTAAGCCTGTTCCTGTAATAGACTGATATGTAGAAACGACTATTCGCTTTATTTTATATTTTTTATGAAGAGGAGCCAAAACCATAACCATTTGTATAGTTGAACAGTTTGGGTTTGCAATTATTTTGTCTTGTTTTTTAAGTTGATTGGCATTAATCTCTGGAACAACTAATTTCTTGTCTAAATCCATTCTCCAAGCAGAAGAGTTGTCGATAACTGTTGTGCCAACTGCAGCAAATTTTGGAGCCCATTCTAACGACGTATTTCCACCAGCTGAAAAAAGAGCAACATCTGGTTTTAATGCAACAGCTTCAGCAAGACCGATAACTTTATAGTCTTTGTTTTTAAAAGAAATTATTTTTCCTATAGATTTTTCAGACGCAACTAGAATTAATTCAGTAAATGGAAAATTACGTTCTTCCAAGACTTTTAACATCACTTCGCCAACCATACCTGTGGCACCAACAACTGCTATTTTCATTAGTATTGAATTTTATTAAGCACAAAAATAACCAAATAATTAGTACAAAATCTTTAAAATTTAGCCAAAAAAAGAACCCAATTCGTTAGAATTGGGTTTAGTTAGAATATGTATGTAGCGATTATTTTTTTAATGCGTCTCTGATTTCTTTTAATAAATCATTATCAGATGGTCCTGCTGGTGGAGCGGGTTCTTCTTTTTTCTTTGTTTTGTTAACCGCTTTTATAATCATAAACATTACAAAAGCAACAATAATAAAGTCTATTAAACTGGTTAAAAAACTTCCGTAAAGAACAGCAATTTCTCCAGTTACATTTCCTGTTTCGTCAGCTGTACCAGGTGTAATTACATATTTTAAATCGTTGAAATCTGATTTGAAAATCAGCCCAATTAAAGGCGAAACAATTCCAGCGGTAAATGAAGTGACAACTTTATTAAAAGCAGCACCCATTACAAAAGCAACAGCAATATCTACTAAATTGCCTTTCATTGCAAAATCTTTAAACTCTTTTAGCATAATAATTGTATTAAGTTAGTTATTAGGCTCTAATGTAAGAAAAATATATAAATGTTAAAAAAAGCCTAAAGGAATTATTTTATTATAATACGTTTTACACGCTGAGAAATAGACGTAATAAGCTCGTAAGAAATTGTATTTGCACTTTGAGCCAAGTTGTTTGCTGAATGATTTGCATCAAAGATAATTACTTCATCACCTTCTTTACAATCTATACCAGTAACATTTACCATAATCATATCCATACACACATTACCAACAATTGGTGCTTTTTGATTATTTATAATTACATAGCCCTTTCCGTTTCCATACTGTCTTCCAATTCCATCTGCATGACCAATAGGAAGTGTTGCTGTTTTTTGTGATGCCTCACTTTTAAAAGCCCTATTATAACCAACAGTTTCTCCTTTACTAATATGATGAATTTGAGAAATAACAGATTTTAATGAAGCAATAGGTTTAAAGTTTTTATTCTCTTTATCAGAATTACCAAAACCATATAAACCAATTCCGCTTCTAACCATATCTAAATGTGCTTCTGGATAATTTAAAATGCCAGAAGTATTACATAAATGTAATAATGGCTTGTATCCAAAAATGGCAACAAATTTTTCTGTTATATTTTTGAATGATGAAATTTGCCCTTTTGTATAATTATCTTCATTTAAATCTTCACTTGCTGCTAAATGAGAAAATATAGATTTTATTTTTACAGCTGATGATTTACTTAATTTAGAATGTATGGCAACTATATCGTTTTCAGAAAAACCTAATCGGTTTAAACCTGTATTGAATTTAAGATGTATTGGGTAATTAGTTTGTTTTTCTGTTTTAGCAACTTCAATAAATTCATTTAAAACTTTTTCGTTATATAAACTCGGTTCTAAACAACGCTCAATTAAAAGCTTAAAACTTATAGGAAGTGGATGTAGCACTAAAATAGGTTTTGTAATACCAGCATCTCTTAAAGCAATGCCTTCACTGGTATAGGCGACTGCAAAATAATCAACATCTAAATCTTGTAAGTAACTTGCTATTTCATTTGCTTCATTACCATACGCAAATGCTTTAACTACTGCTAGAATTTTAGTGTTGGATTTAAGTTTAGATTTTAGATACTCAAAATTATGCTTTAAGGCTTTTAAATCAATTTCGAGGATGGTTTCTTGCGCTTTAGGCATTTGAATTATCGGGTTTTGTAATCACAACTTCAGGATCATTTACACTCATGTTTCTTACCTTATCACGAAGCATAGCTTTATAAAAAGCAGCTCTGCTTAATGGTTCATATTCGTCAACCTCACCAAGTAATACTAAGGCATCACTTTTTGCTTTTCGGTAACTATATTGTGCTAAATTTCCTGTTCTTGTACAAACCGCATGCACTTTAGTTACATATTCAGCTGTTGCCATTAAATGTGGCATTGGGCCAAATGGATTGCCTTTAAAGTCCATATCCAGTCCAGCTACAATAACACGTATACCTTTATTTGCTAAATCATTACAAACACGTACAATTTCGTCATCAAAAAACTGAGCTTCATCAATACCTACAACGTCACAACCATCTGCTAAAATTGGAATATTAGCTGCTGCAGGAACAGGTGTAGATCTAATTTCATTTGCATCATGCGAAACAACCATTTCGTCATCATATCGTACATCAACAGCAGGTTTAAAAATCTCTACTTTTTGTTTTGCAAACTGTGCACGTTTTAATCGTCTAATCAATTCTTCTGTCTTACCAGAGAACATAGAACCGCAAATAACTTCAATCCACCCAAATTGTTCTTTAGGATTTACTGTATTTTCAAGAAACATTTTGTAATTTTAACACTAAAACAAAGCAAACTTTCGTTTGCATAAAGGTGGCGTAAATTTATTAAAAATCAAAAGCATAAATCAGATTAAAGATAAAAAAGTTATGAAGAAGAAATTGGAATCAGAATTAATGAGTATTGCACACAGGATTCTAAAGTTGAAAGGGAAAGAAGATGTGTTAAAAATGCATGCTGAAGTAACATTACTTTATGAAAAGTTGAGTGTTTTAAAATTTGCTAACGAAAATTTAGACCAAGCATTACCAACAATAGGTAGTGATTCGTCATTTTTCGAAATGTTAGATGTGGCCTTCAACAATAAAATAAGTGATAACATAGAACGAGAAGACAAGATCTATATTAACCTTGATGAGGTTGAAGACGACGGTATTATGGAGCCAGTTATGGAAAAGATTAAAGATATTGTTGCTCAAATGCCTCAAGAAACACATGAAGTAGACACAATAATTGAAGAAGCCGTAACTGGAAGTAAAAACCATAAACACGATTTAGATTTATTAACAGCAGATTTTAAAGACATGCCAATTTTTGAGCCAGTTACCAATACTCAAAACACAACCAAAGAGAACACTAAAAAGTCGTTAAATGATAAATTAAAAAATGGTGGAATTTCTATAGGGTTAAATGATAAAATTGCGTTTATAAAACATCTTTTTGATGGTAATAGCGAAGATTATGAGCGAGTTCTATCACAAATTATTACCTCAAGTTCTTTTGATGAGGCTCACAACTTAATTCAAAATATAGTTAAGCAGGATTATAATAGTTGGAAAGGTAAAGAAGAGATTGAAGAGCGTTTTATGGAAATTATAGAAAGCAAGTTTAATTAATTTTATTGGTGTTTCCACACAAATGTGTGGTCGCGCTTTCACTACTCGCTTTTTAGTTTCACAAAAAGAGCTCAAACACATCGTTCAATCACTAACACATGAGTAAACTCTACATCGTACCAACACCTATAGGGAATTTAAAAGACATAACCTTTAGAGCCATAGAGGTTTTAAAAGAAGTTGATTTAATATTAGCTGAAGACACACGTACGTCAGGTAAATTATTAAAGCATTTTGATATTGCCACACCTTCACAATCACATCATATGCACAATGAGCATAAAACGGTAGCTAATTTAGTTCAGAAAATAAAAAGCGGAACAACTGTAGCTTTAATAAGCGATGCAGGAACACCAGCAATTTCCGATCCTGGGTTTTTACTAACACGTGCTTGTATTGAAAACAACATAGAAGTCGATTGCCTTCCTGGAGCCACTGCATTTGTGCCTGCTTTAGTTAATTCTGGACTTCCAAATGATAAATTTGTTTTCGAAGGATTTTTACCTGTTAAGAAAGGCCGTCAAACACGACTACTATTATTAGCCGAAGAAACTAGAACTATTATTTTTTACGAAAGCCCTCACAAACTTATAAAAACATTATCTAATTTCTGTGAATACTTCGGAGAAAACAGACAGGTTACTGTGTCTAGAGAGCTAACAAAACTCTACGAAGAAACTGTGAGAGGTACTGCAAAAGAAGTGCTAGAACATTATACTAACAAACCACCTAAAGGCGAGATTGTTATTTGTGTTGGTGGTAAGAAGTGATTTGTCATTCTGAACTTGATTCAGAATCTAAAGAAAACTCAATGCAAGAACTACTTCATAACATAAGCCAATGTACTATTTGCGAAAAGCATTTACCATTAGGGCCAAGGCCTATTGTTTTTGCTCATCCTAATGCTAAAATTATAATTATAGGCCAAGCACCAGGAACAAGTGTACACAAAACAGGAATCCCTTGGGATGATCCTAGCGGAAAACAACTACGTAAATGGCTAGGTGTTACAGATGAAGTGTTTTATGACGAAACTAAAATAGCATTAATGCCTATGGGCTTTTGTTATCCAGGAAAAGGAAAAACAGGCGATTTACCACCACGACCAGAATGCGCACCACAATGGCACAATTTACTTTTAGAGCAAATGCCTAATTTAGAATTGGTAATTTTAATAGGAATGTATTCACAAAACTATTATTTAAAAAAAGAAGCAAAGAAAACACTAACAGAAACGGTTGCCAATTACAAAGCGTACTTGCCTAAATATTTACCACTACCACATCCTTCACCAAGAAATAGGTTTTGGCTAACCAAAAACCCTTGGTTTGATACTGAGGTTTTGCCAGAGCTACAGAAGAGAGTAGAGAAATTCATATAAGATGTAAAGAATTGACCTAATTAACAAACAGTATATATTTAATTAAAGTCCAATAAAATATTTAGCGTATTCCATTGCTTGTTCTGGGTTTTCCTTAACATCTATTCGCTTTATTTCATTACGATTTTCGTCAAGCTCTATTAGATAGCTTTTGTCACCATCATCTAGCATTCTCAAAAACACCTTTAAACTGCCATCTTCATTATAAAATTTCATAGCTTCAAAATTATCATAGTTAGATGAAATTTGTTCTGAAAACACTTTGCCTTTTAATATTTTTTGATGAAAAGTATATCCATCCTTTATAAACATTTGGCTTTCAACATTACCAATAATGTCATAAGATACCGACTCAATTGATTTACCGTCTTTAATTTTTGATTCAGATTTTACCTGACCACTTTCATAATATTCGACCACTTTACCAACTAAAACATCATTCTTGTATGTTTTTAACTTCATTAACTTTCCTGATAGATAATTAACCTTTTCTTCACCATTAAGCTTACCTTTTATATAGTTTGAATGTGTATATATTTCACCATTAGGATGAAAAATAATATAATCACCATTTAATAAGCCTTCTTCAACATCAAATTCTTCCCACTTTGTTAATTCATTACCAACAACATAATAACCATCCATGAGGCTTCTGTCAATAAAATAAAAATTTTGTTCATTAGCGGAGTTAATTTTATACGATCCTCTTTCAATAAATGTAAACGAAGTATCATTCTTTTCTTTAACTTTTTTACAACTTAAAACGAATAAAAAAACAGTAATTAAACACAGCAGGTTATTTTTTAAGCAATATTTAGCCATAAGTAGTTTTTTTTAAACATGCTTTCCTTTTTCCCAACCATGTTTTCCTAAGTATTGATTACCGCTTTCAACAGCGCCTTCTTCAATACTAGTTCCCATACTATCATTCCATCGGTTTAGGTAACCAAATAAAGAAATGACACCGAGCATTTCTACAATTTCACCTTCATTCCAATGCTCATAAAGTCTTGCTTTTATTTTTTCATCAACAGCATTAGGCACCATACTTGCCGCTAAACTAAAATCTAAAGCAGCACGTTCAGCATCATTAAAAGCAGGGTGAGTTCTGTATTCCCAAATATTGTCTAATTGCTCCTGTTCTGCACCATAGCGTTCTGCTGCTCTAATAGCATGTGCTTGGCAATATCTACAGCCAGTTGCGTTGCTACTAACCCAAGCAATCATACGTTTTAAAGCCGAAGTCACTCTACCTTCATTAGCCATTACAGCTTTATTTAAGTTAATAAATGCTTTACTTATGGCTGGACGACGCTGCATTGTTAACACTGAATTTGGACAAAACCCAAGCGTTTCATTAAAGAATTCTGCAAGTTCTTTTGTTTCTAAATCATGGTCAGCAGATAATGGTGTTACTAATGGCATATTTTTATTTTTTAATGGTATTTTTGAAGTAACAATAAACGAAAAAAACTTCAGATATGTCGCATAAAGTTATAACTCATTGGAAAGGAAATTTACAATTTGAATCTGATAATCCTAACGGTAAAACAGTATTAATGGACACATCTCCAGAACATGGAGGACACAGTTCTGGGTTATCTCCAAAAGCGATGATGTTAGCGTCTTTAGCTGGTTGTTCAGGATTAGACGTGGTATCTATCTTAGATAAAATGAAAGTGAAAATTTCTGATTTCAGAATGGATACTTATGGCGAATTAACTGAAGAGCATCCAAAATATTACCATACAGTTAGTGTTGAATATCATTTTTATGGTGACGATTTAGATGAATCGAAAATAAAAAAGGCAGTCGATTTATCTATAGAAAAATATTGTGGTGTTATGGAAATGTTCCGCAAGTTTGCCAATGTAAAAACTTCAATTCACTATCATAATAAATAACTTTGTGTCAGGTTGAGCCTAGTTGAAACCTTTTCATAAATAAACCCAATTTTTAAAATCACAACCCAAAAAATGCGCTGGACGCTTAAACCAAAACCAGAAACCACCAAAGTGGCAGATTTACAAAACGCTCTTCAAGTAGATGAGGTAGTTGCAACATTATTAATTCAAAGAGGTATTGAAACCTATGAAGATGCAAAAACCTTTTTCAGACCAAGTTTAGAAGATTTACATAATCCATTTTTGATGAAAGATATGGATAAGGCTGTTGCTCGTATTGAAGAGGCGTTAAGTAAAGGAGAAAATATTTTGGTGTTTGGTGATTATGATGTTGATGGCACATCATCAGTTGCATTAATGTCTTCTTATTTAAAAACCAGAACAGACAGGGTTGCCACTTATATTCCTGATCGTTATGATGAAGGTTATGGTGTTTCAATAAAAGGAATAGACTTTGCTCACGATAACGATTTTTCACTCATTATTGCGTTAGACTGTGGTGTAAAAGCGATAGATAAAGTTGCATATGCAAAAGAAAAAGATATCGATTTTATTATTTGCGATCATCACAGACCAGGAAGTGAGCTGCCAAATGCAATAGCGGTTTTAGATCCAAAACGCGACGATTGTGAGTATCCTTATAAAGAATTATGTGGTTGTGGAGTTGGTTTTAAATTGATACAAGCATTAGCACAAAACGAAGGAAAAACAGTTGAAGATTTAGCTGAATATTTAGATTTAGTTGCCACAGCAATTGGAGCAGATATTGTACCTATTACTGGGGAAAATCGAGTATTAGCATATTTTGGTTTACAGGTAATTAATTCAAGTCCAAGACCAGGAATAAAAGCTATTATCAATCAGGTTAAAAAGGAAGAGCTAAATATTACAGATGTTGTGTTTATTGTAGCTCCTAGAATTAATGCTGCTGGACGAATGAAACATGGTAATTACGCAGTGACATTATTAACCGAAATGAATTTTGATTTAGCGCAACAATATGCAGCAGAAATAGAAGAATTTAATACAGATAGAAGAGAAGCAGACCAACGTATTACAGAAGAAGCGCTTCTTCAAATTGAAAAAAACAAAGAACAAGAAGGTTTTACAACTGTTGTATATCATGAAGATTGGCATAAAGGAGTGATAGGTATTGTGGCATCAAGATTAATCGAAACCTATTACAGACCAACATTAGTATTTACTAAAAGTGGCGATAAATTAGCGGCTTCTGCACGTTCGGTTTCAGGTTTTGATGTCTATAACGCATTAGAGTCTTGTAGTGAACATATAGAGCAATTTGGAGGTCACAAATATGCTGCAGGATTAACGCTTAAAGAAGAAAACTATGAAGCTTTTAAACAAGCTTTTGAAGATGAGGTTTCTAAAACAATTGATAAATCGCTTTTAACTCCAGAAATAAAAGTTGATTTAAATATAGATTTACATCATGTTAATGATAAATTATGGCGAATAATTCGCCAATTTGCGCCTTTTGGTCCTGGAAACATGACTCCTATTTTTATGACCGAAAATTTAAAAGACACAGGTTATGGTAAATGTGTTGGTGAAGACGATAAACATTTACGTATTACTGTTACACAACCTGGAGCAGATAAAATAGTTTGTATTGGATTTGGATTAGGAGACAAGTATGATATAATTTCTAATAGAAAACCATTTAAAGCAGTGTATTCAATTGATGAAAATCATTGGAACGGAAGTGTGAGCTTACAACTAAAATTAAGAGATATTAAAGAGTAGATGGCAAAAAAAGATCCATACGCAGCATTACGAATTAAGGAGTTCAATATTTTTTTATTGGTCAGATTTGCATTAGTATTTGCGTGGTCTATGCAGTTTGTTATTATAGAGTGGGAAGTTTACTCCATAACCAAAGACCCTTGGTCACTTGGCCTTATTGGTTTAATGGAAATTATTCCAGCAGTTGGCATTGCTCTTTTTGCAGGACATATTGTAGATCAAAACGAAAAGCGAGGTTTACTCATTAAATGCATTCTAGGGTTTTCTGTCATTAGTTTTGGATTGTTTTTATTAACATGGCCAAAAATTGTAGGAGACTGGTCTACAAATGCCATTTTGTACAGTATTTATTTTCTAGTGTTTTGTGGCGGATTAGTTAGAGCTTTTATTGGACCAACAGTGTTTTCATTAATTGCTTTAATTGTGCCCAAAAAACTATACCCAAATGCCGCAACTTGGAGTAGTTCTACATGGCAAGTAGCTTCGGTTGTTGGCCCAGCAGTTGCAGGATTATCTATTGCTTGGATAGGTGTACATTGGTCGATGTGCCTAGTTGTTGGTTTTACAATAATTGCTTTGTTGAATTTATTCAGAATTTCTAAAAAACCAATTCTTAACCCAAAAATAGGAGAGCCAATATGGTCTAGTTTAAAGGAAGGTGTAAAATTTGTTTATAATACAAAAGCAATTTTTGGAGCGATTACGTTAGATATGATTGCTGTTCTATTTGGAGGCGCAGTGGCTTTATTGCCAATATTTGCACAAGACATTTTAAAAGTAGGCTCTGAAGGCTTTGGAGTATTAAGAGCCGCTCCAGCTGTTGGTGCATTTATTACAATGTGGATTACTGCTTATATTCCAGTTAGTAAAAATGCTGGTATGAAATTATTAGCAGCCATTTTTGGGTTTGGAATTTGTATTATTGTATTTGGATTATCATCAATATTTTGGGTTTCTGTTGTTGCTTTATTCTTTAGTGGAGTTACAGATGGCGTATCGATGGTTATTCGTCAAACCATTTTACAACTTAAAACACCAGACCATATGCGAGGTCGTGTTGCTTCAGTGAATTCTATTTTTGTTGGGTCTTCAAATGAGTTAGGCGCTTTTGAAAGTGGACTAACAGCCAAACTAATGGGAACAGTAACAGCAGTTGTTTTTGGAGGAACAATGACATTAATTACAGTGGTTACAACAGGAATAGCATTGCCTTCTTTTAGAAAATTAGACTTGCAGAAGGAGTTAGAAGACCATGAAAAAGAGGATTAATACTTTTTCAACTCAAAATTTTCTCCATCAAAAACACCATAAGTGTAATAAGAAATCCAATCGCCTAGATTGATGTATTTTGAAGCCTCATTTAGATTAATTTCCATAGGTAAATGCCTATGACCAAATACAAAATAATCTCTGTGTTTATCTTCTAATTTTCTCTTGCAGTATTGTACAAGCCACTCATTATCTTCACCAAGAAACTTTGCATCTTCATCACCAGAAATAAGTTTGTTTTTTACAGAGAGATAATGCCCTAAACGCATTCCAAAATCTGGATGAATTAAGCGTCTAAACAGCCAAACACAAACAGGATTTGTAAACACTTTTTTCATGCGTTTATAACCTTTGTCATTTGGCCCTAAACCATCTCCATGACCTATAAAAAAGCTTTTATTATTAAAGGTAAATTCTTTTGGTTTATGATAAACAGGAATATTAAGTTCTTCTTCAAAATAGCCATTCATCCATAAATCGTGATTACCTACAAAATAGTAAATTGGTATTCCTGAGTCTGATATTTCGGCAAGTTTACCTAAAGTTCTGGTAAACCCTTTAGGAACCACTTTTCTGTATTCCATCCAAAAATCAAACAAATCACCAAGCAAAAAAATAGCTGCAGCATCTTGCTTTACTTCATCAAGCCAGGCTACAAATTTCTTTTCACGCGGAAGCGAAGCTTCTAGTGTTGGAGCACCAAGGTGGTTATCTGATGAGAAGTATATTTTTTTCCCTTTTGGAATTTGCATATTGTAAATATAGAAAATGTTTCTATCTAATTATCTGTTGAGTACCATTCAGCAAAACTTGTTTCGGTTTCTTGTAGTTTTAAAGAGTGTAATGTAATATGTTGAGGTAAATGTTTCTTGATTTTTTCAGCAAAATCAATAACCATCATTTCGCTAGTTGGCTGATAATCTACCAAAAGCACATTATGACCTCTGTCTTCTAACTCTTTTGCTAACTCAACATGTGGAGTGTTTTTATTAAAAACAGTAGCATGGTCGAACACATCTACAATTTCGTTTTTCACAATTTTTTTTAGATCACTAAAATCTATAACCATTCCATGTTTAACATTTGAGGTGTTATCTATTGGTTTTCCGATAACTGTTACTGATAGTTTATAGCTGTGTCCATGCACATTTTTACATTTTCCGTCGTAACCATAAAGCGCATGTCCTGTTTCGAAAGAAAATTGTTTTGTAATTCTAATATTACTCATTGTGTTTTTGTTTTCACTACAAAGATAATCGTTTTGTAAAAGCAATTTGTTTTTAGATTACTTTTACGCGCTTTTTATAAGATATAAAACTATGAATCAGCTTTTTGAAGACATTACCTTTGTTGAAAACCCTCTATACGAAAAGATTATTGAAGATATTATATCTCAACAGTATAGTATAGTTGAAGGTTTTTTTACTGAAAACGAAGTTATGGTTTTAAGGCAATCATTACTCGATAAACATGAAGAAGATGCTTTTAAGAAGGCAGCAATTGGCAATAGAACTAATGAAGTAATAGCAAAATCTATTAGAGGAGATGTTATTTTATGGATAGATGAATTACAAGCAAATTTAGCTGAAGATTTGTTTTTTAGTAAAATTAATAACCTTGTTGGTTATTTAAATAAAACATGTTTTCTGGGTATTTTACATAAAGAGTTTCATTATGCTTTATATCCAACAGGAACTTTTTACAAACGCCATATTGATACGTTTCAGAATGATGATAGACGTAAATTATCGTTTGTGTGTTACTTAAATGAAGATGGTTGGTTACCAGAAAATGGTGGTGAATTGGTATTGTATTTAAATGAAAATGGAGAAGAGAAAGAAAAGGTTATTTATCCATTTCCAGGACGTGTGGTTATTTTTGAAAGCCAAATAATTGAACACGAAGTAAAACCTGTTAATACAGAAAGAATGAGTATTACAGGTTGGTTAAAAACACGATGATTAACGTTTCTTCTTTTTATTATAAAAGTAAACCACAATAAGCACGATTCCTAAAATTAGAAATAATCCGTTTCCACCCAAAAAGTTTAAAAATTCCATATTAGTCTTTGTTTAAATGATATTCTGCCAAAGTTAATTGTTTTGTGATAGTGGCAAAAAAAGTTTTCTAAATTTTATAATTAAAGGGAGGCCTCTGGCAATCATCCAAAAGGTTAAAGCTATAAAAATTGCGTATAATTTGTACTCAAGACTATCTAGCCAAAACAAAATAGGCACAAAAACTATAAAGGTTGAAAACAGCAATACGTTACGTAGTGTTTTCATTTTACCAAGACCTTTAAACATACCATCAAAAATAAAGGCTATTGCACAAATAGGCTGCATTGCTAAAATTAGCCAAAACACATTATAAAATTCGGCTAACACTTCTGGGTCTTTGGTAAATAATGTCCCAATAGGATAATATAAAACACCTCCAATAATTGCTAGAATAAAACCAATTGCAATTCCGTATATAATAAGCTTGTTACTTAATTTTATTAGCGAATTGTAATCTTTAGCACCAAATAATTTGCCAGACAAAATATTTCCAGCACTTGAATAACCATCAATAATAAAAGCGCCCAAAAACCATAAATTAATAGCAATAGTATAAGCTGCAATATAGTTTTTACCATAACCTGTAGCAAAACTTGTCGCAAAATATAAGGTAACATTTAGTGCTAATGTTCGAACAAATAGGTTAAGAATCATCAGTATAAAATTCTTTATTTGACTATTAAATGGAAATGTTAACTTTAAAGGGATTGAGGTTTTTTTAAGCAAGTAATATGCAGAACAGATAGCCATTAATAATTGAGCAGCAACACTAGCATAAGCAGCTCCTTTAATGTGCATTGGACTCAAGACGCCTTCAATACCATAAACTAAAATTACGTCTAAAATTATATTTGTAATAGCTCCAATTATAGCAATTATCATTGGGTAGTACGTATTTTGTAAACCTCTAAATGCTCCAAAAACAGCAATTGTGAATAGCGTAAAAGGGAAACCAAACACTCTAATTTTGTAATACTCTACACTATAATCTAAAATTAAACCAGAAGCATTATAAAGTTTAAAAATACTATGTGCAAAAGGGTAGGTAGTAATAATGATTAATATACTTATAGATGTGATAATGAAAATAGCTTGGGCTGGTAGGTTTCTAACTTTATCAAGTTGATTAGCACCTAAATGTTGTGAGACAATAGAAGAAATAGCGCTTCGTGTTTGACCTAACACCCAAATTAACATTGAAATAAAAGCACCAACAATACCAACAGCGGCTAATGATTCAGTTGCGTTCAAACTCATATTACCAACAATGGCTGTATCTGTAATAGAGAGAATAGGTTCTGACACTCCTGAGATTAATGCAGGAATTGCTAGTTTGTTTATATGTTTTAGACTTATGCTTGTTTTCAAACTACGAGTTCGTAACAGTAAAAAGGATGTTCGCTTTGTTTTTGGAAATAAATATTTCCTAATCGTTTATAACCACGAAGTTCGTAAAATTTTTGGTTTCGAGGGTTTTGGGAGAAAGTATCTAATCTAACTGAGCTAAAATTATTTTCTTTTGTCCATTTTTCTGCATAATCCATTAATTGTTGTGCATAACCCTTACCTTGATAGTTTGGGTTAATTGCTAAACGATGGATATAAGTATTGTTTTTATTAGGTGTTAGCCATTTAATAGGAGCATATTCATCATCCATGAATGTAGAAATAACAATGCTTCCAATAACTGTCTTATCAATTTCTAAAACAAATAATTCGTTTCTATCAATATCATTTTTAAACGCGTTTTTATTAGGGTAATATTCGTTCCACTGAAATATACCATTTCTAATCATGTGTTTTGCACATAGTTTGGTGATATTTAAAATCGAATCAATATCTGAATAAGTGGCTTTACGAATCATTATTAATGTTTACTTTTGTATAAATTCATTGTAAATTTAGTTTTAAATTATTGATTATGAAGAATATTTTAGTTCCTGTTGGGTCATCAAAAAATGCAGTTAGTCATTTACAATATGCAGTTGATTTTGCAAAAACATTTGGCGCAAGACTCTATGTAGTACAAGTATTTAATGTGTATACTAAAGCTGGGACAATGATAAAAGTAGATCATATTTTAGAGCGAGAAAGTTTAGAATTTTTAAAGTCTCATGTTAGCAAGGTTGATACAAAGGGAGTTGAGGTTATTGTAAAAACATTTAAAGGGAAACTTATAGATACTTTAGAGCTTGTATGCAAAACGGCTGATATTGATTTAATTTTGCTAGAGCCAAGAACCAATTCAATTAGAGAAGAGGTTTATTTAGGAAAAACATCAGGTAAAATTATAAAACAAACAAACATTCCAGCATTAATAGTACCTGAAGGCTATAAGTTTAAGCCGATGGTTTCAATTTTAATAGCTTTAAAATCAGCAGTTATAAAAAGAGAGAATGTGTTAAATCCATTAATTGATATTAAAAATCAATTTAAGTCTATTGTTAATTTACTTTTAGTAAAAACACCTTTCCACAATGAAGGCGATTTTGATGTTAATGAAGAGTTAGCGTCTTTAATCACAAATACTCTTTACAGTGAAAATGCTACTACTTTTCAAGGTGTTTTAGAGAATTATAAAGAAGCACATCCAGATTTGTTATGTGTTGTGCGCAGAAAAAGAGGCTTTTTTACTAAGCTTTGGGAGAACAACATTATCTTAAAAAAGGATTTTCACAGCTCAACACTTCCTGTGTTGGTATTAAGTGGTCTAAAGTAAACTTTGGGGCATTAGCTCAGTTGGCTAGAGCGTTTGGCTGGCAGCCAAGAGGTCAAGGGTTCGACTCCCTTATGCTCCACTTTTTTGAGTTTTAATATATTGCTTTTACATTTTATAACTCTTAATAGTCTTTTTAATACCTGTAATCGATTTTTTATATATTAGAAAGCACTTTTTTGTATGTTGCATCTACCTAATGCCCCAAACATGAAGTATTTACTACTATTAACCTACGTAGTTAGCGTTGGTTTATTTGCTCAAAATTCTGCTTATGATCCTGAAAAAAGTAAGGGTCAATTATATGAATATGCCAATTACATAAATGCAGCACAATGTAATTATACTATTGAAAGTATAGCAAAAGACTCACTACTTCAATTTAAAGATTTAGAGTCCGATAACCACAGCGTTGGTTTTACAAGAGATAATTATTGGGTTCGTTTTAAATTGCAAAACAGCAGCGATGATGCTAATACATACTATCTTGAAACAGCAAGACCAATAACAGATATTGCAACCCTATATCAAATAACAGGAGATAACATCAAGCAGTTTAAGAGTGGTGATCAAATTCCTTTTGGTGAAAAACAAGTTGAGCATCGCTCAACTCTTTTTAAAATTATATTACCAGCTAAATCGACTCAACAAATATTTTTGCACTTTAAAAGTGATGGTGAAACAATAAATATTCCTTTAAATCTATATAATGAAACATCGTTTTGGGTGATGAATTATAAGCAACAGTTATTTCTAGGTGTTTTTTATGGGCTATTATTTTTAGCAGGAATTATTTATCTATTTTTTTATAGAAGTTTAAAAGAAAGGTCGTTTTTGTATTATGGATGTTATGTGTTTTCAATTGCCCTTTTACAAGCTGCATTAGACGGATTTATACATCAGTATATTTTTCCTGAGGGTGGTTTTTTAAATAGTAGAGCCGTGTTAATTACAGCACTTTTATCTAATTTATTTCTGCTCAAATATTGTGAACATTTTCTAAAAGTTACTACAGATTTTATAAAATTTAAAAAAGCTTTTGATGTAATATATATTGTTTTGACCGTACTTTTTATAATGATATTTGTAAACCAAAAAACATTAGAGCTAGTATATCCAATTAGTAATTTAAATGGATTGGTAAGTTTATTATTAATACTTACTACAGTTTTTGTTATGCGATATAAGCGTATCAAAATCGACCCATATTTTTCGATAGGTATTTTCTTTTTAGTTATTGGTTTATTGGGCTTTGTAATGAACAACTTAAGCTTGTTGCCAAATAATTTTTACACACTTAATAGTGCCAAATTTGGCGCTGGTTTTGAGGTAATATTTTTATCATTATCCATGACCAATTTAATTAGAAAACTAAGAGTAGAAAAAGAAACCTCACAAGAATTAGCATTGCAGAAATCAGAAGAAATTAGTGAGCTAAAAACTTATTTCATGTCAAATATAAGTCATGAATTAAGAACACCTATTAATGCGATAATGGGAATTGCTGAGATTCAGCTTAATGATGTTAATAGTGAAAACTATAAGCATTTTGAAATAATTAAAAATGCATCTTTAAGTCTATTAAGTAATGTAAATGATATACTTGATTTTGAGAAAATTGAAAAAAACGAATTAGAGTTAAAACAAGAAGAGTTTAATCCTTCACAAGTTTTAACGCAAATCACTAATAATTGGAAAACAGAAGCAGAAAACAAAGGGTTAAAGTTTGATTTTGAATTAGACAATAAAATTCCTGAGTTTGTTTTAGGAGACTCAGAGCGTTTTGTTCAAATTATTAATAACATATTAAGTAATTCAGTGAAATTTACCACAACAGGAAGTGTAAAATTAAAATTAAGTTGTACCACACAACCAAACAGTATGTGTCGTTTTTCATTTAATATATCTGATACTGGGATTGGAATGAATTCAGAAATGAAAAAGCATGTTTTTAGTAGTTTTAATCAAATGCGTTTAAATCATAAAAGAGAATTTGGAGGCATTGGATTGGGATTATCTATTGTTAAACATTTAGTCGAACTTTTTAATGGTAATATAATTATTGAAAGTAAAGTAGGTGAAGGAACTCAAGTTTTTATTGATATTCCTTTGCAAGTCTTAATAAAAGAAAAGACAGTAGTTTTTGATTATAATAATATAAAAGACCTAAATAAAACACTTAATATTTTAGTTGTTGAAGATAACATTTTAAATCAATTGGTAATGCGCAAGCTATTAAGCGGGATTCCTTCAATTAACTTTAAAGTTGTAAATAATGGATTAGAAGCAATCAATACTTTAAAAGACGATGTTTATGATCTTGTGCTTATGGATTTACAAATGCCTGTTATGGATGGATATGAAGCTACAAAAATTATTAGAAATGGCGAATTAGGTGAAATGCTTAGAGATGTTGCTATAATAGCTGTAACTGCAGATGCAATGCAGGAAACAAGAAAAAGAGTTTTAGCATTAGGTATGAATGACTACATTACTAAACCCATTAACAGAGATTTATTATTAGAAAAGATCAACATTCACTATGAATCAATTTTAAAAATAGCCTAAAAGTTAAAGGGCTTTCTCAACAAAATCAATATCTGAATTACATATTTCTAAAATCAACTTTTTAAGTTGTACAGAATAGTTTTCTAAAGTGTCTTTAGATATAATTTGGTTTTTTGCTGCACCTTTGCCTGCTCTATCTTTTTCTGTAAATTTTAAAAAATAATCACCTTGAAGGTTTTTAAATGATATAATTCCTCCTTCAATATCACTAGAGATTAAATTTTCTTCATTTAACATATATGCATAAGCAAGTACTTGAAAGCTCTTACTGTATTTGTCATAATCAGTATTTAGCTCTTCCCAATCTATAATTTCTATATGCTTTTGCTCAACCTTTCCAGTTTTATAATCTATAATTCTGGTAATACCATTAAACTCATCAATCCTATCAACAGTTCCCTTTAAGTAAATAGGAAAATCTAATTCAGGAATATTGATTTCTACTTTAGATTTTCTTTCAAGGTCTATAATTTTAATTTCGTTTCCAGCATTTAATGTTTCTAATTCTTTGCTCAAAAAATTATGAATATAGCGCTTGGCTATTTCAAAAACTATAAGGTTTTTACCTTTGGTTACATCTCCTTCTTTGTAGTGTGATTTAAAATGAAATGTTACAGTTTTATCAATTGCTAGTTTCATATCTTGCAAATGATTTTTAGTTAAAAACTCTCCTTTTAAAGGCTTGTAAAAGTCTTCAAGAGTTTGATGAATTACATTTCCTAACGTATTAGCAGCTACAGTTTCTTCAACATCTTCATAGTCTTTAACGCCTAATATTTTGTCATAATAAAAATCAATAGGATTTCTGATATAATTAGTTAAAGACGAAGGAGAAAAACCATCTTTTGCTAGTATTTTAATTTTATTTAAAACAGCTGAAGTTTTTTTAATGGTTTTAAGCTTCTGTTGTGCAGAAGGCACTTTTGGTGCTACAATATAATTTTTAATATTATGTAGTTTTTCTATATTTAATTGTGTTATAAACCTACTTTTTTCGCCACCATTTAACACATCTGGCTCAGTATTATATAGTATATATATGTTTTTAGCACGTTGGAGCAATCTGTAAAAGTGATATGTATATACAGCATCTTTCTCCTTGTAGGTAGGTAATCCGTTTTCTAATTTAACATCAAATGGGATAAATGAATTATTGCTTTTGCCCGCAGGAAGAATGCCTTCGTTGACAGAAGAGATTATTACAGTTTCAAAATCGAGAACACGAGACTCTAACATTCCCATAATTTGAAGCCCTTGCAAAGGTTCTCCTTTAAAATCTAAAGCTTCACTTTTTAATAGTTCTTTATATAACCCAAAAAGAGCATTAATGTTATTTATGTGCTTGTACTCCAAATTAAGCAAGTGCAATTCATTAAACACTTCATTAAAACGGTATAAATACTCTAACGCTAATAAGTTTTTGCTTTTTTCTAACGATAAGTTCTCTTTTATTAATAAAATGAGTTTAGAGCAACTCTCTAAAGCATTTGAAGCTGTATTATTCCATGATGTAAATAGCAAATCAATAACATTATCTTTTTCTTCTGCTAAAAACTTAAGCTTCTCAACTGTTATGTAAACAATGTTATTTGATTGAATATAATTATTAATTATAGCAGCAAAATTCTTGGTTTTTGCATCAAATAAAGAATATATAAATTGATGAGACAGAATTGATGTAACATCTTTATAATAAAATTGCGATGTTGAGGTTTTATGGATTTTAAACAACTCTTCAAATAATGAAGCCAATGGGATTGACCTTAATGGGAATCCCATTGTAATGTTTATATTGTCTATACCTTTAGGAATAGAGTTTAGAAGTGGTATTAATAAGTTTTCATCACCTAAAACCACTGCTGTATTTTGAATGTTTTTTTTCTCTTTTGAAATTTTATCTAGCAACTCTCCAATGTATTTTACTTGCCCAATATTTTTTGGAGTCCCAATAACTTCTATTCGTTTTTCACTAGCATAATTTTTTGTTAACCAATTAAATTGGTGCTTTTGAAAATATGGCCAATTAGCTTTATGTAGTCGTATAAATAAGCCTGCATCATGAATTGGGTTTTTTATAAAATACTCATCAACATCCCAATATATCTCTGCAAGCCCTTGCTGTAATAATTCTTGTATTATTGTTTCTTCAGCTTTATTTAACGCATTAAACCCAACAAAGACAAGTCTTTTATTAGTATTTGCAGCCACATATTGCTCAACGCCTTCTACAGCCTCTCTGTACACTAAGCCTTGATATCCTTTCTGTTTAGAAATTAATTGTTCTTTAAAAAGATTATAATAAGTCTTTAATCGGTTCCAAAATGATAAATAGTTTTTGATGTATTCGGTTTGCTCATCAGCTAATGACCAATGATTAATCTCTTTTATTGATTTTAAATAATCAAAAATGTTATCCGTTGGGATTAGATAACGATCAATCTCATTAAAGTCTTGAAGTAAAAGCTGAGCCCATTTTGAAAACTTATCGAAAGTTTCAACTTCTTCTTTTGGAGTGATTTTTATGTAAACTTCGTAAAACTCAAAAAGTAACTCAGTATTAGAGCAGTATTTTAAATCTGATAGTGTTTCAACAAATTCTTCTATTGAAAAAACATCTGGCGCAAATTGTGTTTTTTTAGATGTTTGAGAAAGTATATGTGTTAAAAAAATCCCAGCTCTCTTGCTAGGAAGAATAAAGGTGAGTTGAGAGATATCAACTTCTTTTTTTTGTAAATCGACTATAACATCTTGTATAAAACTTGTCATAGTATAAAAATAAAAAACGCTCCGATATTCGGAGCGTTTTTAAACTTATTTATTTTGTAAAAACTTAATTATTTAAGTTTTACTTCAACACGTCTGTTGTTAGCTTTACCAGAACGAGTTTTGTTAGAATCAATTGGGTTAGACTCACCAAAACCAGCAGCAGTTAATCTGTCAGCGTTAATTCCGTTAGCGATTAAATAATCTCTCACAGCATTAGCTCTTCTTTCAGATAACAATTGATTTGATGAAGCAGAACCATCACTATCAGTATGACCTTCGATAGAGAAATCCGCTTGTGGATATTCTTTGAAGATTGCTACCATAGCTTGTAATACTTTATCAGTTTGTTTTTGGAAAGTCGATTTACCAGAATCAAATAAGATAGTTCTAGCATAATCATTTAATTGCTTCATAACTTCTGGAGCAGGCTTAACTTCTGGGCAACCATTGTTAGCTACAGTACCAGCTTCGTTAGGGCATTTATCATCTTTATCTAATACACCATCACCATCAGAATCTTTCCAAGGGCAACCATTGTTTGCAGCAGGACCAGCTTCGTTAGGACAGTTGTCATCTTTATCAGCAACACCATCGCCATCAGCATCTGGACAACCAGCTAAAGCTTTTAAACCAGCAACTGTAGGACAGTTGTCATTTTTATCAGCAACACCATCACCATCAGTATCAGGACAACCGTTAAACTCAGCTAAACCAGCTTCGTTAGGACAGTCATCTTTAGAGTCTTCAATACCATCACCATCTGAATCTGGACAACCATTAAATGCAGCTAAACCAGGAACATCTGGACAAGCATCATCTTTGTCATAAATTCCATCTTTATCAGTGTCTTTTCCACCAAATTTGATAGCTAAACCAACAGTGTGTTGGAAATGCTTAGCTAAATAATCTTCAAAAGCATGCTTGTAAGAAGATTGTACAGTTAAACCAATGTTTTCGTTAAACCAAAGATTTAAACCTAAAGTACCATTTAATGTACCAGCACCAATTTCGTCAACCCAAGTGTAACCACCACCAACACCTAAATAAGGCTCAATAGTTTTTGATTTAATTAAGTTAGCAAAGCTATATTTAATTGTTCCATCTAATGCATAATAAGATAAATCACTAGCTGATGAATCTCCTATTTTACTAATTTCATTAATAGAACCTGCAGCTGTTAATGAAAATCCATCACTTAAATATCTAGAAACTGAAACAGTCGATAAAGACGGTAAATAGTTGTAGTGATCATCTAAGTTAAAAAACTCATCAAAGTAATCACCTAAAGGAGCATTCTCTCCAGTAGGATAAAAGTCAACCGCATTAACTCCAATACCAATCGCCCAAGGATTGTTTTGGTCTTGTGCATTTGCGTTGCTAAAGCTCATTAAAAGCAACATAGCGAAAAATAATCTGCTAAGATTTTTCATATTCAAATAATTTTAATTTTAAGTGTTAATTGTAAGCAAAAGTAAGTTGTTAAATTTTATTAACAAAGACAAATATATAAAAATATTGGTTATTTGCCTTAAAACATAGGTGTTTGGATTGATTTTAAATAACATTTAATGTTTTTCCAACTTTAATAAAAGCAGCAATTGCTTTATCTAAATGTTCTTTTGTATGCGCTGCAGATAGTTGTACGCGAATTCTTGCTTTTTCTTTTGGTACAACCGGAAAGAAAAATCCGATAACATAAATACCTTCTGCTAATAACATTTTTGCCATAGTTTGAGATAATTTTGCATCATATAACATAACAGGCACAATAGCAGAATCGCCATCAACTATATCAAAACCAGCATTTTTCATTCCTTTTTTAAAGTAATTTGTGTTTTCTTCTAAAGTATCTCTTAGTGATGTGTTGGTAGAAAGCATTTCAAATACTTTAATAGAAGCACCTACAATAGCAGGAGCTAGAGAATTTGAAAACAAATATGGTCTTGATCGTTGGCGTAACATATCAATAATTTCTTTTTTACCTGTTGTATATCCTCCCATGGCGCCACCAAGTGCTTTACCAAGAGTCCCTGTAATAATATCAATTCTTCCTAAAACGCCTTTGTCTTCTAGGGTTCCTCTTCCAGTTTCTCCAATAAACCCAGCAGCATGGCATTCGTCAATCATAACTAAAGCATCATACTTATCTGCTAAATCACAAATTTTATCTAAGGGAGCAACAAGACCATCCATAGAAAACACGCCATCTGTTACAATAATTTTAAAACGAGCTCCATTTGTATTTGCTGCAATTAGTTGCTGTTCTAAATCTTTCATATCACTATTTTGATAACGATATCGTGCTGCCTTACATAAACGAACACCATCTATAATTGATGCATGATTTAAAGAATCTGAAATTATTGCATCTTCTTCTCCCAGCAGAGGCTCAAAAACGCCTCCATTAGCATCAAATGCCGCAGCATACAAAATAGTATCTTCAGTGCCATAAAACTCAGCAATTTTTTGCTCTAAAGTTTTATGAATATCTTGAGTTCCACAAATAAAACGAACTGAAGACATACCAAAACCATGAGTGTCCATAGCGTCTTTAGCAGCTTGAACAACTTCAGGATGAGATGAAAGCCCTAAATAATTGTTTGCACAAAAGTTTAATACTTTTTCTCCAGTATTTAAAGTGATTTCTGCTCCTTGTGGAGATGTAATAATGCGTTCTTCTTTATAAAGCCCAGCCTCTTTTATGTCTTTTAATTCTTGTTGTAAGTGTTGTTGCAGTTTTCCGTACATAATGATTTTAATTTAGCACAAATTTAAAATTCTTTTATTTGAATATCATCATTTATATAAATAAGTATTTTTTTTAAAACCTTATAATTCATCTCTTCAAGTATATTCTGATAAGTTTCTATTTGTGAGATATGAGATTGTTTTTCTGTGCCAGTTTTATAGTCAATAATAAAAGCTTCATTAGCATCATTAATTACAATTCTATCAGGTCTGAAAACATATCCTTCTTTAGTTATAATATCTTTTTCATTGAAAATAATTAGCTTGCTATCGAAATAAGGTTTTAAGTCTTTATGATTTACTATGTCATAAATTAGAGGTTTAAGTTCTTTTTCTTGTTGAGAATTAAGCTTACCAGAGGCTAAAAATTCATCTATCACAAAATCAATATCAGTTACAGATTTTATATAAGACATTATATTGTGTACTAAATTTCCTTTTTCTTGCGCTTTTTCTTGTGCTGTATCCCATAGATACCCAGAATTAGTAACAATTTTTAAATTATGATCTTCTTTAGAAGTAGATATGAATTGCTCTTGAAAAACCGAAACATTTCCTGTTTCATATTCCAATTCTCTGTCTTGATTTCCAAAAGTATATTCGGTTTGAGAATCGTTCCATAAATGAATTGATTTTAAGTAATTAATTAATAACCCAGAATACCAGTTAAGTTTTTCATTTCCTTTTGTATCTATATCTAATTCAGAAACAATATATAATTGTTCTACTGCTCTTGTTAATACTACATATATCAAATTAATAGTGTCTAATTCCAATTCTGAGCGATAGTGTTGGTATATCTCTGAGCCTAGATCGCCATAATCTTCTAATTCTTTATTTAGATTTAAAAATTGGTGAGAAAAACCATTAAAGTCATTTTTATCAACAGGGAACCATGTTTTTGGTGACATATCAAAATAAAGGTCTTGATTAGCATAAGGGAATATAACTACAGGAAATTCTAATCCTTTAGATTTATGAATGGTCATAATTTGTACAGCATTGTTTCCTTGTGGTGATACAATACTTAATTTATCTTTTTTTGTTTCCCAATACGAAATGAATTCTGAAAAACTTGCGCTTTGTTTTTGTGAATAATCTAATACCTCGTCTAAATAGAATTGTAAATAAGCATTAGAGTTGCCATTTAAATCAAATTGCCTTACAATAGTTTCAGCCGATTCATATAATGGCATTTGTAAAAAAGAATTAAACTGAAACGTAAAGCCATAATTTTTTAAGTTTTCAAAAAGCTTAGTTACATCTAAATGCACTAAAGACTCAAAAAAGGAGTGTTTATCTTCAAGGTTTAGTTTATGTTCTGCTAAATAACCAAGCACTTCAATTTTTAGTTGCGCATTTTTTGGTTGTGTGGCTAATGATATAATACTATTAATAAAATTAACTTCTGGAGAATTTTTAAGCAATAGTGATTCTGAAGAAATAACAGGTATTTGTCTGCTGCTTAAATATTCTGCAATAGCAATACCTTCTTTAGATTTTCGGGTTATAACACAAATATCTTTTAAATCAAATCCATTTGCTTTTACCTTTTCAATTGTTTCAAATACTTTTTGGCAGTGCAACTCATCTTTATCTTCGTCTTCATTTTTAATATCTAAAAAGCTCAATTCAACATAGCCATCTTCTTTTATAAATTGATCTTGATGACTGTTTTTATAAATAGTTTGATGTTCAATATTTGAAAAAGCAAAGTCAGAAACATGTTTTAAAAAAGCATTATTAAAATTGACTATCGATTTTGTACTACGATAATTAGTAGGCAAATTTTTCACTTCTTGAGTGATAACAAATGGTTTAACTTTTTTACTGTACAAATCAATAAACTGCTCGGCTTTTCCACCTCTCCATCTATAAATTGCTTGTTTAGCGTCGCCAACAATCATTGCAGAGCCTGTTTCCCCTTTTAGGTTTTCGCCAGAAAGAGCATTATCTACTAACGGAATTAAATTTTGCCATTGTAATTGAGATGTGTCTTGAAATTCGTCAATAAAATAATGTTTAAACTTTTCTCCTATTCGCTCATAAATAAAAGGCGCTGGTTGAGCATTAATTTCATTACTTATTATAGAGTTAAATTCAGATATTAAAAGTAAATCTTCTTCTTCTTTAATATCGTTTAGAGTTTGGTTTATGGCACTTAAAACAGACAAAGGTGTTATGTTTTTTAATGTGTTTTTTAAAAACTTAATCTCAACAATTTTTGCCTTGCTCTCCTCAAAATATATTACTAATTGATTTTGAATAGCATCAATAATTGATGCGGTTTCAGATGTTACACGTTTAGGGTAAAGTGCTGAACCTTCAATAAGATTAGATTGCCAAACCAAACCAAACCCAACATTAAAATCGCCATCTACTAGTTTTTGAAAATATTTAGGCAAATAACTACTAGAAAAATCATCAAATTGCAAACCATGATTAACAATAAGCTCTAATGTATTTTGTGCAATTGCAATGATATCTTTTTCTAATGTTTTATTTTTCTTTGTTAGTAGCTCTTTTAGTGCTTTAAAATCATTTAGGGTTTTATGTTTTAATTCATTTATAAATGGAATATCGTTTTCGCTAACTAATAATTTAGAGATGTTATTAAAATCGTATGATACATCCCAGCTTTTATCATCGTCAGCTTTTTCAATTGCAAAATCAATTAAAACTTTGGTAAGTTCTTCATCAGTTCCAGCTTTATCAATGAGCTTATCAACAGCTTTACTTAAAAGGGTTTTTGTATCTAGCTCAACTTCAAAATTTAAAGGTAATTTTAAATCGTGAGCAAAAGTTCGGATAAGCTTATGATTAAATTTATCGATAGTTGATATATCAAAAGAGGCATAATTGTGAACAATAGTTTCTAAAATGATTTTTGACTTTTGATGCAATTCTTTTGGTTCGATCGGTATTTCTTCAACAATTGCATTAAACATACTGTTTGGTTTAACAAGTATGGTTTCATCAGAAAATTGCTGTAGAGTTTCTATAACTCGTTCTTTCATTTCTGCAACAGCTTTATTAGTAAAAGTTAATGCTAAAATGTTTCTAAAAGCCAAAGGATATTTAGAGTGGAATAAAATTTTAAGGTATTCTTTTACAAGCGTGAAGGTTTTGCCGCTTCCTGCAGATGCATTATAAATTGTAAAAGGATGTGCTTTTGACATGAAACAAATTTTGATACAAGATAAAAACTATCAATGATTCTATAGCTATTTATTATTTTTAATTGCGCTCTTTTATCCGTAAATTTGAGGGAATTAAATATTAACAATAATAAACAGAAATTATGGCTTTCGAATTACCGAAATTAAAATATGCGTACGACGCTTTAGAACCAAATATTGATGCTCGTACTATGGAGATACACCATTCTAAACACCACCAAGGTTACACAAACAATCTAAATAATGCTATTGCTGGAACAGATTTAGAAGGAAAAACAATTGAAAACATTCTTTCTAATTTAGACATGAAAAATGCAGCAGTTAGAAATAATGGTGGAGGATTTTATAATCACTCTTTATTTTGGGATGTGATGAATCCTGAAGGAAAAGGACGCTTGTCGGGAGATTTAAAGGATGCGATTGAAAAAGCTTATGGCTCTTTTGATGCTTTTAAAGATGCTTTTAGCAAAGCAGCTGCTACTCAATTTGGATCTGGATGGGCTTGGTTATGCGTACATAAAGGAGGAAAAGTTGAAGTGTGCTCTACACCAAATCAAGACAACCCATTAATGCCAGGTGTTACTTGCGGAGGAACTCCAATTTTAGGATTAGATGTTTGGGAACACGCATACTACTTAAATTACCAAAACAGGAGACCAGACTATATTAATGCATTTTTTAATGTTATTAATTGGAATGAAGTTGAAAGACGTTATGCAGAAGCTAAATAAGTTTCTAAAATAAATAAATGAAAAGCAAACCAAAAAGGTTTGCTTTTTTTATGCCTTATTTTAACATTATTAAAAATGAAAAAAGGTGAACGAGTGTTCACCTTTTTTGCCCCAAATCTACCATAAACTTAACCTACTTATGTTATGGTTTAACAAATATAAAGGGACTTTAATGTAACGGCTAAATTTTTTAGATAAACGACGAATAAACTGGGCTGAAAGAAAAAATCCGTTTCCTTTTTATCTAAATTAATACGGAAGAGGCTTAAAAAAGTATAAATATTCTAAAGATAGTTTCAATTTATTCCATAAAAAAAGGTGAACGAGTGTTCACCTTTTTTTGCCCCAAATCTACCATGAACTTAACCTACTTATGTTATGGTGATACTAATGTATGTGTTTCTAAATTAAGAATTTGCAAATATTAGACGAAATGCATTTTTATCAGATTAAATACGTTTTTTACAGGATAAAATGCTAAAAAATAAGATAACCTATTTAATAAGCACGTTCTTTATTGCCTTCGCAAAAGTTTATAAATGCCTTATTTACAACACGATTGCCTCCAGGTGTTGGGTAATTACCTGTAAAATACCAATCACCTAAATTATTAGGGCATGCTTTATGTAAATTTTCGACAGTTTGAAATATTGTTTTTACTTCAGCCTTTACTGTTGTGTCACTTATTAGCTCAGCAATTTTATCAGAGATTTGTTCATCTGTAAATTCATTATATAAGTCTTTTACAAAATTTTGAACGTTTTTATCTTCTATATCAACTTGAGCTTTACATTTTTTGTAAACCTCATCAATTAAATGGTATTTATTATTTTCTTTTAAAAGCTCTAACATAGCTCTAAAAGCAATTAAACCTTCAAGACGAGCCATATCTATACCATAACAATCAGGGTAACGAATTTGAGGAGCAGATGAAACTACAATTATCTTTTTAGGATGCAATCTATCCATCATTTTAATGATGCTCTTTTTTAAAGTTGTACCTCTAACAATACTATCATCAATTATAACAAGATTATCAGTTGGCTTAATAACTCCATAAGTTACATCGTACACGTGAGCCACTAAATCATCTCTACTACTATCTTCTGTAATAAATGTACGTAGCTTAACATCTTTAATAGCAATTTTTTCTATTCGTGGGCGTTCAGACAAAATTTGAGTTACTCTTTCTGCAGATAGCTTACCATTTCCATCAAGGATAGCTTGAGTTTTTCTTTTGTTTAGATGTTCTTCAACGGTTTCTATCATTCCAAAAAACGAAGTTTCTGCTGTATTTGGTATATATGAGAATACTGTGTTTTTTGTGTCATTATCAATTGCCTCAAGTACTTTAGGCATTAATAATTTACCTAGTTTTTTTCGCTCTTGATATATTTCGGCATCACTTCCTCTAGAAAAATATATGCGTTCAAACGAACAGGCTTTACGCTCTAAAGGTTCAATTATTTTTTTAATTGAAGTTTCTCCAGATTTTTTTGTGATAATTGCATGACCAGGCGTGAGTTCCTTAACGTCTTCAAAATTAACATTAAAAACAGTTTGGATTACAGGGCGTTCAGAAGCTACCACTACTACCTCGTCATCTTTATAATAATAAGCTGGACGAATACCAGCAGGATCACGTAAGACAAACGAGTCTCCATGACCTAAAAGACCAGCCATTGCATAGCCTCCATCCCAGTTTTTAGAAGCTTTTTTTAAAATTTTAGCAACGTTTAATCGTTCTGCAATTAATGGTGTACATTCATTTTTATTGAACCCCTCATTTTTAAGTTGCTTATATTTTTTAGCAACAGCATCATCAAGGAAATGACCAATTTTTTCCATGATGGTTATAGTGTCTGCTTTTTCTTTTGGATGCTGCCCTAACCTTACTAAACCTTCAAATAGTTCATTAACATTGGTCATGTTAAAGTTTCCAGCAACAATTAGGTTTCTGTGCATCCAGTTATTTTGTCTTAAAAAAGGATGAACACTCTCAACACTATTTTTACCAAATGTACCATAACGCACATGGCCTAAAAGCAATTCGCCTATATATGGAATATGTTTTTTTTGTAATGCAACATCATCAAGATATTCTGGGTTTTCAGAAAAATCTTTATTAACTCGTTCATTAATTTGATCAAAAATATCTTGTATTGGCTGTTGAGCAATAGAGCGGACTCTACTTATATAACGTTCTCCAGGAGCTGTGTCTAATTTTATGCTTGCAAAACCAGCACCATCTTGTCCTCGATTGTGTTGTTTTTCCATCATTAAATACATTTTATTAACGCCATAAAATGCACTTCCATATTTTTCTTTATAGAATTCTAATGGTTTTAAAAGTCTTATAAGCGCAATTCCACACTCATGTTTTAAAGCATCACTCATTGGTTTTGTTGTGTTGTATTTATATTAAAAAACGCGCTCAATTTTGAGCGCGTTAGTTTATGTTAATTCTATTTCAAATTGTGTTAGTTGTTTAAACTGTTGTAAACGTTGATGTACTTCTTTATAGCCTAGATTTTCCATTCGTTCTGTTCCAAATTTTTCTACACAAAATGAGGCTAATGTTGAGCCATAAATAACTGCGTTTTTCATGTTTTCAAAAGACACATCATTTGTTTTAGCAAGGTATCCAGCAAAACCTCCTGCAAATGTATCTCCAGCTCCTGTTGGGTCAAACACTTCTTCTAAAGGTAATGCAGGCGCATAAAACACATTGTCATCATGAAACAATAAAGCACCATGTTCTCCTTTTTTAATTACAACATATTTTGGGCCCATTTCATGAATTTTGCGCGCTGCAACAACTAGTGAGTATTCTCCTGTAAGTTGTCTTGCTTCCTCATCATTAATGGTAATAACATCTATTTTTTTAATAACAGATTTTAACTCCTCTAAAGCGCAATCCATCCAAAAGTTCATAGTGTCTAAAATAACCAACTTGGGTTTCTTCTCCATTTGTTCTAATACGCTGAGCTGAACTAGTGGATGTAAGTTGCCAAGCATTACAACTTCGGCATCTTTATAATTTGTTGGTACAACAGGATTGAAATCTGCTAATACATTAAGCTCAGTTGCTAAAGTATCTCTAGTGTTCATATCATTATGATATTTACCACTCCAAAAGAAAGTTTTTCCTTCTTTTACAATTTCAATACCAGAAATATCAATATTTTTATTTGAAAGTAAGTCTAAATGTTTTTGAGGGAAATCACCTCCTACAATAGATACAATAGCTGCGTCTACATTAAATTGTGATGCAGCTAAGCCTATAAATGTTGCTGCTCCACCAAGAATTTTATCTGTTTTTCCAAAAGGCGTTTCAATAGCATCAAAAGCTACTGTTCCTACAATTACTAATTTACTCATGTTGAGGTTTCAAAATTTTGTGCAAATATAAGGTTTTTAAGTCCTAAATAGCGAATTTATTTTCTACCAAAATCAGCAGGTATTTCTCCCCAAGCTTTAGTTTCCCATTTTACAATAATTGTAGCGTGAGAGTTTTCTTTAAGCCAAAGAACTGCTCTATCAACCAAATCAAAGACGGGTTTATTTTTATTGTTTCTTTCCAACTTAGTATTGCAGCTTTTCTTTTTTACCCAACTAATGGCTGTTTTTGAATCTGTATAAATAATTTTATCACTGTTTTTTTTCTTCAGCAAGGCTAAACCATGAACTATGGCAAGAAATTCGCCAATATTATTTGTGCCTTGCTCAAAAGGACCTTGAATAAAAAGTTGTTTTTTGGTTTTTGTGTCGACACCACGATATTCCATAATCCCAGGATTGCCACTTGAAGCCGCATCTACAGAAATAGAATTATAATTTGGTTGCCCTATTTTTTTGAGTTGTTCTTCTGAGAGCCCACTTTTAAATTTACCTTTAGTTATATAGTCTTTATAATTGCCTTTTAATGCTTTTTTTGCAGCATCAAAGGTTTCAAAAGATTTGTATTGTGCGCCTTGAAAATCTTTAATTTGAGCTTTGCAGTCATCCCAGGTTTCAAACACACCTGTACGATGACCTTTCCAGACAGTATAATATTTCTTTTTCTTTTTTGACATATTAAGAAAATAATATTGAATCTACCACCTTAGGAAAATGCTCCATTTCTAATTGATGAATTTTAGCAGCCACGTCTTCCGAAGTATCTGTTGGAACAACCTCACATTTCGCTTGAAATATAATTGCACCTTCATCATAATTTTCATTCACATAATGGATGGTTATACCTGTTTCTGTTTCTTTATTATTCACAACAGCTTCATGAACGTGCATGCCATACATCCCTTTGCCTCCATACTTTGGTAATAAAGCAGGATGAATATTAATAACTTTATTAGGAAATGCTTTTAAAATTTGCTCAGGGAATTTCCATAAAAACCCAGCTAAAACTATTAAATCAGGATTATTAGCTTTTAATAGGCTTAAAACATCATTACTTTGAGTAAATGCTATTTTATTAAATGAAAGCGCACTAACATTAAGTTTTTTAGCTCTTTCTAAAACTTTGGCATGAGGATTGTTAGTAAGCACCTGAATGACAGACACATTATCTCTGTTGTGAAAAAACTTGATTAAATTTTCAGCATTAGTACCACTTCCGGACGCAAAAATTACCACACGTTTCATTTTACAGATTATAATGTTAATTGTTCGAACAAAAAAAAGAATAATTATTAACAATTAGAAGGTAAAAGTCAATTACTTCAATTTTATTTTATTAAATTACAAACACATTTTTAAAGTAAAGGTGTTTATTAAAATAAAGTTTTTTATTTTTGCCAACTAATTAAAACTTAAAATTAAAAGATTATGTCAGACATTGCATCAAGAGTAAAAGCGATTATTGTAGACAAATTAGGTGTAGATGAAAACGAAGTTGTTACTGAAGCAAGCTTCACTAACGATTTAGGAGCGGATTCATTAGACACTGTTGAATTAATCATGGAATTCGAAAAAGAATTTGATATTCAAATCCCAGACGACCAAGCAGAAAACATTGCTACAGTTGGTCAAGCTATCTCTTATATAGAAAAAGCAAAATAAGTAACAAAACTTTATGGAATTAAGGCGAGTTGTAGTTACAGGTTTAGGCGCTTTAACACCAATTGGAAATACCAAAGATGAATATTGGGATGCTCTGGTTAGTGGTAAAAGTGGTGCTGCGCCTATAACATATTTTGACACTGAAAAGTTCAAAACCAAATTCGCTTGCGAATTAAAAAACTTTGTTGCGACCGATTTTATAGATCGAAAGTTAGCAAGCAGAATGGATCGGTTTACGCAGTATGCAATGGTAGCTTCAGATGAAGCTATTGCAGACTCAAAACTAGATTTAGAAACGGTTAACAAGTTACGCGTAGGAGTTATTTGGGGAGCAGGAATTGGAGGTCTTGAAACATTTCAGGAAGAAGTTTTGAATTTCGCTAAAGGCGACGGTTCACCACGTTTTAATCCGTTCTTTATTCCAAAAATGATTGCAGATATAGCCCCTGGAAACATATCTATTAAAAATGGATTTATGGGACCAAACTATACTACAGTTTCAGCTTGTGCTTCGTCAGCCAATGCAATGATTGATGCTTTAAACTATATACGTTTAGGACATTGTGATGTTATTGTAACAGGAGGAAGTGAAGCTGCTGTAACGATTGCTGGTATGGGAGGTTTTAATGCGATGCACGCTTTATCAACACGTAATGAAAGCCCAGAAACAGCTTCAAGACCATTTGATGCAACCAGAGATGGTTTTGTGTTAGGAGAAGGAGCAGGAGCAATAATTCTTGAAGATTACGAGCATGCAAAAGCAAGAGGAGCTAAAATTTATGCTGAGATATTAGGAGGCGGAATGTCTTCTGACGCTTATCATATGACTGCGCCTCATCCAGATGGATTAGGAGTTATGGCTGTAATGAGAAATTGCTTGGAAAATGCAGGATTAAAACCAGAAGATGTAGACCATATTAATACACATGGAACCTCTACACCTTTAGGCGATGTTGCCGAACTAAAAGCTATTACTGAAGTTTTTGGCGATCACGCTAAAAACATTAATATTAATTCAACGAAGTCCATGACTGGACATTTATTGGGAGCTGCAGGAGCCGTTGAATCTATTGCTGCAATTTTAGCAATGGAACATGGAATTGTCCCTCCAACAATAAATCACACTGTAGTTGATGAAAATATTGACTCACAATTGAATTTAACTTTAAATAAAGCTCAAAAGCGAGATGTTAAAGTGGCAATGAGTAATACGTTTGGTTTTGGTGGACACAACGCTTGTGTTTTATTCAAAAAACTAGATTAAGCATCGAATGAATTACATTCGTAACATATTAAATTCCCGTTCTAAAAACGACGGGAATTTTTTTTTGCAACTTCAAAAAATTTTAGGATTTAAACCTAAAGACAAAACACTTTATATAAAAGCATTTACGCACAGATCCATGAATATAAAGGATAAAGGTGGTGCAGCAATTAATTACGAACGATTAGAATTTGTTGGAGATGCTATGCTTGGTGCTGTAATTGCATCTTATTTGTTTAGTGAAGTTCCAGAAGGAGACGAAGGATATTTAACAAAAATGCGCTCTAAAGTAGTAAGTAGAGAGCATCTTAATGAGTTAGGTAAAGAACTTAACCTTATTGATTTTATTGAAAGCAAAATACCTAAAAGCAATTTTGGAAATAATATACATGGTAACCTTTTTGAAGCCTTGGTTGGCGCAATTTTTTTAGATAGAGGATATAAATATTGCGAAAAATTTATCTACAAAAGAGTAATTGATGCTCATGTAGATATTGAAACACTCGAAGGCAAAGTAATAAGCTACAAAAGTTTGCTAATAGAATGGTGTCAAAAAGAAAAGAAAACATTTGACTACAATGTTTATGAAGATACAGGAAATGATAATATTAAACATTTTTCAGTTAAGCTTTCAATAGACAATAAAATTGTGTCAAAAGCCAGAGCAACCTCTAAAAAGAAAGCTGAAGAAAAAGCTTCAAAACGGGCTTTCTTCGCTTTTCAGAATAAGATTTCACGACCTTTTTAAATACAATTCAATAATAATCATCAAAATACCGAAAACTATAACGTTTTCGTAATAATCTTCTGTAAAGAATAGTTAAAACGTAGCCCTAGATTTGCATAAAATACTATATTTACAACTCATGATTTTATAATTATGGCTTTACACAAATTACATGTAGATGATTTTTATGACGACTCATTTTCGTTAATTGCTATTCATTGCAGTTTAGAAGATTACAGATTAGCCTATCTTCTTAATAAGCATTTAAACATTAGTTTGGTGCGAAAACCTCAAGACTTAGATTATAAATATTTTGCGGCAACATATTCCATTTTTGAATGGGAAGATGAAAAACAGCATACCACATGGAATTTAGTATCTAATATATGTAAGAGAGAAGAAGATGGTTTGCAAAGTTCAGGATCACTATTTAATACAAGTAATACCATTTTAAAAACATATCATTTATTACCAGAATTTAAAAATGTTGATTATCTAATAAAGGTTATGAATGAAGATCAAAGTTTTGACGAAAAACAAATTTTAGACACATTACAATCTATTCCACAACTCGTAACGAGTTACAGTATAGATGTTGAACATATAAAATCGAAAGACAATTTAATTTTTTAATTAATGTTAAAAAGAAAAAAAACAAAAATAGTAGCAACTCTAGGACCAGCAACAAGCACAAAAGAAGTGCTTAAAGCGATGTTAGAAGAAGGTGTAGATGTATTTAGAGTTAATTTTTCACATGCCGATTATAAAGATGTTGAAGAGCGTATTAAAATGATACGAGAACTTAATGATGAGTTTGGGTTTAATGCGGCTATTTTAGCCGACTTACAAGGCCCTAAGCTTAGAGTTGGAGTTATGAAAGGCGAGGTAATTGTTAACGAAGGAGATGAAATTATTTTTGCAACAGGCAAAAAATTTGAAGGCACAAAAAAGCGTGTCTATATGACCTATGATAAGTTTCCTCAAGACGCTAAACCAGGAGAAAGAATATTACTAGATGATGGTAAGTTAATCTTTGAAGTTGTATCAACAGATAAAAAATCGGAAGTTAAAGCACGAGTTATTCAAGGAGGACCATTACGTTCTAAGAAAGGGGTTAATTTACCAAACACCAATATTTCTCAACCAGCATTAACCGAGAAAGACATAGAAGATGCTTTATTTGCAATAAAAATGAAGGTAGATTGGATGGCTTTATCATTTGTTAGACATGCTGAAGACCTAATGCAATTAGAAGAATTGATAAAACAAAATAGCGATCACAAAATCCCTATTATTGCTAAAATTGAGAAGCCAGAAGCTGTAGAAAACATTGATAAGATTGTAGCTTATTGCGATGGATTAATGGTTGCTCGTGGAGATTTAGGTGTAGAAATTCCTGCGGAAGAAGTACCATTAATACAAAAGCAATTAGTATTAAGAGCAAAACGTGCAAGAATACCAGTAATTATTGCAACTCAAATGATGGAGACTATGATTTCGAGCCTTACACCAACTAGAGCTGAGGTAAATGATGTTGCCAATTCTGTAATGGATGGAGCAGATGCAGTAATGTTATCTGGAGAAACATCAGTAGGTAGTTATCCAGTGCAAGTAATTAGGCAAATGGCAAATATAGTACGTAGTGTTGAAGATTCTCCACTTATTAAAGTGCCGCAAATACCACCTCATATTCGTACTAAACGCTATATAACAAAATCAATTTGTTACCATGCGGCGCATATGGCAAATGAGATTAATGCAAAAGCTATTTCTACATTAACGAATAGTGGTTATACTGCGTTTCAAATTTCGGCTTGGAGACCAAGTGCTCATATTTTGGTATTTACTTCAAACAAGCGTATTTTAACACAGCTTAACTTACTTTGGGGAGTTAAAGCTTTTTATTACGATAAGTTTGTAAGTACAGATGAGACTATTGAAGACGTAAATGCTATTGCTTGTCAAAAAGGCTATTTAGAGCTTGGAGATATGTTGGTAAGCTTAGCTGCAATGCCAATACAAGATAAAGGAATGGTAAATACATTAAGAGTTACTGAAATTACTAGTTGTAGTTTTTAACTTTAATTAAAACTCAAACTTTAACTGTACACTTACAGTTTTAGTAGGTTCAGTTTTGAGTGTCACTTTAGCTTTTTCGGTATTAAGGTTAGACATAGATATACCAAGTAAGCGCACAGAATTATTCATCTTTTCTTGATAAAGTAAATCTTTAGCTGTTTCCAGAATAATGCTTTTATCACTCACAAAATAAGGTAGAGTTTTACTTCGTGTTTGTAGAGTGAAGTCGCTATATTTTATTTTTAATGTCACTGTTTTGCCTGCTACTTTACTTTTTTCTAAACGTCTTGAGACCTCTTTGGCAATCTTATGTAGCTTTTCTAACATAAAAATTTCGCTCGACAGGTTTTCATTAAAGGTGCGTTCTGCAGCTAACGATTTTCTTGTCCTGTTAGGTTTTACCTCACTATTATGTATACCTCTAACAATGTAATAATAATAACGACCAGACTTACCAAAGTTTTCGTCGAGATATTCAAAGGTTTTAGATTTTAAATCCTTTCCTGTGAAAATTCCTAATTGGTACATTTTTTCAGCAGTTACTTTACCTACTCCATAAAACTTACGAATATCTAATTGTTCTAAAAACTCTAAAACCTCTTCAGGGTTTACAGTTTTTTGACCGTTAGGTTTATTATAGTCACTAGCAACTTTAGCAACAAACTTATTTACCGAAATTCCCGCTGAAGCAGTTAAACCAACCTCTTTAAAAATGCGCTCGCGAATTTCTTTTGCAATTAATGATGCGCTTGGGTTTCCTTTTTTATTTTCAGTAACGTCTAAATAAGCTTCGTCTAATGATAATGGCTCAACTAAGTCGGTATAATCGCGAAATATTTTACGTATTTTTTTAGAAATTTCGTGATATCTCTCAAAATTAGGACGCACAAAAATAAGATCAGGGCAATTTCGTTTTGCTTGCAAACCACTCATAGCACTTCTAACACCAAACTTACGAGCTTCATAACTAGCAGCACTCACTACACCACGTTTTTCACTTCCACCAACAGCAATTGGTTTACCTTTAAGTTCAGGATTATCCATTTGCTCTACAGACGCATAAAATGCATCCATATCTACATGAATAATTTTTCTTATTGGTAAATCGTCTTGCATAACGTAAATTTAGAACATCTAATTGAAATATCGTATTTGTAATAATTAATAAGATTTTCGCTAAAGCGAAATTTGAGCATGATAGAAATAGAACGTAAATTTTTAGTTACTTCAAACAGTTTTAAAGAACAAGCCTTTAATAAAACACGCATAATACAAGGGTTTTTAAATACTGATAAAGAACGAACAGTAAGAGTTAGGCTTAAAGGAGATAGAGGTTTTTTAACAGTTAAAGGACTATCATCTGATGATGGGTTATCTCGTTTTGAATGGGAAACTGAAATACCTGAAACTGATGCCAAATTGCTTTTAAAGTTATGTGAAAAAGGGGTTATTGATAAAGTTAGACACGAAATAAAAGCCGATAATCACACCTATGAAGTAGATGAATTTTTTGGAGATAATGAAGGCTTAATTATTGCTGAAATAGAATTAAACCACATTTCAGAAATTTTTAAAAAACCTTTATGGTTAGGTGAAGAAGTTACTGGAAATGAAAAATATTACAATTCGCAATTAAGCAAACAACCTTATAAAACATGGTAATTATGAAAAGAACTATTGTATTTGTCATAGGATTATTGTTATTGTTTTCATGTAAACAAGAAGCAAAAGAACTTAAAAAAGAGACAAGAATAATTGAAGAAAAAGTTGAAAAATCAACCAAACAAATAAAAGAAGAATTGGTCTCAAAAGGCTTTCAAATTTTTGATTATGTAGATGAAAAGTCACAAGACACAATACTAATGCAGCAATATTTTATAGCTTTTTTAAAAACAGGGCCAAACCGTTCACAATCTAAAGAAGTTGCAGATAGTTTACAAGTATTACATTTGGCGCATTTAGGGAAGATGTATGATTTAGGTTATGCAGACATTTCTGGCCCTTTTGGAGATGATGGCGACATAAGAGGAATAACAATTTATAATGTGGCTACATTACAAATGGCTGATAGTTTAGCAAATGCAGATCCAATGGTAAAGTCTGGTAGATTAGTAATAGAAATGCATCCTTGGTGGGCAGCTAAAGGGTTCTCTTTAAGATAAAAAAAGCCACTTCTTTTTTGAAGTGGCTTTTTAATTGTATTTGCATTTAAATTATGCTTTTTCTTTTTTAACGCAACATTCCTTTTTGCAGTTTTCTTTACAAGCTTTCTTTTCAGCAGCTGTTTTTTCAGTACAACTCGCCATTTTACAATCTGCACTGCACTCATGCTTTTCAGTAGAAAAAGCTTCAACAGTTTTCATGTCTTTTACCGAATAAGTATCTCCAACTTTTTTAACTGTTTCTTCAAGAGAGGTTGGTGTTACTTTTGCTTCATCATATTCTACCATTGCTAATTGTCTGTCAAAATCTACAGTTGCAGATTTTACACCTTCCATTTTTGCAATTTTCTTTTCAATAGTTTTTGCACATCCCATTGCGCAAGTCATTCCTTCTATACCAAATTCAGCTTTAGCATATTTAGCATTTGGGTCTAACTTTGCAACCTCTGTTGAGACCTCTGTTTCAACAGTTTTTACTTCTGGACTTGTTTCATTTTTACAAGATAGAATTAGTAGACTTGCAAAAGCAATTAAACTTATATTTTTAAATGTCATCATAGATTTAAAGTATTGATTTCCGAACAAATCTAATAAATATTGATGTTTATTGCATAATAATTAACGATTTTTGTGATTTAGAACATTATTAGATGAAAGGAATTAATGCAAAGTGGGTTTATCTTTTTATTTTATCATTAATTTGGGGAAGCTCATTCATCCTTATAAAAAAGTCTCTTCTTGGGCTTACGCCTTTTCAATTAGGTTCTCTTAGAACAATATTTACTGGAACTTTTCTTTTTATTGCAGGCTATAGTACTATTAAAACTATTGAAAAACAGCAATGGAAATGGTTGATTTTATCTGGCTTTTTGGGTTCTTTTTTTCCTGCCTTTTTGTTTGCAATTGCAGAAACAGAAATTGATAGTTCTATTGCTTCAATATTAAACTCATTAGTGCCTTTAAATACCATTTTAATGGGTTTTGCCATTTTTAAGATTACGTCTACTAAGCGACAAATGTTTGGAGTTATTATTGGATTTATTGGTACAGCAATACTTATTTTAAAAGGAGCAAACTTAAATCCCAATCAAAACTACTTATATGCTGGATTTGTTATTTTTTCAACAATCATGTATGCTGCTAATGTTAATATTATTAAGAGACATTTACATAGTGTAAAGCCTCTTACTATTGCAGTAGGAAATTATGTGTCTATTATTATTCCTGCAGTAATTATTTTATTGTGTTCTGGGTTTTTTAGCGACACTACATTTAATAAACCAGATTTTAAAATGTCGTTAGTTTATGTTACTATTTTATCATTTTTTGGTACTGCATTGGCGAAAGTCATGTTTAACAAATTAATACATATATCAACACCTGTGTTTGCGTCTTCTGTAACATATTTAATGCCTATTGTTGCATTAGGATGGGGAATTTTAGACGGAGAATCGTTTACAATAACACAAGGCTTTGCATCAATTATAATACTAATAGGTGTTTACTTATCGCATCGTCCTAAAGCATAAAAAAACCCAAAGCGATTAAGCTTCGGGTTTTTTAATAAAATAATAATCACTAATTATTATTTAAAATCTGCTTCTGTAACACCTTCGTTTACTTTCACATTTGTAATATTCATATTTATTACTTGAGGGCCAGCTTTTATAGATTGGCTATAAGGAAATTTAATTTCGTTTACTGGAGAATAGTTTCCGTAATCTACAGTTGTAGTTACAGATTGACCAGCAGCCTCAGTTGTGCTTTCTACCCTTGTTAAAAGACCAGTTTTAGCATCATAATATCTAAAAGACTCTTTGTCTCCCTCAACAACTTTAAGTTTATAAACATCATTACCATCAATAGTAGTCATGCTTTCTAAACTAACAGCAGAGGCATCAAAATATAATTCTGGGAATAAAGAGTTTTCAGCTTTTTTATCGGCTAATTCTTCTTCAGATAAGTCTTTACGCATACCTTGTTGCTCCATATAACCTGCAGCACCATCAAACTTTTGTTTCATAAGCACACCCATACCTTCGGCAGACATTTCCATTGATTCTTTATTAGGAGTCATAATTTTCATATCAGCTTTTAAAGGAATTGGAACACCTTCAATTTTAACATCAGCCACACTATGCACTGTTTTTACAGTTTTAGCCTTATCCTTTCCGCCTATAGCAGTAAAGTAACCATCTAGCACTGTTTGTGCTGTTACACCATTAGGAATAGGTTTAGAAAATACTGGCTTATCTATTGGATTTGCGTAAGTGTCAAAATACTTAATTGGAATTCCAGTTTTTTCAAGGTTTTCTAAAACTTCACTTCCTTTACCAACAATAATAATTCTTGCATTTTCAGACTTAAAGTATTTATTAGCAACACGCATAACATCTTCTGCAGTTACTGCATTTATTTTTTGAAGATAAGTAGTGTAAAAGTCGCTAGGTAAATTATTTAGTTTAATATTTAATGCATAACGAGCAATAGTTTGTGGACGCTCTAAAGCTAATACAAAGTCACCAACATATTTAGCTTTAGCATTTTTAAGTGCAGTTGCATCTACAGGCTCAGTTTTTATGCGGTTAATTTCTTTTAAAGATTCAACAACAGAGCTATCTGTTACCATGTTTCTAACTGCTGTAGTTGCAGAAAAAGTACCAACATATTTATCTGCATCAATTCCAGAACGTGCTCCATAAGTATAACCATGGGCTTCACGTAAATTCATATTTAGGTAGCTATTAAATCCACCACCTAAAATTTTATTAGCAATTAATACAGCATGGTAATCTGGATCGTTCATTTTTAAATCAATGTTATTTGTAACATTAATATTAGACTGAACAGCATTTGGCATATCAACAAAATTGATTTGAGTGTATTGCTCATTTGCTTTAGCTTGAGGAACATTTGACTGTACATCAACAGATTTTTCCCATTTGCTAAAACGATTTTCAATTTCTTTTTTGATAGACTTAAACTCAACATCTCCAACAACAACTAAATAGGCGTTATTAGGGTTGAAATACTTTTCGTAGTAAGCTAAAACATCTGCAAAAGTTACATTATTAACAGTAGCTTCAGTTACATACTCACCATAAGGATGGTTTGTGCCATAAGATAAAGCTCCACCTACACGACTAGCAATAGCATCAACACTTTTCTCATTAGATTTTAAGCTTTCAATTAACTTTGTTTTTTCTTTATTGAATTCTTCTTCAACAAGTAATGGGTTAATGCCAGCATCTGCCATTAATTCTAAAATTCTACTTGTATATTTAGATAATCCACTAGCAAAACCACTAGTAGCACCAAAAGAAACATTAGCACCTAAAAAATCTACTTCATTATTAAAGTCGTCTTTAGAAATGTTAGTAGTACCATTTCCAAGCATAGCGCCTAGTAAACTAGAAACACCAGCTTTATCTCCATCTAAAACAGGTTTATTATCTATAGTAAGACTGAAAGATACTCGAGGTAATTTATGATTTTCAACAACAAGAACTTTTAAGCCATTTTTCAATGTAAACTCTTGAGGAGTTTTTAAATCAATTTTTGGAGCAGGTCCTGGTTCAGGTTGTTTAGAACGGTCAATTTGTGCATGAGCACCAAAGACCATAAAACACACCATAAATAACGCAGCTATGTTCGTTTTCATATTATATATCGTTTTCATATTATTGGTCATCTTTTTTTGGTAAATAGTCTAAAATTAATCGTTGATTAGGATTCAAGTATTTTTTAGCAACAGCTTGAATGTCTTCTCTTGTTATGTTTCTGTAAATGTCAATTTCATTATTTATTAGATTAACATCACCATATAACATATAGTAAGTTGCCAGTGAACCAGCTATACCTTCTATGCTTGAATTTGAATTAACAAATTGACTTTCAAATTGATTTTGAAGTTTTTGAAAATCTTTTTCAGAAATTAAATCTGTTTGAATTTTAGCAACTTCTTCATCCATTTCGGCTATTAAAGTTTCTAAAGACACATCACCTAGTGGTAAAGCAAATAATGCATAGATACCATAATCTTCCTGACTAATATTTACGGCTTGTACAGCAAGAGCTTGTTTTTGCTCATCAACTAGTTTTTTGTACAATACTGAACTTTTTCCACCACTTAAATAGCTAGAAATCATGTTTAATACATAAGAGTCTCTTTCTTTATAAGATGGTGTTCTGTATGAAGCTATAACTGCAGGAATTTGAATATTAGGATCATAAGCCGTAGCCTTCATGGTTTCAGTTATTGGAGTTTCTCTAGGCAAATCTCTTGTAACTTCAGCTCCTCTTGGGATAGGCCCAAAATATGCTTTAATCATTTTTTTAACTTCAGCTTTATTAATATCACCAGCAACAACTAAAACAGCATTGTTAGGCACATAAAACTTTTTATTAAAAGCTTGAAACTCTTCTAATGTTGCAGCATCTAAATGATCCATAGAGCCAATAGTTGCCCAACGGTAAGGGTGTTTAAAAAAGATGTTCTTTTTTATTTCAGCTAAAATATTTCCATAAGGAGAATTATCAACTCTTAAACGCTTTTCCTCTTTTACTACTTCATTTTGTGTGTCAACACCTATTTGGTTGATGATAGGATGCATTAATCGCTCAGACTCCATCCAAAGACCAAGTTCTACACTGTTTGAAGGGAATACTTCATAATAATACGTTCTGTCGTCTGTAGTGTTTGCGTTGTTACTTCCTCCATTAGAACTTACGATATCAAACCATTTACCACGTTCTATATTTTGTGTTCCTTCAAATAAAAGGTGTTCAAAAAAGTGAGCAAAACCAGTTCTTTCAGGATTTTCATCTTTAGCACCAACATGGTACATAACTGAAGTGATTACAACTGGAGCAGTATTATCTTGATGTAGTATGACATGCATACCATTATCTAAATCATACTCTTCAAATTCAACTTTTTGAGCATTGGCTATTAAACCAACAAACATCAAAGAAGCTAAAGAAAATAAGCATTTTTTCATTGTGAGTTTGTTTTTAAAAATTAGTGATTATTTAATATATGTCTTTAAAGGCCTTAATTTGTTACAGTATTTCTACAAAAATAATAATTTGAAAGCCATTTCTTTCCTTTTCATTTAAAATTTAGTTGCTAAATATTATATAAATACACAAATTTTCACGAAATTTATTACAGAATTGATTTTCAAAAACTTGTATTATGAATAAATCTTTTTCTGTTGCTTTAAAATATGGGCTTTTTATCACCACATCTTTAATTGCCTATTTCTTAATTTTAAGATTATTTGATTTACACCAAAACCCTTGGCTAAGACTACTAAACGGAGTTTTTATGGCTGCGGGAATTTACTATGCTATAAAATATTATAAGCTTTCTGTGAATAAAGATTTTACTTATGTTGACGGCTTTAAAACTGGTTTAATTACTGGGTTTGTTGCCACGATTTTGTTTACAGCATTTATGGCTGTTTACCTATTTCATTTAGACCCAGAATTTTCAAAAAAACTCTTATCAGACTGGTTTTCTAATTATGAAGAAGGGACAGGAATTTTAATTTTCATTATTCTTATAGAAGGATTAGCATCAACAGTGATTCTAACACTAACATTCATGCAGATTTTTAAAAAAAGTCATAATAATCTTCAAAATCCATAAAACGTTTGTAGTTTAATAATTTAGGTGTATATTTGCACTCATTTTTTAATAAAATAAACTAATTTAAACGTAACGCTATGTACGCAATTGTAGAGATAGCAGGGCAACAATTCAAAGTTGAAAAAGACCAAAAAGTGTTTGTTCACCGTTTATCAACAGAAGAAGGAAAGAAAGTATCTTTCGATAATGTTCTTCTAATTGGTGATGGTAACAATATTACTGTAGGCGCCCCAGCTATAGACGGAGCTCAAGTAGGAGCAAAAGTCTTAAGTCACCTTAAAGGTGATAAAGTTATCGTTTTCAAAAAGAAAAGACGTAAAGGTTACCGTGTTAAAAACGGACACCGTCAATCTCTTACTGAAATCGTAATTGAAAGTATTGTAGCTTCAGGAGCTACAAAGGCTCCAAAAACTGAAAAAGCTAAATCAGCTAAAGCTGAAAAAGCGGCTCCAGTAAAAGAAGCAAAAAAAGAAGTTAAAGTAGAGGCTAAAAAAGCGGCTCCTAAAAAATCAACTGCAAAAGCAGACGATTTGAAAAAGATTGAAGGCGCAGGACCAAAAGCTGCTGAAGCATTAGTTGCTGCAGGTGTTGATACATTTGCTAAACTAGCTACTATGAAGCCAGAGGCAATTAGTACTATTTTGACTGATGCTAGTCCAAGATTAGCACATTTAGTAACTGACACTTGGCCAAAACAAGCTAAATTAGCTGCTGCTGGTAAGTGGGATGAGTTAAAAGAATTACAAGACAAATTAGATGGTGGAGTAGAAAAGTAATTTTCTATCCATTAAGTTTAACAATATAAAACCTTAAGACAATGGCTCATAAAAAAGGAGTTGGTAGTTCTAAAAACGGTAGAGAATCGGAATCGAAACGCTTAGGTGTTAAGATTTTTGGTGGACAAGCTGCTATTGCTGGAAATATCATCGTAAGACAAAGAGGAAATACACATCATCCAGGTGAGAATGTATATTCTTCTAAAGACCATACTTTGCACGCGCAAGTAGATGGTCTTGTAAAATTTGAAAAGAAAAAAGACAACAAGTCTTATGTGTCAATTGAACCGTTTACGGTTTAAGGATTACAATCTTTAAAATAATTAAAAACCCTTTCTGGAAACAAAGAGGGTTTTTTCTTTATACTATCTCCATCTTTTTTAACAAAAAACTCGCATTCATATTCTTGCAAACGCCAGTTTTAAAAGTATAGTCAAAATGCAACTCATCATTGATGATTTCGGCATCAAAGTAGTAGTTTTTTACTTCTTCTAGTTCTTTTTCGATTTCACACAAACTCAAATCGTGCGTAGCAATAATGCCAGTTGCCTTAGAAGCTACTAATTTTTCTACAAACTTTCGTGAGCCAATAGCTTTGTCTGTGCTGTTAGTGCCTTTTAGTATTTCATCTAGTATGATAAAATAGGACTCTTTTTGTATAGCGTCTACTATGAATTTTAAACGTGTTAATTCCGAAAAGAAGTATGAACTGTCATCAGTGAGTGAATCGCTTGTACGCATACTTGTAATGAGTTTTACAGGATTGTATTCACTTGATGATGCACAAACAGGGAGACCAACATTTGCCATTACTATATGAAGTGACACAGTTCTTAAAAAAGTACTTTTCCCAGCCATATTTGCACCAGTTACTATAAAGAATTGTTCATTTTCTATAAGTAAGTCGTTATCGATACGCTTTTCAGTTTTTAATAAAGGATGCCCTAATTTTTTGGCATTGATTGCGGCTTTGTCTTTTATAATATTTGGATAGACATATTGTGGATGATTAAAGGCGTAGTTACCTAAACTGTTATAGGCATCAAAAAAGGAAACTACTTCAAACCAATCGCTTACTTTGTTATGATGCTTAGATATCCATTGCTCAATATGGTATGAGTTTTTAATATCGGTAAGCATAAACCCATTTCCAAAAATAGCAGAAATGAAATTGTTACGATTATCTAATGCATCTAGATGTTTTGAAAATTCGGCAAAAATTACTGATGCTTTTTTGTTTTCAGACTGAATTTGTTGTTGCTTTTGTTTTAGTAATTCTGAAGCAAACGATTCGTTTTCAATCTGATCTAAAAGGAAGGCATATTGTTTAAAAGTATCTTTTAATTTGTCTGTATTTGATGCTAGAATATTTATTCTTTTTAAATAAAACCCTACAATAGCTAATCCAAAAAGTAACCAGAAAAAAGCAGCGTATGCGTCTAGTTGTTTTAAAAAAGCCATTACAATTAATGTTAAAGAAATCAAGCTAAAAACTAAAGGAAACCAACGCATTGGTTTTGTTATAAAAGGTTTGTAAACATTAAGCCAATTAATAATTTTTTTGGCTTCGGTTTCTACTTTTATTAAGCTAGCTGTTGCTAAATATAATTGTCGCCATTCAGGTTTAGAAGCTAATTCTTTTATAGCGTCTTGGCGTAGTTTGATGTTTTCAATATTATTTGCTGTTAACTCATCAGCCAATTTTTTTGTGCCTTCATTTATAGATGTTCTGTTGATGTATTGAAAAAATGAACCTCTTCCAAATAAATCGATATCTAAACTATAAAAATGAGTTGGATTTTGATACTCTAAACCTTGTGGTCTGCTATGAAAATCTCCTGAGGCAATTTTTAATTCTTCTTCATTAATAGTGACTAACTTTTTATGCAACTCACGTTTTGCTTTAATGTCGGTATATTTTGTAAGCAAGAACACAAAAATAGCAATGCCTAAAACTCCTATAACTGAAGCAACTTGCCATTGCTTATAAAACAGATAGACTCCTAAACATGTGGCTAAAAACACTAAAATTCGGAATGTACTAAATGCAGTCATTTTTTTATAGAGTTTGGCTGCGATTTGCTGGTGTATCTCTTTTTGGTTTATATAATATGATGTTGGGTTATTCATTTTAGTTATAATTGAAGTATAAAGAAACAAAAAATCCCAAGTGATTACTTGGGATTTATAATTTTATTATCGGAATTTATTATCCTTTTAAGCTTGCACTTAAATATTCACGATTCATACGTGCTATATTTTCTAAAGAAATTCCTTTAGGGCATTCTACTTCGCAAGCTCCTGTATTGGTACAGTTACCAAAACCTTCTTCATCCATTTGTTTAACCATGTTTAATACACGATCAGTAGCTTCTACTTTTCCTTGAGGTAATAAAGCAAATTGTGATACCTTAGCTCCTACAAATAACATAGCTGAAGAATTTTTACAACTTGCCACACAAGCTCCACAACCAATACATGTGGCAGCTTCAAAAGCATTGTCAGCATCATGCTTATTCACAGGAATTGCATTTGCATCGATAGTATTTCCAGACGTATTTACAGAAATAAACCCACCAGCATGTTGAATTCTATCAAAAGAACTTCTATCAACAATTAAATCTTTAATAACAGGGAATGCAGTTGCTCTAAATGGTTCGATAAATATAGTATCACCATCTTTAAACATACGCATATGTAACTGACAAGTTGTTACGCCTCTATCTGGTCCATGAGCTTCTCCATTAATATATAATGAGCACATACCACAAATTCCTTCACGACAATCATGGTCAAAAGCAACAGGATCTTCACATTTGTTTATTAGCTGTTCGTTTAAAACATCTAGCATTTCAAGGAAAGACATATCTGGAGATACATCATTGATTTTGTAATCAACAAGTTTTCCTTTATCGTTTGCGTTTTTTTGACGCCATATTTTTAACGTTAAATTCATAGCTTTCCTAATTATTTATAACTTCTTTGTTTTAATTCTATATCGACGAATTCTAATTCTTCTTTATGCAACACAGCGTCACTTGGTTCACCTTTGTATTCCCAGGCTGCAACAAATGCAAAGTTATCGTCATCACGTTTTGCTTCACCTTTTTGTTCGCCATCCAATTCAACAGATTCTTCTCTAAAATGTCCTCCACAAGACTCTTCTCGCATTAAGGCATCTTTAGCAAACAATTCTCCTAACTCTAAGAAGTCAGCAACACGACCAGCTTTAGCAAGTTCTTCATTGTATTCTTCATTAGTTCCAGGAACTTTAACATCTTTCCAAAATTCTTCACGAAGTGCTTTTATTTCTGAAATTGCTTCTTTTAAACCTTTAGCATTACGAGACATTCCTACTTTATCCCACATTATTTTTCCTAATTTCTTATGGAAATGGTCAACAGAGTGTGTACCGTTATTGTTGATTAAATGATTGATACGATCTCTTACATTTTTCTCAGCTTCATCAAATTCTGGACTTACTGTTGAAATTTTCCCTGTTCTAATATCATGAGATAAGTAATCACCAATAGTATAAGGTAATACAAAATAACCATCTGCTAAACCTTGCATTAAAGCCGAAGCTCCAAGACGATTTGCACCATGATCTGAGAAATTAGCCTCACCAATGCAATACAAACCAGGAACAGTTGTCATTAAGTTATAATCTACCCAAATACCACCCATTGTATAGTGTACTGCAGGATAAATCATCATAGGAGTTTCGTATGGATCTTGATCGACAATCTTCTCATACATTTGGAATAAGTTTCCGTATTTGTTTTTAACAACTTCTTGCCCTAATTTTTTAACTAAAGCAGCATCGTTTACATCTAAATGTCTAATGATTGCTTGCTCTTTTCCGTAACGTTGAATAGCAGAAGCAAAATCTAAAAACACAGCTTCACCAGTTGCATTTACTCCAAAACCAGCATCGCAACGCTCTTTTGCGGCACGAGAAGCTACATCTCGAGGCACTAAATTTCCGAAAGCTGGATAACGACGCTCTAAATAGTAATCTCTATCTTCTTCAGCGATATCTTTTGGTTTTAGTGTTTTATTTCTGATTGCTAAAACATCTTCCATTTTTTTAGGCACCCAAATACGACCATCATTACGCAAAGATTCAGACATCAAAGTTAATTTAGATTGATGATCTCCTGAAACTGGAATACATGTTGGGTGAATTTGTGTATAACATGGGTTTGCAAAATATGCACCACGTTTATGTGCTTTCCAGGCTGCTGTTACATTACTTCCCATCGCGTTTGTTGATAAGAAGAATACGTTACCATAACCACCAGTTCCAAGAACAACTGCGTGTGCAGAATGACGTTCTATTTCCCCCGTAATTAAGTTACGTGTTATAATACCACGAGCTTTCCCATTTACTACAACAACGTCTAACATTTCGTGACGGTTGTACATTTTTATTTTACCACGACCAATTTGACGGTTCATAGCAGAATAAGCTCCTAATAATAATTGTTGTCCTGTTTGCCCAGCAGCATAAAATGTTCTTGAAACAAGAACACCACCAAACGAACGGTTATCTAATAATCCACCATATTCACGAGCAAAAGGAACACCTTGAGCAACGCATTGGTCAATAATATTTGCTGATACTTCTGCAAGACGATATACGTTAGCTTCACGCGAACGATAATCACCACCTTTTACAGTGTCGTAAAATAATCTGTAAGTTGAATCGCCATCGCCTTGGTAGTTTTTTGCTGCGTTAATTCCTCCTTGAGCTGCAATAGAGTGCGCACGTCTTGGAGAATCCTGGAAGCAAAAAGCTTTAACGTTATAACCTAATTCGGCTAACGTTGCTGCTGCAGAACCACCTGCTAATCCTGTACCTACTATGATAACATCTATGTTACGTTTGTTGGCAGGATTTACTAAATCGATGTGATTTTTATAATTAGTCCATTTGTCTGCAATTGGACCTTTTGGTATTTTAGAATCTAAAGCCATAGTATATTAAGTCTTAAGAAATATGATTGAAATGGTGATATAACGCAATGATTACAAACCCTAGCGGAATTAAAATAGCGTAAGCTTTTCCAAAGCCTTTCAACCCTTTTGTATATTTATTATTAGCTCCAACCGACTGAAAAGCCGAGTTAAAACCATGTAATAAGTGTAATGCTAAAAATATGAATGCTACCACATAAAGTCCAACTCTTATTGGGCTTAAAAATTTATGTTGTAGCTCTTCAAAATATCTGTAGCCACTGCCATCAGCTAATAATCCAGACATATCACCTTCAATAAATTTAGTATTGATTTCAGGGAACCAAAAGTCGTAAAAGTGAAGACCCATAAAAGCCAAAATTGCTAATCCGCTATAAATCATGTTGCGACTCATCCAAGAAGAATTTGCAGCTCCATTATTTTTAGCATAAGAAACTTGGCGTGCTTTTTTGTTTTTTAGTTCTAATACAAATCCCATAACAAAATGGAATATTACACCAAATAATAAAACAGGTTGTAATACATATTGAATTAATGGGTTTGTTCCCATAAAGTGGGAAATTTCATTAAACGTATCAGCACTAAACACTGAAGTTACGTTAATGGCAAAATGTTGTAATAAGAAAAACATTAGGAAGAATGCTGAAAGCGCCATGGCAAACTTTCTTCCAATTGACGAATTTAAAATTCCGCTCATTATTTTGAAGTTAGTTTTATATTACACAAAGATACACTTCAAACGTTTGAAAGCCAAAAAATACATTTAATTATGAGTATTTAGAATCATTTTAATTAATTAACAGAGCTATTTAATTTTCAACAATAGGAATTAAACCTCGAAGACCCATATCAACAACCTGTTCTCCAGCTGTTGGCTCGTATTTTCCATCAAAATTAACTTCAGTCCATTCAAAACTGTTATTTATTGAAAATGAAAGCATTACAACTATATCTTGAGTTTCGTTACCTGTTACTGTTAATCCGTTTGCAAACTGCCCTGTTACGACACAAGAACCTTGCGGAATAGGAGATGAATTAAACAATGGGTTAGGAACGGTTGTGGCTCCTTCGGGAGCTTGGCCTTGTGATGCAAATCCTAATGCTTCAAATGCCCAGAAGCCTTGCAGTCGGTTAGCATTGACATTAAAAGAGCTTCCATTAAGGTTAAAACTTGTGATATAGGTATTGTAACCCACAAAACTTGCTAAAGTACCAGAATAGTCGTTACCATTTGCAGCTTTAAAAGTTATATCACCTTCTTGATAAGCCAATGACACACGAACCCAATCGTAATTGCCATTAGCAACTTCACTTAAGGGAATGCTTAAAAAAACCTCATCGTTACCCGCAAACGTAGCGCTTTGAAAATTTATAGCATTGTTTCCTCCAGAAGTGGTTTCTGGTCCAGTAAAAATAATTTCACCTTGACCCAATAGTGTGGTTGGAGAAGGAGCAAATTCAATATAGTTGGCACTCATGCGTCTTATAGTTGGTGATTGAGCAGCATTTCCCGCAGGAATAGTTGATGGTTGTCCTAGATTGTTCAACCTAACTTGAGTAGGATCAAATTTTAGCTTGATAATTAATTGTGGTTCAGCTGGTGTAGTATCATCTGCGTCACTTGCACAAGATGATACTATAACAACACAAACTATCAGTAAAAGATTTAGGATTTTCATGAGTTTAGAGTTTTGTTATATAACTGTAAAAGCCTTAAAAAAGTATATTATTTGATTTCAAGTTTTGTTTTTTGGTCATCAATTTGAATTGTGTAAACGCCTTTTGGTAAGTAGTATGTTCCATTATCTGCTTTATTAATTTCTGCACTTGAGTTTTCTTTTAACAAAGCTTTTCTACCAGCTTCAGTTATAGACAAATCGTAGTCTGCACTATTAAACCCTTTATCTGCATTAACTTTAATTTCATTTAATTCAGAATTTTTATCAGATAAAATCTTGATGGTTTTAGAACCTGAACTATTTGTGTAAAATGAAATAGAAGTAGAAGGCGTAAATGGTTTTGACCAACTTCCAAACGAGCTTCCCCAACGACTAGAATGACGAACATTTTCAGCATTAAAGAGCACAACAGATTGGCTCATTTTAGAAGCATTCATTTGTTGTAGGTTTTCTATATTAGTTTTGTAAATGCTTCTTCCGTGAGTTCCTAATAGCAAGTCGTTTGCGTTTGTTTGAATTACTATATCATGAATAGCTACATTTGGCAAGCCTTTACTAAATGCTTCCCAGGAGTTTCCTCTATCAAATGAGACATAAGCACCATTATCTGTTCCAACAAATAATAAATTTTCATTTTTAGAATCTTCTCTAATAACATTTACTGGTGATGCAGGAATGTTACTGCTAATACTCTTCCAAGTTTGGCCATAGTCATCACTAACAAATAAGTACACCGAAAAATCATCCCAACGATAACCGTTAAGAGCAACATAAACTCGTTCTTTTTTGTGTTGTGAAGCAATGACTCTGCTAACCCAAAGGTCTTTAGGTAATGCTGAGGATATATTTGTCCAGCTTCCTCCAGCATTTTTAGTCACATATACTAAACCATCATCACTTCCTGTATAAATTAATCCAAACTGAAAAGGTGATTCGCTAATAGATGTTAGTGTTCCGTACGCAACATTTCCTTTTTTTCCGCCATTAGTAAGGTCATCACTTATAGCTGTAAAATCGGTACCTTGATTCATAGAGCGCATTAGTTTATTACCTCCTAAATACAAGATATCTTGATTGTGAGGTGATAATAATATAGGTGTTTGCCAGTTAAAACGATAAGGGTTTTCGCCTAATTCGTGTTTGGGTTGTATGTAAGTTTGCTCATCTTTTTCTCTATTAATTCTGAAGTAATTACCAAACTGAAAACCTGTGTAAACAATATTAGAGTTTCTACTATCAATTTGTATTTGCATACCATCGCCACCCATAATACTTTCCCAAGGGTATTGACCACTTGCGTGCCATCTTACATCTTGTCTTGCGTTATTAGCACCAACCCAAACGCCATTATCTTGAAGGCCTCCATAAACATTGTAAGGTTTTTCGTTATCAACATTTATAGCATAAAATTGACCAACAGATGGCGAGTTGTTTTTTATCCAGTTTTCACCATCATCATAAGTAATGTTGACACCACCATCATTTCCATTAATTAAATGATTTGGGTTTTTAGGATTAATCCAAAGGGCATGATGATCGGCATGGACATTTTCTGCATCAATTGAAGTAAATGTTTTTCCTCCATCTTTTGATTTTAAAATAGGAACTCCATACACATAAATATTGTCTTGATTATTAGGTGCTACATAAATATGGCCAAAATAATAACCATAGCTATAATACAAATCGTCTAGATAATCCTTGTGAGTTTTAGACCAAGTTTTTCCTCCATCGGTACTTTTATAAATTTCAGCACCAACAACAGGAGTGTCAAATAATAATGAATTTGCATCTTCAAGATATTTAGCAAGGTCAATAGGTTTTACATTGCCGCTTCTTACCATTTGCTTAACATTATCTGCACGATATTTTTCTTGAAAACCATTCATTTTTAAATATCCATTTAGCTTTTTATCATCTAAATTTAAAAACGCATCTACAGACATAGTTTTAAAGTCGTCTTTTGTTAGAGCATCAGAATCTTTCTTTTTTGGTTCGTCAGGCCTTCTGAATTGACTATCGTGAATTGCATAAACAGTGTTGTCATCAAAAATTGCAAGTCCAATTCTACCAACGCCATTCCCTATTGGGAAACCACTTTTTTCGGTAGACACTTTAGTCCATGTTTGTCCAGCATCAGTACTTTTGTAAATAGCAGAATTGTTGCCATTTCCATCAAAATTCCAAGCTTTTCTGTCTTTTGTCCAAGACGAAGCAAACATTATATTATAATTATTAGGAGCATGTTGAAGGTCAATAATTCCACTCATATCATCAACAAACAGTGTTTGACTCCATGTTTTTCCTCCATCAGTAGTTTTATAAATGCCTCGCTCTTTATTAGCAGAATATAAATGGCCAGTTACTCCAACTGTTACTTCGTTAGGATTGTTAGGATTGATTAGAATACGACCAATATGGTGTGAATCTTTCAAGCCAACATTCTGCCAAGTCTTCCCGTTATCAGTAGATTTTAGGATCCCAATTCCAGCATAACTTGAACGCGATGAATTGTTTTCACCTGTACCAACCCAAATAGTTTTGTTTTTCCAATCTACAGCAATATCGCCAACATTTTGTGTGTTAGAATTATCGAGAATTGGTGTAAATGTTGTTCCGTTATTTATGGTGTGCCATAAACCACCTGAAGCGTAAGCTACATAAAATTCGGTTGGGTTTTCAGGATTTACTGCTAAATCTGTTACACGACCACTCATTACTGTTGGACCAATATTGCTGAAAGCTATGTTTTTTACTAGCGAATTTTGCATTAATGCTTCTTTTTGTTGAAGAGCATTTTCAACAGTTGATGAAGATGTAGACGGGTTTTGACTATAGCATGTAAAAGAAGTAATACTTAATGCTAAAACAAAGAATTTTGAAATTTTCATAAAGGTTGGTGTTTTATAGTTTGAAAATTAATGATAAAGACAACACTAACAAAATTTGATTTTAAAGTTTAACAATAACCTTAATAATTCCAATTAATGTTTTAGCTAAAAAATTGCTTAAAATGCAATTTAAACCATATATTTTTAATAAAAATTAAATTATTTAACTATTTTAGTTTTGTATAACCAATTAAAAAGTAATAAAATGGAAGAGTATTTACCGTTAATTATCCAACTTGTGAGTGGAGCAGTTGGTGGAAACATTGCTGGCTCATTTATGAAAAATCTATCTATGGGAACTGTTTTGAATTCTATTGTAGGGATTCTTGGTGGAGGATTAGGTGGACAAATTTTAGGAATGTTAGGTGTTGGTGGCGCTGAAGCTGCTGAAGCATCTACTAGTATGGATTTAACTAGCATACTAGGAAGTGTTGCTGGAGGTGGTGTTGGAGGTGGTGTTTTAATGGCAGTTATTGGAGCTGTAAAAAATGCAATGGGTAAAAAATAATATTATCTCTTTTTTTTGAATTAAAAAAGGCGTTTAACTTTAGTTAAACGCCTTTTTGTTATATACTAAATAAAGTTTATTCAACGACAAATTTCTTTGTTATTGAAGTGTCATTAATATTTAATTTAACAAAATACAATCCTGATTGTAAATTGCTAACATTAATTGATTTAGTTACTCTTGAGTCATTTATTTGCGTAGTAGAAATTAATCTACCTCTTACATCATATATTGTTGCAGAATCAATAATTGCGTAGGTGTTATTTTTTATGTTTAGAATTTGTTGCGCTGGGTTAGGATAAATAAGGATATTATTTTCTAACGTCATATCGTCTACAGATAGAATTGAACAATCAAAATTTGACATTGAAGTAGTACCACAAGGAGCCAAAGTTGTGCTTCTGCTTTGCACATCATTACCCGCTGCAATATCACTAGCATTTAAAACTCTATTATTAGTTCCACCACCTATAGCATAGTGCATTATTTTGTTTGAGTCAATAACATGACCAAGCTGGTGACCATGACCAAGTTCATGAACTGCTACAGTTTCAAAATCTATTTGTGCTCCATTAGCATTTGCAGGACCAAACTGCCAATTTGTTGTATCATCAAAAACGATATCAAGCTCTTCAACAAACCAATCAATACTTGTGTTTCCGTTTGTAAAGCAACCAGAAAATCTACTTGTACAAACTCCTAAAACACCAGCTGATAACTCAGCTCCATTATCAAAACGAATTATATTTACATCATCATTTGCAACTACATCTATAGCAGTAACAGCACCAATCTCCCAATAAATATCAGTTTCACAACGCCAAGTATCAAAAGCTCTCATAAATGATGCATTAGCTGCAGCATTATTATTAAAGTCTGTATGCATTTGCCAGATATAACCACCATTTCCATTTCTATTTATATGTTGTGTAGGATACGCAACATTTGTTCCAGCACTAACAGCATCTGATACCGCATTAATTTCTGAATAATTTATATTTAGAGTTCCAGCTGATGAGAAAATTATAGCTGTTGCTGCAGAATTTATAATTGCGATTGTCCCTGTACCTGCTTGTGATGGGATTTCAACAGTAATTTGAGTGTCATTCCAAGTTAAAATTTGAGTAGCTAATGCTAGAGTATATGTTGATCCACCATCATTAGCATTTGCAAAACCTACATTTTGTTTTGTTGCTCCAAATCCAGAACCATTTATTGTTAAAACAGTTTTTGTTCCTGCAGTTGCATTAGTTGGCGTGAAATTGTTTATAGCAGCAACATTTCTATTGGTATTTGAAGTTGTAATAATTTGTTCAATATCAAAAGTATTAACAGTAGTATAGCTTCTGTTGGTTAATGTTTCAATTTCATTATAAAAATGAGCAATACCATTTTTAATCTTAAAAGGGTTTACAGCTACATTAGTGTAAGTGTTATATTTATAAAAACCTTGAGCTTCACTATAAGGCTTAAATCTCGCATTAGAATTATTTGGTAAATTATTATTATTATTTTCTAATGTAAATATTCCTATATCATTTATTTCTAGTTGTAAACTTGGTGATACAATTTCTGCTTCAAGACCTACAGCGCCTCCTCTAGTAACAATTTCAATTGTTGAAAGAGCTTGCCCTTTAAATACTTTAAAAACCTCTACTGTGTTTATGGTATAAATATTTGAACGATTGTTATCCCAAAATGATTTTTTTGAAATAACTTTACCTTCAATAATTTGTGTTGAAGATTGTACTTGTTGGCTTAAAGAAACTTCATACATCAATTCTTGAGCAATAGATGTATAAAAGAATAAAGCGAAAAAAGGGATTAAAAGACTCTTTAAAGTAATTTTTTTCATAGGTTATGATTTTGAATTTAAATATTGTATTTCGTCGATAAATATAACAATTTAACGACAAACGCTTTGTTTAAATAACTATTTCTATAATAAAATAATAATAAACAGTATGAAATATTTACCAATTGACAATAAACTTTTTATAAAGAATCGCAAAAATTTTACAGCCAAAATGAAGCCTAGTAGTTTAGCGGTTTTTAATTCGAATGATATCTATCCAATAAGCGCAGATAGTACTATGCCTTTTGAGCAGCATCGTGATATTTTTTATTTAAGTGGTGTTGACCAAGAAGAAAGTATTTTGGTTTTATTTCCAGATTGCCCAAAAGAAAAGCATCGCGAAATTTTGTTTTTAAAAGAAACAAATGAACATATTGCAGTTTGGGAAGGGGAAAAACTGACGAAAGATGCTGCTTTTAAAACATCTGGTATAAAAACAGTGTATTGGCTACAAGACATGGAAAAAGTGATGTTTGAACTTATGACACAATGTGATACAGTTTATATCAATACAAATGAACATTATAGAGCATCTGTTGAAACTGAAACCAGAGAAGATCGTTTTACTAAATGGTTAAAAGACAAGTATCCAGCTCATTCTGTTGCTAAAAGCAATCCTATATTACAACGCTTACGTTCGGTAAAAGATAAGGTTGAGATTGATTTATTACAACAAGCTTGCAATATCACCGAAAAAGGATTTAGACGCGTTTTAGGTTATGTTAAGCCAGGTGTTTGGGAATATGAAATTGAGGCCGAATTTATGCATGAGTTTTTAAGAAACCGCTCTAAAAAGTTTGCTTATACACCAATAATTGCTTCAGGAAATAATGCAAATGTATTGCATTATATTGAAAACAATCAGCAGTGTAAAAAAGGCGATTTGATACTTCTTGATGTTGGTGCAGAGTATGCAAATTATTCTAGCGATATGTCTCGAACTATTCCAGTGTCTGGTAAATTTACAAAACGTCAAAAAGAAGTTTATAATGCAGTTAATAGAGTTAAGAACGAAGCAACAAAACTACTAATTCCAGGAACTGATTGGGCGGAATACCATGTTGAGGTTGGTAAATTAATGACTTCAGAATTGCTAGGTTTAAAACTGCTAGACAAAGCTGATGTGAAAAACGAAAACCCTGATTGGCCAGCTTATAAAAAGTACTTCATGCATGGTACATCACACCACATGGGATTAGACACTCATGATTATGGAATTTTAACAGAACCAATGCAAGCTAATATGGTATTTACTGTAGAACCTGGAATTTATATTCCTGCAGAAGGATTTGGTATTCGTTTGGAAGATGATGTTGTAATACAAAAGAAAGGAGAGCCTTTTAATTTAATGCGCAACATTCCTATTGAAGCTGATGAAATTGAAGATATAATGAATTCTTAATTTCTTAATAGATATAAAAATAATAGAGCCTGAATTAATTTCAGGCTTTTTTATGCTCTAATAAATTCACTAAAACAAATGTTATTATAGCTGGTAAAACCCATCCTAAACTATGTTTAGCTAATGGTATTATGTCAATAACGCCTTGAATATTTTCAATAGGAATAATGAATTTTAAAAAGTCTGGAATACTAAATATAAAAGTTATAAGTACAACAGATTTAAATACTAAAGTTGTTCCAAATCGTTCTGGAACTACATTCAAAATTATCAAAACGATAGAAATTGGATAGATAAACATTAAAGCAGGTAGTGCGATATCAATAATAAAACCAACATTATAACTTCCAACAATTATTCCTACAACACAACATATTATAGTTGTTAAAAGATAAGCTTTTTCAGACCCTTTAAATAGTTCTTTAAAAAAATCAGCAGTACTTACAATTATAGCTACAGCAGTAGTGAAGCATGCTAACGAAACAAGAATTCCTAAACTAATAGCACCATAATTACCAAGCGTTTTTGATGCTAAACCTAAAAGAAGATTTGTTCTTGAAATACCACTATCAAACTCTGAATTATATAACGCTCCTAAAGCGATTAAACCTGCATAAACAATAAACAACCCACACATAGCTATAAAACCAGATTTAGCAATCATCTTCTTTTTGTCCTCAAATGACATATTTACTTTTGAGTTATTAATAGAGATGATAACCATGCCTCCCATAAGCATGCCTGCTATAGCATCATAAGTTTGATAGCCTTCAAGTAAACCTTCAACAATAGGTGTGCTATAAATGGATGAATTCATTTCAGGGACAGGTGATATTATACCTAACAGAATAATTAATATTAATATAGCAACAATTATTGGTGTTAAATATTTTCCTAATATGTTAAGCGCATTATTTCTGTTTATAACAAAAATAAATGCTAAAGCAAAAAAGATACTACTAGTTAAAATTGCGCTGGTTCCAAAAAATGGTTGAATAACCATTTCGTGTGTTACTGCTGCAGTTCTAGGACATGGTAAAGCTATTACTATAGGAAACACACACAGAACAAAAAATAAACTAAACAGAGGCGACACTTTATTTCCAAAAGCCAACATTGTTCCTTGTAAGCGAGCATGAGCAAAAAGAGATATTAAAGGTATAATTGTAGCAGAAATAACAAAACCTAAAGTTACTAACCACCAATCAGGGCCTGAATTAAAACCTAATAAAGGAGGTAAAATTAAATTACCAGCACCAAAAAAGCCTGCAAATAAAGCAAAGCCAAAAACCAATGTTTCTTTTGTATTATTCATATTAAGTTTATCAAATTTCTAACAGTAAGATAATATATTTGCCTAATATAGTTTAAATATGATTTTAGAGCATAAAGGGATTAATATTTTTTACACAGATGAAGGTAAAGGAGAGGCTATTGTTTTGTTGCATGGTTTTCTTGAGAATAGTTCTATGTGGCAGTATTTAATTCCTGATTTAGTTGAAAAGAATAGAGTTATTACCATAGATTTATTAGGTCATGGGCAAACTGGTTGTTTGGGTTATATACATACAATGGAAATGATGGCTGAAGCTGTTAATAAAGTTATAAGTTTTTTAAAGATTGATAAATCTGTATTTATAGGCCATTCAATGGGAGGTTATGTAGCGTTGGCTTTTATTGAACTTTATCCAGATAAGGTTACTAAATTATGCTTAATGAATTCAACGGCAATTGCAGATAGTAAAGAAAAGCAACTTAATAGAGATAGGGCAATTTTAGCGGTTAAGAGTAATCATAAAACATTTATTAGCATGTCTATTGCTAATTTATTTAGACCAAAAAACAGATTAGTTTTTAAAGATGAGATTAAACTAATTAAAGAAGAAGCATTACAGATGCCATTACAAGGGATAATTGCTGCTTTGGAAGGAATGAAAATTAGAAAAAACAGAGAATTAATTCTTCAGAATAGAAGCTTAAAAAAAATGATGATTATTGGGAGTAAAGATCCTGTATTAGAATACAATACACTAATAAAACAGACAACAGAAACAGATGTTAAAGTTGTTGAGTTTCCAGATGGACATATGAGTCATATAGAAAATATGAAAGATTTATCTTACAATATAAATCAATTCATCGAAAAATAACACTGTTAAACGTTTTATTTTATTTATTTTATTAGTTTAGAGGCTCTTAACCCAATCGACCATGAAAAAAAACTTTACTAACACAGCCTCAAACAAATTATATTGCAATGTTTTTGGACATCAATATAAAGTTTCAAAATCAGTAACTTCACATGTAAAAGAGTACACTTGTAAATGCTGTAAAAGGCAATTAACAACTAATAGTAATGGCAATCTAATTGAGTTAACTCCTAAATACAGAGAGATTAATACTATTCTAGAAGACATTTATGTTAGAAGAATGTCACGTTTAAAGACAAAAACGCTCAGTTCATCGATATATTAAGCAAAACTAAAAGTGTATAAATTGATTTTCATATATTTAGCTTCCCTCTAAGTAATAATTAATTTAATAGCTAAAGTGAAAAATATTTACTGCTCTGTATTTGGTCATCAATACGTCATCACTAAAAAAATTACATTACATGTTTATGAGTATAAATGCAAGCATTGTAGTGTACAAATGACCACCAATAGTAAAGGCGAGCTAACGCCATTAACTCCAAAATACAAGGAGATTAATTTGGTTTTGCGACACATTCACAATAAAAAAATGGCTAAACAAGAAAACCTTCTTGTGTTTAAGCATTAAGTGAATTCCAACCTTTTGCAATCAATGGTATTAGAGTTTCTGCTCTAGTAACCAGATTCATTCCCTTATTTTTATCAGTAATATAACCAATAGCCGTTAAGTTAGGATTTGCCTTAATTTTAGGAAAATCTTCTTGAGAAATTGTCATTAAAAGTTCGTAATCTTCTCCACCATTTAGCGCAATAGTAGTACTGTCAATATTAAATTCTTCACAAGTAGAAATAACTTGAGGGTCTAAAGGAATTTTATTTTCATAAAGTTCAACGCCAACATCACTTTGTTTGCATAAATGTATAATTTCTGATGACAGGCCGTCACTAATATCAATCATCGATGTAGGTTTTACCTTCAAATCCTTTAATAGTTTTACAATATCTTTTCGGGCTTCAGGCTTTAATTGGCGCTCAATAATGTAAGTATATAAATCTAAATCTGGCTGGTTGTTTGGGTTAACTTTAAACACTTCTTTTTCTCTCTCTAAAACTTGCAAACCCATATAAGCAGCGCCTAAATCTCCAGAGACCACCAATAAATCATTTGGTTTAGCTCCAGTTCTGTAAGTTATGTCTTTTACATCAACATCTCCAATCGCAGTAACAGAAATAATTAAACCTGTTGTTGATGAGGTGGTATCACCACCAACAATATCAACACCATAAATTTCAGATGCCAATTCCATTCCAGCGTATAACTCTTCCAACGCTTCTAAAGGAAACCTATTAGACACAGCAATAGAAACTGTTACCTGAGTTGCATTTGCATTCATAGCATATACATCAGATAAATTTACCATTATAGCTTTGTAGCCCAAGTGTTTTAAAGGCATGTAGCTCAAATCAAAATGTACTTGTTCGACCAGTAAATCTGTGGTAACAACAATTTTTTTCGATTTAAAATCTAAAACAGCAGCATCATCTCCTATGCCTTTAACTGTAGATTTTTGCTTAATTTTAAAATGCTTGGTAAGATGCTCTATCAAGCCAAATTCACCTAGAGCTTCTAATGATGTTCGTTGTTGATTCTTATCTTCTATCATGCTGCAAAAATAGTCACTTTTTTAAAACTAATTAAGTTAATATGCCATAATAAGTATACAACGCCAAACGTATTTCGTCGAAAATATTTGCGTTTTAACATGATTTTTAAACAAATTAATTATGTTTGAATCCCCTAAATCTATAATAGCCATGAAATCTAACTCAACCAACGAGCTTACTTGCTCTATTTTTGGACACAACCTGTATCGTTCAAAATCAAAAACACATTCATATACAGAGTTAATTTGTTCTACTTGTAAAGCCAAAGTTGTTACAGACAAGCTTGGAAATTTTAATGAAGAATTATACACAAACAAAGAGATTCAATTTATCTTAAGAGAATTATTTTTATTAAAAACTAAAATGTCTCGTGTGCTCTTTTCAGCTTAATCTTTTTTATTAAACAAGTATCTTAAAGCGTTTACTCTTTAGTTAACATTTATATTTTTTATCATTAAAGATTACTATAGAATCATTTGCTAATATAATGTTAGGTTCTATGGGAAAACTCTACTTATATTGTATATTTGCAGTCTATTTAGACATAATCTAATTAACACATGATTAAAGTATCTGAAACAGCTAAAAAGAAAGTTATAGAATTGATGAGCGATGATGGGTTCAATTCAGTAACCGACTTTGTACGTGTAGGCGTAAAAAGTGGAGGTTGCTCTGGCTTATCTTATGACTTAAAATTTGATAAAGAACAAAAGGAAGATGATAAAGTATTTGAAGACAATGGTGTAAAAATCATTGTTGACAAAAAAAGCTTTTTATACCTTATTGGAACTACTCTTGAGTATTCAGGAGGATTAAATGGAGCAGGTTTTGTATTTAACAACCCAAACGCCAACAGAACTTGTGGTTGTGGTGAAAGTTTCTCCCTATAAATAAAAATAATGAACAAATATACCGAAGACGATTTAAGAGAAGAATTAAAAACCAAAGAGTATGAGTATGGTTTTTATACTGATATTGAATCAGATACATTTCCTATTGGCTTAAATGAAGATATAGTAAAAGCAATTTCACTTAAAAAAGAAGAGCCACAATGGATGACAGAATGGCGATTAGAATCTTTTCGTGCTTGGAAAGAAATGATTGAACCAGAATGGGCAAATGTAAATTATGTAAAACCAGATTTTCAAGCGATTTCTTATTATTCTGCACCAAACAGCAAGCCTAAATATGATAGTCTTGATGAGGTAGATCCAGAGCTTTTAGAAACCTTTAAAAAATTAGGTATTTCTATAGATGAGCAAAAAAAATTAGCTAATGTAGCTATGGATGTTGTTGTAGATTCAGTTTCTGTAGCAACAACATTTAAGAAAACACTTTCTGAAAAGGGAATAATTTTCTGTTCAATATCTGAAGCTATTAGAGAATATCCAGAATTAGTAAAAAAATATATTGGTACAGTTGTGCCACAAAAAGACAATTTTTACGCAGCATTAAATAGTGCAGTGTTTAGTGATGGAAGTTTCTGTTACATTCCAAAAGGCGTACGTTGCCCAATGGAGTTGTCAACTTACTTTAGAATTAACCAAGCAGGAACAGGGCAGTTTGAAAGAACTCTTGTTATTGCAGACGAAGGTAGTTATGTGAGTTATTTAGAAGGTTGTACAGCACCAAGTAGAGATGAAAATCAATTACATGCAGCAGTTGTAGAGCTTATTGCTCTTGATGATGCAGAGATAAAATACTCAACAGTGCAAAACTGGTATCCAGGAAATGCCGAAGGAAAAGGAGGCGTTTACAATTTTGTAACCAAACGAGGTTTATGTGAGAAAAACGCAAAAATTTCATGGACACAAGTAGAAACAGGTTCTGCAATTACATGGAAATATCCAAGTTGTATACTTAAAGGAGATAATTCTGTAGGAGAGTTTTATTCTATTGCAGTAACCAATAATTATCAGCAAGCAGATACAGGAACTAAAATGATTCATTTAGGTAAAAACACTAAATCTACCATTATTAGTAAAGGTATATCTGCAGGAAAATCTCAAAACTCTTACAGAGGTTTGGTTCAAATAAGTTCAAGAGCAGACAATGCTCGTAACTTCTCTCAATGTGATAGTTTACTTATGGGTAATGAATGTGGAGCGCATACATTTCCTTATATAGAAGCAAAAAATAAATCAGCAATAATAGAGCACGAAGCAACAACAAGTAAAATTGGTGAAGACCAAATTTTTTACTGTAACCAACGTGGTATAAATACAGAAAAAGCTATTGCGTTAATTGTAAATGGGTTTAGTAAAGATGTATTAAACAAGCTTCCAATGGAGTTTGCTGTTGAAGCTCAAAAATTACTAGAAATAAGTTTAGAAGGATCTGTAGGATAAAAAAATCAAGAATGAAAAAAGTTTTGTTTTTAATATGTTTTATGATAGCACTAACTAGTTGTGATAAAGGAGAGCTAGTTAAAGGGCAATTTATCTATTATGATGGAGCCGCTGTTTTACAAACAGATTCAATAGTTTATGGTGTAATTATAAACGATAAAGCACTAGAGCTAGACAAACTTTCTAAACAATTTAAAAAAGAAGATACAGATATGGTTTCTGTAGAATTAAGAGGAATACTAATTCCTAGACCAGAAAACGAAGAAGGTTGGGATTATAGTATAGATATTAAAGAAATAGTAAACGTTTCTGAATCAAAAGAAGATAACGACATTATAAAATTTGGTGATGAGTAGTATGTTAAAGATTAACAATTTACACGCAAGTGTTGAAGACAAAGCAATTTTAAGAGGTATAAACCTAGAGGTAAAAGCAGGCGAAGTTCATGCAATTATGGGACCAAATGGTTCTGGTAAAAGCACTTTAGCGTCTGTGATTGCAGGAAAAGAAGAGTATGAAGTTAGTGAAGGAGAAATACTTCTTAATGACGAAAATATTGATGAATTAGCAGCAGAAGAGCGAGCACATAAAGGTATCTTTTTATCGTTTCAATATCCTGTTGAAATTCCTGGAGTTAGTGTAACTAATTTTATGAAAACAGCTATAAACGAAACTCGAAAAGCAAAAGGGTTAGAAGATATGCCTGCTAATGAAATGTTGAAACTTATTCGCGAAAAGTCTGAATTATTAGAAATAGACCGTAAGTTTTTATCACGTTCATTAAATGAAGGTTTTTCAGGTGGTGAAAAAAAGCGTAATGAAATCTTTCAAATGGCAATGTTAGAACCAAAATTGGCTATACTAGACGAAACAGATTCAGGATTAGATATTGATGCATTACGAATTGTAGCTAATGGTGTAAACAAATTAAAAAGTAAAGACAACGCAGTTATTGTAATTACACACTACCAAAGATTGTTAGACTATATCGTTCCAGATTTTGTACATGTATTATACAATGGTCGTATTGTAAAATCAGGTGGTAAAGAGTTAGCGCATGAGCTTGAAGAAAAAGGTTACGATTGGATTAAAGAAGAAGTGAACGCTTAATAACAAGCAAATGGATTTAAAAGAAAAACTCATATCATCATTTATGGCATTCGAGAACCTAGTGGATGTAGATTCACCAGTTCATGATGTTAGAAGTGAAGCAATAAAAGTATTCGAAACACAAGGGTTTCCTTCAAAAAAGGAAGAAGCGTGGAAGTATACTTCTTTAAACAGTATTTTAAAGCACGATTATAGTGTGTTTCCAAAACACGAAAATACTGTAGAGTATAACGATGTAAAAAAGTACTTTATTCACGATATAGATACTTATAAAATTGTGTTTATAGATGGTAAATACGCATCGCATTTATCACAAACAACGCACGATGGAATTGATGTTTGTTTAATGTCATCAGCGTTAGCAAAACCAAAGTACCAGTTAATTATTGAAAACTATTTTAATAAAATAGCAACAAAAGATAGTTTAACATCGCTAAACACTGCATTTTCTAGTGAAGGTGCTTACATACACATTCCAAAAAATAAATTGGCAGCAAAACCAATTCAAATTATACATTTTTCAACAGGTAGCGAATCTGCATTAATGAATCAGCCTCGTAATCTGATTGTTGTTGACGAAAATTCGCATGTTCAAATTATTGAGCGTCATCAAAGTTTAACAGATAATCCTGTGCTTACTAATAGTGTAACAGAAATTTATGCTAATAAGAGAGCAATAGTAGACTATTATAAAATTCAAAACGACAATGAAAATGCGTCGTTAATTGATAATACTTTTATAAATCAAAAACAAGAAAGTGTAGCATCTACACATACATTTTCGTTTGGAGGAAAATTAACACGTAACAATCTTAATTTTTATCAAAACGGAGAGCGTATAGATTCTACATTAAAAGGAGTTACTATTATTGGCAGTAAACAGCATGTCGATCATAATACGCTAGTTCACCACATACAACCAAATTGCGAAAGTCATCAAGACTACAAAGGTATTTTTGGAGATAGTGCAACAGGTGTTTTTAATGGTAAAGTACTTGTAGAAAAGGAAGCTCAAAAAACAAATGCGTTTCAAGCAAACAACAATATTTTAGTAAGCGACAAAGCAAGCATTAATACCAAACCACAATTAGAGATTTTTGCAGACGATGTAAAATGCTCTCATGGTTGTACAATTGGGCAGTTAGACGAAAGCGCAATGTTTTATATGCGTTCTCGAGGTATTCCAGAAAAAGAAGCCAAAGCATTGTTAATGTATGCGTTTAGTAATAATGTATTGAGTTCGGTTAAAATTCCTGAAATTAAACAACGTATCACTAAAATTATAGCAACAAAACTTGGTGTTGATATTGGGTTCGATTTATAAAATTATTTGAAGCTATTTCTCGCTATACGCTATATCTTTTTTCTGTCACCTTGAGCGCAGTCGAAGGGTCAAACATAAAAAAGGATGCCGCTACTATCGAGGCTAAAACACGACTATGTTCAACGTAGAAACCATAAGAAAAGACTTTCCAATACTTTCTCGTAAAGTTAATGGCAAACCTTTAGTGTATTTTGATAATGCAGCAACATCTCAAACACCACAACAGGTAATAGATGTTATTGTAGATTATTATTCAAATTATAATGCCAACATACACAGAGGAGTTCATAGTTTAAGTCAAGAAGCAACAGATAAGTACGAGCAGGCAAGACATAAAATACAAAATCATTTTAATGCCAAATTTGCTCACGAAATCATTTTTACATCAGGAACAACTCACGGAATTAATTTAGTAGCAAACGGATTTTCTTCAATATTAAAAGAGGGAGATGAAGTTATAGTTTCGGCCTTAGAGCATCATAGTAATATTGTGCCATGGCAAATGCTTTGTGAGCGTACAGGAGCTATTTTAAAAGTCATCCCAATGAATCAAGAAGGAGAGCTCGTAATTAGTGAGTACGACAAACTCCTCTCAAACAAAACAAAACTTGTTTTTGTAAATCATATTTCAAACGCATTAGGCACAATAAATCCAATCGAAAACATTATAACTAAAGCACACAATGTTGGTGCAGCAGTTTTAATAGATGGAGCCCAAGCAAGTCCGCATATAAAAGCAGATGTTCAAAAACTAGATGTCGATTTTTATGTAGTTTCTGCTCATAAAATGTGTGGACCAACAGGTGTTGGTATCTTGTATGGTAAAGAAGAATGGCTTAATAAATTACCACCTTATCAAGGAGGAGGCGAAATGATTGCCGAGGTAACTTTCGAAAAAACCACTTACGCAACTTTACCACATAAGTTTGAAGCTGGAACTCCAAATATTTGTGGTGGTATTGCCTTTGGAGCAGCCTTAGATTATATGAATGCTATTGGCTTTGATAATATAGCAAAATATGAACACGAGCTTTTAGAGTATGGAACACAAAAACTCTCTGAAATAGAAGGCTTAAAAATTTACGGAACCGCAAAACATAAAACTTCAGTAATTTCTTTTAATCTAGAAAGTATTCATCCTTATGATGTAGGTACAATTTTAGACAAAATGGGAATCGCTGTTCGTACAGGACATCATTGCGCACAACCAATTATGGATTTCTTCAAAATTCCTGGAACAGTAAGAGCATCGTTTGCATTTTATAATACTAAACAAGAAATAGACGCATTAGTTGAAGGTGTAAAAAAAGCAAAGCTTATGTTGTCCTAAAAAACTTAAAACCAATTATATATGATTAAGCATCTTTTTAAGATGCTTTTTTTATGCAAAAAAGCAGGATTGCATTTCATCGAAAAAACACAAAAATTCTTAACAAAATGTTAAAATTTTAATTGTTAAATTATATATTGAGCAGAATTATTAACTAAAATATATATAAAAATGAAAAAAGTATTTTTAGGAATGGCTGCTTTAGCACTCGTATTTACATCTTGTAATAAAGATGAAGACTCTCCAAGTCAAGATCAATCTAAAGTAGATATGAGTGACTTTTATTTGTATACAGATGCTGATACTGATGAGACTTCTAGAAAAGCTGAATTTGGCGATTCAAAATCATGTTATTCAATGGTCAACCTTAATAGATTACTTAATGAAAATCCAGATTTATACAAAAAAATGTATGATATTGAATATACAACTAGAACGAGCATTACAGGAAAAGGAAAACCACCAAAAGGAGGTAATGGAGGTGGAGGCTCAACTCCTCCAGATGATTTAGGAGTAATTACAATTCCTGTTTATGTACATGTGGTATATAGTAACTCAAACGAAAATATTTCTAATGCACAGATTGCATCTCAAATAGCTGTTTTAAATGACGATTTTAGAGCTACAAATAATGATGCAAATCAAACGCCTTCAGAATTTGCAGGTTTAGTTGCAGATACTGAGATTCAATTTAATCTAGTAAACACTTTTAGATATTCAAATTCTAGAACATCTTGGGGAACTAATGATGCCGTTAAATCTGCTTATCCACCAATTACACCAGAAACTCATTTAAATATTTGGGTTTGTAACATAGGAGGAGGAATTTTAGGCTATGCTCAATTTCCTGGAGGACCATCAGCAACAGATGGTGTTGTAGTTGGGCCTAATTATTTTGGGTCAACAGGCTATTTATCAGCTCCGTTTGATAAAGGTAGAACAACAACTCACGAAGTTGGCCACTATTTTAATTTACGTCATATTTGGGGGGATGGAAGATGTAATAGAGACGATTTTGTTTCAGATACTCCTTCGTCAGATGCACCAAATTATGGCTGTCCATCTTATCCAACTGTAAATTGCCGTTCTAATGATATGACGATGAATTATATGGATTACACTAATGATGCTTGTATGTATATGTTTTCTGAAGGACAAAAAGAAAGAATGAGAACAATTTTCTTAGCAGGAGGAGCGAGAGACTCTATGATTAATTAACATAACTAATTACTTTTAAAAAAAAAAGCGCCTTTATGGCGTTTTTTTTTGTTCTTATAATTAATACTTAAAACGGGTTAATTTTTTTACTTTTACTAATATGATTAGAATATTAAATATGAGTTTAAAATATAAGTTTATAATACTTTGTTTTTGTGTTGTTTTGTCATGCGCTCAAGACAAAAAAGAGAGTCAAGATTCAAATACAACAGAAAGTATTGAAAACACATCATGGTTAGTCGTAAATTTAAAAGGAGAAACAGAGTTTTCAAGACAGCCAACAATACGTATTGATCTTTCTGGAAAAGGAATTTCAGGAAGTTCAGGATGTAACCGATACTTTGGAGATGTAACTATAAATAAAAACCAGGTAAAAATTAGTAATGTTGGTTCAACAAAAATGATGTGTAATAATATAAACACAGAGCAATTATTTTTTGAAGCACTTAACGAAGCAACTTTTTTTAAAGCCGAAGGCAATACATTAAAACTAATGTCAAAAGACAAAAAAGTTATAATAGAATGTAGCCATTTAAAAGAAGGTAACTAGCTAAACAAACTTTGGCTTCCTTTTTGTATTAATATTTAAAAAATAATAATTAATAGCACATGAAAATTTTATTTAGTCTTTTAACCATTTTAATGCTTAACAAAGAGTGTGATAAAAAAGATACTAATCTATCACAAACCGTTACGCCAACAGAAACTACTTCAAATATGAATCAGGAAGAACAGGTTACAATTACGTATGAGGCAATGTCACGAGGTCTTTTTGAAAAAGTATGGATTACCAAAGATGCTGTAATTGTTTCAAACGATAGAAATCTAGTTGAAAAAAGCACATACTTATGCGCAGAAAAAGACTGGAATGATATAATGACGCTTTTAAATAAAGTAGATTTAAAATCACTTCCAAATTTAGAAGCACCAACAGCAAAACGACTTTATGATGGAGCAGCTCACGCAAGTCTTTCAATAACAAAAAGTAACGAAACTATACAAAGCAATAGTTTTGATCATGGTTATCCTCCTGCAGCAATTGAAAAGTTAGTCAATAAGGTATTATCAATAATGGAAAACGCTAAAAAACAATAGATAAATTGTACTTTTGTATAAAATTTTATAATGACAATTAAAGCAATACAAGACGAGATAATTGATGAGTTTTCAATGTTTGAAGATTGGGAAGAACGCTATCAGTATATGATAGATTTAGGTAAAACTTTACCTTTAATAGATTCGCAGTACAAAACAGAAGACAACATAATAAAAGGATGTCAAAGTAAAGTTTGGGTACATGCCGAAATGAAAGACGACAAAGTTGTTTTTACTGCAGATAGTGATGCCATTATAACTAAAGGTATTATAGCAATTTTAATACGAGTATTTTCTAATCAACACCCAAAAGATATTATTGATGCAGACACTTCTTTTATTGATGACATCGGTTTAAAAGAACATTTGTCGCCAACAAGAGCAAATGGATTGGTGAGTATGATAAAACAAATAAAAATGTATGCCATTGCATACCAAACACAATTGAGTTAAAATGGAAACAACAATAGATACAAACGCATTAGGCGAAAAAATAGTTAAAGTTTTAAAAACCATATATGATCCAGAAATTCCTGTCGATATATATGAACTAGGATTAATTTATGACGTATTTGTAAATGAAGATTATGATGTTAAAATCTTAATGACATTAACAACACCAAATTGTCCTGTTGCCGAAACATTACCTCTTGAGGTTGAAGAAAAAGTTAAGTCATTAAATGATGTAAAATCAGCCGAAGTTGAAATCACTTTCGATCCACCTTGGAGTCAGGATTTAATGAGTGAAGAAGCAAAACTAGAGTTAGGAATGCTTTAATATATGGCAGACGAGATTATTAATAGAGTTGCGAACAGCAAACTTATAGTTGTTGACCTTGAAGATTATTATCCGAAAGGCGAAAGAACTCTTTTTGATATTAAAGATTGGCTTTATGAAGAATTAGTACTTCGTGAAAAGGATTTTAGAGATTATGTTAGTAAACATAATTGGGAGCAATATCAAGATCATTATGTGGCATTAACATGTACTTCAGACGCCATTGTGCCTGCTTGGGCATTTATGCTAATAACCATGCAATTACAGCCTTACGCTAAACGAATTATTATAGGCGATTTACAGCAACTAGAAACATCTATTTATCAAGATATTATTCAAAATCTAGATACAAATGCATTTTTAGATAAGCCTTTAATTATTAAAGGATGCTCTAACAAACCTGTGCCAGAAAACGCCTATATTTTGCTTTCTCAGAAGCTAAAGCCAATTGCAAAATCTATAATGTATGGCGAAGCATGTTCTTCTGTGCCACTTTACAAAAAGAAATAACGTACATAAAATCTTTCAAAAAATAGATGTAACTCATATATTTGCAACCCTTTATAAAAATATGAATCACTTAAAAACAATGAAAATGAATACAAGAGTATTTTTTACGATTGCCTTAATGTTTACAATTTCGTTTGGTTTTTCTCAAACTAAAGAAGAGCTAGAATCTCAAAAAGCAGAAAAGCAAGCAGCAGCAGATGCATTGCAAGCTGAGGCAGACGCACTACAAGCTCAAATTAATGCACTTCCTGGTTGGAGATTAGCTGCTTTTGGTACTATTGGTGGAAGTTTATCTAACTTTAACAACTGGTATGCACAAGGAGCACCAAACAATTCTTCAGGTAATATTGGGTTTACTTTTAATGGTCGTGCTAATTTAATTGAAGAGAAGTTTTTCTGGAGAAACGCCTTAAACACAAACTTTAGTTGGGTGAAATTAGATAATAAAGACATTAACACAGATAGTGAAGATTTTGAACCAACTACAGATGTATTTAATTTATCTTCTCTATATGGTAGAAACATTACTGATAAACTTGCTGCTTCTGGATTAATGGAATACAGAACTACAGTATTAAACAATTTTAATGATCCTGGATATTTAGATTTAGGGGTTGGAGCAACTTGGACACCTATTACAGATTTAATTGTAGTTGTTCATCCATTAAACTACAATTTTGTATTTAGCAAAGGAGACACTGTTTTTGAATCGTCTTTAGGAGCTAAAATTGTTGCTGATTACACAAGACAAATTGGAGCTGTTAATTTTAAAACTAACTTATCAATGTTTCAAAGCTATAAAAGCTCAGATTACTCAAACTGGACTTGGACTAACTCATTTGGATATACATTATGGAAAATGATTGGTGTTGGTTTTGATTTCGGATTAAGAAGCAATAAGCAAGAAGCACTTAACTATTCAATTAATACATTAGGTAACACAGCAGAAACTTTTGATTCAGTAGATAACAAATTACAAAGTTACTGGACAGCTGGTCTAAACTATAAGTTTTAATTAATATAACATTAATAAAAAAGCGCACCAATTGGTGCGCTTTTTTTATGATTCTTCCTCGTAATCAGGATATAAAAAATGATTATAAGGGAAACGTTTTACATGTATTTCTCTTACCTCATCATAAACACGCTTTTTAAAGGCTTCAAGGTTTTCTTTATTTAAAGCTGAAATAAAAATAGCGTCGTTACCTATTTTATTCATCCATGTTTTTTTCCATTCTTCAAGTGTATAGTTTGCTTTGGTTTTAACATGAACTAAATCATCAGCATCAAACGGAACAGCTTCATAAGCATCAATCTTGTTAAAAACCATAATTGTTGGTTTATCGTTGCTATCAATCTCATCTAAAATTTTGTTTACAGAATCAATATGTTCTTCAAAATTTGAATGTGAAATATCAACAACATGAAGTAATAAATCTGCTTCTCTAACTTCATCTAATGTGCTTTTAAAACTCTCTACTAATTGTGTAGGGAGTTTTCTAATAAATCCAACAGTATCACTAACTAAAAAAGGCAAGTTACCTATAACTACTTTTCTTACAGTTGTATCTAAAGTAGCAAACAACTTGTTTTCGGCAAACACATCACTCTTGCTAATAACATTCATAAGAGTAGATTTTCCAACATTGGTGTAACCAACTAAAGCAACTCTAACCATCTGGCCTCTGTTACCACGTTGCACAGCCATTTGCTTATCAATCGTTTTTATCTTGTCTTTAAGTAATGAAATTCTGTCTCTAACAATACGTCTATCGGTTTCTATTTCTGTTTCTCCAGGACCACGCATTCCAATACCACCTTTTTGTCTTTCAAGGTGAGTCCACATTCCTTTAAGTCTAGGAAGCAAGTATTCACATTGTGCAAGTTCTACTTGGGTTCTTGCATAACTTGTTTGTGCGCGTTGGGCAAAAATATCTAAAATTAGATTGGTTCTGTCTAGTACTTTACAATTTAATATTTTACTAATATTGCGCTCTTGTGCTGCAGATAATTCGTCATCAAAAATTGCTGTGCCAATTTCGTTATCGTTAATAAAAGCTTGTATTTCTTCAATTTTACCTGTTCCTAAAAAAGTTTTAGGATTAGGCATTTCCATTTTTTGGGTAAAACGTTTTACCACTTCTCCTCCTGCAGTAAAAGTTAAGAAAGCTAACTCGTCTAAATATTCTTTAGATTTTGCTTCATCTTGTTCTTTGGTAACAACACCAATTAGCACTGCTCTTTCTAATTCTATATCTTTCTTTTCTAACATAAATATAAATATTGTGCAAAGTTACATAAATGAATGCAGTGGTTTTAGTATTTTTAAAACTTAAATTTTTATTGTGAGTTCTATATCAAACCTTTATACCATTGCTTTTTATAATACTGAAAATTTATTTGATATCTATTTAGATAGAAGGACTAATGACAATGATTTTCTCCCTACATCTGCAAAGAATTGGACAAAAAAAAGATATGAAACAAAGATTTATAAATTAGGTTCTGTAATTTCTAAAATAGGGGTTGAATCTGCTCAAAAACCACCAACTATTATAGGTTTAGCTGAAGTTGAAAACGATTCGGTTTTAAAAGACTTAATTAATAGTGAAGATTTAAAATTATATAATTATAAGTTTATTCATTATAACTCATTAGATGAAAGAGGAATCGATGTAGCCCTTTTATATAATGAAGATGAATTTACTGTAGAGCATTCTGAAACATTTAATATATATATACAAGACGAGCAAGCAGAGCAAGATTTTACTAGAGACATATTATTGGTTACAGGATATTTAAATAATGAAAAGATACATATTCTTGTTAATCATTGGCCTTCTAGACATGAAGGGTCAGACCAAACCGAATACAAAAGATTGTTAGCTTCGAAAAAGGCCTCAGAAATTATGGCTAATTTAAAAGAACATAACTTAGATTCTAAAATTATTGTTATGGGAGATTTTAATGATAATCCAACTAGCAATAGTATGCTTCAACTAAAAAAAGAAAACTCACTTTACAATGTAACCGAGTCGTTATGGTCATATAGCAGAGGAAGCGTAAATCATAACTTTACTTGGATTTTATTTGATCAAATTTTACTCTCACAAAATTTTTTGAATTTAAAAGGTCAAGGACTTCAATTTGAAAGAGCCAATATTTTTGATGAAAAATTTTTAACACAACACAAAGGCAAATTCAAAGGTCAGCCATTTAGAACTTATGTTGGTAAGAAATATAAGGGAGGATTTAGTGACCATTTTCCAGTTTATATTCAACTCAAAAAATAACAAAAGAACCTTGCTGTTAAAGCTTTTTTCTTTTTATCGAGAATTATTGCACTTAATCTATTATAGCATTGTTAATAGTTTGTTAATAGTCATTTTTTTTATCTTCGGTTACTTGTTTGCTCTGTAAAGGTGGAACAAGAATACTCCCAAATTGTTTTTTTATTAACCTACAAAAAATATAAGTTGCTTGTAATTAACTAGTTACAATTGACCTGATAAAATGATTTAATTAACCTAATCAATTCAAATGAAAAAAATTACTTTCTTCCTATTGCTGTTACTATTTTCGTTTCAGGCTATAGCACAAGTTTTAAATCAGGCTGCTAGCTGGCCAAATACGAATTGGTCTATCACTGGAACTTATGTCAATGGACCGACAATTTTTGAAGCTAACCCAACAACATCAGCAAACTTTGCTTATGATGATGATGATGCTGGAAGTGGTGCAATTAACAATATTCAGGCAGTTTCTCCTGTAATAGACTTGACTGCAGCTTTTAATGCTGGAGAAACATGGTTGTTTTTAAATTCAACTTATGTCTACAATAATATTGGTGCTGATAGATTAGGTGTTCAATATTGGAATGCTGATACTAGCACTTGGATTAACTGGGGAACGCCATTAGCAGCAGACACACCAGGAGCACCATTAGATAATTTTTGTAATGGAGCATCTCAACCATTTAATAGTGGTGAATTAAATATTGCTGGTTTTACACCAACACAATTAGCAGGATTTAGATACCGAATATTTTATAATGATGGTGGTGTTTGGGCTTGGGGTTTTTGTTTCAATTCTCCAACTATAACATCTCAAACCCCTCCAACTTGTCCTGATATTACAGGCCTTGCAGTTGCAAATGTTACTTCTACAACAGCTGATATAACATGGAGCGCAGGAAATACAGAAGTATTATGGGAAATAGCAATTCAGCCAGCTGGAACAGGTACTCCTTCAGGACCAGGAACGCAGACTCCTAATAATGCGCCATATAATGCAATGTCATTAAACCCTAGCACAGCTTATGAAATATATGTGAGAGGAGATTGTGGAGCAAATGGATTAAGTAATTGGGTTGGACCAATTAATTTTACAACTTTAAATACACCACCACCACCACCAAATGGTGTGACATGTAGTAGTGGCTCTTCTTCTTTCATTTTTTCTGAAAGCTTCGAAACAGATCCTCCTTCTGGTTGGACAGGTAATTATTTTGATGGAAACAATGGAAATTGGGATATAACAGCAGGTAATGCTAATTCAGGAGGTACAGGACCATTTGTGTCCTTTAATGGAGGAATGCATTTAGAATATGAGGCTTCTGGAAATGCAACTAATATTGCAAATGCAATAAGCCCAGCAATTGACTTGTCAACAGCAGTTGATGGGGCTGAACTATCTTTTTATATGCATGCTTTTGGTGATGATATGGGAACTTTGAATGTGGGAATAAGTACTTCTGCTACAGGGCCTTTTACTAATTTATATAGTTGGGTTGGAGATTATCAAACAACGGCAAATGAAGCTTGGGTTCCGATTGGAATTAACCTTGATGCTTATTTAGGTCAAGTTGTATATATTAGATTTAGTTATGGTGGTGCTGGAACAGGATTTGAAGGAGATTTATCTATCGATTATGTTAGAGTTGAAACCTGTGGATCATTTTGTATTGCACCAAGTAATTTAGCAGTTGCTAATGTTGGTGGTACTTCAGCAGATATTTCTTGGACTCCAAATAATGGTGAATTAGCTTGGGAATATGTAGTTCAACCAGCGGGAACAGGAGCTCCAACAGGATCTGGAAATCCAGTTTCCTCAACAACAGTAAATGAAACAACTTTAAACTATTCTACAGCTTACGAAGTTTATGTAAGAGCAGATTGTGGTGGAGGAAACTATAGTGTTTGGGCAGGTCCAGTTAATTTCACTACAACTGTGCAAACAGATTTTATAGTTGATTGTAATGTTGGACCAGTAAATTCTGTTTCTTGTTATGACGACGGAGACCCAACGCCTCCAATTTATACTTTTACAAGTTCTGATGGTATTACACCTCTTAACATTGTGTTTAATAGTGGAAATGTTGAAAATAATTGGGATGAACTTATAGTATTAGACAGTGATGGTACTACCAATTTAAATGCCGCTACTCCTTATGGAGCGGCTGGTAACGTAGCTGGTATTACATATCAATCTTCTGGACCAACAATATCATTTTATGTAAATTATGATACAACGGTAGATTGTACGACGTCTTCAACAATAAATCCATTAGACGTTACGGTAACTTGTGCTACTTGTATTAATCCTGTAGCTACTTATGCTGTGATAGATGATTGTGATAATGGAAATCAATTTTTAATAGATGTAAATATTACTAGTATAGGTGATGCTACATCTTTAACAATCTCTAATAACATTAATGCTAATACTGTACCAGCTACAGCAACTGGGACTTATCAAATAGGACCTTTCCCATTTGCTACTCCAGTAATTGTAACGGTTTCTAATGATCAAGATGTTAACTGTGTGATTAATAGTCAACCTATTCAAGTATTAGCTTGTCCTCCTTCAAATGATAACTGTATTGATGCAACTGCTGCAGCAGTAAATGCTGGATCAACATGTGATTTAATTACACCCGGAACTGTATTAGCAGCAACACCATCAGGTGTGCCAGGAGGTTCTTGTACTGGTGCTCCAGATGATGATGTTTGGTTTGAATTTACTGCACTTAATGAAGTACAATTAATTTCTCTTATAAATATTGCAGGAGGCTCTACTAATTTAGACCATGCGGTTTACAGTGGAAGTTGTGGGTCTTTAACTGAGCTTTATTGCTCACCAAATACTGCAAGCGTTACTCCTTTATTAACAGTTGGAAATACATATTACGTTAGAGTATTTTCATTTGGAAGTACACCAACATCAACAACATTTGATTTATGTATTCAAAAAGCACCAGAAAATACAATTTGTGAGCAAGCAGCTAATTTTTGTGGTGATGGAGGTCCAGCAACAGGGTCAAATATTATTGGATTCCCAAGTATTGGTCAAATAGCGTGTTTATTTACTACACCTAATCCATCATGGAATATAATTCAAATTGGTGACCCAGGGCTTATAGAAATCCAAATAGACCAAGTTAATGGTTCTGGTGGAGGATTAGATGTTGATTTTGTGCTTTGGGGACCTTTTGATTCAGACACTGACTTTTGTGCCGCTGGTGTTTTAGACCAAGGTTGTCCGGCTCCAAACAACTGTCCAAATAATACTACTAACCCTAATTTTTATCCATATGGTAATATTGTAGACTGTAGCTATTCTGCAGCACCTACAGAAAATTTAACTATAGATAATGCACAAGCAGGAGAAATATATGTTTTATTAGTAACTAATTTCTCTAATCAAGCAGGAACAATTACTATTACTCAAACAAATGCAGGTAATGGTGGAGCTGGTTCAACAGTTGCAGAAATACAAGTAGACCTAGGGGAAGATCAAGATTTTTGTGGTTTCCCAGATTATACTATTGTTGCTGATTCTCCATTTGCAGATACGTATGAGTGGTATTATGATGGATTTATTATTGATGGTGAAACAAGTTCTACATTAACAGTTACAGAAACAGGTATTTATACAGTATTTGCGTATGATACTAACTGTGATGCTGTGGCTACCGATGAAATTCTTGTAACATTTGGTACAGAGCCTGTAGCAAATCCAGTTCAAGATATCATAACTTGTGACGATGCATCTGCTGATGGTTTTGAAGATTTTGATTTAGAATCTCAAACACCTATTGTTTTAGGCGCTCAAGATCCATCATTATTTAATGTTACTTATCACTTAACTCAAAGTGACGCAAACTCTAATACAGGAGCATTGTCATCACCTTATATTAACGTTACTAACCCTCAAACAATATGGATTCGTATAGAAGATGCTAATGCAACATTTTGTAGTGTAACAACAAGTTTTGACTTAATTATTTCTGGTCCAACACCTACTGCAACATCTGTAGATATTGCGTTGTGTGATGATGCATCTAGAGACGGAGTTGAATCATTTGATCTTACTGCACATGACGCAAATGTATTAAATGGACAAAGTGCAACTGATTATTCAGTTTCATATTATGCTACACAAGCCGATGCAAACGCAGGGACATCAGCTTTAGTTTCTCCTTATACAAACACCTCAAACCCACAAACTATTTGGGCTAGAGTAGAAAGTAATATAGCTGTAGACTGTTATTCAATAATTGATTTTGATTTAATTGTTGATGATATTCCTGTAACGTCGTTTACTTCAGACTTTGATTATGAAGTTTGTCCGAATGCTACAGTTCCAATTATGGTAGAAGCAACAGCAAACAATTATTCTGTAGGTGAAGTTACTATTGATTGGTATTTAGATGGTACACTAATAACAGGTCAGAATGGTTTAGTATTACCTGTCTTGGTTGAAGGGACTTATACAATTGATGTAACATTTAATGATACAGGTTGTACATCATCAACAGACATAGTTATTATTGAATTAGAACAGTGTGTTATTCCACAAGGAATCTCTCCTAATAACGATGGGTATAATGATTTCTTTGATTTAAGCAGTTTTGCAGTTACTAAACTCGAGATATTTAATAGAAACGGAACCTTAGTGTATTCTAAAACAAATTATACTAATGAATGGTATGGACAAACAAATAATGGGGATGAACTTCCAGTAGGTACATATTATTACACTATGGAATACGAAAATGGTAAAACTAGAAGTGCTTGGGTTTACATTAACAAATAACTAATCAACTAAATAAATATGAAATGAGCACAATAATCATTTCAAACAGTAAATGATTATTGTGCGAATTCCATCTGACAACTAAAAAACAAAATAACAGATGAAAAAACTATATATTATAATTGTATTGCTCATCGCTACACAAATGCATGGACAGCAAGACCCTCAGTATACACAGTACATGTATAATATGAATGTCATCAATCCTGCTTATGCTGGATCAAAAGAAAATCTTTCGTTCGGGTTATTGTATCGTACCCAATGGTCAGGTATTGATGGTGCACCAAAAACAGGAACATTTTTTGGACATTTACCTGTAGGTGAAAAAGTTGGTCTGGGTCTTTCAATCATATCAGACGAACATGGCCCAGTTAAAGAGACCAATGCTTATGCTGATTTTTCTTATACATTAAGATTAGGAGGAGAGCATCGTTTAGCTTTTGGATTAAAGGCAGGAGCAACGTTTCACGATATTGGGTTAGCAGGAATAGATGTTGTTGATCCTAATGATCCATTCTTTTCTCAAAATATAAATAGTACGACGCCTAATATTGGAGCAGGTTTCTTTTATTATACAGACAACTATTATTTAGCAGGTTCTGTTCCAAATATTTTAAATTCAGTTCATTTAGATGCTAATGGCAATCAACTAGGTTCTGAAGCAACTCATTACTTTTTAACTGGAGGATATGTGTTTGAATTATCACCAAATGCAAAACTTAAGCCTTCTTTTTTAGTGAAGTCTTCATTTGATGCACCAACATCATTTGATATTAATGCAAATATGTTGTTCTATGAGAAATTTGAAATTGGAGCTTCATACAGATTAGACGATTCATTTTCAGGGTTGATTAACTTTGCTATTACACCATCATTACGTATTGGTTATGCTTACGATAGTGTTACATCTGATATAAAAAGATATGCACCAGCATCACATGAGTTTATGCTGCTATTTGATTTAAATTTCCCTAAAAATGTTTCACGTTCACCAAGATATTTCTAACCAGTTAAGCTAAACATTATGAAAAAAATTAATATACTTATTACAATTATTATATTGAGTAGTTTCAGCTTAACTGCTCAAAATAAAGACACTAAAAAAGCAGACAAACACTTTGCAAGATTTGAGTTTATTGAAGCAGCCGAAGACTATAAAAAATTAGTTGAAGATGGTAAAGCTGATACATATGTATACAAGCGATTAGCAGATTCGTATTATAATATATTTAATACTGTTGAAGCAGAGCGTTGGTACGCTAAAGCTCTTGAAAGTTCTCAAGACCCTGAAACTATTTACAAGTATTCTCAAATGCTAAAAGCTAACGGTAAATATGAAGAGTCTAATCAACAAATGGCAAAATTTGCATCTATGCGTCCAGGAGATGATAGAGCTGTCGCTTTTAAACAAAATCCAGATTACTTACCAAAAATTTTAGAAAAAGGTAAAAAGTTTAACGTTCAAAATATGGGCTTTAACTCACAAGTTTCTGATTTTGGAGGAACTTTTAAAGATGGCAAACTTTATATTACGTCTGCTAGAAATAGTAATAGAAGAACTTATGGATGGAACGAACAACCTTTCTTAGATATATATACACTAACTAAAAATTCTGATGGGACTTATCAACCAGCAGTTTTATTAGATGATAAAATAAACACTAAATATCATGAAGGTATTGTATCATTTAGCCCAGACGGAAATACAATGTATTTTTCTAGAGAAAGTTTCTTCGAAAAAATTTATGAGAAAGATTCAATTACTAAAAACAGATATAGTGTTTTACATTTATTCAGAGCAAAAAAATCAGGAGCTAATTGGGATAATGTAGAAGGTTTTCCAATGAATAGTAAAAACTACTCTATTAAAAACCCATCAGTTAGTAGCGATGGAAAAACAATTTATTTTGCATCTGACATGCCAAATGGATATGGAGGATTTGATATTTACAAAGCAAATATTAATGATGATGGTTCATTAGGTGAACCAGTTAATCTAGGGCAAAAAGTAAATACTGAAGGACAAGAAATGTTCCCATATATTAGTGATAATGGAACGCTATACTTCTCTTCTAACGGGCATTTAGGGCTTGGAGGCCTAGATGTATTCCACACTAAAGAAATAGACGGCAAAATAGCTCCTATTCGTAATATAGGAATACCAGTAAATAGTAATGCAGACGATTTTGCATTTCATTTAGATGAAGAAACAGGAGAAGGTTTTGTGTCTTCAAACAGAGAAGGCGGTGTTGGTAGTGATGATATTTATGCAATTAAAAAATTACAACCACTTTGCGATGTTTTAATTACTGCTACAGTAACTGATATAAAAACAGGAAAACCATTAAATGCTGCTACTGTGACTTTAAATGATGAACAAGGAAACAAAGTTGTTTCTAAAGTGACAAATACAGATGGTACTGCTGAATTTATTGTAGAATGCAGTAAAAATTCTGTTTTAGAAGTATCAGTAGATGGTTATGAAAGTAGACAAGTTGCTGTTAAAGGAACTGAAGAAGAGGAAGTAAATGTGCCGATTGCTTTAGACCCAATAGAAAAATTAATTGCAGCTGATAGAATTGAATTAGCTCCTATTTATTTTGATTTTGATAAGTCTAATATCACATCGCAAGCTGCTTTTGAATTAGATAAGCTTGTACAAATTATGAATAAATATCCAGAACTAGTTATCAGCGCTACATCACATACAGATAGTAGAGGTTCTGCGTCATACAATGAGCGCTTATCTGATAGAAGAGCAAAAACTACTGTTCAATATGTAATATCTAAAGGTATTGATAAAAGTAGAATTACAGGAATGGGTAAAGGAGAAAGCGAGCCTAAAGTAGACTGCGGAACTAACTGTACAGAAGATGAACACCAACTTAATAGACGTTCTGAGTTTATTATTGTTAGTGGAAGTCCTCAAGCACAATAAACATTTATTACAACTATAATTACTAACTAACTAACCTTAATTTGAAAAAGCTCTATTACTTTGATAGGGCTTTTTTGTTAAAATACTTTTAGCATCAATATAGAAAGGAAAACACATATAATTGGTATTAACCACAATGTCCAAATACTATAGCCAGATTTTCTTTTTTGTTTTGCATTAAGTATGTTTCTTCTCTTACCACTATACTGAATCCAGTTCTTAAAAAGTAAAATAACAACAGCAATTACGTATAATGTCCACGCTTTAATGGAAGACATGGTAATAACATTCATTTGGTTGAAAAATTCTGAAAAGAACACACCTAAAAGAAGTAATAAAGAGCCTTGTACAATAGTTATATAGTATAAAGCAATATTAATTGCCGATTTTTTAAATCGACTATTTTTATAGTAATTAAAAACATTAAAAAACAAGGTATCAAAAAATGACATATATATACTGTTTAAAAAAATAGAGCCTGCATTTGCAGGCTCTAAATATAAATTTATTATTTAGAATAATTTTTAATTACTTATTACTTCTACATTGTCTACTTCCCAAGTTGATGAAGCAGAGGTTGTTGATGTATATTTAAAAGCTATATATAAAGTTCCTCCAGCAGCAGCAGATACATCGACATCTCCAGAGTTTGTCCAAGACGACCAACTGTTAATGTTAGTATCTAAAGCAGCAGTTAATTGTGTCCAAGTACCATTAGTGTTAGGGTTTCCTCCTGTATAGTTTGTTGACATAAACACTTGAATATCATTACCTGCATAACGCTTTACAGTCTGAAAGGTTAGTGTTGCCGAAGTAACTCCTGTCATATCAATTGGTTTTGATATTAACCAGTCTTCATTTGTTTGATTTCCACTACTAAATCCAGACATTGTAGCACTATCTGCAGGGTTACCAAAAGTATTATAATACCATACTTGAGCACCTGTTACACTGTAAGGATCCCATTTATTTAATGTGCCATCAGAGAAAGAATCTTCAAATAATGGATCACAACGATTGCCTTCAAAGTCTACATCTTCAGTATCTCTAATAAATAACTGATAGTCTGAATTGTATTTGCTAAAAATAGCTACGATAGATCCTTTTCCTGTAGGAAATAATTCATTTTTAAAACTAGCAAAACCACTATTTCTTAAAATGGTTTCAGAATTATCGTCGCAATTTTTCAACTTTCTGTTTACTGTAAATGTATCATCTGCATTTGCATAAGGCTGACCTACTTCACTACCACTCAATTGCATATTATCTAATTGAACTAACATGTTAATCATGTTGTCATTATATTGTGAAGGAGTTATTAATTTAGGAACTAATGTTGTAATTTCAGATGAACGAATAATATAATCTTCATAATTTGTTGCAGAAATTCTTCCAACTGAATTACCTTCAATACTACCAATATGTAAAACACCATTTAGGTTAGTCATTCCTAATCCGTTTAATTTTACATATACTTTTCTTCCTGGTTTGTATTTTGAATACAATGCAGTTACGTCTATATCTAATTGTATTGCAGCAGTTGGGTTTTCAGGAGCATCTTGTAATACTAATACTTTATAGAAATTACCAGCTTCATCATTAGAAACTACATACCCTTCAATAATTAATTCTCCACCATTACTTGCTTCAGTGAAATCTACTAAAGTTCCAGCGTACATACTTTTTACAATACTAATTGTAGTGTTAGCAGTAATGTTAGGTTCTACAATTTCTAAAGTTGGAATGTTATAGTCGTCATCTTGTACACATGATACAACTATTAATCCCAAAAATAGAATTGACATAAGGCTTAAAATTCTATTCGTTTTCATAATTTTTAATATTATATTTTTCATAATTAATTTTTTTTAAAATCTAAAATAAACATTTACAAAGTAAGACGTTCCTCTACCATACCAATATTTTGAACCAAATACAGGAGTATCATTACTTGTGTCATCTCGTAATTGTCTGTAATTTGCGTTTCTTCCTTGTTCAAATCCACCAGTTTTATGAACAACATCTAATAGATTGTTTACACTCGCAAAAAAGCCAACAAAGTAGTCATCAATTTTCCATGATTTTCCACCAACAAGGTTTACAATCATATAATTATCAAATTTTTCTTGTTTTAATAACTGTCTTGCTAAATCTTCATCATAGTCATTAAATGGTAACCCATCAGAATCTTGATAAAAATTACTAGTTCTTGTTAAAGGGCTCACATCTATATAAGTATTGTCGAAAAAGTTTGCCGTTGCTCCAAACCACCAATAATCTGGATCACGATATTCAAAACCAACAGAGTAAGCCGTTTGAGGACCACCTGCCAATTTATAATCTTTCAAGCTTGCTTCACCAACATCTCTTCTTCCTCCATCAAAATCAGAAGACGTTAAGTAAAGATTAGGGTTATTATCGTAAGTAAATTGACCAACAGCAGCAACACCTTTCAATTTAATTGTTGGTGTTACTTGAGCTTCAATACCAAACTCACCACCAAAATGTTTTTTGTCAATACCTTGTAAAATCTCTTGAACAAAAGCAGTATTGTCTCCGCCAATACCATCAGCATAGAAAAATGAAATTTCATTAGCATCTTCAATTTTAGTGAAGTAACCTGTTAATTTAGCTTTTACAATTGAAGAGCGAAAAATATAGCTTGCATCTACAGAGCTAACTTTTTCTTCTGTAATATCACTTACTATATTATGATTTTCTCTAGAATTTGAATAGGTATTTCTTAATGAAGGAGCTCTAGTTATGTAAGCTGCATTTATATCAAACAAGTGTTTTCCTGTTAGCTTATAAGTTAAACCTGCTTTTGTAGCAATACCAGTAAATGATAGTTTTTCACCTTTACCTAAAGAGTTGTCTTCGTAAGCACCATTTTGATATAATCCCTCTCTTTGGTATTGAGTATTAGTTACACTTGCTGAAGCGTAAAAATCTACTTTATTGTATTTAAATTGTCCTTGAGCGAAACCAGAAAGCACATCTGCATAGAGATTAAAATTATATCTAAATCTATCGCCTTCTAATGCAATTCTATTTGGGTTTTGCAAATCAAATTGAAAACCATCAAAAGAGTCTACATTTAAAAACCCATTACCACCTAAAAGGTCGATAATTTCTGCAAAATTTTCAGATTTTAAACGGCTGTAATTTAATGAACCATTTAAAGTAATGTTGTCGTTTAAATAGGTTGTTAAGATAGAATTTGCAGTAAACTGTTTGTCATCATTTCTATCTTCATAAAGTATATAAGTTGAATAATTACCTGTATTTTCAAGGTTTGTTTGATATAAACTATTCCAATCTATTTGTCCATCATTTAAAAACTCTTGCTCACTTAAATAGGCTTGTTCATAGTTTGGTCCAGCAGCAGGTGTTAGCCAGTAACTTGGTAGTTTTTGATAGTAAGCTGGACTTGGATTTGCACCACCACCAACAGGGATACCATCTTCATTTAAGCGCTGACCATTATTGTCTAAACGGCTATTACCAATTTTTCCGAATTGATAAGCAACATTTGTATTTAAAGTAGTATTTGAACTGATGTCCCAAAAATGATTTAACATTAATATTGGTTCTTCAACTTCCTTTATACGTGAGTTTCTTTTTTCACCATCATACCATCCCCAATATTCATTATATTTTATACCTTTTAAATCATAAACCTCTTGTGTATTAGGTGAAGATTTACCTCTCCTGTTAGGAGCATAAATAGATGTGAAATTTATACTGTGACTTTCTCCTATTTTTTTCTCGATAGAAGCAAAAAATGAATTTGAATCATATAAAGTTGCGTCTTGAAAACCTTCTTCTCCCCAACGTCTTCCTATAGCAGCAACAAATGACCAGCCACCTTCCATCATTCCAGTAGCATAGCTTGCAAGTAGACGGTTTGTGTAACTTCTGTTTGTTGAAGAATAAGTTAGGCGTCCTCCTTTTCTGTATTGAGAAGCTCTAACATTAATATTGGTTGTTCCTAAAATACCTCCAAAAGTATAATTTGAAGGCGACATACCAACTGATAATTCTTGGTTTCTAACAACATCGTTTAGCCCTCCCCAATCACTCCATTGTGGGCGACCATTGTAAAGCTTGTTCATGTCAATACCATTAATTAAAACAGCACCATTTTCAGAGTCTAGTCCTCGTACATTAAAAAATGAAGAGCTAAATTCAAACGCAGCTGTGTTCTGAAACACATCTTGAGATGACTGTAGTAATCCAGAAATATTATCTGCGCCACCAGTATCGTCATTTAATTCATCATCACTTAAACTGATTGTAAATTGATCTGCAGTATCAGAAATATCTATATCTAATACCATACCACTAATGTCAACAGTTTTTCCTTCGTTTACAACTATAGGATATCGTTTAGTGACAAAGCCTACTTTTTCTACCAATAAAACCTGTTCTCCTAAAGGTACATTTGTTGTAAAGCTAAATTCACCTAAAGCATCTGTTTGAGTTGATTGAAAAGTTTCTTCTATAGTAATTGTAACGCCAGGAATTGGATTATTGGTAACAGCGTCTAAAACACTTCCCTTTACAACAGTTTCTTGAGCTAATGATGTAAAGGCTGAAAAAATTCCTAATAAGTAAATTAAAATACTTTTTTTCATATTTAATTTTAAAGTTAATAGTCTTAACCGTTAAATAATAATTATTTAAGGCTTGCAAATTTACATTATTTATAATAAATATCTACTTTTGGCGTAAAATTTGTATTAACATAACATAAAAATAATATACAAAAAATGAAATCGCTTAAACAATTACAATTAGTACTTTTTTTACTCCTTGTTTTTAACATGTGGTCACAAGAAGCAAAAAAATTTAAAATACATACTGTTGCATTTTACAATTTAGAAAACCTATTTGATACCATTAATGATGTTACTAAGTTTGATGAAGCAAGTCCGATTATGGAAATGAACACTAACAGACAGGATGCTTATAATAAAAAGGTGAAGAATATGGCTAGAGTTATAGCTGATGTTGGTGCTGATTTTGCTAAAAATGCACCTGCAATAATTGGTGTTTCTGAAGTTGAAAATAGAGAAGTGTTAGTAGATTTGGCTAATGACCCACAATTACTGGATAAAGACTATGGTATAATACACTATAATTCGCCTGACGCTAGAGGTATAGATGTTGCTCTCTTATATCAAAAAGCATTATTTACTCCAATTAGCACAAGTTCTCATGAATTAAAAATTTACGATGATTATACTCGAGACAGAGTTTATACTCGAGATCAATTGTTAGTCACTGGAAAATTAGATGGAGAAATAATACATGTTATAGTTAGCCACTGGCCATCACGAAGTGGAGGCGAAGCAAGAAGTAGATCTAAACGAGTTGCTGCGGCAAAACTCAATAAGCATATCATAGATTCTTTACAAGTAATTGATCCTTATGCTAAGATAATTACAATGGGAGATTTAAATGACGACCCAACTAATGAAAGTGTTAAAGAGGTATTAAAAGCAAAAGCAGAAAAAGAAGAAGTAGATATTAAAGGAATTTATAATCCTTATGAAAATTTTTACAAAGATGGTTTAGGTACTACTGCTTATAGAGATGCATGGAGTTTATTTGACCAAATTTTAGTTACAAAACCATTTTTAGAAAAAGATTTTAGTTCTTTCAGATTGTATAAAGCAGCTATTTATAACAAATACTATTTAACAACCAAAAGAGGTAGATGGAAAGGCTATCCATTTAGAAGCTGGTCTGATGGCGGATTTACTGATGGGTTTAGTGATCACTTTCCAGTGTATATTTATCTATTAAGAGAAGTTAAAGAATAAAATATTCAATTAAATAAAAAAGGCGCAAATAAACATTTGCGCCTTTTTTATTCTCTAAAACCAATTACTCCATGGAATTCTTGATAAAACCAAAATTAAACCAAGCGTGTAAAAAATGGATAAGACTTTAAATTTAGGTCTAGAAGTTAGTTTCTTTTTGTGTTTAGAATAACCAATAGTGATAAGTACAACTGCTAATATTCCAACAAAAGGATGCTCTACAGCTAGTAATCTCGAAAAGCTATCTAATCCACCCATTCCATTTGTAGTAATATTTTTCAATCCAAAAGGAGAAACAAAATAAAGAAACAATCCTAAAAGCAATTGAATATGTGTAACAATTAAAGCAAACAACGAAATTCTAAAATCATTAGCTTGAAACTCTTTATTGCCAAAAAACTTAATAAGTGCATTAAAGGTTGCTAATACTAAAATGGTTAGGACAAGATAAGCCCAATAAGAATGTAGAAATTGTATTGTATTATACATAAATGTGTGTTTGAAAGGTTAGAAAACAAAAATACTAATTTTAAAGGTTCAACTTTATAATTATTGAGAAATCTCAATTTGTCGCTTCGCTTCATTACCAAACTCATCAACTACAGTAATCCAATGTTTGCCTTGTTTTGGAATGATTGCCATATCATGAATATCTTTTGTGGTTCCAACAAAGGTTTCATTTATATACCAAAAAACAATAGTTTCTGGTTTAGAATGTGCTATTTTTAAGATCAATTCGTTTCGCTTTCCATCAAAATCTTTAGGTAAAAAAATAGAATTATTTTCCTTCGGATATATAAACTGCATGCTAATAGCATTGTCACCTAAACAATCACTTCTAAATTGAGGTAATGACTTATAAAATGTATTTTTAGACTTGTAATAATATTCCATTAATGGTGGTAATACAAACCAAGTTTTATGAGTAATATTCCCTAAATCTTCACAAGAAGAATTCACTTGATATTGTTCATTTCTATCCAAATGAACTAATACATGATAAGGACAAGGCTGAGTTTTCAATCCGCTTAACTGAATAAATTTTTGCTCTTTTTCTTCACAGTTTACAGAAGCTCTATAGCCACTTTTGGTACAAATATCTACCTCCTGCATTTCATCAAACGGTTTAGAAAACCAATTACTATTTGGCAACACATCAAAAACATCAAATAAAATTGGAGCTGCTGTTTGCACTCCAACTAAACCTGGTCTGCCTTCGCCATCTGCATTACCAACCCATACTCCAACTACATAATCTTTTGTTGTACCTATTGCCCAAGCATCTCTAAAGCCAAAGCTAGTACCTGTTTTCCAGGCAATTTGTTTAGAACTATCAAAAAACTCCCAATTTTCATCACCTTCAGGTCTGTTAACATTTTTTAAACTTTCATAAGTTAGATAAATTGATGCAGCATCAAAAAGTGTTTTTTCAGAGGTTTTTTTACCAAAATCGATATCATTATCAGCTAAAAAAGTTGGCTCACAAAATTCGTTTGTAAAATATTCACTTGATGTATCATTAAAATGATTTAAAGTAGAAGACAAAGCCGCATAGCTTTTACATAAATCCCAAAGATTACTTTCAGCTCCTCCAAGTATAAGAGATAAACCATAATGGTTAGCGTTGTATTTTAAATCCTTGAGTTTTAAAGCCTCTAAATAATGATGAAAACGATCTAACCCGAACTCCTGCAATAGTCTCACAGCAGGAACATTTAACGAACGTGATAACGCTCTACTTGCAGGAACAGCACCATCGTATTCTTTATCAAAATTTTCTGGGTTATAACTTCCAAATTGTGAAGGCACATCTGCGACTAATGTGTTTGGCAGAATATCGCCAGTATCTAACATAGCAGCATATAAAAAAGGTTTTAAAATACTGCCTGTGCTTCTGGGCTTATCAATTACATCAACATCTTTTTGATGTTCATTATCTGTTGGTGAATTACCTACATAAGCCAATACTTTTCGGGTTTTTACATCTAATACTAAAACAGCAATATTGTAAATTTCATTCTGACTTAATTGATTGTAATGATTGCTCACAATCCTGTTGGTTTGCTCTTGGAGTGATTTTTTAAGCGTTGTTTTTATTCGTTTTCCATAGTATGATTGTGTTACTTTTTGCAGTAAATGAGGCGCAATTTGTGGCAATGCATAGGGCTTTTGAGGTAGCTCTTCGGCAATAGACAAATCATAAGTTAATGAGTCAATGATTTTATTTTGAAGCAGTTTTTTTAGTAATATGTTACGTTTAGTTAATAGTCGTTCTTGATTTTTACCTGGATAAATAAGACTTGGAGCATTTGGCAATACTGCAAGCGTTGCGCTTTCAGCCCAAGATAACTCGTTGGCATCTCTATTAAAATAACGCCACGAAGCGGCATCTAAACCAACAACATTACCTCCAAAAGGAGCATTACTACTGTAATAGGACAAGATTTTTTCTTTTGAGGCTCTAAATTCTAATCGAGTTGCCAAAATGAGTTCTTTAAATTTTTCAAAATAGGTGCGTGATTGGCCTTTTCTTGATAACCTAACAACTTGCTGTGTTAATGTACTACCACCACGTTTTACATCTCCAGAACTTATATTATCTCGAAGCGCTTTAAATATTGAAACAGGATTAAAACCAGGATGCTTATAAAAATATTCATCTTCAAATTGAATAATGCATGTTTTAAACTTGTCAGGAATACTATCATTATGAGGAAATCGCCATTGACCATCTTTAGCAATCATAGCACCAAGCAATTCATTATTAGAACTTGTAATAACAGTTGCTGTTGGGTCTTTAAAAAGTTGCCTTGGCAATGAGAAATAGTAAATTACCAGAAGTATAAATACAATGGTAGATTTGATTTTGTGGCGTTTAATGTAATTAATAATTCGTTTCAATGTCCAAACTCATATTCGCGTTCAACCTTACAAATCTTCACATTATACCAACTGTACCAATCTGTCCTTCCTTTTTTTTGAGCCATTAAATGGTCTGTTTGTTGTTTCCAATTTTTTATGGCTTCTAAATTTTTCCAATAACTAACAGTAATTCCTATATCGTTTCGAGCACTATCAACACCTATAAATCCTTTTTGCTTTTTGGCTAAACTATTCATAAGCTGTGACATTTCAGCATAGCCATTATCACCTTCAGTTCGTTTTGAAGTAAAAATAACAGCGTAATAAGGCTCAAAATTAGAAGTCATAATTTGTGTTTTCGTTTGTCCCAAGTTAGCACTTTTACACCTTCAGAATAGTGTACTTTATTGGGTTGGTTGTTAATAAGGTGATTAAATTTTGGGTAATTTAACTCTAGGTTTTTTATTAAAATGGGTTGAATTGGCCATTCTATATGATGCACATCATATTCAATAAGTTTGTTTTTATAACCTTGAAAAACAGCATAGCGTTCTGTCAGCCATATATCTGTAACGTCTTTTTTTGTGGCTTCAATTTGTAATCTGTAAATAAGTTCTAAACTATTATTTGAGAAAGAATTATGAGACTCATAACTAAAATCTGTTCGCCTTATTTTAGAATGTTCATAAGGAAACTTTGATATTGCTTTTAAAACTTTACATGATGATCGTTTGCTACCTTCCATACTTAAAAAATAAACACTAGACTTTCCATTACACTTAATGTAGGTTCTGATATTTATTTCATGAAAATCTGAAATATGAGGTATTTTGGGCATGTTTCTAATGCCAATATGGTTCATATCAAAAGCAACTAAACTAACCCATGCTTTGTTATTAATGGTATCTAATTCAACAGATTTAGGAATAAATGGGCTAACAGTTTTGGCATCTAATTCCCAATGTAAAAAAATTGCTTTATTCCATTCTTGATAAAACTTCCAAGGACGTTTAGGGTATTCAAAATCGCGATGATTTGCTTTATTTAATATTTCTGAAGCCCTCATTTTTTATTATTAAGTGTAATTAAAATTAACGAAAACGATTGCGTTTATAATTTTCATTAAAAACTTACTACTAATATAAACATTAGCTGTGTTTTTATGGTATAATGTTTATTTTTAAAACGTGAAATTTTTAAGAAAAAGTATCCAAATCGTTTTATTATGTGTAAGTATTCCAAATGCTTTTGCACAACTTGGGTTTTGTAATGGGAATTCAGGTGATCCTATTTTTATAGAAACCTTTGGAGAAGGTACAAACAATGTGGCTTTACCTCTTGGAACCACAACATATACTTATGCTAATTCAGCACCTAATGATGGGTTTTATACTGTATCAAGCACTACAAACTGGTATGGTTGGCATAATACCTTAGACCATACACCAAACGATACTAATGGAAGAAGCTTAATTGTTAATGCAGATTTTACAGCTGGCGAATTTTTTAGACAGACCATTAACGGACTTTGTGAAAATACATCTTACGAATTTTCTTCATGGTTATTAAACTTATTACCTAGTAGTGGATGTGGCGGAAGTGGTATTCCAATAAATGTTAAGTTTCAGATTTGGGATATTACAGATACTAATTTGTTGGCATCTGGTGATACTGGAAATATCGCAGGAACACCTAATGCTATTTGGGAACAATTTGGGCTTACATTTCAAACCTTACCAGCTCAAACTTCTGTGATTTTAAAAATGATAAATAATGGTGTTGGTGGTTGTGGAAATGATTTAGCAATAGATGATATAGTATTTAAAACTTGTGGCGATAATATTGTTATTGAAGATTCACAATCTAATGCTACAATCATGGTATGTGAAAACGATACTCCTTTTGCATCTCAATTAACAGCTAATCCAGACTTTTCAATTTATACAACTCATGCTTATCAATGGCAAGAAAGTACTGATAATACAATATGGGTTGATATTGTTGGCGAAACTAACCAATCATACATAACACCTAATATAAATACAACAACTTATTATAGAGTTAAAGTAGCCGAAGATGCTGTTAATTTGGCGAACCCTCAATGTAGCTCACTGTCAGAAGTTTTTGAAATTCGTGTAATCGAAGTCCCAGAAGCTCCAATTAGTAATGGTAATATTGAAAATTGTGGGAATGATACTCAATCTGTTTCAGTAACAGTACCAGCTGATGTGATTGTAAATTGGTATGACGCTCCAAGTGGAGGTAACCTTTTATTGTCTGAAAGCGATTCGTATCCTACTAATGTGGCAGGAACATATTATGCAGAAGCAGTAACAAGTAATGGTAATTGTGTGTCAAATAATCGTACAGCTGTTAGTATAGTATTTTATCCTGTTCCAGTTGTAGTGGATGAAGAACTCACCTTTTGCGAAGGGGAAGATATTACCTTATATGCAAATGTTCAGAATATGACCTATTTATGGAGTACAGGAGATGTCATTTCACAAACTACAGTAAACACATCAGGAATATATACAGTTATTGTAACAAATGGAAATGGTTGTTCGGCAACAAAAACAATAACACTAACTCAAATAGATAATCCAGTTATTGGTTCGGTAGAGTCTGAAGGTACAGATATTATTATTTCTACTGCAAATACAGGCGATTTTGAATATTCTTTAGATGGAATCAACTATCAATTAAATCCAGTTTTTAATACTATTGAAGGCGGATTATATACGATTTATGTTAGAGAGCGCAGTGGTTGTGGTGTTGCATCAATTGAATATTTACACTTTTGGGTTCCTAAATTTTTCACACCTAATGGTGATACAGAAAACGATACCTTTAATTTAAAAGGTATCGAGTTCTATAATCATTCTGAGGTCTATATTTTTGATCGTTATGGTCGATTATTAATTAGTTCTAAAAATAGTCCATTTGCTTGGGATGGTACTTTTAAAAACCAACCATTACCAATGTCTGATTATTGGTATGTTATTAATATTGATGGACAAGAGCTTAAAGGTCATTTTACGTTGAAGAGGTAGATTATTTCTCTACCTCAACCCAACGTCCTTTAGTACGCACCAAATACTCATTATCATACATAGCCTCTGCTTGAATTCCTGGTAAATAATAGGTTCCTAAATAAGAAGCATTCAACATAATATTAAAAGTTTTAGTGTCATATTGTCCTCGTCTATTCAAATCAAAATAGAAGTTAACTCTATCATCTCTTATATCTGTAAATCGTGCTTGACTAGTAGTGTTGTCTCCAAAATCGGTAAAACGTGTGTTGACAATTTCCCATCCTGAAGGGAATATTTGTGTTAATGCCACATCATTTACGTTTTCGTCTTTGAGGTTACTCACTTTTACAGTTGCAACAAAATCTTGTCCTTGTTGCAGTTTACTGATATCAATCTTGTTGCCTTTTAAATCTTTATATTCAACAGAAACACTTAAACCTCGTTGCTCTGCTATTTCTTGACCTAAAGGTAGTTTTCCAGAATTAAGCACTCGTACATACACAACATTATCTAAATTGTTTTTAAATGAAAACGAATTGTTTCCATCTTTTACAGATAATTCTCGTTGTGCAATTGCGCTTTTAGTATCGATAGTTTCGGTTTTTCCATTAAAAGTATACGTTAGCTTCATAGCCTTTCCTCCATTAGCTTCTACCATTTTTGCCATTGCCAATAAACTATACGCCGTAGTTTGTGTGCTCATCCATTGGTCGCTCGATAAATCTTTAGCAATGTATTGCGCCAATTCTCGCATTTTAGAATTTTTAGTCAGGATCATGGTTTCTAAAGCCATTGCTCTGTTTCTATCAACCGAACCATAGGTATAATAATTATACTTTGGAGGCGTAAAATTGATATTTGCAGTACTCGATATTTTGTTACTAGCTTCTTTTTGTCCTGCCAAAGCATAAGCGGCAGCGAGTCGCCATTTGGCTTCATTTGAAATTTCACTAAATTCTCTTAAGCGATTCATTGATGCCAAATCTGGATTTCCAGCCAATGCCAATGTATATAAACGATAGGCCTGTGCTAAATCGGAATTGTAAGTTTTATAGCTTGGTCGCCAATCTTGTGCAGCTTGCTTTTGGTATTTTAACCAATTGCTTTTAAAGGTTAATGGCAATACAAATCCTTTTTTCTCGGCTTCAATCATAAAATGTCCTGCGTAACTTGTACTCCAGTCGTTGGCTGTATTTTCACCCATCCAATAACTCATACCACCATTTGGATGTTGAAAATTACCCAAACGTTTTATTCCGTTTTCGATATTCGATTTTATTTCTTGCTTCTTCTTATATGGCAAATCAAAAATATCGTTTAAATATAATTGAGGAAACACACTCGATGTGGTTTGCTCCAAACAGCCATGAGGATATTGTACTAAATACTGAAGTCGTCTTGAAAAATCCATTGGTGGCATTGTTGAAAATTCAACAGTTGCCGAATTGGTTCCTACAACACCAAAGGTGGAAAAATCTAATGAAGCATTTGCATTGGCTTCCATCGTTTTTTCTAATACTTTTGATGTGATTGGATTAGGATTATACACATCAATCTCAACTTTGTAAGTCGATTTTTCGCCATTCCCTGTGGCAATTACTTCAACAGTATTAAACCCATTAGCTTTGCTAACATCTAATTCAAAATATGCCATTTGCTCATCTGGTCTTGCAAAGGTTAGCGATTTACTTCTATCGCCAACAACTTCAATTCCATTACTTAATTTTAAGCTAATGTTTACATTTTTCACATTAGGTTCCATTGCGAAAACAGTAACAGGAAGTGTTACTTTTTCACCTGGACTTAACTTACGAGGTAAGGTTGCCAAGACCATAAGTGGTTTTTTAACCTCAACAGATTTATCGACACTTCCATAAGCTTCAGTTTTAGCATCACCAGCAACAACCATTGTTCTAACAGCACCAATATAATTTGGCATTTTTATTTTGTGTGTTGCTTTTGCTCCAGGTTCTAGTTTAAAAGGTCCTAAATATGTCACTACTGGCTTAAATCGGTTTGCTTTTTGGTTTTTCCCTGCAGCTGCACTTCCATCTCCACCAATTGCAAATACTTGGTCTATACTTCCAGAATAAGCACCAATCACATCGTCAAAAACATCCCAAGTTTTCACGCCTAAAGCTTCACGAGCATAAAATGCATCCCAAGCATTTGGAGTTTTAAAACGTGTTAAATCTAACAAGCCTTCTTCAACCATAGCAATAGTGTAAGTCATTGCTTTTTTGTTTTTTTCAGATACAACAACTTCAAACTGTTGTTCAGGTTGAAGACTACTAGGCATCTTAATTTCTGGTGATAATTTTGTGCCTGGATTTTCTACAAGAATAGGAATAACACCATATAAACGCAATGGTAAATCATTAGCAGTTGTTGCATGAGGTTGCAATAATGAAATATTAATAAATACGTTTGGAGCCATTTCGGCAGTAATTGGGATATTAACTGTTGTTTCTCCTTTTGTGGTTTTTACCCATTTATGAGACAAAACATCAGAACCATTTTCAATACTGATTAATGCTCTGCCTTCTGTGCCAGATGGGAACGTAATTTTAGCTGTTTGGCCTACATTATATTTTTCTTTATCAGCAGCAAAGACAAGCATTTTAGCAGCTTCTTTATCTGATGAAGGTGACGTTTGATACCAGTTTTTATAAAAATATGCAGTACGACCTGTAGCATGACCACTTTTTGGATCATTCACTCTTATAAGGTATCGACCACGTTCATTTTCAGGGATTTTTAATGTGAATTTTCCTTTTCCGTTAGCATCAGTACTCACTTTTTTATCTAAAAAAGGTCTGTGGTAATTACTCGATACGTAGCTTGATAAATTATCGTAAGACGAGTTCCACCACCAACGCCATTCTACTTTATAAACCTTAACTTCAAGATTATCTCTTTTTACAGGTTTGCCTTGAGCATCTACAACTACAATATCAAAGGTTTGATTTTCATCTGTAAAAAACGAACCATACATATTCCCTTTAGGTGAACGAAGCCCAACAAAAGACTCGTAAGGAGCGTAGGTTTTAGTAAATGCATCTAAAGAAAAGTCGCCTCCATTTTCGAATGCACGTACCAAAAACTGAACGTTTAGTAGTCCAGGCGCATTTTTGCCAATATCTAATTTGTTATTGATTTTTGCGATTCCGTTTTCATCTACTTTTCCTTCAAAAACATTAAGTTCTTCTGACGAAAAACTTCGAGTTGGGTCTGTGAATTCGTAATCTTTATAATTTTTAAATCCAGCATAAGACGTACTGAATTTTGCCTTAATTTCAGCTTTAAGGTTTTTTGCAACAGCTCCATGAAGCCATTTTACATCTAAAGTCCCTTTAAGTGGTTCGTTACTTGTTAGTATTTCGTTTTCAAAATCTACTTTAATTTTTAATCGATTTGGTTTAACAGTTTCAACTCGTAAACTCTTATAAAACGATGCACCACCAACGGATACTTTTGCATTGTAACTTCCTGTTTTACCTTCGGAAGATGTAGGAACTGTGAATCGGTAAAAATTATTGACATTATCGGTCGTGACGTTTTTGTAAATCAGTTTTCCATTAGGATCTGTAATTTCCATTTTTACAGGATGCCCTTTTGGGAGTTTGTTATCATTATCATTTAACATAAAAGTTAAAAATAATGAATCACCTGGTCGCCAAACACCACGTTCTCCATAAATATAGCCTTTAAGCCCTCGTTGCAAACTATTACCAGAGACATCAAATTTGCTTAAGGATAGAGAATTTCCATCGGCTAATTTTATGTATGTTGTGTTTTTTCCTTTTGTAACAATGGCAAACGAAGCATATTTGTTTGAATTTATTTTTGCCAGACCTTCACCATCAGTTGTTGCCTTATTGATTTCTTGTTGCTGAAAATTATACAACTTTATAGTTGCGCCAGATTCTGGATTAGTGTTTAAAATATTAGTGACAGCAAAATAGTATGCGTTATTTGCACCTTGTTTAACAATGACTCCGAGATTAGAAGCCAATAGGTTTTGAGATACAATTCTGTTTTCGTTATAATAAGCATCATGACAAGGGTTATTGCGTTCTCTCCAATTATAGTTTGAGTTTCTATATCTGTAAGTTAGATTATCCCAATATTCTTCTTCTCTTAAATCGTCATCTTCTGTGTAACTTTCATTATAGTTTTCGTTGTAGTAATAATCGTCTTCGTAATAATAATCTTCATAATAGTCATCTTCAGCGTTATCAATATTTGTATAATTATCACAATTGAATAAAGAATATTCTTTTTTAATACTCAACTCTATTCGATAAATCGCACCTGGATCGGCTTTAAAAAATTTAGATAAATCGATGCTGTATGCTTTCCAGCGACCATCATTTTCAACACCATCATTTTGTAATGTTATGGTTTGTTTTGCAATACGACGACCAACACGTTTTATAGCAGTTTCGTTATTGCTTTGTAGGTCGTTATCTTGTAAAAACTGAAGCACATTATCTTCAAATATTTTAATAACTCTTACATCAACAGCCTTTAAATTAACAGCTTCAAAATTGAATTTTAATTCTTCCGAATTTGGTAATATGGTTCCGTTACTTATTAAACGCACTTGAGGTTTTAGTTCTTCAAAAGAAATCGTTTCGGAGAATGGTTTTTTGAGTTTAAAGCCATCTGTATTAGTGATACCTTGAAAGACGTCAACTAAAACATTACCAACTAATTTATTATCTGGATATACTTTTAGCACATTACCATCAACAATATATTTTGGGCTTTTAGCATTTTGAATAGTCACTAATCCATCAAAATTTTGTTGCTTTTTTAAAGGGTCAGAAAAATTGATGGATAGATATTGTTCTGGAGTTTGAATCACTTCTACATTAACAATTGTAAAGTTATTAATGCCAGGAATCATTACTTTATTTTCACCTTCATTATCAGCGTTTATAGCTTTTCCATTCCATTTCACTAAAATATCGCTATCTTCAATAAGGCGATTAATACTATCAATTTTAAATTCAAAAAGCGTTGCATTATCAATAGCATCATTCCATTGCAGTTTTAATTTTTTTCCATTCTGATAGGCTTCAACCAGTTGCTTTGCATTTTTTAGCGATACAATATCTGAAGTTCTTAAAACTGCTTCCAAGTATTGCCAATTTTTACTGTAAGACTGTAAGTTATTGGTTGTTACACTAAAATTTGGTGTTATGGTTTTAAATTTGAATGTATAGGTTTCAAACCCTTTAGGTAAGTTTTTATAAATTTTGCTCAACTTCACCGAAACTGTATATTCTGTATCTGGTTTAAGGTGTTCGTCTGGAGTAAATGTTAGTGCATGAGCATTGGCAACAGTTAATTTTCCTTGTACATAAGGGTCTATTGCAACAATAGCGTCTTTTATCTCTTTACCAGCTTCCCAACCTTCGACATCAGTAGCTAAATTAATTACAATTGGATCGGCAATTGACACCACTCCAGATGTAGTATAACTAATATATTCTCTGAATTTAAATAGATTATCGGTTTCTTCTTCGACTTCCTTTTTTTTACAAGAAACAACTAGAGTTAGTAAAAATGTGATGGCAAAAAGCTTTTTTAGAGACATAGTACTGATGGTATTTGATGATGATTTAGACGAAAAGAAAAGTAGGCGTTTTCCTGTTAATTAAAATACGAGTTTTTTTAATACGTTAGACTTTTATGAAGCGTTAAATTCGTCATAAAGTTTAGTCTTTGTATATACCAATATATAGTTCGCCTTTTTCATTCATTGATGCTCTATACATACCAGCAGTATTAAATTCCATTACCATATTTCCGTTTTTATCTACAGCAACTATACCACCATCACCACCAAGTTGAGGCACTTTTTTCTGTATAACTTCTTTTGCAGCTTCTTGTAGTGTTAAGCCTTTATATTCCATTAAAGCAGAAATATCGTGGGCAACCATAGCACGAATAAAAAATTCTCCCCAACCAGTGCTCGATACAGCACATGTATTATTATTTGCATAAGTTCCAGCGCCAATTATTGGAGCATCACCAATGCGTCCCCAACGTTTGTTGGTCATCCCACCAGTAGAAGTTCCAGCAGCAAGATTTCCGTTTTTATCTAAAGCAACACATCCTACAGTACCAAATTTTGAATCTTTGATAGTTGGATCATAAAAAGCAGTTTTGTCGTCGTGGTCTAATTCTACTTTTTCAGTTTCTTTAATTTTTAAAAGTGAATTGTATCGTCTTTCAGTAAAGAAATAACTAGGGTCAACAATTTGTATTCCTTGTTCTTTAGCAAACTCTTCAGCACCTTTTCCAGATAACATTACATGAGGCGATTTTTCCATTATTGCTCTTGCTAAATTTATTGGGTTTCTTACAATAGTTGTACCAGCAGAAGCACCTGCATTTAATGTTTTTCCATCCATTATCGATGCATCTAATTCATTGGTTTCAGCATTTGTAAACACAGCGCCTTTACCAGCATTAAACAAAGGCGAATCTTCCATTACGTTTATGGTTTTTTCAACAGCATCTAGACTGCTTCCTCCATTTTTTAAAATTTCGTAACCTACTCTAATAGCTTCTTCGAGCTTTGCTTTGTAAGCTGCTTCGTCTTCTGGAGTCATATTTTCTCTCAATATGGTACCAGCTCCTCCGTGTATTACAATAGAAAATTCAGCTTTAGGAGAAGATTCAATAGGTTTTTCAACTTTAAGTTGTTTCTCACTATCCTTACAGCTTGTTAAAAGAAATAAAAACGATATGCAATACATTAATTTTCTCATGATGGATGTTTAAAAGATTAAACACTAAAGTTACATTTTTTTACAATGTATGCTTCAGGTAAAAACAACATTTTATTAGTATCTTCGCATCAAAATTTAATAATTCGTAAAAAACAGATATATATGGAAGCAATTGCTACCGATTTCGGAATTGAAAAAGCATTAAAACAACTTGGAGTAAAAGATATAAATGAAGGAACTTCAACAGGTTCTAACAACTTTTCTAATGGAGATATTATTGAAAGCTATTCTCCAGTTGACGGTAAATTAATTGGTAAAGTTAAAACAACTACACAAGCAGATTACGATAAAGTAATGGATGCTGCAACCAAAGCTTTTAAAACTTGGAGAACTATGCCTGCACCACAGCGTGGAGAAATTGTTCGTCAGTTTGGTGAAAAATTAAGAGAGAAGAAAGAAGCTTTAGGAAAACTAGTTTCATATGAAATGGGTAAATCATACCAAGAAGGTTTAGGAGAAGTTCAAGAAATGATTGACATCTGTGACTTTGCAGTTGGTTTATCTCGTCAGCTTCACGGATTAACAATGCACTCTGAACGTCCAGGACACAGAATGTATGAGCAATATCATCCGCTAGGAGTTGTTGGTATTATTTCAGCATTTAATTTTCCTGTAGCTGTTTGGGCTTGGAATACAGCATTAGCATGGATTTGTGGTGATGTTTGCGTTTGGAAACCAAGTGAAAAGACACCAATGTGTGGTATTGCTTGCCAGAATATAGCAGCAGAAGTTTTTGCGGCTAATAATTTACCAGAAGGGATTTCTTGTTTAATTAATGGCGATTATAGAGTTGGAGAAATGATGACTAAAGATACAAGAATACCTTTAGTATCTGCAACAGGAAGTACAAGAATGGGAAAAATAGTAGCTAAAGAAGTAGCAGGACGTTTAGGAAAATCTTTACTTGAATTAGGTGGTAACAATGCAATTATTGTAACACCAGATGCTGATGTAAAAATGACTGTTATTGGAGCTGTGTTTGGAGCTGTTGGTACAGCAGGACAACGTTGTACTTCAACTCGTCGATTGATTATTCACGAAAGCATGTACGACACTGTTAAAAATGCTGTAGTTGATGCTTACAAACAATTACGTATTGGAAACCCATTAGATGAAAAAAATCATGTTGGACCATTAATTGACAAGGATGCAGTAAAAATGTATCAAAATGCATTAACTCAAGTTGTTGAAGAAGGTGGAAATGTTATTGTTGAAGGTGGTGTTCTTTCTGGCGAAGGTTATGAAAGCGGTTGTTATGTAAAACCAGCAATTGCTGAAGCAAAACCAGAATTTAAAATTGTACAGCATGAAACATTTGCTCCAGTTTTATACTTATTGAAATATTCAGGAGATGTACATAATGCATTAGAAATTCAAAATGGTGTTGCACAAGGATTATCATCTGCCATTATGACTAATAATTTGCGTGAAGCAGAAGCATTCTTATCAGTACAAGGTTCTGATTGCGGAATAGCAAACGTAAATATTGGAACATCAGGAGCAGAAATTGGTGGAGCTTTTGGAGGTGAAAAAGAAACTGGAGGAGGACGCGAGTCTGGGTCTGATGCTTGGAAAGTGTATATGCGTAGACAAACAAATACTATTAATTATACAACAAGCTTACCTTTAGCACAAGGGATTAAGTTTGATTTGTAATTAATGAATATATATCACAGATATTTTCTTTTTGTTATTTTGACCTCTTTTTTTAATAAATCAGTTGGTCAAAATGATGAGGATTTATATCAAAAAATAGAGAGTATTGGATTGTCCTATGTCAATCAACTTAAAGAAGGAAACATTGAAGGATTAAAGAATATCAATCCTCCAAAAGACACTTGGCTTTATTCTAAACTTTTGGATTATAAAAAACATTTAGATGAAAATGAGAATTCAATTTTTTATGGAAGCTTTATTGAGCCTTCAATTATAGAAAGTGATACTTATGCGTATAATTTTTTTGCATTAAAAAAGCAGAAAGAAGTACATTATTTTTTTGTTGCAGTAATAAGTGTGAGTTTTAAATATGGTAAACTAAAAATTGATAATACCTACTTGTTTACAGAAGATAAATCTTTGAAAGGTTGGTGGCAACACGTTTTCAGTTTTTATGAAAGTGAAGCTATTAAAACAATACCTAAAAAATATTTATACAAAATTTGCCCACCTCCACCTTTTAAAGAATAACATAAAAAAGCCACATCATTTGATGTGGCTTTTTTTATTTATAGATTATTAATTATCTATTCATGTTTCTTATTTCTTCAATAAAAGTGTCTAAATCAACACCATTACTAACTAAAGTTAATGCTTTGTCAACAACATACTTAACATTGTCTGGAGAAAAGCCTAGCCCAATTCCTATTTTTCTTAATAAAATTTCTTCATGGTCTCCTTTAATATGGTCAACTTGAACCATACGAGCCAAATCATATAAACGCTCTAAACGTCTGTCATAAGAGGTTGGTGGATTAATAGGATGAGATTGGTAATCTTTTAAAATTAACTTATAATCACTTTCGCTAATGTCTAAATTACGAGCCAATCTATCTAAAAACGCTTTTTCATCGTCAGATATAACACCATCATCCATAGCAACTCTTACTATTGCTGCAAAATGGTCTTCATTACGCTTTTTAAATCCACTATCAAATAAATCTGAAATTGACATAATTTTCTTGTTTTTAAGGTTCTGCAAACCTACATATTTTTTTTATCTTTTGAAATATAAATCATCTATAAAGTAAGGTTAATAAGCCTATATAATAAGAATGAAAAACACCTATTAAATATAATTTTAAAATTACTTTTTAACAACAAACTCTATCACAAAATTTTATATTTGTAGAAAATAAATTGTCTTGAGTAAATCACATCTCTCGCAAACCTATGCACAGACTTTGCAAGCGCAAAATCTGCAAATTGCTATTGCCAAAAATCAACCCTTCGACGGAGTTTATACTGAGCGAAGTTGCAGTGCTCAGGACAAGCCCAAATTACATCTTAAAGGGCTTGTTGGCTCGTCATTATCGTTTATTATTTCAGAAACATTTAAGCAATCTGAAGCGCCATTTTTATTGGTTTTTAACGATAAAGAAGAAGCGGCTTTTTATCTTAATGACTTAGAATTATTGCTTAACGATAAAGATGTATTGTTTTATCCTGGAAGTTATCGTCGTCCATATCAAATTGAAGAAACCGATAATGCAAACGTGTTGTTGCGAGCTGAAGTTTTAAACCGAATCAATTCTCGTAAAAAACCAGCCATTATTGTTACCTATCCTGATGCTTTGTTTGAAAAGGTGGTAACAAGAAAGGAACTTGAGCGAAATACACTTAAAATTTCACTTAACGATAATTTGTCAATCGATTTTGTAAACGAAGTGTTGTTTGAGTATCAGTTTAAACGTGTCGATTTTGTGACTGAACCTGGTGAGTTTTCTGTAAGAGGAGGTATTGTAGATGTGTTTTCATTTTCGCATGATGAACCTTATCGAATTGAGTTTTTTGGAGACGAAGTAGATAGTATTAGAACCTTTGATGTAGAAACACAATTATCTACAGAACAGATTAAAAAAATAAGTATTATTCCAAATGTTGAGAATAAGTTTTTAGAAGAAAGCAGAGAGAGTTTCTTAAAGTATATTGCTTCAAAAACAATTGTATTTACTAAAAATGCAGATTTATTATTTTCAAGAATTGATGATTTTTTTGGTAAAGCTGAAGACGCTTTTAAAACACTTTCAAAAGACATAAAACATGCGTCTCCTAACGAGTTGTTTTGCAACTCAGAGTTACTTAAACGTCAATTATTAGAATATACATTAGTTGAGTATGGAACTTCAAGCTATTTTAATAGTGAAACAATTCAATTCAACACTTCTCCTCAACCGTCTTTTAATAAGCAATTCGATTTGCTAATTGAAAATCTCAATGCATCTCATGATAAAGGTTACACCAATTATATCGCTTGTGTAAGCGAACAACAAGCTAAACGCTTTCACGATATTTTTGAAGATGTTGAGCAAGATGTACATTATAAAACAATAGTATTATCCTTGTTTCAAGGATTTATAGATCACGACAATAAAATTACTTGTTATACAGATCATCAAATATTTGAGCGTTACCATAAGTTTCATCTAAAAAACGGTTACGCTAAAAAGCAAGCTATAACTCTAAAAGAGTTGACAAACCTCGATATTGGTGATTATGTAACACATATCGATCATGGAATAGGACGTTTTGGTGGTTTGCAAAAAATTGATGTAGAAGGGAAAAAACAAGAAGCTATAAAACTTATTTATGGCGAACGTGATGTGCTGTATTTAAGCATTCACTCGTTACATAAAATTACCAAGTTTAATGGGAAAGATGGTAAACCTCCAAAAATTTATAAGCTTGGAAGTAATGCTTGGAAAACCTTAAAGCAGAAAACAAAATCTAGAGTTAAGGAAATTGCCTTTAATTTAATTCAGGTGTATGCTAAACGCAAGCTGGAAAAAGGCTATCAGTATAAACCAGATAGCTATATGCAATTGGAGTTAGAAGCATCGTTTTTGTATGAAGATACTCCAGATCAAATGTCATCTACAGCAGATATTAAAGCTGATATGGAAAGCGAACGACCAATGGACAGATTGGTTTGTGGCGATGTTGGCTTTGGAAAAACTGAAGTTGCTATAAGAGCTGCATTTAAAGCCGTTGATAATGGTAAGCAAGTTGCGGTTTTAGTGCCTACAACTATTTTGGCTTATCAGCATTATAGAACGTTTACAGAACGGTTAAAAGATTTTCCTGTAACTGTTGATTATGTGAATCGTTTTAGAACAGCCAAAGAAAAACGCGAAACACTTGAAAGCCTTGAAAATGGTCATGTTGATATTATTATAGGAACACATCAACTCGTAAATAAAAATGTAAAGTTTAAAGATTTAGGTTTGCTTATTGTTGATGAAGAGCAAAAATTTGGTGTTGCTGTAAAAGAGAAATTAAAGACTTTAAAAGACAATGTTGATGTGCTTACATTAACAGCAACTCCTATTCCGCGTACACTTCAATTTAGCTTAATGGCAGCAAGAGATTTGTCGGTTATTACAACACCTCCACCAAATCGTTATCCTATAGAAAGCCATGTTGTAAGATTTAATGAAGAGACCATTAGAGATGCGATTACTTATGAAATTCAACGTGGCGGACAAGTGTTCTTTATTCATAATCGAATAGAAAACATAAAAGAAGTTGCAGGTATGATTCAAAGGCTAGTTCCAGATGCTAAAGTTGGTGTTGGTCATGGTCAATTAGATGGCAAGAAACTTGAAAATTTAATGCTATCTTTTATGAATGGTGAGTTTGACGTGTTAGTAAGTACAACTATTGTAGAAAGCGGACTAGATGTACCTAACGCTAATACAATTTTTATCAATAATGCTAATAATTTTGGGTTAAGTGATTTACATCAAATGCGAGGTCGAGTAGGACGAAGTAATAAAAAGGCGTTTTGCTATTTCATTACGCCAGAATATTCTGCTATGACAGATGATGCTCGTAAACGTATAACTGCACTAGAACAATTTTCTGAATTGGGAAGCGGATTTAATATAGCCATGAAAGATTTAGAAATTCGTGGAGCAGGTGATTTACTAGGTGGAGAACAAAGTGGCTTTATTAATGATATTGGTTTTGATACCTACCAGAAAATATTAAATGAAGCTATTGAAGAATTAAAAGAAAACGAGTTTAAAGATTTATATCAAGACGAAGGTGTAGATAAAGAGTATGTAAAAGATATCACCATAGATTCTGATTTTGAGTTGTTGTTTCCAGATGACTATGTAAACAATATTACTGAACGATTAAATCTTTACACACAACTTAATACTATAAAAACAGAAGAAGAACTTCAGGTTTTTGAAAATCAACTTATCGATCGTTTTGGAGAACTGCCAAAACAAGTCGTAGATTTATTAAATAGTGTTCGTATAAAATGGATAGCAACAAAAATTGGATTAGAAAAAGTTATCATGAAACACGGCAAATTAGTAGGTTATTTTATTAATGACCAACAAAGTGCGTTTTACCAAAGTCACGGATTTACCAAAGTGTTACAATTTGTACAAACACATCCTAATGCAGCAAAAATGAAAGAGAAACAAACAAGAGGAGGTTTGCGTTTATTACTTACATTTGAGAATATTAAATCTGTAAAGCAAGCATTAGTAGTGTTGCAACCAATAGTGGCTTAATTTTTGAACAAAAAATAAAAATATATAGAATGAAAAAAAGTGTATTTCTTTTAGTGTTACTACCAGTACTTATGTTTTCACAGCATAGTATTGAAGGTATTTTTACACCAGCAGAAAAATTCTCATTTGCTATGTTGTATAAATCAAGTCCAACAAGTACTGAGTATGTAAATAGAGGAGTAGTACAATCGGATGGTAGTTTTAAAATACAGATGGAAGCTAATGCTCCAGCAGGTATTTATAAAATTGTATACGCATTACCACAAGAGGAAAATAATTTCGATTTCATATATAGCGGAAAAGAAGACGTAAAGTTAACTTTTAGTTTAGAAGAAGGTTTGGTTTTTACAGCATCTAATGAAAACGAATTATGGGCTTCTTATACGAAAAGTATGGAGTTGATAAACGCAGCAATAAGTAATTTTTACGCAAAAGAAAGTACAGATGAAAAGGCCTTTGAAGATATTTTCAATACACTTTCTGATACTCAAAAAGGTTATGATGAGGCTTCAAAAGGCACAATTACTAATGTTTTTATTAAAGCAAACGAACCTTATATACCAACACAGTTTGAAGATATTTCAACCTATTCTAAAAACTTAAAAAGCACATATTTGCAGCGCGTAGATTTTAATAATGAGTTACTACAAAGTTCAAACTTTTTAACCGATAGAATTTTAGCTTACGTTTTTGGAATGTCGTCAAGTACAGAAGATAACACCTTCAACCAACATGTTGATGATATAGCAAAAGCAATTAGCACTACTAAAATTGGAGTTAAGTCCTTATTATTAGAAATGCTTTGGTGGCGATTTGTAGAACTTGAAAAATCTAATGTTGCTAACTACATAACTAATACTTACTTATTAGAAATAGCCAAGCAAAGTAATAATAATGAGTTATTAGAAACTATTATTACATACAGAGATAATTCATTAGGCGAAGTGGCTATCGATTTTCCAATTAAAATTTCAAAAAATGGAAAAATTACAGATACATCTTTACACAAGCTAGATAGTGCAGACCACTATTTAATTATTTTTTGGAGTAGTACTTGTTTTCATTGTTTAGACGAACTTCCTAAAGTAAAAGCATTTATTGAAGCACATCCTAAAAATTTAAAAGTAATAGCTATTGGGCTTGAAGATGATGACTCAACTTGGAAAAACACAATAACAAATTACCCAGAGTTTATTCATATTTTAGGGCTAGCAAAGTGGGATAATACTATAGCTAACGAATACGGAATAAAAGCAACACCAAGCTATTTTCTATTAGACAAAGACAAAAAAATAATTGCAAAGCCTGCAGATGTTGAAACTTTAGAAGTTGAGTTAAGTAAGTTGTAATAGCCTAACCCAAATGCGGAATTCGTAATACTTGTCCTGGGTAAATTTTATCAGGATCAGTTAGCATTGGTTGGTTAGCTTCAAAAATAATAGGATACTTCATTGGGTTGCCATAATATTTCTTTGCTATTTTACCTAATGTATCACCACTTATAACAGTGTGAAATTGAGCTTCTGGCTCAGGGTTTTCAACAGTCATTTGGTCATCAACAACAGAAATACCTTCATTATTACCAACCACTAAAACCACTTTCTCTTTAGTTGTTTGGTCTAAGGCTATACCTTTTACAGTCGCCATTTCACCTTTAATTTTCACTTTTAAACCATCAACTTTAAGTTGTAAATCGTTAATAGTTTCTTCAAGTTTAAGTGCAGCATTTTCCTCTTCTTTAAGCAACTCAGTAGCAGCATTTGCTTTTGCATTAGTGTTTGCCTCTTTAGCAGCAGCCTTTTTTTTATTTGTGCCAAAAATTTTATTTCCAGCATCTTTAATAAATGAAAATAATCCCATAATAGTTAGTTTTAAAAGAGTTATCAGTTTACGTAAAGTTCAAGAAATTCTAGCTCAATTCCAATATATAGCCAATAAGAATTTTATAAAAAGAAAAAACGCTCATCTAAAATACATTAGTGAGCGTTTCTTTTGAAACTAAATAACCAACCAAAATCTAGCTTCTATTACTTATACGAGGATTATCTTTCTTCTCGGTTTTTTGCTTACGCATTTTAGGCTTTGTCGTTTTTTTAGTGATTTCGCCTTTAGCGTTACTTTCTCTTAAAAATTGTATATATCCTCTTCCTGTAAACTCATAAAAAGTTCCTGATGAAGGATGATATAATTCTATTCTCTGATCATTTATAACGCTTAACTCAAAAAATTCATTGTCAAAAAAATCATAATCTAATGTTAATGTTTTTAAGTACATATTATTTGAGATGTCTCCAACGCCATAAACTCCTGTGTAATCCCAATAAATATTATCTGGGTTTCCAATGTTTGTATCTTGAGAGCTTCTAAAAGTTGAATCGTTTCCACCTGCTAAAAACTGTAAGTAGTTTTCGTTATCAAATTCATTTATAGCTCCAACTTGGCTTGTGTATGTTTTTTCCCATGCTTCATACTCTTGTAAGAAATAATGAATATTATCATAAAACACATAGTCATAATCAAACGTGCTGCGTTGGTAACCGTGTAAAAAGTATGAAGTATCATTAAATGGGTTATATAATTCTATAGTATTATTATCTATTTGGTAAACGTCAAAAGTATTATAACCATCAATATCGTGGTAGATATCTAAAATCATATCATAAGCCTGATAGCTTCCAACATCTATTCCATAGCCATTTCCTTGGCTTCCAAAGCCAACTAAATTGTTATTAGCAAAAACGGTTCCGTTTCTAAACGACATTGTAAATGCAATTTGTAAAAAAGGAGTTTCTCCATGACCAATGGTTTGATTAATATCTACATACCATAACTCATATGAGCTTAATAACTGATTTAGCGATATATTGTTATTATTATGATCATCTACTAATACTTCTGTATAACAAGAAGTAAATAATGTTGCTGATAAAGCAAATGCGAAAAGTAATTTTATTGTCTTCATAATCTAACAATTTTAGGGTTATAATAGATGAGGTTTCAAAACGCGTGCCAAAAATTATTACACCTTCAATTTTTGATAACCCTTAAGACTCAAATTTTATGTATTTTTGGAGTGATTAATTAATGCAAATTATATGAGTAAGTCAGTAAAATATGCTGTTTTTGGGTCTGGAAGTTGGGCAACTGCTATAGTAAAAATGTTATGTGAAAATTTAGATGAAGTAGGATGGTATATGCGTAGTGTTTACATTAAAGAGCATTTATTAAAAGAGCAGCATAACCCAAGTTATTTGAGTTCGGTTGAATTTAATACAAAACAATTAAAGTTAAGCAATGATATTAATGAGATTGCAGCCTACGCAGATGTACTAATATTTGTAATACCATCGGCTTTTATACAAGATGAATTAGATAAAATAACAATTGATCTTAAAGAGAAAACAGTTGTATCTGCAGTAAAAGGAATTTTACCAGAATCTGGCAAACTACTTGGCGAACATTTTCATGATATATATAATGTGCCTTTTGGAAATATTGCTGTTATAGCTGGACCTTGTCATGCTGAAGAGGTAGCTTTAGAGCGTTTATCATATTTAACAATATCTTGTGCTGATGCTGCAAAAGCAAAAGACATTGCCAAAAACTTATCTAGCGACTATATAAAAACCAAAATCAGTGACGATATTATAGGTACTGAATATGCAGTAATGCTTAAAAATATTTACGCCATTGCTGCTGGTATTGCTCACGGATTGGGTTATGGAGATAATTTTCAAAGTGTGTTAATGAGTAATGCTATTAGAGAAATGAAGCGTTTTATTAAAAAGATGCACAAGATGAAACGTAATATTAACAACTCTGCGTATTTAGGCGATTTGCTTGTTACAGGTTACTCGGTGTTTTCTCGCAACAGAATGTTTGGTAACATGATTGGTAAAGGTTACACAGTAAAATCTGCACAAATGGAAATGAGTATGGTTGCCGAAGGTTATTATGCCACTAAAAGTGCTCATCAATTAAATGAAAAGAATAAAAAGAAAACACGATTACCAATTATTGAGGCAGTTTATGGCATTTTATATGAAGGGAAAGATCCTAAAATAACGTTTAAAAAATTGACCGATAAGTTGGATTAATACTCCTGCAAAACCAGAAATTTGCTATTTCACCAAAACACCCTTTACTTTCATTAAAGGAATGGTTTGCAAAGCACGCTCGTTAATGGTGTTTTTTCTGAACAAATATGTTTTTTCAAACATAGTGTTGCCTTCAAAAAAAGTAACTTTAAATTCGTTGTTTAATGCAAACAAATCTTCTTGCATTAGCTCAATTTTAGCGTAGCTTTTTTTAGGAAGATGGTCTAGTTTTTTTCTGAAAATAGACGTCATTTTTTTATCAGAATAACCACTGGTTACAATAAGTACAACATCTAAATCGACATCTTTATCATTAATAATGTAGGCATTCCAATCGTTGGTTTTATAAATATCATTATACTCATAAACCACTGCAACATAAACACCTTCAACTTTTGGAATTTGAATGTCTTTTTTCATGAATTAGATAGATGATTTAAACTGCTCTAAAAATCTAACATCATTTTCACTTAATAATCTAATATCTCCAATTTGGTGTAAAAGCATCGCAATACGATCGATTCCCATACCAAAAGCAAAACCTGAATATTCTTTAGAGTCTATACCACAATTTTCTAAAACATTAGGGTCAACCATACCACAACCCATAATTTCTAACCAGCCTGTTCCTTTGGTAATTCGGTAATCTACTTCGGTCTCAAGTCCCCAATATACATCTACTTCTGCACTTGGTTCTGTAAACGGGAAGTATGATGGACGCAAACGTATTTTACTTTTCCCAAACATTTCGGTTGTAAAATATTGGAGTGTTTGTTTTAAATCGGCAAAGCTTACATCTTTATCAATATATAACCCTTCTACTTGATGAAAAAAACAGTGCGAACGAGCCGAAATAGCTTCGTTACGATACACACGACCTGGAGAAATAGTACGAATAGGAGGTTTGTTGTTTTCCATATAACGCACTTGTACAGAACTTGTGTGTGTACGTAATAAAATATCTGGATTGGTTTGAATAAAAAATGTATCCTGCATATCTCTTGCTGGATGATATTCAGGTAAATTTAAAGCGGTAAAGTTATGCCAATCGTCTTCAATTTCTGGACCTTCACTCACGTTAAATCCAATACGAGAAAAGATATCAATAATTTGGTTTTTTACAATAGATATAGGATGGCGAGCACCAAGTTGAACAGGTTCACCAGGACGAGACAAATCACCATAAACACCTTTTACTTCTTCTTTGCTTTCTAGCTCTTCTTTTAAAGCATTTACTTTGTCTTCAGCGGTTTTTTTAAGCGCATTAATTACCTGTCCGAATTCTTTCTTTTGGTCGTTGGCTACGTTTTTAAATTCGGCAAAATAATCGTTAAGCAATCCTTTTTTGCCTAAGTATTTTATACGAAATGCTTCAATCTCGTCTTTAGATTGTGCTTTAAATGACTCTGCTTCAGCAATAAGTTCTTTTATCTTGTCTATCATGGTATCAATTCAAAAAATGACTGCAAATTTAGTAAATCTTACTCTATATATTCTGATTCCAAAAAATAGTTAACGATAGCTTCTTTCATTAAGATGCTTTGTTCACCTGCTTTTAATGGAGGTAATTGTTCTTTTATTTTATAATGCGGCCATTTGTCTTCATCATAAAAATCAAACTCATAATAACCATAAGGTTCTAAAAGACGGCAAATAGCAATGTGCATAAGGTCTAGCTTATGGTCTTTTTTAAATTTACTATGTGGCTGACCTAATTCTTGTACTCCAATGAGGTAAATTATGGCATCCAAATCTAATGTATCGCCTTCAGCAAATTGAGCAGATAATTTTTGGACCACTAAATCCCAACGTTGTTTTAATTGTTCGTCTCTTGACATATATATTTTTTCACTTTAGTGAAAATCGCATTAATTAGAAAGTCGCAAAGTTAACTTATATTTGATAAAATTCTATACGATATGAGTGTTTTAGATATAGTTTTGGCAGCTTTATTGCTTTTTGGATTGGTAAGAGGATTAATAAATGGTCTTTTTGTTGAAGTCGCCTCTTTAGTTGCTTTGGTAGCTGGTGTTTATGGAGCGATACACTTTAGTGATTTTGCGGCTAATTTTTTGATGGATAAAACAGAATGGAGTGAGAAAACAATTAACATTACTGCATTTGCAATAACTTTTGTTGTGATAGTTTTGGTAATTGCTTTAGCAGGAAAGGCATTAACTAAATTAGCAGATTTTGCAGCTTTAGGAATTATAAATAAAATATTAGGAGGACTTTTCGGCGCTTTAAAAATAGGGTTAATATTAAGCGTTGTTTTAATAGTGTTTGATAGTTTAAATAGCACTATCCCTTTTACCGATGAAGAGTCTTTAGAAGACTCCATACTTTACGAACCTGTTAAAGGATTTGCGCCTAAGATTTTCCCTAGTATTTTGAATAAAAAAGAGATTAAAGAAAATAGCAATACACCTGAAGAAACTGTATAAAAAAGCCACTTCCTCAAGATTTTGAAAAAGTGGCAAAAAATTAACTAATCACTATTAAGATTTTTTTACAAAAGCCTCAATAATACTATTTATATCTTCTTCTTTATTCGAAAATTCTTTTGAGAATAATATACTATATAGAGGTTTTTCATCTACCTTTTCTTCTAAAATTAGATCTGTTTTTCTATTAAAGACTTCATCCCATTTATTGCGTACCAACTTCCAATTTTGATTATTTGTTTTCCACCAATCTTGAGCAGATTTACATTTACTGTCGTCTACTTTTGTGTAAGTGTTTAGTCCCTTTTCTTGTGCTAAAACAACATCGTCTTTTCCTGTCGTTCTAATTACTTTATCATTGTCTTGGTCATGTATCCAACCATATTTAGTAATTTCATGTTTGTTGGTTCTAACAGTTACATTATAGTCATTACGTTTTGTATATTCTCTTCTTGGTAAGGGAGCATCTGTTGTGTTTTCCCAATAACTTTTCCCATCTGCATGAATCCATGTAGCTGAACCTTCATAACGCGGACTATCATCTACCTGAAACACTTTTTGTGTCCATTGTCCTTTTACTTGACTCTTAGGAAGACTAACATAATTCCATTTATTGTCAGCATTATATGTATATAAGTTAGTGTTTTCAAACAACCAATCTTGTCTCCAATGTTTAATAACATGTTGCTCTTCTGGTTTTCCAACTATTAATAAATGCTGCATTACAATTTTGTTTTCAGAATCTTCTAATAGTTCAACCCATTCTAAACCTGTATCATGTTTTACATCAGAGGCTTTATAAGTTGAATCGTTTGAGTATTGAAAAGTTTCAGAAAAATTAAAGCTTACTTCATAGCAACCACACATGCTTTTTATAGCTTTTTGATCTTGATTTTTTTTGCTTTGTGCATTAACATTTAATATAAATGCTAATGAAAAAATTGATAAAAGTGTTAATCGTTTCATTTTTAAAGTGTTTGATTTTTGAGATTAAAAAAATTAAAATTTTTACTATTCTTATTTAGATTGAATAAAAATAACTTATATATTTGCGACAAATTTATATAGAATGAGTCTAAATAAAAATAATATTTCAATCTTTTTTTTAATTTTTTTTAGTTGCTTTTCATTTTCTCAAGAAGAAACTATAACTAAACAAGATTCGACCAAAATTGAATCTTTAGAAGAAGTCATTATAACCGCAACCAGAACTTTTAGGCAGCTATCATCTTTACCCTTACCTGCACAATTGATATCAAAAAAAGAGATTCAAAGTGTTAATTCATCGCGTTTAAGCGACATTTTAAACGAGCAAACAGGACTTATTACTGTGCCAGATTTTGGAGGAGGAGAAGGGATTCAGCTTCAAGGGTTAGATTCTCAATACACCCTTATTTTAGTTGATGGTGTGCCACTTATAGGTCGTTCTGCTGGTACTTTAGATATTAGTAGAGTAAGTGTTGGTAATATTAAACAGATAGAAATTGTTAAAGGCGCATCGTCTAGTTTATATGGCAGCGAAGCTCTTGGAGGTGTTATAAATATTATAACAGATAATCCTAAATATGATTTTAAAGGAGATTTAAATTCTCGTGTTGGAACATTTAATACTTACGATACTGGTTTAAATCTAGGGTATAAAAAAGAAAATTTTTCAATAAGTACTTTTCTTAATAGTTTTAAAAGTGATGGTTATGATTTAAATGAAAATGATGCATTAAACACGATTGAGCCTTATTCAAATTATACATTAAGCACAAAACTGAACTATAATTTTAATGATAATACCAGCTTATTCTTATCTGGAAGATACTACACACAAAACCAAGACTACATAGCTTCAGAAGATTTAAAAGGCGAAAGCAATGTAAACGAATGGAATACTCATTTAAAATTAAGCCATACATATAGCCAAAAATGGAGTAGCTATTTTGAATTTTACGCCACACGATACAAAGTTCATGAATACTTGAATAATACTGATGCCTCTCGCTTTAGTGATAGTAATTTTAATCAATTATTAGTTCGTCCAGAAATTAGAGCAACTTATAATCCAACAGAAAAATCTGCTTTTATAGCTGGTTTAGGTTGGAATCATGAAACTTTAACCAGAACCGATTTTTCTACGCAACCAGAGTTTAATTCGCCTTACGCCTATTTACAATATGACACCAATCCTACCGAGAAAATGAATATTATTTTTGGTGCTCGTTTTGATAATCATAGCGCATATAAATCTCAATTCAGCCCAAAAGTTGCTTTGCGTTATAAATTATCAGAAAAATTAGCAATTAAATCGTCTGTTGGGTATGGTTTTAAAGCGCCAGATTTTAGACAATTATATTTCGATTTTACAAACGCAACCGTTGGGTATACCGTTTTAGGGTATAATGCAGTAACTACAAAAATTCCTGAATTAGAAGCCGAAGGGCAGATTGCAAATATAATAGTACCTCTTTCTGAGTTTGAAAATGAATTAAATCCTGAAAACTCAATTGGTATCAACATAGGCTTAGATTACAATCCAATCTCATCAATAAAACTAAATCTTAATGTCTTTAGAAACACTATTGAAGACTTAATAGACACACGAGTTATTGCAAATAAAACTAATGGGCAAAATGTATTTAGTTACTACAATGTACACGAGGTTTACACACAAGGTTTAGAATTCAACTCTACTTGGAAACCAAATAGCAACTTAAAAATTACAGGTGGTTACCAATTGCTTTTTGCAAAAGATAAGGCTGCAGAAAAAGCTTTTAAAAATGGAGAAGTTTATGCAAGAGAAACGCCAAGTTCTCCCTCATTTCAGCTAAAAGAAGACGATTATTTTGGGTTATACAATCGTTCTCGACATATGGCAAATTTAAAAGTGTTTTACGAATTCACAACTTTGAATTTAGATGCCAATATACGCGCCACTTACAGGAGCAAATATGGATTGTACGATACAAATGGAAACACCTATTTAGATATCTATGATGACTTTGTTGAAGGTTATAGTATTTGGGACTTTGCAATTAATAAAACACTTTATAAAAACTACAAATTAGGCTTTGGTATTGATAACGTTTTTGCTTTTACAGATACTCAAAACATTAGCAATATTTCTGGTCGGATTATTTACGGAAAATTAAACATTCAATTTTAATAATTATATATAAACACTATGAACACATTTAAATTTTTAACATTAGTAACACTTTTTATCGGTTTCACATCTTGTAGTAATGATGATGATTCTACACCAGTTTTAGAAATAGAATCTGAAACAGTTTCAAACTTACAAGCAACACAAACTGCTGATTACTCAACAAATCCTCCAACAATTACTGGTGATTACATTAAATTTTCTTTTGAAACAGGCACAACCACAACAAGCGATAATTGGGATATTGCATTTAGAGGCTCAACAATTATTGTAAATGGTGGCGAAGCTACTGCAGCAGATCAACCAATAAGAACAGCAAATGCTGGTGCTTATATTGTTACAGGAACTTTAGCAGGTATTACAGAAGTTAACACAGAGCTATTCACATCTGATAGTTCAGCAAACGGTTTAGCAATACCAACAGGTTCTGATAATGGATGGTATCATTATAATCCATCAACTCACATTATTTCTCCAATTGCAGGAAAAATTATTGTTGTAAAAACCAATGATGGTAGATATGCTAAATTGGAAATTTTGAGTTATTACCAAAACAGCCAACCAAATGATGATTTAAGCAATTCTCAATTTTACACATTCAATTATGTATATCAACCAAATACAGGTGTTACAACATTTTAATTATGAAAAAATCAATTAGCATTTTATTTATTGTACTTCGTTTACTCTTAGGAGGATTCATGATTTATGGCGGAATTCAAAAGTTTGAAAAGCCAATTCCAAGCTCTATTGAAGTCTTAGAAAAGGCAGAAAAATTTTCTGCTCCTGATAAAGAGCCTACACTTCAAAAAGTATTGTATATAAGTGGCGCAAAACAAACTGGCTACTTCTGGCAAGTGTTAGGCATTTGCGAACTTATCTTTGGTTTTCTTTTAATTATCCAAGGCACTGGATTTATCGGAGCCTTATTTTTATTACCAATAACACTACACATTTTCTTATTCCATTTATTTCTTGAAGCAGATGAAATAGGAGAACTTATACAAACAGGAGGATTGTTTTTAGTTAACATAGCTCTTGTTTTAAAAGAAAAGGAAAAGTGGAAACACTTACTTTGGATTAAACCTATTTAAATAAAAAAAGCCACTCAATTTGAGTGGCTTTTTTATGTTAATCTAGATGATAAATTTCTCTAATGTTTTCGAGAATAGCTTCAAAATCAATTTTTAAATCTACAAGTTTCCCAGTATGAATATCAAAAACCCATCCATGTACTTTTAAGCCTCTTTCTCTTACAGCCTTTTGTACTGCAGCTGTTTTAATAAGATTTACACATTGTTCTTGAACATTCAATTCAACAAATCTGTCATAACGATCTTCTTCAGAGACTATAGCGTTAAGCTTATTTTTATGAAGACGATATACATCTCTAATATTACGTAACCAAGGATTTAAAATACCTAAATCGGCCGATTGCATGGCTGCTTTTACTCCTCCACAAGCATAATGACCACAAACAACCACATGATTTACTTTTAAGTGCACTACAGCATATTCTACAACAGACATAACATTTAAATCTGTTCCAGAAACCATATTTGCAATGTTTCGATGCACAAAGGCTTCACCAGGACCAAGTCCCATTAACTCTTCTGCTGTAACACGACTATCTGAACAACCAATAAATAAAAGTTCAGGACTCTGACCTTCTCCTAATTCATCAAAGTATTTTGGGTTTGTAGATAGTTTTTCTTTAATCCACACTTCGTTGTTTTCAAATACTCTGTCTAAATTCATAAGAGATATATTTAATGTTTATCCTTAACATTAGCTTTAATCCAAGTAAGGCAATCCTTAAAAGTAGTAAATATATGCTCTTTTGGAATTAAATCTGGAATAATATCTATTCGTTCCATCATATATTGTGGCTGTCTTAATAAGCCTACAAAAAGTACATTAATATTATCTTTTCTTAAGTCTACTAAAACGTCTTCCATTGCATATAAACCAGACTGATCCATATATTGCATTCTACCTAACCTTATTACAACAGTAGAGGCTGTCTTAGGTATTTGAGCAGCTAATTGTTGAAAATCACTTGTAGATCCAAAAAACAATGGTCCTTTTATATGTTTTATAAATACTTCTTCTTTTAATCGTTCAGGAAAATCAACTTCATCATCCCAAGCTTTTTCTTTAAGTAAAGATTTAACATCAGAGCGTTCAGCAGTTAAATCGCCAATTTTTTTCATGAACATTAACGAAGCTATAATTAGACCAATACCTACAGCATATACTAAATTCCATAAGCTAGAAAGTACAAGTACAATTAACATGATAACTACTTCAGAACTGATTTTTAAAGGACCAATCTTCATGTCTCGTGGTAAACTAGGAATAGCTTTTAAACCTTTGTAGTCCATTACACCAATACCAACTGTTATTAAAATTCCTGCTAACACAGCAGCTGGAATTCTTGAGGCAACTGGACCTAAAGCCAATAAAATGAATAATAACATAATACCAGCAATCATTCCAGACAACTTAGTTTTTCCTCCAGATTTAATATTTACAACAGTTCTAATTGTAGCTCCTGCTCCAGGAATACCACCAAAAATTGCTCCAATACTATTACCAATTCCCTGACCTATTAATTCTTTATTAGGTTGGTGTTTTGTTTTGGTCATATTATCAGCTACAACACTTGTAAGCAATGAGTCAATGGCTCCTAAAAGCGCTAATGTAAGTGCAGTAAAAACATAAGGTGTAAGACTACTTAAACTAAATCCTGTAATAATTTCTAGATTTGGAATTGGAAGTCCTGATGGAATTTCTTCAATTGGACGATAATCTAAACCGAAACCTACTGCTACACCTGAAACAACAAGTAAAGCCACCAATGTACTTGGGACTGCTGTTGTAATTCGTTTAAATCCGTAGATTATAAAAATGGTTGAAAGAGCTAGTATAAGCTCTAACCAACTTATGTTTCTTAATGCTTGAGGTAATACTTTTATTGCTCCTAAAACACCTGAAGCATTATTTGCGGCTAGTGTTTTAGATTCTTTTAAAATATCATCTTGCGAAATACTTTCTGCTCTATTAATAGTTTCTTTAAAATCTTCAAGAACCAAAATGCCTTCACCTGCTTCTTCTTTTAATATATTTTCAAGAATGATTTCTTCTGCTTGAGGCTTAAAGGTTTCTACATATGGCATATCTTCTTTTGGGTAATAACCTACTGCAGGCAAAATTTGAGTAACCAAAATAATTACACCAATTGCAGTCATAAAACCAGAGACAACAGGATATGGAATGTATTTAATATATTTTCCAAATCCTAGAAACCCAAGTCCAACTTGTATAAGTCCAGCCAAAAGGAATACTGTTAAAATTACTGGTAATGCTTTATTAATATCACCATCATTTGCAGCAATTATTCCAGCAATTACAACCATACTAACAGCAGTCATTGGAGCAGTTGGACCAGAAATTTGTGTATTTGTACCACCAAATAAAGCAGCAAAAAAGCTTAAAAATATGGCTCCGTAAAGTCCTGCACTAGGTCCTAATCCAGAGGAAACACCAAATGCTAATGCCAAAGGCAAAGCAACGATTCCTGCTGTGATACCTCCAAAGGCATCTCCTTTAATGTTTGAAAATAAATTTTTCATTTTTTGTTGTTTTAGTTGGTTATACTTTTTTTAAAAATTCACAAATGTGATTATGTTAAACTGGTCTCTGCTGCTGGTTTCAAAAAACTGGTTCATATAGCCCAATTCCATTCTTACAGAATTGCTAATCTTGTAACCTAATCCTCCGTATAATCGATTTCTATCAAAAACAGATGATTCTGTATTTATAAATAATTCGTTGTAAGCTGAAAGATACCATTTATTGGTTTCTTTTTTACTTAAAGGCGCATTAACCCCTAAAAAATAACGAAATCGTAATTTAAAATCATCTTCTACAAAGCGTTGCTCAAATCTATATCTATGCTGAATAGTTATATTTTTGAATTTCTGTTTTGTAATTAATTGCTGATAGATACGATGCTCATTAATTTGAAACTTTTCATCTGTATTTGCAATATAGTTTTCAGATAAAATATAACCATAACCCATTAATATGTTTGTATTGTCGGTTAAATTATATCCTAAACCTGTGCGTAACAGTAATTGCTCTAAATCACCAATGGCGTTGTAATTTCGGTATTGCACTTCATGATGAAGGTTCCATTTGGAGTTCAATTGCTTATTTCCAAAATAAATCATCCAATTACCAAAATTACTGTCTTGCGCAATAGTGAAAATAGGCAGCATCAGCATAGTTACCAATGCTGCCGTTTTAAATTTAATTATTTTTCTTTTTTTTGTCAATTTCTTTCAGCTTTTTATAAAAATTTGACTTCACCAGTGTTAATGTCATACATGGCTCCAACAATCATTATTTCTCCATTTTTCTCCATTTCTGAAAGAATTGGACTTTCTGCATGAATTCTGTCAATAGTTAACTGAACATTTTTCTCAGCAACAGTATCAACAAACTCAGCATTTTTAGAGTTTCTTAAACTTACATCTTTTGGTTCACTTACAGCATTTACAGCAGGAGTGATTTTCTCAATTAACTTCGTTAAGTTACCCATTTTTGCATCATCGCAAGCACCTTTTACAGCACCACATGCAGTGTGTCCTAAAACAACAATTAGTTTTGTACCAGCCAATTTGCATGCAAATTCCATACTACCTAAAATATCCTCATTTACAAAGTTACCTGCAATACGAACACTAAATATATCACCTAATCCTTGGTCAAAAACTAATTCTGCTGAAACTCTAGAGTCAATGCAACTTAAAATTGTAGCAAAAGGGAATTGACCATCGCTCGTGTCATTAACTTGCTCTAATAAGTTTCTATTTGCTTTTAAGTTATTTTGGAATCTTAAGTTTCCTTCTTTTAAATACTGTAATGACTTTTGAGGTGTCATTGTTGCCTGTGTTTCTCTTGTATGCGCTTTCATTTTAATTTAATTTTTAAAGTTTATAATTTATTATGCTGTTTGTGGTCTTAGTTTAAAAAACTCCAAATAACTTGGTGGATTTTCAATAGTACCACGTTCTGAAATTAATTTTATAGTAATATTTCGTTCTTTTGCTTTAAAAGCAAAATCATCAAGAATCTCAATAATATCATTATCTAGATATCTAGTTTTTCTGACGTCTAATTCTAAATATGAATCATGAGGAAGTCTATCTAATTCTTTTAAAATAGCTCCTTTATTGAAAAAGGTAACTTCTTCGGCTAGAGTCATCTTCATTTTTTGGACACCATTGCTTACATCTTCTTTATGAAGAAAATGCGAATTTTGATAGCTTTTGATAAGAATAACTACAATCCCTACCATTAATCCTAGTCCAATTCCGTATAGTAAGTCAATAAATACAATACCAAAAACTGTAACATTAAATGGAATCCATTGCTTCCAACCCAGATCATACATTTTTTTGAACAATCCTGGTTTTGCTAGTTTGTAACCTACAATTAATAAAATAGCTGCTAAAACTGATAAGGGAATCATGTTTAACAATCTAGGAATTAAAATTACAGATATTAAAAGCAAAAGGCCATGGACTATGGCTGAAAGTTTTGTACGTCCTCCAGATTGAATATTTGCCGAACTTCTTACAATAACTTGTGTAATTGGAAGTCCACCAATTAATCCTGAAATTACATTCCCTGTTCCTTGAGCAAATAACTCTCTGTTGGTTGGAGTTACGTTTTTGTGAGGGTCTAACTTATCAGTTGCTTCAACACAAAGCAAAGTTTCTAAACTTGCTACTAAAGCTAATGTGAATGCTACTACCCAAACATCAGGATTTGTAATAACCATAAAATTTGGAAAACTAAACTGTCCCAAAAAAGAGGTAACATCTTCAGGAACTGGAACACTAACTAAATGCGATTTTGCGATAGAAAATGTGTCGTTAGACTTAGTTAATACATAAAATATAATACCTACAGCAACTGCAACTAAAGGGCCTTGAATAATTTGAAATATCTTCGATTTTTTTGATAATACTTTATCCCAAAAAATTAAAATTCCCAATCCTACAAAACCAACAATAGTTGAACCTAAGGTTATATATTTAACAATCCCAAAAATATGTGTAAAAGTATTTTTACTTGTAGATTGGAAAAGACCAAAATCGCCTGAGGCATCAGCATCATAACCAAAAAAATGCGGAATCTGTTTTAATATAATAATAATTCCGATACCAGTAAGCATACCCTTAATTACTGATGATGGAAAATAATAACCAATAATACCAGCTTTTAAAAGGCCAAAAATTAACTGTATAATTCCTGCTAAAACTACAGCAACTAAGAAATTTTCATAAGCGCCTAAAGTTCCAATAGCTGTTAATACAATTGCAGCTAAACCAGCTGCTGGACCACTTACTCCAATTTTAGAACCACTTAATGATCCTACAACAACACCTCCAACAATACCTGCAATAAGACCAGAAAACAGAGGTGCACCACTAGCTAAAGCAATACCAAGACAAAGTGGTAATGCAACAAAAAATACGACTATACTCGCTGGTAAGTCACTTTTAATATGTTTAAACATTTTATAAATAAATAGATTATCTCAACCTTATTAAGATTGAGTTTAAATTTGACTTTCAATTTGGATTAAAAAATCCTATCAGATTTATAAAATGTGTACTTCTGGAGGTGGAGAAATGAGATTGAGATGTGGTTTTGGGTACTTTTTAGAAAAGTATCCAGGCTTATTTTTAAGATTAGTAGATAAGAGAGATAATTCAAGATGATTGTTTTTAGTAAACACAACTACAATATTTTTGTGTGTTTCACTTCCCTTTTCTTCTTCTTCGTTTAAAGAATAAATAATAGAGATGTCTATTGAATTATCAAAAGCAACAATTATTGATGGTGCTATTATGAAGCCCATAAATAATATAATAAAAAAAGTTGCTATCGATTTTTTGTACATCTAATTAACTTAAAGCGCGAAAATAAGACAAAGTTTGTATTTAATTGTTAAATAATTTTTAAAAGTTATTCAACAGTTTAATGTCTTCTGAAGAAATCCAACCAATTTTCCCGTCGGCTAATTTTATCTTTCTCCAATTGTTTACAGTGTCTAAAACTTGAACCTTTGTGCCTTCATGAAGAGTGAAAGCTTCTGTGCTTCTTAAGTTTGGTTCACTTTTTACTTTACTTTCTTGAGTAAATACAATAGCAGGTTTATCATTTTTAGTTAAGTTGTACTTGTGAAATGCAAAAACTAAAGCCAAACAAGAAAGGGTTAGTGTTGTAATACTACCTACAAATGTTAATCTCTTTTTCCCAGTTGAGTATGTAAAGTAATATATCAAAAACAAAATCACAAATAGCGACATAAATACAACACATATTTTTGCCCAAGTTTCAAATGAGAATGTATTTGTAATATTTTTTATCCATTTAGCAAAACCTACTTCTGGGATAGTGTCAATAGCATCTATAGTCATATTACGAGCAAAGGCAATATTATTTATTATTTCCTTATCATTTGGAGCTAATTGTAAAGCCTTTTCATAATAATAAATACTTGGAGCTACATGATTGAGTTTATAATGAGAATTACCAAGGTTAAAATATAATTCGGCAGAATGTTTGCCGCTTTTTAAAATAGCGTCATATTTTTTTATAGCTTCAGAATAATTACCATCATTATATAAGGAGTTTGCTTGCTCAAACAAAGCTTCGTTTTGAGCTAAGGTAATTGTGCTGAATACAAATGCAAAAATGTAAATTAACTGTTTCATCTTAATTCATTTGTTTATCAATTACTGAAATTGTGCTAGCTGCTTTTTCATAGTCATTTTGCATTTCAACATTTGTAATTGGCGTATACCTAGCAAGCTCACAATTTTTAAGAATACTATTAAACTCTATTACACTAGACTCATCAACTCCTTTTTCAAGAAGTAAACTTTTAATTTTATCTTTACTTAAGTCACTGGTTTCAATATAAAGTTTTGCTTTTAAGTAATTGTGTAATGCTTTTTCAAGAGCTATATAAAACGCTTCTTTTTGCCCAAGTGCTTTTTTAGCCTCGCTTAAATATTTTCTTGCAAGTTTATCTGCTTTTCTCACTTTGTTTCCAAAAACATCGGCATCGCGTTCTGCTTTCTTTTTTCTAAAAACAATGGCTAAAGGGATTGCCAAAAGTGGTGCAAATAAAGCTGTCCAGAACCAAGTAGATTTAAAGAAATAACTTGGTTGTATACTTGTTAAATTAGGGTCACTTTTTATAAATGCAAATTGATTAGTACTTAAGACAACTTTTTGTTTTTCTGCTCCTGTTGATGCAAAATTATTATCAGAATTTGAGTTGTTTGTTGGTCCTTCTAATACGTCAATAATAATTTCGCCAGATGACATTGTTTTGTAGGTTCCAGTTTCTAGGTCGAAATACGAAAAAGACACATTTGGTATTGGATATTTACCTTTAAACTGAGGAACTATTGTATAGCTATCTGAAATATTTCCTTGCATACCATTTAAATTAGTATTTACATTTTCAGCATGCTCAGGTTCGTAAACTTCTAAGGAACTTGGTAAGGTTAGTTTTGGTAATTGAAACAATTTTAAATTTCCATTTCCACTTACTTCAACTCTAGCCTGAAGCGATTCGGTAGCATTTAAAGTGGTTTTAGATGTAGTAATTTTAAAGTCGAACTTACCTACAGCTCCTGTAAAATTATCTGGTTTACCTTCTTCAGGTAAAGGCTTAACTGTTATAGTATTGCTTCCTGCTGAAACTGTTTTATGTACTTGTGTCATTAAACGACCACCAAAAATATCACGTCTATTTGTTGGTACTTCAACAGTAAGATCTAAACTCAGAGGTTCAATTTCTAGTTTTCCAGTTTTTTGAGGATATAAAACAGTTTTACGTAGTACAACAAAACGATAATCTTCACCTTTATAGGTTCCATTTTCAACTTTTACGCCTTTCATGTCGATATTTTGACTCCAAAAATCATTAAATTTTGGATTGTCAATTTCTCGCCAGTTGCTAACACCAGTATTTGGTGATACGTACAATTTATAAACTACTGTTATAGCTTCGTTGAGATATGGATTTGTTTTAGAAATTTCGGCAACTAAGTGAATATTATCATCGGCTACGTTTATAGCATTATCAGGATCGTTTGGCCTTTCTACAGCTGAGGTAATTTCTACAGTAACAACTTGCGTTTTGTAAGTTTCACCATCAATCTCTATAGTGGCTTGTTTTATACTAAATTTTCCTTGACGTTTTGGAGCTAAAAAGTAGCTATATGTTTTAGAAAAAGAACGAACACCATTTACCCAAGAATTACTAACCGAAGTGTTTGGTCCGCCAATAACTGTAAAATTTTCAAAATCTGGTGGATTAAAATTATCACCATCTTTATTCATTTCAAAATCTACTCTTAATCGTTCGTTTACGCCAAGTTTAGTTTTACTCACTTTTGCTTCAAATTTAATTTGAGCAGAAGCGATTCCTGTTGTTAACAGAATTAGAAATAATGATATGTATTTAATAAGTTTCATTTTAATTCACTAAAAAGTTTGATTTACCAATCTTTTTCTGTTTTTACTTTAACACCTTTTTGTTTTTCGGCATTTATTTTTTCCTGAACTTTTTGTTCTTGATTATTCATTGCTTCAAGCAAGTTTTTTATTTGTTGAGGAGATAATTGACCAGGTTGAGGTTGTTGTTTTTTTTCATCTTTCTTCTCGTCACCTTTGCCTTTATCTTGCTTATCATCTTTAGGTTTCCCTTCTTCATCTTTTTTATCGTCGCCTTCTTTTTTGTCTTTATTGTCTTGCTTATCTTGGTCTTTTTTATCCTCGTCCTTTTTGTCTTTGTCCTTGTCTTTATCGTTTCCTTTGTCGTCGTCTTTTTGTTGCTCAGCACATTCTTTAGCTAAACCAAGATTATAGCGAGTTTCATCATCTGTTGGGTCGTTTCGTAATGCGTTTTTAAAAGCTTCAACAGCCTCTTTGCATTTTTTGTTTTTCATTAAAATGTTCCCAATATTATGATAAGCCTTATGCTTTTCTGATTTTGAAGTTGAATTTTTTGCCGCTTGCTCATAACGATACAAGGCTTCATCATATTTATTTTTCTTGTAATAAGAATTCCCTAAGTTGTATGCACCAGCTACATTTGCTGGCTGTTCAGAAATGGCTTTGCGATATTCCATTTCGGCAGCAATATATTTATCTTGAGACACTTGCTCATTACCTTCATAAACATAGTTATTGGCCTTTTTTATAGCCAATAGTTTTTCCTCATCTTTTTCTTGTGCATAAGAAAAGATGCTTGTTAATGCGATTAATATGATTACTAAGTGTTTCATTTAAAATATTTTATAAAACTAAAAAATCTAATGCTACAATAATTATAATGTTTTCTTAAATGTTTTATAGGTTTTCGTTAAACAAATTCAATCGTTTAAGCCATCCTGTTTTTCTTTCTAATAAGAATATATCAATAAATAAAAAGAAAATAGCAGCACCTAAAAACCATTGAAATTGCGATTCGAAATCGGCAAATTGCTTTGCTTCAAATTCTTTTTTATCCATTTTATTAAGAATATCTCTTATCTCTTCTACTACTTTATTGGTATTACTTCCATTTATATATGCACCATTGGCTTCTGTAGCAATGTTTTTAAGAGTCTCTTCATCTAAGCGTGTTATAACGGTTTCGCCATTATTGTCTTTTTTATAATTAAGAATGATTCCGTTTCTCTTTTCAGGAATTGGACCACCTTTTATATCTCCAACTCCTATAGTAAATATTCTTATGCCTTCATCTGCGGCTTCTTCGGCAACATTTGCAGCAACATTACTATGATCTTCTCCATCTGAAATAATAATTAGAACTCTATTTGTTTGCTCATCATCATCATAATAGGTTCGCGCTAATTTTATAGCTTCGTTAATTGCTGTTCCTTGTGATGACAACATATCTGTGTTCATACTTTGTAAGAACATTTTAGCGGAAGAGTAATCTGTTGTTATTGGTAGTTGAGGAAATGCTTTCCCTGCATATGCTATTATACCAACTCTGTCACTTGCTAGATTATTTATAATTTGAGTTACTAATTGTTTTGACTTTTCTAATCGGTTAGGTGCAATATCTTCGGCTAACATACTTTTAGAAACATCGACAGCAAAAACAATATCTACACCTTCGCGTTTAACAGTTTCTAATTTTGTTCCAATTTTAGGGTTTACTAATGCTATAGCTAGACAGAAGAACACTAAACATAGTACTAACATTTTTAAAACAGATTTGAAAATAGATCTATTTGGGCTTAATTTTTTAAGCATAGATTTATTAGCAAACTTGCTTTGCGTTTTATATTTCCAGAGCTGAAGTATTAAAAACAATAGAAAGATTACAGGAATTACTCCTAAAACCCAAAACCATATTTTCTCTTCTAATTGCATGCTTTAGTTTTTAATCTTCTTTATATAAAACTTCTAAATAATGTTGAGCGCAAAAGCACTTCTATTAATAATAGTAAACCAGCAAGTAATACTAACGAACGATATTTTTCTTCGTAGTTAGTAAACTTAAATTCTTCGACATCAGTTTTTTCGAGCTTATTAATTTCGTTATAAATTTCAGCTAGTTTTTTATTATCTGTAGCTCTAAAATACTCACCACCTGTAACTTTAGCTATATCTTTTAAAAGCGCTTCGTCAATTTCTACTTGTACTCGACCATATTGAAACGCTCCGTTTGGAGTTATACCAATTGGTGATAATGCCATTCCGTTTGTACCTAATCCTATTGTATATACTTTAATTCCGTATTCTACAGCTAAGGAGCTAGCTGTTTTTGGATCTATTTGCCCAGAATTGTTTACACCATCTGTTAATAGAATAATGACTTTGCTTTTTGCTTTACTATCTTTAATTCTGTTTACTGCTGTTCCAAGTCCCATTCCTATAGCAGTTCCTCCTTCAATAACAGTATTATATTCAACATTGTTTAGCGACTGTAAAACAATGGCTTTATCACTAGTAATAGGTGTTTTGGTATAACTTTCTCCTGCGTATTCAACAATACCTATACGATCGTTAGGACGTCCTTTTATAAATTGAGCTGCAACTTTTTTTAAGGCTTCTAATCGGTTAGGTAATAAATCTTTTGCCAACATACTTGCCGATACATCAATTGCCATTACAATGTCTATACCTCTTGTGGTTTTAGTTTTAGAAGATACATCTGATGTTCTTGGTCGTGCAATAGCTGTGATTAATAATGCTAGTGCTAATAATCTTAATGCAAAAAGAAGGTGTTTAATTTTTGGTAAAATACTATTTGTTAATTTAAAACCTTTAATACTAGATATTTTAAGTTCTGCAGTTTGTTTTTTGTGTTTAAAAACATACCATAGTATTGCTAATGGAAGTAATAAAAACAGCCAAAACATTTCTTTATTTAAAAATTCTATGCCTTCAAACATCATTCTGCCTTATTAAGTTCTACTGAATTTAAAATACGTTCCAATATATCATTAGCATAAACATCGTCATCTTCACAAACCATAATTACTTGCTGAAGCACATTGCCTGATGTAAATAATAGAAATGTATATTTCCCTTTTTGATAGCCTGATGAAAGTGGACGAGGGAAATCTGCAGTTCCATGTACTTTTAAGCCTTCTGCTGCATTAGGCGTAATAAATTGTTCTCGTTTAGTAATAATATTTTTAACTCCGTTTTTTTCAAGAAGTTTTAAACCACTTTCAACTGCAAGATTTAAATCTATTTTGGTTGAATCTGGTAAGTTAAATTTAGTTGTACTAACACCAATGTTTAATGAGCTTAACAGTGTTCCGTAATTAAAATATGTTGTTTTAGCATTTGGAATAGTGTCAATAGCTTTAACTTCCATTCGCTCTAAAACTTTAGGTGTAGAAATTATAACAGGTGGCACACCATACTCACTTCTTACCCAATCGCCTTCCAATAATTCTTTGCTTTCGTGACCAAAAACGGAGTCTTTAACATAGTTAAATCCATACTTGATGATAAAGCCTGTAAGTGTTGCAAATAATAAAAACACACTAATTGCTACTGTAGCAATAATTTTTTTACGTTTCTTTTTTCGCTCTTGTTCTTCTTTATATTGTTTGTCGAGAAGCTTTTCTTCTTCAGTTGGTTCTGGAAGCGCTTCTTTTACATGGTCAATTTCTATATCAATAGTATTTCTATCAATTTTGGCTAATTCAATATCTGGTTCTGATTTGGCAAATTTTACTAAATCGGCACGCTTAAGAATGGTTTCAATGTTTCTAATATCGTCATGGCTCAATTCAATTTGGTTACCATCTTTAAGTAGCTTTAATCTAGAGACAAGCTCATCTGTAGTACTCTCTAAAGCTCTATCATAAACTTTTTCGTCCAGATAACGTCTTATAATAAAAGTCAATTCAGAATAGTAGCCTTTTAATTCTGCTTGCATTAGAAAGTCACTTTCGTCTAATTTTTTTAAAGCAAGTTTAGCACGTTCATAAGGAGGTAGTAATGCAATTTCTTCTTCTTCTGTTAATGGTTTTTTTCGCCATATAAACCAGTACAATAAAAAACCAACAATTAGTAAGGCTGCTAATATATATAGTAAAGGTTTCCACCAGTTACTTGTGCTTTTTTCTACTTGTATAAATGGTTTTATATCATACAACCCTTGTTTTGTAGAGTCTACCTTTATATTATTTACAAGAACCTTTAATGAATCTGTGTAAAAGGTTTTTGTGCCTATTATAATTTTTTGTCTTGGTATAGTATATGAGCCAGAATCGAATTGTGTTAAGCCATATTTTTTTATCAGACTGTATTTAGCCTTGTTTTTAGTTGTATCTGTTTTATAAGACTCAATCATTTCTAAAGGCGTAAATGTTTGCCCTTCTGGGAAAACTACTAAATCTGTAGTGTCTGCTTCAACTTCAATTTTATAGGTAATTTGTTCACCTATTTTAATTTTTGTTGAATCGATTGAAAATTTAACTTGAGAAAAAGAGAGTATAGACAAAAGACAAAAGGCAATAGTAACAAGCCTTTTTCTTATTTGTCTATTTTTAAAATTTGTTAATTTAAACTCGTAAATCATAAATCTTTTATCCTCTTTGTTTAAAATATCCTAATAGTTTTTTTACATAACTTTCATCAACACGACAATCAATTACTCCAGCGCCAGATTTAGTAAAACTATCTTTATAATAGTCTACCTTTTCGTTATAAAATTTGCCATAATTAGTACGTACTTTTTTTGATGATGTGTTTACTAACATTAGCTCACCTGTTTCTTCATCTTGCATTTGTACAACACCTAAATTTGGAATATTTTCTTCGCGCTTGTCATAAACTCTTATACCAGTAACATCATGTTTTCCTGCGACTATTTTAAGTGTTTGTTTATAGTCGTCAGCAATAAAATCTGAAAGCACAAAAACAATGGCTTTCTTTTTCATCACATTAGATAAAAATTTTAATGCTTCGGCAATATTTGTTTGTTTGCTTTTTGGCTCAAACTCAATTAACTCACGAATAATTCGCAATACATGAGAACGACCTTTTTTTGGAGGAATATACAACTCAATGGTGTCAGAAAATAAAATCAATCCAATTTTATCATTATTTTGAGTTGCAGAGAATGCAAGGGTTGCTGCAATTTCTGTGATGATTTCGTTTTTAAACTGCTCACCTGTACCAAACCATTCTGATCCAGAAATATCAACCATCAACATCATGGTTAGCTCACGTTCTTCCTCAAATATTTTAATGTAAGGTTCGTTATATCTTGCTGTAACATTCCAGTCTATATTTCTAACATCATCACCATATTGATACTCTCGAACTTCGCTAAAAGTCATACCACGACCTTTGAAGGTTGAGTGGTATTCGCCTCCAAAAATATGATTAGACAATCGACGTGTCTTAATCTCTATTTTTCGTACTTTTTTAAGTAATTCTTTAGTATCCATCTTTTTTAGTAAACAGTTTTCAGTTGCAGTTTTCAGCAAACCGTTGAGTTTAATATATAGTATTCAGAATCGAGTAAGCAACCGCATACTTTAACTGAATACAGCAAACTCACATTATGGCACTTCTATTTCGTTTACAATTTTGTTGATGATATCAACTGAAGTGATGTTTTCAGCTTCTGCTTCGTAAGTAATTCCGATTCTGTGGCGTAATACATCATGTACAACAGCACGAACATCTTCTGGTATTACATAACCACGACGTTTAATAAAAGCATAACATTTTGCTGCTAACGCTAAATTAATACTACCACGAGGTGATGCTCCAAACGATATAAGCGGTTTTAAATCGGCTAGTTTATATTTTTCAGGGAAACGTGTTGCGAAAATAATATCGAGAATATATTTTTCAATTTTCTCATCCATGTACACTTCTCTAACAACTTGTTGTGCTCTTAATATTTGTTCAACAGAAACAACAGAGTTAACTTTTTCGAAACCGCCTTTTAAGTTAGCTCTAATAATTAATTGCTCATCTTGTATTGTAGGATAATCAATAACTGTTTTTAGCATAAAACGGTCAACTTGAGCTTCTGGCAAAGGATAAGTTCCCTCTTGCTCAATTGGGTTTTGAGTTGCCATTACTAAAAATGGTCTATCTAATTTAAACGTTTCATCACCAATTGTTACTTGCTTTTCTTGCATTGCTTCAAGCAATGCAGATTGCACTTTTGCAGGTGCTCTATTAATCTCATCTGCTAAAACGAAGTTTGCAAAAATAGGACCTTTTTTAATTTTAAAATCGTTCTCCTTCATGTTGTAAATTAAAGTACCTACAACATCTGCTGGTAATAAATCTGGTGTAAACTGTACTCTGCTAAAGCTTCCGCTTACAGCTTGTGAAAGTGTATTAATAGCTAAAGTTTTTGCTAATCCAGGCACACCTTCAAGTAAAATGTGTCCTTGACCTAATAGTCCAATTAGTAATCGTTCTACCATATATTTTTGGCCAACAATTACTTTGTTCATTTCTAACGTAAGCAAATCAATAAAAGCACTTTCCTTTTCAATTTTCTCGTTAATGGTCTTAATATCAATTGTACCTGTTTCTTCCATCATAATTTAAATTTAATTAGTCTCAAATTGGTGTCTAAATTTTGAGTACCGCAAATTGTTAAAATTTTTCGTGTGTTGCTGTTAATAATTGGTTAAAAATTTAAGTATGCAAAGGGCTTTATGAGTTTTTAGTTTTCTATTTTTAAGGTGTGAATATATTAAAAAAATGAAAAAGAATTTTTCAAAAATTATTGCAGGTGCAATGACATGGGGAAGTTGGGGTAAGCAATTTTCTAAAACAGAAGTAATTAAATTAATAAATCATTGTATTGATAATCAAATAACTACATTTGATCACGCTGATATTTATGGAGGTTATACTACAGAAACAGATTTTGGAAATGCTTTTGCAGAAAGTGGTATAAAACGTGAAACAATTCAATTAATATCTAAATGTGGCATTCAATATATATCAGAAAACAGAAATAATAAGGTAAAACATTATAATTATTCTCGGGATTATATTATTTGGTCTGCTGAAGAATCATTAAAAAATTTAAAAACAGACTATCTCGATTTGTTTTTATTACATCGACCGAGTCCGTTAATGCAACCAGATGATATTGCTGAAGCAGTTTCTATATTAAAACAACAAGGAAAAATAAAAGCATTTGGAGTTTCAAATTTTACAAACTCTCAAGTAGACTTAATATCGAAAAGCACAGTTGTTTCTGTAAATCAGATAGAGTTTTCATTAACACAGCATAATGCGATGCATGATGGAACTTTAGATTATATGATGCTGAACAATATTACTCCTATGGCTTGGTCACCTTTAGGTTATGTTTTTAAAGACGATAACGAGCAAACAAGACGAATACATAAACAGCTAGGTGAGTTAATGGGTAAGTATAATGCTACTGAAGACCAATTATTACTGGCTTGGATTATGATGCATCCTGCTAATATTCATCCAGTTGTTGGCACCACAGATTACAAAAGAATTACTAATGCAACCAAAGCAATACAGATAAAATTAGAACTAGAAGATTGGTTTTTAATTTTAGTGGCTTGCCAAGGGCACAAAGTTCCATAATAGATTATAATAAATGAAAAAAACAGCCTTAATAACAGGAGCTACAAGCGGAATAGGAAGAGCAACAGCTCACGAATTTGCTAAATATGGTATAAATTTAGTTTTGTGTGGTAGACGTCAAGAACGATTAGATACCATACAAAAAGCTTTAGAAAAACAAACAGATGTGCACACGCTTAATTTTGATGTGCGAGATAAAGATGAAACGTTTAATGCTATAAACTCCCTTCCTGAAGATTTTAAAAGTATAGACATATTAATTAATAATGCAGGAAATGCTCACGGATTAGACCCAATACAAACAGGGAATACAGACGATTGGGATGCAATGATGGATATAAATGTAAAAGGATTACTGTATGTAAGCAAAGCTGTAATACCTCAAATGACTGTAAGACAATCTGGACATATTATAAATATTGGTTCTTCAGCAGGTAAGGAAGTGTATCCAAAAGGCAATGTGTATTGTGCGAGTAAACATGCTGTTTTAGCAATAACTGAAGGTATGCGTATTGACTTAAATCCGTTTGGGATTAAAGTATGTGCAATTAACCCAGGACTGGTTGAAACCGAGTTTTCTCAAGTTCGATTTAAAGGTGATGTCGTTGCAGATTCAGTTTATAAAGGTTACAAAGCATTGCAACCAGAAGATATAGCAGAAATCATCTATTTTGCTGTTTCTCGACCAACACATGTTAACATTGCAGATTTATTAGTGTTTCCAACTGCACAGGCAAATAGCACAACAGTAAAAAAGAATTTATAAACCAAATGATTTCCACTCTCATGGGAAGTATCTATGATTAACAAACGTCTACTCATAAAAAACCTACTTGCTCACAACGATGAGAATAGCTTTTATGATAAAAAGCGTAAAATAGATATTAGTGAAAAGGAAGGAAAGGCCAAGTTTTTAAAACATATTTGTGCTTTGTCTAACAGCAACCCAAAAAACAATTCATTTATTGTTATTGGTGTAGATGATGAAGATAATAATATTGTTGGAGTCGATTTTTTTGACGACAGTAAAATTCAAAATCTTATTAATGCCTATCTATCAAATCCTCCAATTGTTCAATATGAAAACATTCCGTTTCCGCATTTGCCAGACGATAAAGTAGTTGGTTTAGTAACTATACGACCAATAGGAAAAATTACATCACTTCGAAAAAACATCTGGAAATATTATGGAGGCTCTGTCTTTTTTAGAGATGGAAGTATGAGTATGCCTAAAGTGTTTGATATTGAAATTAAAGATGTTAATTCTAAAATTGTTGAATCTATTGAAGCACATGCTCAAAACAATATTGAATATACCTTAGATGGTGTTTTCGATTTTATGAACAAGCGTAAAGACTATCAACCACAATATAAAGTTTTTAAAGAGTATTTTGTATTGTGTTGGGCTGGGCAAAAAAAGCATGTTAAAGACGAAACTTTTTTTAGTAGAGTAGATATTGAGCTTGTAAACGAGCAAGTGCGTTTGTTTTTTTCAACTTTAGATGAGGTGTCTATTTCTTATGATGATGACTCTTTTAAAATTGTAGAATATGTTTCTCTTGGATTGCAAAACTCGTATAAATATTATCCATTAGAAGAAACTATTATTCAATTTGGCAACAATGCTAATTATCATATAGATACAAAGTTATTATTTCAGCCACCACAGTTTGATAAAAAAGTATTGCATCATATTTATAATGCTAATAATGCTATTTTAGAAAAACTAAAAAAAGGATTAACCTTAACAAGTAATGAAGAACAAGATTTAAAAAACCTTCCAGCAACCTATTTAATATGTTATCTCAATCTATTTCATGAAGCCATTGATAAGCTAAATGAGTCAAGACCTTATTTAAAAGATTATAGTGAAGAGATGTATTTAACGTTTAAAGAATCGTTACGTATTTTAAGAAAAGTAAAATATAGTTAGTATTCAATTACTTAACATAAACGTAGTGTTATATTAATATTTAAAGGATTGTTAATCAGTAATTTTACAGTGCTATTAATCAGATCAAATAAGCCTCGTTTCTCCCAATAAAATTTTGGCATTGAAACAGGTTTTTTGTCTTTTTAAACGTTTCTTAAATCAATGAATATCAAAAAAATACCATTCATACAGATTTTTTAACCACTTATAGTTTTTTTGTAAGAGTATGGTTTTAATTTACGATTTTTGAAATGCTATTAATCAATTACAAATAAACCTTATTTCTCCCGATAATTTTCGGCATTGAAATAGGGTTTTTGTTTTGCTAAGCATTCCTCATAAATTCTTCTGCTTTCTCAACCATGTTTTTACTTCCGCAGATAAACGGAACACGTTGGTGTAGTTCTGTAGGTTGGATGTCTAATATACGATTAAAGCCGTCACTAGCTTTACCATTAGCCTGTTCGGCAAGAAAAGCCATAGGATTGCACTCATACAGTAAACGTAATTTCCCAACAGAGTCTTTTGAGCTTTTTGGATACAGATAAATACCACCTTTTATCATATTTCTATGAAAATCTGATACCAAAGAACCAATATATCTAGAAGTGTAAGGTCTGTCGCCTTCTTCCATTTGGCAGTACTTAATATAGTTTTTTATACCTTGAGGAAAATGAATATAATTACCTTCATTTACAGAGTAAATTTTTCCGTTTTCAGGGAAACTCATTTTTGGGTGAGATAAATAGAAGGTTCCAATTGCAGGATTTAACGTAAAACCATTTACACCATCACCAGTTGTATATACTAGCATCGTAGATGTTCCGTAAACAACATATCCTGCAGCTACTTGTTGGTTGCCTGGTTGTAAAAAATCTTCAATCTGTACAGGAGATCCAACAGGAGTTACACGTCTGTAAATTGAAAAAATAGTTCCTACAGATACATTTACATCTATATTTGATGAACCGTCTAAAGGATCAATAAGAACAACATATTTATTTTGATTATTTTCATCCTGACTGTTTATAGTAATAAAATCGTCTTCTTCTTCACTCGCAATACCACAAACAATATTCCTGTTTTTTAAAGTCTGAATAAATTTTGTATTGGCATAAACATCTAGTTTTTGCTGATCTTCACCTTGAATGTTTGTTTCTCCAGCAGCACCAATAATATCAACCAAGCCAGCTTTATTCACTTCATGGTTTACTACTTTAGCAGCTAAACGTATAGAATTTATTAGCCTTGATAACTCTCCAGACGAGTATTTAAATGAAGATTGATTTTCAATAATAAATTCGCCTAAAGTTTGATTTCTACGAGACATGAAGTACAGATATTTAGTTTGTGCAAATATCGTATTTTTTAGCAAACTACATCGTTTTCGAAAAAGTTTAATAGTCTAAAATATGATAGTTTGCATTATATTTGATTTCAATTATAAAACATGAACTTTACTATTAGAAAAGCTTTAGAAAAAGATATGCCTCAGGTACTAGACCTTATTACTGAGTTAGCAGTGTTTGAGAAAGAGCCAGATGCAGTTGAAATATCTGTTGAAGATTTAAAAAACGATGGATTTAATTCAAACCCAGCTTTTCAATGTTTTGTTGCTGAAGTTTCAGGTAAAATTGAAGGTATTGCATTAGTTTACAATAGATATTCTACTTGGAAAGGAAAAGTATTACATCTTGAAGATTTGGTTGTAAGTCAAAAAATGAGAGGAACAGGTTTAGGAACAGCGCTTTTAGATGAGGTTATAAAATTTGGGCATCAATTAGGCGTAAAGCGTATAAGTTGGGAAGTATTAGATTGGAATGAACCAGCAATCACATTCTATGAAAAAAAAGGAGCAGATGTAAAACGAGATTGGGATGTGGTACATTTAAATGAACAAGGAATTAAAGATTATTTATCTAAATTATAACATGCAAGTATTCAAATTTGGAGGCGCATCAGTAAAAGATGCTAATGGAGTAAAAAATGTATCAATTGTTTTACAAAAAGTAGGCTACAAAAACACATTGATAGTTGTTTCAGCAATGGGAAAAACAACTAATGCTATAGAAGTAATTATAAATAATTATCTTAATAATAAAGGAGAGTTGCAAAGCTCGATACATGATGTCATTAAGTATCATAATGAAATTCTGTTAGATTTATTTTCTAATGAAAGACATCCTGTTTTTAAAAAAGTGTCTAGTTTATTTGAAGAGCTTAAAAGTTTTTTCGACAGAAACAAATCACCAGATTATAATTTTATATACGACCAGGTAATAGGTTATGGCGAGCTAATATCTACAACTATAATTAGTGAGTATCTTAATGAAACTGGAATAAAAAACAATTGGTTAGATGCTAGAGAATACATAAAAACAGACAATTATTATAGACGAGCAAATGTTAACTGGGATGATACGCAACAGCAAATATCATCAAAATTCGATAAAAGTATTTTAAACATCACTCAAGGATTTATTGGTAGTGATAGTAACAATTTTACAACCACATTAGGTAGAGAAGGAAGTGATTATACAGCAGCAATTTTTGCGTATTGTTTAAATGCAGAAAGTGTAACTATTTGGAAAGATGTTCCTGGTGTTTTAAATGCCGATCCAAGGTATTTTGAAAATGTGCAACTACTTAATAAAATTTCATATCGCGAAGCTATTGAGTTAGCTTTTTACGGAGCATCTGTAATTCATCCAAAAACATTACAACCATTACAAGGTAAAGAAATACCATTATACGTAAAATCATTTTTAAAGCCTGAAAACAAAGGCACAAAAGTTGAAAAAGGTATAGGTATTGAGCCTAATATACCTTGCTTTATAGTTAAAAAAAATCAAGTATTAATATCATTATCATCACTAGATTTTTCTTACATTGTTGAAGAAAGTATAAGTGAAATTTTTGCACTACTACACCTCTATAAAATGAAAGTAGATGTAATACAAAATTCAGCAATTAGCTTCTCGGTTTGTGTAGATAATATTTATAATAACTTAGATAAATTACTACAGCACTTAAAAGCTAAATTTAAAGTTACCTGTAACGATAATGTATCTTTATATACTATTAGACATTACAATCAAGAAGACATAGACCAATTAGAAAAAGATAAAACTGTGTTGTTAAAGCAGTTAACCAAGGAAACAGTTCAAATGGTTACTAAATAACATTTTATTACTTTTACACACATGACCAAGCAACAAGATATAGGATTAGTTTCAGCCAAAGAAGTAGCTAAAGCTATTAAAGCAGATAAGTATGGCATTTTCGGAACTTTTTGTGGATGGATACTTATGAAAGTACTCAAAATATCTACGCTCAATAAAATTTATAACCGCAACAAGCATCTTAATGATGTAGAGTTTTTAGATGGTATTTTAAATGAGTTTCAAATTAAATTTGAAATTCCAGAAGAAGATCTAAAACGATTGCCCAAAGATGGTGCTTATATTACTGTTTCTAATCATCCATTAGGAGGAATTGATGGTATTTTACTATTAAAGTTAATGGTTGAACAGCGTGAAGATTTTAAAATCATCGCTAATTTTTTATTACATCGTATAGAGCCTTTAAAGCCATACATAATGCCAGTTAATCCTTTTGAAGATCACAAGGACGCTAAATCTAGTGTTGCTGGTTTTAAAAATGCGATTCTTCATTTAAGAGAAGGGCATCCATTAGGAGTGTTTCCTGCTGGAGAAGTATCAACTTACAGAGATGGAAAATTAGTAATAGACAAGCCTTGGGAAGAAGCCGCAATGAAGTTAATACAAAAAGCAGAAGTTCCTGTTGTGCCTATTTACTTTCATGCGAAAAACAGTAAGTTGTTTTATAAGCTTTCTAAAATAAGCGATACGTTTAGGACTGCTAAATTACCTTCGGAATTGTTAACTCAAAAACGAAGAACTATTAAAGTAAGAATAGGAAAACCTATTACAGTTAACGACCAAAAAGAGCATACAACCCTTCAGGAATTTTCTGAATTTTTAAGAAAGAAAACCTATATGTTGGCAAACTCTTTTGATGATAAAGACGACAATTTATTAAGTAATATTTCTTCTACTTTAAAAGTACCAAAGCCAATTAAAAACATAGTTACTCCTGTTAGTGTTGAGGCTATGAAAAGTGAAGTTCAAGCCTTACGAGATAGTGATGCCAGATTGTTAGAAAGTAAAAACTACGAAGTGTTTTTAACAAATGCTAAAGCCATCCCTAACATTATGCGAGAGATTGGTAGACTTCGTGAAATAACGTTTAGAGAAGTTGGTGAAGGCACTAATGAAGCAATAGATTTGGACCCTTTTGACACCTATTATCACCACATGTTTTTATGGGATAAAGACACTAACATGCTTGCAGGTGCATACCGAATGGGACTAGGCTCAAAAATATTTGCCGAGTATGGTATAGATGGTTTTTATCTTCAGGATTTGTTCCGTTTTGAACCAGAATTATACAAAATGATGAGCGAATCTATAGAAATGGGTAGAGCTTTCATTATTAGCGAATATCAGCAAAAACCAATGCCTTTGTTTTTATTATGGAAAGGTATTGTACATACAACATTGCGTTATCCAGAACATAAATATCTAATAGGAGGTGTAACGATAAGTGACAAGTTTACCAATTTTTCTAAATCGTTAATGATTGAGTTTATGAAATCTCATTATTACGATCCTTATGTTGCGCAATATGTGCATCCAAAGAAAGAATTTAAGGTGAAGCTTAAAGATGCTGATAAAGATTTTGTGTTTGATGAAACTGAGGCTGACTTAATGAAGTTTGATAAAATTATTGATGAATTAGAACCAGGCAGTTTGCGATTACCTGTATTAATCAAAAAGTACATCAAACAAAATGCAAAAGTAGTAGCGTTTAACGTTGATCCGCTATTTAACAATGCAGTAGATGGTTTAATGTATATACGTATAGCCGACTTACCAGAAAGCACTGTAAAGCCTGTACTAGAAGAGTTTCAAGCAGAAATGGAACGCAAGTTTTCTGAAAATGGAGACAGTTTAGACGAGTAATTATTATTTTAACATTTTGTGTTAAAGGTTTCTTCAAAAAAGTATTTTAATTACGGTTTTACCGTACTATCTAGTAATAGCAAGGCTTTGCAAGGTGTTGTTTTTTAGTGATTTAGATTTAAAATATTGTAAGAAAATTTGGTAAACTATTTTTTTTTTTTTTTCTAAATTAGCAAAGTCAGTAATGAAGTTTTGGTTTTGTCTATACTAAAACATTGTTAATGATAAATTGCAATTTTTAAACAAGTGCTTGTTTTTTTTAATCTCCCTTAAGACTAAATTTTAGTAGCGCAACCCAATAAAGGACGTTGACTACCCTTTATTACAATAGACAATCAATGACATTTTTATAGACAAAAATTTATAGACAATTAATTATTGTTTAACCTGTCTGTTTAAAACAGGCTTTAAATTTTTTTAAAAATTATGAGAGGAAAGGTATTTAAGAAAAGCATATTAATCTTAATATGTAATTTACCATGAAACATAAAGTAGAGAAGATTATTGGGTTTATTTTTTTTGTTTTAGTATTCATGGGTTGTGAAAAAGAGAGCGTTCAATCAAATTCTTTGGAAACAATTTCAAAAATTAATATTAAAAAAGTGTCTTTGAAAGATTTTGATGATAAAGTTAAAGTTGAAAATTATTTAAAAAGTATTAAACCAAATGCTAGTGAAAGCAACCAAAGCAGATTTCTTTATGATAGTATAAATAATTTTACTGTTTATACCGACGAATTTGTAGTCATGGAAAACGGAGATAGACAATGGTTAATCTTTAGTGTATTTAGAGATTATGAAACAGATGTTACTGAGAATTTAGTTTTAATGAACATAAACGCTGGCGAATATATACCAAACCTTTACCGATACAATTTAACAGATGAAGAGCTTTATGCATTTAATAATGGTGGATATGTAGACGATTTAAATTCAAAATTGGAAATAGTGCCTTTAAATGGTTACAATAATTTTGTATATAATAGAAATGGAGGATATTCATATACTATTTATCCTTTACCAGATGGCAGATGTGGAGTTATTACACATATTGATAGAAGTCAAGAATTTACAACAGGTATAATTTATGTTTCTTTTATTACTGTTGAATGTCCAGGTGGTGGAGCGGGTAATTCTAACGATCCTCCAAGTAGTAACTATAGTTCTAGTGATTGGAATGGTATATTTAACAACTACTTAAATAATAATCATTATTATGATGCTTATGGCAATGGTGGAAATAGCAACTATATTAATAGTCCTGAAGGAGGGTTTATTAACTTACCTAATGACCCGAATGACTATTATTTAGACATTACATATTTATTAACACCTCCACAAGTAGATGAAAACATTCTAGTTTTAAATGACATTACTAATAATACAAGAAAACCTTACAAACAAAAAATAGCAGAGCTTAAAGCTGGTTTAGATGACTCTTTAGAGTCTGGTTATGAGTTTAAAACTAATACAGATAATACTATACAACCAATACAAGTACCATCAACAGCGTTAGATGGCATACAATTTCCAATACCTTCAATAAATTCTATTGTTAGAATGCACAATCATCCTAATGGGATAGACCCTATATTTTCTGAAAAAGATGTTATAGGGATGAGTGAGTTATTTGCTGTAAAAGATGATTTTGGTGCAACTGATGCTGAAAACGTAACATCTTTATTAGTAACCCCTAGAGGGCTTTATGCTTTAAGAGTTAATGACCCTGATAAAGCGATAGTCTTTAACCAAGACATGAAAAATGGACTTGAAGCTGATGGGACAAAGAAAATAACTAACTTTTTTAAAACTTACAAAGATTGGGTAATTACTACACCTAGTTTATTATGCGGAGGCTGTAATGAAGAGGACTATTTTAATTTAATAGATGAGTACTTTGTAACTTGGTTAAATGAATGGAATACAGGTTTAACTCTATACAAAGGTACGGAAAATGAAGATGGAACCTATTCTTGGACATTAGTAGAAGATTAATTTAAAAATTATAAAGATGAATCATTTTAGAAATTTAATAATAATAACGTTTTTGTTTAATGTTAATGTGTCAAATTCTCAATCAACAATACCAATTGAAAACATAGCTTTTCATATAAAAGAGAATAATGTCTATTTTAAAGACGTCAATGGTCTTTTTAATAAATTTCTAGGTAGTTGGGAATATACTAGTGGGCCTTATTACTTTAAAATGACGCTTACAAAAAAAGAGCAGTATCAATATGCAATAGGTATTAGAAAAAGTATACAATATACTGATTATATTGACTGTCATTATATCTACAAATACAATGGGATTACCATTTATAATTTTTATCCCAACAATAACTTATTAACATCTAATTTTAGTCAAAGCGGGATTAATGGTTATGATTATGTAATTATGAATAACAATAAATTATTATTGAATTATGATGAGCCTTCCCAGACTAGTTGTTACAGGCGTAAAGGTGGTCGTCTAGAAATTGAACACACTTATATAGGACAAACTCCTAAATTAATATGGACACGTACCGATTACGATAAAGGCTTACAAGTAAAGGGTTTTGAATGTCAAGATGGGAGTTTACCAGACACATCAGATTTTCAAATACCAGCAAATATGGTATTAACAAAAGTTAATTAATAGTTTAGTATAAATATAAAAAAGTCCTGTTTACATTTAGCAGGACTTTTTAATATATAACATTCAAGAAGTAAGATAAATTACTATAAATACTTTTCTACAAACGCTTCACAATACGATTTAATTTCATTTCTGGCTTTTAAAAAAGCAGCATGTTTTTCGTTATCTGTACCAACCACTTTTGATGGATCAAAAAAGTTATGATGTAGCCTTAAAGCATTTTTGCTTGGTATAAAAGGGCAATTTTCATTAGCATGGTCGCAAACAGTTATAATGTAATCAAAATTTATGTTTGAGTATTCATCAACATGGTTCGAGGTATGATTAGAGATGTCTATACCATCTTCTTTCATTATTGAAACAGCTCCAGGATTTAATCCATGTGTTTCAATACCTGCGCTATAAATAGTAGCTTTCCCTTTTGCTAATTTGTTTAAATAACCATGAGCCATTTGGCTTCTACATGAGTTTCCTGTGCAAAGCACTAATATGTTTTTCATATCAATTCCAGTTTTTTTACTTCGTTTTTCTAATAAATAATTGTCATGCCATTTGCCATGACGTTGTCCTAATTTTTCTCTAATACCAACAACCCTAAAACCACATTTTTTGTGCAAGTTAATGCTTGCAATATTTTCGGAAAAAATGGCTGCATTTAAAGTCCAAAACCCATTGTTTTCACTTTCTGTAACAAGAGTATTTAGTAGTGTTTCACCAATATGCTGACCTCTAAAATCTTTACCAATATATAAAGTAACTTCAGCAACACCTTTATAAACTTCACGTTTAGAAACCATTGATAAAACTGCAAAGCCTGCAACCTGATTATTTTTTTCTGCTATAATTCGGCAAGACTCAATATACTTTGAATTCCATTCTTCCCAATCAGGAATTTCGGTTTCAAAGGTTGCTATTCCTGTGGCTAAACCTTCGGAATAAATTTTTGAAACCGAATCCCAATCGTTTTTTACTAATGGTCTTATTGTAATACTCATTTGTTTAGCAACAATTACCTTCTGGCGAGCAACAAGGCTCTTCGCTTTTAACCATTTCTTTAACCGTATCAACAACACCGCAAATTGTTTTTGCTTTGCAATCGGTTTTTTCAACAGCTAACTTAAGTATTAAATTATTGTTTTGTATTTCGTAATCGTTAACAAATAGTTGAGCAGTATGAAATGATGCATTACTATATTCAAATTTAACTTCAGCATCTAAAACATAAGGTTTCATTTTGCCTACTTTTTTAAGTATTCCTAAAGCTTTGTAAACAGTCATGTATTCTGTTTTACCACGCTCTAAAGGGCTTTCCCAAAGTTGAATAATGGTCTCTTTCCAAGCATCTGTTTGAGCGCCACAATCCACCGAATCGATTGTTAGGTGTTTTACTTCTGTTATATGATAGTTAGCACCTACTAATTGTTTAGGAGCATATTCAAAAAGAAGTAATTTGTTTTGATTTTGTTCTAGTATATTAAATAATTCTTGTGTTTTCATAATTAGTTGTGTTAATTATTTGTTTTACTGTTGAGTGAACTGCTAAAAGCCGATTATCGGCTAGCAGCAGTTAGATTTTGTTTTATTAAAAAAGGAGTTAAATAATTCTTGAAATTCTTGAAAACGATTAATGTTAAGGCAATAGCAAATGCTTTTACCAACAAAATTTCCTTTTAGTAAGCCAGCTTCATTTATAACTTTAAGATGCTGAGAAATTGTAGATTGCGATAAGCCAATTTCATCTACAATATCATTACAAATGCAGCCTTCCTGCTTGCTTATATATTGCAAAATAGCTACACGAGCAGGATGAGCAAACACTTTGGCAATTGTTGCCATATCATTTATTTCGGCAGAGTAAATATCAACTTTAGAAGCTCCCATATTATTTAATTATAAGACAAATATACGATAAAAATGTAATATTGCAATATTACGATGATAAAATTTAAATAAAAACCATAACTATTAATTATGGTCTTATTTTTTTATAATGATTTAAACCAATCTTGAAATTGTTCGCCTAATAAAAATACTGGTTTTTTCTCACCATTTATAGCACTGATTAAACTCATAATCCACATTATAAAACACACAAAACCAATAATCCATCCTAAAAGAGGAATCCAAGATAATAGCGCAAGAATAATTATACCTAATACTTGTCTAATATAAAAAGAGCCTAATTCTGTTTTGTTACCATTATTCATAATTAATGCGATAACCCAACCAATTAAAGTTAAGTGTGCTATTATTGCTACATTTTTTCCGTCTTTTGAAATTTCGGTAAATGTTTCTTTTGCCTCATTAGCAAATTCTTTGGCTTTTTCTTTAGCTTCGTCAGCAAACTCTTCAGCTTTATGCGCAGCTTTTTTTGCTCCTTCTTTTGCATCGCCTAACATGTCATTTAGGTCGTCGCTTAATTTTTTTTCGTCAGACATTTTAATGTGTTTAAGGTTAGTTGTTTAAAGGTAATAAAAAAAGAAAATACAATAATTTATTTTTCTAATTTTGAACTTATCTTTTTATAATTGTTTATTAAAAATAAGTATTCAACTTATAAGTAACATCTATTTGTGTTTTGTTACAAAAACGCCTTATCTACAGGCTCCCAAAGTTCTATTTTATTACCATCATTATCTAAAATCCAACCAAATTTTCCGTAATCATATTCTTCCATTTTTCCAACTATGGTAACACCTTCTTCTTTTAAAGCTGCTAATAATTCAACCAAATTTTCTACACGATAGTTAAACATGAAGTCTTTTTTTGAAGGCTCGTAATATTTAGTGTCTTCAACAAACGGACTCCATTGTGTTGAACAATCATTGCCTTCTTTGTCTTTCCACCAAAAAGTGCAGCCATAATCGTCGGTGTTAAAACCTAAATGTTTTTTATACCAATCTTTAGATGCTTTTGGATCTTTACTTTTAAAGAATAATCCACCAATTCCTGTAACTCTTTTTTTCATTTCAATTATTTTTTTAATGCTTTTTCGTAGACAGTAATCCATTCGTCAACTGTCATTTTAGTACATAGTTCAGCGATTAAATCTAAAGGGATTTCATCAACATTTTTAAAACGAATGCAGCTTTTTCCCATATCGAGTTTGCGCTTGCAGTGTTTAGGATATTCATTTACAAACCATTCGTTAATTTTTGGGACTGCATATATACCACTATGATATAAGTTGACTGAATTTTTTTGAGAAGCAAAACTCATAAATGGTAATGGTTCAGATGGTGTGCAATGATAGCCATCGGGATAAATACTATGAGGCACATAATAACCAATCATGCCATATTGTATGCCTTCTTCAAAACCTTTTGGGAGGCTTTTTTTTATAATGTTACGTAAATTTTTGAGTGCTTCTTTACGTTCTTCAGGAACTTGATTTATATAATCTTCAGGTGTATTAGCTTTGTATTGCATTGTTTTGGTTTTATAGTTATAAAGTTAACAAAATTTAGCCTTTATTTTATCTACAATAGTTTGTGCTAATTTTTCTTTGCTTTCAATGGTCCAACCTGCAACATGAGGTGTGAGTAATACATTTTCTGCTTTTATTAAGTATTGAAATGCTTCAGGCATTTGAGATGAAAACATATCTTCAAACGATGACTTTTCATACTCCAAAACATCTAAACCAGCACCTAATATTTTACCTGATTGTAATGCAGCAACCAAATCTTTAGTAACAACGCTTTTGCCTCTAGCAGTATTAATAAACCAAAATGATTTTTTAAATTGATTGATAAACGCCGTGTTTATCATTCCTACAGTTTGTGGTGTTTGTGGTGGGTGTATGCTTAAAACATCTGCTTGTTCTTGCAGTTCTTTAAGCGTGACTTGTTTGGCATTTTTATCTCCAACATATTCTTTTATGTCATAACAAAGTACTTCTACATTAAAACCAAGTAATTTTTTTGCAAAGGCTTTTCCCATATTGCCATAACCAATTAGACCAATAGTTTTACCGTCGAGCTCAACACCTCTATTGGCTTCACGTTGCCAAAGTCCGTTTCTGACTTCTCTATCTGCTTTATTGAGCTTGTTGAATAATGATAACAACATTCCTAAAGCGTGTTCGCCTACTGCATTTCTGTTGCCTTCTGGAGCTGCAATGAGTGTTATACCTTTTTTAGTGGCATAATCGCAATCTATGTTTTCTAATCCTGCACCTACGCGTCCTATAAATTTTAAATTAGTTGCCGCATCTAGAAATGTTTTGTCTATACTAAATCGACTTCTAATAATAATACCATCGTAATTTTGAATTTTTTTTTCGATGGCATCTTTTGATGAGGTGTAATCTTCGTCATTAACAAAGCCTAAATCGTTTAATTGGCTAATGAGTAATTGATGATTAGTATCTAGATGAAGAATTTTCATTTATATTTTTGGATAATGTGTTTGAGTTTTTTCGTGTTGTACATTACCAGTATGAGCAGTTGTTAGTTTTTCGAAAAGTAACACATGTACTTCTTCGTTATTTTTTGTCATAGGATTATGCTCAACACCTTTTGGAACTACAATAATTTCGCCTTCATTAACAATTTCTGTTCGATCACGAAATTGCATATATAATGTACCTTTTACAACCTGAAAAAGTTCATCTTCATTGTCGTGACTATGCCACACAAACTCGCCTTTTAGCTTTGCTAAAATAACTTGCATATTATCGACTAAAGCAATTTGATGTGGATGCCAATTTTTATCAAATTTTGAGAATTTGTCTTTGATATTGATTGTTTTCATCTTGTAAATTTACGAAGTTTTGCGTTAGTGATAGCAATGGAAATCCTTTTTGGGAGTTTCGAGCAAAAAGATTGTAATGGATAGCACGACCTGAAAGGTAACGCCATTAAAACTTAAAAACCTAAAATAAATTTTGCAATCATAAAGTACATTAAGATGCCAAAAACATCATTACTTGTGGTAATAAATGGTCCTGTAGCGACTGCTGCATCGATGCCTCTTTTATCTAAAAATATTGGGATAAACGTGCCTATTAATGCTGCCATAATAATAACTGCAATAAGAGCAATACAGATGGTTAAAGATTCGTGATATGTTGTGTTGAATGCGAAATGACTTATTACTAAAACTACACATGCAATAGCAAGACCATTAACTAAACCTAACATAAATTCTTTGAGGAGTCTGTTTAATATATTACCATCTATAGTATCGTTTGCTAAACCTTGAACAACAATTGCTGATGATTGTACACCTACATTACCTGCTGTTGCTTGAATGAGTGGAATAAACATTAATAAGGCTGGGAATTTGAGCATGGCATCACTAAATCCATTAATAATACTTGCGGCTCCTATACCTCCAAACATACCTATAAGTAACCAAGGTAATCGTGCTTTAGTGAGTTCCCAAATACTATCATCGGCTTCTACATCGCTAGTAATACCTGCTGCTAATTGGTAGTCTTTATCGGCTTCTTCTTTTAATACATCGACGATATCATCAATGGTAATACGACCTAATAATGTCATATTTTCATCGACTACAGGAATGGCTTCCAAATCGTATTTAGACATTACTTTTGCTACGTCTTCAACATCGTCATCTACATATACATAATCAACACTAGTAATGTATATATCGGCAATTTTTTCGTCACTTTTAGCTACGATTAAATCTTTTAATGATAAACGACCAATAAGTTTATTTTGTTTGTTTACTACATAAATAGAGTGAACTCTTGTAACATCTTTAGCTTGACCTCTAATGCGTCGTAAACAACCAGCCACTGTCCAGGTTTCGTAAACCTTTACAAGCTCTTTTGCCATGAGTCCACCAGCTGTATCTTCGTCGTAAGCTAAAAGCTCAGTAATTTCGGCCTTATGTTCTTCGTCTTCAATTTGAGAGATAACTTCTTGTTGACGATTTTCTGGTAATTCGGCAATAATATCGGCAGCATCATCGGTATCTAGTTCTTCAATTTCTTCGGCAATTTCTTTTGCTGAAAGATTACGAAGTACTTTTTCTCGATTGTCTTCATCGAGCTCCATCAACACATCTGACGTGGTTTCAGAATCCAGCAATTTGATAACATACATTGCCTCTTCTAGATCGACTTCATCAAGAATTTCGGCAATATCAGCATAGTGAAACTCATTAAGGAGTTTGCGAAGCTCTTTATCGTTTTTTTGTTCGATAAGTAACTCTACTCTCTCAATAAGTTCGTCTGTTAATTCAAATTGTATGTTTTCTTTTTCTTCAGCCAACTACGATATAATTTTATGGTTAGGCATCCTTTTCAATTAATTGTGTAAGTGTAATAAATTCTTTGACTGATAATTGTTCAGGACGTTTGTCAAAGATAACATTTGCTTTTAAATTATCTGATAAATTGAATGTTTTTAAACTGTTACGAAGTGTTTTTCTTCGTTGTTGAAACCCTGTTTTAACCACTCTGAAAAATAAAGATTCATCACATGGTAGTGTGTAATTTTCTTTTCTAGTAAGAAGTAAAACTCCAGAATCTACTTTTGGAGGTGGATTAAAAACATTTGGTGGCACAGTAAACAAATACTCAGCATCATAAAATGCTTGTGTTAATACCGACAATATGCCATATACTTTACTACCTTCTTTAGAACAAATGCGCAAGGCAACTTCTTTTTGAAACATTCCTGAAAATTCAGGGATTTGATTGCGCATTTCTAATGTTTTAAAAAGTATTTGAGACGAAATATTATATGGAAAGTTGCCTATAATTGCAAAAGACTCGCCATTAAAAACTTCGTTTAAATCGTATTTTAAAAAATCCTTTTCAATAATTCTATCAGCAAGGTTGAGGTAGTTTGCCTGAAGATATTCAACCGATTCGCTGTCAATCTCAATAACATGAGTTGTAGTATTTTTTTTGAGCAAATATTTAGTTAAAACTCCCATTCCAGGACCAATTTCTAAGATATGGTTGTAGCCTTTAAGCGATAGTGAGTCTGCAATTTTTTCTGCAATGGATTCATCGTTTAAGAAGTGTTGCCCTAAATGTTTTTTTGCTTTTACAGTCATGTTTAGTTTATTGTTACTGAATATTCATCAATAACTTCCAACTCGGTTCTGAAAGCCAATACTTTGTCAGCAAAACGTTTAAATGCTTCTTGACGTAAAGCATCTGCATAAGTGTTATAATAACGCTCTAAATCTTCACGCGAATTTGCTCTGTATTGAACAGAGTAAGTTGCTCCTCCTAAATCTTCTTCAACAAGCACACGAGTTAGTTTGGCCTCAATAAAACAGCCAGTTGCAAGTACATGAGGAATATGTTCTTTTATCCATACTAACCATTGCTCATGTACGCTCTCATCTATATTTGAAGTAACATTGTATATAATCATGTGTTTAAGTTTTTTGCAAATAACAGGAGTTCTTCATCATCTTCAAAAGGTTTTATCCTTTTTTCATAAGATAAGCCTATTTTTTCTAATAGTTTAATAGAATTATTATTTGTTGGTAAGGTAATGGCTAAAACTTTATTTAATTTAAATTGCTCTTTAGCTAATTTTAAAACAGCAATACAAGATTCATACCCAAACCCTTTTCCTTCATAATTAGGTAGCATTGCAAAACCAATATCTACATTGTCTAATTGTTCTCTTTTTACAAGACCACAAGTTCCTATGGCTTTATTGTTTTCTTCCTTTAGTAAGAGTTTATAAAACCCAAAGCCAAAGTCTTCATAGCTTTTTAGAGTTCCATTTTTTAGATACGTTTTTGCATCTTCAACTGTTTTAAGATTTCTATCTCCAATATATTTTATAAAATTAGGAGTATTTACAAGTTCCAAAAAGAAAGCTGCATCATCTAAAGTAATTTTAGATATGATTAGTCGGTTGGTTTCAGCTATCATTAGTTAATTAATTTATGGCATCACCACGAAGCATTCTGTATTTTTTTCTTGCCTCAACAAAATAAATACTGTCTTTATGGTCAAAAATAATACGTTCATAAAAGCCTTTCGCTTTTTCAGGTTCTGCTAATATATTATTATATAATTCACCTAAAAAGTAATATGCATCATCAGCTAAAATATCATCTTTATAATTAGCAATAATCATTTGGTAATTAACAATGGCTTTATCGTATTGTTTTTTAATTTCAAAAAGTTGCGCTTGCATAAATAGCGCTTGATCTTCAATGCTTTCGCCTTTGTGTTCTGTTAATATTTTATCTAATAATGAAATAGCTTCGTCGTTTTTGTTTTGAAATGCCATGAGGTCAGCTTTAGCATATAGCTTAAGAGCAACATGTAAGGAGTCATCATATTTGTTGTCTGAAATTAAAAGCTTTAAGTCTAGAGCATCATTTGCTATAAGCTGCGATGTCGAAGATTTTAATATTTTAAGTTGGGTTTCTGCCCAATCAAAATCACCTTTATAATAGCTGGTTTTAGCGACTTTAAAACGAGCTTCTTGAGAGATTGTGCTGTTTTTTAAATTGGCTTGAATTTGTGTATAATAAATTAAGGCTTCATTAAATTTTTCTTGGAAGACTAAAATATCGCCTAATTTTAATTTAAATGTAGCTTCTTGAAAAGCAGGTAATTTTAGTTTTAGGCTTTGTTTTATAAAATTGCTAGCTTCTTCAGGCTTTTTAAGGTTAAATGCTAAAAAATCACCATATGCTAATTGCAATCCTGTTGTTTGCTCATATTTCCCATATTGATTAAATAGCGCGTTGTATTTTTTATCAATATTAGCATAATCTTTTTCAGTTGCTAAAGTGGTTTCAATTTCTAATAAATATTGATGAGCAATGAGTTTAGTTTCTATATCCTGAGTGTTTTCTAATATGTAATTAAAAATTTCTTGAGCAGTACTATATTGTTTTTCGTTAATAGTAGTAACTGCAAGTTCAATAATCCTACTTAAACTTTCAGGATTTCTTTTATACAATGCTTTTTCTTGAGTAAAGGCTTTGTCAAATTCTTTCTCTTGATTAAACAACCAGCTTAATAAATCATACCAATACTCATCTGGTTGAAGTTGAATTTTTTTTAGTAATAATTTTTTTAAAATAAGGTTGTTTTCGTTGTCTTTGTTTTCAGAAACAAAATCGCTAAAAGCTCTTTTGGCAGTATTTATAAAATCTGGTTTTGTTTCTATATAATCAATATAATTAGAGAACATATTTTCAATGTCGCCTTGTTCACCATAAATACGAGCTAACTGAATATTAAAATTAAATTCAGGATTTAATTCTGCTGCTTTTTTGTAGGTAGTAATGGCGTTGTCTAATAACGAATGGTCTTCAAACTGAGACGCTATCATGTAGGCAAAACTTGGGTTTTCGTCAACTTTTAGAATAGCTTCATTATAATATTTTTCAGCAAGTTGGGTGCTATCCATTAGTTGATAATTGTAACCTAATTCTATTAAATAAACAGGGTTTTTAATGCGTTCAACTTTTTGAAGAAGAGTTTTTCTAACTATTTCGTATTGTTCTAATTGTTGTTGTGTTTTTATAAGCTGAAATAAGTACTTACTGCTATTGGCATTTTGGTCGTATAGTTTTTGATAAATTATTAATGCTTTTTCAAACTCACCATCTTTAAAATAAGAATCAGCACGTTGTTGATCTTCATCTTGTGAAAATAACATCGAGCTAAATAATAGTGCTATAAAAAGAAAAATCTTATTCATCTGTTAACATTTATTTGCTTTTTTATTGGTCAGATGCAATGCCTAAATTATCTTTTTTGGCATCCAAATATGTGGTTGTCGGCATTTCATAAAACTAAGTTTATGTAAATATAACAAATGCTATAACTCTTATTGTGAATGTTATTATAAAAAAATGCCCAAACAAAAGTTTGGGCATTACCAAGCAAAATAAATGTGCTATTAATCATTATTTTTTTAAAAATGATTCAATTATCCTGATTTGGCATTTTTTATTATCGTAGCACTAAATGCCTGTAACGTTAAAATAAAATTTTACTAACCAAAATGACTAATGATACTAGTAAAACGATTCGCATAATATTTTTCATAAGTAGGTTGATTATTTATGAGAATACTAACTTCAAAAATATTTACTAAAAATCAAAAGAAAACAGCAAAAAATCGTTAAACGACACCTTTTTTTTGCATTTCAACAGATAATCAAATGAAAATTCTTACAAATTATATTTTTTCAAACCCTGTATATGGCACTAAAACATCAGGAATTTTAATACCATCTTCAGTTTGATAGTTTTCTAAAATACCTGCAAGAACTCTTGGTAGTGCTAATGAACTGCCATTAAGTGTATGAGCTAACTCATTTTTACCATCGCTATTTTTAAAACGTAGCTTTAAGCGATTTGCTTGAAATGTTTCAAAATTTGATACAGATGAAATTTCTAACCAACGGTCTTGTGCAGTTGAGAACACTTCAAAATCGTAAGTTAATGCAGATGTAAATCCTAAATCACCACCACACAAACGTAAGATTCTGTAAGGTAATTTAAGTTCATCAAGAATCATTTTTACATGTTCAACCATTTCGTCTAATGCTTTATAAGAACGAGAAGGATGCTCAACACGTAAAATTTCAACTTTATCAAACTGATGTAAACGATTTAAACCTCTTACATGTGCACCATAACTTCCAGCTTCACGTCTAAAGCAAGGTGTGAATCCAGTTATTCCAATTGGCAAATCACCTTCATTAAGTAATTCGTCTCTAAAAATATTGGTTCCTGGTACTTCGGCAGTTGGTATTAGGTATAAATTGTCTTCAGTAACATGATACATTTGTCCTTCTTTATCAGGTAATTGTCCAGTTCCAAAGCCTGAAGCTTCGTTTACTAAATGAGGTAACTGATATTCTGTGTAGCCTGCAGCTGTATTTTTATCTAAAAAGTAAGCTATTAAAGCACGCTGTAAACGAGCTCCTTTTCCTTTATAAACAGGGAAGCCAGCTCCAGTAATTTTGTTACCAAGCTCAAAATCGATAATATCATATTTTTTAGCTAACTCCCAATGCGGAATTGCATCTTTATGTAATACAGGAATATCACCTTTTCTAAAAACTTCTTCATTATCATCTTCACTATTTCCTGAAGGCACTAATGTGTTTGGAACGTTAGGAATTTTATATAACAATTGGTTTAATGCTTCTGCTTTTTCATTAAGCTGCTCATTAAGTGCTTTTGAATCTTCTTTAAGCTGACTCGTTTTTTCTTTTAGAATATTGGCCTTTTGAGTTTCGCCAGATTTATACAAGTTGCCTATCTCTTTGGATAAACTATTAGATTCTGCTAAGATATTGTCTAATTGAGTTTGTAAACCCCTTCTGTCTTCATCTAAATCAATAACATCATTAATCATTTGAGTAGCATCAATGTTTCTCTTTGCTAATCCTTTGATTACTGCGTCTTTGTTTTCTCTAATAAATGGTACTTGTAGCATAATTTTAATTTGAAAAGCAAAAGTAATAAGTTTTTATAACGAGCGAAACAAAATATGGTGCTATTTTGAAGGTAAAATCCAATCGTTATGTTTAAAAGCATTCCATTTGGTATTTGCTAGGTCTACCTCAGAATTAATAAGTGGTTTGAGTTCGCCATTATTTACCTTTATTGTTGTATTTGCGTATACTTTTACATCCATTCCTTTTTTGGCAAATGATCTCTTTAAATACTGTGCAAACTGCCAAATTACATCAGGCTTAGTTGAGATAGTTCTTACTTGTTTTTTTGTTAAGTAATCTTCTAGTTTTATTGGAATTTCAACATTTGTTTTTGTGTCAACAACTCTAAAATAAGTATAACCACTTTTAGCTCTTAACATCATTCGCCACGACAAACGATGCCCTTCTTCGGTCCATAATACATCATCTTTAATAAACCAATGACGTAAAGGTAATCCAATTTGAATCACAAAATAAGTTATGAAAACAGTTAGAAATGCCGTTTTATATTTTGGTACTATAATTTCAGCCTCAGAGTAAAATGGTTTCTTTTTTAAAAACAATTGTTGAATTGTTTTTGGTTCAAAAAAGAAAAGTGCAAATGCTAAAGATAGAAAAGGGAAAATTCCAATTTGAAAGACAATTGAGTTGAACAAATGAAAGAAAATAGAAGCGAAAAAAGCCCATTTTCTTGTTGGTTTCCATAATAATAAAGGAATTATTAAACCATCAAATAAAATGCCACCATAAGCAATGAAATAATGAACTGACTTTATCTGAAGAAATTCACCAACCAAAGGGTATCCTTTTTTGCTTTCCATTAATAATTCAACAACAGAAGTGTCTAGCCAATCTGGATATAACTTAGCTATTGATGCATATGTGTAAACAATAAACATTTGTAAAATAAATACAACTCTGCACCACTGAGGCATAGAAACACTTTCAATACTTGGATTTTGTTTTGCGTCTATGGATGCATATTTGTTTGCAGGCATACATACCATAATAGCACTCAATAGCATTAATAAATAGTAATGATTGTTGTAAGAGGTTTTTTGCATAAAATATGTTGCTGACCACATAAGCGTAAATGCAATCATACTTATTCTGTACTTGTAACCAATCATTACCATAAGCCCAAAAAGACCCATAATAGCATAAAAAGCATACATCCAATTTCCAGGAAGTGGTTGCAACCATTCAAAACCAATAAAAGAGAAGGTAAATTGAGGCTCAATAAGAGTTCTTTTTACCCAACCAGTAAAAATTGCGCCAACACTTTCTAAAAAAATTAGTAGCCCAAAAATGATTCTAAAAACAATTAAAGCACTATTGTCTATATGTTTAAATAAAAACTTTTGCATTTTTTTCATCAAGCTTTAGTTGTTTTTTAAGTAACTCAACAGATTCAAATTTTTGCTCATCACGAAGTCTAGCTACGAATTCTATTTTTAATGTTTGATTATAAATATCATTATTGAAATTAAAAAAATGAGCTTCAATAGTTTTCTTTGTTCCATTAACAGTTGGGTTCATGCCTATGTTCATCATGCCATAAACTAACTTGTTTTCAATTGATGTTTTAATCACATAAACGCCATTTTTTGGTATGAGCTTATAATCTTCAGCTATCTCTATGTTAGCTGTAGGGAATCCTATTTTTCTACCCAACCCTTTGCCTTTAACTACTTTACCTGTAATGTAAAAATTATATCCTAAATAGGTGTTGGCAGTTAATATATCTCCATCATTAAGTGCATTTCGTATTTTGGTTGAACTTACAGACACATCTTCAATGTCTTGAACAGATATTTCTTCAACTTCAAAATTATACTGCTTTCCAAAACTCTTTAAATCATCAATATTTGCACTTCTGCCTTTACCAAAACGATGGTCATAGCCTATTATAATGTGTTTAGCATTTAATTTATCAACTAGTATATTTTTAACAAATTCTTCGGCTGAAAGATTTGCAAATTCTTTAGTAAACGTTTTAACAACCAAATAGTCTAGGCCTAAATCAGATAAAATTGTTTCACGTTCTTCAATAGTGTTTAAAAGCTTAATATCATTATTGTTTTGCAAAACCATTCTTGGGTGCGGGAAAAAAGTAAGCACAACCGAGTTTAAATGTTTTTTATGAGCAATATCAACTAATCTTTTAATAATTTTTTGATGACCAATATGAACACCATCAAAAGTGCCAATAGTGACAATAGTAGCGTTACTATTATTATAGTTTGTGAAGTTGATATTTTTTTTCATAAAAAATTGAAGTCTAGCTAGTTTTTACTAAAAAAAACTTAATTTTATAGCTTATATAATTAACAAAAGTAATATTATGAAAACAAAACTACATTATGTTTTTACATTAGCAGTTTTATTAATTGGATTTTCTGTTTTCGGTCAGACAAAATTTTGGCAAAAAAGTACCTCAAATGGAAGTTTAAATACAATACCGATTAGTGAATTGAATGAAAAACACTACGAAGTATTTCAATTAGACTTCGAAGCATTTAGGCAAGCATTAGTCAATGCGCCTTTAAGAGAAAGTAATCAAGTATCTACAACATTTATTAATGTTCCTAATGAAGAAGGTGTTTTAGAAACATTTAGGATGTTGGAAGCACCAGTTTTTGATGCAGAACTTTCAGCACAATTTCCAGACATTAAATCGTATGTGGGAGTTAATGATTCTGGTACAAGATTACGCATGAGTATTTCTCCAAAAGGGGTTGAAACTATGATTAGCTATTTAGATAAACCAACTGTGTTTATGCAGCCAGTAAATGGAGATGCTCAAAAATATATTGTTTATAATAGACTCGCAAGAGGGGAGAATTATACTGAAGGTTTTAATTGTGCAACAATTGATGAGTTTTCAAAAGAAGCAAACTTAGATTCTTCATTACTCAACAGAGATGCTAATGATCAAACATTACGTAAGTTTAGATTAGCAGTTTCTGTAACAGGTGAATATACTGCATATCATGGAGGTACTGTCCCAACAGCGTTAGCAGCGATAAATGCATCTATAACTAGAGTTAATGAAACATTTGAAACTGATATGGCTGTGACCTTTTTAGTAATCGCAAATACAACTAGTGTAATATATACAAATGCATCTACAGACCCATACTCTGACGCTCCTGCTGGAACAGCTGGAGCTTGGAATGGAGAACTACAAAGTACATTAACTTCGGTTATTGGAGAAGCAAATTATGATATAGGTCATTTATTTGGTGCTTCTGGGGGTGGAGGTAATGCAGGTTGTATAGGATGTGTATGTGTTAATAACCAAAAAGGGAGTGCTTATACTTCACCGTCTAATAATATTCCAGCTGGAGATACTTTTGACATTGATTACGTAGCACATGAGATTGGCCACCAAATGGGTGCAAATCATACATTTGCTTTTAATACAGAAGGGACTGGGGTAAATGCGGAACCAGGAAGTGGTTCAACAATTATGGCTTATGCAGGGATTACTGGGGCAAACAATGTACAATCAAATAGTGATCCATACTTTCACTACCATAGTATTAATCAGATATTAAATAGATTAGTTACAAGAACTTGTTGGCAAAGTAATTCGCCAGGAGTAATTACAAATAGCCCTCCTGTTGCAAACGCTGGAAGTGATTATGTTATTCCAAGAGGGACGGCATATGTATTAAGAGGTTCTGCCACAGACGCCAATGCTGGTGATGTACTTAGGTATTGTTGGGAGCAAACAGATTCAGGAAATGTAACAAATACTAATTTTGGACCAACCCTTACATCTGGATCAATGAATAGATCTTTACCTCCAACAACTTCTCCAAACAGATATATTCCAAGGTTGAGTAGAGTAATTGCAGGGCAACTAACACAAACAAACCCAACGATTAATTCCGCTTGGGAAACTGTTCCTAGTGTTGCAAGAACTATGAATTGGGCTTTAACAGTTAGGGATAGACAACCTACTGCAACTGGATTGAACGGTCAGACTAGTTTTGATTTGATGCGAATTACAGTTGATGGAGCATCAGGACCCTTTACTGTAACATCACAAACATCTAATGTGATTTGGTTTGTAGGCTCATCTCAAACAGTGACTTGGAATGTTGCAAATACAAATGTTGCTCCAGTAAATACAGCAAATGTTAATATATTATTATCAACAGATGGTGGATTAACCTTTCCAATAGTTTTAGCATCTAATGTTCCTAATAATGGATCTTATAATGTTACAGTACCAAACAATGTAACTTCACAAGCACGTATTATTGTTGAAGGAGCTAATAATATCTTTTTTGCAGCAAATAGCTCAAACTTTCAAATTCAAACAACTGAATTTTTGATGAATTTTGCATCTTCTAATGTTACTGTTTGTCAACCAAATAATGCAGTTTATAATTTTACATATAATGCATATAATGGGTTTTCTGAAACAACAACATTCTCAGCAACTAATGTTCCTGCAGGTGCAAACGTAACGTTTTCACCAACATCTGCTTCAGCAGATGGGACTCCAGTTACTATGACGGTTTCTAATATTGGTTCTGTAGCTCCAGGTAATTATACAATTACAGCAGTAGGTACGGCTACATCAACAACAAAAACAACAAATGTAACTTTAAATGTGTTTAGTAATTCATTAGCTGCAGCGACTTTAGCTACTCCTGCAAATGGCGCAACAAATGTACCAGCTGCTGGAAATTTAACATGGAACTCAGTTGCAAATGCTCAAAACTATTTAGTAGAGGTTGCTACAGACGCAGCTTTTACTAATATTGTTAATTCAGCTACAGTAACAAACACCACATATACAACATCACTATCTGCAAATACCCAATATTATTGGAGAGTAACAGCTTCTAATACTTGTGCAACTGCAGCAGCATCTAGTGTATTTAGTTTTACAACCGAGAATGTTACTTGTGCATCTTATACAGCTACAGATACTCCAATAGCAATTTCACCTTCAGGAGCTAATACCTATACATCTGTAATTAACATTGCACCAAACTTTCCTGTTACAGACGTAAACGTAAGAATTAATATACCTCATACATATGTTTCAGATTTAGATATTTCTTTAACTAGTCCTAATGGAACAGTTGTTGACTTGTCTTCAGGGAATGGAGGAAGTGGTGATAATTTTACTAATACTCTTTTTGACCAAAGTGCTGCTACATTGATTACTGCTGGTTCTCCTCCTTATACAGGAACATTTAGACCAGAAGGAAATTTATCTACAATAAATGGAGAAATGTCTGCTGGAAATTGGACATTAACAGTAAGAGATAATTTTAATTTAGACGGAGGTTCAATAAATGAGTTTAGACTTGATTTATGTGTACAAGGATCTTTAGGTGTTGAAGAGAATGAGTTTTCTGCTTTCTCAATTTTCCCTAATCCAAACAACGGAGAGTTTACGGTTAAGCTAAATTCTAACTCTGGAGATGATATTAGAATTAATGTATATGATATAAGAGGTAGAAAAGTATTTAATAATCGTTATACTAATAATGGGAATTTTAACCAAGTAATAAGATTAGGTGATGTTCAATCAGGAATGTATTTAATTAATGTTACTGATGGATTAAGAACAGAAACCAAAAAGATTATTATAAAATAATAATTGAATATTTTAAATTAAAAGGGAGCTAAAATTTAGCTCCCTTTTTTTATGTTCCATTAAAAGTATTCATAGTTATATTAACACCTGCAGTACCAAAAGATTTAATAAGTTCTACAGATTTTTCAAGGCGTTCTGATAGTTTTTCATTTTCTTCATCGCTCCATTCACCTAAAACATAATCCACTTGTCTGCCTTTTGAAAAAGCATCACTTATGCCAAATCTAAAGCGATTATAATTTGTAGTTTGTAGTTTATCTTGAATATCTTTTAAACCATTATGACCTCCATCACTTCCTTTAGTTTTTAGTCTTATACTTCCAAAAGGGAGATTTAAATCGTCAGTAATTATCAATAAATTTTCCATTGGAATATTTTCTTTTGTAAGCCAATATAAAACAGATTTGCCACTTAAATTCATATACGTACTTGGCTTAAGCAATATAAATTGACGACCTTTAAACTTATAAACTGTTACGTCTCCTAATTTTTGAGTTTCAAAAATTAATGATTCTTTAGAGGCTAAAAAGTCTAGAACTTTAAACCCTATATTATGCCTAGTATTTGTATACTCATTACCAATATTTCCTAGTCCGACGATTAAATATTTTTTCATAGAGTCTTCTTCAATTACAATTGAAGGTTTATTTGATTTAAATAGATTAAGTAAAAATCTACACATTTATCTTTTTTGTAAAAATAAAAAAAGCATCCTGAATTAACAGAATGCTTTTTGATATATCAAAACAAATTGATTTATTCTTGACCTTCAGAAGTTGCTTCTGTTACAGTTCCATCAGCTGCTGCTTCTGCTGCTGCCTCAGCTGCTGCTTCTTCCTCTTCTTCTTCAAATTCAGCAACACTAGCTCTAGAACGTCTAACTTGACATACTACAGTGTTATCTGGATGTAAGAATTTATAATCAGGATTAGCTAAAGCTGTAATATATAATTTACTTCCAATTTTTAAAGGTGTAATATCTGCCTCAACATAATCAGGTAAATTAGCTGGTAAAGCTTTAATTCTTAATTTACGTTTGTTCTTACGAAGAACACCTCCATTTAATACACCTCTAGATGTTCCAATAACGTGTACTGGAATTTCCATAGTGATTTCTTTGTCTTCAAATAACTGATAAAAATCTATGTGTAAGATTCTGTCTGTTACTGGGTGAAACTGAATATCTTGCATAATTGCATTGTAAGATTTTCCGTTTTCTATGGCAATCACAACTGTATGCGCATTAGGCGTGTATACAAGTTTAGAGAAAGCCAATTCTGGTGCAGAGAAATGCACTGGTTTGTCTCCTCCGTATAATACGCAAGGAACCTGACCAGCATTACGTAAGGCTTTTGTATCTTTTTTGCCCACGCTTTCTCTTTGAGATCCATTGATTGTAATTGATTTCATTGTTTGTGTTTATATTAATATTAATTTACATTAAAAATTTTGAACTAATAGATTTGTTGTAATGTACATTATGCATTACTTCTGCAAATAAATCAGCACAGCTAATTACTCTAATTTTTTTACTTGTTTGTTTTAGAGGAATTGAATCGGTTACTATTAATTCTTCTAACTTAGAGTTTTCAAGCCTTTCGTATGCGCTACCAGATAAAATAGGATGAGTACAAATTGCTCTTACACTTAACGCTCCTCTTTCCATCATTAGGTCTGCAGCCTTTGTTAAAGTTCCAGCTGTATCAACCATATCATCAACCAATACTACATTTTTTCCTGTAACGTCACCAATTAATTCCATATGAGAAATTACATTAGCTTTAGCACGTTGCTTATAACAAATTACTACATCGCTTTCTAGTGCTTTTGAATATGCGTAGGCTCTTTTGGAACCTCCCATATCTGGCGAAGCAATAGTTAAATTATCAAGGTTTAATCCTTTTAAATAAGGTAAAAACACAGTTGAAGCAAATAAATGGTCTACTGGTTTTTCAAAAAACCCTTGAATTTGGTCAGCATGCAAATCCATAGTTATTATACGAGTTGCGCCTGCAGCTTCGAGCATTTTTGCTACTAATTTAGCAGCAATAGGTACTCTAGGCTTATCTTTTCTGTCTTGTCTTGCCCAACCAAAGTAAGGTAAAACAGCAGTAATATGCCTTGCTGAAGCGCGTTTTGCGGCATCAATCATTAATAACATTTCCATTAAATTTTCAGCACCAGGATGAGTAGAGCCAATAATAAAAATTCGAGTTCCTCTTATTGATTCTTCATAAGATGGCTGAAATTCGCCATCGCTGTATGTTGAAGTAATTACATTACCTAATGGAGCTCCGAAAGTTGCTGCAATTTTCTCAGCTAATTCTCTACTTTGAGAACAAGCAAAAATCTTAGCTTCTGTGACTACATTTGGCATTGTTAATGGGTTGTTATTTAATGAATTAATTTCTGTTTTGCTTAACGAGGTGCAAATTTAGGAATTTATTTGGACTGCAAAAGTATAAAAGCCACTATTTTTGATTGTTTGTAGTAAATTATTTTATAATTTTGCTGTCCAAATTTGCTCAAGTGGCGGAATTGGTAGACGCGTCGGATTCAAAATCCGATTCTTCGGAGTGTGGGTTCGATTCCCACCTTGAGTACGCATTTAAATCGCAATAGCTTAATAAACAAAGCTTTGCGATTTTTTTATTGTTTATATTTACGATATTTTGCCGAAAATATAATTTGTTTTATTATGAATAAACACCTAAAAGTATTATTAAAAAGGTTATCAGTAGCCGAAAAAAAACTTAAAAATGCTGAAAAAGAGTTTCAACAAACAATAAATGAGTCAAAACTAAAGGTTTTGAAAGCAAAAGAGGAGCGTGTTAAAGACGAACAACAACTTAATTTGCTCAAAAATGAATTTATTGGACTTAACTCTATCTCAAAATTAAATGTAATTTTAACAAATAGTGGAATACAAAGTATTGATTTTAAAGATTTTATTTAGCTCAATTAAAAACTATAGTTTAGCAATAAGCTTAAAGTAACAATTCGCAGATGCTAAACTTATTTCTTTTATTATTCAAATCTTGCATATTGTGTGTTTGTTTAATACTCAATTGAGCTTCAGGCATCCGAATACTTAATATTATTTTTATTTATATGAAAAGTTTTTAAACATTTAAAAAATATTAAATTAGTTGTTATTTTGTAGCTATGAGAGAAATGTTAAGTTATTATTGCGATGAAAGTTGCCATTTAGAGAATGACGATTCAAATGTGATGGTTATTGGTGCGGTTTACTGTCCGTCTGCGTTAAGAAAACAAATTTTCACTAGGATAAGAGAAATAAAAATTGCCCATCATTTAAGCCCTTCTTTTGAAATTAAGTGGAATAAAGTGTCATCTTCTAAAATTGATTTTTACAAACAAATTATTGATTATTTTTTTGACGATGATGATTTACGATTTAGAGCATTAATAGTCCCAGATAAATCAAAATTGAATCATTCAAAATTTAGTCAAACTCATGATGATTTTTATTATAAAATTTATTTTGACATGCTTAAAGTGGTTTTAAATCCTGAATGCTCAAATAGTATCTATTTAGACATTAAAGACACTAAAAGCCAAGAAAAGGTTGATAAATTATGTGAAGTTTTAAGGTCTAATCATTATGATTATAAACAAGAAATAATTAAAAAAGTACAAAATATTAGGTCTGAAGAAGTAGAGTTATTACAGGTTACAGATTTATTAATAGGAGCTTTGGGTTACCTTCATAGAGGTTTGAAAGGGAATCAAGGTAAAATGGATTTAATAGCAAGAATACAAAAGCGTTCAGGTTATTCATTAATGAAAAACACCTTATTCCAAGAAAAAAAAATTAACATATTAATTTGGAAATCTAATTATGAAGAGTAGTGATTTACCAGAAATTGTTGAGTTGAATGATTTTGGTGGAGATTATGATGAATATATAGACCATATTTATTCAATCTTTTATGAAGATGTTGTAGATAAGAAGTTATACTTTAGGGGAGAAGAGCTAAAATTGAAATGGAATCCAATATTTCAAGAAAAGGCATACACATTTTATCATATTACTCATCAAGGAGAAGATGAAGCCAATAGGACACCAGACTTGAGAAGATGCGAAAGAATGTCTTGGTTAAGACCAACTGTAACAAATTGTGACAAATGGAATCTAAAAGTATTTGAGCAAAAAAGAGGTAGTAAAGTCAGATTATGTATTTGGCTTGAAATGATAGATGAATTTGACTATTTTGTAATAATAGATGTAAGATCAAATTACAAGCTCCTATGGACTGCATTTGTAGCCGAATACCCACATCAGATTAGAGCTAAACAGAGAGAGTATGAAGAATGGTTAAAACGTAAAAAGTAAATAGTATTAACGCAAAAATCGCCAGGGAATACCTGACGACTTCGTAACTCCTCCAACACCTGGTTGTTGAGATACTGCAAATATACAAAATAAAGAATACAAAAACATCGATAAAGCGCAAAAAAATAAGATTAAACTCCGTTTTTAACAATATTTAACAAATAAAACCTCTAAAAATTATTTTTAATAATAATAATAGTATTTAACAATAAATATTAAATGAAAGATGATTGGGATAAAGGAGATAAGTTAAGTGTTATAATTGGATTTTTATTTATTCTCTTAATGTTGACACTTACGATGTGTAGCTAAATTTAATTAGAGCTAATTGAGCTTTTTACGAATTTATACTAGAAACATAAAAAGCATATCAATAAAAAATCCATTAGGACAAAAACGACAATCTTATGAAGCATTTCGTATTACCTAATGGATTAAACTTATACAAAAATACAAAAAATCCGTTAGACATAATAGCAGTAGAACTAAAAAGCAATCTGCGTTTACTAACGGATTTGGTAATGGGTCAGAATGACACTTCATTATATTTGTGGTTAAGTTCAAGAACTCTTCTTTATAGCCTTAGAAATCCTTTTATTATAGTGTATTTAAAAATTGAGGGTTAAGCCTTACTTATTGTAAGGTAAAACCTTATCATTTTATGAATTTAAATGCTTTAATTTAGCATATCTCGATTATTGAAAAAAAAGAGATATCTCACTATAAAATTATTTGCCAAAATACTGAAGTTGATGAAAAAAAACACTTTAATTCTGCTAATGTTTACGTGTATTTCGTTAAATGTCTTATGTGCTCAAGAGAATAATGCGGTTTTTTCTACCCCAGATTTAAGTCCCTTAGCTCCTGAGGCATATTCGCTTTTTAAGCATACAGAAATTCCTGTCTCAAATTATACTGGTGTCCCTAGTATTTCAATACCAATTTATGAAATTAATTTAGGAGATTTTAGCTACCCAATTGCATTTAGTTATCATTCATCTGGTGTTAGAAGTGATGAAATTGCAAGTAATGTTGGTTTGGGTTGGTCGCTTATTGCTGGAGGAGTTATTACATCACAAGTAAATGGTCTTCCAGATTTTGCAGAGTATGGAGAAGTTGTTCCTTACATTACATCTACAAATCTAATTCCACAAAGTAGAGAGTTAGATCCTGTACAAACATGGCCAGATTGTTCGTTTATTACAGATACTGATTATCAACTAGCGAAAGATTTAATATTAAATAAAAATGATACTGAACCAGATATTTTCCATTTTAGCACAGGAAATATAAATGGTAAGTTTTTTTATTCAAAAGATGGTGTTGCTAACACAATCCCTTATCAACCTCTTAAAATTGAAAGATTCACTACAAGCTATTTAATTACAGATGAAAAAGGGGTTATTTATACCTTTGAAAAGATTGGAAATAAAACAACTTTATCTAGTACATTCTCTTCTTTTGCTAATATTAATAGTAATAATTCTACAATTGAGTATTTGTATTACTTGACCCAAATAGAAACTCCAAATAAGAAAGTTATAACTTTTGAGTATACTGACGATTTTTATTATTATGAAGATGCTCCAGTATATAGTAGATATAAAAGACCTTTCCAAAATATTGTTAACGGGGATAATCCTGAGGGATTTAACTACCCAATATTTGTTGAATCAAAAACAGAAAAAAAGACTTACTATAGAGGGAAAAAGATTAAAAGGATTTTGTGGAACTCTAATGAGGAGTTAACTTTTATTTATAATACTTGCCCTAGGCTGGATTTACCAATTAATGTAGAGTTTTCATCTCCACAGCCACCTCTGCCAGGCGGTTTTGCACTTAAAGAAATTCAACTTAAAAAAGGAGCAGTTGTTATTGAAAGCCATATTTTAGAACATGATTATTTTAATCTACTAACAAATTTTGAGCCTTGTATTACTCAATCTAATAGCGAGCAAATTAATTCTTACAGACTAAAACTGAAATCAATTACTAAAAGTGATAATAGTTCTCATGATTTTGAATATTATGAAGGTTTTATGCCTAGTAGGTTGTCTGATAATCAAGATCATTGGGGTTATTTCAATCCACAAGGAAGTAGATATGCTTTTGATGATTTTTTTCAAGATGGAACAAGTAGGTCAGCAGACTTTAATTTCACAAGACTGGGGACATTAAAAAAAATTATTTATCCAACAAAAGGGTGTAGTGTATTTGATTATGAGCTTAATCAAATATATGGTAGAAATAATTCTATAGTACAAAATTCAGTTTCTCTCCACCTTGAAGGAGATGATGAGTTGTCAAACAACCCAAGTAATGAACCTCAATATTTATCTTTAAATTTTAATATACCTAGTAATTTAAAACTTGGAACTGTTAGAATTTATATTACGGCTACAGAAGAACCGGAACAGACAACAACTAATTGGTCAAATGTCACTTTAAAAGATTCTAACAATAATATAATTCCGCTACCGCCAGTAAACTCTCTTGCTAATTTAAATATTGGAATTGGGAATTATACATTGTTTGTTAGTGGCGTGTTGGATTATGCAGGAGCAGAAATTACTTGGTTGGAAGAAACTGAAGGTGCTTTTGAAAACAAAAATGTTGGAGGGTTAAGAATAAAACAAATCAGCAATTTTTTAGATTCTGAAGCCAGTATTAGCACCTCTAAGAAAACTTACACTTACGGCAAGGTGTCTGACCCAAATATTTCTTCAGGAGTAATGATATCTTCTCCAAGATACACTTATGTAAAACAGTTTCTAGAACCTGTTTGTCATCAAAATGTATATTGGAATAATCTAGGATATTATGTACAAAACTCTAAAACGATATTACCACTAAACAGTATGCAAGGATATCATATTATGTATGAAAATGTAAGAATTGCTGATGATGAAATCAATTCTAATGGTTTTATTGATTATAAATATTCTGTTCAAGAACCTGACGATGAACAGTATACATTAAACCCTCTAAGTCCGATTACAAGCCATGATTTCAAGAGGGGAGATTTATTGGAGGAATCCATCTTTAAAAAAACCGATAATGGATTTGTTTTAACAAACAAAGTTGTATATGAATATCAATATAACTTTACAGAAACTAATGATGCTACACCACAACTTTTTGTAAACCCTACACTTCCTAATGAAAAACATGCTCTAGGAATTAGTATATCTATGAAAAACCAAGAATTTTGTTGTTTTGGTCATCAAACATGGGATAAAGTTGTATCCCAATTTGACTTTTCTTATTATAAACTATACTCAGTATGGAAGTATTTGAAAAAGAAAACTGATTATGCATACTATTCAGATGGAAGTATTTTAACAAATGTTACTAACTATGCTTATAATAACTCTTTACATGGTCAATTAAGCTCTGTCTCCTCTTTTAATTCTACAAATGAAGAAAATAAAACAGAGTATCTTTACCCACATGATTATGAGGTGTCTAGTAAGCCTTTTGTGCAAGATTTGATTTCAAAAAATATAATAAATGTTCCTCTAGTTATTAAAACCTTTAATGAAAATGGTAAATTATTTGAACGAGAAACCGTATATTATGATTGGGGTGACGGTTTATTGGCTCCACAAGTTATTAAGGGTGGAAAAGAAAATTCATCTTTAGAAGACCGTATAGTTTATCATAAGTATGATACTTATGGTCATCCATTAGAGGTGAGTAGGTCTGATGGGGTTCATATAGTTTACATTTGGGGTTACAATCAGAGCCAGCCAATAGCGATGATAGAGAATCTAATCTACGCTAGTATTCCAACACAGACCATAGCCAATTTACAGTCCTTATCCGATTCAGATAATGATCGTACACTAGGTGCTTCGGGCAATGAAGGCGCATTAAGGACAGCTTTAAACGCTTTGAGGGCTAGTTATCCAGAAGCCATGGTCTCGACCTACACCTATGATCCATTAATTGGTGTCACAAGTATGACTGATGCCAAAGGTTATACGATGTATTACGAATATGATGAGTTTAACCGATTGAAACATGTCAAGGATAAGGATGGTAATATTTTGAGTGAGAATCAGTATAACTATAAACAATAATGATGATTATGAAAAAGTTACACTACACACTAGCAGCTTTACTTGTGTCATCATTAGCCATGGCACAAGGCCCAACAACAACAGAGAACTATATTTACAATACGACTTATCAAGTCAAGACTCAAGATGGTACCACTAATGCAGAAACCCAACAACCATTAACAGAAGATGATAAAATAGAAAGCATTACATATTTTGATGGACTAGGAAGACCAAAGCAAAGTATTTCAAGACAAGCAGGAGGCAATAAGCAAGATATTTTAGTGCCTATAGTTTACGATTCTCTTGGGAGGCAGGTAAAAGAGTATTTGCCTTATGCCAATCCTCTTCAAAATGGTTCGAACAGTAGCCTTGGATTTGTAAATCCTACAAACTTGTTATCTGATTTAAATGCATATTATATTGCAAAATATCCAACAGATATTAATGGAGGAGCACCCAATCCATATTCAGAAAAGAGATTTGAAGCCTCACCACTAAATAGAGTATTAGAACAAGGCGCACCAGGATATGATTGGAGGGTAGATACTCAAAGCGACACAGATCATACCATTAAGTTTGAGTATAAGACCAATAGCGCCTATGAAGTGGCCTATTACAAAGTAATCTTTCCAACAGGCAATACAGAGCAACCACAATTGTTTTATTCAGGGCTTTATCAAGCCAACCAATTGTATAAAACCATTACTAAAGATGAGAATTGGAAGCCATCAGATTTAAAAAACCATACAACAGAAGAGTTTAAAGACAAACAAGGGCGTGTCATTTTAAAGCGTACCTATACCAATCAAGTACCACATGACACCTATTATGTATATGATGATTTTGCAAACCTTACTTACGTGCTTTCTCCTAAGGGGAGTGATTTAGTTCTGACCACTAATGGTTATAAAAACTATGATGAGACTTTTGCCTGCGATTATTTAGTGCCGTTAGATAAAGATGGTGAAAAAACAATTACAGATTGTACAGGACAAATAGTAATTAAAATTGATGATGTTAATCTTGATCTTACTGTAGAGATGAATGCTTCATTTAACATGCCAATTAATTTAAGAAATGGGCCAATAGTACAATTAGATACCACGATTGCAAATATGATAGTTGGGACAATTACTACTGGAGGTGTTAATTATATCGTATCTATACAAGATGGGTTTTTACATATTTCAGGGAGTGGAGTATTGAGTAGTATAAGTGAAACATTAATAGTTAGCCTACCTACCTATTCTGTTCAAACTAATATTGTTAATGATTTATGTTATCAATATCATTATGATTATAGAAACAGGCTAGTAGAAAAGAAAATACCACAAAAAGGGTGGGAGTATATAGTGTATGATAAATTAGATCGTCCAGTACTAACACAAGACGAATATCAGAGGCTTAATGATCCAACCAAAAAAGGGTGGTTATTCACAAAGTATGACGCTTTTGGAAGAGTAGCATTTACAGGTCAGCATTTAAGTAATTTAACAAGAGTTGACATTCAGGCCTTTGTTAATTCAAATACAGTGCTTTCGGAAACCTCGAGTAGTACCCCAACCAATATTAATGGTGTCAGCTTATATTATACCAATAACGTATATCCACAAAACACCCTTACGGTATACACCATTAACTACTATGACACTTATAACCCAGAGTTGAGTGCAGCATTTTCAAATCCTAATGTGGTACTTGGAACACCAGTAAGTACTAATACCAAAACATTACCTACAGGAAGCAAAGTAAGAGTGCTTGGTACAAATGATTGGACAACCACAGTAAGCTATTATGATGAGAAGGGGCAACCAATATATGTAGGTTCAAAAAACACATATTTAAACACAACAGATATTATAAAGACTCAATTAGATTTTGTTGGTAAGGTTTTAAAAACTGAAAGCTCACATACAAAAGACAGTAACAGTGCAATTATCGTTACTGATAATTTTACGTATGACCACACAGGGAGATTACTAACTCAAAAGCAGCAAATAGGCACAGGGAATATTGAAACTATAGTTAACAACACTTATGATGAGTTAGGACAATTGGTAAGCAAGGGAGTGGGTAGTATAGAAGCCTCTCCATTACAAGTTGTAGACTATAAATACAACATTAGAGGCTGGTTAAAGAGCATTAATGATAAATCCAATCTTGGTACTGATTTGTTTGCCTTTGGTATTAATTACAACACCACAGAGTTAGGACAAACCAATACACCACTCTACAATGGGAACATTAGTGAGACTACTTGGAAAACGGCCAACGATGTATCTACAAACACAACAAGAGGCTATGCTTATAGTTATGACGCATTAAACCGATTAACCACAGCAAACATGTCTATAAATACAGGTAGTGGGTTTAGTATAGCAGATGGGTATCACGAAAACGGATTTAATTATGATAAAAATGGAAACATTTTATCATTACAACGTGTAGGCGCTGTTGATATATTCGATAATTTAACCTATTTTTATAATGGCAATCAATTAACAAAAGTGAATGATGCCATTACCAATCAACAAACCGAAGGGTTTATTGATGGCAACACCACAGGAGATGATTATAGTTATGATACCAATGGTAACATGATTGAAGATAAAAACAAAAATATAACAAGTATTACCTATAACCATTTGAATTTACCGACACAAATTCAAATCGCTAATCAAGGGAATATAGTCTATACTTATGATGCTACTGGGACAAAGTTAAGTAAAACAGTAAACCCTCTTTTTGGAACCTACCAAAGTACTTTTTATGCTGGTAATTATATTTATGAAACATTAGCAGGCAATCCAATTCTAAAATTCTTTAATCATCCAGAAGGGTATGTAGAGCCAGATGGACAAGGTGGTTATAATTATGTGTATCAACATAAGGACATCTGGGATAATGTAAGATTAACATATTCAGACGACAACAATGACGGCAGTGTAAATAGCTCCGAAATCAGAATGGAGCAGAACTATTACCCTTACGGTCTTGAGCACCGTGGCTACAACGGTATCATCCAGGGCATAAAGAACAACCTGAAGACCTTTCAGGGACAGGAATTTACCGAAGATTTAGGGCTTAACACTCACGAATGGAAATACCGTGTCAGTGACCCTGCAATAGGGCGTTTTTGGCAGATAGACCCTTTGGCAGAGGATTATACATATAACTCTACCTATGCCTTACAAGAGAACAAAATGGGAATGGGTGTTGAGTTGGAGGGACTTGAGTTAGTTGAATGGTTTATGGACAAGGTTTGGCATGGAGCAATGGGACAGCCACGAGGTGGAAATATGAATACCCATTTCGATAATACTCCTACTAGTATAGGTCCAACCAAAAACATTACAGGAAATTATTTTGGGGATGCTGCCTACAAGTTATTAGGAGGTGAAACCATCTCAAAAGCAATTGATGGTGATAAAAGAGCCCAAGGTCAAGTAATAATGAACACCCTTGTTTCTTTAGCTCCAGGCGCTAGAGGTATTGGTGATGATGTTATTGAAAATGCAACTACTAAGTCTAGTAATTTTGTTTTTAGAGGAGACACTAGAAATCCATCAGATATTTTTGAAAATAGTTTTACTTCAAAAGGAGGTAACTTTAATTTATTAGATCACGCAGGAGGTCTTATTGATGATAGTGGATTTATTTCAACTTCTACGTCTCCAAGCGTGGCTAGAAATTTTGCAGGAAAAGGCGGGTTTGTATTTACAATTGATGCACCAAAAAACGGTTTAGGTGTAAATGTTAAGTTAGGAACGCAAAGCCCTTATCCGATTGAGTCAGAAATAGCATTCCCTCTTGAGATACCTTCATCTAATATACAAGGAGCAAGACAGGTTGGTTCTGATGGTAAATTTGTAGGACCATTTATTAAAAATCCTAACAATTGATAGAAAAAAAAATAGAGTTTGTTAATGATGCTGATGCCTCTAAAAAATTAGAGGCATCGTTATATTTATATATAGATACTGATAATAATTGCTTAATTAAGCTTCATAAAGATGGAGATGCAGAAATTATTTTTTCTGCTAATGATTTCTTTGATTCTTTAGTTAAACTACGGAATTGGATTTATGAAAAAGAGCAACTCTTGCCTATGTGCAAAGGAGCATTAATAAATGTATATCCTTCAAGAATGAGTAGACAAATGTCAAATGGAATGAAAGCATATTATTTAACCAAACAAAAACAAGCACACACAAGTGATATTGTCGATATATTTGACCTTGTAAAGGTAGGTGAAGAGGATAAACTATCAACTCCAAAACAACAGTTGGAATATTTTAAAAAATGGATAAAAAGCTTATAAATTTTTAAAGCTCTTATAATTAACGTTTGTAATAAAATCTCCTATAATAACTCCTTTTTCATTTACTTTCCAAGCCCCTACTATTGCTTCTCTTGGGACTTCTTCAATATCCTTAAAAGCTTCATCAATAACATAAACCCATCCATTAGGGTTTTTTGATGCCTCTAAAATAGCTTCTTGTGTAGGTTTTACTTTATCCATTCTGTTAATGATGGCAATTTAGCTGATAGTAATTTATTTTAAAAGGGTCTAATTATTTACCTGTAGGCACTCTCATAAAACCAAATGAAGTATTACTATTTTTATTATATATTTTAATACTAATATTTATAAAAGTATTAAGTATCATTAGAAAGTTCTAAGCTCCAGTGGTTTTGTGCCTATTTAAAAATCTCTTAGTATTTAATAGTGAATACCTTTTATTTGAGTTTCTGTGATTCTTTTGAAAAAACTTCAGTAGCAAATATCTTTTTCATTGTATTCGACCTCAATTATGTATGAAATAACTAAGGAGCATTTAAAGGTGTATAAATCCTCTATAATACCCTTTATTTATTTTTTATTTTTATACGTGTAGACAAATGAATTATCAATCAAAAGACAATAAATTACTTACAGAGAAAGATAGGTGTAAGCTTTACTTCTGTTAGCTTCTACATCTGCTGATCTTAAAACCCTAGCTTTATGACCCACAACAACCGCGCTGTTAACATCCAATTTTCTAACTTAGATTTAGAATTGAATTTATTTTCCGATTTTTTAATATAATTTCCCATAATATATTTATCCGCAACTAAATATGTATGCAATATTACAATTTGTATACCATATTTATTAATAACTCTTTATTAAATTTATTGTTAAAACATTATTCATAACTATTCTAAATAATTGACAAAGTGTTATTTGACTTAATATATATAACGTAAATACTGTCGTTAAATTACAAAAGATTAAGGATTTTAACAAGTATTTGGTGTTATAATTCAATTTTAAAAATATAAATTTGTATTATGAACAAAGACAAAAATCCGTTAGACATAATAACAGTAGAACCAAAAAGCAATCTGCGTTTACTAACGGATTTTATAAAAACAAATTTACAAAAACTATTGTAATTAAAAATAGACTGTTTTTTCTGATTTAAACAATACAACAACAACGCATATTATACTTTAATTAGTTTGCTAAACTTCTCAAATTGAATAAATATTTCAAATCAACAACAATTATTAAACAATTATTATTGTTGTTATTTATATAAATGTTTAAGGTTTTGTGCTTGTTGTGGTATTAATAATGCAACAATAATACCTTAATAATACCACATATTTCCCGTTAATTAGGCTTAAACACGAACATTCAAAATTGTGGTATTGTTTTTTTATTGAACAATACCACAATTATTATAACTGCTATTCTAATTCTTCAGTTTCCTTTTCTTTTTCATTTCTATTTAATGAATAAAGAAATCCTAAACCAATTAATGCTAAAACCAAAACACCAGCTCCCAATGTCTTTTTTGTATGTACATTTGTTGTTGGTGTTGTACTTGTTGTATTATTAACAACATTACTACCATCAATACTCTTTTCATTAGTTTGCATAACCTGTAAACTAATTGAAGGCGGCATATTAAATCCTAATATTAAATATTCAGACTTTGAAATAATCCTTGTAACACTCTTTTGTTCAATTTTAATGTTTGTTGTAGAAATATAATTTGAAATTTCAGCATTTAAAAGCTGTATTTGAACATCAAAAAATTGATTTCGTGCTTGCAAAGCTTCTGGCGTAAATAATCCTTCTCCATTTACAATAACATATTTCTTATACCAGTCAATTAATGCAATAAATTCTTGAGCTTCATTATAATAGTCGTTAAAAACATCTATTGTTGGCGGATTTAAACTATAATCCTTAATGGTTGAAAAATATGTTTTATATAGAGGAAGAAATTTATTTTCAATCCAGGTATCTAACATATATTCATCTTGAGGCGTCAAATTTGTGTCCAAAGAAAAATCTTGCATTATTCCCCTATTAAATGACGACGAGTACCCTATATCAAATCCATTACCATCAAATGCATCTTCTAGGATGTCAAAAATAAACAATGGATTATGTGAAACTTGGGCCACAGCATTAACAACATTTCTTACGGCTTTTTTTAACCAAGAAAATAAACCCCCTAATGCTGGTGTTGTTTGATTATTTAATTGTGTATTCATTTTGTTTATGTTTTTAATATTTATTATTAATTTAAATAATGACAACATAAAAATAATTGTTGCAACAATTATTGTTTTATTATGTTGTGTATTGTGGTGGTCTTTCGTTTATGGTGGTATTACATTATAAGCGAACATGCCTACACGAAAATTTTGTATCGTTTTGAGTTGTGGTTTCATTATTTTGTGCTGTTATTCAAATAATTATTTAGATTCGATTGACATAATATTAACTCTACACATTCTGTAGAATATTTTTTCATTAAGTATCTTCTCATAAATTCAATAAATTTGTCTTTTTCAAATTTTGAAGTTGGCTTATATTGGTAAGACACAACTATTTCTTGTTGTTCACTTATAGTATGTTCGTGCACTGGAAATTTTTGAATATCTTCAATCTTCCATTCAATGGGCAACTTGACCGTTTTTACTACTTTAAATTTTAAGTTTTCCATGTTTTTTTAAATTTAAATACTTACTATTTTCTTAAGTCTATTATCGGTAACTCTCCGCTTTTTCCTTTATCAACAGTTACTCTAAATACTATCCGAAATCCAGCTGCTCTAATCTTTGCACTTTTTAGATGTTCCTTGTTTTTAGCATCCATAATATTAAAAGCTTGCTCAACTGAAAATCGTGGGTTACTCATATTTAGAATTACTGAAATATTGCAATGCATCTCTGGGGAAGGATTGTCAATAATTATTTTTTGAATCAGCTCACCTACTTCCATGACTTCAGACAAATACAATTCTATCGCTGAAACAATTTTATTGATGTAATTAATTCTGTTATATTTCTTTTTTTCTGCATTCATCTTACCCTAGACATTAAGTTTATGATAAACAGCACTATATGCTTTTTTTTTAATGTTTCATCTTATATTTCCATCTTACCATCTTACCCCTTTTTTGTTTTTATGTATACTTAAGGAAACCTTATTTTAATTTATCTTACCTTAAAAAACCTTTATTATTACTGGTCTAAACAACAATTAGGGTAATTAGGGTAAGTTTTTAAATAGGTTTATACTTTACATAATAACCCCATGCATCTTTTGATACCAATTTTGGAGCTGTATTAGCTTTCGGTTTAGTTCTGTTATATCCGCAAGCCTTCAATGCTTTGCCAATCTGAATATTGTTTAGATTTATTCCTGTATGAGATTTTAAATAGGTAGTTATTTGAGTTGCAGTAAGAAAAGTGCCTTCACTATCATTAGACGGTTCAAAATATGCATTTAATGACTCTCTCTCTGGGGTTAAAAACTGGAATTTATCATTCCTACGTTCATTCTCAATAATATCTTCTCTAGTTAATTCTGCAATAAAATTTTTGTCTTTAGATAGTGAGAATGCTTGTGACCATAACATATCCATATTAAAGCTGGATTTATAATTCCAATCAATACTTTCAATTACAAAACAAAGCCAGCGAACACTTCCAGTTTCGTCATGCAAAAAAGTTGACATATTTGTAGAACCAATAAAAGATGCAACCCTAGGGATTATTGTATTCTTAGAATCGTATGGAAGTCTATCATTTATTTGATCTTTAGAAAAAAGTGATTTAAGCTGGTTTATCTCCTTTTTTGATAGAGCAGCTAGTTCATCCATATTTATCAAAAAATTTTTGCAGATGAGAATTCTTGTGTCCTTATCATTATTGCTAATATCTTCAGCAATATATTTTGAGAGTGATGGTGGGCAAAGATTGCGACACCATGTAGATTTACCGATATTTTGACCTTTTCCATCATCAGTAAGAACAAAGGCTTGTTTATTAAAATATCCTTCTATTAAAGCACATTTAACAGTTCGCACACACCATTTTTTAAAATGATACAAATACTGATTTTTATCTTCAGAAGATGCTAATTTGACATATTTGGCATATTGTGATATAAAATCTGTTTGACAATCCCATTTAGGTAAATTATCAAAGTAATGCTGTAAAGGGTTGTATTGAGGTACAAATTCACTTTTTAAAATGGCTTTTAAACCACTTTGGCCAATTTTGATTCCTTTTTTTTGAATATCAACCCAAAGTGAATTTTCATTGCAAGATTTCCACTCTCCTTCTACATTTACGCTACGAGATTCAACATCAAGAGCGAGTGTGTTAAAACGAAACAAATAATGCTCATTAAGATATTCTTCTACTTTATGAAAGACAGTTGTAACCTCTTTAGGCTTTTTGTCTTCCGTAACAATTTGAAGTTTGCTGTTTTTTGCTCCCTTCTCAATTATATTTTTTTCAGTATATTTATGCATTGTTTTAGTATTGGATTTGGAGGTTAGGGCCTCCTTTTTCTTTTTTATTAGCTACTATTTAATCAATCTTCAAACTGATTCATTTGTTTTAGAGCTAATAAAATTTCACTCCTTTTATAGCGTACTTTTGAGCCAATACGATAAGCTGGTATTACTCCGTCTTTAGTATATTTCCATAAGGTAACAAGAGAGATAGAAAGCATGTTTGCAGTTTCTTCTCTGGTGAGTAGAATTTCTTCTTCTTTATTATGGTTTTTGTTTTCCTTTAAAACCAGTCGGAGCTGATTCATTATTTGAGGAATAAACTCTGATGAGTTTGTATTTTCAATTTGTAGAATTTGTTTGACCATTGCCTTATAATTTTTTAATTACAATGGCTAAACTCTAAATTTTTAACTTTAATTTATGACACTATTCTGTCAATTATAGGGGAAATAAAATTACGAATCTATTGTTTTTACTGATAGTTCAAGGTCAAACATGTTTTTGAATTTTAAAAATGAGTTAACGTAATTATTATATTTTTTTGAAGACAAATCTTTTCTTATTCTAACTTCACTTAACCCAAATGAATTATTAATAAACATTAAATAATCACTGGGTTTAATGTTTTTTTTGAAACCTTTATTGTATTGAAAAACCTCGAAAAAATAAGAAAAGATGATAGTTTTTTCTATTTGATAAAAACTCAGTATAAAGAAAAACATCTCGCAGTTATAAGCATCTTTAAAAACTAATGGAAAACGATTGATTTTACTATCTATGTTTTCAATTATATAATTTTTTGCGTTATTGGTTTTTTTTGTCAAACGCCAATGATCAATTTTTTTTAATTCGTCCTTGAAGTAATCTATGGTTGATAAGAGGTCTTGAATTATTAAAAAGTCTTCTCCAGTTTTATACATATTTAGGTTTGGTCTAGAACCTGGAGGCGAAACATGGGTTATAATATCCTGTCTTATTTTAATTCTACTTTCTATAGAAAAATCGCTTTTAACTATTGTTAAAGAAGAGTAACTTCTATAAAAAAGTTCAATCAAAACTTCCAAACTTTCTACTGCTAAATGCTCATTAACTTCGAAGAATGAATCAATGTTAATTTCTGTCCAATATTTTAGTCTTTTAAATAGTTTCTTTAATAGTTTAATAATTAGTTTTTCCTTTTCTTCATTTGAAAAAACTGTAAGTTGTTTGATCCTGTACTTTTCTCTAAATATATTCCCAAAGAAATATGGGATGTTGTGTTCTTTTTTTAATAAATCTTGAATTATCCACGATATTTCTTGAATTATTTCCTCACTAAATTCTAAATAATATAATGATGCTATTTCTTTATCAAGATCTTTTGATTTTGTTTTATGGGATGAAATAATTTTTAATTCTTCAATGAAATTATTTCGATTTATTTCAGGGACAAAGCAAATACCATTATGCATAAGAACTTCAATTCTTTGCTCTATTGTTTTCAAAAAACAATAGTTATTCAATGGCACAATATTAAAATAATTATTTTCCATTGGTGTTTTTTATTTCTTGTTTTTCCCAGTATTCATTAAGCTTATTTATATGCTCTTCATTAGATGCTTTTACATATTTTAAATATTGGTTGACCGACTTATGACCTGTGGCTTTCATTACTATTGAGTCTTCAAACCCTGCAAGAAATAACCCAGTAGCGAATGAGCGACGACAAGTGTGGCTGCCTATTAATTCATGTTTTGGATATACTCCAACTTCTTTTCGATTGGTTTTAGGATTAATTTTAGAGCCAGGTGTAGGGTTGTTAATTTCTGCCAACTGACATATTTCCTTAATATATTTATTGAATTTGGAATCCGAAATTCTTCGAGGAAACTGGCCATCTCTTTTTTTCAATATTTTCTTGAATTGTGGATGAATAGGGATTGTTAAATTTTGGGCTGTTTTTTGTGTGGTAATATTAATTACACTCCCTAAAATATTGCTTTTTTCAATCCTTAAAAAATCTGAAATTCTCAATCCAGTTCTCAAACCAATAATAAATAAATCACGTGCATTATCTAATCGTTCAGAATGACTAAAATCAAGATTGAATATTTGGTTTATTTCTTTATCAGATAAATAAGTATCAATTGTTTCATTTGTTGGAGAACTAAAATCTCTATTTTTAAATTGTGGATTGATAGCTAGCTTTTCAAGCTCTATATTTCGACAAAATGTTTTTACCCTTGAAATAATTGATCCAATTGAATTATTGTTTAATTTTTCTATTTCCCTTAAATAATGAATGAACTCACTATGAAATTTTAAATCAATGTCTTCAAAGCGTAGCTTAATTCCACTATGGATTTCAAAGGCTTTTACTTTAGCTAAGGTGGACTTGTAGTTATTAATGGAGCGAGGTTTGAGTAAATTTCCTTTGTACATCCTTTTTGGCGCTTCTTGAACATATTTATCAATCCAGTCAGTAAAATAAGTTTTGTGGCTTTCATTTGTATTCACTCGATTAAAAAATCTATTTACATTTTCTTTTAACCATGTTTTTGAAATAAATTTATTACTATTATAGTCTTCATTGTATTTATCTACAACATAGGTTTCTAATTTGGTTAATTTATCATTAATAAAATCAGCATTTTGAGCTGTTGAATTTGGTTTTATACGTTGTTTTGTTACAGACCAATCTGAAGATAATGCACTAAAGCCAGTAGAAGTTTTTTGGTCAACCCTGTTACTGTCCCAAAATCTTAAATAAATACTGGAGTATTTGCTTTTACCCTTAATGATAAAATATTTTAAATTCATACATTTATTTTGCCGAAATAATGCCGAATTTAATTAATTTTATTTAATTTAGCTTAATTGTTTTTAATTAAAAGTAAAAATATAATTAATCTAATTGTTTAACTATCAAATGGTTTTGACGATATATAAGGGATAAGAAAAAAGTTTAATTAAGCTTTGCGATTTCCACCTTGAGTACTAACTGGGACAAATCATCTTTTTTTGATTTGTCCCTTTTTTTATTTCTCTTTAAGCCTTTATTAACACTAGCAATCTTAAGAAGTATCGGATTGATATCTTCGGTTCGAACCTCATGATTCTCAAATTGAAACTTTTCAGG